>Ga0101945_1000020_pt1 | contig 533390 bp, 431 predicted proteins | sample DewCreD2012metaG_2_FD_75246 | JGI IMG/M metagenome (GOLD analysis project Ga0101945, IMG submission 75246) | Hot spring sediment bacterial and archeal communities from British Columbia, Canada, to study Microbial Dark Matter (Phase II) - Dewar... ... | reverse complement strand
ATAGTTAGATATATGGGGACTTTTTTAGACCTTTGTTTTGATTATAGTATGATTGGCAATTTACCAATCGATTGTTTGCCTGAAGAAACGGGTTGCGAGCCTACCTATATGGGGTTGAAACCCTTAAGGCTTCTTCATATTGACCTGAAAGAAAATAGTTGCGAGCCTACCTATATGGGGTTGAAACTTTTGTTCTAATGATATAAAACCTTTCTTCAAGCCAGTTGCGAGCCTACCTATATGGGGTTGAAACATGATAATTGTCCTGATGGCGAGATAAAGTTAATTCAGTTGCGAGCCTACCTATATGGGGTTGAAACGGAAATTGATTCAGCCCATTTCGCTCCGGGCGAATAGTTGCGAGCCTACCTATATGGGGTTGAAACTTTGCATTCACTACAGACAAGGGATGACTGAAGAGGTTGCGAGCCTACCTATATGGGGTTGAAACTTAGAAGAAATCCCCCGGGTATGGGAAGAATTGGTCAGTTGCGAGCCTACCTATATGGGGTTGAAACAAATTCTATTCTTTGGGGATTCTACCTTGTTATCGGGTTGCGAGCCTACCTAAATGGGGTTGAAACGAATTTTTTTATCCTTATCAGGATCAAAGCCTTTAGGTTGCGAGCCTACCTATATGGGGTTGAAGCATAAATGGTTGGGGTTCGAGTCCCCGTTTCGGCATTCTTTACGAGCCTGCCTTTCTTGGATTGAAACTCTTTCAATACCCCATGCATCTTCGCTAATAATTCAGTAATTTACTTGTAATCTGCAAATTAATAATTGAAGCCAATAAGTAATCAAAATAAACAAAGAGCTTTTTCTTTCTATATATTGATTTAACAAATCGACCTTAGAACTTTTGTATTAAATGGGAAATACATATAAATAGTGAATTGTGTACATTTTTTTAAGCTAAGACTACTTTATCTGGTTTTAAAGAGGAGAAATACATAAAAAGAATAAAATTTCTTGAATTGAGCTTATCCCGTTAGTTCTGAGAAAGAAAAAGCTTGTGAGATTTTTGGTGCAGGGTCGAATTTCTAAACAGTCTTGAATAAAAAGTTTCGCCTTTCTTAAAATTGTCTTATCTTTATCATGTTAAATCTTTTTTATTTAATTAGTAGAATATTTCCCAGTTGAGACTCTTTAGGACATTAAAATCCTGGTATGGATGAAAAAAGAAGCTAAGAGATATTATTAAATGACAGATATTTTTTTAATAAGCGACTGCAGGTTCAAGTAATTCGATAACCCCTCTTTCCGCATCAATACCAGCTTTTATGCCTATAGGTACAGTGAATTTTAGAGGGATATGACCAATCATTGATCCATACCAGGCTGGAATACCAAGTGGCTTAATATGGTCGTCAAGCATCTGTTCCAGAGTCAAGGAACCATATCCCTGTCCTGGGTTACAATCTGTGCAGCGACCGAAAACAAAGCCTTTAATTTCCCGGAAAACTCCAGCCAGGCGCAAATGAGTAAGCATTCGATCAACACGATAAATTTCTTCATTGACATCCTCGACAAATAAAATGGCTTCCTTCCAGGAAGGAACAAAATCAGTGCCGAGAAGAGTGGAAATGATGGACAGATTACCACCCATAAGAATTCCTGTGGCCCGACCAGGAGTAATCGTCTGCACTCTGTTTTCCCGGGGAATCAAGTAATCTCCCTTTTCTACTGGATTTTCAAGCAGAGGAGCTTCTCCCTCCATCACGAGTCGCCGGAAATAATTTGCGGTGAAAGAATTCCAGGGGTCAAGACCTATAGGTCCATGGAAAGTCACCAGCCCGGTTTTGGCATATACAGAAAGAAGCAAAGCGGTAATATCGCTATAACCGATGAGTGCCTTGGGATTCTTTCTGATAACCTCAAAATCGAGATAGGGTAAAAGGCGAGCGCAACCCCAGCCTCCCCGAACGGCAATAATTCCAGCCACCTCAGGGTCAGCAAACTGGGCCATCAGGTCTGCAGCCCTGTCTTCATCTTTTCCCCCAAGATAACCATAGCGATCGAAAACATGCCGGCCCAGTTTAACTTTGAAGCCCAGAGCTTCCATACATTCCTTTACCAGCATGATTTCAAAGCGGGTGGCAGTGGCGCCAGAAGGGGCAACTAAAGCCACAGTATCGCCCCGTTTTAACCTTGCTGGCTTTATGGTTGCTAAAGGAGGTGAAATTTCAGCCCGGCCCTGAGGTGACTGATACGTATTAGATACGGTAGAGGAGGGGTAAGGCGAGAGTATTTCATTTCGGGAAAAATATGGCGGCTCAAAGCTTGTCCCGGGTTTCTTTTTTATCATCGTGGAAAAACCAGAAAGGCCAATGGAAAAAATAAAAGTACGGCGCTGCATCTTTATCCTCCTCTCTTAAGCTCAATTTTTATTATTGCTCATCAGATTAGCCTATAAATTCGCATACGGCGCTACCATCCTGGCTCTTGGCTTCTACTTTTTGACCTTTATTTTTTCAGCGAGAGCGGCTACATCGCCCAGGAATTCACCATATTGATAAAATTTGCCTCTTCCCGGCTGAAAGAAAAATCCTTTAAATTTTTCCAGATCTATGGCCCCATCTTCTGTCAGAATGTTTTCGTCAGCCTTAATATCGACTATTTCGCCAATAAACATGGTATGGGAACCGATTTCTAAAGTTTCCTTCAAGCGGCATTCTAAAACAAGGGGAAACTCTTTAATATAGGGTGCTTCGACAAGGTCACTTTTGACAGGCGTCAGTCCGGTTGCCGCAAATTTATTGACTTCTCTACCCGAAACGCTACCAAAATAAGCGGCATAAGCAGCCTGAGAGGAAGAGGGAATATTTACGGTGAAGGCCTTCTTCTCCATGATGTTGCCATATGTATAAGTTTCTTTACGCAAAGATATAGTTACACAAGGAGGACGAGAACAACAGATGGCGGCCCAGGCCGAGGTCATGGCGTTTGGCTGGCCATTTTTATCATAGGAGCCAATCACCCAGACCGGCGAGGGAAGAATTGTCCTGGCCCCCAGGGATTTCTTCTTCATTTCCGCGGCCTGGCCATTTAAAGCTTCGTGTTTTGACAGATAATAAATCGACGGCTCTGCATCAGACTTTACATTCAAACTGAAAGCAGAAATAAGGTGAATGCTGGCTTGAATTGAAACTGAAAGGAAAGTGACCAGAAAAATCATAACGATTTTAAATTTTTTCATTTTTCCCTCCACTTCAATTTCTTTACAGAAAGATCTTTATTTTTTCAATTGAAACCTGAATTTAACACTTTGATTGGCCAAACCTTGAAGCTCGAATTTAAGTAACGTGGTCAGTCAATATTTATATCGGCTAAAAAGACAGATTATTTGATAAATAATGCTCTGACTTATAAAGATCGCAGATTAGAGGGAAATTATGGCTATTTTTTCAGGTTTTATTCTTTATTAATTAAGCCTTATTTTCTGCCTATTAAAAAAAAATATTTTCATAAAAATTTTCTTTGTTCCGGAGCAAAATAGGGAATGGCGTTATTAAAAGGACTCTGATTATAAAAGGGGCCTAATATGGCGCTATCGACTTTAGCTGTCTCACTGGAGCTAATTTATTTCTGGGCCTCATTTTCTAAATTTTTAGCCAGACAATTCACGCCAGAATCTCTGGTTTTCAGATGCCCAGTTCCAGCTCCAGGTGACCGGCCAATCTTTTCTGCTTACTCAGGTAGATTAAAGCGGGAAGACCAGTTCGGGATACAAGCCTGGCCATAAATTTAACCAGACACTTTTTCAGGCCCTGGGTGCCGCCTGCATCCTCAGTTAAAATCTGAACTATCCCATCTACCAGGTCATTGCCAGCTTCCAGTCTTAACCCCTTTTTTCCCATTACCCATTTCCGGGTATCGGCTAGCATCTCCAGACGTTTAAGTATTTCCTGCCTTATTCTGAAGAAGTTCAAGTCTTCAGTTACCAGAAGAGATTTGCCACGCTTAACCGACTCAAAAAACTCCTCCGGGCTGTTACCTGGAGCCAGAGTGAAAATCCGTCCAATGTCGCCAGTGTGAGTGTCGGTTCCTGCCACTATTCCTTTATTCTTTGATTCGGCCAGCTGGAGCATCAGGCGATTCAATTTTTTTATGCGCCCCATGTTATATTCAAGCACAGGAAAAAGATCGACAATTTCCACCACCGCTTCCGCTCTGAATTTCTCTCCTGGCTCATGCCAGAATGGATGGTTGAAGACAAAGGGCAGATTTTCAGATTTAAGATACTCGGTAAGTAATTCAATGTTCTGAGCCCGTCTGGTGATTTGCTGGATGATGGCGAACTGTTTTTTGTTGAGCCGATAAACATTTACGTGGATAGTATGGCCGATTCGCTGGCGGTCCAGGATTTTAACTTCAACGCCAGTAATGACATCATCCCGGGTCCAACCGATTCGGTCGTATGCCTCCATGGTATCATGATCAGTAAAAGAAACGAAACTCAAGCCGCAAGCTTTGGCCTTCTGATAGAGCCTCAAAGGGTCAACTTCAGCGGTGGGCGCAACATCATATGAATAGAAAGTGTGGACATGGAGGTCAGCCGCCAGCCAGCCTTGTCTTAAAAGTTCCAGGCCGTTTGACCGGCTTATAATTCCAGGATGGGATGGGGTGCGGCCTGAGAATCCTGCTTCTGGCTGCTCATTAAAAGGCTCATTGAAATTAACCTCATTTGCGACGGCAGCGTTAGGGGAAGTGCCAGCCAGATAACCAAAGCCGGTTATGGATAAAGGCTGCTCTGAGAATTCAATCAGATCTTGATTCTCATTCCTGCCCGGCACCCCAGGTTTGACATTAATTTGAACCAGTGTTTCCATCGAATATTTTTCTTCCTTCTGTGGCTCGTAATTTGCCTCACTCTTTCAGCTTCAGATTAGCAATTGATTGTTAAAAGGGCAGCAAAATTGAGTTAAAATTATGTTAAAATTAGAAACAGTGCTGGCATTATTTATCTTTAACGTATATTTGGTATATTTGGCCTGATTTTCAGTACCTGTTCCTTCTATATCACCATTACCTTGCTTAAAGCTATTTTTGGTCATTCAAATTATTATTTCGATAGAATTTATAGAAAAAAAATAGAGTATCATATTATCTGTAGATTGCATGAAAAGGAGATTGTCATGATACGAGGGTCCAGGATTTTCCTATATCTGGCCAAAACAATAGGCCTGGCCTTTCTCTTTTTAACAGCCAGTTCTTCTCTATCCACGCTGCTGGTCTCGGAGATAGACAGCCAGGAAGAAGAAATCCCTGTACTCAAACCGGCTAAAAAAAAGTACACTTTGCCCGACGGTCGTTATTTCACCTGGAAATTTGACCGGGAGCCTAAAATAGGGACGGTTATATTAATTTTGTCTGTCTATAACCCTGACGGCCAGCTTACTCAGGTCTACTCCCTCACCGGTCGTTCGTATATGCCATCAATGCTGGAGCACCACGATTCGGGCGAAGTTTTTCTTTTGAATTTCGCTTGATTCATTTGATTCTTCAATGAGAGGTCGCCACGATTCGGGAAAAGCCCCTTTCAAAACTAACACAAGTGGCCTCTATCTTCTACCTGTAAACATCGTCTTGCCAGGCGAATGGGAAATTATTCTGACCTAGAAAAAGAGAAGACTGTCTTCCGCGGCCGAATATTGTTCAAGGTTTAATGGCGGCTATCACTCATTTCCTGTAGGTTTGTAGTTAGAATTGGTGATTTGATATAAATCGAATGGGAAACAAATTCTTCATCAGGTTTGGTGAAAAAGATAAAAGCCAAAAGCGTTTTACTGATAATTTAGGTTCGGTTTTAATATTAGTTTTAATTATCGTCCTTTTATGGGTCTCGCTTTCGCCCCTTTCGCTTCAGGCCCAGAAGAGAGCCTCTCTTTTTTTCTTGAAGCTCAGGGGGTAGCCAACTGGAATCTCACTCATAATTCCATCGATTTATTCTCCTACAATAACCATCATCCCATGCAGAAACCAGGAATAGAATAGGATTAGAAGCCCTCTACAGGTTCAGACGTCAGCACGTTGATTTCGGATATCTTTCCCTTCAAACTCGTCTGGTTTATCAAAAAGACGACAGAAGCGCCTGGGCCTTTCAGCTTTATAATGCCTTCATTAACTTAAAGACCGGAATATTTGACCTTCGTTTGGGCCATTTAAAACCAGCTCTTGGCCTTAATTACCTGCTTGACAATCATTTCCTCCTGTTTCCTGATGCCACCATGTTTGGCTTCGCTCTCGACCGGGATTGAGGCCTCGCTCTGCATAGAGATTGGAGCTGGGGAGATTCCGCTCTTAGCCTGACCACAGGTTCCGGCCACAAACTCAAGCTTAATGGAAATTTTCTGCTTTCAACCTGCCTTTCCTACGGGGTTCTGGCCCGGGATAAATATTCCTTAGGAATATCCGGATTTGCCGGCAAAGTTATGGAAATGGACGAAATAGATGATCACAGGACCCCCGCAATGACCGCCATGTGGACTGGCCTGCCGATGGATGCTTCCTATTTCTAGCTCCATCTGGAAAGCCGGGCAGAAGCCAACTTCAGAAGAAGAGAAGGTAAAAGCAATTTTTTATTTCTTTTCCGTCCGGGCCTGGCTCTGCTGCTTGTAGCCCGTCTCAAGCTCGAAGCTCAAACTTCTTTTTTCAGAATTGAATCTGAGGGGTAGTATTCTCTGGCTTCAGGGCTAAGTTACCGAATAAATCCAGACCTGATGTTTCGGTCATTGTTTCAATATGAACATAGCCAGAAGATTAATCGCCTTGTCTTTCAATTCTACTACTACAGGGCATTTGAGAAGAAAATGAAGACAATTGGATTACTTGTTTCTTTAAGACAAAATTCTTTTCTTCCATGGGCAATGGTTCTTATTGCTTTTTATTATCTCAGTCTTCTTTTTTTCGCCGCCGTTGGCTGCGAACTTAATGACCCGGAGCGTGACGTCAAGCTTCTTTTTCCTGAATCAACAGGATTCAGGACGTTCTATGTTTCTATAGCTGATAGCGGCGGGAGCGAGCTGTTAAAAGAGATTGAAGGTCGTTTAAAAGACAGATTCAGCGGTCTATTTGAAACGATTGACGTTCCTTATACCATTTATGAAATTTATAAGAAGAATGAGCTCATAGGCTATATCCACGGAGTAAATCAGAGGGGTCGTTATGGCGGCATCAAGGTTTTTTGGTTCTTAAGCCAGACGACGAAATCAGAGGCTTTTATCTTCAGAAATTTACCGGACGTGGAGCTAAGCAGTTTCGCGCCGCGAAATTCGCCCATCAATTTAAATCTCTGAGGTTGAGTGATTTTGATAATTACAATCCAGCCCAGGGCTTAGAGGAGCCGCCAGGAAAAATCAGTCAGATTAAAAATCCGGTACTAGAAGCTGTCGATGATTTTAGAGCTATCTTGAGGGCAGTTAAGAAAAATCTCATTCTAATGGAGTATCTGGTTTTTCAAACGGAAATTAAAGCCAGGCTGGCTTCAGGCTCCAGACTTTAATAGAGAGAAATGGCATAAAGCAAAAGACAAGAATTACTATGTTCACCATTGCCTGGAAAAATCTGGCCAGAAAAAAGCGCAAATTGCTGACAGCCGCGGGGATTGGTCTGGCCACCAGGGTTCTCATCAGTCTTTTCGGGTTTAACCATGGTTACAAGAAATCTCTTGACTGGGACATAGATAGCCTTGGCTTTAAAATGCTGGTGGTGGCTAAAGGTTGTCCTTATGAGGCCGCCACCCTGATGCTTAAAGAGGGAACTGGTCTAAAGTCTATGAAGGAAGAGGTAATCCAGCAGATTATCAGCGAAAATGAAGTAGAAAGCATCACACCGATGTTGATGCAGGTAGTCTTTGACCCTGATATAGGACAGAGTGGCGGGTTGACCGCTTTTCTGTGCATTGACCCTCATACTTACCCCAGGATAAAGCCTGGTCTGTCTTTCAAACAGGGAGGCCGGTTTACGGAAGAAGATGCCAGGGAAGTGGTTATGGGCTATGAAGCCGCCGAGCTGGAGCAAAGAGAAGCCGATGACTTTTATTTAATTCCGGAAAAAGAAGTAGAACTCAGGGTGGTGGGAATCTTGAATTGCACCGACACCAGGATGACGGGACCATTTTCATTCCTCTCAAGACGTTGCAACAAATCTTCGGCATGGAGGGCCAGCTCACCAGCATTGGCATCAAGGTGGATAAAAATGCTGATCTGGCTCAATTTGAAGAAAAGATGTTAAGATTACCGGATGTTCAGGTCTTTAGCCTCACCCAGGTAAAAATGACCATAATGACCTTGGTTTCCACTGCCCATGTCCTGGTATTTTCCATAGCTCTTATTGCTATTCTGATTTCAGTAATGGGTGTCATTAATAAGATTCTAATGTCCGTAATGGAGAGGCAGAAAGTAATTGGCATTCTTAAAGCCATGGGAGCACTGCGGACTGATATCTTTAAACTGATCTGGACGGAAACGACCATTCTCTGTTTCCTTGGGGAGCAGGAGAAGCTTTTTTGGCCGGACTCAGTTCCCGCTTTACTGAGCATCTTATTCGTAAACTTCTTCCCTTTTCTCCCAGCGGCGGTCTGGTGGTTATCGGGCAAAGCTTATTATTATGGCCATTGCCGGTGTAGTTCTCCTGGGACTGCTTAGCGGCATCTATCCTGCCCTGAGGGCCTCGCGGCTGAAGCCTCTGGAAGCCATACGAAGCAAGGAGGAATAATCATGTCTTGCAAAGCTTTAATAATAGAAGCTAGAAATCTTAGAAAAATATATAAAAGAGGGGCTGAAGCTATCGCCGCCATCAATGATTTAACCCTGGATGTTTCTGAGGCGATTTTCTGGCCATAGTTGGACCTTCAGGTTCAGGAAAAACTACCCTCCTTCATTTACTTGGCTGCCTGGAGAATCCTACTTCGGGGATTTTGAGAGTGGATGGAACAACGGTTTTTGAGAATGGGCGAAGTCTGACTGAAAGTGAGCTAACCAGGATACGCCGGCCATTATTCGGCTATATTTTCCAGAAATTTTACCTGGTTCCCACCCTGACTGTTCTTGAAGATGCTCTGGTTCCTCAGATTTTTTATAGAAAACAAAACTTCTCTAAGGACAGCAGTTGAGTTGTTAAATCGTCTTGGCCTCGGGCAAAGACTCAATTACAGACCGAATGAGCTCTCAGGCGGGGAGATGCAGCGTCTGGCCATTGCCCGCGCTTTGATTAACCAGCCTCAGGTTTTACTGGCCGATGAGCCTACGGGAAACGTGGATTCAGAAAGAAGTCAAGAAATTGGGGACATATTAAAAGAGCTTAATGCAGAATCGGGATTGACCATCATCCTTGTTACCTATAACCTTGAGCTGGCTCATCGAGCAGCAAAAATAATTAAACTCAAGGACGGCCGAATTATCAATTAATAAAAAAATTTAATAGAGCCTGTGGTCTCCCTGAAAAAGGAGGAGAAAATAAAGACAAATCGTTCAGACAGATTATCTTTCTTCATACCCGTGAAAAGTGCAACGTATGGGTCATTAATTTTTAGAACTCTGAATTGTTGACAAGAAGCTGATGATTTGATACGTATAATTTCTCATGAACGTTAAGATTAAATTTTATCTCAAATATTGCCTCATTAAGACCTGTCTGCATTGATCCCAGCCTCCTTTCTCCTCAGTTTTTCTGAGAAGCGGCTAATTTAAGTCACTTCCCCCATTATTCAGCTTTCTCAGAAGGAAGAGGATATTTTCAGAGATTTTTCTTTGTTCTCTGAATTTTTTTAGTGAGGCATAAAGGAGGTAAGGGATGGTCAGGGAGAAAAAATTAAAAATATTAATTCCGAAGGGAAAAATCCTTTCTTCTGTGGCCAGGCTTCTTCAAGAAACCCATCTAATCGAAGAAATTAACGAAAGATCTTACTTTCCAGTTTGCTCTGATCCGGAAATAGAGGCCAAATTAATGAAACCTCAAAATATACCCCAGCTGATAGAGATTGGCTCTCATGACCTCGGTTTTACGGGCTATGATTGGATTGTAGAAACAGCCGCTCGGGTGGAAGAAATTATTGATCTTGGCTTTGATAGAGTGAAAATTGTTTCGGCAGCTCCAGGTATAGTAACCAAAGAGGAGCTTAAATCAAGGAAAATTATCGTCGCTTCTGAATACGAAAATATTTCTCGGGCTTATTTGAATAAGGAAAACTTTAATTATATCTTTCTGCGGACCTATGGAGCGACAGAAGCTTTTCCTCCAGAGGATGCGGACCTAATTATTGATAATACCGCTACCGGCCAGACCTTGAAGGAAAATGGGCTGAAAATAATTGATATGCTTTTCATCTCATCGACAAGGCTAATTGCCAATCCAGTATCCCTAAAAGATTCCTGGAAGAAAGAAAAAATTGAGGAGATAGTTATGCTTATTACTTCTGTTCTTCAGGCTCGCGAAAGGGTCATGCTGGAGATGAACGTTCCGGCCGAGAGGCTGGAAGAAATTGTCAAAATCCTTCCCTGTATGCGGTCGCCTACAGTTTCAACCCTCTTCAATGAGCAGGGGTATGCCGTTAAAGTGGCGGTTTTAAAAAAGGAAGCGACGCGTCTCATCCCGCTTCTTAAGAAACTTGGGGCTACAGACATTCTGGAATATGAATTTCGAAAAGTGGTGATCTGATGTGGTTAAAAAATAAGGTACTGTATCGAGAAGAGTATTTTTTACCGGATGAGACTGATTTTATCCGCCTCAACCTTAACGAATCGGCCTATCCCTTGCCCGATTGGCTTAAAGAAAAAATTCTCGGCCGGCTGAAGGAGGCTAACTGGCACTATTATCCTCCAGAAGATAATTCTTACCTCCTCTCCCTTACAGCTGACTATATTCATCATCAGCCAGAAGGAATTCTTCTGGGGAATGGTTCTAACGAACTTATTCAAACCGTCATTTACGCCTGCTGCGACAGCAGAGAAGCCATCGTTACCCTTCGACCGGGTTTTTCTATTTATAAAAATGTAGCTGAGTTAATGAACATAGAAGTCATTGAGGTTCCGCTCCGGGAAGATCTGAGTTTTGATCTGGATGGTATTCTTCGAGCCGCTCAAAACGCCCGGATTCTTTTTCTGACCACACCTCACAATCCCACAGGATTAGCTTTAACGGCTGAGCAAATCGAAAAAATAATGGCCGAAACAAAAAATCTGGTTGTCCTGGACGAAGCCTACGCTGAATTTTCTGAAGAAACATTTTTACCCCTTTTAAGCCGCTACGATAACCTGATTATTCTAAGAACTTTCTCCAAAGCTTTTAGATTCGCTGGTGGCCGCTTCGGTTATCTTGCCGGTAAGCCTGACATGGTAAAAGCCTTAAAGGCAGCTCGTTTGCCCTTTTCGGTCGGTCTTTTTCAGCAAATCGCGGCTGAAGTTCTGTTGGAAGAAAAAGATTTTATTCTGAAGGAAGTTAAAAAGATTGTGGCGGAAAGAGAAAGGCTTTTCCATCAACTTAAAGCCTTGAGCAGTTTTAAACCAATACCTTCAAAGGCTAACTTTTTGCTGGTGGAATCATCCCTTCTTGAAGCCAGGGAGGTTTATAACCGGTTGCTTCGAAAAAAAATCCTTGTTCGAGTCTTTTGCTCGCCCGAACTTAGGTACCGATTCCGGGTGACAGTCGGTCAGCCCGGAGAAAATGACCTTCTGGTAAAAGCTCTTTCAGAAATAGAAATGGAGGTTAGAAATGGCAAGAAAAGCTGAACTGCATCGGAAAACCGCCGAGACGCAGATAAGAGCGTCTCTGGTCATTGAGGGATCAGGTCAGAGCCAGATCATTACACCTATTGGCTTCTTTTCCCATCTGCTTCAATCCTTCGCCTTTCATGGAAAATTTGACCTTGATTTAGTCGCCAATGGAGATATCAACGTTGACCAGCATCATCTGGTTGAGGATTGCGGCCTGGTTCTGGGTCAGGTCTTTAATCAGGCTCTGGGTGAGGCTAAAGGTATTAACCGGGCTGGCTATTTCGTTATGCCCATGGATGAAGCCCTGGCCATTGTCGCTGTTGACCTGAGCGGTCGTCCCTACCTTCAATATAAGGCCAGATTCAGGCGAAGATATTGTGGCGAACTGGATACCGATGTTCTGCCCGACTTTTTTCAGGCCCTGGCCTGCAGTCTCCGGGCTAATCTTGTAGTTCAGATTCCGGCAGGGAGAAGCGACCATCATCGAGCCGAAGCAGCCTTTAAAGCTCTGGGAAGAGCGTTGCGCCTGGCCTGTGCTCTTGATCCAAGGGAAGTTGAGGTTATGGCTGAGCTTCCCCCGAGTCTAAAAGGAGTCATCGATAAATGATTGGCATCGTTGATTATGGTGCTGGCAATTTGAATTCTATTTTGAAGGCCTTTTCTTACCTCAAACTTCCGGCCCGATTAGTAACATCACCTGAGCAAATAAGCAAGCTCGAGAGACTGGTTATCCCTGGCGTCGGTTCCTTCGGTGCGGCCCTGGCCGAATTAAGGCACAGAAATCTATATCCGGCTGTAATTAACTGGTTAAAAGAAAACAGACCCTTTCTCGGTATTTGTCTGGGTTGTCAACTTTTATTTGAAAAAAGCGAAGAAGCTCCAGAAGAAACGGGCTTTTCAATTTTTCCGGGTAGCTGTCGAAAAATAAGGGCAGCTAAAGTTCCCCATATGGGCTGGAACCTGGTTAAAATCATCCGCCCCGATCCGCTCTTTTCAGAGTTAGACTCGGCTGAATATTTTTATTTTGTCCACAGCTATGCGGTTTTCGAGCTAATGGGCCATGCTCTCGCCCTAACTTATTATGGAAGCCACTTCGTGGCTGCGGTTAAATTCGGTCGAATTTACGGTGTTCAGTTTCATCCAGAAAAAAGTGGCCCAGCTGGCTTAAAACTTCTTTATAACTGGGGGACAAAATGTTAACCATTAGAATCATTCCCTGCCTGGATGTCGATGAGGGTCTGGTTGTTAAGGGAGTAAAATTTAAAGACCTGAAAGTGGCGGGCGATCCTGTGGAGCTGGCGCTCAAATATTACCAGGAAGGAGCTGATGAGCTCACTTTTCTGGATGTGGGTGCTTCCCTTAAAAGCCGAAAGACTATGATGGAAGTGGTCCAAAAAATATCTGAAAAAATTTTTATCCCCTTGACCGCTGGCGGAGGAATCAGAAGTCTGGATGACATCCGTGAGCTTCTTCTGGCCGGAGCCGATAAGGTTTCAATCTGTACTGCGGCCATAGAAAATCCATCTTTAATCCAGGAAGCAGCCTGCTGTTTCGGGTCCCAATGTATCGTTCTCTCTGTAGATGCGGCCAGGGTTAATGGTGGCTGGCAGGCTTTCATTCGTGGCGGGACTCATAATTCCGGACTCGATGCTATTCTATGGGCCAAGGAAGGGGTATCGCTGGGGGCAGGAGAAATTCTTGTCAACTCGATTGACCGAGATGGAACCAAACAGGGCTATGACCTTGAGCTTATCAGAGAAATAAGCGAGAAAGTGCGGGTTCCGGTTATTGCTTCAGGTGGAGCGGGCAATCTGGAACAAATATATGAGGCCATAGCCATAGGCCGGGCAGATGCCGTTCTTTTAGCCTCGACTCTTCATTACGGGGAAATGTCCATCCCCGAAATTAAAAAATACCTTAAAAGCAAAGGAGTGCCTATTCGATGATTATTCCATCCATTGATCTCATGAAGGGAAAGGCTGTTCAGCTTAAGCAAGGGAAAGAGAAATTGCTGGAAATAGAGAAACCGCTCGAACTGGCTCATAAATTTAGCCAGTTCGGTCCTTTAGCTGTCATTGACCTGGATGCGGCTTTAGAGACAGGTACCAATGAAGAGCTTATTGGCAAGATCTGTCAGGTGGCTGATTGCCGGGTGGGTGGCGGTATCAGAAATCTCGATAAAGCCCAGAGAATTCTGGAGCTTGGAGCAGAGAAAATAATCATTGGCACCGGGGCCTGGAAGGAAAGGAGATTAAATCAAGATTTTCTCAAAGCTTTAAGAGAAACCCTTGGCCGGGAAAAAATAATTCTGGCCCTCGATTGCTTCGGCGAGCAGGTCCTAATCAAGGGCTGGCGGGAATCAACCGGGATAAATGTTTTCAGTCTTTTAGAGGAAGCCAGCGAATTTGCCTCGGAATTCCTGATTACCTGTGTGGAAAAAGAAGGCTGTCTACAGGGAACTGATTTGGCTTTTTATAAAAAAATCAGGGAAGTCTGCCATTTTCCCGTAACGGCAGCAGGCGGAATTACCACCGTTGAAGAAATTTTAGCTTTAACTCAGATGAACATAGATGTTCAGCTCGGTTTGGCCATCTATACTGGAAAATTAAAGCTGGAGGAGGCTTTTGTTGCTTCCTTAAACTGGAATCGAGGCATATTCGGCTTGCTCCCATCCGTTGTCGTTGATGAGGTCGGTCGCCTTTTGATGCTGGCCTGGGTTTCACCTGAATCGCTGAAAATGACCTTTGAGTCAGGCCGGGCTACCTATTTTTCCCGCTCCAGGCAGGCTCTCTGGATTAAAGGTGAATCCTCAGGGAAATATCAAAACTGGCTTAAAGCCAGGGTTGATTGCGATGGCGATACGGTGCTTCTGGTTGTTAGCCAGGTTGCGACCGGCGCCTGCCATAAAGGAAATTATTCCTGTTTTGGTGGCCAGGATTTTAGACTGGAAGACCTCTATTCAGTAATCAAAGACAGATTGACGCATCCAGTAGCTAATTCCTACACGGCCAGCCTTAATGATAAAACCGTTAGGGAAAAAATTCTCGAAGAAGCTAGTGAACTCACTGAAGCCAGAAATAGAGATGAGATTGTCTGGGAAACAGCTGACCTTCTTTATTTTATAACTGTTCTTCTGGCCAGGGAGCAAATTGACATTCATGAGATCTTTAATGAACTGAAAAGGAGGCGTCGGAAAGCCAGAGCGAACCGTCAAGCCTCCAGTTAGATAGATGGTCGAGCTTCTGGCGGAGCAAAAAACGTCAGATATTTAAAGGGTTAATTAGAAATCATTCAGGGATAATTCAGTTAATAAAGACAAAAAAGCTATGAGCAAGGACATAGGTCAAAGAAAAAGGGAGAATTTATTCTCATGAGAGTAATAAGAGCTGAAGAACTGCCACCGAATATTAGCTTCGCCCTCAATTCGGATGTACTCGAGAGAGTAAGGAAAATAATCTCCGATATCGCCCGGAGGGGAGATGAAGCCTTAAGGGAATACACCCGACTTTATGATCAGATTGAATTAACCGACCTGAAAGTGAGACCTGAAGAATTTAAAGAGGCCCTGACTCAAATTAGCCCGGAGCTGAAAAAATCAATCCAGCTCGCCTTAGAAAATTTATATTTATTCTCCGAGAAGCAGGCGGAGATATTTAAAAAACTAAATGACTTGAAAGTTGAAGTTAGACCAGGAGTGAGGGCCAGTCTGAAAGTAATCCCTCTGGCCAGAGTGGGCATTTATGTTCCAGGCGGTCGCTATCCTCTATTTTCATCGCTTCTCATGGCCGGAGTTCCCGCTCGAGTAGCTGGCGTTAAAGATATAGTGGTTTGCTCGCCACCTGGAAAAAATGGCCTTATTAATCCGGCAATTCTTTATACAGCCTCTCTTTTAAATGTTGAAGAAATATACAAAATTGGTGGAGCTCAGGCTGTGGCGGCACTGGCCTTCGGCACTCAATCCATCAAACGTGTAGATAAAATAATTGGGCCAGGGAATGAATATGTGGCGGCAGCAAAAAAGGAGCTTTATGGAATCGTTGGCCTGGATTTTATCGCTGGCCCTACCGAGCTTTTAATTATCGCTGACCGAAGCGCATCTCCTGTCTTAATTGCGGCCGATCTTATTGCTCAGGCTGAACACGATCCTCAAGCCCGACCCTGGTTGATTACTGATGACCAGATTCTGGCTGAGCGGGTCTTAGCTGAAATTAAAGAACAATTGAAAGAGTTAAAAACGGCCAGAATAGCTGGCGAATCGCTGGCCAGAAATGGATTCATAATTCTGGTTGATTGTCTGGAGGAAGCGGCCAAGATAGCCAATCAATTAGCTCCGGAGCATCTGGCCTTGATGATAGAAAATCCTGATTCCATTCTTGGTAGACTCCAGAATTACGGTTCACTCTTCGTCGGGAAATTTACGGCTGAAGCTCTTGGCGATTATTCCTCCGGGCTCAATCATATTTTGCCGACAAATGGTGCTTCCCGCTATACTGGCGGCTTGAGTGTCAAAGATTTTTTCAAACTGGCCACAGTGCTTGAGGTTTCCCGGGAGGGATTAAAGGAAATCGGGCCGTCAGCCATCTTGCTGGCTGAAGCAGAAGGGCTGATGGCACATGCAGCTTCAATCCACTGCCGCCTAAAAATGATTTAAATTGAATTTATAAATAGTCCTTTTATCATCTTAGATGAATCGGATTTGTTCTTTCAGTTATTCCATTAGAGGTTAAAGGCCGGAACCCTAATGACTCGCCTTTATTTAAGGCTGGCCTGTTTGCGGGATGCCCTCAAGGACAGTCGCTTAACCTTTCGGTTTTAATGCCTGACTGCTTTTATGGCTATCTTTTAAAAATAATTATTATCATTTCATTTATTGCAATTTCATTTAAGGCAAAGGAATCCTGGTTAATGATTATGCCAGGATTAAAGTTTATAATATGATAAGGACGACATCAGATCTGAGGAATTTGTCCCAAAAACTGGACTGAGAGGGCAGCCAGATTGAATTTTGAGGATAATTCCAGGTTAAGAATGGACAGCATTTGGTAGCCATTTTAAAAATTTAATCTACGGAGAGTTTTTGCAAAGCTGCTATTTCTGATTTCAGAATTAAGGTCGGCCGTCACTTTATGCGGATGACGCCTTCAGCGAGCTGCGAGCTATCAATCCGCGGCCAGACCCGCGAATGAATTAACTTTTCCTCCTTAAAAACCAGCAGGATCAGGGAATAATGACGAACCGTATAGGCCGTATCCTTGGTTGCAGAAAGCCCCAAATCAGTTATTTCGCCCGTGGTCGCGGCTGAAGCCCCGATTTCTTTTATATAAACCAGAACCTTATACTTCTTATGCAGTAAAAAAATGTGAGCTATATAGGCTCTAAACAGAGGATTGATAATCGGTCGTATTAAAATAATGATGGAACTGAAAAATCAAATCCTTTGGAGGAAATCGGGAAAAGATGAGAGAAAAAACTAATTATCGGACTTCATTAATTCTTTTTTTGGTTAGCTTTCTCTTCTGTTTGCCTGGGCTAAGGGCAGAAGGCAATTCTCTGGCAAAAATTTATCGTCAAGGCAAGATCGTCCTGAAACCGGAGATGATTATCGACTCTTCCTCCTTACCCCCGGGGGTTTTATTTGTCGGCGTTGCGTCCATTTCCTTCGATTCTCTGGGAAACCTTTATTTTCTTGATTTCAAGGACAATAACATTAAGAAATTCGATTCCGCAGGAAAATTTCTCAAAATCATTGGTCAGAAAGGGCAGGGGCCAGGAGATTTTAGTTCTCCGGTAAGTTTTGACGTGGCAAAGGATAGAATTTTTGTCTGGGATATGGGAAACCGCCGCATCTGCGCCTTGACCCTGGAGGGAGAAGCGGCGACGAGCCGGAATATTTCTGGCCTTTCCGGGCGTCCCCGCAAGTTACGTGCCTTGCCCGGGGGTGACCTGGTGGTGGAAACGGAGAAAATTCATTTTGATGACCCCAAAAAGCCGCAGGATGTATTCCTGGAGCTACTGTCGCCTGATTTGCAGCTTAAAGGAACCATTTACTCTCAGTCTGTCTGGAGAGAGAAATACATCCGCACGGAACAATTCGGTCTGATTAATATTCCTCAACCTTTTTCTCCTGATATTCTCTGGGATATTTCTCCCGATGGCCGGATAATTATCGGTTTTGCGGCCAATTATGAATTCGGTATTTATAACAGCCAGGGGAATTTGTTCCTTTCAGTCAAGCATCCGTTCAAGCCGGTCAAAATAAAGGATAAAGACAAGAAGAATCATTTTGAGGCAATTACTTTCTTTGATGGAAAATCGATCAGGAGAGACAGGCCGGATTTCATCGTAAAAAACACGGAATTTCCTGAATATAAACCTGCTTACAGTTCCCTTATGGTTGATGGCGAGGGAAATATTCTGGTGCATCCTTTTAGCGAGGAAGAGGCTAAAGAGGACTTTATTTTTGATGCCTTCAGTCCGGAAGGAAAATTTATCAGCCGGGTGGAAATAATTGAGCCGGAAATTAATCTCTTTGATCGGGAAACAAAATGGCAGGGAAACCATGTGTGGATAAGAAAGATTGAACCGGATGGAACGACAAAATTCACCAGATATCGAATTGAACCCTACGTGCAAAGGAAAAATAGTACAGCCGCAAGGAGGAATCTCCATAATTCTTTTTTCGGCTGTCATTATCCGGCTCTTCCCTAAAGAATGTGGTGATTTATTGGGCCGATAATAGCTTATTTCTTTTAAGGACAAAAAATATAAAATTTTAAAAAAGCCAAAAATACATTACAAAATTGAAGGAGGAGTTACTTTCGTTCTAACGTTTAAAAGGAAATTAAAAGAAAGGCTTTATTAAGTCCGTCTTTTACCCTGATACAAGCGCTTATCTGAGTGAAAAAATGGCGAGATATTCATGATAAAAAGTGCCAAGTCTACCACACTTTTTAAGACTGAGCCTTCTTCTCCTTGATCTATCTCAGGATTAGAGCAAAAATTAAAAATAAATTCAGATTTTGTTTTGATTTGATTTAAAAGGGGATCTGTCCGCTTTGAGCATATCATAGCTTTTTGCTTTCAGGGAAAATATGGCTGATATATTCTCATTTATCGACTTTTTTCTATGAAGAAATTTAAGCCGTTGGAAGAAAAATAAGGAAAAGAGGGAAGTAGAGAAATTGCTTAAAAAAAAATTAAAAAGTGGTTCTTATGGAGAGAGTCGGTCATGATTCTTTCTTATAACCTGCTCTGTCATTAGACTCTGTTATTAGAAAGGCAATAATCTATAGATAAAAGCATGGGATGGGTTAAAAAAGATGATAAGAAGATAAGAAGGATAACAAAGATCAGAAAGATAAGAACGGATAAGAAAAAATCAGTATGATTTTTTTCTCATCGCTCTAAAGACGAGAAAGATAAAACCTCCCATATTAAATCCTAAAATAATAATCATCCAGATAATTAATTTCATTTCTGGCTCTCCTCAATAGGGCGCACGGTTTTTCTGGCAAGAAAATTATTGGCCAGAATTAAAATAATCAAAAGAATAGCCCACTGAAAGATGATAGTCCCGGCTGTGGTTACAGAAAAAGGCTTCCACCAGGTTTTAGGGTTTGAGGTAATGGCTACATAGAACCACCAGGTGGTTAAAACGATGAAAATCAGGGGTGCAATATAAGAAATGACAATGGTCCACCAGCGGCCCATTTTAATCTCGGCACTGGGATTGATTATTTCCTGACGCACTCTATCCGGCCCGAAGCGTCGTATGGCCAGCAAGGTAAAAAAACCGCTGACCAGAAGGGCTACACCCCAGACCCAGTCCTGATTGTTTAAAAAATCAGGTATAACCGCAGACGGGATACCCAGAAGAAAACAGCTACCCGCAGTCAGCAGCGTGCTTTTTTGCCGATCCAGTCCAAAGTCCATCAGAGTTCTTATACCTACTTCAACCTGGGCTATCAGGGAAGTTAAAGCGGCAAAGACCATGGCCAGGAAAAAAATAGGAGCCACCAGAAAACCACCGGGCATTCGAGGAAAAAGGCCAGCCAGAGAAATAAAAGTCAGGCCAGTGTTGCTTCCTGCCATAACTTCTCTGGCGGCTTCCGGGCTGGGAAGGAGGGCAAAAATTGTCGGAATAACGGCCATGGCTGCAAGAAGAGCTGCCGTTTGGTCGCCAAAGCCAACAATAAAGCAATTCTGAGCAATGTCCTCTTTTTTCTTAACGTAAACTGAATAAGTTAACATTAAGCCCCAGCCAGCGCCAGTTGACCAGGCCGATTGAGTCAGGGCCTGGAGCCAGGTAGCCGGGTCTTTAAGTTTTGACCAGTCAGGGACAAAAATATATTCGAGGCCAAGCCTGGCACCGTGGAGAGTTACTGCCCTTAAAGCGGCAATTATCAGAAAGAAAAAGAGGGCTGGCACCATGACCTTGGTAACTTTCTCCACTCCACCTTTAATTCCTTTATAAAGAATAATTCCAGTGAAGAATATGGCCAGAAATTGAAAGAAAAGATTCTGCCAGGGCGAATGAAGGAATTTGTTCCAGAGAGACTGAGTATCGACCCCGATTTTAAAGGCTCCCTGGAAAGCGAGAAGGGTATATTTGAGACACCAGCCGGTGACGACTGCATAATAGAAAGTTATAAGCATGCAGACAGCGACCATCCAGGCTCCCATCCAGGTCGATCGCCGGCCAACGAAATCACGGAAGCTACCAACAGGACCGAGGCGAGCGGTCCGACCCATGGCCATTTCGCTCATGAGAAGTGGAGCTGACCAGATGAAAAGAGCCAAGATGTAAATTAAGATATAGGCGCCACCACCATAAAGGGCTACCATTCGGGGAAAGCGCCAGATATTTCCGGTACCAACAGCCATGCCAATGGCTGCGGCCAGGAAACCCCAGCGAGAAACAAATTCATCCCGACGCTCTTTCTGGTTCAAATTCAACCTCCTTTCTTGGATTCATGGCGCATTTTTTTAGGAGAAACTTTATTTATCATTTTTTCAGTAACCTTCACAATAGGGATTTTTCCGCCATAAAGAGATTATTTTCCCTGATTATCAAATAAGGTTCTTCAGACTTTTTTGTGGCTAAAGATGATAGATTTTACGATTCTCAACAGCGGATTGAATCCGGGCTAATTCATCGTTGCAGAGGACGATTAGAGAAATATCCCTAATATGAACAATATTTGTCTTCGACTCGCCTTTAAGTATTTATCTGCGATTCTGTATAAGCTGTTAGAAATTGATAATTCTTTAGATCTACCCATTAAAAACCCGGAAGGGCCTCAAATAATTAAAGTCATAAATAAGGGGAAAAATTAATAGGTCCATAAATAAGCCTTAATCAGATAAACTTGACTTGAGGCAGTCTCTTCTTCATATCAGGGCGACGGAACTATTAATACCGTCCGGAACTTAGAAAATACGCAAGGAATTATAAATATTAATTTGTAAAGATTAATCTCGCTGAAATTTTCTCGCAACGAAAGTCTTCCTACAACGGTTCTTTATGCAGGGAGAATATCGGCTGTAAGCTTTTTTAGGAATAACTTTTTAGGGATAACAGGAATAGAAAAAGGAAATAATTTGAAGAAAATTTTTTATTAAGCTAAAATAAAATTTTCTTATTTAATAAAATCCTTATTTTATCGGCCAATTAAAGGAGGCAATTATCGTGGCACCAAAGAAAGAGAAAACTATTTTCCCTCTCGTTAATCCTCTATCTTTAATCCTGGATAAAGAGCCGGCTGATTTTGAAAGCCGCGATTTTCTCAGGGTCATTGAGAAAAAGGAGATAGAGAAAATAACTTTTCACTATGCCGGTCTTGATGGCAAGCTTAAAGAGCTCTGGATTCCAGTGACTGACCCGGATCAGGTGGAAATAGCCCTGCTTGAGGGAGAAAGGGTTGATGGCTCATCCCTTTTTAAAGGCCTGGTGGACGAGGCTCTTTCTGATTTATATGTCGTTCCTGTTTACAGAACTGCCTTTATCAATCCCTTTGATTCACACAGCCTCGATTTCATCTGTCGTTTCCTGACCCCTGACGGCAACTTAGCTCCCTTTGCGCCTGATAATATCCTGATGAAAGCTGCAGCCAATTTTCGGGCTAATTCCGGGCTCGACCTTTATGCTTTGGGTGAGCTTGAATTTTACCTTCTGAGAGAAAGGACAACTCTTTTCTATCCTAACCAGAAGCAAAGGGGCTATCATGCCTCGGCCCCTTATTTAAAAAGTGGGGAGATTCTAAATGAAATTGTTCGGATTTTAGCTCAGATTACAGGAGCGGTTAAGTATGCCCATGTTGAGGTCGGCTATATTGAATCTGTGAGAAGTGATAACAGAGAGATTATGGACAAAGAGGCCGAGCAGCTGTAAGTGGAATTCATCCCTCGACCCATTGAGGAAATGGGCGATTGGCTGATTCTGGCTCGCTGGATAATTCGCCAGGTAGCCTTTAAACATAATTGCCTGGCTACTTTCACGCCCAAACTGGAAGAAGGGGTTGCCGGCAACGGACTTCATCTTCATCTTGAGCTCAGACGAAATGGGAAAAATATCATGGTTGATCCCGAGGGAAATCTCTCCGAAGAAGCCAGGCGGCTCATCGGCGGACTCATTGAATATGCCGATTCTCTGACGGCTTTCGGTAATACCGTCAGTTCCTCCTATCTTCGTCTGGTTCCCCATCAGGAAGCGCCGACGAGGATCTGCTGGAGTGACCTGAATCGCAGTGCTTTGATCCGGGTGCCCCTGGGCTGGCGGAATATTCGCCATCTGGCCAGAGTGGTTAATCCCGGGGAAAAGGAGAAAGAAAAAGAGCGAGAGGAGCGACAAACCATAGAATTGCGCAGTCCAGATGGCAGTGCCCATGTTTATCTTCTGCTGGCAGGAATTGCTCTGGCTGCGGACTGGGCCTTCAGGTCGGATGAATCCCTCTTCCAATATAACCGGCCTCTGGAACTGGCCGAAGAATATTATGTCAAAGGAAATATTTTTGCTGATCCTGAAATTCAAAAGAAATTACCAGCTCTTCCTGGAAGCTGCGTTGAGAGCAGCCGCTGCTTACTGGCCCGGCGTCATCTTTACGAACGGGATGGAGTTTTTCCTCCGAGCATTATTGATTATGTGGCTACTTTGCTGGCGGCTGAAGACGATGAATTCATGAATGAAAAACTGGCTAAATTGCCGGCTGATGACCGCCTCCATGAAACCCGCCGCATCATGCACAAAGACCTCCATCGCCACTAAAATGAGGACGCAAACAATTTTAAAAAATCAACCAGGCAAATGGGGACGCAAACAATTTTTAAAAAACAAAATAAGTATTAAAAAGAACACGGAATGGCAAACTTATTAATGGAAATGGAGACAAAAACAATTTAAAAAAATCAATGAATCAATTAAAATGCAGATAACAATAAGATGAAGACACATGCATTTTCCAGGAAAAAGGCCTTTCCGGTGTAAAGTGGACGTATAAATTCTTAAAATATAATAGGAGCCTATCTGTTCATTTATAAAACGGAAACGCAAATAAATTCAGGCAAGACGAAAAACGGAAGATTTCAGAGGAGCAATTTTCATAGCTGAAGTGAAGATCTACAAGAATTTATTTCCCGTATCTACTAAAATTTTGGCTCTTGATGAAAAATGGCCGATAAATTAATATTTAATGAAAAATTTTTATATTATTTTTTAGATTTTTTAGCCATTCGATAGAAATTGTGGTCCGCTAATCTGGGATCATAGAATAGTCAGATAGAGCTAAGAGATAAAATAACAAATTCTTTAAAGGCAGAAAAGGATAGGAAGTTGAGCCAAAATATTTTTAAATTGCCACGGAAATCTTTTATTTTTACCATATTTCATATTTTTGAGCCAGAAACCGATGCTGTCTTTCAAATTCAAGCCTAAGAGTTTTCCAGAGAGAATTGAATCTTGCCTGAAGCTCTTGATAAAGAGAAATTAAACCGGGCGAAGGTTCAATCCTTTCTTCAAGCTGGATGAAATCTTTTGTTATTTCCTGGATACTGATTTTCTCGCCCTTTTGATTGAAATAATTCCACATGGCTTGAAGCGCCGCTCCATAGGCTGCTGCCTCTGTTTCTTTGAGCCGTCTCAAAGGGGCCTGAAACACGCTGGCCGCAATTTCGAGCCAGAGGCGACACCTTGAGCCACCGCCCGTAACCCTGAACTCTTGGGGGAAGGGGTAAAGAGCTTTCATTCTCGCCAGGCCATAGCCGAGATTGAGAATGACGCCTTCATAAATAGACCGAAGGATAAAGGAGGGACTTAAAGTGTTACGATTTAATCCAAAGATAACACCAGAAGCCAGAGGCAGGATTGGTACTCTTTCACCGGCGATAAAGGGAAGAAAAATCAGGCCGCCCGCCCCTGCAGGCGCTTTGCGAGCTTCCTTTTCCATTTTCTCCAGTGAATAATTAAAAACTTTTCTGGCCAGCTCTGTGACATTGGTCACATTCATAGTGCACAAAAGAGGTAGCCAGGCCCCGGTGCTATCGCAGAAAGTCGCGATTTCACCCTGGTAATCAATGACAGGTTTCGAAGCATAAGTATATATAGTCCCAGAAGTTCCCAGACTGAGCGTAAAAATACCAGGAAGGATATTGCCAGTGCCGATGGCAGCCATCATATTATCGCCGCCACCACTGGCTACAAGAACTTGCCCGAAATCAAAAAGCCGGGCTATGCTTTTCTTCACATAGCCTACAGGCTCAATTGGATGGAGCAGGGGAGGAAGCTTGGCAATTAATTCGGGGTCGATGACCTTGATAATCTCTTCCTGCCATTTTAGCTTCCTCACATCCATCAAGCCTGTTCCCGAGGCATCGCCATATTCCATGCATTTTTTCCCAGTCAGATAAAAATTAAGATAATTATGAGGAAGGAGAACAGTTTGAAAACGCAGGTAATTTTTGGGTTCATGTCTTTTTAACCACAGAATTTTGGAGGCAGTGTAACCCACTGCCAGATTGAGCCCAACCAGCTGAATATATTTCTTCCGCCCGCCCACCGCCTCAATAATGTAATCTGTTTCTTCAGCTGTGGAGATATCGTTCCAGAGCTTTGCCGGCCTTATTACCAGGCCCTTTCGGTCCAGAGGAACAAAACCATGCTGCTGGCCGGAAATACCCAGAGCGACAATCTTCTCAGGTCTGAAGAATTTCTTTTTATATGCTTCTTTTAAAGCCATTATTAAGGATTTCTTCAGGGCATCGATCCAAGTGGCCGGATCCTGTTCGCTTTCCCCGGGTTTTAATCGAGGTACAAAACGATGGGGCTCATAGCCCTGGCCGATAACATTACCTTTATCGTCAATGATCAGAGCCTTGGTGCCTTGTGTGCCGGAATCAATTCCGACAAAATATAATGCGCGCCTCATTTAGACTTCCTCCCGGTTAATTTTATTTTAAAGCATTAGAATTTTAAAACTATCTGATAAGGCTTTAAATTAGGAACGAAAATTATTTCGGAAATTAGCTTTATTTATAAATTAAATAATTTTGATATTTTGAATCTGGTCATAGAACTATAATGCAGAATTATTAGCTTAATCCATATGGCTACAAAAAAATTGCGGTAGAATTCTTCTTCCTGCCTGGTTGGATGTTGCCTCTTCAGAATGAAAATATATGACAAAAGCAAACAGGTTACAGTCTTAAAACCTGATAAATTGACAGGGGCAAAGCAAGGGTGATATATGAACGCTAACTCTGTCTGCGGAGAGAAAAGATGCGGCTTGGATTAATAGATTTCATTATCATCAGCTTCTATCTTCTCGTCAGCTTGGGCATTGGTCTTTATTTCCGGCGGCTGGCCACCCGCAGTGTTTCCGATTTTTTTGTTTCAGGTCGTAATATTCCCTGGTGGCTGGCAGGAACATCCATGGTGGCCACCACCTTTGCTGCCGACACCCCTCTGGCCGTGACGGGCATCGTGGCCAGAAATGGTATCGCCGGCAACTGGATCTGGTGGAGCATGGCCTTCAGTGGTCTTCTGACAGTTTTCTTTTTTGCCCGTTTCTGGCGCCGCTCCCGGGTTTTAACCGATGTCGAATTCGTCGCCATCAGATACAGCGGCCCGGCAGCCCGCTTCCTTCGCGGCTTTCGAGCATTTTATCTTGGCCTGCTTGTTAACATTATTGTCATGGGCTGGGTCAATCTGGCCATGGTAAAAATTTTTATGCTCCTTTTTGGTCTTTCTAAATTACAGGCAACTTTTCTCACGCTGGGTGTAATGCTTGTCACGGCCGCCATTTCGACTTTGGCTGGCCTCTGGGGAGTTCTGGTTACTGATTTTTTCCAATTTATCCTGATGATGAGCATGGTCATCATTCTGGCTGTCTTTGCTGTGCAGTCAGTTGGCGGGATGAGTAATTTAATCCAGGAAATTAACCTGGTCAGCCGGAGCTCAGGTGAAACTGGCTCGCTCCTTTCTTTTTGGCCGGCTCTCCATTCTACCTGGATGCCGCTTCTTACTTTCTGTGTTTATCTCTTTATCAACTGGTGGGCCTCCTGGTATCCAGGAGCTGAACCCGGCGGGGGAGGATTTATAGCCCAGAGGATTCTCTGTGCTCGCGACGAACGACACTCGCTTCTGGCGACTTTATGGTTCAATATTGCTCATTACGCCATCAGACCCTGGCCCTGGATTCTTGTGGCCCTTGTGGCCATCGTCAAATTTCGGGGTGATGCTGCCTTTGCCGCTGACCCGGAATCGGGCTATATCAGAATAATGCTTTTGACTCTTCCTGACATTTTTAGAGGACTGATGGTCGCTGGCTTTCTGGCTGCTTATATGTCAACCATCGCCACCGAGCTCAATTGGGGTGCAAGTTACGTCATCAATGACCTCTATCGGCCTTTTATAGCCAGAAATCGTAGTGAAAGGCATTATGTTCTTGCCTCTCAGATAGCCACGATAGCTTTAATGATACTTGCCAGTCTTGTCTGTTTTTTTCTGGAATCAATTGCCGACGCCTGGAAATTTCTGATTGCTCTGGGTGCAGGTACCGGCCTGGTTTATCTGCTGCGCTGGTTCTGGTGGCGCATCAATGCCTGGACCGAGATTTCAGCCATGGTGGCGGCTTTCGTGAGCTCCCTGACCTATCAGCGCCTTTTTGGCTGGAAGGAAAGCCATCCCCTCGAATTTGCCTATCTCGTTCTGGCCACGACGGCCACGACAACCTTTGTCTGGCTGATGACGACCCTTTTAACCCGGCCCGAGCCCAGAGAAGTCCTGCTGAATTTTTACCGCTTGATCAGGCCCGAAGCAGCCCTCTGGGGACCAATTGCCCGGGAAGCCAAGGACGTTAAGCGAGATAGATATATCCTGAAGAATTTTCTCGACTGGCTGGCCGGAGTAGCCATGATTTATGCCTTTCTCTTCGGACTTGGCCACCTTCTTTTTTCTCGCTGGTTTCAGGGAATCTTATTTCTTATTTTTGGTTTTGCCTGCGGCTTTTTCATCTATCGCGACCTTTCGCACCGGGGCTGGGAGACCGTCCTCGAATAATATTCACGGATAAACCGGTTTTCTTGCTGGAAAAAAAGAATTTTCAGGCTGCTAATATCGAATTTAGCTCTTGCGACTAATTGCGCCGGAGGCTCACTAAATGGATTATCATTAAGATATGGGAAAGAAAGAATAAAGTTTCTTTTGCCCCCTTAATAGAAAAATTTCTTTAAGAGCTCTGTAATACCTTAATTCTCCTGATACTTTAAATTCCTCAGATTTACCCCCGAAAAAAGAGAAAATTTATTATTATCAAAATTAAGCTTTTAAGGGTTGGACTCCCTTACAAGAACAATTGGCTTTATTATTTTTCTCTAAAAGCTGAAATATTTTTAAAAAATAGTTTACAAAAGTCATAAAATAACTCATATTGTAAGCTAAAGGGAAAAAACGATGCCTCCCCGGAAAAGGGCCAGGGTTGATAAGACCTTCTCCTAAAGATTAAGAGCAGCCCGCATCAAGGACGGCCTCAGTCTCGAGGACCTGGCTAACAAGCTTGGAGGTCTGGTCAGTCGGCAGGCACTGGCCAAATATGAAAAGGGGTTAATAACTCCTTCGCCCCGGGTTCTCTCACATCTCCTCCAGGTCCTCGAAATCCCTCCTTTAATTGAAGGTCAGGACAAATTCTTGGCTCTGGAAAAGTTGGGTGAAGCAGCTGTTCTAAAAAAAGAGCCCAGCGATTTTCGTAATTACTTTGGAAGGCGGGCAAATAATCGGGATTTTTACAGAAAGGGAAGGGAAATCAGAATAAATTTCTTGCTTTCAGAACCGTTAATGGCCGCTTCTTTTGTCAGGGCTCGAAAAATAATGGCTGATATCCGGACTTAAGCCAGGCTAATCCAGGCTTAGGAAGAAAAAATTCAGCTCAGGCCTAATTTAAAACTGCCGGCTAAACAGCTTCTGGCGCTAAAGCTAAAACTGGCTGAAATGATGGCCAGATATATCTGGCTGGAGAGGCTGTTTCGAGTAGAAGTTATCTTTGAATCTCTCTTTAGCTCAGAAGAAAAGAGGGAACTTAAAAGGGCTTCCCAGGTAGAAAGAGCTGCTGAAAAATTGCGGATTACTCGAATCTGGGTACAGGAGCGGTTGTCAATCTCCTGGCTTTTCTTGAAGACCGGGAAATTAAACCCTTCAAGATAGAAGGTCCTGAGGGATTTGAGAGTCTCTGTGGTTTCTATTTAGGCCATCCCTTTATTGCCTTTCAAGCCAGTATGCCGATTGATAGAATTAGATTTAAGAACTCAAATGAACTGGCTCATATTTTATTCGGTTTCGCTGAATCGCCGGCCAGACTGAAGCTCTATAATCATTTTGCTGGTACTTTCCTTCTGCCCGCAAGAAAACTGGATGAATATTTTTTGCCTGTGGGTCGAAAAATTGCACGGAGCGAACTGGCTGAAATTAAAAGGAGATATGGTCTTTCGCTGCAGGCGACGATGCACCGGGCCCTTGACCTTGGTCTGGTAACCGAAAGAAGGTTTCGGTCCTTCCGGGAATTGATGGCCGAGAAGGGATGACCCCAGCATGAGCCTGTTGAATATAAAGGCGAAGAGAATCCTGTGCGTTTCCGCCGGCTTCTTCATTACGCTGTTTCCTCCGGCATTCTTGATCTCGAAACGGCTGCTTCCCTGGCTGAAATGAAGCCAGAGGAGCTTAAGGAAGAAATAAGAGAAATATTTTAAATTCGAAAGGAAAGGGAGAAAGTCAGATTAAGAGAGGAAATAAAAACCAGCCCGGGGTGAAAGGGGAACCATGATTTGGATGGTTAAAATCCCGCCTTAGCTTAGCCTTTAAGCTTTTATTAAGAGCTTGAACTAAAAAATAAAAAATTTAAATTTAAGGAGAACAAAAAAGGGGAGACTTTTTGAAATTTATCTTGAGAAAATGGAAATTGAGCAGCGCTCGGTATGGGGAAAAATGGCGCTTTTTCCCCTTAAATCAGAATAAAAGGAGGGTCCAGACTATTTGACTTTATCTGAAGCTCTGGAAACGGGTCTTCTGGAAATAAACAAGGTCAGTGGTGGCGGGTTTATACCTGAACTTAAGACCATTAATAGGGGAAAAAGCCTGTTCTCATGCTGGATGGGGAAGAAGTTGTTGGAGCGAAGCAGAACCGGGTGCTTAACACGACCATAATGATTGGACCAGAATCAAGCCTGATTATTCCGGTTAGTTGTGTTAGAAGAAGTCGCTGGCATGGCTCTTCGCTTCGCCTGAATAAATCAGAGAATTTTATGATTTTTTCGACAAGATTTGTGAAGGTAGGAAATGTCCATCACTCTCTGGAAGAAAATCAGGAATTCCGTTCTGACCAGATGGCTATCTTGGAGGATATAAGCGAAAAAGCTAAAGTTCTCAGGGCTTTTTCTCCAACCGAAGCCATGAAAGATATCTATGAGATTAGAGAAAAAGACCTCGACGCCTATTTTAAAGCCTTTACATTAGTTCCTGAACAGAAGGGCCTTTTGGTTTTTATCAGGAATAAAGCAGCCGGACTCGATTTTGTTTCCAGAGTAGAGGCCTTTAAACGCCTTTACCAGAAATTGCTTCGAAGTTATGCCATCGCAGCCCTGGTGGACGGGGCCGAAGAGAGGAAAGGAAAAAAGACGCGAAGGAGAAAAAGACAGGAAGCTTCAGAGATTCCGGATGAAGCCCGGGCTCGAGAGTTTTTAAAGGTGGCCGCAGGCTGCGAAGAGAAGAAATTTAAGTCTGTTGGCTTGGGCTTTTCCTGCCGCTATAAAAGTCCCAAGATTATCGGCTCAGCTCTGGAGGTAGAGGATTCAATTCCTTACCTAGTTTTTTAGGCTTGAAGATGAAGAGAATTCGCGGAACAATTTTAGGGGAGGAGAAAAATTTGCCCGGTTCAGAACCAGCAAGGATTTTTTGGTTTCCCTTTAATTTTCAGGATTAGATCGTCCCTAAAGAATTAGATAAAGGATTTCTACATTCAGCAGCAGAATCTAATTAATCACTAGTTAGAGGAAGAATAGCAGAAATTCTCATCAAGGCCAGCTATTGGAGGGAATATCTGAGCTAACTTGAAGCTAATTTTTTTAAATTTTGCAATTTAAAATGGTTTAAGTGAAATTATTTGTGAAAAAATAACAGGGGAAAATATTCCTTTAAAGTTGCAAAAAAGAAATTTATTTTTCAGCAACTCTCCTGGAGGGTTTAGCGCTGAAATAGATTAAGCTTTGGTGGCCAGAAAGATGGCCAGACCCATCTGTTTGATTTGATCCAGGGCTTCTTCAATTTCATCGATATGCTTATCTTCATCCTGCAAAATTGATTCCAGAACCTCCCGGGTCGCGTAGTCATTCACTTCGCCAGCCAGCTTGATAGCTTCATTATAAGCTTTAATCGCATCGAACTCAGCCTTATGGTCATGGGCAAACATCTTGGGAACGTCTTCGCCAATATTGATTTTCCGCAGTTCGCTAACGATGGGCCGGCCTTCAAGGAAAAGAACGCGGCTAATCAGTTTTTCGGCATGCCTCATTTCCTGAATGGCTCTTTGCTCAATCGCCTTGGCCAGTTTTTCATAACCCCAGTTTTCGCACATTTCAGCGTGAACCATATATTGATTGATGGCGGTTAGTTCATCGGCCAGTAAGGAATTTAGGGTTTCGATTAATTTAGGATCTCCTTGCATGCTGAAACTCCTTGCTTTAAATTTTACCTTTTTTAAAGAATATTCTATTTTAAATTATTTTTCTGAAAATGCAAGAACTTTAAGCGTCGAGCCAGAAATTATAAAAACCTCATTTTTCTTATGTCTTATTATATCCTTTAATAATTGCTTTTCCCTGAAATATTTATGCCAGATATTTTATAAAATTTTCGACTTCCTGACCTTTCTCTAAAAACAGCCTCACTGAATACATTGGCTAAAATTATCCCTGATTTTTCTGTTTCTTCAATTCTGCACAGGCAATTCCCCGGGGATTAAAGCATTTATTACAGGAAATACAGCTTGAGGCTGAGGCATCAGAGCGCGCAAAGCGGCGAATGAGATCAGGTTCCCGGATAAAAGGCCGGCTCATAGACACGAGGTCTATCTCGCCGCTGGCTACAAATTTTTCCATCACTCTCAGGGTGCGCAGGCCGCCCAGGCCAATAATCGGCATGCGCACATTTCTTTTAATCAGGCTGGCTGCCGGGACAAAATAACCTTCCTCTTCCTCAGGCCTTACTCCCGGCCACATTGAACCCCGGCCGGCCTCAGCTGAACCGCCGCTGACTTCAATGGCCTCAAGACCTTCAGCTTCAAGCATTCGGGCTACCTCAATGGCTTCTTCAACTTCGAAACCACCAGGAAGATAATCGCTTGAGTTGAGTTTAGCTATGACGGGAAAATCATGGCCGGTTTCTTTTTTAATTCCGCGCAGGATCTCTAAGATAATCCTGGCTCTGTTTTCCAGGCTACCTCCCCACTGGTCTTGACGCCGATTGGTGTAAGGAGACAGAAAACTTGAAAGCAAATAGCCATGGGCGCAGTGAAGCTGAACTCCATCAAAACTTGCTTCTCGGGCCCGTTTAGCGGCCGCAATAAAAGCCTGAATGACTGCCTCGATTTCGGCCTGGGTCAGCTCTCGAGGCATGACTTTATAAACCGGTTCATAGACAGCTGAAGGCGCCAGGGGCTGACAGCCACAGATATTTTCCTTTGTCTGCCGGCCAGCATGACTTAATTGAAGAAATATTTTTGACTCTGTCTCATGGACAATGGAGGTGAGCTGCCTTAATCCGGGTATAAATCTATCTGCGTAGATGGCTATCTGGCGCGGGCTTGCTTTGCCCGAGGGCAAAACATAGGCATGACCGGTGATGATGAGACCGATGTCACCCCGGGCCAGGTTCCGGTAAAGCTCTAATTGACGAGGCGAGATGGTGCCATCTTCTTCGGCCATAAAATCATGGGTGGCTGAGCGCACAAAGCGGTTCTTTAATCTTATGGGCCCGAGATGAAAGGGTGAGAAAAGCACTGATTGCTTCATTGGTCTTTACCTCAATACCAGAAGATTGACGAAATTATTAAATTTCATAGTTTACTTTTTATATAAAATGAAAAGCATTTTGTCTACCTAAGACTCTACAATTCCAGATTCTTTTGATTGAATGTTTAAAAATGAAACTGTGCATTCCCGCTATATCTAAATTGCTAATTAGCCCAATTGGCAGTAATTAGAGGAATTAAAAAAGTAATTAGAAGAGTTAAAGTTAAAAGAGAAGCTTCCCTCGTGATTAGCTTTGAAAATTACGAGCTATCTTCGATTAAAACTGGTTTTTTTCTTTTTTTCCTTCTTTTTTTCCTTCTTTTTTTCTTTCTGGTTAAAAAAGGGCTAGCTGCTTTGCCTGAGAGATGAAAAAACCTCACTACAGATGAAATTAATCATGCTCTTTTATCTGTGATTTATCCAAGAAATATATCTCGCGGCAAAGCTAAAGCCCGAATTTAATATCTTCTTTCTTTAATCCTCAAGCCTGGCCAGAAATTCGTCATGAGTCAGGACTTCCCCAATATAGGGGAAGAATTTTTCTTCCACATATTTCTGTTCTTCAGCGGAAAGAGCTGCACAGCAATCCTTAAGCAGGAAGACCTTGTAGCCTTTATCATAGGCTGAACGGGCTGTCCCTTCAACGCAGACATTGGTCAGAAAACCACAGAAGGCCACATTTTTAATGCCATAGACTCGAAGGATGAAATCAAGATTGCTCGAATGGAAGGCATCCAGGGTTCTTTTGCCTTCAATCACGATATCCTGGTCCGTGGGCTTAAGCTCATCGATTATTTCGGCACCCCAGGTTCCCTTGCGAAAGGCTCTGGTCTTAACGACATTCTGGTGAATAGGTCCAAGAACACCCTCACAGCCCATATCACAATATTCAGGCTCAAAGACAATGGGAACGAGCAAGGTCAGGCACCGTCCCCTGGCCTTCCGGAGGCAATCAGCGGCATTAGCGATGGTTTTCTGAGCCTTTATTTGATCTTTGACGCCCTCATAAAGAGCTCCGCCCTCTTTACAGAAATCGTTCTGAAATTCGATAAAGACTATGGCTGTCTCCCTGGCTTTCATCTTTTCCCTCCTTTATTATTTTTTAGTCTCTATTGATTATTTTTAATCTTTTTTTTATTTCTGCTATTTCTTCATTAATTATGGTCAGACGGTAGCGAATATAACCGAGGCGATCAAAAATAAGTGCATAGCGGTGGCCTAATTGATTAAGGCCATAAAAATCGCCCGTAAGAATATTTTTTTCTTTCTCCAGCTCAGTTAATCTTTTTCTGGCTTCGGCTATCTCTTCTTCTGATAAGGGTTTCTCTGGTTCCAGTTCAATCGGGATTTCCTTTCTTTGTGGGGATGGCCAGAGCTCCTCGAATTCAACCGGAATAATTCCGATTAAAATTTTCTGCCCGGGTCTGAGGCTATTTACCCCGGCGCTTGGCAATCGTTCAGGTTGATCGCTTCTGGTCTGAGCGATAATCCAGCCAGAAAAAAAGAAAAATAGAATGAGGAGAAAGGAAATTTTTATAAAGGCGGAACCGCCTCGCTTAAAGGAGGAAGATTTAAGACTGAGGGTTGAGGTTTTAATTTTCATCTCCCCATCTAATTAACCCTGATTTAAATTATACTCTGCTTTTTTTACCCAATCAACTCTTCGACTTGCCAGAGCCATTTTTTATCCATATAATCAGCGAAAAGAAAAAGAGGAGGCGAAGCCATGGTGAAGCACTTTTTTCTGAGGCCAAAAGCTTTTATTTATGTCTTTACTTTTACTCTCATTTTTTTCCTGAGCCTGGCTTCTCTTTCAAGTCAGGACCTTAATTGGGAAATGTCCGCTGTCGGCGATATAAATAAGATTCTCCCGCCTGAAAAGCAGGCTGAAGTCTATAATGAAATTCTTGCCTGGCGACTCGATAATCTTCTTCCCCAGATTATGCGTCGGGAAGGAATTGAGCTCTGGTTGATTATTTGCTTTGAATATGCTGAGGACCCGGTTTATCGAACTCTTATCGTTCAGCCGATGATGAGTGCCAGACGCCTGTCCATTCTTCTTTTTCACGATGATCCCGCAGAAGGCTTTAAGAAATTGACCGCCAACTGGCATGGATCATCCACCTGTGGGCCCATGTACACCAGTATTTTTACTGAGGATTACAGAAAAAAGGGAGCTGAGGGCCAGCTTCAGGCTGTGGCTGACTATATTCGAAAGAAAAATCCGAAAAATATTGGCCTGAATACAGCCTTTCACTGGGAATATTTCGATGATTTTTCCCTTGGACTGGGCCTTAGCGCTTTTTTTAAGACCAAGCTGGAGCAGGCTCTGGGTCCTGAACTCAGTCAGAAAATTGTTTCGGCCGAAAAAGTTTGTATCGGCTGGCTGGAGACCAGAAGTCCCCGGGAACTGAGTCTTTATCGCCATCTGGTGGGTATCGGCCATGACCTGATAAAAGAATTTTTTTCCAACAAGGTCATCATTCCTGATGTGACTACGGCAGATGAGGTGGTCTGGTGGATAAGAAAAAGGCTTCTCAGCCTGGGCCTTGAAGCCTGGTTTCAACCGTCTCTTGATATAATTCGTTCTCCTGAAAATACGGAGCGCTACGGAAAGCAGGACCGAGTCATTCGCCGCGGGGATGTTCTTCATTGCGATGTTGGGTTTCGCTATCTTGGCCTGGCCACAGATATGCAACATTTAGCCTATGTTTGCCGGCTTGGTGAGGCTGATGCTCCAGCTGGTCTCAAAGAACTGCTGAAAAAGGGGAATCGTCTCCAGGAAATCCTCATGAGTGAGTTCAAAGAAGGGAGAACAGGCAATGAAATTTTGCGGGCTGCTCTGAAAAAAGGTCAGGCAGAAGGCCTTAACCCACGCATATACACTCACTCTGTTGGCTTTTATGGTCATAATTCAGGGCTGACCATTGGCATGGTGGAAAAACAGGAATTTGTCCCCGGAACAGGGGAACATCCTCTATATCCCAACACTGTCTATGCTATTGAATTAAGTGTAACTGGCGAAATACCTGAGTGGAATAAAGCGAAGGTTACCTTTGGTCTTGAAGATCAAGCCGTCTTTACTAAGGAAGGCTGTCGCTGGGTTGATGGCTATCCCCGTAATTTTTATTTAATAAAATAATTTTTTCCGAAATTGAATTTTTCAAAAAGCGCGATTATATTACGAGTATTGCTATTCATCGAAATTGCCACGCAGAAATTAAATAAAAGGGGGTTATTATGAAGAGCATTTTTATTTTTAGGGGAGCGAGCCAGGCCAGGAAAACTTTCAGGCTTTTTGTTTTTTTGATCTTATGTCTCCTTACGGCTTGGCCAGTCATGGCACCGGAGGAAGCCAGGGTTCTTCGTTTTCCTGCTATTCATGGAGATAAAATTGTCTTTACCTATGCTGGCGATCTCTATCTTGTCCCTTCTTCCGGTGGAATTGCACGTAAACTAACCAGCCATCAGGGTTATGAAGCCTTTCCCCGGTTCTCGCCTGATGGTCGTTTTATTGCCTTCACCGGTGAATATGATGGTAATCGTGAAGTTTATCTCATTCCGGCTGAAGGTGGGGTTCCGGTCAGATTGACCTATACTCCTGTTTTGAGCCGCGATGATATTTCTGACCGCATGGGGCCAAATAATATCGTCATGGGTTGGACACCCGATGGCGAAAAGATTATTTTCCGGTCGCGCCTGAGAGAATGGAATGATTTTAATGGCCAGCTTTATCTTGTTTCCCGACAGGGCGGACTCCCTGAACAGCTTCCTTTGCCCCGGGGCGGTTTCTGCTCTTTTTCACCCGATGGCCAGAAGCTGGCCTACAATCGTATTTTCCGGGAATTCCGGACCTGGAAAAGATATCGAGGCGGTATGGCTGATGACATCTGGATCTATGATTTCAAAACCAGAAAGATTGAAAACATAACCAACAATCCGGCCCTGGATATCATTCCCATGTGGAGCGGCGATAAAATTTACTTTCTTTCAGACCGGGATGAAAACCAGCGCATGAACCTTTATGTTTATGAGCTGGCTAAGAGACAAACGAGAAAATTAACTGATTTTAAGGATTTTGATATCAAATTCCCTTCCCTCGGCCCAGAAGCCATTGTTTTTGAATGCGGTGGTCATATTTATCGTTTCGACCTTAATACCGAAAGAACTACCCGGGTTCCGGTGATTATTGCTGATGACCAGGTTACAGGTCGAACGGAGATAGTTAAGGTAGCTGAAAGAATCCATACCTTTGATATCTCTCCTGACGGCCAGAGAGCTGTTTTTGGGGCTCGCGGTGATGTTTTTACCGTTCCTAAAAAATATGGTCCAACTCGAAATTTAACTCAAACGCCGGGAATTCATGAACGTAACGTTCGCTGGTCACCTGATGGCCGCTGGATTGCCTATATCTCCGATCGGACTGGCCGCGAGGAAATTTATACTATTCCTCAGGATGGATCAGGCCCGGAAAGGCAGTTAACCAGAGGGGGCGATACTTATAAATATAATCTGCTCTGGTCGCCAGACAGTCAGAAAATTCTCTGGGATGATCGAGCCTTTCGCCTGAATTATGTGGATATTAAAACGGGCGAGGTGGTGGAGGTGGTTAAGGCTAAGGCCTGGGAAATAGATTCTTATGCCTGGTCTCCCGACAGTCGCTGGATAGCCTATGCCAGGCCTGAAGTTGAAGGTATGACCAGGCTCTATCTTTATTCTGTCGAGACCAGAAAGACCTATGAAGTTACTGACGCCTGGTACAATTCCTATAGCCCGGCTTTCAGTTCCGATGGTCGCTATCTTTTCTTTGTTTCAGACCGCGATTTTAACCCAGTTTACAGCCGCACCGAATTCAATCATGCCTATTTGGCAATGAGCCGGATATATTTAGTGACTCTTTCAGCGGCTGAGAAGTCGCCTTTCGAACCAAAAAGCGACGAGGTCTCTGTGTCGCAGGAAGCTACTTCAGCCAGTGAAGCCAGTAAGGGCGAAGTAAAGGAGAAAGCAGGCCGGGAAAGCCAGTCTTCTTCGGCTAGGCCATCCGAGAAGAAAGAAGTCAGCCCCATTAAGGTCGACCCTGAAGGGATAAATCAGAGAATAATAGCCCTGCCCATTGAAGTGGCTGATTATTCCAGGCTGGTTTCAGCAGGCGACAGGCTCTATTACCTTAAAAGGAAACCCCTCGACCAGAAAAGCTATCTTTGCTTTTATGACCTCAAAAATCAGGAAGAAAAAGAACTGGGAACAATTGATGCCTTTGTCATTTCGGCCGATCAGAAAAAGATGCTGGTCCGTCAGGAAAGGTCTTATGCCATTATTGATCTTCCCTCAGCGGCGATCAAAATAGAAGAAAAGCTCGATCTCAATGGGCTTGAAGTTGTTCTGGATCGGCGGGCCGAATGGAAGCAGATTTTCGAAGAATGCTGGCGCCAGATGAAGGATTTCTTCTATGATCCCAACCTTCATGGTGTTGACTGGGAGAGTATCAAAAGAAAATATCAGCCCCTGGCTGAAGCCGTAAATCATCGAGCTGATCTGACCTATGTCATTGGCGAAATGATTGGTGAACTCAATGCCGGTCATACCTATGTTGGCGGAGGCGATGTGCCTCAAGTGAAACGGGTCAGTGTGGGCATGCTGGGCGCCCAGCTGGTAAGAGATGCCTCAGGTTATTATCAGATTAAGAAAATTCTTAAAGGTCAAAACTGGGATAAGAATTTGCGCTCGCCTTTGACTGAAGTTGGCCTTAATGTCAAGGAAGGTGATTTCATTCTGGCGGTGAATGGCCGCTCCGTAAAAGAAATGAATAACATTTATGAGGCCCTGGTTAATACCGCCGGCAAACAGGTCAGGTTGAAAATCAATAGCCGGCCAGAAGAGAAAGGAGCGAGAGAAATTACAGTTATTCCCATTGAAAATGAGAATGCCCTTTATTATTACAACTGGGTTGAAAGCAAGAGAGAAATTGTGGATAAAGCAACAGGTGGGCAGGTGGCCTATGTTCATATTCCCGATATGGGTGGTAGGGGGTTGAACGAATTTGTAAAACAATTCTATCCCCAGCTCAGAAAGAAAGCTCTAATTGTCGATGTCCGGGGCAATGGCGGGGGTAATGTTTCCCCGATGATAATTGAGCGCCTGGCCAGGGAGGTTCATATGGTGGATATCGCCAGAGGAGGTGTGCCCACGCCTGATCCTGGAGCCTTGCTCTGGGGTCCAAAGATCTGCCTGATTGATGAATTCAGCGCTTCCGATGGCGATATTTTCCCCTATCGTTTCCGTAAAATGAATCTGGGCAGGCTTGTGGGCAAAAGGACCTGGGGTGGAGTAATTGGCATCAGAGGAACTTTGCCCCTGCTCGACGGTGGCTTTCTGAACAAACCAGAATTTGCTACCTATGGTCTCGAAGGGCAGTGGATTATTGAAGGTCATGGAGTTGAGCCGGATATTTATGTTGATAATGACCCGGCCAGGGAGTTTGAGGGTATTGACGATCAATTAAACAAAGCCATTGAACTCATTCTGGAAGAGCTGAAGACCAAGGAGAAGAAGCTTCCTCCTGTTCCGCCTTATCCTAAAAAATGACAGATTAGAAAAAACAGAGATTGAAATCTGGCGGACTACTGGCCAGGAGCAGGAAGCTGTTAGTTTATATTCAAAGTAAAATTGGAGAAGATAGGAAAAAGAGGTTAATAAAGGAAAGAAGAGATTAACAAAAAGGCTAAAAACAAGAAGAAGTGAAGCCGCTCGGTCTGAAAATGGCTAAAGGCCAGAACAGGCTTTTAATTGAGAAAAAAGGGATTCAGGAAAAGGTTCGGGAAAAGATCAGAGAAAACTTTCGGGAAGAAATCAGAAGAGATCAGAGAAAAGATTGGGGAAGAGGAAGATTTTAATAAAAAAGGGATAAAAAAGTAAAAAATATTTATGAAAAACTATGAAAAACAAGGAAATAAATCTGGTCAAGGGAAGGATAAAAATGTCACGGACGTTTTCGCAGGCGGTAAAATTTTCTGACAAAAAGAGAATAGCCCTTGAATTTTGCAGTAAATGTGCTATTATTTAATTAATAGCCTTGCTTCGCTGGCTGTGCAAGGCTAGACTCTCCTTCAATTCCCCCTTTGCTAAATTTCCCCTAACCCCAAAACAGCCAGCACCTTTCCCCAAATTGGTGCCCCCCAAATTGGTGCCCCCAAATTGGTGCCAACTTACATATTTACCTAATTTTGTTTTCTATTTGTTTGTGCCTTATCTTTAAATAGTTTCATCCTATTGACTCTAAAATTTACGTCATCTTACGTATTTACTTGATTATAATTTTTTCCTGTTTTTTGCCTTATTATTTATAAGATTGTTTTATCTTATTAAAAAGGGCCTTCTTTCATCATTGTCAGATTACATTTTTACCAGATTTTATGATTGCCGGATTTCCGGCTAAAAATCAGAGCGAACTTCTGTTCCATACTTTCCTAAATTCAATTCTGCTGAATCCAAGTAAATGATGAGAAATAAGCCTGTTGAGATGGAAGTCGAAGGTCTTCCAGGAAATGCTTTCCCAGAAATAAAGATGCTCACATAGAATTAATTATATTTAATCTGAAGGGATAATTGTCTCCGAACCTTTTCCCACATTTTGTTGGCAAAAACAAAGAAGAAGGATAAAATATGATAAAAATTAAATCAAATAAAAGGATTTTCAGGAGGTGGGCATGGAGATAAAGGTAATTAAAATTGAAAAGCCAGAGGAGATGAATTTTATTCTTGGCCAATCCCATTTTATAAAAACCGTTGAGGATATCCATGAGGCTATAGTCTCCACTGCACCCCATCTCAGGTTCGGTCTGGCTTTCTGTGAATCTTCTGGCCCGGCTCTGGTTCGTTATTCTGGCAATGATGAAAAGCTTATTGATCTCGCCAGGAGAAATGCCCTGAATCTGGGTGCGGGGCACAGCTTCATCATCTTCATGGAAAATGGTTATCCCATTAATATTCTTAATGCCATCAAAAATGTGCCTGAAGTCTGCCGGATATTCTGTGCTACAGCCAACCGGGTGGAGGTCATCATTGCCGAAACAGAAACAGGACGAGGTATCCTGGGTGTAATTGATGGGGTTAAAACTAGAGGAATTGAGGGAGAAGAAGACATAAAATACCGGAAAGATTTCCTCCGCAAAATCGGCTACAAATTCTAAAATTAATCTAAATTTAAAGAGCTTAGAAAAATTAGCTTTTTAGTTTCCAAAATAAGAAACTGTTATCTTTTTTAATTTATCTAGCCAGCTGAGGGACCGAATTTTATTTAATAAGGTTTTAAAGATAACATTCCGTTAATTCCCGTTAATAGCAGTTTTTCAGGGTGAATTCAAACAAACCTAATGAGCCCATCCACAAAAATTAAGGAACTCATTATTGACCTATTATTGATGAGTCCAATGCTTTAAGCTAAAATTTCTCTTTATTTCAAATCTGTTCAGCTGATGAGAAAATGGCCGAGAAAAGCGAATCCCTCTGGACAAGGCCTTTCCTTGTAGCCCTGCTTGGTTATTTTTTCCTTTTTATGAGTGTTAGTCTTTTCTTTCTTCTTCCCCTCTTTCTGCAGCGATTCAACCCTTCCAAGAGCCAGATCGGCCTTATCATGGGCATTCATAGTGTCATGGCCATTGGCGTCAGGCCAATTTTTGGCCGGCTCATTGATGAAAAGGGCAGACGTCTCATTTCTCTGGCCGGTATTTTACTTCTGATGTTTACCGTACCTCTTTTTCATCTTGTCCGGGATGCAGGCGCTTTTCCGCTCCTTCTCCGAGCCTTAACCGGACTCGGGTGGGGAATAAGCATGACTGCCACCATTACCATGTGCTCAGACCTGGCGCCAGTGGAAAGACTGGCCCATTCCATGGGCATTGTCGGTGTGGCCGGCCTTATCGCCAGTGCCCTTGGCCCGCTTTTAGCCGAAGAAGTGGTTCGGCAATTCGGTTTCAGGTGGCTTTTCCATCTGAGCTTTATTTTTCTTCTGGCTTCCTTTGCCTGTATCTTCTTAACCCGGGAAACAGCCCGTTCACTCAACAAAAAAAATGGAAGACAGGAGGCTATGTTAAAATTGGAAGGCTTGAAACCTCTAATAATTTTCCTCATGGCTTCTCTGCCTTTAGTTCATGGTGCTATCAGGGGAGCCATGGTTAATTTTGTGGCTCTTTTCAGTCGCTCCATAGGCCTGGAGCACGTCGGACCTTTTTTTGTCACTTTCTCTCTGGCTGCTATTTTAACCCGTTTCTGGGGAGGAGGCCTTTCTGACCGCTATGGCCGGAAAAAAGTTATTTTTCCGGCCGCCCTCCTTATCGGCCTCAATGTTCTTTTTCTCTCTCAGGTCAGAAACTTCTGGATGCTGATTTTAGCTGGTTTTATTGGCGGCTTTGGTCAGGGGCTGATTTTTCCGGCTCTAAGTACCTATGTTATTGATACTCTTGGCCGGGAAAATAAAGGGTTTGCCCTGAGCCTATATCTTTCCCTTTTTGATGCGGGAATGGGGCTCGGTTCACCCTTTTTCGGCTGGCTTTCTGACCTTTTTGGTTATCGAGCCATGTATTTTTTAGCTGGCCTTACCATCCTCATCTTCAATGCTTTTTTCACCCTCAAGGCTCCAGAGCCTTTAAAACAATTATCAAATAGTAAAGATTCCTGAATATTCGCTTTTTTTGGGAAATGGAGAGAAGGAGCCAACAAGCAACAGAAAATATTTTTGATTTATCCTGAAAATAAGGCCTTTTTACCGGCTTTATTTAAATATTTCGTATCACACCTGGGCTTCATTCAGAACCCCATATGGTTTTAGATGGGAGTATTAAATACAGGAAAAATAGAAATTTGATATTTTTTTCTGCTCAGCCGCTGTTTATTTTTAATCATGTCTTACAATGCCGATTCAAATAAGGCTTTTCCGTAAAAAGTGTGGTGTAAAAAGTGTGATGATTTATAAGGCTTATGTCAGTTATATTTCTTTTAAAATCAATAGGTTATAGATATCTGAATAAGCTCTAAATGAATTTCAAAATTGAATGACAATCTTTTTCTATTCAATCTTTTATAAAATTATCCAGGGTATGGCTTTATAACACATAGTTTTGTGGCTGATATAAGAGCTTATTAAAGCAAAAAAGCACATAATTATGATAAAGGATTTATCAGATAACACCAATTCTTAAGAATGAGCTTTTAAATGATTGACTCTTAAGCTTACAATCACCAGAAACTAAACTAAATCATGTCAAATTTCATAAGAAATGGTAAAATAAATATCAGCTATAAGAATATGGTAATATGTGAGAAGATATAAAAAAATCAAGAATGATTCAAAAACATAAGCCTTGATTAAAAAAGGAGGCAGGCGTGATTAAAGATGAAAAAAGCTTGAAGCGAAGGGAGTTCCTTCGGCTTTCAGCCACGGCCATGGCTTCCCTTCCACTTGGTTCTTTTAATCATTTTGGCGCTCGTAAATCTTCAGCCATTAAGTCCGATCTAAAAAAGAAAGGATTTTCCAGCGCAGCTCAGAAATTCAGGGTAGCTTTGATCAGGACAAAAGATAGAAAAGATGGTGTGAAAAAATCATTTGAGCTTCTTGATGTAGCTCCTTTTAAGCAAATGCCTGTTTTTATCAAACCCAATTTTAACACCTCTGATCCGGCTCCTGGCTCAACCCATAATGATACCCTGATAGCCATCATTCAGGAGGTCAGGCAGAGACAGGCTGGCCCCATTACTCTTGGTGAAAGAAGCGGGCCGCCGCCCACAGCCAGGGTAATGGCTGAAAAAGGTATCTTTGATCTGGCCAGAGAACTTGACTTCAAGGTCATCAATTTTGAAGAACTCGATGAAGCTGATTGGGTCTGGTTTAAACCTGAAGGCATCCACTGGTCTGAAGGTTTCGCTATTCCCAGAGTTGTTGTCGATGCTCCCTGGATTATATCCACCTGCTGTCTTAAAACCCATGGCTTCGGGGGCGTTTTCACCATGTCTTTGAAGCTGGCCGTTGGCCTGACGCCCAAAAGATTAATGAGAGAATTACATCGCTCTCCGGACATGAGACGGATGATTGCAGAAATCAATCTGGGTTATAAACCTCAGCTCATTATCCTGGATGGTGTCGAAGCCTTTGTTGATGGTGGCCCCAGCACAGGTAAAAGAGCTGAAGCCAATGTTTTTATTGCTGGCACTGACCGAGTGGCCGTGGATATGGTTGGCCTGGCCGTTCTCAAGGAGCTTGGTTCCAATGAGGCCATCATGGGCAAGAAGATAACCGAACAGGAGCAGATTGCTCGAGCCATTGAACTTGGACTTGGCCTTTCTGACCCCTGGGCCATCGAATTGGTTACACCTGACGAAGAGAGCCGTCTTTATGCCCGAAAAATAGAGGAGATTCTTCATCAGGGGTAAGCCATGAGTTTTTATGATTTAATTATCAATCGCCGGACAATCAGGCAATTCAAACCAGAACCTCTTTCCCGGGAACAGCTCGAGCGCATTGTTAACGCCGGCCGCTTAGCTCCCTCAGCTGGCAACCAGCAGCCCCTTGAATTTATTGTGATCGACGAGCCTCGACTCTGCCACCTCCTTTTTCCTCATTTAAAATGGGCTGCTTACATTAGCCCCAGGGGGAATCCCAGACCAGGTCAGGAGCCAGTGGCCTACATCATCACGCTGGTCAATCTTTCCCTTCGCTCTCAGGGCTATGAATATGATGTCGGAGCTGCTATGGAAAATATGATTCTTGCCGCCTGGGCTGAAGGTATAGGTAGCTGCTGGCTAATTTCCATAAATCGGGAAAAAATTGCCTCTCTTCTGGAAGTTCCTGAAAATTATCGCGTTGATAGTGTTCTGGCGCTGGGTTATCCAGCTGAAAGCCCGATAGTCGAAAAATTTCAGGGATCAATCCGTTACTGGCTGGATGATGAAGGTCGGCTCCATGTGCCCAAACGACCCCTGGAAAGCATCGTTCATTACAATCGTTTTACTCGCCGGCCACAGTCAGCTCAGAAACTTTGATGGTTGGACCGCAGACAGCTGTTTCAAATTTTATATCCGAGCCGATAAGCTCAATGTTATTAAGGATTTCAGCCAGATTGCCAGCAATAGTTATTTCTGAGACTGGATAGAGGATTTCACCCTTTTCCACCCAGAGACCAAAGGCTCCCCGGGAAATATCTCCGGTTACCGGATTCAATCCGTGGCCTATGGTCTTAACTAGAATCAATCCCTTATCGAGAGAAGCGATAATATCCTCAGGAGAAGATATTCCGGGAAGAAGATAAAAATTGTTGGGACCAATCCCTCCCCCCTCAGCGTTGCCGGTGGAAGTCAGATTGAGCTTCCGGGCGGCGTAGGTATTGCAGAGATAATTTTTCAGAATGCCTGCTTCAATAACTACAGTCTTGCGGGTAGGCACGCCTTCTGAATCAAAGGGCCTGGTGCCGAGTTTTCCCGGCATCAAGCCATCATCGATAACGGTAATTTGGTCGCTGGCAATTTTTTCACCAAGTTTATCGACCAGGAAGGAAGCTCGATGGTAAATGGCACTTCCATTCACACAGGTAAAAAGGAAGCCCAGCAGCCAGGCTGTCTGGGCTGGTTCGAAAATAACTGGAACCGACTGCGTTTTAATTTTTCTTGGTTTTAACAATCTGACTGTTCTTTCAATGGCCTTCTTAGCTACGGCCTCAGGCGGATCAAGCTCAGAAAAAAAGCGCTTAAAGCTGAACCAGCCATCTTCGACACGCTCATCCGTTTCGCCTGCCTGAAGGCCGACGCTGAGGCTGCAGGAGGTGGCTTTATAAAATCCAGAAAAACCTGCAGAGTTGACCAGAATAAAAGCTCCTTCAGAAGTGCCAAAGCTTGCTCCATGAGAATTGGTAATCCTTGGATCAGACAGAGCTATTTTTTCTGTCTGGAGGGCCAGATTAATCTTTTCTTTTGGTTCGAGCCGGGCAATTTCTGGATCAAAAAGGTTGAGAGAGGCAGGATCAACATAAGGCTCAACTGAATCGGGTAATCCCGCACAATCATCAGGACTGGCGAGCTCAGCTCGCTTGACAGCTCTTTTCATTAAATCTTTTAAGGTTTCCAGGGAAAGATCAGAAGAGCTGGCCGAAGCAACTCGCTTCTCTTTGATAACTTTCAGGTAAAGGTAACGAAAATTTGCCTCCGTTAAGTCTTCAATAGCCTGAAGACGAACATTAACCGAAAATTCTCGACCGGTGGCCACAGCTACCTCAACCTCATCGGCCCCCAGACTCTGACCATAGCTGACCAGCCTTTCAGCCAGCAACTTCGAATCCTTTATCTCTTTCTCCAGATGGCAGTTTTTCTCCGAACTCATAATTGTCCCCCTACGGTCATTTTTTCAATTTTCAGGGTTGGACAGCCATCGCTGACCGGAACCTCCTGTCCCTCTTTGCTGCAGGTTCCGATCTGAGGGCTGAAAGCCAGATCTGAACCAACCATGGTGATATTCTGAAGGATATCGATGTTCATTCCGATCAAGGTTGCCTGCTTGATGGGTGCCGTCAAGCGGCCTTCTTCAATGAGCCGACCTGAACTTATGGTAAAAGTGAATTTGCCTGAGTCTTCAACCTGACCACCTTCGAACCTTTCCGCATAGATGCCTTTGCGCACTGACTTAATTATTTCTTCAGGCGAATGTTCACCCCGGTCAATATAAGTATTGGACATCCGGGGCAGGGGAAAACAGGTAAAATCCTGGCGGCGACCATGGCCAGTTAATGGTAGCCCCATTAGTTTGGCCGAAAGTCGATCCTGGAGATAGCCGACGACAATACCCCGGTCAATCAAAATGACCGGCCCGGGTTTTGTCCCCTCATCATCTACATTATAGGAGCCTCGAAAATTGGGTATTGTTGGATCGTCAATGATCCGGACGAGAGAACTACCGACCTTCTGGCCGAGCTTATTCCAGAAAATCGAAGTTTTTTTTCGATTATAATCAGCTTCCAGCAGATGGCCTACGGCTTCATGAACGAGAACGCCGCTATGTCCAGCTGCTAGAACCACAGGCATTTCTCCAGCAGGCGGCTCCACGGCTTCAAGAAGCTTCAGGGCTTCCTGAGCTGCCTCTTCACCAACCTGACGAGGGGGATAAATTTCGGCAAAGTAATCATAACCTACCCGGCCGCCTGCTCCGGCGAAGCCAATTTCCCGCTTGCCCCTGTCTTCAGCTATGGCCAGCGAGCTCAGGCGAATCATGGGTCTTGTTTCCGCGACATAAAGCCCTTCTGAGTTGGCCACGACCAGCGACTGGACCACATCTCCCAGAGCTACCTTGGCCCTAATTATTTTCCGGTCAAAACCAAGACAGGCAGAATAAACCTCTTTGACCAGATCCACCTTTTTTTCGAGCTCAAATTGATCAGGCGAAATTTTAAGGGGGTAGAAGTCATGTTTAATTACTTGGGAAGATAGGGGTTTAATTCTGGTCGGGGAAGGGGAGGAGGCTATGGCGGCGGCTGTCAGGGCAGCTTGACGGGCTTTTTCGTAGTTGATGTCATTAGTATAGGCATAGCCTGTTTTCTCCCCGCTTATAACTCTGATACCGATTCCCTGAATAATGCTTTCGCTTGTTTCCTTGATAATATCCTCTTCCATAACCACAGCCTGATAATGGCGGTACTCCATGAAGATATCGGCAAAATCACCACCTTGACTCAGGGCGGCCTCAAGAATCAGCTCGAGATCTCTGAGGCTAAAAGTGAAGATATGATTCAGGGCGACCATGCTCTTTCTCCTTGAGATAGATTGGGGCGGAAATGAGGCAAAGCCAAAAGAAAAAGACTGGCAATACCCAGGGAGTATTCAAAAAGGTTGGTGAGAAAATGGATGCCCAGACCGGAAAGGATGGCTATATTTTTTTCTGTGCCCATGAGACGGAAGGTCAGGGCCCAGGCCGATTCCCAGGTTCCAAAGCCAGCCAGTCCTTTAATGGGAAGAGCTGAAGTAAGTTCGGCCCCGCTTGTTCCCAGGATTAATCGCCAGAAACTCAGTTCGGCCAGGCTGAAACCGTGAATTCGCAGAAGGGCATGAAGCAAAAAGAAAAGGGAACTGTATTTGGCTAGACGAATGAGAAAAGAAAGGAGGAAAATCAGCCAGGAAGAGCTATGATTTCTAGTGAACCGGAGAACATCAATTGTTCCCCTGAACTTTTCGCGAGATTTTTGAAACCAGTTCTTATCATCAAGCTTAAACCTGAGACCGAGAAAGGAATAAATTTGAAAAATTATCCTGGCCAGAGGGATTATCAGGATGAAAGCCTGCATAACCAGGAGAAAGAAGAGCAGGGCCACAGCCAAAACCGTAGGCGAGGCAACAGCATCAACCCCAAGACCAACAGAAAGAATAGCGGCGATGAGAAAAGGGCTAAGGGTCAGGAAATCAAGCAAAAAGGCGGCAATGAAAGAAGAGGTTGCCGACTCGAAGGCCAGGCCGAGGCGACGATTGAGGAGATAAATATAGGAAAGCGAACCCAGGCGAGCCGGAAGCAAATCGACCAGGGAATTCTTAACAAAGGTGACGAGAAGAATTCCCGGCCAGCTCACCCTGGTTGGCTGAAGTAATAAGCGATAACGCCAGGCCCTAATTATAGCCCCTGTTAGACTGATTAGCATGTAGATAACGAGAGAGGGGAGGTAAAGGTTTTTTAAAGTATACATAAATTCCTGGGTGGAAATCTGGGAGATGAGAAGAAAGATGAGGGGAGCCGAAATTATCAGGGAAAGGAGAAGATAAAGAAATTTTTTCCGACTTTTCATTCGATTATGGCTTAAATCAAAATTATCCCAGAGAGACGCCTGAGTTTCAACCAGAAGGGCTTCATTTTTAAAAAAATGAAGCCAGGAGCAATTGACCAGTCTGGAAACGGGCTTCATAAAGTCAACAGAATATGGCAATACCCCCATGAAAAACCATTATGAGAAGAGCTCAATTTCTGGACTGATTTTAATTTAAGCTTTTTTGCGTATGGGATTAATTTGAAATGAATTGGGAAAATAGAGCTATCAGCCGACCTAGAGAAAGCCTTCTATTAAGAATTTCAGAGGAAACTTAATTCTAAGGCTAGCTCAGCTCACTTATTTGCATTTGATTAACTTCAAGAAAAATAAACTTCGCCGCAGCCCACATATTTCTGCAATTCTCTTTTTCCTGTCCCAAAAGCCGTCTGGATCTAATTTAATCATAAGCCAGCGATCTACTTTGAACCCTGAAGTCGATTTTATGCTATAATTCTCAGGTCATGTTGGATCTTCGTTTTATTCTTGAAAAAAGAGAAGAGGTAGAGGCTCGTCTAGCAACGCGCGGGCTTAAAATTGATCTGAGCCATTTGATTCTTCTGGCGGAAAAGAAGAAAGCTCTCCAGAAGGAGGTTGATGATTTTCGCTCCCGCCAGAATCAGGTTTCTAAACAGATCGGCCGGCTTAAACAACAGGGGCAGGAAGTTACGTCGCTTATCGAAGAGATGAGGCGAACGAGCGAGGAGATTGAGAAGAAGGAGGAAGAGCTTAGATCCCTTGAAGAGAAAATTCGAGATTTTCTCCTAAGAATTCCCAATCTCCCCCATGAATCAGTTCCCCTGGGTTTAAGCTCAGAAGATAATGTGGAAATTCGACGCTTTGGCCACCCGCCTGAATTCTCTTTTGATCCATTACCTCACTGGGAAATAGGCCGCAAACTTGGCCTCCTTGATTTTGAAAGAGCAACCCGGCTGGCTGGCTCACGCTTTACGGTTTATGTCGGAGCCGGAGCCAGGCTGGAAAGAGCCCTTATCCAGTTCATGCTGGATATTCATACCAGAGAGAAAGGCTATCGGGAGATCCTCCCACCCTTTATTGCTAATGAAGACTGTTTGATTGGAACAGGAAATTTGCCCAAGTTCGAGCGGGACCTTTTTAAACTCAGGGGAAGACGGTGGTATCTTATTCCCACAGCTGAAGTTCCCCTCACCAATATTTACCGGGATGAAATCCTGGCCGCTGAGAAATTGCCCCAGCGATTTGTGGCCTATACTCCCTGTTTTCGAAGCGAGGCTGGCTCCTATGGGAAGGATATCAGGGGGCTCATCAGGCAGCATCAGTTCAATAAGGTAGAGCTTGTGGCCTTCACCTTGCCTGAAAAATCCATGGAAGAACTGGAAAAGATGACAGCTGATGCCGAAGAAGTTCTGAAGAGACTTGGCCTGCATTACCGCGTGGTGGCCTTGTGCACAGCAGACCTTGGCTTTGCCGGCGCAAAAACCTATGACCTGGAAATCTGGTTTCCTGAACAGAAGAAATATCGGGAGGTTTCATCGGTCACCAACTGTCTTGATTTTCAGGCCCGAAGAGCCAACATCCGTTTTCGTCGGGAACCAAAAGCTAAGCCCGAATTTGTTCATACCCTCAATGGCTCAGGAGTAGCCATAGGTCGCACGGTAGCAGCTCTGCTTGAGTCTTATCAGCAGGCTGATGGCTCCGTGATTATCCCTGAAGCTTTACGCCCCTATATGAACGGACTGGAAAAACTCGAACCAGAAGAGCCCCTCTGAGCCCTTTATTCCGCCTTATTTTCTGAACCCTCCTTTTTTCAGGCCTGCTCTTCTCTGATAATCTGTTTTAAAAAAAATGGGCTTCTTCGTCAGGCTCATTTCGGCTGGATTTAATTCAGGGAAAAATAAAATTTTAAGAGAGGCAGGAGCTAATTTTAAAATGGAGGAAAACTCATTTTCCTCATGACCTTTAATAGGGAAAAAAATGGATTTATAGATTTTTTGTGTTTCCCTGAACATGGGGTTTGTCTAAAGCCCGGGCCACGAAATGAATAAAATTGCTTTTTTCACTAGAAAAAACTTTTCTTGGCGCAGAAAGCTAATCAAAAGTAATTAAAAGGGCTACGAAAGACCATACTTATTTTGGGCGAGCTCTTCCTGATAGCCTTTCTCTTATTGCCTTCATTAAAAGCAGTCGCTAAAATAAAGGACTGGAGGGATGGCCGAGTGGTTTAAGGCGGCGGTCTTGAAAACCGCTTTCCGGTGATCCCGGAACGGGGGTTCGAATCCCTCTCCCTCCGCCAAAAGGTAGTTCCTTTTAGAAAGAAAAGGCTATTAGGTCTGGCCTGAAAGAAGGCCTCTCAGCCGATAAATGGATTGCCCATTATTAAGTCAATATTTTTCCTGGTTGATTTTCTTTCGACCCCGATGAGATGATTGCAATTGTGGCCTTTCGTGATAAAATAAAAAAGGCCTGAGATGCGGAGAGGTGCTGGAGTGGTCTATCAGGAGCGCCTGCTAAGCGCTTGTCCCGGCTGAAACCGGGACCGTGGGTTCGAATCCCACCCTCTCCGCCACTCATATATTAGTCCAATCAGGATGGGGGAAAATGAGCCTGGCAGAAGATAAAGGCAAGAATTTATATTCTGGCTATTTTTTTTCGCCTCTTGGTCCCCTGGAAATCTGTTTTTCTGAGAAAGCTCTGCATGGCCTGACTTTTGTTAATCGCCTCAAGGCCATGTCCTTATTTTCTCATCCCTTTTTATTTGAGGTTCAACGACAGCTGATGGAATATTTTATAGGCGCAAGGAAGGAATTTGATCTTCCTTTGGTTTATAAGGGAACCCCCTTTCAGCAGGCTGTCTGGACATCTTTGCTGAAAATTCCTTATGGCGAAACTGTTTCCTATAAAGATATAGCCAGAAGTATGGGCCGGGAAAAAGGCTTTAGAGCCATCGGGGCAGCCAATCGGGCCAATCCCATCGCCATTATTATCCCCTGCCATCGAGTTATTGGAGCCCGAGGCAGCCTTGTTGGCTATGGGGGAGGTCTATGGCGAAAAAGGTGGCTCCTGGCTCATGAAAAAAAATATAAAGAGAGCTACCTGCAATCAATCTGAATAAAATCTCACCTTAATAATTGTTTATCCCCTCGATTCAGGTTAAAATTACTCTTTCAATTTTTATTTTGAGGAGAAAAGGATGAGAGGCCTTCATTTTATCGTTTTAACTGTGCTGGCCCTTCTGGTAATGATGGCCTGTTCAGGCCAGAAGCCATCCCGCAGTGAAGGAGAAAATCCCTTTTTTTCAACCTGGAAAACTCCTTTTGAGGCCCCTCCCTTTGAAAAAATAAAGGAGGAGCATTTTAGACCAGCCATTCTTGAAGGCATCAGGCGTCATCAGGCTGAAATTGAAGCTATAATTACCAATCCAGAACCACCTACCTTCGCCAATACCATTGAAGCCCTTGATCGGAGCGGCCTTTTTCTCGACCGGGTCGAGCTTGTTCTTGATAACCTCCTTTCAGCTCACACGAGCGACGAGTTACAAGCCATAGCCACTGAATTGGCTCCACTTATTTCCCGCCATTACGATGAAATTTTACTGAATGAACGCCTTTTTAAGCGGCTGAAGTCTGTCTATGACCAGAAGGATGACCTGAAACTTAACCCTGAGCAAAGACGGTTGCTGGAGAAATTGTATCTTGATTTTATTCGTTCGGGAGCCAATCTTGATGAGAGCAAGAAAGGTCGTCTGAAAGAAATAAATGAAGAACTGGCCGTTTTGAGCCTGAAATTCGGTGATAATGTTTTAAAAGAGACCAATGCTTTTGAACTGGTTATTGACAACAAAGCTGATCTTGAGGGCCTTCCTGATGAAATCATTGCGGCCGCGGCGGAAGAAGCCAGATCCCGGGGCAAGGAGGGTAAATGGGTTTTTACCCTGCAAAGGCCCTCAATTATTCCCTTTCTGCAATATTCTTCCCGTCGTGATTTGCGAGAAAGGATTTTCAAAGCCTATATTAATCGATGCAATAATAATAATGAATACGATAACAAGAAAATTATTGCCCGGATAATTGCCCTGCGCCTGGAAAAAGCCAGACTGTTAGGCTATCCCACCTGGGCTCATTACGTTCTTGAAGAAAATATGGCCAAGACGCCTGAAAAAGTCTATGAGTTTCTGAATCAGATCTGGCCTCGAGCTCTGGAAAAGGCCAGAAAGGAGGCTCAGGAGCTCGAGCAGCTAATTAAAGAGGAAGGTCAGAATTTCAAGCTCGAACCGTGGGACTGGTGGTATTATGCGGAAAAATTGAGAAAAAAGAAATATGATCTTGATGAGTCGATGCTCCGGCCTTATTTCCAGCTCGAAAACGTCATTAATGGTGTCTTTATGCTGGCCACCAAACTTTATGGGTTGCAATTCATTGAGCGGCCGGATGTTCCGGTTTATCATCCTGATGTCAGGGCTTTTGAAGTCAGAGAGGCTGACGGCCGGACAATAGGCCTTCTTTATACTGATTATTTCCCCCGGGCTACCAAAAGAGCTGGTGCCTGGATGAATGCCTATCGGGAGACCTATAAAATTAATGGCCATAGAATATTGCCCATTATCTGCAATGTCGGCAATTTAACCAAGCCCACCAGGGAAAAGCCCTCGCTTCTGAGCTGGGAAGAAGTCACCACCCTTTTCCATGAGTTTGGCCATGCTCTCCATGGTTTGCTTTCTGAATGTACCTATCTTCGTCTCACCGGAACCAATGTGCCCCGGGATTTTGTTGAATTGCCTTCCCAAATAATGGAAAACTGGGTGGCTGAGCCCGAATTTCTTAAGCTTTTTGCCCGTCATTATAAAACTGGAGAACCTATGCCTGAAGAATTAATTACTAAAATAAGAAATTCTCGATATTTTAATCAGGGTTTTACCACAGTGGAATACTTAGCGGCTTGCTTTCTTGATCTGGACTGGCATACCCTGACTGAGCCCATTAAGGAAGAGGAGGTTATGACCTTTGAGGCTAACTCTCTGCGGCGGATTGGCCTTATTCCTGAAATTGTCGTCCGCTATCGCAGCCCCTATTTCAACCATATTTTTTCTGGTGGCTATTCTGCTGGCTATTACAGCTATATCTGGGCTGAGGTTCTTGATGCTGATGCCTTTGAGGCTTTTAAAGAAAAAGGTCTTTTTGAACCGGAGACAGCCCGTTCCTTCCGGGAAAATATTCTGGCCAGGGGAGGAAGTGAAGACCCCATGGAGCTTTATCTTCGTTTTCGCGGCCGCGAACCCAGAGTCGAGGCTATGCTCAAACGCCGCGGGTTGCTTTAATCAGGGAGTAAAGATGGAAACCGCAGAATAAAGATGAGAAGCCGGGAACAAAGATAAGAACCTGGGAGCAAAGACAGTAACAAGGGAACATAATCCATAGTAACATGATTGTAATCAATTGCGGGAAAAGGGGGAAAAGAAAAGGATGGGAACTCGGAGAGCGCAATGAGCACATAAAGCGCAATGAAATATTATTATCCCTGAAATTGGTAGTTGAAAATAAATAATATCAATTTTTCATCTCTTACTCAGCATTTTTTTAAAGAAAAGTATCCAGGAAAACCTGATTTTAAGAAGGAAAAAATTGTAAAAAATTAGGCGGAGGCTTCAGGCTAATTCGTTTTTATTTAGAAGAACCAAACTGGATAACCACACGAACAATTTCCTGGAAGCTAAGGGAAGAACCATCCTGGGGAGAATCGATTACCCTGAAATTGAAAAAGGGGCAATTGCCATCATACCATCTGTAGGTGAGGGGCCGGTTCAGGCTTTTTCTCTTCTCTTCTTCCTTCTGGTTTAATAAATCACCCAGGCCTTTGAGATTAACTCCCCGGTCAGGATCGACGCCCAGGATATATCGATAATTGCCAAAGGTGGTGAAGAGGAAACCAAAGCCTTCGCCATGGGGTGAGTTAGTTCTATCGCGTCTCGCCCATTCGCGCAGAAGAAAACTTTTAGGATTGCGACAGATCAATCCGTCAACAGGAATCCTCCTGTCGCCAGAAACCGAGGGTAGATAAAGGGTTATTTTAGGAAATTGGCCAACCTCCAGAAGATATTGAAAATAATCTTCCTCCACCCGCCTCATGGCTTTTTCATAGCGATCGACAGCCGCAAAAAGGGACCGGTTTTCAATTATTTCATAACCTTCTTCGCTTTTGGTATAAAGAAAATGCATCAGGCGCAGACCTTCTTCGACCCTTTCGTAATTGGCCTCGTCCCCTTCTTTTTTTAAAGTGGCAAAGATGGCTCTAAGAATCGAATAGGGGGTAGCTGTAAGGTCAATTGATTTCGGCAGGGAGGCTGAATCGACCAGTCGAGCATATTTAGCTATTTCGATAAGAGAGGCATCAATCTGACCGGTCTCAATCATTTTAAGGCAAATAAAAATTGAGGCGACTGAATCAAAATCGGGCAAACGATGGGTAATTATTTTTAATTTTTTGCCGGCTTCATTTCGGCTGGCCATTTCGGCTGGATCAACATGCTGGAAAACAAGCTCAGGATGCTTGACCAGGAGGGAAGCGGTACATTCTGGTTCTGCCTCAGGATGATGATGGTCAATGACACCGGGAACGGTTTTCATTCCCACATCAAGGGCGAAGGTATCTTTCTCAGGATTTAAAACCTCACCGTAAGGGACAAAATGGTAGCGTACTTCCATTTTCCTTCAGATTCTTTTCACCTCCGTCACCTGGCTTTTTCCTCTTTCTTGGTCTCCTCTTTCTTTTCTCCCTTGAGAAGCCAGTCCTTGGCTTCCTTCGGCATTTCAGTGAGAAAAGAGGAATCGACCACAAAAAGATAATTGAGCCTGGGATTTTTGACAATGACCTTTTTCTTCTCCTGGTCTTCCCGGCCAATCAAATACTGATATTCCTTTTCTTTTTCCTCACTGCTTTTAGCTTTTATAGTTACAGTTATTTCCGGCGGGTCAAGTCCATAGGCCTTGAGTTCTCCGGGCTGATCAATGAATTCCGTTGCCTCCAGGCTTTCCATTTTGCGAATAAAGGATTCAATTTGACTACTGTCAGCTTCGCCGCTTTCACCGTCTACCCGCCATTTATTATCTTTATCTTTTGAGGCTCTGATACTCAGATTCCCCTTTTTTATTTCCACCGAGCTGGCTTCCCAGGTGTAAAAAGAAGCTACCTGTTTATCCCTTAAATCTTCAACCTTTTTCTCTAGGTCAGAGAGGACATATTCCTCGACGCAGATTATTTTGGGCGAGGCTGAGGTTGTGGCATAAACCTTATCGTCCTTTTTTTGCAGATAAAATATTATTTCCTGATTTTTAGCGGGGAGATTGACCGCTACTTCATATTCGGCGCGATTGAGACCATAGCGCTCTAAATCTGCTGGTTCTTTGGTTTCTACAACAAATTCCTTGGCCCTCATGTTGGCCAGGGTATTGAGAACATCCTCTATGCGGTATTTCCTGGCCAGGGCCTCCACCGGCTTCTGAAGCCACCATTCATCCTCCCTTTTCTGGGCTATCCATTGAATTTCTTTGGCCCTGAGCTTTATGGTTCGAGCCTCCGCTGTTTCGAATTTAAAAATATCTTTCTGTCTGAAATCGGCCACCTTTTTCTCGAGCGTGGTGCGAAAATAGCTGGAAAGAAGCACAATCCTCGGGTCGCCTTCTTTCCGGGCAAAAAGGGTATTATCTAAGGGATTTTCCATTCCGGTTAAAATTTTTACGGGCTCGGCCTTATCCTTCAGCCAGAAGCTAATTTCCTTTTTAGGAATCTCATATTTCGCTGGATCGCCCCCTTCCTTTTCCACAACTCTTTCTATTCGCAGGCTGGCCAGATCCTCGGCTAACCTATTTACTTCATAGTTATCGGCCTTGGCTTCGAGGGGAGAGATAAGCCACCATTCTCCCTTCTCATCCTTTTTAAATTCCAGGGTTTCCTCTTCTCTTTTAAGCGAAATTCGAACAACATCAGTCGCCGCATAATCAGTTAACTTTTCTTCTCCTTTTTCTCCTCCCTTTTTGGATGGTAAAAAAAGGACAAAACATAACAGACCCACAAAAATGATTAATAAAATCAGGGTTGTCCGGAATCTCATAGCGACCTCCTCCTGAGCCACACGGAAATTCCGGTCAGAAGAACAATTAAGGGCAGAATAATGACTGAAGTGAAGAAGACCAGTCTGGCCTGGGAAGGAGAAAGATGAATGGTTCGGGGAGAACTCGTTCTGGGCTGAATGGAAATCAGATCAGCTTCTTCCGTCAGCCAGTTGACGGTGTTTAAGAATAAATTGCCGTTGCCGGAAAGATTGAAATAGCGATTGGTGGCAAAATCCGAGTCACCAAAAACAGCCAGGCGAGCTTCCTTTTTGCTTTCGGTGGCAGAGGTTGATTTTTCTTTAGTCTGCCCGGTCTCTTCTTCTTTTTTCTGTTCCTCCTTTTTTTCCTCTTCAATTTTTATAGTGCCCACCACGGCTAGAGGAATAGGCCCCTGTTTATCCCTGTCCTTATCGAAGGTTACCTGTCTTTCATTTAACTGGCGCTCGGACCAGGAATTGGGACTTGTCTTGGCCAGAACAGTCAGGGAAATGTTTTCAGGCTTGTTCTGTTCGATGTCGACGCTACGAGCATAGGGGAAGAAACAGGCATAGCGGAACTTTTTAGTAATATCGTGATACTCATATTCACTAACCACGGGCATGAAATAATCACCACCCAGAAGCCGGGAGATGGTATCCACGATCAAATCATTTTCCAGCTTGATTCCATATTGATGAAGGAAATCTGAAAGGCCAGGGGCTGTCTCTGGGTCAACTAGGAAGAAAACCCGGCCGCCACCTTTAAAATATTTTTCTATGGTTTCCAGCTCAGGGGGTAACAAATCCTTTTTTGGCCCGGGGATGACGAGTAATGCACAGTCAGTTGGAAAATTTTCAGACAGAGCCAAGGTCAATTTTTTAACTTCATAGCCGAGCTTGCCTAATTCGTCTTTAACATAGGAAAGACCATTGTCATCGCTTTCCTCAATACTGGGTTCGCCATGGCCTTCAAGAAAATAAATTGTTTTCTTCTTTTCCCTGGAGACCTTGATCAGAGCGTTGGTTATATCCTCTTCACTGACTGAGGTTATGCGGTTTTCCTTATCGCCGCATTCAAAAACAGTTGTTCCATCCAGGGTAATGTCATAGCGCTTCACCAGTCCTGGATTTTTATCTGGATCAATAAATTCGTATTTGATTTTTTTGGAATGATAGGCATAAATTTTGAGTAAATTCTCCATGCGGGAGCGATTGTAATTTCCTTCCCGGAAAAAGGCTTTAATGAAGACATCATTTTTTAGATTCTTAATGACGGAGATTGATTGGTCCGAAAGGCTGTGGATTTTAGCCTCAGTAAAATCGAAACGATGGTGATAGCGGGCAGAGATGGTATTAATGAGAACGAGAATGCCCAGAACAAGAACAATCATCAGTATAAGGTTACTGGAATAGAGAAAGGTTTTCCGTGTCAGACTCTGCTTCAATAAACTAAAATTCAAAATAATATAAGCCACAATTGAGGCCACAGCGATTCCCAAGAGAATGAAGAAAGGTATTTTCCTGTAAGGCCAGATTCTGTTGATGACAAGGGCCAGAAACAGAAGAGCCAGTCCAATTGAATTCAGGTTTCTCCTTAATTTTTCCATGGGCTCACCTCTAGCGGCGGGACTGAATGACCGCGTGGGTCAGGAAAAGGCCAAAGAAAGCGAAACTGAGATAATAAACAAGATCTTTGGTGTCAAGAATACCTTTGGTCAGGTCATCAAAATGTTGAAAGAAAGAAAGATAATTGAGGACACTCTGCCAGAAACCTGAGGCTGAAGTTGAGGCCCAGTTAATAATCCAGAAGAGTAGAAGCGCTCCAAAGGTAAGAGAGGCTGAGACAATCTGATTTTCTGTCAGGGAAGAAAAGAAAAGGCCAATGGACACAAAAGCTGCCCCCATCAGGAAAAGACCCAGATAACCGTTGAGGAGCGGCGGTAATTCCGGATTACCAAAGGCAAAGGTAAAAATGGAAAGAAGGCCGGTCAGGGCTAACATAATGAAAAGAACAAAGAGAGAGGCAAAATATTTCCCCAGAATGATTTCATTTACGGAAATCGGTGAGGTGAAAAGGAGTTCATCTGTTCCCAGCTTCTTTTCCTCTGAAAAAAGCCTCATGGTGAGCAAAGGGAGCATTAAAAGGAGAATGATGCTGATATTATGAAAAAGAGGGCTGTAAACCATCTGATTTATGTTAACCTGCTGATAATAATAGGGATTCTGGGCCATCTGAATGGCCATAGAATTGAACCAGGAGAGCAGGCTGAAAAAGAAAAAGCCAACAAGAACCAGAAAGACGGCGACAACCACATAAGCAATAGGTGAACTAAAATAGGACCGAATTTCTTTCTTGGCTATTATCCAGATGTTTCTCATTGGGGTGTGCCTCCTGAAACAATCCTTAAATAGAGCTCTTCCAGGCTCATGGCCAGAGATTTCATTTCAATTAGACCAAAACCCCTCTCGAGAACAAAGCGAGCTATCTCCTCCCTCAGGTCTTTTCCCGAAGCCCATTCGATAATAAGATCTCCATTCTGTTTCGTTACCTTTTCTACCCCCAGAAAGCGACTCAATTCGAGCTGAGCTTCATCTATTTTCCTGACTTTCAGGGCTACTCCTTCCTTTTTCTGAAAGCTTGTACTGAGCTCTTCAAGAGAACCTGAAGCCATGAGCCGGCCCTCATTGATGATGACGACCCCATCGCAGACCTGGGTCACTTCAGCCAGAATATGGGTTGAAAGCATAATGGTATGCTCGCCCTTAAGCGATTTAATCAGACTGCGAATTTCCACAATCTGGGCCGGGTCCAGTCCTATTGTCGGTTCATCCAGAATAAGAACCTGGGGGTCATGAATCAAGGCCTGAGCTATGCCTACTCTTTGCTTAAAGCCACGGGAAATATTTTTAATCAGTCTTTTTTCGACAGGCTCGAGCCCAGCTACTTTGATGGCGCGGCTGACGGCCGCCTTCTTTTTGGCCGGAGGCACCTGTTTGAGTTCCGCTACAAAATTAAGATAGGCATTTACGGTCATCTCTCCATAAAGGGGGAGAACTTCGGGCAGGTAGCCAATGACTTTCTTAACCTCATTGGGCTTTTCAAAAACATCAAAGCCAGCCACCCTGGCCCTGCCTTCAGTGGCGGGGAGATAACCTGTCAGGATGCGCATGGTGGTTGTTTTGCCGGCAGCATTTGGCCCCAGAAGTCCCCAGATTTTACCCTTTTCTACTTCAAAGGTAAGGTCCCGGATGGCCACTATATCGCCATATTTTTTGGTGAGATGTTCAACTTCAATCATCGCCTCGCCTCCTTGAAATTAAAAATGGCCCGGCAATTCACATTTTCTCGGGCAGAGGAATGCCCATCAATCCCAGTAGCTTTTTTAAAATGGCCAAAACATAGGCGACTGTCAAGAGCCGGATCTTTTTTAAGTCTTGATTTTTCTCATTAAGAATGGGATAAAGGTGATAATATGCATTTATCTTCTGACACAGATTAAAGGCAAATTTAGCCAGATGAGCCAGTTCAAGCGTATAAATTGATTCAAGAATTATTTCCTCATACTGGGAAGCATAAACAATAAGCTCCCAGAAATTGTTTCTTTCCCTGGAGTCGAGACAGGCTAAAGGCAGGTGATTATCGTTCAGCCAGGAAGATAAATCAATCTGGCGCAATCCCTCCCTTTCTTCCAGTTTCCGGAAGATAGAATTAAGTCTTACGCCCGTGTATTGAAGATATGGACCGGTCTCGCCTTCAAAATTGAGGGCTTCATCGAAATCGAAAATAAGCAGGGAATTGCGGGCAAATCTCAGCATGAAATAGCGGATAGCCCCGCAGGCAATCTGACGGGCAATATTCAATTTTTCTTCGGCTCGAAGCTCAGGATTTCTCTTTTCGACTTCAGCTAAAGCTTTGCTTTCCAGGCGATCTAAAAGGTCATCGGCCTTAACCCCCAGTCCCTTCCTCCCGGAAACCTCATAGAAACTTTTGTCCCTTTCCGCTTCGCTCACTTCAAAGCCGAGCTCCTTCAGGCTCCGAGGAGAAAGAGCGACCATTTCATAGGAAAAATGAATGGATCTTTCAGCCTGCTCCTTATAGCCCAGAATTCTCAGGCCCTGAGCCACAATCTTTTGTAAATAACTCTGCCTGACATCAATGACATTATAGACCTTACTCCCCCGGCCGAAATAAACCGGACAACTCCTGGGTTCCGAGGTTGTTATCCAGATAATGTGACCATCTTCTTGCTCGAAAGGTTCGTAATAAAAATCCCGATCAAGCAGACCGAATTTCCACAGTTGATAGGCTATATCCTTGCCCACATAGGTGACTGTACCATCAGAGCGGACAATAATTTTTTCTTTCTCCTCGTCGCCTTCAAGTCTCATTACCCAGCAGCCCTTATTAGGGCCCTCTTCAGCGTAAATGATGCCTCCTTTTTCCTTCAGGAGTTCAAAAGCCCTCTCCCAGAATTTAAGGGCCAGGATGCTGCTCTCACAGGGCAGAACATCATAGGTAATGCCAAGACGCTTCATTGTGGCCAGATGGGCCCGAAGAATGCGGCGAGAAATGTAACGGGCGTAGTCGGCCTCAGGCGGTTGACCATGCTCAATGCGGCGCAGGATTTCAGCCTTTCTGGCCTGGGCTTCAGGATGGGAGCTTAAGTAAGCTGAAACGCGAGTATAAAGGTCCCAGCAATAGTAATCAAATTTGCCAGGCAAATTCTCAAGATCACTCAGGCTTTTTTTCTCAAGCTCCATAAAGCCAAAAACAACATCCACCACCTGAACACCAGTGTCATCTATATAATTCTGAACCTCGACCTCTTCTCCTTTATAGCGAAGACAGCGAACCAGGGTATCACCAAGGCAGGCATTGCGGAGATGGCCAATATGAGCCGCTTTATTCGGATTTATATTGGTGTGCTCCACAATAATTTTAGTTTCTTCCGGTCTGAGCTGAGAGCGATCAAGAGAACGCAGTCTCTCCAGAAAAAAGCGCTCCTGATCGAGAAAGAGGTTAATATAACCGGGTCCAGCTATTTCCACCCGGGTCACATCCTCAAGCCCCTTTAATTTTTCAGCTATTTCTTCAGCAATCTGACGGGGATTCCTTTTCAGGGTTCGGGCTAGTTTGAAGGGGAAGGTGAAACAGAGATCGCCCATGGAGATGTCAGGTGGCGAAGTCAATTGCAAATCATTCCAGCTGACTGGATAGGTCTCCTTTATTTTTTCCCAGAGGTAAGTTCTAATTTTCTCCTTTGCTTGAAGCATCGGCCTATTATTATAACAAAATCGGCTCATCTCTCAATAAAAATCAGGCTGCCTTCCCTGAGAGCTACCCTTCTGGCTTTAATTCAGGCCGGGTTTTTTCTTGCTCTTAACTCGCTTCTGTGGTAGAAATGAATCTTATAATCTGAAGGATAATAGATAATGAAAAGGACAAGATTTTATGAGGCCCAACGGCGGGCAGGGGCAAAGTTTATTGAATTTTTTGGCTGGGAAATGCCCCTGGAATATTCGGGCATCGTCAGTGAGCACCTGGCTGTTAGAGAAAGGGCCGGCCTTTTCGATGTCAGCCATATGGGTGAAATTATTATCAGCGGGCCAGACGCACTGGCTTTTGTTCAATATTTAACTCCCAATGATGCCTCTCGTCTTTTACCCGGTCAGGTTCAATACACCGCTTTGACCACTCCGGAGGGAACTTTTGTTGATGACCTCCTGGTCTATTGCCTTGATCTGAAGAAATATCTCCTGGTGGTTAATGCGGCCAACACAGAGAAAGATTATAAGTGGATACAAAATCACCGGGGAGCCTTTAACGTAATCATTAAGAATGCCAGTGACAGGATAAGTCAGCTAGCTCTCCAGGGTCCCAGGGCAATGGAAATCCTGCAGCCATTGACGGATATCAATCTGGAGCAGCTTCGGCCTTTCTGGTGGCAGCAGGGAAAAGTAGCCGGCCTGGACTGTCTGGTCAGCCGGACTGGTTATACCGGTGAGGATGGCTTTGAGATTTATACCGAATCGCCGGAGCCAGTAATTATCTGGGATGCTATCATGGAGGAAGGAAAGCCCCATGGACTTCTACCAGCCGGGCTGGGAGCCCGCGATAATCTCAGGCTTGAAGCCAAGATGATGCTTTATGGTAACGATATTGATGAAACCACTACGGTGCTTGAGGCTGATCTTAAATGGATTATTAAATTTAATAAAGGCGATTTTATCGGCCGGCAAGCTCTACTCAAACAACAGGAGGAAGGTCTGAAGAGGAAAATTGCCGGATTTGAACTTATAGATAAAGGCATTGCCCGCAGACATTATCCAGTCTATTATCAAGGCGAAAAGGTGAGCGAAGTAACCTCAGGGACTTATTCTCCCTTCTTGAAAAAGAGCATCGGCTTAACCTATCTTCCTGTCGAAGCCACTGAGATAGGTACGGAATTAGAAATTGGTATCAGGGAGAAAAGAGTTAAAGCTAAGGTAGTACCTACGCCTTTTTACAAAAGGCAAAAATAGAGAAAAAGCCTTAAAATGGCTGTCTTCAGAAGAGCCCAGATATAACTCAGATAAGGAGGAAGAAATGTATCCTCAAGACCTTTATTATACCCGGGACCATGAATGGGTCAGGGTAGAAGGCGAGGTGGCTACTATCGGTATCACCGACTTCGCCCAGAAACAGTTAGGCGATGTGGTTTATGTAGAGTTACCTGCCTTAGGTACCCAGCTTGAAGTTCATCAGTCCATTGGAGCCATTGAGTCGGTGAAAGCTGTCTCGGATGTCTTTTCGCCTGTTTCCGGGGAGGTCATCGCCGTCAATGAAAAGCTCAATGATTCCCCGGAAATGGTCAATCAGGACCCCTATGGTGAGGGCTGGATTATCAAATTAAAAATGAAAAATAAGGGAGATTTAAATCAGTTGATGACCTCTTCTGAATACGAAAAGTACGTGGAAAGCCTTGAGTCTTAAAGTGAGTTTATAATAATTGAATTTTAATTTACATTTTAGTGTAAGTGAGGAGTAATTTATGAGTTATATTCCTCTGAGTAAAAAAGATATTGAGGCCATGCTGAAACGAATTGGCCTTTCCAGCCTTGATGAGCTCTTCACCGGCATACCCCGGGAAATCCGCTGGCAGGGACCTCTTGATTTGCCGCCACCCCTCACTGAAAGCGAGCTTTATGACTATTTCCATAATCTGAGCCATAAGAATAGCTTCCCTGAATTTCTGTCCTTTCTGGGAGCAGGGGCTTATGCTCACACCATTCCGGCTGTAGTCGACTACCTCAGCTCCAGAGGAGAATTTGTTACTCCCTACACTCCCTATCAGCCAGAAGTCAGTCAAGGAACATTACAGATTATTTTCGAATATCAAACGCTTATTTGTCAGCTCACAGGTCTGGAAGTGGCCAATGCTTCTCTCTATGAAGGAGCCACAGCCACGGCCGAGGCTGTCTTAATGGCTCAGCGGCTGAAGAATAAATCAAAGGTCTTGGTGGCTCGCACTCTCCATCCCCAGTATCGTCAGGTCATTGCTTCTTATATCCGCAATCTTGGCCTGACTATGGAAGAAGTTGATTATAATTCTCGCAGTGGGCGCCTATGCCTTGACGATCTAAAAAAGAAATTGAATGACCAGGTAACGGCTTTAGTTGTTCAAAACCCCAATTTTTTTGGCGTTATTGAGGAGCCAGAGGAAGCCTTTGTTTTAGCTCATCAGAAGGGAGCTTTGAATATTGCCGTTGTAGCTGAAGCCCTTTCCCTGGGCCTGCTCCAGCCTCCCGGGAAATATGGGGCCGACATTGCCTGTGGAGAAGGTCAATCTTTTGGTTTGTCCCTTTCCTTTGGCGGGCCCTACCTTGGCTTTATCGCCTGCCGGCAGGAATTTTTAAGGCAGCTGCCAGGAAGAATTGCCGGTATGACCAGGGATGCCGACGGCCGAATTGGCTATGTCCTGACCCTTTCCACCAGAGAACAGCATATTCGCCGGGAAAAAGCCACTTCCAATATCTGCACGAATCAAGCCTGGTGCGCCCTGAGAGCCACCATTTTTCTGGAGACCCTAGGTCCCCGCGGCTTAAAAGAAATGGCCTATCATAATTTTCAGAAGGCCAATTATGCTCTGGAAAGCCTTCTTGCCTTTAATGGTCTGAAAAGGCGCTTCGAGGGACCAATTTTTAATGAGTTTGTTCTGGTATCAGAGAAGCCTCTTAACCCGATATATATCCGGATGATGGGAAAAGGGATAATTGCTGGTTATCCCCTGGAGAGAGATTTCCCGGAGCTAAAAAATTGTTTGCTCCTCTGCGTGACTGAGGTTCATTCCAGAGCGAAAATCGAGAAGCTGATTGAGGCTTTTAAGGAGGCCCTATCATGAGCCGTCGAGAACCGTTGATTTTTGAGATAAGCGGGGAGGGAAAGAGAGGCTTTTTCCTGCCTCCCCTGGATGTACCCGAAAATAAGGAAATTCTGAAGACCATAAAAGTCAGAAATGATATTCCTGGTTTCCCTGAGGTAACTGAACCCGAAATTGTTCGTCATTTTACCCGCCTTTCTCAGACCAATTTCTGCGTTGATACGAGTTTTTATCCCCTTGGTTCCTGTACGATGAAATACAGTCCTAAAATCAATGAGAAGATAGCCAGTTTACCCTATTTTCTTAACTGTCATCCGCTGGCACCAGAAGACCTTGTTCAGGGAAACCTGGAGATTATTAAACTACTTGAAGATTATCTCTGCCGGATTACAGGGATGAGTTATTTCACCCTTTGGCCGGCCGCAGGAGCCCATGGAGAACTTACGGGCATGATGATTATCCGGGCTGCCCTTACGGCCAGGGGAAATCCAAGAAAAATTGTGCTTATCCCTGACTCTGCCCACGGGACAAATCCATCAAGTGCTCATATCTGCGGCTATCAAGTTCGGGAAATAAAATCTAACGAAGAAGGGACTGTAGACCTTCAGGATCTGGAGAAGATGATGACAGAAGAGGTGGCGGCTCTCATGCTGACCAATCCTAACACCCTCGGCATATTTGAAAAGGACATTCACCGGATTGCTGAAATTGTTCATCAGAGAGGCGGATTAGTCTATATGGACGGCGCCAATATGAATGCACTGCTCGGTAAATTCAGGCCTGGCGATCATGGTGTGGATGTTATCCACCTTAATCTCCACAAAACCTTTTCCACGCCCCATGGCGGTGGCGGGCCAGGTGCTGGACCAGTTGGCGTCACTGAAGAGCTTGAGCCCTTTCTGCCCATCCCGGTGATTAAAAAAGATGGGGATAGATTTGTCCTGGAGAATGATCGACCTTTGAGCATTGGCCGGATCAGAACCTTTTTCGGCAATTTCCTGGTCCTGGTAAAGGCCCTGGCTTATATCCTGTCTCTTGGGGGTGAGGGTTTGAAGGAAGTGGCGGAAATTGCGGTGCTCAATGCCAACTATATTCGCAAAAGCCTTGAAGGAATTTATCATTTGAAATATACCTCACCGACCCTCCATGAATGTGTCTTTTCTGATAAATGGCAGAGAGAGAAGGGAGTTCAAAACATAGACATAGCTAAAAGACTGATTGATTATGGTTTGCATCCGCCCACCATGAGCTTCCCACTTATTGTTCCTGGTGCTCTGATGATTGAACCAACCGAGACTGAAAGCAAAGATGAGCTTGATGCCTTTATAGAAGCTATGAAGAAAATTGCCCAGGAAGCTGAAGAGAATCCGGAAGTCCTCAAAGAGGCGCCCCATCGCGCTTATGTCCGACGTCTAGACGAAGTCGCGGCTGCCCGCAATCCTGTTCTTCGGTGGAAAGGAAAGGAGTGATGGCTCTTCAGGACCTTATTATGAAATTACAGCAATTCTGGACTTCGCAGGGTTGCTATTTAGCTCAGCCCTATGACGTTGAAGTCGGAGCCGGAACCATGACACCGGACACTTTTTTTCGCGTTCTCGGGAAAAGGCCCTGGCGCGTGGCTTATGTCCAGCCCTCAAGGCGACCTACCGATGGTCGCTATGGAGAGAATCCCCATCGAGTTCAGAAGCATTTTCAATTTCAGGTAATTATCAAGCCATCTCCCCTGGATATTCAGGATATTTACCTCGAAAGCCTCCGGGCCTGTGGCATTCAGCTCGAAGAACATGATTTGCGTTTCGATGAAGATGATTGGGAATCACCGACCATCGGAGCCTGGGGGGTTGGGTGGCAGGTAATGCTGGATGGCCTGGAAATTACTCAATTTACTTATTTTCAGCAGGCCGGCGGCCTCGACCTTTTTCCCATTCCGGTTGAAATTACCTACGGTCTTGAGCGCCTGGAAATGTTTCTTGAGGGCAAGGATAGTATTTATGATCTGGACTGGTCAGCCGATGTCAGCTATCGGGATTTGAGGTGGCTCGAGGAAAAGGAATTTTCTGAATATAATTTTACTGCGGCTGATATCAGTTGTCTGCAGCAAGCCTTTTCTTTATATCAAAAAGAAGCCCAGAAATTAATTCAGCAGCAGCTTCTCTTACCTGCTTATGATTGCTGCTTAAAACTATCCCATTTCTTCAATCTGCTTGATTCAAGGGGGGCCATTTCCGTTACGGAAAGAGTTAAGCTAATCGCTGACATAAGGCACCTGGTCAATCAAATTGCCCGCCTGTTTGTGGAGCGAGAAGGAGCCGATTGATGGAATTTCTGCTGGAAATAATGACTGAGGAGATGCCCAGCTCTCATGTCCGGCTGGCCTGGGAACAGCTCCGCTCCCTTTTCACTCAGGAACTGGCTGAAGCCAGAATCGGCCTTAAAGATTTCAGGATTCTGGGCACAGGCCGGCGTCTGGTTGTATTAGCTGATATAGAGGAAAAGCAGACAGACAGGGAGGAAATAGTTCTGGGGCCGCCAAAGAAAGTGGCTGTGACCGCTGAAAACGAGTTCACGGCAGCGGCTTTAGGCTTTGCCCGAAGCCATAATGTCTCGTTAGAGGCCCTGGAAATCTTTTCAACTCCAAAGGGGGAATATCTGGGTTTCAGAAAGAAAGAAATTGGCCGGCCGGCCAGTGAAATTTTACCAGCCATTATTCCCCGTGTTCTGGCTTCCCTTTCTTTTCCCAAGATGATGCGCTGGAACGAAAGTGCTGGCAAATTTTCCCGGCCAGTGAAAAATTTGCTGGCACTGCTTGCTGGTCAGCCTCTTCAATTTACCTATCTTGATTGGCCGGTTCGACCATTGACTTTTGGTCACCGTCTTCACAGCCCCAGGCCTTTGAGCGTTAGATCCTGGAAGGAATATGTCGAGGCCCTCAGAGAAAATAAAGTCATTATTGAGCCTGAAGAAAGACGAAGAATCATTTTAGAAGAAGCCAGAAAGCTGCTTGAACCTCTGGGAGCCGAGCTTTACCCAGATGAGGAACTCCTGGCGAAGCTGGTTAATGACGTTGAGCATCCTCTAGTGCTTCTGGGATCATTTCCCGAAAAATATCTTAGTTTACCCATCGAAATAATAAGTACAGTTCTCAGGGAAGGCCAGAAGGTGTTTTCAGTTATCAGCCGGGGAAAGCAGCTGCCATTATTTGTCGGCGTGGCCGATCAGATAGCTGATGCACGAGGTCTAATCCGTAAAGGTTATGAAAGGGTTTTGAAGGCGAGACTGGAAGATGCCCTCTTTTTCTGGGAGCAGGATCTTAAAATTCCTTTAAAGGATAGAGTGGCCCAGCTGGCCAGAGTGGTATTTCAGGAAAAGCTGGGATCCTATCTTGAAAAGACAGAAAGATTGAAAAAACTGGTAAGTTTCCTCACCCGTCAGCTGGGTGAGCGAGAGGTTTTGAAGCCTGTTCTCCAGGCCGCAGAACTCTGTAAGGCGGACCTTGTGACCGAGATGGTCCGAGAATTTCCTTCCTTACAGGGAAAGGTAGGAGGTCTCTATTGTCGGGCTTTAAATTATCCTGAGCCTGTAGCTCAGGCTATTTATGAGCATTATCAACCCCAGAGCCTGGATGAACCTTCGCCCCGGAGTCTGGCCGGAGCCATTTTAGCTCTGGCTGATAAAATGGATTCCCTAGTGGGCGCGATTGGCCTGGGAGCGGAAATTTCTGGCTCCGGCGACCCCCTTGGTTTGAGGCGTTATGCCCAGGGAATCTGCCGGATTATTCTTGATCACCGCTTCCGCTTTTCCCTGTCCAGATTTATCCAGAAAGCCATTGATCTTTATGAAGGTAAGCTGATCTTAGGCAGAAAAGAAACCCTTGACGCCTGCCTCAACTTTTTTGCTCAGCGGTTGCGCTATCTTTATGAAAGATCAGGCTTTCGCTATGATCTTATTAATGCTAGTCTGCAGGCGGGTGTGGATGATGTTTATTTATCCTATCTGAGATTAAAAGCGCTCGAAGAATTAAAATCCAGTCCAGCCTTTGAACCGTTTATCCTTATGGTCAGAAGAGTGAATAATATCCTTCGAGGCCAGCCTGCTTTTAAATTAACTGAGGCTCTTCTCGGAGAAAAGGCTGAACAGGAACTGCATTCCACTTTCAAAATCATCAGGGAAAATGCTCTGCCCTTAATTGAAGAAGGAGATTTTTCCCGGGCTCAGAAGATGGCCTTTAAATTGCAGAATCCGCTCAATAATTTTTTTGACAAGGTTCTGGTTATGGCCGAGGATAAAAAGCTCAGACAAAATAGACTGGCGCTCCTTCAGGAAATTCGGAATTTTCTTTTTAAAATAGCTGATTTTTCCCAGATTGTGCTGGAAGGCGAAAGAGAAAATAAGAAAGAAAAAGCTTAAATAACAAATTCGTCTTCTCCTTCCGGAGAAGGCTTTTCCAGATACTTCTGCTCCAGGGCAATAATCTTGACCAGATTACCAGGATAATTCTGATCTTTCTCCTCGCCATAGGGAAAGAACTGAACGCCAATCTGGAAATGATAATTTTTCCCTTCATAGGGAGCTACCCAGCGAACCCGGCCTTTCATTTTTAAAGGGACACTTTCACCAGGAATCTGGATTTCAAGCTCTAAATGGGTATCGATAGGGATTTCCTTTTTTGAAAAAAAACGGACTCCGCCCCGACTTAAATCATAAATGGGGCAAAAGACTTCTTCTTTGTTTTTGAATAAAGGCAAGGAAGACGTTAAGGCATAGTTAAGAGTAGCTCCAGGGATTTTAAACCGAATACAGGCTCGTCTTTCCTGAAAGACTATTTTCTTTTCTTCCGCCATCTTAATTTTTGCCCCTGTCTCGCCTTGTTTATATTTATTTGAAATTATTATTCATGTCAATAAAAATGTTTTTATTCCTCTTTCCACCAGCTGAAATATTTCAGCTGCTCAAGTAGTTTTTGCCGGGCTGTTTTTAATTTATTGATATTTTCCAGACAGCCGAATTTATCTGACAGCCGGCCGCAGGTTTCAAGGGCATAGGCAACGTTTTGTAATTCTAAAAAGCTAAGATTGGCGGCCGAACCTTTGATGTTATGACCTATTTCCTGGATTGAGCGAAAATCATCCTCAGCGGCAGCTTTTTCGAGCTGCCTTAATTTTAGATCAAATTCACCCAGAAAAATTTTAATTAACTCCCTGAGAAAAGATTCATCGCCGCCTATTCTTTCCAGAACAGAGGGAAGATCAATGATTTCCTGGCCTGAAAATTCTTTGTTTTGATTCATTAGGCCTCTCCTTTGGCTAAAACTATTGATTCTATAATAAAGGTTTGATTACGACCTTTTTTCTTGGCCTGATACAGGGCCTGATCGCAGAGAGCGATGAGCTCATGCAGAGACAAGGAAGAATTGTGGTCAGCTGTCAGACCACCAGCCGAAATACTTATCGTTAAAGAATGATGGTTGATGGCTATGGGTTCTTCCTGAACGCAGAGGCGAAGGCGATTGGCAATGAGGGCTAACTCCTGGGAACTACAGTTGGGAAGGAGTACCAGAATTTCATCCCCGCCATATCGGCCGATTTTATCATAGCTTCTGATATTTCTTTGCAAACGTTCGGCCACTACGGCCAAGATTTTATCACCGGCCAGATGGCCGAAAGTGTCATTGATTTTTTTAAAGTCGTCAATATCGATAAGCATAAAGCCAAGCGGTCTCTTTTCTCTTTTAGCTCTCATGTACTCTTTTTCGGCCTGCTCAATAATTGTCCTGCGATTGAGCAAACTGGTAAGGAAGTCATAGGTGGCCTGTCTTTTGAGGAGGCGATGAAGTTCGACGATGCGACGGCCGGCATTAAGTCTGGCTTTTAATTCCAGAAGATCAAAAGGTTTAGTGATATAGTCGTCTGCTCCTGCCTCAAGCCCCTGAATTATGTCTGCTCTCTCATCTCTGGCCGTCAGCAAAATAATATAGATATATTCTCCTTCCAGAGAATCAGTGGACTGACGCAACCGGCGACAGAGTTCAAGGCCATTAATTCCAGGCATCATCCAATCAAACAGAGCCATTTCTGGGGGCTGGCTGAGGATAATGTTCCAGGCTTGCTCGCCATCATGAACCAGGCAGGTCTCATAGCCCCATTTTTTAATATGATGTTCGAGAATCAGGCCGGAAATGCGATCGTCTTCAGCAATGAGTATTCTTACAGGCGAATCAACCATTTTGGTATTTCTTCTTGAATCGGTTTACAGTTTTTTCAATAACGCTCAATAGCTCATCAGACCGGAGAGGTTTGGCGACATAATCATCCATGCCTGCCGCCAGACATTTCTCTCTATCTCCTTTTAATGCATGAGCTGTCATGGCAATCACCGGTAGATGAGCCCTGGTTCCCTTTTCTCTTTTTCTTATTTCCTTGGTGGCCGCAAAGCCATCCATGCGGGGCATCTGAACATCCATTAAAACCAGGTCAAAAACCCCTTTCTCCAGAGCCTCAAGAGCTTCCAGGCCATCCTTTACCGCCACAACTTCATGGCCATGACGCTCCAGGATAAAACAGGCTACTTTCTGGTTAACCAGATTATCTTCGGCCAGAAGGATTCTGTATTTCGGCTTTTCCGGTTCTTTTTTGGGCGGAGCATATTCTTCTATGAATTTAGGTATTTTCTTACCCATGATATAAAGGAGACTGTCGCGAAGATCCTGAGGCCGGATGGGCTTGGTTAAAAAGGCCCTTATTCCAGCCTTCTGCCACGTGGAGATATCAGCCTTGTGATCAGGGGAGGCGAGCATAACAATGGTGCGCCGGGTCCGATCGGCTTCCTGCTTTAAAAAGTCCTGAAGAAAGAAACTGCCACTGCCTGGCAGGAAGGAATCAACTAAAATAAAATTAAAGGGGGTGCCAAGCTGTAAGCTCCTTTCGATGATAACAATAGCATCTTCGCCACTGTCAATTTCTTCGGTCTTAATTCCCCAGGCATGGAGCCAGTTCCTGAGCACCCGGCGGGAAGAGGAATTATCATCGATAATCAGGGCAGAAGTTTCCTTGAGGATGTCAAGAGATTCTTTTTCTTCCATCATTTTATCTTCTGGTTGAGGCACGAGATCCAGCTTAATTTCGACATGAAAGCGGCTTCCTCTACCGGGTTCGCTTTCTAGCCAGATTCGTCCATTAAGGGCAGTAACCAGTTCCAGAGTGATGGCCAGGCCGAGTCCGGTTCCGCCATATTTTCTGGTCATTGAGCCGTCAGCCTGGGCGAAGGCTTTGAAGATTATTTCCTGTTTTTCCGGAGGAATACCAATTCCGGTGTCAGCCACGATAAAATGGAAAAGGCCGGTATTTTCTTCCTCTTTTTCCAGATTAACACTAACTATGACTTCCCCTTTCTCTGTAAATTTAACCGCATTGCCGATCAGATTAATAACTATTTGCCTCAGTCGACCTGGATCGCCCTGAACATAAGCAGGAAGAGCAGGGGGTAAATCGCAGACAAGTTCGAGCTTCTTTTTGTGGGCTTCTAAAGTCAAGGGAGCTAAAGCTTCATAAATGAGGTCAATCAGATTGAAAGTGGATTTTTCCAGGATGATTTTCTTTTCTTCTATCCGGGAAAAATCAAGGATATCCTGAATTATATCCAGGAGCGCCTCAGCTGAATTCTTGATGCCAGTTAAATATTCCTTTTGTTCAGGGGTTAATTCTGTCTCCAGGAAAAGATTAACCATTCCCAGAATTCCATTAAGCGGCGTTCGTATTTCGTGAGAGATATTAGCCAGGAACTCTCCCTTAATTTTTTCAGCCGCTAGGGCTTGATTTCTAGCCTTGACCAGTTCACTGACATCAACCAGATTAATGATTAATCCGTCATAAATATTCTGATAATAAATCGGTTGCAGACGCACAATCATGTCCAGACCGAAGAGATTTCTTTCAAGGAAATGGGCTGGACTGTTCGGATTATTTCTAAAAAGCGAAATGAATTGTTCCAGGTCAATCTGATGGGCCAAAGGCCTGAGTTCAAACAAATTGCCGCCGATAATGGCTTCCCTTTCTTTGCCCAGAAGCTTCAGGAGGAAATTATTAATTTCAATGATGTTATTCTTTTCATCAACAAGCAAAATTCCTTCCTGCATACCCTCAATCATGGCCGCGAACTTGGTCATTTCTTTCTGCAATCTTTCTTCAGCCAGGCTACGGGAGGTTATATCGCGGCCCACACCTCGATAACCGCATAACAAGCCATTTTCGTCCTTTATCGGGCTGGCGTTAAGCAAAAGCAGAACTCTTTCTCCTGACCTGGTTTCAAACCAGCATTCTAAATCAACTATGGCCTCACCTCTGGCCTTTAAGGATTCAAATAGAGGTTTTATTCTTTGAACCTCCTTTTCGGCCAGGAGGTTAAAAAAGCTCTGGCCAATAAATTCTCTGGGCGCATAACCTAAAAGTGATTCCAGCCGGGACGAAAGGAAAGTCAGCTCGAAATTTTCATTTGCCTCCCAGATTAAATCAGTCGTTGCTTGGGCGATATCCAGAAAGCGTTTTTCAGCTCTTTTTAAAAGTTCTCTCAATCCTGAGAGAGGGGATAGATCCTGATAAACAGCCAGAATAGCTTCAACCTGGGTGTCCTCAAGAATTGGTATCAGATTCAGAGATACTGGCACCAGGTGGCCTTGTTTATGAACTCGCCAGGTTTCTTGGCTTACCTTTTCTCCCCTGAGAACAAGAATCATCTGGGCTAGGGAGTCCTTTTTAAGTTCCTCCGGGATAGCCAAGGAGTCAAGATATTTACCCCTGGCTTCTTCCGGTTCATAGCCTAAGAATCGGGTGAAAGCTTCATTAATGTCGATAATTTTGCCCTGCTTGTCCGTCAAAACCATGGGCACCGGGCAAAGTTCAAAAATTTTATTATCAGGAAAAGAATTATCTTTGTTTTCTTGCGGCTTTTGTTTTTTGTTTAATTCACGAACGATAGCGTTGATCAAATCAGCGGGTATTCGTTCTTCGTTCATGATGGGTCACCTCTTTTTTCTCAATTATATATACAGATTCAGGATACCTGAGATGAAGTGCCGTAGAAAGAGCTTTTTTGCAGGCTGAAATTATCACTTCAGCCGAGGGGTGGGGGAAAATTTCAGAAGAAACCCCGCCGATGGCCACTTTCGAAGAGGGTAATCTGTAGCTATAATAAACAGAATCAAGATTAATATTTTGACTCAGCCTCTGGCCTATAGTCTTGAGTTCCCGAGATGAGGTTTGAGGTAAAATAATCATTATTTCTCGGCGGCCGAACCTACCTGCCTTATCATAACATCTTATCTTCTGTCTTAGCTGAGAACTGAGGGTTTCAAGGAGACTTTTCTCAAGTTGATGAGGTGAAGCTGCTGGCCGCAGAGGGTGGGGCAAGGTTGGCGAAATAAGAAGGGTTCCGGTAGGGTGGAAATTGCGCAAGCCGCGGGCAAGCTCCTCTTCCAGAAATTCTATTATCTTCGCCCTGTTCCAGAGAAGCGTTACAGGATCGACATTTACCAGACGTCGCCTTTCTTGCTCTTCATTGAGCATTTTTTCCGCCCTTTTGACTCTGATTCTTAACTCATTGAAGCTATAAGGCTTTACCAGGTAATCATCAGCCCCGGAGCTTAGACCCCGGATGATTTCATCATAGCCATCTGTTCCAGAAAGAATTATTACATGTCTGGGCAGCTGCTTATCGTCAGTTAATTCAGCCTTAATTCTTTTAGCCAGGCTGATACCGTCCATCCCCGGCATCATCCAGTCCAGTATTATGATTTGAATGGCTGGATCGTGAATCAACTTATCCCAGGCTTCGAGTCCATTCCTGGCAGTAACGACTTCATACCCCAGATCGACCAGGCATTTCTCAAGAGCCAGAAGGCTAATAAGATCGTCATCGGCTATCAGAATGCGCATGGCCTTTCTCCCTTCCTTTATTTAGTCGGCCAATCAGGCTTAATTCGAGTCTTTTCTTATTTTCCTGGAGGAAAAACCTACCTGTTAATACCCTTTATCGATGAACCAGGGGGTGATATTTGTCCATTTTCTCTCCTCTAAAGAGATTAGAGAAATCATCAATTACGGTTAACCTTTTCAGGGGATCATTCTTCGGCGGAGTCTCTTTATAGCCGTCGCAATAGGTAAGAGGAGCCCTGGCTGAGGCTTTCTGGAGTTGCCAGCTTTTTCTGTATGTCAGAGAGCTCTAGGTCAAATTGCCATCTTGAACTTCTCATCTCGAACACTTGCCATCATTACGCTTTTAATTAGGTTATGAAGCATTATTTTAGACATGTTTGCAAATTGTGTTTAAAAAACGCAAGTTTTAAGAAAAAAAGCAAGAAAGTTAATAAAAGCTTATCTGAGGATGGCTATGGGTGGAAACATGAAAAATGGAAAGAGAGGGAAAAAATTTAAAAGAAGAATAATCTGATTAAAAAATTTTGGTCTTCCAGGTTTTAAAAGGGTAAACCTAACGAATTTTCAATCTCCTACAGCCTGTAAACGACCCGTAGATGAATCCTTACAGGCGACATGTATTGGGCATCTTATGGTTATTTCTCTAATCGTCGTCCGCAATAATAAACTGGCTCGGATTCAATCCGCTGTTGAGTACCGTAAAATTTATCATCTTTAGTCATGAAAAAGTCTGAAGAACTAAAATTTTAACTTAATTAAAAAAGTTTCCGTGCTCTATTTCATTTAATTTCAGGCCTTTAAGCTCCAGCTGGGAAGGGGAATTTAATCAGCGCAAAGTTCCCTCATAACGAGCTGTAAGCTGTCTTTTTCTTACTTCCTCAGGTGTATAAAGAGGAAGCAGGATGGGAGCAATCCGGTTGGTTTTAATACCCGCTTTCTTAAGTTCTCTCTCGAAAGCTATAACATGCTCCAGGGTCAGTCGACCGAGTTTGACATTTTTGGCATATTCAGCAGCATATTTACCAGCCCGGCGGCCAAAAACGTTATAATCCAGAACAGAATTACCCATCAGGCGGTTCCGTCCGTGAACACCGCCTGAGGCCTCACCAGCTACATAAAGCCCGGGGATATTGGTTTCACATTTTTCATTGATTTCAATGCCGCCATTCTGATAATGGAGAGAAGGATAGGTCAGCATCGGTTCTTTGGTGATGTCGATACCGTAGCGGATAAATTGCCGGTACATGGCCGGGAAATTCCTGGCAATGTAACCTTCTCCATGGAGCATTTCAATCAAGGGTGAATCAAGCCAGACACCAACCCGACCGCTCGGAGTTTCTATGCCATTTTTCCTTTCCAGACATTCTCTGATAATGGCAGCGCTTTCTACATCCCTGGGTTCCTTGGGGAAGACAAAAAGTTCTCCGTGGCGGTTTACGGGCTGACCTCCGGCTCCTCTAATCTTTTCAGTTATAAGAAAGCCAGCGATTTGTTCAGGGAAGACAGCGCCAGTAGGATGATATTGAACCGAATCCATATAGAGAAGCTTGGCTCCAGCTCGATAAGCAATAACAAGGCCATCTCCCGTGGCTCCGTAATGATTGGTAGTATCAAAGCCCCGGATATGGAGGCGACCAAAGCCACCGGTGGCAATAATTGTTGCCTTGGCCTTAACGACAAAATATTCTTCAGTTTCTAAATTGTAGAGAATACCACCGGCACAGCGGCCCTGGTGGTCTAAAATAAGCTCGATTGTAGGCATGAATTCAAGGACAGTAATATCTTCGGGATGATTTCGAACCTCGTCCATCAGGGTGCGCATGATGATGGCACCGGTATAATCGCGACAGGAGTGCATTCTACGGCGGGAAGTGCCTCCACCATGAAGGACATAATTATTGCCGTCAGGTCTTTTGTCCCAGATAACTCCAAGATCCTCGAGCCATTTAACTACTTCCGGGCCATCCTCGGTCAGGGCTCTGACGAGTTCTGGTTTATTGTCGAAATGGCCACCGCCAATGGCGTCAAGATAGTGCCGGGTAGGCGAGTCCTGAGGAGTTACTGCAGCCTGCATCCCTCCCTGGGACATCATGGAATTGGCATCACCAAGCCGCAATTTAGTGGAAATAATACATTTAACACCGTGCTGACGGGCGATAATTGCGGCGGCACAGCCGGCCCCGCCACCACCAATAATCAGAATATCGGTTTCATAATCAGGTCTGGTGAGATCAAATTTAGTCGGGTCTATCCGGCTATGGGATTCCAGCAAATCAGCGACCTCTCTGGTCATCATTTCGCCCTTATTGGGTCCGATTCTGACCTGGCGGAGAGCATCGGGCCGGTAATCAGGATGAAATTTCCTGAGAACCTCCTCCCTTTCCTGAGCCGTCATGGGCGGAAAAACCGGCTTGCCTGACTTCTGGAGCTCAAAGCGCTTTGGCCTTGTCTCTTCAACTTTTTTCAAGGAAGGTCGCATATATTCTGGATACATGGTTCACTCCTTTTCTTCTTCAATGTCGCGAGCATAGTAGAGCTTTTTGAGCTCTTCCCGCGACATCTTCATTAATTTTTTGTATTCTTTATCATATTTTCCGGAACGAATTTCCTGAAGGCGAAGCTCCAGCTCCTGGCTCCGGGGAGCCAGATAGCGGCCATAGAGTCGCTTGGCCAGGAGGCCAACATTATAATGAACTATTTCAGCTGGACAGCGAATGGAGCAGAGCCCGCAGCATAGGCAGTCAAAGGAAAGGTCCATGACCTTTTCAATATCGCCCCTGATGGCAGCCTGAATATAATCCATGACCTGCAGGTTTTGAGGACAGGCCTTGGTGCAGGTATTGCAGGCGACGCAACGAAAGATTTCGGGGTAAAGCTGTTGAAAGGCTGTAATATCAGGCTTAAGTTTTTCGATATCATAGACAGGTTTATGGGCCGGGATAGAAGGCAACTGCGACAGCCACATTCCATCCTGAACCAGAGTGGTGCAGGCCAGGCCAGTGTAAATCTTGAAATCGCCAGGGAGCCTGTAGACGGTAGCACAGGCCCCACAAAAACCTTCCCGGCAGCCAGCTCCTCTTTTGATTTGATAGCCAGCATATTCGATAGCGCCCATTATGGTTGACTCAGCTGGTACTTGGTAGGCCTTGCCCATAATATAAACCGTGACCATTTCTCTGGGCACAGCCGCCGGAATTTCTCTCTCCACTGCTTCAACCCTGGGAGCTGCTTCTGTGGCAAGCTGAGGATTATTTTTCCTCTTTTTCTTTGATTTTTTTTGGCTCATGGCTTTACTCCTTTTTGACTCCATGTCTCAATATTCCTGGGGCAGCTGTTTAAGCTCCGCCCATGAATAAACGGGGCCATCTTTGCAGACATAGTGATGGCCAATATTGCACCGCCCGCATTTGCCAATGCCGCATTTCATTTTGTTCTCAACCGTCGTGTAAATCTGGTCATCCTGAAAACCAAGGTCCTTCAGGGCCTTGATAACAAATTTAATCATGATAGGTGGCCCGCAGGTAATGGCAATGGCTTTTTGAGGCGAAGGCTTTTTATCGAGAACATTTTGAGGCACAAAGCCCACAAATTCTGACCAGCCTGGCTCAGCCACATCAATCGAAAGATGAACGGGTATCTGGCTTCTGAGTTGCTCAAGTTCAGTCCGGAAAACCAGGTCCTGAGAAGTTCGGGCTCCATAAATCAGCATCAGTTCTCCATAATCAGACCTTTTTAACAGAGCTGTTTGCAGGACAGACCAGATAGGGGCCAGGCCAATGCCACCTCCAATGAAGATAAGATTCTTACCCTTCCAGTTTTCAACAGGAAAACCATTGCCATAGGGACCCCTGACGCCAATCAGGCTACCCGGTTCCATTTCATGGAGGGCTGAGGTTACCCGGCCCATCTTCAGAATGCTGAATTGAAGGTAATCAGTAACCAGAGGCGAGGAGGAAATGGAAATCATCGCTTCTCCCTTACCAAAAACAGAGAGCATGGCACATTGACCGCAACGAAAGGAGAAAATAGGGCCATCAACAAGCCTGACTCGAAAAGTTTTAATGGGTCTTAACCCTTTAACTTCATCCTTGATGTCGATTATTTCGCCAATCCGGGGTAAATAGACATTATGCTCCATGATTGCTTGCCCTTGTCAGAACTTCTATGATATCGATGCCCACCGGACAGAGGGTGACACACCGGCCGCAGCCCACACATTGGAAGCGATCGAAAAGCAGGATAAAATAGAGAAATTTGTGAGAAAGTCGCTGCCGCAATCGGGAGGCTCTGTCCGGGCGGGGGTTGTGTCCAGAGGAATGCATGGTAAAATCGGGAAACTGGCAGGTATCCCAGGTTCTTACCCTTCGGCCCTTGAGAGGAGCCAGGGATTTGGTCTCATCGTTGATATCGAAACAGTGACAGGTAGGACAAAGATAGGTGCAGATTCCGCACCTCAGGCAGTTCAAGGATTCTTCATCCCAGAAGTCTGAATCAAAGATGGCCTTTATTTTTTCAGGTAGCTCTCGAGCCGAGGAAAGATGGCGCTTGATCTTCTTTTCAGCTTCAAGATGAATTTTTTCCCGGGCTTCTCGATCCCTGGGATCTGGTTCATTGAACAGGGAAGAGGCCGCAGATAGCAAACTTTTACCTTGCTCTGTTAAAGCCTTGACGAAATAACGGTCGCCGAGATCGGTTAAAAGAATATCCAGACCTTCTTCAGAAGATGGACTACCCTCAACCGATAAGCAGAAGCAATTTTCTGAAGGTGGTTGAGAACAGGCGAGGCCAACCAGGATGGTCTGACGGCGCCGCCGCCAGTAATAGGGGTCTTCATAGGTTCCGCCAAAAACAAGGTCCATGGCCTTAACGGCGAGACCGTCGCAGGGTCTGACACCAAATATCACCTGCTGTTCTGCCTCAGGCAGGATTTCCTTCAGCTTAATTCCATCTTCAGGATTTTGCTCGAACTCAAAGAAGATTTCCTCCTGGGGGAAAATCAGTTTCTTGGGTGGAACAACAGGATAAGTATAATCTTCTGGTATTTCCTGCACCTCGTGGTTTAAGTTTAATTCCCAGCCGTAATTCGCTCTTTTTGGCAGAAAAATCTTAAAGGCTTGAAGTGATTTGAGCCATTGGGGGAAAGCTGATTTTTGGATTATTTTCTCCATCGTTTTTCACCTGATAAAATCTTGAGGGTCATTATCCCGAAAACAGGCAATCAATGGAGGTTGGGAAGCGTCAAAGCCCACCTCATAGCCGAAAAGCTCTCTGGCTTCCTTTTCCAATTTTTTATTTAACAGGCGCAGAGGAATTTCTACCGGACAGACCCTTTCACATTCGCCGCAATCGACACAGCGGCCAGCCAGATGGATGGCTCTGACCAAATGATAAAAGGTATTCTCCGAAGGCTCCGGGTTCCTCTCCACCCATTTTATTTTCTGGGCCTTTTCCTCAGCCGTGGTATCGGCTGTAACCGCATAGACAATGCTGTCGGCGACGCATTCATCGCAATAACACATGGGGCAGACCGAACGGCAGGCATAACAGCGCAGGCAGCGGGAAAATTGTTCCTGCCAGAAGGACCATCTTTCTTCTACCGACATTTTTTCGTAAGGCGATATGGACTGATATGGACTGGTGACTTTCTTCTTAATTTTTTCTCCCAGAATAATATCGGCTACGACCGGAAAATTGGCCGGACATTCAAGACAACGATCTGCCAGAATCTCTGAAGCTTCAATTTCTATTTCTTTATCATCATCGGTAATAACTTTTATTGTTTCTTTCGGACTAAAAAGAATTTTTCGCGGCTTGAGGCCAGGGAGATGGCGCTTGAGTTTAAGCTCATCAATGACGCCCATTAATTCGCAGGAAACACCGATAAGATAAACGTCCTTTCTTTCAATGTATTTTTCCTGGATGAGAACATTGATTGCCCTTGAATCGCATCCTTTGACGATCAGACCAACAGGCCTGGTATCAGGGTTTTTCTCTCTGGCCCTTCGTCTTTTTTCATCATGCAGGAAGCGAACCAGATTGTGGAAACAGGCTGGTGTCCAGACCAGGCGATCGACATCCTCGGGTTTGCGTATAAAGGCAGGTCTTACCTGCCAGCCCGAACTGAAATTTTCGTAACCAATAAAATATTTTATATTTCCTGAGCTCAAAATTTTTTTAACTTCTTCTTTAAGTTGCTCCAGGCTGACCATTAGAATTTTCTCCTGAGTTTATTCTGGGGACCAAGGGGCTGAAGTTCCCTGACTAAATCCTTAATAATCTGAGTAAACTTAAGGCCTTCAGTGGCTGAGACCCAGGACATCTGAAATCTCTGGGGTTCTAAGCCGATATATTCAAGAAGTTTTTTTACCAGAGCCAGGCGGCGACGGGCGTAGTAATTTCCTTTTATATAATGGCAATCGCCGGGATGGCAGCCAGAGACCAGCACTCCATCCGCACCATGGCTAAGAGCTGAGAAAATATAGAGGGGAGAGACACTCCCAGAACACATGACCTGAATGGGAATTATATTAGGTGGATATTCCATGCGGCTCACGCCGGCCAGGTCAGCTCCAGCCGATGAACACCATTTACAGAGAAAGGCAACAATTCTGGGTTCAAATTCTTCGGCCATTTTAGCCTCCAAGACAGGCTCTTATCATTTCCTGGATATGATAAGGTGTTAAGTTTTTAACCTGAATAGCATTCCGCAGGCAGGAGGCTGAGCAGGTTCCACAGCCCTCACAAAGAATTTCATTAACCACCGCTTTACCTTCTTTTAAAGATATGGCCTCATAGGGGCAAACATTGACACACATAGCACATCCGGTACATAGATTACGCAGGACTCTGGCCACAGTAGGTGAATGGAAAAGTCTTTCCTGAGAAAGAATGGCCACAGCCTTCGCGGCTGCCCCTGAAGCCTGGCCGACAGCTTCCGGTATATCCTTGGGGGCCTGGGCAGCTCCAGCTAGGAAGATGCCAGAGGTCATGCTTTCCACCGGCCTCAGTTTGGGATGGGCCTCGGCCAGGAAACCATCCTTGTCGAGAGCAATCTTAAGCTTCTTGGCCAGCTCTTCCGTGCCTTTAGAAGGACGAATGGCCATGGCGAGAACTACCATATCGGCGGCTATCTCTATCTGCTTGCCAGTAAGAGTATCCACTCCCCAAACAATGAGTTTGCCATTATCTTCAAAAACCCGTGAAACCTTCCCTCTAAGATAAAGAACTCCATCTTCCTCCACTGCCCGGTGAACAAATTCCTCATAATTTTTCCCGCCAGAGCGAATGTCGATATAAAATATATAGGCCTGGCCATCATGGACATGATGCTTATAAAGCATGGCATGCTTGGCTGTATACATGCAGCAAATTTTTGAGCAGTAAGGCCAATGCAATTCAGGATCGCGGGAACCAGCGCATTGGATGAAAACAACCTCTTTTGGTTCTTTCTTATCGGAGGGCCGGAGAATTCTGCCCCTGGTCGGACCAGAGGCTGAGAGCAGGCGTTCAAATTGAAGCCCGTCAAGGACATCAGGGTATTTGCCATAGCCATACTCGGCCATCATTGATTTATCATAAAGGTCATAGCCAGTGGCGACGACGATAGCACCCACATCAACCTCAACCAGTTCCGGTTTCATGTCAAAATTGATGGCCCCGGGCTTACAGACATCAGCGCATTTACCGCAGGCTATGGCCGTATCGAACATGCCAGGGCAGGCTTTTTCATCAATAGTATAAGTGGCCGGAATTGCCTGAGGGAAGGGAATATAGATGGCCCGCCTTCCAGTTAATCCCATATCAAATTCATTAGGCACGACAATGGGGCAAACCTTGGTGCATTCGTCACAAAGGGTGCATTTATCAGGATCAACATAGGTAGGCTTCTTAAGAATTTTAACTTTAAAATTACCGACAAAGCCTGAAACCTCCTGCACCTCGCTATAAGTCATCAGTTTTATTCGAGGATGCTTGGCCACTTCCACCATCTTTGGAGTAAGGATACACTGAGAGCAATCAAGGGTGGGGAAGGTTTCAGAAAGCTGACTCATATGGCCACCAATCGAAGGCGACCTTTCCACCAGAATAACTTCAAAACCAGCATTAGCAATATCGAGCGAAGCTTGAATACCAGCGATACCACCACCAATGACTAAAGCTCTTTTCGTTACGGGAACGCTGACATCTTCCAGCGATTCATTTCGTCTAACTTTTTCCACCACGCTTCGGGTAATGCTGATTGCTTTCTGAGTGGCTTTACTTTTATCGCGGTGAACCCAGCTGCATTGCTCACGAATATTAGCAATTTCGCACCGATATGGATTCAAACCCGCTATTTTCGAGACATTCCGAAAGGTTGTTTCATGCAGGGTTGGTGAACAGCAGGCAACAACCACCGTATCCAGTTTTTTTTCTTTTATGGCCTTAATAATTAGATTTTGCCCCGGGTCAGAGCACATGTAGACATAATCTTCGGCATGAACTACCCCGGGATGTCTGGCCAGTTCAGCTGCAACTTTTTTTACATCGACTGTTCCTGCAATATTAATGCCGCAATGGCAGACAAAAACGCCAGTCCTTTTCATTTTTTAGTCCCCTTGCTTTTGGCTTTGGGTTTCGGGCGAGCCTCGGCTTTTTCTTCCGTTTGAGCCTGAGCCTCTTTTTCTAAAACCTCAAGGCCATAATTATAACCCCTGTCAAAAGCCTTGATATTGGTCTCAAGATACCTCGAAGGTACCAGGCCAGGAAGCGCCTTTTTGATGGCTTCAGGGGTGACAATTTTGGTCACCGCAGCAAAAAAACCGAGCATAACCAGATTGGCATAAATGCGGTTACCAATTTCTTCCGCAAAACGCGTCGAAGGAATGCTGTAAATTTTTATATTTCTTTTGGAAGGCTTGAGCCTGACCAGGTCAGAATCAATGATCAGCGTGCCTCCTTCTCTTAACTCAGGTTCATATTTTTCGTAGGCTTCCTGGGACATGGCTACTAAAACTTCAGGTTTGGTCACATAGGGATAAAGAACCCGTTCATCGGAAACCACTACCTGAGAGCTACAGGCACTTCCCCGGGCTTCAGGTCCAAAGCTCTGGGTCATAGTAGCAAATTTATTGTCATATAGGGATAGGGCTTTGCCAAGGATTAATCCCTGACGGATTATCCCCTGGCCACCGAATCCGGAGAAACGAATTTCATTCATGATTTAACTCCCCAAGGCTGGTATTTATTCCCGAGAACTTTTCGCAGATGATTATTCATACAATCAAGAAAAGTAGGTTTTTCAATGTCTACAAATTTGCCCACAATTATTTTACCCTGATACCCAATGTCCAGAGTGCGGGTATCAGCTCCATGCCTTATTTCTGAATTTTCATAATAATAGCGGAGGAGATTAAGCCCATCGCCCAGACGGTTGCGTCGGGCATAGAGGGTAACACAGGGGGTGATGACCTCAATAAAAGAGAAACCTCTTTTCTGCAGGGCTTCCTGAATGCTCTTGGTTACTCGCCTGATGTGAAGACAGGTCCAGCGAGCCACATAGGTGGCACCGCTGGCTTCGGCCAGATAAGGCAGATTGAAGGGATATTCAAAATTGCCATAAGGAGCTGTCGATAAATTCGCGCCGATGGGTGAAGTGGCTGCTACCTGTCCACCAGTCATAGCATAATTAAAATTGTTAACACAAATAACAACCAGATCCATATTGCGGCGAGCTGCATGAATGAAATGATTTCCCCCGATGCCGACTATATCGCCGTCACCACTGAAAACCACGACCTTTAATTCCGGATTAGCCAGTTTAAGCCCCGTAGCAAAGGGGACTGGTCGGCCATGAGTGGTGTGAAAGGAATCGAGCCTTAAATAGCCAGCTACCCGGCCAGTACAACCGATACCAGAAACGACACAAACTTTATCAGGATCAAGACCGCTTTTCTGAAGAGCTTCGATAAAAGAAGTAACGACAATGCCTATGCCGCAGCCGGAGCACCAGATATGGGGCATCCGGTCCATCCGGAGAAATTCCTCCATCGGGTGCTTTTCTTCCAGACGATCTTCAGGTTTCATTTTGCCGCCTCCTTAATTACTTTTAAGATATCATTGGGATTATGGACCCAGCCGCCACAATGAGAGACAGGATAAACCGGAGCCTTACCTTTGGCGGCTCTCTCTACCTCTCTCTTTATCTGACCGAGATTGATTTCAGGCACCACAAAGGCTTTGATCTTTCCAGCCAGTTCCTCGATTTTCTTTTCAGGAAAAGGCCAGACGGTGATCAATCTTAAAGAACCAACCTTAATTCCTGCCTTGCGAGCATCCTGAATAGCCTTCCAGGCAACTCGAGAGGTAATGCCATAGGAAACAACGACAATTTCAGCTGTATCAGTTTCATCTTCTCTATATTCAATTATTTTATCAGCATTGAGTCGAATTTTGTCACAGATATGTCTGACACACCAATTCTGACACTCGGCATTAATAACCGGATAGCCTCTCTCGTCATGGGTTAAGCCTGTTGTGTGAAAACGATAGCCATCGCCTGCTTTGACCATGAAAGGTACCAGATCCACGTCTGGCTTGTAGGGCAGATACTTATCCTTGGGTCCCTCATACCATTTTCTTTCCACAATCTCGATTTCTTCAGCTGGCGGAATAACCACCTTTTCATGCATATGGCCAACGCATTCATCGGTCATGATGAAAACTGGCACCCGATACATTTCAGAAAGATTAAAAGCCTTGATGGTCAGGTCAAAGCATTCCTGGGGGGAATCGGGCGAAAGGGCGATTATTTCATAATCACCATGGGAGCCCCATCTGACCTGCATCATATCTCCCTGGCCGGTAAGGGTAGGAAGGCCGGTTGAAGGACCGCCCCGCTGGACATTAGCAATAACAATGGGAACTTCCATCATACAGGCCAGACCTATATTTTCCATCATAAGAGAAAAACCAGGGCCGGAGGTGACCGTCATGGATTTAACCCCTGCCCAGCTGGCTCCAATCAGAGCGGCCACAGAAGCAATTTCATCTTCCATTTGAATAAAGACCCCACCCACCAGAGGAATTCTTTCAGCGAATCTTTCGGCGGTTTCAGTGGATGGGGTTATGGGGTAGCCAGCGAAGAAACGGCATCCAGCTGCCAGAGCCCCTTCTGCAATGGCGTAGTCACCATCGAGATAATGGACTCCGGTGAGGACACCCTTAGGGTCGGCTGATTTCTTTCTCACGCTCACGTTCTTCCTCCTCTTTGAGAGTTACAAAAATGGCAAATTCAGGGCAGATGGCTTCACAAAGCTGGCAATAGCAGCACTTGTCGGGATTGATAACCCGGGGAGGATGATAGCCCTTGATATTGAATTCTTCCGACATCTCCAGAACGTCTCTTGGGCAGTACTCCACACAGAAGCCGCATCCCTTGCAGCGATCCTTATTGATATGAATTAGTCCCTTTTTTGCCTTGAGTTCGCCAAAGTAAATCATGGATGCCTCAAATTAAACCCTTTTGTTTTAAAAGTGGCCTCGGATCAACCTCATTAAGGTCAAATCTGAGGCTATGCTCGGAACAACCGAGGGCCAGGGCCATCAGCTGGGTAAAATAAAGGATAGGCATGGGTTTAAAATCAGCCTCTAGCTGGCGGGCTTCATTCTGACGATGGTCAAGATTAAAGGCGCAAAGGGGACAGCTAACAGCGACCGCTTCAGCTCCTCTTTCTTGAGCTGCCTTTAAGATCTGAGCTACCCTCTGGATGACTACCTGAGGTTTGTCCACTGTCTGATAGGCCCCGCAGCATTCTGTTTTATGAGGAAAATCAATAGCTTCAGCACCAAGAGAAGTGACCAGCATATCCATAATTGTCGGATTTTCCATGTCATCAAAGCCTATGCCCTTGGGTCTTACCAGAAGACAGCCATAGTAGCTGGCCACTTTAAGTCCCTTGAGGGGCTTAACAATTTTTGGCCCTAAATTCTCGAATTTTATTTCATCCCGGATGAATTCAAGATAATGGAGAATTTTAAAGGAGCCGTTGAGATTAATCTTTTCTTCATCCATAAATCGCCTGATTTTATCTCGAACATCAGAGCTTTCATCATAGCGGGCCTTGGACCTTTTCAGCGTGTTGTAGCACATCGCGCAGAGGGTAACGATGGAATTAAAACCGGCTTCCTGAGCTCGAATCAGGTTGCGAAGGGGGGCAATATGGTGAATGATATCATCGGCGGCGAGGGAAAAGACAGTGCCACAACAATTCCAGCGGGGAATTTCAAAAACTTCAATTCCCAGTTCTTTTAAAGAGCAAAGGGCCGATTCTTCAAAGTTTTTACCATGTGCCTTAAGTGTACACCCCGGATAATAGGCTATTTTCATTATTATTATTCCTTTGGAGCCAGATATTTATAAATTTATTATTTATTTTCATTATTATGAAGTAAATTTTCTGAAATTGCTGATAAGAGCAATAGCTGGAAACTCTTTTCTTTTATCCGGGGGAATCTTATTAATATCCACATGATCAAGCCTCTGCCGCAGGAGAATCTGTCTGATAGCTTCCATAACTTCGGCTATTTTTATTCCTTTGGGGCAGCGCACATTGCAGGTCAGGCAGGAGGCACAGGCCCAGATGGCCCGGCAATTCAGCAATTCCTCCTTCAGCCCTAACTGGGCAAAGCGAATGACCTGGTTGGGCAGGATGTCCATTTCAGCCACGGCCGGACAGCCAGCCGAACATTTGCCACACTGATAGCAGACAAGCAAATTCTGGCCGCTGATTTCCTGAATTTTCTGAACAAAGGAGTCGCGGATTTTTTTCTGGGAAATATTGATTCTCATTTCTTTTTTCCTTTTCTGGCGGGCTCTATTTTTATCAAGGGAATTCTCTCAGCCTAAGGCCAAAAATGAGAATACAATTAAGCACAAAAATATATTCGTGTCAAGAAATTTATGAAGTTAAAATAGACTTCACTCATGGCTATAAACCCGGCCAAGAAGAAGGACCAGAAGACAGCTGGCATTGAGAATCAACAGGCTCATAATTGTTGCGGGCAGACCGAGAAGAGGGAAGAAAAGGGGCGGGCCCAGGATCGCTCCGAGAAAAGAACCAGCCAGGTCAAGGCCATAACCCAGCCCATAACTTCGGCTTTCTCTGATCAAGGGAAGATTGCTCAGGATAAAGATATGCCCACCAAGGAAGCCAAAGAGAAAGAGGAAAAGATAAGGAACAAAGCTACTTATCTGGAGAGGCAGAAGAATCAGCAGGACAATCAGAATCAGGATGATGCCAGCTTGATCTACGAGAAGGGTCCAGGTTCGAGCCAAGGGGATTTTCTGGCCGGTAAAGGCGCCAGCAAATAATCCGAACATAAAACAGGCAAAAAGCAGGGCAACTTTTTCGTAGATATAGCCAAACCTGAGCTGAAACCAGAGAAGGACCAGAACCTCAGCCATCAGGCTGGTAAAACCAAGAATGATCAGGGGTAGAGAGGGCCAGGACGCTTTTCCTCTTGAGATAAAGACCGGGGCGGCGATGGCCGCCACCAGAAAAAGAGGCAAAAGGATGAGGACAGGGGCTGGAATCCGGAAGAAGAATTCGAGAATCCTGGTTTCACTCAGACCAAACTGAGATGCCCAGTAGGCGAGATAATAAAAATAGCCTCGGGGATGTAGATCGCTATTAGCCCGGGTGGTGACGGAAGCAAACCTTGTTTTTAGCTTTTCCAGGCGCATCGGACTTAATCTGGATGAAATGACCTGTGGCCGGATGAACCTGGTTTCAATCTGATATTTTTCCAGACGGCTGACAAAAAAATCCAGATCGATTTGAAGGGGGCCATCCGAGGCCAGAAAAATATTGGTATCGCCAGGAATAACCTCAATACGACTGAAGACAGAATTAAGCGTGGTATAAATATTATTCAAATAGCGGATGAGAGCCGGGTTTTGGTAATTTTCAGCTGAGGAAACTCTAAGAGAAATGATTCCCAAGGGGGAAAGATGTTTCTTTATCAGGGAATAAAATTCGCGACTGTAAAGCCGATTGAGCTGGGCAGTGGCCGGCTCAGGTACAGCCAGAATAATGACGTCGTAGATTTCAGCTGTTTTTGTGAGAAAAGTCCGGCCATCAAGGTGATGGATTCTCAGTCTGGGCGATTCAAAGATAGATTGTTTTTCCTGAGGTAAAAGGGTTTTCAAAAGAGGAATTATGTCTGGATCAATTTCAACATAATCCAGGGTGCTTGAAGGATATTTCAATATCTCTTCAATAGAGCCACTGAAGCCTCCGCCAATCAGAAGCACTTTCTTAGCTTCTGGCCTTTGCAGGAGAGCAAAATGAACGATTTCTTCAGCCTCTGCCGGGTCGGGCACAGAGGCCACCGCCAGCCCGTCTTGATAAAGGGTAATCTGATCCTCAATTTTAATTATCTGCCAGCGGCCATAAGGGCTATCATGGCTTTTTATTAAGGGGAAAGGCCTCGTAGCTTCTCTCTGGGCCTGGAAATCGAAGAGGCTGAGCAGGAGCAGGAAACCGGCAATGAAGGCAGTAAGAATAGGTTTCTTTTTAAAGGGGTTAGAAAAAAATATCAGGATAAGGCCAGAGATTCCCAGGATGGCCAGCGATTGCCAGCAGCTAAAATTGGGGATAAAAAAAAGATCCACGGTCAGGCCGGCCAGGCCTGCTCCCAGAGCTTCTAAAAGATAAACCCGGGTGAGATTTCCTTGAAGAAAATGAACATTTAAATAAAAGAGAAGGCCGAAGGGAAAACTGAGCAGAAAACAGCAGCCCAGAGATGTGAGAAAGGAAGCCTCGAGGCCCAGGGTCTCGCCGAAGGGCTTGCCCCAAAAAAAGCGGACAAAGCGCAGGCAGGGAAAGACGAGAACAGGTAGAAAAATAGCTATTTCCGAAAGAAGGGGGAGATGCCTTTTTTCCAGGCGAAACCTGGGGGCGAGTAAGCTTCCGGAGGAACCCCAGAGAAGCCAGAAGCCGAGGACAAAGCCGTATATTACCTCATTGCCATAGAACTGAACCTGAAATTCCCGGAGGAGAAAAATTTGCGTCGACAGGGAGAAAAAGCCTAAGAGGAATGGAAAAACAATCTGGGTCAACTCCAGATTCCTGGAATAGGGGCATTACAAAAACGGCAACGTCCATTCTTCAATTCAACTCGCCCCACCTGATAACCTACCCTTTCAATAATCAATTGACCGCAAAAGGGGCAGTAGGTACTTTCTGCCCTGTGACCGGGTACATTTCCGATGTAAACGTAGCGCAGACCCTCATCCCTGGCGATGGAATGAAGTTTTTCCAGAGTTGAAACCGGAGTTGGTGGCAGATTCTTGAGGAGATACATAGGATGAAAGCGGGAAAAGTGCAGGGGAACATCAGGACCAATCTCTTTTATCAGCCAGCGACATAGCTGGCGAATCATTGATTCCTGGTCATTGAGGGTGGGAATGACCAGATAAACAATTTCCAACCACATTTTCCTTTGATGGATTAATTTTATCGCTTCCAGAACAGGTTTAAGTTCACCGCGAACATATTCTTTATAAAAAACTTCAGAGAAAGATTTGAGATCAACCTTAATGGCATCAACCGCTTTGATGAGTTCTTCCAGAGGCTCAAGGTTAATATGGCCGCCGGTGACCACCACATTTTTCAAACCAAGTTTCCTTGAGGCAAGGGAACTGTCAATCATATATTCAAAAAAGACGACAGGCTCAGTATAGGTATAAGCGATAGAGGCACATTTATTTCTCCTGGCGGCCAGAGCCACCTCGTCGGGCGGTAAATCATAGGCTTCAACCTGTTCTGGTCTGACTTGAGAGATCTGCCAGTTCTGGCAGAATCTGCAATTGACGTTACAGCCTGCTGTCGCCAGGGAAAAAGCCTGGGTGCCGGGCAGAAAATGGAAAAAAGGCTTTTTCTCAATGGGGTCGACATGGACAGCGCAAACTTTGCCGTAAACCAGAGTATAATAAGTACCTCCATCATTCTCCCTGACGCCGCAATAACCTCTTTCCTTATCGCCCAGATGGCAATAGCGGGGGCAAAGAGTGCATTTTATTTCCCTATCCGGAAGCTTTTCATAATGGCGAGCTTCAACCCTGGATAGATTAGGCTGTATTAAATCCAGGGGAGGAAGGGAAGAGGCCAGAAGCTCCCGGCAGCCTAAAGAAAGACCCAGGCAACCAGTAGCTTTAAGAAAATCTCTTCTTTTCATTTAATTTTATTTTACACCTCTTCCTCGATTATTTGAATCCTTTCAGGGTCATTTTCACCCAGGCCCAGGGAGCGGGCCGTTTCGAGGTAAGCAGGGGGTCGCCCTTCTTCCTTGAGGCTTGGCAGGCCTTTTTCTGCCCTTAATTTCTCAATTATTTTCCAGCCAACTGTGTCTGTAGCCACCGGATCCAGTCCAAAGATGAGCCCCTCATAACGGGCTGCCCAGCTCGGATGGAAGGATGGCCCTTTATGAAACTGAACAAGGAGAGCATCCAGAATAGTCAGGCGGTGTCTGGATTTGACGGGCGGGCAGAGACAGAGCTCAGCTACAAAGGGATCGCAATGATTATCATGATATTTGTTTGGATTATGGATCGCGCCGAAATAATTTTTCATTCCGGCCGTAATTCCAGCTAATCCATGGTTTTTAAGAACGGCCAAGCTGATGGAGGCCGTAACAAAATTGGTCAGGATGGTTGAGAAAAGACTGCCAATATTGCGAAAGGAATATAGTTCCTGCTCATAGCCGGCTCCAGCACTATCTGTCCCAAAAATCTTAAGTTTGTCCCTTGATGTCTGGAGGGGATAGCCAGCTTCTTTCAATTCCCGGTTGGTTCTATCCCAGATAATCATATTTCTTTCCGGTATCCCGCCCAGATTAAGAACTGAAGTCAGAGCCAGAGCCAGTTCAGGCGGCGTGGAAAGCCTGGAGCCAGCAATGGTATTTATTTTGATTCCAACCCGATCAGAAGGCGAAAAAATCCGGGCAACAGCCTCTTTCGGCTCATTTTGAGAACAGAGCAGGCAGAGACCTTTAATGATCATTGCTTGAAGACGCGCGGCGGCGGGCTTGGAGCCGGATGCGACCCCTCTCGCTCTGACAATGACTACTTTTGGCTTTTCGGCCATATTTTTAAGTTAGCCTTTAACCTCATTCGTGTCAAACCAGCTCTAATTTTTCCGTAAAAAGCTAGCAATTTATTAAACTCATACTGGCTGTATTTCTTTAATAAAAAGATACAAGTTTTTGGCCGTTATAAATACATTTTCAAATTAATTTCGAATTTAGGGAACTCGGGATAATACGGAATTTTAAAAGGGGATTGGACTAAGACTTTATAGAATCTAACTTTTCCCCGGTGAAAAAGCTTAGACACTCGTAGTAAAAAACGACAAGGAACCGTTATTTTACATGACAAACCACTAGATCGATTCAGTAACGAAAATCAAACAAGAAAATAAATTTCTAAAAAAAGAAATCAGGAGTAGCCTGAAGGCCATAAATTTCAAAAACTGGCCAGCAGAAAGATTTCGAATTCACCTTGATTGAGGGGAATAAATCAGGTAAATTACAGGAGATGAGTTCAATCAGAAAATCTTATAAAAAAATTCTTATTTTGATTTTTTTGACCTGGTCTGTCTTCGAGGGGTGGGCTCAGACTACCTCTTCCAAGGAGAAACTGATTAACTTTTTGCCCGAAATACCGGGCTGGCGCCTGAGCCAGGAGCCCGAGTTTTATGGCCCGGATAATCTTTTCGAGTATATAGATGGAGCCTCTGAAGCCTATCTGGCCTATGATTTTCAGGGCTTGATCGTGGCTTTTTATAGGCGAGAAAAGGATAAGGAACCTGTTATGACCGTTGAAATTTACGATATGGGCGAAGCGCTTAAAGCCTTCGGTATTTATAGCTCAGAAAGGCCGTTGGAAGGCCATTTCTTAGAGATTGGCCTTGAGGGCTATCTGGAGAAAGGGACGCTCTGCTTTCTGGCTGGCTCCTGTTATGTCAAGGTTTTTTCCTTTCTGGACGAGAAAGAGGCGGACGAGGTATCCCGGCTTTTTGGCCGGGAAATCGCCAAACTCATCCCGACGGAAGAGAAGTGGAGGGATCCGGCTGACATCTTTCCGCCCTCCGGGCTTAAAACGCGGACAATCAAGTTTATCCTGAAAAATTTCCTGGGTTTCCAATATCTTCATCATGCCTTTTTAGCAAGCTATGAAAGAGAGGGCGAGACTTTCGAGGCCTTCATCATTCAGGCTAAGGATGCGGCTGAAGCTGAAAGCCTGGAATCAAGATGGAAAAAAGAGCTGGCTCGTTCAGCCGAGCAAAGCCAGGAGAAAGACTTTGCTTTTCAGGCCGTCAATAAATATCTTCAAAATATTTATGTCACCAGACACGATTCTTTTCTTCTCGGGCTTTTGCGCCTTAGCCGGGCCGATGACGAGTTAGCCAGAAATTTTATCAGAGAAATGATTTCCTTAATTAATTACAAATTTTAATAATCCGATGAGCCGGGATTCATTGAGAATAATGGTTGATTCTCTGCTCCTGATTTTTATTTCCGGGCTTATCCTCAGATTGACCAAGCCAGTTCTTTTTCCTTTCTTTCTGGCTATTTTTCTCTATTTTCTGTTCTCGCCGCTAATTGACCTTTCGACGAGATTCAGAATTCCCCGGGCTGTGGCTCTTATTCTTTCCATAGCCATGGCCTTCGCTATCTTTTATTTTCTTGGCCTTCTGATTTATGCCAGCGGCAAGGCCCTGGCTGAAAAGCTCCCCGGTTATAGCCACCAATTTAACGCTTTTCTGGAATGGGTGCGAACAAAAATGGCTGAACTTGGCGTGAGTTATTCGAGAATAACTTTTCTTGAGAGTTTAAATTTTAACCGGTTGGCCAGTTTCATTCTTAACTCACTGGGCACTTTTCTTTCCTTCCTCACCAAAATGCTTTTGATTCTGATTTTCTTATTTTTCATGCTCGCTGGCCGCGGCAAATTTAAATTAAAAATTACCAAAAATCTTGAAACTGAGCGCGCTTTGATAATGGCTGGTTTGATTGATCAAATTGATCGGGAAATCCAGAAATACTTGCTTATAAAAACTCTGGTTAGCTTTTTTTCCGGATCAATCTTAACCCTGATTCTGCTTTTGTTCGGTGTTGATTTTGCTCTGATGTTTGGTGTTTTAGCATTCCTTCTCAATTACATTCCCAGCCTTGGTTCCATCGTGGCCATTATTTTACCCTCAATTTATGCGGCCCTGCAGTTTGGCCAGCTATGGAAAGCTCTCTGGATTCTTCTGCTTCTCGTGGCCACAGATTTTGTGGTGGCCAATATTCTGGAGCCAAAGGTGATGGGGCAGAGCCTGGGTCTGAGTCCCCTGGCCGTTCTCTTCTCTCTCTTTTTCTGGGGCTGGCTGTGGGGCATTCCGGGAATGATTCTGGCAGTACCTATCCTGGCAATAATAAAAATTATTGCTGACCATTTCCCTTCTCTTCGGGTTCTGGGGGCTCTCTTAGGAAAATAAGCAAAAAAATAAACTTTGGTTAGATATCTGGATGGAAAGGGCAATTGTTCGTTTGTTTCTAAAGGAAAATCAGGGGACAATAATTTTTTGATTATTTTTTTCTTTTCGGGCCTTTTCTATTCTTCTGGCCAGATCTTCGAGATAAACTCGCTGGCGGAGATCGCCTCCGGTGATGTCGTAAATAAGGCCCATCAAAGCCTCAAGACAGCGAACCTTTTCTTCTCGACTGTAGCCGGAGGAGGTTGAAAGAACGAGGCCTTTTTCATAGCGAACCTGATTGATAAGATTAACCAGGGCTTCCGATATTTCAGGTTTCTTTTCAATTCTTTCTTCTGGAAGGATAATTTTCTTTTCGCCTGCAGCGATTTTTTCCCGGGCCTGGCTGAGGATGCGAAAGGCTTCCCGGTCAGTGAAATCCCTACTTCTTTGAGCAATTTCATAAAGGGCCATTTCTATCTGGGCAATAAGCCAGGCCAGTCTTTCGTCGTTAATTGTTTCTCTGGGCTGACTCCGGAATCTTTGCCATTTTCTCTGTTCCTGATAGGCTTGATGCTGAAGATAAGGACAGGAACCGGGGCAATTAACTTTTTTCTGACGAAGCTCACCACAGCAAAGCTGGCAGAGATCGGCTCGCAGAGCCGGACAGTGCCTTTTAGCCTTTCTCCGGTTGCAATGATGACAGAGTGCCATGATGGATTTTTCCTGGTTTAACAGGTTAAATGAAAGGCTCCGATGACTTTCCCCAGGCCAATTTTCTGATTAAAGGTTTCAACTGCCTTGAAGGTTGGCTGGATAATCAGGGTGAAGCCCAGCTCCAGAGCCTTTTTCTTCACTTCTTCTCTGACCTTCATGACCCCATAGGCTCCAGTTCCAATGACCAGAAAGTCGGCCTTTTCAGACCAGACCTCCTTGAGATCTGCCACCTCAAGACAATGACCTTCCAGCCGCCACCAGGGAGAGAGAACCCTGTCGGGAAATATAATAAGGTCATACCGGTATTCCTGACCATTGACGATGATCCGGCCAAATTCATAAAAATCAATCTTCATTTTCAAGAATAAAACTTTTACCGAGAAGATGTCTCATTTTTTTTCCGAGAAGTCCCTGAAGGGCTTTTTCAGCTGCCTTTTGCTCAGCCTCTTTCTTGGAGGAACCGGAAGCTCGGGCCAGAGGAATATTGTCAAGACAAACTTCAACCAGAAAGCTCTTCTCATGATTGGGGCCACTTTCTTTAACGGTGCGGTATCGAGGTGGCGGCAGATTGGCCTTCTGAAAATATTCCTGAAGAGCTGATTTGTAGTTGTTAATCAGCTGGGGTGGGGAAGTTCTCTCCTTAAAGAAGAGGCGCAATAAACGGAAGAGAAAAGCTCTGGCTTCCTCGAAGCCGCGATCAAGATAAATGGCACCCACGAGGGCCTCAAAGGCGCCGGCCAGAATCGTCTTCTTCCTCCGGCCCCCGCTTTTTTCCTCGCCTTTGCCAAGAAAAAGAAAATTGTTTAGGCCAATTTTTCGGGCCAGGTGGGCCAGAAATTCGGTGCTAACAGCCAGGGATTTGTATTTGGATAAATCGCCTTCAGAAGATTCAGGATAAAGATGATAGAAATAATCAGCCACAATCAGACCGAGGACCGAATCGCCAAGAAATTCCAGAACTTCGTTATCCCTGGGGCTTTCATCAGGATGCTCATAAGCATAGGAGCTATGGGTAAGAGCCTGGCGAAGCAAGGTCGGATCGAAAAAATAGAGCCCCAGCTTTTTCTGAAAATTTTTGAGTTTATCTCGGGCGTAAGAAGGCATGGCTCCCTCTTTCAGGCTCGGTAAACAATTCTCCCGCCAACAATGGTGAGAGCTACAGCTCCTTTGAGTTTCCAGCCGTGGAAGGGGCAATTACGGCTTTTTGAGGCGAAGCGCTGGACATCAACTACCACCTCCTGGCGAAGATTGAGGATGGTCAGATCAGCATCAGCTCCAAGGGCAATCCTTCCTTTATTTTTTAGGCCAAGCAGCCGCGCCGGCCGGCAGGACATAAGATCTATTAATCTTTCTAAGGAGATTATGTTTTTATGGACAAATCGATCCAGCATCAAAGAGACAGCTGTTTCCAGGCCAATCAGACCAAAGGGTGCCAGGTCAAATTCAACATCTTTCTCTTCCGGCGTATGGGGAGCATGATCAGTAGCGATGATATCAATGGTACCATCTTTAAGGCCTTCGAGAAGAGCCTGGCGATGCTCGGCGCTACGTAAGGGAGGATTGACCTTGAAATTGGGGTCATAATTAACCAGGCTGTCATCCGAAAGAATAAGGTGATGAGGGGTAACCTCGGCTGTAACCGGAATACCTTTTTTCTTGGCCGAGCGAACAAGCTCAATTCCACCTTTGGTGCTGATATGGGCGATATGAAGGCGGGCTCGAGTTAACTGGGCTAAGATGATATCTCGAGCTATCATAATTTCTTCAGCTGCGGCTGGCATGCCTGAAAGGCCAAGACGTAAAGAGATTTCACCTTCATGCATGACTCCGCCCGCCGAAAGATTTTTATCCTCGCAATGGTCAATGATGAGTTTATCCAGAAGGAGGCTGTATTCGAGAGCCCGTCGCATCACCAGACTGTTGGCGACAGGTTGACCGTCATCAGAAAAGGCGATAGCGCCAGCCTGACTGAGATCAGCCATATCGGTCAGTTCCTCTCCAGCGAGACCCCTGGTAATAGCTGCTACTGGATAAACATTCACCACCGCTCTTTTTTTGGCTTCTGTGATGATATATTCAGTTATGCCGCTATTATCGTTGGGCGGCCTGGTATTGGGCATACAGCAGATAGAGGTAAAACCGCCCTTGGCCGCGGCCAGGGAGCCAGTCGCAATATCTTCTTTATATTCTTCACCTGGTTCCCTTAAATGGACATGCATGTCAATGAAACCAGGGGCGACGACTAGACGGGAGGCATCAATTATTTCGGCTTCTTTAAGGTCAATTCGAGGGCTGATAGCCTTAATTTTCCCATTTTCTATCAGAATATCCAGGGTCTCGTCTGTTCTGGAAGAGGGGTCAATGACGCGACCGTTCTTAATCAGCAGACTCACGTTCTTTGCCTCCCAGAAGAAGATAAAGTACAGCCATTCTTATGGCCACGCCATTCTCCACCTGCTTGAGAATGACGGACTGAACAGAATCAGCCAGAGCCGAATCAATTTCAATGCCTCGATTGATTGGCCCGGGATGCATGATAATGGCATCTTTCTTCGCCAGCTTGAATCTTTCGGGGGTCAGGCAGTAAAGCTGTCGGTATTCTCTGATAGAGGGAAAATAATTGGCCTTCTGTCTTTCCCGCTGGATTCTGAGCATCATGACCACATCAGCTCCGACTAAAGCTTTTTCCAGACTGTATTCAATCTTAGCTCCTAACTGGCTGAATTCAGGTGGGACCAGGGTAGGGGGACCGCAGAGGACGACTTCAGCTCCGAGTTTACGAAGAAGATGGAGATTAGACCTGGCTACCCGGCTGTGGAGGATGTCACCGACGATAACGACTTTCAGACCTTTAATTCTTTTTTTAAATTGACGGATAGTATAGGCATCCAGAAGGGCCTGGGTAGGGTGTTCGTGGGTGCCATCGCCAGCGTTAATGACATGGGAACGACAGAAGGAAGCGATGTAATGGGGAGCACCGGAAGAGGAATGGCGAACAACCAGAGCATCGATGGCCATAGCTTCAAGGTTGCGCACCGTATCTTTAAGCGTTTCTCCTTTAACCACACTGCTTGTGGTCAGGCTGAAATTGACAATATCGGCGCTGAGTCTCTTGGCCGCGAGCTCAAAGGAACTTCTGGTTCTTGTGCTCGGCTCAAAGAAAAGGTTGACGACGGTTTTACCTCTCAGCGTGGGTACCTTTTTTATATCCCGACGGGAGATTTCAGCCATGGACTCGGCTGTATCGAGGATGGTCATTATCTCTGAAGGCTCGAGGTCTTCTATACCGAGAAGATGATAATGATGAAATTCTAAGGGGCTTTCAGGACTCATTTTTCTACGGGCTCAGTTATTAAAACTTCATCGACACCATCAACCTCTTTAAGCTTGACCTGAACCAGCTCTTTTCTGGAAGTCGGCAGGACTTTACCCACATAGTCTGCCCGGATGGGAAGTTCACGATGGCCCCGGTCAATTAAAACCAGAAGCTGAATGGTTTTGGGCCGGCCCAGATCAAAAAGTCCATCCATGGCCGCCCGAATTGTCCGGCCAGTAAAAAGGACGTCATCCACAAGGAGAACGTCCTTTTTGGCAATAGAAAAGGGAATTTCTGTTTTCTGAACCATATGTTGAGTTTCCAGCTCAGAGAAGTCATCGCGATAAAGGGTTATGTCGAGAACCCCGACGGGTACATCTATTTTTTCCATTTCTTTGATCAGAGCAGCAATTCTCTTGCCGAGATAAATTCCTCTGGTTCTGATGCCAACGATCACCAGATTTTTTAGATTACGGTTCCGTTCGAGAATTTCGGTCGCGAGCCGCTGCAAAACTCGGCGGATTTTATTCGCATCCATTATTCTGGCTTTTATCTTTTCAGCCATCTCAGGCTCCTTTAGGGCGATATTCAATCGCCCTTTGAGGTGTTCGCCGATAAAATGCTACATCTAAGGTAAAAAGTCAAGGAAAATAAGGCAGGGGTTCAGCCGGCTCAAGCTTTAGCCCAGTAAAGGCGGGCCTGTTCTATATCTTTAAGAATCTGCTGGCTCAGGGATTCGGCGTCAGGAAATTTTCTTTCTTCCCGGATTTTTTTCAACAATCTGGTTTTTATTTCCTGGCCATAGAGAGTGCCGCTGAAATTCAGAAGGTGAGACTCGACAGTCTGACTGGCCGAGCCAAAGGTAGGTCTGAAACCAATATTGGTGACTGAAGGAAAAACTCTATTTTTGACCTGGCTTTCACTGATAAAAACTCCAGGTGGCAAAATTTCATTTCTGGGTTCAATATTAGCTGTAGGTAGCCCCAAAATCTGACCCCTTGAGTCACCTTTGATGACAAGACCTTCTATTTCATAGGGATGACCGAGGAAGCGGGCGGCCAGGTCAACTTCACCCTTTTCCAGGAGCTGCCGGATCAGGCTGCTGCTGACGACTTCTCCATCCAGCATTACAGGAGGAATTATGTTAACTTTAAATCCGGCATTTTCCCCGGCTCTGGCCAGATAATCTGGATCTCCCTGGCGACCATAGCCAAAGCGGAAGTCAGCCCCCACAATAATTAATCTGGTCTGAAGCCGGTCAATTAATATTTTCTCGATAAATTCCTCAGGCTCGAGGCGGAAAAAGTCATCATGGAAGGGAATAATCAGGGTGGCCTCAACTCCAAGCTGCTTCAGCCCTTGCAACCGCTGGTTAATCGTCTGAATCATCCGGATGGTTTCCTGGCCGAGTATTTTTTCTGGATGAGGCGAAAAGGTAAGAACAACTGATTTTAATTTTAATTCTTTAGCTTTCCTGACCAGAGTTCCAATAATTTTCTGGTGGCCCAGATGGAGGCCATCAAAATTGCCAATGGCTACAGCCGACGGGCCAAGTGAAGACAGGTTTTCATTTAAGCCGGTGAAAGTTAACATGATTTTTAAATTTTAATATACTGCGTTTTTTCAAGATAATGCCATTTTAGCTGGTGAAGACATGAGGAGAGGAAGGCCTCTTCTTCTTCCTTGAGCCGGCCCTGGGTTCTATCTTTTAAAAGGTCAAGAAGGTCAATCAGGCGCTGGGCCAGTTTAAAATTTTCTTTCTTCTGACCGGTCGAGGGGTCATCCATAACCCCCAGGCTGATCAGAGCCTGAGTAAAAAGAGGCATGACGATCGAACTGAAATCAAGGGGTGGAAGAAATTCACCCTCTTTTTCTTTTTCCTCAGCAGCCACAGCTTTTTTCCCTTTTTAAAACTGGAATTTTGAAAAAGGCTTGGAATACACTAATTGTAGTCTGAATAAATATAATAACGCTTCATAGCGGTTAATTCAAGGAGGCAAGGATGGCTGATTATTCAGGCATAGCTGAAAAATTTAGCGAGCTGGTTAAGATCATGGTTACCCTCAGGGGCGAAGGAGGCTGTCCCTGGGACAGAATTCAGGATGAAAAATCTATTCTTAATTTTTTTCTGGAAGAAGCCTATGAGCTGGCCGAGGCTATTTTAAAGGGAAGGCCGGAAGAAGTGGCTGAGGAGCTGGGCGATGTCCTTATGGAAATAGTTTTTCTGGCCCGGATTTATGAGGAGAAGGGCTGCTTTGATTTGAATCTGGTAATTGAAGGAATCAATCAGAAAATGATAAATCGGCATCCCCACGTCTTTGGCTCAGCCAGGCTGACCAGTCCTCAGGAGGTCAGGAATGAGTGGTCGAAACTTAAGATAAAAGAAAAGGCTGAGGAAGACCCGCTGGCCGGAATCTCCTCGAGAATGCCAGCTCTTCTTGAGGCATTTCTTCTTGGCCGGCGGGCGGCTCAATTTGGCTTTGATTGGCCCTCGGCCGAGGCTGCCTTTGAGAAACTGGAAGAAGAATTGGCCGAACTTAAGGCCGGTCTATCACTGGTTGAGGATAAGATTTTAAGGGAGGAGATCGGGGATTTTCTTTTCTCCCTGGCCAATGTCTGCCGGCTCAAAGGCATTAATCCCGAATTAACATTAAAACAGGCGAACCAGAAATTCCGCCTTCGCTTTAATCTGATAAGGCAGAAACTTAAAGAAAGGGGTAAGGAATTAGGTCAGGCCAGCCTTGAAGAAATGGACAAAATCTGGGAAGAAATTAAAGGGAAAGAAAGAGAAAAGAGCTAAATCCAGGCTTATTTGTTTTTATTTTGAAGGTCGGAAATATTTTTCTTGCGCCAGATAAGATTGGCTTTAATAAATTCATCAAGATCGCCATCAAGGACGCTGTCCACATTAGACGTTTCTACCCTGGTTCTTAAATCCTTGACCAATTTGTAGGGGTGAAGGACGTAAGAACGGATTTGATTTCCCCAGGCTATTTCGGTTTTACTTTCTTCTATTTTCTCCAGTTTTTCGCGTTGTTTTCTTTTTTCATGTTCATAAAGCCTAGCTTTGAGAATTTTCATGGCCATGGCTTTATTTTTATGCTGAGACCTTTCATTCTGGCATTGAACAACGATTCCTGTGGGAAGATGAGTAATCCGGACCGCCGAGTCGGTCACATTAACGTGCTGACCACCGTGACCTGAAGCGCGGAAGGTTTCAATTCTAAGATCCTCTGGATTTATTTCAATTTCTATGTCTTCCTCAATCTCGGGATAAACAAAAACAGCAGCAAAAGAGGTGTGGCGACGCTTATTTGCATCAAAGGGCGAAATGCGAACCAGGCGGTGAACACCTGATTCGAGATGAAGATGACCGTAGGCATAATCGCCCTCAATGCGAATGGTCGCACTTTTGATTCCGGCTTCTTCACCGGCTAAAAGATCAATAATTTCGGTCTTATAGCCCTTTCTTTCAGCGTAGCGAAGATACATGCGAAGAAGCATCTGAGCCCAGTCCTGGGATTCAGTCCCACCAGCACCGGGGTGGATGGTCAGAATAGCATTACGCGCATCATCGGTTTCAAAAAAGAGAGTTCTGAGCTCAACTTCCTCCATGGCCTTTTCAAATTCAAGCAAAGTCGCTTCTATTTCCTTTTCAACATTCTCCCCCTCTTCAGCCAGCTCAGCCAGGACTTCAAGTTCTTCTTTTTTCTCCTGAAGACGATAGAAAGAGTTCAGTTCCTTTTCCAGACGCTTTTTAGTCTGTTGCAGCGATTGGAATTTCTTCGGTTTTTGCCAGCAATCAGGCTGGTTGAGTTCCTGAGTTATTGAGGCAATCTCCTTTTCTTTGCTGGCGGGGTCAAAGAAAACCTCTTAATTCTTCAAATCGGGCTATAGCCTCCTTCAAGCGAAGAAGAAGGTCAGGTAATTGACTTTTATTTATGCTTTTGTTGTTCATTTCGCCTCTTAATCACACAAAGAATAACTGACAGGAAACTTAAAGTCAAGCTCAGCCAGGACCACACATCGCCATAGCGGGAGTAAAAGGTTAGTCTTTTGAGCGGCCTGAAAGAAGCCACGAGGGTAGCGATTGTCATCAGATCAGATCGTTTAATGATCCGGCCATAGGGGTCAATGATGCCACTTATACCGGTTGTGGCCGCTCTTAAAAGGTAACGCCGATTCTCAACGGCCCGGAAAAGGGCTATCTGGAAGTGCTGGTAGGGAGCAGAAGAAGTTCCGTACCAGCCATCGTTGGTAATGGTTACCAGGAAAGAAGCCCCTTTTCTGACAAATTTCCTGACTAAATCCGGGAAAATAATTTCATAACAGATGGGGGAACCAAAGGCCAGTCCCTGGAAATAATGCAGCCGGTGTTCTTTGCCCGGAGTTACATCGCCTATAGCGTGGGTAACTTTTTCTATAAACGAGAAAATTTTTTTATAAGGGGTGTATTCGCCAAAAGGAACGAGGTGCATCTTGTAATAGGTGGTATAAGAAAGGTCTGGATTCAAACAGAGGGCTGTATTATAAAATTCGGGCTCATAAGTTTTGGCTGATCTTTCATTTGTTCCCAGAAGCAAAGTAGTTCCGGTTTCTTTGACCAGATTTTCCAGTCTCAGTCTAAAATTAGCATAGCGTTCTTCCGGGCAGCTGAAGCAGAGGGGAACAGAAAATTCTGGCCAGATTATAAGGCGGGCTCCCTGATTGATGGCCTGCCGCGTTAAATTCAGATGGAGTTCGAAAAGCCTTTCAATTTCAGCCTCAGGCGTAAAGTCCCAGTAAATATCAGAAGAAACATTTCCCTGAATAACAGCGGCTTTGAGTTCTGGAGAAGAGGAAGCGTGAGAACTTCTTAATTGGATAAAGCCAGTAAGATGAAGAGCCAGGATCAGGGCAAGGCTCAGAAAAAAGGGGGCTTTATTTCTGGTGAGAAGAGCCTGAACAAAGGAGGCAGAAAGAAGCACAATAAGAAAGGAAACTCCATAGACTCCAGTTATGGTTGAGATTTGAATGAGGGGAAGATTTTTAGCCTGAGCGTAGCCCAGAAGACCCCAGGGAAAACCGGTAAAAAGGAAGGTCAGGATATATTCAAAAGATACCCAGAGAAATCCCGCCAGAATATAGGCCAGGCGAGGAAAACCTTTGATGATTATTGTCAGCAACCAGGCGAAGCCAGCCCAGAACAGGCCCAGGAACAAAATGAAAATAAAATAGATGGCCAGGCTTAAGGAAAAGGATAAATTACCATAATGGGCAGGAACATAGGGAATCCAGTAAAGGAGGAGGCCATAAAAGGTAACTCCAGCCAGCCAGCCAGCCAGGAAAGCCCTTTTCGGCTTTGATTGGAATATGACGAAAAAAAGGGGAATCAGGGCTATCCATATCAGGAAACTCAAATTGAACTTCGGAAAGGCTAACGAAGCGAGAAGACCGGAGGCCAGGGTAGGCCAGAGTAATATTTTTGTTCTTTTCATGGAAATTTATATTTTGCGGTCTTTTCTGGCCGATTGCAATTTTCTTTATTAATTTTTTTAAAATTGAGTAGCCTTTCTGCAATTCGGAAATAGTAAAATAGATTTTCTTATTTGAAATTCAGTTCTGACGATAGGCTTCAGCGGACAACATAGGCCCTGGAGGCTTCGGGAATCAGTGTTCTTACTCTATTCCTGGCGGCTTCAGCTTCAGCCTCAGATTTAAATGGACCTATTCTTACTCTGTAAAGAGGTTTCTTATCATCGGGAAAGGGGTCAAGGATAAGGGGCTCATAACCGGCTTTTTTCAATTCCTGAATTATGGAGGCACTGGCTTCTTTCCTGGAAAAGGCAGCAATCTGAACGTAGTAAACCCTGGCCTCAGGTCGGGCTAATTTTGCTTCAGGTGTAATTTTTGCAGGTGGTGGCTCACTTTTTTCCGGTTTTTCTGCTTTTTTAACGGGCAAACTCTCAGCCAGCTTCATCTGTTCAGGTTCAGTTTTTTCCATCTGAACTGGCTTCTTTTCAGGAGGAGTAATTTTTTCTCCTTCAAGAATTGGTTCTGGCTTTTTTTCAATTGAAGCCTTCTCAGCTAAGATTCCCGTTTCAGATAAGGCTCTGGTTTTTTCTTTGGATGCCTCCAGCTGAGCTTCACCGTATTTTTTGCCGATGGAAACACCCAGGAGAAAAATGATAACAGTTACACCCAGAAGGGCTAGAAATATGAAGGCCAGCCGGGAGCTTGAAACCTGAAGCTCTCTTATCTGTTTTGATTTCATCTCAGCTCTTTGGTTTTTCTTCCCTCCAGGTGAAGGCCCTCAGAAGTTCAATGGGTAAGGGGAAAATGATGGTTGAATTCTTTTCGCTAGCAATCTCAGTCAGAGTTCCCAGAAAGCGGAGCTGAAGGGCTGTTGGTGACTGGGAGAGAATGGTAGCGGCCTGGGTGAGCTTTTCTGCTGCTTGAAACTCGCCATCAGCATGGATAATCTTGGCTCTTCTTTCTCTTTCCGCTTCGGCCTGACGGGCAATGGCCCTGATCATGGTATCAGGAAGATCAACATGCTTGATTTCAACCAGCTGAACCTTTATGCCCCAGGGATCAGTCTGGCGGTCAATTATCTCCTGGAGTTTGGTATTAAGTTTTTCTCTTTCAGCCAGAAGTTCATCCAGTTCAACCTCGCCCAGGACGCTGCGGAGAGTGGTCTGAGCTAACTGGGAAGTGGCATAAAGATAGTCCTGGACTTCGATAATGGCTTTTAGAGGGTCCATAACCCGAAAATAAACAACCGCATTGACCTTGACCGAGACATTGTCCCGGGTGATAACATCCTGAGGCGGAATGTCCAAGGTGACGAGTCGCAGACTTACCCTGACCATACGATCAATGGGAGCAAAAACAAGAATGATCCCTGGTCCCTTTGGTCTGGGCAAGGCTCTTCCCAGGCGGAAGATGACGGCCCTTTCATATTCCCTTAGAATTTTGATAGAGTTGAGGATGTAAAGAATAATCAAAGCGCCAACTATGGTTGGAAACGTAATCAATTTTTCCTCCTTTTAAATCAATTTATCATTTGGCCTGCGCCTTCTTTACTTTGATTTTCAATCCATCAAGAACGGCCGTTACCTGAACCCTGGTTCCTTTAGGAATATACTCCTCAGCTTCAGCATTCCAGATTTCACCGTGAACAAAAACTTTACCAGTAAGATTTAGATCAGTCTGAGCTATGCCGATCTCACCGATCAGCCCTTCGCGTCCGGTAATTGCCCGTCTCATATGAGCCTTAACCACCAGGAAAACAAGAAAAAGGAAAATCAAAGAAAGACTTATCGCCACCGGAATGATAATCTGTATACTCGGCCGAAGTTCAGGCAAGGGTGAATTAACCAGCATCATGGAACCAATAATCATAGCGATTATTCCTCCCACGGTCAGAATACCATAACTATGAACCTTAACCTCGAGGATTAAAAGACCGATGGCCAGAAGAATGAGCAGCAGGCCAACATAATTAATGGGAAGAATCTGAAAGGCAAAAATAGCCAGCAGAAGAGAGATGCCACCGAAAACACCAGGCAGGATGGCTCCGGGGTTAGAAAATTCAAAATAGAGCCCCAGCAGACCCAGCATCAACAGGAGATAGGCCAGGTTAGGATTGGAAATGGTGATAAGGAATTTTTGCCTTCTGGACATGGGCATGGAGATGACTGGCTCATTCTTTAAAGAAAGAACGAATTCGCTACCATCAAAGCGCTTAATTTTCTGGCCATCGAAATAAGTAATTATCTCACTGATATTACTGGCGATATAGTCAATTATCTTATTTTCCAGAGCCTCCTTCCCAGTATAGGAGGCACTCTCTCTAACCGCCTTCTCGGCTGCTTTCAGGTTGCGACCTCTTTTTTCCGCAATTGTTTTTATATAAGAAATTGAATCCTGGAGGATCTTTTCTTCCATGGTTTTGTCCATCTGCTGTCCGGTAATGGAAATGCCTACGGGATGGGCAGCTCCGGTGCTTGTTCCCGGTGCCATAATAAAAAGGTCACTGGCAATGCCAATAAAAAACCCAGCCGAAGCCGCTCTGGCTCCACTCGGGCTAACATAGGTTGCCACAGGAACTCTGGAATTGAGGATTCTGGAGATAATTTCTCTCATGGAACTTTCGAGCCCGCCCGGTGTATTGAGCTGAAGAATGAGTAACTGGACGTTTTCTCTTTCCGCTCGATCAATGGCCTGACGAATATATTCGGAGGTAATGGGATGGATGGGGGCATCAACTTCAATCAATAAAATTGCGGCCTGGCCAAAGGAAGTGAGAAGTGCCAGAGAAATTAAAATCAGGAAAAAACGTTTGCCCACAACGATAAAATTATAAGCTCACAGTTTTTCTAAGTCAACGAAATTAAAGAAACCGAACTCTTGCTGATTCAGCTCTATCATGAAAGGCATGGTGATTTATAAGACTGATCGCCGATTTCTTCCCTTTAAACTAAAGTGAGAAAAAATTTTAAACTGGCCTGATTTATTTTAAATTTTGAGGATGATTTAGATTCAGTCTGATTTTTTGAGAAATTAAGACTGGTCTTTATAATAAAGATTTCTTTTCGCAGATGAGAAAATTCATCTCGAAAGATAACTGAATATAACTTAAATGTGGCAGAAATTTTATCTTTTGAGGGCAATGCCTTTTGCTCTTGACAGATAAACTAAATTTAAATAATCATATCGATAATCTGCTTGAGGCGGAGGAACCTCCATGATCAAGGATGATCTGGTCACAGCCATAGAAAAAAACACCAGTCTTAGTCGCTCCAAAGCTTCGGCTCTGGTAGAAGCCATTCTTAAATTTTTGAAAAAGGGGCTGATCGAAGATGGCCACGTAGAAATTAGAGGTTTTGGCAGCTTCCGGGTGGTAAATAAAAAAACCGGATTCGGTCGCGATATCCGGCGGAAAAGCCGGCTGGCTATTCCCAGAGGAAAGAGAATTAAATTCTGCTGTGGCCAGCAATTAAAGGGGCTAATCATTGATTCCAAGGAAAATTAGCCTTGGTCTGTCTTTAATGGACGGAAATTATGCCTCCTGAAATGAAAACAATTTCCCTTAAAGAGAGGCCAAGCAAAGTTCAGGTAGCTCAATTTGGTTTTCCTTTTTCACCTGATAAAGCCTTCAGTCTTTTTCTGCAAAGCTGGCCCGATATTCTGGCTGCCAAGGATTTCAAGGAACTTGTGGCCACCATCAAAAGGGCTGTTTCTTTGAAAAAGCCTGTCATTATGGGTCTTGGAGCTCATGTCATCAAAGTCGGCTTAAACTCCATTCTTATTGATTTAATGGAAAATAAGCTGATTACAGCTTTAGCCTTTAATGGAGCAGGCATTATACATGATTTTGAGATTGCCTATTGTGGTCAAACCTCAGAAGATGTAGCCACTCAGATTGAAGCAGGTCTTTTTGGCATGGCCAGAGAAACAGCCGAATTTCTCAATCAGGCCATCATCAGGGGGGCTGAGAAGAATTCAGGCCTGGGTGAAGCTGTGGGCGAAATGATAGCCCAATCTGATTTTCCCTACAAAAATTTGAGCCTGCTGGCTTCAGCTTTTCGTTTGGGCTTACCAGCGACAGTGCATGTGGCCATAGGCACCGATGTTATCCATCTTCATCCCCAGGCCAGCGGCGAAGCCATCGGCCGGACCTCTTTAAAAGATTTTTTTAAATTTGCTTCTGAGATAGAAAAACTGGAAGAGGGCGGAATTTATTTAAATGTAGGCTCGGCGGTTATTCTGCCCGAAGTTTTTCTCAAGGCTGTCAGTTATGTTCGCAATCAGGGAAAGCGTCTTGAAAATTTCACCACGGCTGTTTTTGACTTCATTCGCCATTACCGACCTGAACAGAATGTCATCAAAAGAATTGTCGGCGAAAAAGGTCGAGGCTTTTACTTTGTGGGCCATCATGAAATTATGATCCCGCTACTGGCTGCCTGCTTAAAGAGTTAAGCTCGCCTATTCTTGGCTTCAAGGTCTTTAAGGAGAGATTGATAGACTTTTTCTGTCTGAGCCAGGGTTTCCTCGATTGTGCCCGACGTATCAATAACATAATCTGCATACTTAAGCTTTTCCTCAACCGGTAACTGAGCTTTCACCCTTTTTTCAGCTTCTTCGCGGGAAAGACCACTTCTGGACATCAGGCGTTCAATCTGCATTTCTTCCGAGCAGTAAACCACGATAATTTTATCAAAAAAAGAGGCAAAACCGGCTTCAATGGTAAGCGCTGCTTCCGAAATAAAAATGCCAGTTCGGCCGGACCGTTCCAGTCGGCGAAGCGTCTCCTCTTTTTTCTTCAAAACAAGGGGATGAATGAGTTGATTGAGGAATTCTCTTTCTTTCGGGTTGGCGAAAACTATTTCTCCGAGCTTGCGGCGATTTATGGTGCCATCAGGATTGAGGATGGCCGGGCCGAAATGATGGACAATGGCTTTCCAGGCCTTCTTTCCAGGGGCCATGAGCTTGTGGGCCACAGCGTCAGCCTGGTGGAGGTAACAACCTTTTTTTCTTAAATATTCACCGACAATGGATTTACCGCAGGCAATGCCACCTGTCAGGGCTACTTTGAGAAAAGGCATGGGAGGGGAAAATTTTAGTGTTTGACCTCAGGTTTCTTCCTGGCCGACAGCGACAAATTTATAATTCCGGCTGAAACGCACCGCCACGCCCTGTTTTTTCCCTGTTTTTTCTGCCTTTTCCAGTCGAACCGCGGTGCCGCTGAGGACCAGCTGCATTTTTCTGCCTTCAGTTAACTTTTCAGGGAGGTTGATGGTGAGATTAAGCCTGGAACCAATAACCACACCTGAATTCAAGCCAAAATAGGCGCCACCGGAGCTTATATTTTCAATAGTCGTTTTTTCTTCAAAGGGCTGTCCCTGGGGCAGCTCTCCGGCCACAACAGCTTCGAGAGGCAAATCAAAACGCCATTCCCGGCGGCGGTTACTTATAATTACTGGCAAACTAGCTGTCTTTTTTGCTTTGCCTTTTTTCTGACCTGCCTTTTTCTCCTTTTTACCCCCTGGCTGACTTCTTTTCATTGGCTTTCTCCTCGAAGACTCGGTTTAAGTTAAAAGAGAGCTGAATTGATGGCATACAGGGCCAGCTGAAGCCGGCTGTGGGTATTCAATTTGGCGTAGATGCTTTTTATATGGGAGCGAACGGTATTTTTGCTGATGAAGAGAATTTTGGCAATTTCATCATTGGATCGGCCCTGGCCAATAAGCTTAAGTACCTGAAATTCCATGGGAGTTAGCTGATCAAGGGTCTTCTCCTTAAAATCTCGGCCAACAACGGAAATAATTCTGTCCATAATGGTGCTCATTTTGTCGCGAGGTAGCCAGATTTCGCCTCGCTGGACGACACGAATGGCTTCTGGCAGCTCCCGGGAAGGATTATTGAGATCAAAATAGCCCCTAGCACCAGCATTCATCAAGCCGACTATTTCTTCGTGAGAGGGAATACTTCCAAGAAGGAGAAGATGACCCTGTCCCTGGCTTTTGCTTAATTCTTTAATGGTCTTACAGATTTCTTTCAGGTTCGGCAGCATCTCCGTATTGGCGAAGAGAAGCACATGTGGTTTCAACTTTTTCATGGCCTCCATTAAATTTTCAATTGTGCCTCCTTCAATATGAACCACCGAAATATCCGAGGCTGGCTCCAGGGATTTCAGAATGCCAGCCAGGACGAACTCTGACGGACAGAAAATAAGCAGTTTAATTTTTACATTTGTCTGGAATTTCTGGCTTTTTGTGGGCATTATTTTTAACTCCCTTCGCCGCTCAAAATAATCACCTTTTCAGCCTGATTTTATTGAGACAAAGAACAATTGTCAAGGCAAGTTCACCCGAAGGAGGAGATATTATCCAGGACAAAGCTAAGGTTAATTGGGGAGAGGAGAAAAAAGAGACTCATCTTCCCCCTCCTCCCGCACCGCCCTGGATGAGTCAACAATCTAATGATAGAAACGATTGAATTCAGGAAATTTCTCAGAAATTAAACTTTTTCTTTAATAAAATATTTGCTTTCGAAACGCATGGTCACCCTTTGCCGGTTTTTGCGATTGACCAGCCTTTCCACCAGAATAACCTGACCGCGAATAATAAGCTTGAGATTTTTATCTTCAGCCAGAGCCTTCGGCAGGTCAATAGCCAGGCGCAGACGGGTGCCAATAGTTACTGGACTTTTAAGCTGGAAAACAGCGCCCTGATGGCTAATATAATTCAGGACCGTTTTTTCCTGAAAGCTTTGCCCGTCTGGCGTTTCTCCTTCGACCAGGGTAGGCAAGGGCAGATTGAAGACCCGGTCACCGGCAATCATTCTTGGCAGGTCATTGAATTCTTTATCGTAATTCATGGAGCTACTTCCTTTTATTTTTTTGCCAGCTCTATCATGCCGGTCTTAAACGGATGGGTCAATCACCTCTGTCGATGAAAACAGGGGTGAAAATGACTTAATGCCTGACTTCTCCATCTTCACCCAACTTAATTAATCCTCATTTTTTTATAAAAGAATCGCTATATTTTGCCATCAATCTGAGCGGAGCAATCCTTGACAAGATTCCCTCCATGCCATTAGAATGAGAGCGTTTAAAAAGAGAGGATTGACCGTGAAAAAGGAAGAACGTCTGGTAACTCAGATTACACCCAAAAGCGAGGATTTTTCGCGCTGGTATGTAGATGTCATCCGCCGGGCTGAGCTGGCTGATTATGCCCCCATGAAGGGCATGATGGTCATTCGTCCTTATGGCTATGCTATCTGGGAGAATATCCAGCAGCTTCTGGACCGGAGAATAAAAGCCGCCGGCCATGTTAATGCCTATTTCCCCCTCTTCATTCCTGAAAGTTTCCTGAGAAAGGAGATGGAACATCTGAAAGGTTTTGCTCCTGAAGTGGCCTGGGTAACCCATGGTGGCCAGGAGGAACTTGAAGAAAGGCTGGCCGTGCGGCCTACTTCTGAAGCCATAATTGGAGCCATGTACGCCAAATGGATTCAGTCCTGGCGGGATTTGCCTGTTTTGATCAACCAGTGGGCCAATGTCGTTCGCTGGGAAAAGGTGACCCGTCCATTTCTCAGAACTACCGAATTTTTATGGCAGGAAGGACATACCGCCCATGAGACCGAAGAGGAAGCCAGGGTGGAAACACTCAGAATTTTAAATCTTTATCGGGAATTTATTGAAACTGAGCTGGCTATTCCCGTAATTGCTGGCAAAAAAACCTCCCGGGAAAAATTTGCCGGTGCCCTTGAAACCTACTCGGTAGAGGCACTCATGTCCGATGGTCGAGCCCTGCAGATGGGCACCTCCCATCATCTTGGCCAGCATTTCTCCCGGGTTTTTAATATCCGCTTTGAGGACCGGAATCAAAATCTGCAATATGTCTGGCAAACTTCATGGGGAGTTTCTACCCGCTTGATTGGAGCTGTCATTATGAGTCACGGCGATGATTGTGGCCTGCGCTTGCCGCCTCGCATTGCGCCGGTTCAGGTCATAATTGTGCCGATTTCAATTGGTAACTGGAAAGAAACAGTTCTGCCTCTCGCTTCCGATATTGAGAAGAGATTGATAGCTGCTGGAGTCAGGGTGAAGCTGGATGGCCGGGAAGAATATACGCCCGGCTGGAAATTTGCTGAATATGAATTGAGAGGTGTTCCTCTTCGCCTGGAAATAGGACCGAAGGACATTAAGGCACAGCAAGTTGTTCTTGTCAGGCGGGACAATGGGGAAAAATTGACCACTGGAATGGATAATCTGGAAGAAACAGTTGTCAATCTTCTGGAGGATATCCAAAAAAATTTACTGGCTCAGGCCCTTGAGTTTCAGAAGCAGAACACTCATGATGTGACCAGTTATGAAGATTTCAAAAAAATAATTGAAGAACGTCGGGGTTTTCTCCGGGCCTGGTGGTGTGGCGATGAATCCTGTGAAGAAGCTATCAAGGAAGAGACGGCGGCCACCATCAGGGTAATTCCCCTGGAAAAAATTAAGGAAGGGGAGGGGAAATGTGTTTATTGCGGCCGGGAGGCTTCGACCTACGTTTATTTTGCCCGGGCTTATTAAGCCTGATTTGACTTAAGAAGCAGGGGGAGAAGGGATGGAGGATCCCTGGGTCGAACACCGATTAAAAATGGTGGAGACCCAGATAATCAGCCGGGGGATAACGGACGAAAGAGTAATCGCAGCCATGAAAAAGGTTCCCCGCCATCTTTTTGTTCCCGCCGAAATGGTAGATTATGCCTATAATGACGAGCCTGTTCCCATTGGCGAGGGACAGACGATTTCTCAGCCCTATATTGTGGCTTATATGACCGAAGCTCTCCATTTGCAGCCTGAAGACAAGGTTTTAGAAATCGGTACTGGCTCAGGTTATCAGACGGCCATTCTGGCTGAACTGGTGAAGGAAGTCTATACCGTGGAAATAATTGCTTCCCTTTCTCTTCGGGCGCAGGAGGTGCTGGGAAAACTTGGCTATCGTAATATTTATTTTAAAATTGGGGATGGTACCTTTGGCTGGGAGGAAAATTCTCCCTATGAGGCTATTATGGTTACGGCGGCACCGGCGCGAATTCCGGAGCAGCTGGAAAAGCAGCTCAAGCCTGGCGGGCGCCTGATTATTCCTGTTGGCTCAGCCTTCCAGGACCTTTATCTTGTCACCAGAGAGAGAGACGGTTTTAAAAGAAAGAAATTATTGCCTGTCCGTTTCGTGCCTTTAATTACAACTCACTGAAATAAGGAATAAGGGAAATGAAAAAAAATGAAAGAAATTTTCTGATTCCTTTTTGTCTTATTTTCTTCTTCTTAATCTTATTGCAAGCTGAAGTAAAATTTGTCAGGATAACTCTACCCAATGACTTCAAAGTAACAGCGGAATTAGCCATTACTGAAGAACAGAGACAGCAGGGACTGATGTTCAGGCAGGGAATGAAAGAAGATCAGGGCATGCTTTTTATTTTTGAAGATGAGGATTATTACTCTTTCTGGATGAAAAATATGCATTTTCCTTTAGATATTCTCTGGCTCGATAGCCATCGGCGCATTGTGCATATTGAGGAAAATGTGCCTCCCTGTCCCAATGAACCTTGCCCGTCCTATATGCCCTCGAAACCGGCTCAGTATGTGCTGGAACTTGTCAGTGGCTCGGTGAAAAAACATGGCTTAAAGATTGGCGATCGACTCGATTTTATTCTCCCGCCTCTCAGGTAAATTTAGATTCAGCGAAAAATGGAGCCAGAATAAATATGATTTTGAGGTGACCATGAAAATTGAGGAATGGCTGGCCCTGTTCCAGGAAAGGGTTGTGCTGGCTGATGGAGCTATGGGAACCATGCTTTATAACAAAGGCATTTATCTTAATCTCTGTTTTGATGAGGTCAATCTGACTAATCCTGACCTGGTCCGTTCCATTCACCGCGAATACATTCAGGCAGGAGCGGAGATAATTGAAACCAATACTTTCGGGGCCAATCGGTTCAAACTAAAAAAATATGGTCTTGAAGATCGGGTTAAGGAAATAAATAAGGCTGGCGCCATCGTTGCCAGGGAAGAGGCTGGATCGAGGGTCTGGGTGGCCGGGTCCATCGGTCCCCTGGGAGTTAAAATTGAGCCCTGGGGACCAACTTCAGTGGAAGAAGCTGAGGAGGCCTTCAGGGAGCAGGTAAGGGCCCTGCTTGAAGGAGGTGTTGATCTTTTTATCCTGGAGACATTTTCGGATATCAACGAAATTCATCAGGCCATAAAGGCAGTGCAAAAGGAAGCCCCTAACTTCCTGATTGTCGCTCAAATGACTATTGAAGAAGATGGAAACAGTCTCTATGGAACTTCGCCTGAAGTTTTCACGCGAAAACTAGAGGAGTGGGGAGCCCATATCATTGGAGTCAACTGCTCTGTGGGGCCTGCGGCCATGCTTCAATGTCTGGAGAGAATGGCCAAGGTGACCTCCAGACCGCTTTCAGCCATGCCTAATGCTGGCGTGCCGCGCAATGTGGAAGGAAGAAATATCTATCTTTGCTCGCCTGATTATCTGGCTGAATATTCTCGTCGTTTTATTCTCACCGGAGCTCGCCTTGTAGGTGGCTGCTGCGGGACAACGCCGGCCCATATCCGGGCAATTAGAGGAGCTATCAGATCAATGCAGCCTGCCCGAAGACAGGCTGTTTTTATTCGAGAAGAAGTGGAGGAGGCAGTTGAAATTGTGCCCAAGCCGATGCGAGAGAAATCGGCTCTGGGAAAAAAATTGAGTGAAAAACAATTTGTGGTCAGCGTGGAAATTGTTCCACCCCGGGGCTGTGATCCTTCTGGTGCTATCGAAATCGCCCGCGAGCTCAAGGCGAGAGGCGTGGATTGCGTCAATATACCTGATGGCCCCAGGGCCAGTGCTCGCATGAGCTCCATGGCTCTGGCTCTCCTTATTCAAGCCCAGACTGGAATGGAGGTTATTCTTCATTATACCTGCCGGGACCGAAATCTTCTGGGCATTCAATCGGACCTTCTGGGAATTCATGCCCTTGGTCTCCGCAATCTGCTCTTGATTACTGGCGATCCGCCCAAGCTCGGCGATTATCCTGACGCGACCGCTGTTTTTGATGTGGATTCTATCGGGCTGACCAATGTCGTGAGCTTCCTCAATCGAGGTCTGGATATTGGCCGACGGCGGCTTCAAGTTCCGACCAGCTTTCTTATAGGTGTCGGCGTTAATCCAGGAGCCATAAATATTGATTATGAGTTATCTCGTTTCCGCTGGAAGGTTGAAGCTGGAGCTGAATTTGCTATTACTCAACCCGTTTTTGATGTAAATCTTTTAGAGAAATTTTTGCAGCGCATTGAGTCCTACCGGCTGCCCATCATTGCCGGCATCTGGCCTTTGGCCAGTTTGCGGAATGCTGAATTCATGCATAATGAAGTTCCAGGAGCCAGGGTGCCCGATGAGATCATGGAGCGTATGCGCCGGGCTCAAGAAGTCAGCCCTGAAAGAGCCAGAGAGGAGGGAGTGGCCATTGCTCAGGAGATTACGGTCAGAATAAAGGATATGGTTCAGGGAATCCAGATTTCTCCTCCCTCAGGGCGATATGATCTAGCCTTAAAAGTGCTTGAAGTTCTCTGATTAGCAGCACAAAGAAGAATAAATCAGTTATGAGCTTTTTTAAGATATTTCTATCTGGAATACGTCTCAGGCTTCAAGGGAAAAACAATTACTCTTTCTTAAGACTTTCATTTGAAATTAAGGAATTTTAAATTAAAAGAAGCTCTGCTAAACAAAATTGATTACAATTTGATCGGGAACGATGAACCATCGTAACCTCTCATTTTAGGAGTTAGACCTTTAAAAGGAAGATGCCATTTACGATGGTTCGCCTTCTTAAAATAAATTGCGAATATTTCTACAAATCAAAGAAGCAATCAAATGAGTCAATTTTTCTCTTTCGAAAAATTTAAATCAGATTCTTAATCAGTATTTTCCTTGCTCCGGAGCTTCTAGATTAAAAAACTTGTTCAAACCTGGTCAATTAAATTTTTTAATTCAATAGCGGCTCTGACCGGCGCTCTGTCATCACCCAGGAGCTCGCGGAGACGTCGAAATTCCTGTTTCATGGCTTCTCTTTTTTCAGGCGAAGAAAGGAGCGAAAGAGCTTCACCGGCCAGATTTTCGGGAGTAAATTTTTCCTGAATAAGCTCTGGCACCACCCTTTTCCCGGCCAGGATATTTACGATACTGTAATTTTTAACTCTGACCAGTCTCCGGCCAAAAAAATAGACAAGAGGGGAGATGCGATAAAAGGCGATAAAGGGAACTTCGAGGAGGCAGGCTTCCATATTAGCTGTACCGCAAGCAGCTAGAATAATATCTGAGGCAACCATGGCCTCATATTTATCTTCAGCCTCATCCAGAATCAAAAGTTCAAGCCGTCGCTCGAAAAATCTTTCTATTAATTTTTTATCCACTGTTCTGGCTCGAATCAGAATAAATCCAGCGTTTAAATTATATCTTATTATATCGATAGATTTACTAAGAATAGGGCTGTGCCGGCTGACCTCCATGGGGCGGCTACCAGGAAGAAGAGTAATCAGCGGTGTTTCCCGAGGCAGATTATATTTTGCCCGGAATTCTGATGGGCTCAGTTTGACTTTCAGTCGACTTAAGAGGGGATGACCAACATAGATGGCCGGGATTCCAGCTTTAGCATAAATTTCTTTTTCAAAGGGAAAAATGAGGAGCATCCGGTTAACATAGCGGCGAATTTGATTGAGGCGGCCAGCCCTCCAGGCCCAAACAGTGGGGCTAATATAATATAAAACTGGAATGCCTGCAGCCCTGAGCATTCGAGCCAGCCTGAGATTAAAATCGGGTGAATCGATAAGAACAGCTGCCCTGGCCTTTCTTCTTAGAGCCTCATTCCTTAATGAGACCAGCAGTCGACGAACCCGGCGCCAGCTGCGGAGGGCTTCAAAAATGCCGACAATGTTTAATTCTTCAAGGGAATAAAGAATATCAGCGCCGCAGGCAGACATTTCCGGGCCACCAAGGCCAAAGAAGCGGTCCTGCGGACGGAGTTCGAGGTAGGCCCGTATTAAATCAGCCCCGTACTTTTCGCCTGAGTTTTCGCCGGCCACAATAAGGATGGAATTCACGGTTTATTTTTTCTCACCCCAAAGAATAATTTCGGGCATTTTCTGGGGATCCTGGCCATAATAAAAAAGCCATTTATCATAGGTATTCTGATTGTTATAAATTCTAATTGATTTTTTTCTAGAACGACTGACAACGCCAATAATCTGGGGATTAAACATGGATTTTACCGCTTCCGGTGGAGCAATCATCACCTTCTGGCGACCGCTGGCTGAGGGTGCGCCCACGGCCAGGATTAAATTCCATTGACCATCATCGGTCATGGGATCTTTAAAAGGCCGGCGAAGGCATCTTTCTTTCAATAAAACCTCGAGAGAGGTCGGAAATTGGCCCGGATGTTTGAGCTGATAAAGGCGAATGGCCTCAACGTACTGACGACCCCGAAAGATGAGCTCCTCTTCCTTTTCCCTCTGAATCTGAGTCTGCCAGACTGGCACGGCAACCATTAAGCCAATGTTGAGCGTAGCTATCAGGATAAGGAGCATAATGAGCATGACACCCCGGGCTTGAAGTTCCATTTTACCAGGTATTATAAGGTGTGCCGTCAATGGCGATGTCTTTGGAGCCGGAGCGAACGTCAATCACGCCCGCTTCTCGACCACTGATAATATCTTCAGGCGAAAGTTCTTCACGAATCTCTTCCCAGGTTTTGTCTGACCCTGTAAAGGGGTCAACGGGCAACCGTCTTAGATAGCCCTCATCTACCAGGGCCTGGAGAGAAGGGGGATATTTGCCCTTATCGGAAAAATACTGGTCGATTAATTTGCGAAGAATGTAAAGATCTTCCTTGAGAACAGCCTCCCGCGCTTTCTTGGTGGCGTATTTATATTGAGGCAAGGCCAGACTGACCAGAATGCCTATCAAGGCAAAGACAATGATTAATTCAATCAAGGTAAATCCAGACCTTTTTTTACCAGTCACGGTATTTTGTCCCATCGAGAGCTCGTCCCGGGCTTTTGGTATAAACGTCGAATACATTTTCCCCTCCCCAGGTGTCTGAGTCTGGTTTATCCCTGGTGGATAATAAGCCCCAATCATAAGAGTTGGTCATGGGATCAAGGGGAATTTTCCTCAAAAAGCGGATAACGGTTTTTCTTTCTCGTCCTTTTTCGCCTGTTTCCTTGATTTCGACTCCTCTGACCAGGGTTTCAAGATCAGGCGGATAACCGTCACTTCCTTCCTTGACTTCGATTTTCTTTTCATCAGCCAGCTTTTTGTAAGCGTCGATGGCCTCTCTGATAGTTCGCAGGGCCCGACGCAACTCAATTTCCCTTTCTCTTTTTACCGCCACCTGAGCCATAGGCAGGATAGCTCCAGCCAGAATAGCCAGAATGGCTGCCGTTACCAGAAGCTCAACTAAGGTGAATCCCTTTTTCTTAATTTTTAAATCACCCCTCAAATTTTTTTTAACCGCCCTGAAATTATTTTTAACTTAATATTTTCTCAAATTTTTAAATGGTTGCTGATAAAAGCCTCGTCTCTGGGTATCTTTACGGGCCCAGGGCTTGGTACCGGCTGGCGGTGAGGGTGGTGTTTCCAGAGCTTTTTTGCTCAGGCGGATTTTATGGTCTTCATCTATGCTGATGACTTTGACTGTAACTGTCTGACCTAATTTAAAAACATCTCTTATATTCCGTATCCGGTGGTGAGCTACCTCTGAAATATGCAGCAAACCAACAATATTGGGCAGAATTTCGACAAAAGCTCCATAATCCTCAAGCCTGACTATTTTCCCCGTATAGACCTTGCCCACCTCTGCTTCCACGGTAATCTCCCGGATCATCTGTTTGGCCTTTTCAGCTCCTTCCATATTCGGGGCAGCAATGGTAATCTTACCTGTTTCCTCAATGTCAATTTTGGTATTTGTAGCTGCGATTATTTTCTTGATGACCTTTCCGGCCGGACCGATGACTTCGCTAACTTTCTCGGGGTTAATAAAAAGAGTAATGATACGGGGAGCATAGGGTGAAAGCTCCGGTCGGGGCGCTGGCAGAACCTCCCTCATCTTTTCAAGCACGAGAGTTCTGGCCTGTCGGGCCTTGATTAGGGCTTCATGAATGATCTGGGTAGAAAGGCTGGGTATTTTCAGGTCCATCTGAATAGCCGTTACACCCTTTTCAGTTCCAGCGACCTTGAAATCCATGTCGCCAAAATGGTCCTCATAACCAGCAATATCAGTCAAAAGAACATAGCGGTCATTCTCCTTGACCAGGCCAATGGCAATGCCAGCTATCATCATGGTGAGAGGTACGCCGGCATCCATCAGGGAAAGAACGCCGCCGCAGACTGTGGCCATCGAGGATGAACCGTTGGACTCCAGAATGTCGGAAACAATGCGGATGGTATAGGGGAAGGTATCCTCATCAGGAATGGCCGGCAGAATAGCTCTTTCGGCCAGAGCTCCATGGCCGATCTCCCTTCGGCCTGGAGCCCTCATAAAAGCCACCTCGCCCACAGAAAAGGGCGGAAAATTGTAATGAAGCATGAATCTCTTTTCAGCTTCTTCACCGATGCCGTCAAGAATCTGAACATCCTCAAAGGTACCCAGGGTAACGGTGGCTAAACATTGTGTTTCGCCCCGGGTAAAAAGGGCAGACCCATGAGTTCTGGGCAGAAGGCCAACTTCAATATTTATTGGCCGGATATCATCAAAACCCCGACCATCAATTCTTTTTCCCTCATTCAGAATAAGCTCGCGAACCAGTCTTTTCTGCAGTTCATAAAAATAATTTTTAATTTCCTCGATTTCCTCTTCCTTTTCAGGCGGAACTGATTCTAGAAGCCTTTTTAAAATTGCTTCCACCTGAGCTTCTCTTTCTTTCTTTGTTTTTGCCTGCATGGCTTCGAGGAGCTGTCCCGCTATCTTTTCCCTCATTTCGCCTAACTTTTCTTCCCTGATTTCCACCGGAGTAAATTCTCTTTTCTTTATGTTAAGATGCGCATAAAGCTCCTTCTGCTGCCTGATAATCTCTCGGATTGGTTCCTGGGCCAGTTCGATGGCCTCAACAATTTTTTCCTCTTCAACCTCGATGGCTCCTGCTTCAATCATGACAATGCCTTCCTCTGTCCCGGCGACAGTCATATTGAGCAGACTCTGTTCGAGTTGAGAAGCTGTTGGGTTGATGACCAGCTGGCCGTCAATCAAACCAACCTTGACTGCGCCGATGGGAGTCGTAAAGGGAATATCTGAAAAGTATAGGGCGGCTGAGGCGCCAATAATGCCCAGGGTGTCGGGCTCGTTCTCCAGATCAGCCGAAAGGAGCAAGGCAACAATCTGCGTATCATAGAAGTAACCGGAAGGGAAAAGTGGTCTAATGGGCCGGTCAATCAGCCGGCTGACCAGAATTTCTCTTTCTGAAGGCTTTCCTTCCCGCTTAAAAAAACCGCCTGGAATTTTACCGGCAGCATAGGTATTTTCCCGGTAGTCAACAATAAGCGGCAGAAAATTGCGTGGTTCTTTAATCTCCTTTTTGGAAGTGGCCGCGCAGAACATTATGGTGTCGCCGTAACGGACCAGGGCTGAACCATCGGCCTGGCGGCCTATTTTACCAATTTCAATAGTCATGGTTCGGCCGCCAATTTCAAGACTGATAGTCTGGGACATAGGACCCCCGCTTAAAGTGAAATTATTTTCTCAGATTAAGTTTTTGCAGAAGATTCTTGTATCTTTCAGGATCTTCTCGCTTCAGGTAAGCCAGAAGTCTTTTCCTTTTACCGACAAGTCTCATCAGGCCAACCCGACTGGAAAAATCGTGCCGGTGGGTGGCCAGATGTTTGGTCAGAAGATTTATTCTTTCCGTGAGGAGAGCAATTTGAACTTCTGGCGAACCTGAATCCTGGGGAGTGCGGCGGTGGGCTTCAATAATCTGACTTTTTACTTCTTTATCCAGCACTTCTTAACTCCTTTTATCTTTAAATATACTAACAGAAAGCCAATTAAATGTAAAATTTAATTGCAGGTAGGCCAGTCCTTTAGAGTTTACTTTTTTCTTTTTTCAGGGCGAGAAGCACCTCCCGCCTTCGCAGCAGATGGCGGGCATAAAGGGAATTTAGACCTCCCTGAGTCTGCTGAACCTCCTGGAGCTTCCTTTCAATTTCTTCCAGAGTCATCTTATTAATTTTCTTGTTCTTTTTCTTCTTTTCAGTTTCAGCTTGAGCCGGGTTAGCTACCATTCTTTTCTCCTTTGATAACAATCTAAATGGAAAAATAAAAATAGCAAAAAGCTAAAGACCGGGCAATAGCCGGGAGCATTTCTTTATTATTTCCATTTCGGTTTGCTTCAATCCTTAGAAAAGGCAATGATTTAGGTTGCGGCCAGCCTGACTTTGCGCTATAGTCCCTTAATGTGATTTATCTTTATACGTTTTTTTATTCTGTGCTTCTTATTTTTTATCTCCCACTCTTTTTCCTTCGATTCAGGGGAAAGAAAAGGGAGAAACTTGATCTTGCCTTCAGGTTGTCCATTAAATTGCCTGCGACTTCAGAGGAAAAGCCCTGCCTCTGGCTTCATGCAGTTTCCGTGGGCGAGGTTTTATCCTTGCAGAAATTGATAGGAAGATTCATGGAACGCTATCCTTCCTGGAGACTGATAGTTACAAGCCTGACTCCAGCTGGAATAAGACTGGCCAGGGAGAAACTGGGCTCAAGGGCTGAGATCTGGCCGGTTCCCGTTGATCTTCCCTGGGCACTTCAAAGGTTTTTCAGGCAGGTAAAACCTCGGGTTCTGGCCTTGACTGAATCTGAATTCTGGCCCAATTTAATCCGCGTGGCCAGAAAAAATCGTGTCCCCGTAATTCTGATAAATGGCCGGATAAGCGAAAGATCTTTCTACCGGATGAAGAGATTCAGACGCCTTTTTCTGCCTGTTCTGAATCAGATTCAGTTTTTTCTGGTCCAATCAGAGAGGGAAAGGGAAAGGCTAATCGAAATTGGCCTTCCTGAAAACAGAATAATGGTGGCTGGCAATTTGAAGGTAGAAATAGAATTGCCCAGGTTTGAAGACTCAGAGAAATTCTACTGGCGGCAGAAGCTCGGCCTCGGTGAGCGTGATAGAATCATTACTGCTGGAAGCACCCATCCTGGTGAAGAGCTAAAAATTTTGCGGGCTTTTGCTGAACTCCGAAAAAAGAAAAAAGAAGTGAGATTGATTATGGCTCCCCGGCATCCGGCGAGATGGACCGAGATAGCTTCCCTTTGTTCTCAGCCTGCGCTCCGATGGCAGATATGGTCTCGCTTGAAAAATGGCCATCAATTTGAAGAGCCCGAAGCTTCATCCTGGGAAGTCCTTATTGTTGATACTCTGGGCGATTTACCCTTTTTCTACTTTCTGGCTGACCTCGCCCTTGTCGGTGGAAGTTTTGTTCCCAGGGGCGGACATAATTTTCTTGAGCCGGCCTTTTATGGAAAACCGGTTATTTTTGGCCCCCATATGGAAAACTTTGCCTTTCTGTCCCGGTATTTTCTCGAGAATCAGGCTGCCCTGATGGTTTCGGAGGAATCAGAACTCCTTGAAGTCTTCTCCCGAATTGAGGATGAGGAGCTGAAGAGAATAGGTGAAAGGGCCAGAGCAGCTTTGAAAGAATTAGAGGGAGCAACCGACAGAACCCTGGCGGTTTTAGAGGATTTTATGAAAAAGAAGGAAGATTAGGAAAAGGAAAAAGGGCTGGTCAGGGATGATGTAAAAGTAAGAGATGCGACCTGACCTTAGACTTGACCTCAGGTTTAAAAAAGGAGTTACCGATTCTGAGAAAAAAAGAAAAGGGTAAAAAGGATGGTAGAAGAGAAAGGGGGATAGCCATTAAAAAAACTTCTGCCGCTCTCTTTTTTGTGCTGATTGTATCATTTATATCAGCAGGATCAGAGGCAGCGGCCTCATGGCCACAGGAAAGAGAAGATGAGGTAAAGGCGGTTAAACCTGCGGCTGACAGAATCGGCCAGGCTTATTTAATTCAATTCAAAGAGGATTTTTTTCATCTTTTAACTTCTCCCCGCGAGTGGCAGGGCCCGGATATCATGAATCTGGCGGCTATTTTCGGAACAGGAACTGTTTTTTTTACCCTTGATCAGGATATTTTTAACTGGGTGGCTGAAAGACGCTCAAGCTTCAGCCAAGACCTGGCCCGTATTTTTACTAAGGCTGGAGATGGAGCCTGGCTTCTTGGCTTTTGCGGAACCCTTTATGGTTTAGGAGAAATTTTTAAGAAGCCTCACTGGCGGCGGACAGCCCTTTTAAGCCTAGAAAGCCTGGCTATTTCTTCAGCTTCAGTGGCGAGCCTGAAATTTCTGATTGGCCGGTCCAGACCTCATGCCTGGGAAGGCAGTCAGAGCTTTCATCCCTTTTCCACCTCAAGCCGGTACACCTCCTTCCCTTCAGGCCATGCCTGCGCCGCCTTTTCCGTGGCTGCCTCAATTGCTGGTGAAAGCAAGAGCCGATCTATCGACATTCTGGTTTATTCTGTCGCTACCCTGGCAGCTGTAGCCAGAGTTCATGATGAAGCCCACTGGGCTTCTGATGTCTTGGTGGGCTCAGCCCTTGGCTACTTTATTGGACGGGGTGTTGTTAATCTTCATCGGCAAGAAAAAAGGAGGTTCTCTTTTCAGGTTTATCCGCTGAAAGAAGGATTAGCTGCCAGTTTTTGCTTTTCCCTGGACTAATTTTTAAAGAATTTTAAAAAATTGACACAAAGGATTTGAAAATGAAAAGAAGACAATTTCTTAAAACATCAATTTCCGGGCTGGCAGCGGCGGGTATTACTGGTTCAGGTATCTTACTTCAGGGATGCTGCAGTAAAAAGGATTTCGATGCTATTATTAAAGGTGCCTTTATTTTTAATGGTCTTAAAGAGGAGGGCTTTGAAGCTGATGTGGCCATTTTTGGCGATTCTATTGTCGCTGTGGGCCAACTGGATGAAAGGCGGGCGAAAAGGATAATTGAGGCCCGGGGGCTCGTTCTTTCCCCTGGTTTTATTGATATTCATGACCATACTGATGTTCAGCTTCTGATCAATCCCAGGGCTGAAAGCCATATCCATCAGGGAATAACTACCCTTGTTTCCGGAAATTGCGGCTCCTCACCTTTTCCTCTTATCGGTCGAGCCTTTGAAAAAGAGAAGGAGAATCTTCGCCGTCTTTATGGCCTTGACCTTACCTGGAATGACCTAAGGGGGTTCTTGGAGCTTCTGGAAAAGAGAGGTATTGCCTTAAATTACGTTACCTTAACCGGGCATGGCACCCTCAGGTCATCTGTCATGGGGGAGGATAACCGTCCGCCGACCGCAAAAGAAATGGAGGAGATGAAGCAGTGGCTCAGGTCATGCCTTGAAGGTGGCGCCTTCGGCCTGTCGACAGGTCTGGAATATACCCCGGGAAGCTTTGCGGAAACAGGAGAGATTATTGAGCTTTGCCGGGTGGTAGCTCGCTATAACGGCCTTTATGCCACCCATCTCCGGGATGAAGGTGACCGGCTGATAGAAGCCCTTGAAGAAGCCATCGAAATTGGTCGCCAGAGCCAGGTAAAAGTTCAGATTTCTCATTTTAAAACAGCCTATCGCCGCAACTGGCCCAAAATTGATCAGGCCATAGCCCTCATAGAGAAAGCAAGGGCAGACGGGCTGGATTTAGCCCTGGATAGATACCCCTATACAGCTGCCTCCACTGGCCTGAGCATTTATTTTCCTCTCTGGGCCAGGGAGGGAGGAACTGAAGCCTTTTTGAAAAGACTTCAGGATAAAAAATATGAACAGGAACTGAGAAATTATCTGGCCGAACAGGAAAAGAAGCTCGGCTCATGGAAAGAGGTTCTGATTTCTTCGGTTACGAACGAATCCAGCCGTCATTTTCAGGGGAAAACCATCGCTGAAGCTGCCCAGGAAAGCGGGAAGGATGTTTTCGCCTTTATACGGGATCTGCTGCTGGCTGAAAAGGGACAGGTGGGGATGATTTCTTTTATCATGAGTGAAGATAATCTCAAAAGTATTTTGCGACTGCCCTATACGCATATCGGCTGTGATGGCTCTACGTATTCGCCCCGTGGAATTCTCAGTCGTTCTCAGCCTCATCCCCGAAGCTACGGTTCTTTCCCCCGATTTCTTGGTCGCTATGTCCGGGAAGAAAAGGTCTGTTCGTTAGGCGAGGCCATTCGAAGAATTACAGCTTTAGCTTCCCACAGGCTCGGTCTAAAGGACAGGGGAATTATCGCTCCGGGTTTTAAAGCTGATCTTGTCCTTTTTGATCCGAATCGAATTCAGGCTAAAGCCACCTGGACATCCCCTCATACTTTTCCTGAAGGTATTGTCAGTGTTATGGTTAATGGCCAGTTAATCATTGAAGAAGAAGCAGCGGGAAGTTTTTCCCGGTAGAGTTCTGAAAAGGATTTAAAGCAATTAATATGATGGAAAAATAGTGCAAGTATTTATAGGGCTTACAGGAATTTATGAAGCAGCCTGTTCAAATTTTTTAACCCTGGAAACAGATTGTAACTCTGGAAGCAGAAAAATTATTTTGAAACGGCCCAGCAGGAGATTTTGGAATGAGCACCAGTTCAAATATAAAATTAATATTATATTTTAATTTTGTTATCTTTCTTATTTCATTTTTGCCTGCATCTTCATTGATGGCCAGTCGAAGTGTTAGCTTGCCTCTGTTTCAAACTTCAAACTTTCCGCCAGAAGATAATAATCACCGGATTCAGGTTATGACTCCTTCGGGTTTTAAGCTCTGCCTGGAGGGAAGAGCCTTTCAGCCTGGTGAAATTCTGCTGGTTCGGCTTGAGGGAACTGCATCAATTGAGCAAGCCTGGATAAATGGTTCTGGCCAGAAATTTTATTTCTTCAGGAAGAATTCTTCTGGGGAAACAAAATATTATGCTTTTTTTGGACTTGATGGTGAACTTGAGCCTGGGGAACAGAGTTTCGAGCTCGTTATTCAAAAGGGGGATAAGAGCTGGGAAGTAACAAGATTCAATCTTCATCTTGAAGGCAGGGAATACCGAAAGAGGAAATTAAGGGTAGCCTCGAAATATGTCGAGCCGCCAGAAGAATTGCGCGAGAGGATTGAGAGGGAAGCTGAAATCATAAGGGTAATTTTCTCTATGGTGACTCCAGACTGGCTTGGAGACGGACCCTTTATCAGGCCTCATTCTGGTCCGGTTACGGCCTGTTTCGGCGATCAGCGACTTTATAATAATCAAAGATTATCCTTTCACAGCGGAGTGGATCTGGCCGCTTCGCCAGGGGATAAAGTGGTGGCGGCCAATTCCGGTAAGGTCGCTTTAGCCTCGGACTTTTATTTCTCGGGAAAAATAGTCATCCTTGATCATGGCCTGGGCCTCTTTACAACCTATCATCATCTTGACAGAATAACAGTCAGGCGAGGGCAGATGGTTAAAAAGGGAGAGATCATCGGCCTGGCCGGTAGCTCCGGGCTTTCCACCGGCCCTCATCTTCATTGGAGCGCCAGGGTAGGGCAGAGCCGAATTGACCCCTTAAGTCTCCTGGCCCTTTCCTTTCCCGGTAAAGAATAATCAGTTTTTTGTTGTAAATAAATTTATTAAAGATTGACCTTATTTTTTGTTTCGCATAAATCACCGGAGATAAAAAATATGGGGAGGGCTCATCAGGAAGCTCTGGATTTTTTAATAAGGAGATTCAATCTGGCTGAGACCGGCTTTTAAATAAATAACTGCGGATTGGGCTACAATGAAAATAACAAAGGCCAGAAGCAAAAGTCCGAAGACAAAGACAGCGATGGCCCTGAAATTGGAGACGCGGCGAGCCAGACCCTGAGGCGAAAAGGTTTCAAAGGTTAAGATGCCGAGTTCAATAATTAAAATGAAAAGACCGAAAAATAGACGATAAAGATTACTTTGAGCGTGCTCATAATCGGAGGCATCAATTTTGATAAAGGGAGAAACCAGCCAGAGAGCCAGAAAGAAAAAAGCAAGCATAACCCAGAAACCGGTGGAAAGCTCCGGGAAAGCCCTATCTTTCATGTCTTTATTCTAATCCAAAAATAATTAAAAAGCCACTTTTTGCTGAAATAAGCAATTTTTTTGCCTGAACAGGCAATTCGATTATAATAATAAGCTTTTAAAAGCTATTAATAGAAAAAGGCCATGGAGAAAGGAAAGAGGTGAGCTCATTTTCCCCGAACAGAATTTTTCCCAGCTTCGCTTCGGCCATCAGATTTCTCTACGAGCAGGGACAGGGTGATGAAAACCTGGAGCCTATGATAAAAGTTAGTGCCACGGGCCAGCCCCTGGGCCGTCTGAAGGATGGTGACAGTGTTATTTTTTATGATTTAAGGGGAGAAAGAGAGATAGAATTAACCCAGAGTCTGACGGAAGAAAATTTTAATTTCTTTTCACGGAATAAGTTTCCTAGTCTTTATTTTGTGACCCTGGTTGATTATTTGCCTGGCCTCAAAGTTAAGGTGGCTTTTCCCAGTGAAATTGAGCTCGCAAATACCCTGGTAGAGGTTGTTTGCCGCCAGGGCTTAAAAGTGGTCAAGATTGCTGAATCAGAAAAAGCGGCACATGTTGGTTTTTTCCTTAACGGGAAAAGTGAAACTATTTTTCCAGGGGAAGAAAGAATAATTATCCCCTCTTCCAGCCTGAATTCCCATGAATCTGAGCCAGAAATGAAGGCCGAAGAAGTAGCGCAGGAAGTCTTGAAAAAAATAAAAGAAAGGAATCACCACTTAATTATCGTTAATCTGGCTAATGTGGATGTCATAGGTCATTACGAAAATAAAGAAGCAGCTCTTAGGGCGGTGGAAAAGGTGGATAGCTGTTTAGGGCAGATTCTGGCTGCCTGCCGCCAGAACCAGATAGGTCTGATAGTCACGGCCGACCATGGGACAGTTGAGGAATGGCTCTACCCAGATGGAGCCATCAACACTGGCCATACCCGCAATCCCGTGCCTTTCATCCTGAGTGATTTTCGTTTTGACAGGCCTGAGGAAATTAAGTTGAGGGCCAGGGGCGAGCTGGCTGATGTGGCCCCGACCATTCTCGAACTTCTCGGTCTGCCCAGGCCTAAGGAGATGACAGGAAGAAGTCTCCTTCTTGGCTCTCTGGACGATTTATTTATAGGAGAAAAAATCAAAAGGAAAAGCCAGACAAATGTCAGGCTTTACCTTTCTTCAAATCCTTTAGTTTTTTTGATTCTTGATGGCTGGGGTTTCAGGGAAAATTTATATGGAAACCTTATCGCGGAAGCTTCTACTCCTAATTTTGATTTCTTGTGGCACTCTTTTCCCCATTCATTGCTTGAGGCCTCAGGTGAAGCCGTCGGTTTGCCGGCCGGAACCGTGGGTAATTCGGAGGCTGGCCATCTTCATCTCGGCGCCGGACGCCGCGTTCCCCTTGACCGGGTAAGGATTGATCAAAGCCTGGCCGACGGTTCTTTTTTTCAAAATGAGGTTCTTCAAGAAGCCATGGCCAGAAGCCGGAAATTAAACACCTCTCTTCATTTAATGGGTATTGTCTCCCATTATAGCTCCCATGGAACCATTCGGCATCTTTTCAGCCTTCTGGAAATGGCCCGTCATCAAGGCCTGAAGAAAGTATACCTTCATTCTTTTATCGGCCGGCGGGGTGAAAGACCAGAAAGCGGTCTTTATTACGTGGAGAAGGTACAGGCCAGGGCTAAAGAGATTGATTGCGGTGAGCTGGTCACGGTCATGGGCCGCTACTGGGCCCTTGATCGGGAGAAAAACTGGGATCGAATTGAAAGAGCCTATCGCGCCCTGGTGGAGGGCGTGGGGTACGGCGTATGTCCGGAGTTTTTTGAGTCTGGAAGCGAGCTTAAATGATTGCAACTTCCTTGGGTTTTATGTTAACAATCTTAAATGAAAAAAAAATTTAGGTTTAAAGAAAAGATTTGAAAGGCTAAATAAATTGAAAGTTGAAGTCAGCCATCTTCATTTCAGTTATGGCTCAATTAAGGCTCTGGACGATGTCAGTCTTTCTCTTGAAGGCGGCGCCACTGGTCTGCTTGGTCCGAACGGCGCCGGCAAAACAACTCTAATCAAAATTCTTCTGGGTTTTCTCAGGCCAGAGAAAGGAGAGGGCCGGGTTCTCGGTTTTGATATCCTTCATGAGCCGAGAAAAATCCGTCAGCTTGTTGGCTATATGCCTGAGGACGATTGCTTTCTTCCCGGTATGGATGCGGTTACTTTTACGGCCTTTTTTGGTGAATTAGCTGGCATGCCCCGCCAGGAAGCCATGAAAAGAGCCCATGAAGTCCTTTTCTATGTTGGCCTGGGGGAGGCCCGATACAGGCTTCTGGAGACCTATTCAGCTGGTATGAGGCAGCGCCTTAAATTAGCCCAGGCTCTGGTTCATGATCCGCAACTCCTTTTTCTGGATGAGCCCACCAGTAATCTTGATCCTCAAGGAAGAATGGAAATTCTGGAACTCATCAAAGATCTGGCCAATGGGAAGGGAATCCAGATTTTGCTTTCCTCTCATATTCTTTCGGATATAGAGATGGTGTGCGAGCATGTAATCATTCTTAACCGGGGTAAAGTTGTGGCCCAGGGAAAAATAAAAGACCTGAAAACAATGAATTTTCGTCTTTATGAATTGAAAATTAAGGGGGAGAGAGAAAAATGGCTGGCCGAACTGGCTGCTCGTGGTTGCCAGAGCGAGGTGACCGAAGATGGCCTGATCAGACTTTATTTGCCAGCGGAAATAAATCCGAGGGAAATATTCATGGCTGCTTTTAAAACTGGTGTTCAGATCAGACATTTTAAACCCAGTCAATATACCCTGGAAGATTTCTTTGCCCGAGCCGTTGGGGTCGATTGATGATTCGAGAGCATGGCTACAGCCACTGGGATGGCCAGTTCATAGAAAGGCGTCTGCCCTGGTGGCCGATAACCAGGCTCAATCTCAAACTGGCTTTTCGCAAAAAACATTTCCGGCCTGTTTATGCCTTTTCCTTTATGCCCGCTTTTTTCTTTATCGTGGCTATATATATTTCTGAAAGAATTGAGGATTTCCAGTTCATAATGAGGGGCGGCCGGGCCGTCCTTTTTGAAATTAATCCTAATTTTTTCAAAAATTATCTGGCCAGCGACTTTCTTCTTTTCATGTTGATTCTCATTATGGTTTTTGCAGCTGCTGGTTTGATTGCAGACGATTTTCGATTTAACGCCCTGACCTTTTATTTCAGCCGGCCTCTGAGGAAAAGGGATTATCTTTTAGGTAAGGCAGCGGTCATTGCCTTTTTTGTTCTCAGCCTGACGGCTATTCCGGCCATCCTATTTATTTTCATCAAGATACTTTTCGCTGGAAACTTTTCTCTCCTCAAAAATTATCCCTGGCTCCCTCTATCCATAATTGGCTATAGTCTCTTTCTCACTTTTTTCTACTGCATTTATGCTCTTTTCCTTTCCTGCCTTAGCCGCCATTCGCGCTATGTCTCTGTGATGATTTTTGCGGTTTATGTTTTTTCCGATTTCCTCTATGGCTTTTTTTACAACTGGTTTCGCCAGCCCTTTCTTTTGCTGCTTTCCCTCAAACACAATTTGCAGCAGGTGGCCGCCTTTGCTTTTGGAGTTAAGCCGGCCCAACCCGTTCCCTGGTTCTGGTCATTTCTGGTTCTTGGTCTTTTCTGCCTTCTGGCAGGCTATCTTATTATTCGCAAGATCAGAGCGGTTGAGGTAATTCGGTGAAGCCAAGGATTGTGACTGAGCATCTCTCCCGCTGGTATGGCAATGTTCTTGGTTTAAGCGATGTAAATCTGGAAATAGGGCCCGGGATTACCGGCCTTTTAGGTCCCAATGGGGCCGGTAAATCGACCCTGCTTAAATTGATTACCGGCCAGATAAAGCCAAGTGTTGGCCGGGTAACCATTGATGGGCAGCCGGTCAAGGGAAGGGCTGATCTTTTTTATCGCCTGGGATACTGTCCGGAGCAGGACGCTTTTTTTGATGGTTTTACTGGCTGGCAATTTCTTTACTGGCTGCTGAGGCTTCATCATTTTCCTGAGGAAAAGGCAGCCGAAAGGACAAAAGAGATGTTGCGCCTTGTTGAGCTTGAAGCTGACGCCAACCGCCCTATCAGGAGCTATAGCCGGGGAATGCGGCAGCGACTGAAACTAGCCCAGGCCTTAGCTCATGAGCCCGAGATTCTTATCCTGGACGAACCCCTTAACGGGCTTGACCCTTTAGGTAAGAGAAAAATGATTCGCCTTATTCGTGATTTTGGCCAGGAAGGCCGGCTGGTTCTTGTCTCGAGTCATATCCTGCCGGAAATTGAAGCTTTAACCAGGCAGATTATCCTGATTCATCAGGGCAAAGTTTTTGCTCAGGGGGATATCCATGAAATCCGGGACCTCATCGAACGCCATCCCCATGTCGTTTCCGTCAGAACCAGGGATTCGAGGCAACTGGCAGCCTGGCTCATCCAGCAGCCCTATGTGGTTAAAGCTTATTTTGGTGAAAATGATGACAATCTTTTTGTTGAAACCAGGAACCGGGATAAATTCTTTAATTTTCTCCTTGAACTTGTGGCTGAAGGCAGAATTGAAATTGAGGAGATAACTTCCCCGGACGATAACCTTCAGGCTATTTTCGATTATTTAATTGGGAAAGCATGAAAGAAGGAATGGTTCAGCGAGCTAATTCCGAAAAGAAGGGTTCTCTCCTTTTTCCTGGAATAAAAATTATCTTCCAGCTGTCTTTTTTCCAGGGAAAGAGAAGTAAGAAAAGCCGTCTTTTCGCTCTGCTCAGTTTTTCTCCGATAGCCATTGCTCTCTTTTTGAGAATTCATCAAACTTTATCTCCAGAGCGAAGTTTTGATGGCCTTTATTTTTTTAATAATGCCATCCTCATTTTTATTTTTCAGTTTTTAATTCTGGTTCTGACTCTTTTTTATGGAACCTCTATCTCGACCGAAGACCTGGAAGCTGGAACCTGGGCTTATCTGGTGACAAGGCCCATTCCCAGGTCGGCAATAGTCATTGGTAAGTATCTTTCTTCTCTTATCCTGGCCGCAGCAATTATAGGCACAGGACTTATTGTTTCCTTTTTTATCCTGAATCTTGAGAACCTGGCCAGGCTTTCTATCTATGGTTATTTAATCAAGGACCTCGCAATTTTATGGCTTGCCCTTATGGCTTATACTTCTTTTTTTACTTTTCTGGGCGCAGCTATCCGCCGTTCGGTCTTTTTTGGTCTTATTTTCAGCTTTGGCTGGGAAAATGTCATTCAATATTTCCCTGGTTCAACGCAGCGCCTGGCCATTATTCATTACATTAAGTCAATTATCCCTCTCCCTTCTTCAGGGCGCTTTTCCTTCCTGACTTTTCAACTGGAGCCCACAAAGCCAGTCTATGCGGTTCTAGCCCTTCTGGGGATAAGTTTATTTTTTCTCGCTTTAGCCTGTTTAATTTTTATTTATAAAGAGCCCCGGGCCGAAGATTAAAAATCTTTTTCCATGAGCCGGGGCAGATTGGCTTCAATCTCTTTTTTCATTCGATCACTCAGTTTAATCAGCACATCCTCGGGCAGGGTCAGACTGAGGCTGACCTGCTGGGGGGTGGAGGTAATTTCTAGCCGGTTTAAAACCTCGACTACTTCGGGATAATTGGTGGCTGCCATAACCCCCATAGCTCTCATTCCGGTCAGCAGATCGGCCAGCTGCTTGTGATGGCTTTCGTCGCTTCCTTTGGCCATGATTTCTGCGATAAGATTTTTATTTTTGTAATCAAAAGACGTGGTAAGCGACCGCAATTTCTCAAGGGAACTCAGCATGGGGTTGCTTTTAGCTATTTCAGCCATCATTTCAGCCGGCAAGACAAAGGTGCTCCAACTCAGGGCTTCTGTCCGGGTTGTTTTGAGTAATGATTTAAATTCACTGTTCTGATGGATATTTTCGGCCCGGCCCCTGGCCACGTCGACGGCCTTCTTTAATGCCTCCAGGCCACCAACAAAAATATTGGAAGCATCGAAAAAGGTAAAGGCAGCTTCAGGTTCTTTGCCTGCAGATAGTTTATAGATTGTTTTTTTCTCATAGGTGATTTCTTCGAGGGGCTGGGGACTTTTCTGTTGGATAAAGTTGAGCAGTTTGTTCTGGTCATAGCGAAGATTAATCATGGCCACGGGCTGAGTTTCTTTGTTTTCTAAATTCACAATGCCTCCAGCCACAAGATAAATGTCCCTGGTCAAATCGATGCCGGTCTGATTTTTAATGTCCTCAATTTTGGCTGCCATTTCTTTATCCTCAAGGGAATGGCGGGCGAGAGAAGTTTCCAGGGTTGACCGAACATGCCAGGCAAAAACGCCGAGGCATTCTCTCGGGAGAAGCTGGATAAGGTCCATGGCTTTGGCCTGACCAGCTCGAGGAGCTTTAGCCCGGCGAGCACAGGCTGAAGGGAGAAGAATGAGGAAGGAAAGAAAAAGAATAAGCCAGATTTTTTTCTGTTTCATAGAATCTCCTTTCTTTTTCTTTTTTACGGGAAATACCCCGCCTTGGTTTTCCTGGAGATTTTAGCTCAATCTGAATCTTTATGCCAGCAAAAATTATAGACGTCGCCCGGAAGAGGCTTTAAAAACGTAGCGAACTCCAATCGCCCCTTTTAAGATCAATCTGGCTTCAGGAGAAAAGAGTAAGATAGGAACTATTTCGAAGAAAAAATTGAGGGGGGCTCGCTGAGCCAGAAAGTCAAAGCCAAAGGGGAAGCGAAAGCCACCTTCAGCCTCGCCGTTAAAGATGAGACGGCCACCAAGGCCATAATAGAAGTTTACTTTAAGATTAGCATCGCTTAATAAAAAGAGCGATGGCGGTAAATAATCAACTTGAATTAGCAGGGGATTACCGGTTTGGCTGGCCCAGCCCAGGCCACCCGCCAGGGCCTGACGGTTGCTCAGCCACATTTTGGCTGTCAGACCAGTGGGTTCAATAAAAATGAAACCCAGGCCATAGGTCTGGCCGGAAGACGGCAAAGCTGAGACAAGAAATAGAAGGAGAGAGCACAGGACAATCAGGTTCTTATTCATATCATTATCCTCCAGCTCGAGGCAAATTATATTTAAGTGTAAAGATGGTCGCAATAATTATTTGATTGAATTTGAAAATCTGGTTCTAATCTGCTTTAAATTGAGAAGCTGGATTTTATATTTTATATGATTTAACCGCAGTCAATTCTGGAAGGTGGTGCCTGATGGTCGATATTATAACCACTAAGTTCCTGGAGCTGGTTCGTTCCCGCCGGAGTATAAGGCGCTTTTTGCCCAGGCCGGTGGAAAGAGAAAAGATTTTAACCTGTCTCGAAGCAGCCAGGCTGGCACCTTCAGCTGAAAATGTTCAACCCTGGCGCTTTGTGGTAATCGACGACCCCGGTCTTAAGAAAAAGTTAACTGATAAGATTTTTTCAGGGATTTATTTTGTCTCGAGATTTGCCGCTCAGGCGCCGGTTCTTATTCTGATTTTAGCCCGTCTTGATTTCTTAGCCAATAGACTGGGCTGTCAGATTCAGGGTGTTCCCTTCTATCTTATTGACATTGGCATTGCCGGTGAGCATCTTGTTCTTCAGGCTGAAGAACTTGGTCTCGGTACTTGCTGGCTGGGCTGGTTCAATCATCGCCAGACAAGGAAAATTCTTGGAATCCCCCGGAAGTATAAAATTGTTTGCCTGATTGCTCTGGGATATTATGATAAGAAGCCTGAAAGGCCCCGGCCCAGAAAGGAGCTGGAAGAGATAGCCTGGTTTAATGAGATCAGAGAATGAAGCCGGGAACAAAAAACGGGGCTGGCCGATATTCAGGGCGGAGAAAACTTTAGTGAATTATAAAGTAAATCAAATAAAAAATGGCAATAAAGAGAGGGCAGGGCTAAAATTTTTTGTTTAAAAATTTTTTTTATAAAACAGCTTGACTACCAGGGAGAAGAAAGAGGTGAAAAGCAGCAGTTTCATCGGTTTTCTGGCTTTAGTTCTGGCTCTTTACGGGCTTATTAATTATTACCTTATCCGAAGGGGTTGGGTGGCTTTGCGCGGATGGAATAGAATTCAGATAATTTATCTTGTTTTCATCGTCCTGGCTTCGCTCGCTTATCCCGTCAGTCGAACTGTCCCAGCCAGATTTCTTGGCCAGGCCCGCGCAGGTCTTCTCTTTATCGGTGCCTTTTATTTAGGCTTTATGTTTTATTTTTTTCTTTTAATTCTCCTCTGGGATTTAGGGCGCCTGGTGGCCCGCCTGGTTCCGATTCGCTCGCTAAAGGGAGGCGGATGGCTCCTGCCCGGTTCATCAGCCTACAGAATGAGCTTTGGTCTGATTTTGATTCTAACAGGATTAATAGTGGCTCTTGGCTATATAAATTCTCTTTATCCAAGGATCCGCCAGCTGGAAATTAAGATCAATAAAGTGATTCCTGAGTCTGGTTGCCTGCGCCTTGTGGTAGTCTCTGACCTCCATCTCGGTTCAATCGTTGGGCTGAGCCGGTTGAAGAAAATAGTCACTATGATTAATTCCCTTGAGCCTGACCTTATTTTTCTGGCTGGCGATATCATGGATGAAGCCATCTCTCCTTCTCAGATGAAAATTGCCGCCGATACCCTAACAGAACTTAAAGCCAGACTGGCTATTGTCGCTTCCCCGGGCAACCATGAAACCTACAGTCAGAAAGAAAAGGCGCTGGAAGAAATAACTGGAGGTCGCCTCCGGGTTCTGGCTGACGAAAAAATGGTGTTTGACAACAAAATAATTATTATCGGTCGCCGCGACCGGGCAATTGAATCCAGGGGCGAAAAAAGGAAAAAGATTGAAGAGCTTCTGGGGAAGATGGAAGGTAACCCGCCTTTATTTCTTTTAGACCATCAGCCCTGGCAGCTTGAAGAAGCGGAAAAAGCGGGTATTGATCTTCAGGTTTCGGGCCATACCCATGCTGGCCAGCTTTTCCCCCTTAATTTTCTTAACCGGAGAATTTATGAAAAATACTGGGGCTACCATCGCCGCGGTAGGACCCATTATTATATATCCTGCGGTGTCGGCACCTGGGGACCGCCCCTGCAAACAGCAGCGAGACCGGAAATTGTCCTTCTTATAGTTAAAGGCCTTAAAGAAAATAAAGAAAAATAACCAGGCCTTTGATTTCAGGCAAAAGCTTCAAGGCTGGCTAATTTTTTTTGAAAGATTCCCCCTGACCAGGTTCAGGTTTCAGGCGATGATTTCCAGAGCACGAGGAATAACTTTTAAGTCAAATTGATCAATTATAAGGGGTATGTCACCGACTTTAACAATTTCGCCATCAGCCTGAAGATAAAATTTTTTTTCTGATCTCACCTTAAAGTGATTACTCTGGCTTAAAATAACGTTCCTGTTTCGGGCATGCCTTCCTTTTCGGGCAAGAAGAGCCAGAACAAGAAGAGATTTCAGAGAGCAGGATTTGATCAGACAGAGATCAAAAAGGCCATCGTCAGGCAGGGCCAGGGGAGCAATCTTTCTTCCTGTTGCCCAGTAGCGGATGTTAGTAAAAAGAGCGATGGCGAAATCGCCCGTATAAGTCTCCTTTGTTGTTTCCACCGAAAGAGGCAGGGAATTTTCTTTATTTTTATAAGCCTGCGACAGGGCCAGCAGGCCAGAAAGATTTTGATGCCGGCGCAGCCAGGGCCGGCGAAAAATTAAGGAAGCCACATACTGATTGACCGTAGCCCCCAGACCAATATTGACCTGGCCAGGAAGATAGCGGATTATCTGGCCATTAACCACAATGGCAGCTACATCAATTGCTCTTTTCTCGCCCTTTTTTATGGCCACAAGAGCATTTTTCAAATTAAGCAGACCGAACTCTCTGGGAATATCGTTGGAAGAACCGAGACCAATAAAAGCCAGGGAAGTTTTCGTGCCTGCTTGAAGAATCTCATTAGCCATCAAATGAAAGGTGGAGTCCCCGCCTATGCCTACAAGAACTTCATTCTCAGCCGCCAGTTCCCTGGTAAGCTGACATAGATGGGCTTCGCTCCGGGAAATAATAATTTCAGGGGAAAGATTCAGGTTTTTGATTTGTTTAAGGATAAAATTGAGCCTGGCCAGGCCTCGCCCCCCACCAGCTGCCGGGTTAAGGATAAAAGGGATAACCTTTTTTTCCATGGACATTAATTTTATCATGCCTTAAGCCTGATGGAACAAGTTTTTATCCGATTGTCCTCTATTGTGGACAGCAGGTCCTTTCTTTCTTTAAGGAAAGTTTCAGTCTAGGGAAGAAATGGGGGAATAAACCTGATCTGGATGGCATAAAAATTGCTATTAAATTTATATGGATAGAAATGTGAATTTGCGTTAAAATGAAAGAAAATGAAGACAAGACATTAACGAAGATAGGGTATTGAGGATTGAATCTATTTTAAGGATTAAAGAGTTGGAAAAATAGGGAGGAAAAAAATGAATTCTATCCGAATATTCAGATTGGCCTTTATCCTGGCCTTAATCAGCCTTTCTCTTTTCCTTTCCACCAGTCTGGAAGCTCAGTATTTTGGTCGCAATAAAGTTCAGTATGAGCGTTTTAATTTCAAGGTGCTTAAAACCAAGCATTTTGATGTTTACTTTTACCCTGAGTTTCAGGCGGAGGCTCAAAGAGCCGCTATTTTAGCTGAAAGATGGTATCAACGGCTTTCAAGGATTCTGGGTCATGAGTTAAGGGGACGTCAGCCCCTCATTCTTTATGCCTGTAGTGTCCACTTCCAGCAAACGACGACCACGCCTGAAATAATTGGCGAGGGCACCGGTGGTTTTACCGAAATTTTAAAAAGAAGAGTGGTGTTACCCCTTGGAGCGAGTCTAGCCGAAACCGACCATGTCATTGGCCATGAGCTTGTCCATGCCTTCCAGTTTGACATAACCGCACAGCGAACACCTCAGCAGGGGACAGCTGAACCAGCTGCCCTTCGTCTCCCCCTCTGGTTCCTTGAGGGTATGTGCGAGTATCTTTCTTTAGGGCCAATTGACGCCCAGACAGCCATGTGGATGAGGGATGCCGCCCGCCGCAAGGAACTTCCGCCCATTAAAAAGCTGGATAATCCCCGCTATTTCCCCTATAGATATGGCCATGCTCTCTGGGCCTATATTGCCGGTCGCTGGGGCGATGAAGTCGTTGGTCGCATTCTGAAGTCAGTTGGCCGCATGGGCGATTATGAAAAGGCGATGGAAAGAGTTCTCGGTGTTTCCATTAAGAAGCTTTCTGAGGATTGGCATAAGGCAATGGAACAGGCCTATGAACCTGTGCTGGCCTCGACTAGGGTCAGGGAAGCTTCAAGCCAGGTTCTCTTTGAAGGGACTGAAGAAAATCCCTACAATGTTTGCCCAGTTATTAGTCCTGATGGCCGTCGCCTGGTTACTCTTTCTTCAAGGGACCTTTTTTCTCTTGACCTTTATCTGGCCGATGCTGAAACTGGCAGAATTAAAACCCGCCTGACCCGAACGGCCACCAGTCCTGAATTTGAAAATCTCCAGTTCACCCGATCCTCCGGAGCCTGGGATGCAAAGGGAAAGAAATTTGTTTTTGCGGCTATCAGTAAGGGCAAGCCGGTTCTTTCCATTGTCGAGGCTGAAAGCGGCAAAATTACGGACGAAATTATGATTCCGCAGGTCGATGAAATTATTAACCCTGCCTGGTCTCCTGATGGCCAGAAAATAGTTTTCAGCGGGCAAAAAGGCGGGGTCACCGATTTATATATTTATGATCTGAATAAGGCCAGCCTCAAACAGTTAACCAGCGACCCCTTCGGTGATCTTCAACCTGCCTGGTCACCTGATGGTCAAAAGATTGCTTTTATTACTGACCGTTTCACCACTGACCTTAGTATCCTTGATATCGGTGAATATCAACTGGCCCTGATTGACCTTAATTCCGGGGAAATCACGAGGCTTCCCGTTTTTGAGAGGGCGAAGAACATTAATCCCCAGTGGTCAAGTGATGGCCGGAGCCTTTATTTCGTTTCCGATCAGAGCGGCAAACCCGATATTTACCGACTTGAGCTGGCCAGCGGGAAAATTTATCAAATCACAAATCTTTATACGGGCGTAAGTGGCATAACCGATGTCAGCCCGGCCTTCTCCTATGCTCCTGAGGCCAGAAAAATCGTTTTCAGTGCCTATGAAAATGGTCGTTATTCCGTTTTTGCCATTTCTGGTTCAGAAATTCTCGAAGGACAGGCTGAGCTGGCCAGATTTGAAGGTCGTAATCTGGCCCTGCTGCCACCCCGAGAGCAACCCGGTGGCTCTCTTTTAGGTTTACTTCGCAATCCTCTTTTCGGTTTTCCTGAAGAGACTGATTTTCCAATTTCTGACTATCAGCCCAAACTAACTCTCGATTATGTCAGTCCCCCTCAGCTTGCTTTTGGCGTAGATCGCTATGGCACTTACAGTGGTGGAGGAGTAACTCTCTTCTGGAGTGATATGCTTGGCTATCACACTGTAGCGACAATGGTTCAATCGACGAGCCGGATTCAGGATGCTGCGGCCCTGGTGGGTTACCAGAATACCAGGAAGCGCCTGAACTGGGGAGTGGTGGGTTATCGCATCCCCTATGTTACTGGCTATTATTCAAGTAATCTTGGATATTTTCTCGGTCAACCAGCCTATATCGAGCAGGATGAACTTTACTGGCAGATTAATTATGATCTTGCAGGCTACATTACCTATCCCTTTAATCAAATGCGTCGAGTAGAATTCAGTGCTGGTGTCCGGTACATTGATTTTTATCATGAGATTGTGACCAATGCTTATGATTATTTTAGCGGAAATCTTTTCTATCACGATAGCTATGAGTTGCCCTCACCTGACAGCCTGGCGATGGGCTATGTGAGTGCGGCCATGGTCTATGATAGTGCCATTTTTGGCGCCACCGCGCCGGTTATCGGGCAAAGCTATCTCCTTGAAGTTATGCCCACAATAGGTTCTATTACCTATACCTCTATTCTTGCTGATTATCGTCGCTATATTATGCCAGTAAAGCCCTTCACATTAGCCATGAGAATTCTTCATTATGGCCGCTATGGCGGTGGTGCTGACGATGACCGGCTGTGGCCCCTTTATCTGGGATATGAAACCCTGGTTCGCGGCTATAACTATTCTTCCTTTACCTATGGTGAATTTACCAACCCCGCTGAAAGCTTTGACTTTAACCGACTCTTCGGAAGTAAGATGATGGTGGCTAATTTTGAACTCCGTTTTCCCCTTTTCGGTGTCCTGAAAATCGGGCGGGGCTTCTATGGCATCCTGCCAGTTGACTTTTTCACCTTTTTCGATGCTGGTGTGGCCTGGTATGGCTATGAGAAACCTTCCTTTCTCGGTGGGGATAAAAAGCCTGTCGCCAGTACCGGAGTTGGCGTGAGAATGAATGTCATGGGTTACTTCGTCTTCGGAATAAATTATGTTCATCCCCTCAGTCGACCTCAGAAAGGCTGGTACTTCCAGTTTACCATTTCGCCCGGTTTTTAATCGGCCGCAAAGAAAATCAGACTTCATTTAAGCCTTTAAATGTATTATTCGAGTTTATCTGAATGATGAGGTTTGATTTTCGAATTGCCTTTCATGAGAATTTTAATTTCAAGGAAAATTTCTTAAGAAAAAAGATACAACCGAAATAAGCCAGATAAATCAACAAACCTTCAGCGAAAAAACTTCAGTTGATTGAAAAAGGTTTTTAATTAAAATAAAATAAAACGCTCTTCAAAATGCTCTTTTAAATTGTCTTTTTAAAACCAGATGAAAAAAAATAAAAGAGACAACCTGCTAGAATTAGGTCAAGTAATTTTTTATCTCGGTTTTCTTCTCTTATGGTTTAAAGATAATTTTGCGCCTCTGCGTCGAATCAGCCTGAGTCCTCTCATTATGTTCGTTCCTTTCGCCTTTATTTTTATCTGGCGATCAGTTTTGAAAATAAAAAGGTCAAATTTTAATTTACCTCGTCCTGCTCGAAAAACGCTTCTGGCAATAGTCATTATTATCGGAGCAACCTTTCTTCTCCGTCTTCCTTATCTTGCCAATTATTTAGGGCTTTTAACCAGCGATGAAGCTCTCTTTTTACTGGAAGCTAAACATATTTCCGAGGGAAAAGTTCCTCCTATTTGTGCCTATGGCCAGCTTTATCAGGGAACCGTAGGTAGCCATTTTTTTGCTGTAATTTTTAAAATATTCGGTTATTCTATCTTTGCCTTTAAATTTTTCACATTATTTTTATACGCATGTTTTATTATTATTCAATTTCTCTTTTTAAAAGAAATATTTCCCTTTACTTTTTCTTTTCTGGTCTCCCTTTTTTATTCTCTTCCCCTTGGGCATCTGGTGCATATCAGTCTGGATGATTCCTTTATCTTTCCGCTGATTTTGCTTCTGGGGTTTTTCATTGTCTACTTAGGCTATCTTGTTGCATATAGAAATCAGGAGAAATATTTGTCCTGGCTGGGATTTCTAATTGGCCTCTCTTTCTGGGCTCATCAAATGACTATTTATTTTATCCTGGTGGGCATTTTTTTAGTCATATGCAGATACAGGTTTATCTGGAAAAAATATCTGATTATTTTTCTCTATGCTCTCGTGGGATTCTTTCCCCAGCTGATGATTGAAATATTTTATAAATTTCATTTAATCAAATTCCTGACCGGAGGAGAAATAAATCTTAGCTGGGAAAAGATGAGGCGAACCCTCTGGCTAATTTCTTCCCTTTTAACTTTATCGGAAAGTCCAACTCGTTTTATTTTCATCTTTATCATTTTCATCGGGCTAATTGGCCTCTTCTGGTATGCTCTTAGAACAAAACAGTTACTTCCATTAAAAGTATATGGGGTATATTTTATTATTTTTCTTGTTATTTATTTCCTTTCGGGGCATAGCAGCCGCTATTTAATCCGTTATCTTTATCCGATGTTTTTTTGTCTGCCCATCATTTTTTTCTCTGGCTTTCTTTTAATTAGGTCTAAATTAAGATATGTCGCTATGGGTAGTTTAATGATTGCCCTGATTTTTTATGACGCCAGATGGCAACATTCTTATTTTGTAGCCATAAAAAATTATCAGGCGCAATTAAAAGAAGTCGTCAATTTTATTAATGCCTCTAAGATCAAATACTGGCGAGCTGATTTCTGGACCTCTTATCTCCTTACCGCCATCACGGGTGAAAAGACTATAATTGCTTCCACTTCTTTTCGGCGCTATTATCCCTATGAGCTTGATTATTTCAATAGTAATGATAGAGAAAACTTCATATTTTTACGTGGCGAGGGAACAGAAGAGAGAAATCAGGCTATTAACCTCCTTTCCTTGCTCAACGGTTTAAAGATAAATTATGAGATGAAGGTAATTAATTATACCTGGTTTATATATAATATTGATAATCAGATAGTTTATTTTGAGCCTGAACCACCTTTTATTCCTGAACTGGGAAAACCAGATGTAGAAATCGACCAGGGTTTTCTTATTTTAACTTTCAAGAATAAAAAACCTCAGGAAGGGGAACAATTTTTCTGGCTGCACGTGGAAATTCCTTCCTTTAGTACTCGAGCCAGAATCATATTTTTGAATGATAAAGAAATAAAGATTAGACTACCTTTTCCTCCTTGGGATTCGGCTAAAATAATTTATTATTTAAGTTATTGGGGCACAAAAATACCTCAAAGTTATGGTGAAATTCTGGTCAAATTGCCTGGAGGCGAATCGACCGCAGCCAGAAGACCGGAAAGCGTTTATCTATATGGTTTCGGCCCGGTGGTCGATTATAATGAAAGAAAAATGAGGGTGTGCCAGAAAGAAGCCCGATTGGAGTGGAATAGAAAGCTTAATTCAGGCGAAAGTTTATGCCTTGTTCTTCATTCGCCTTTCCAGTTTTCCCATCTTCACTGGTATGGTCGGTTTTATCAGGAGGTTGAAATTCTGGTGAATGATCGTCCTCTTTCGGTGGTCAGTTTGAAGGAGGACCGAAGTCTTATCAAAATTGGTTCGGATGAAGCGCCCTGGAAAGAAAGGAATAATATTATTACTTTGAAATTTAAATATCATTATAATTTCGATTTTGCCCCCAGCTGGAAGACGGCTGCTCTTCTGGAAAGGGTTTATGTTGAACAAAAATCAAAAATTTTTTATTCCAGTTCAGCTTTAGAGAGAAATGGAAATCAGCAGACAGAATGATATCTCGTTAAGGCTTATCTTATTTAAAGTAATGGCCGGATGGTTCCTTCTTTTTCTCCTGGGATTTTTTTCTCTCACTCCTTTGGGTGAAAACAGCAAAGAAAAAATAAAAGATCAAGCTGAGTTTATTCTTCAAAGGCAGATACAGAATTATGTAGCTGTTTTAAATGAAAGAAAACCTCAATATTTGAAGCCAATTAAAATCAAAAAGGATTCCAAGGGCGATCTCTGGGTTTTTGAAGCCACCGTTCCAGGCGAAACACGATTCTATCGTCTCTCATCTTCCGGAGGATTAGAAAAGAATTATTTTTTTAAAATAAATCTGGGTGCAGCAAACGATATCCGGGAGGTGGATTTTTGTTTCGATGATATTGATGAGCCTTACTTCGTTTGGCTTGAACATGATGAGAAGTTCGATCGCTTGAAGATAGCTTCGAGGAGCTTCCCAGCTACGTTGGTTGCGCAGGGACCGGCGCATTCGCTTTATTCTCCCATTATCTGCTCTGATTTTCCCTATTCGCTCTGGGTTTTTTGGGTTGAAGTGAAAAATGGCTTGAGTTCTATATTTTATCGCCGTTTAATTTATGGTGAATGGGGCGCAATTGAAAAAATCAAAACAGAAACATCTTTTCCGATGCTTCACCCTTCAGCTCAAGCTGATGCCTCTGGTCGCACATGGATAGCCTGGTCTGCTTATGATGGTGAAGACTATGAAATTTATGTCGCCTGCTTCGGCGGCAGCAGCTGGTCAGGACCACAAAAGATTACTGAAAATGAAAGTTGCGACTTGTTTCCGCGGCTAATCTCTGATGCCAGAGGAAACCTGCTTCTTTTCTGGGTGAGAGGCGCAGAAGAGGTTCAATTTTTATGCTTAGAACTTCTGTCCCCGAAATCAGTGCCCCGTCCGGTCTGGTCAAGCCTTTCGCTTCCTGTTTATTATGAACCACTTATTTTTGATAAAGAAATAGGAATTGTATTCCAGGGAAAAGATTTCAGGTTTTCCTGGATTAAATTAAATTCAGATGAAAACAGGTTAGATTGGCCGCAACGGCCCGCAAGGCGTTCTTCGAGACTGAACACTGGAAATACAAGCAGTCAAGCACCTTTGTTTTTTCCGGGACGGGACGATGATGCTTATATCGCTTTTGGGGATAGTATAACCACCGGCATTGTTGTTTTAAATCTTAATCCTGAAATTTATTATTATGATGGCTATCCCTACCGGCTTGAACATATGCTTAAACAATCTTTTGGCACGGGCAAGGTAATTAATGAAGGCAGGGATGGCGAGTTAACCTTCCAGGGATTAAGTCGTCTTGACAGTGTTTTAAATAAATATCAGGCACGCTATCTCTTGCTCATGGAAGGTTTTAACGATGTCATTTTTTCTGACATACCGGTTGAAACCATTGTCTTCAATCTGTCAGAAATGGCCACAAAAGCTATCCGCGCAGGCGTCTTACCGGCTTTAGCTACAACTTCACCCCGACGGGACACCATCTGGAATCAGAAATTCTATCGAGATCGTTATATTTACCTTAATGACAGGATTAGACAGCTGGCCCCTCAGATCAAGGTACCCCTGGTTGATATGTATCAGGCTTTTGTCAATTATCCCTCAGAAGATGGAGGCTTACTCTCTCTTTTATCGGTAGATCGCAAACACCCCAACGAAAAAGGTTATCAATATATGGCTTCAGTCTGGTTCGAAGAAATAAAATCATTTCCCTTTCCGCCTAAAAATTTAAGAATTTATGGCCGAGATTTTATCTGGGATATTCGCTTTATTCGCCTTTTTGGGTCATCGCTTCCCTCTCCCTTTATGTCTGGAGCTGAGACTCCCAGAGGAAACCTGATTGCCTGGGACATAAACCCCAAAATGATTGATTTAAGTAAATTAGCTGGTTTTTATATTTATCGCAAAAAGTCGACTGAGGCTGACAATCTTTATGTTCTTATTGGCATGGTTAAAGACAGAACGAATTATTTTGATTATCAGCTAGGGCCAAGTGTTAGTTATAATTATCTAATTTCTACTTTCCGCCTGGATGGGGTTGAGGGACCCTGCAGCGGTCCAGTATCCCGATAGGAATATGGGATTCGATTTATTACTTGCGGCTATTCTTCTTACTTTCTTTTTCTTTTAAGAATTTTCCCAATAATAAATATTCCTATTTTTAAAAGAGGCCATTCTCTATTTAAATTCAATTTTTTCTCTCCTATCGCCTCTTTGGTATTTCTTGGTCAGCTCCTTTAATCGGGCTCGCTTAATTTTCATTTCTGACACTATGTCCTTGCTTCATGGCTAATATAACCCTGATATTTAAGGGGCTGACCAGCCAGAGGGCAAGATAATTTCGTATAGATTTTAAGTGAGGCAATTCGCGGTCTTGACATGGAAAAAAATTCGGATATAATTACTTGACCTATGCGGTTGCCAGAATTAAATTCTGAAATAAAGAAGCCAATAACATCGAGAGGTCCTTTTATTTTTTCTGATTTAAAAACATTACTTTCTACTAGCCTTCCTCTTTCCTGGGTCTGGTGGCGGGCGGAGCTCTCCGCCCGGTAAGGACCAGTCAATTTAGCCCATTCTTTTAAATTCAAGCATTTAGCCTCATAAGAGGCCAAAAAATTTCCCTCAAGGAGGTCTAAAAATGCAGCGTTATGCATCCAGAAATTTAGATTATTTGCCCCAACATTTTTATAACCTTAAGGCTGATTTAAAGGAACTGCCACCGCCACCCCTCAATCCGGCTTCGGGACAGCCTTTAAAACCAGAAGAACTGGAACCAGTTTTCCCGAAAGGATTCATTGCCCAGGAAATTAGTTTTGAGCGCTATATTTCTATCCCCGAAGAAGTGAGAGAAATTTATGCCACTTTCAGGCCCACGCCTCTCATTTATGCTCAGAAATTGATGAAGGAACTCGGAACTCCAGCCCGAATTTTTTATAAATACGAAGGGGTTGGGCCAACGGGAAGCCATAAAAGCAACACGGCCCTGATGCAGGCCTATCTCGCTTCCAGGGAAGGCATTGAAACTCTGACCACAGAAACTGGAGCCGGCCAGTGGGGTTCAGCCCTGGCCCATGCTGGAGCTCTTTTTGGCGTTAAAGTTAAAATTTTCATGGTCAGAGCTAGCTATCGACAGAAGCCCGGCCGTCGCATAATGATGGAACTTTTTGGCGCTGAAGTGGCGGAGAGCCCGAGCCCCCTGACTGAATCCGGCCGGCGCTTTTATGCGGAAAATCCAGATCATCCTGGCAGTCTCGGCATTGCTATCAGTGAAGCCGTGGAACTGGCTGTCAAGAATGGCCGGACAAAATATTCTCTGGGCTCGGTTCTGGATAGTGTTCTCCTGCATCAGAGTGTTATTGGCCTGGAAGCTGAGGCTCAGATGAAGGAGCTTGGAGCTTTTCCCGATGTAGTTATCGGGTGCGTTGGCGGCGGCTCAAATTTTGCAGGCCTGGCTTTTCCCTTTGTGCGCTACCGGCTCAAAGGTCAGGCCATTGATTTTATTGCCGTTGAGCCCGAAGCCTGTCCCAGCCTGACCAGGGGGGAATTGCGTTATGACCATGGTGATACGGCCGGTTTGACACCTCTTCTTTTCATGCATACCCTGGGAATGAATTTTGTTCCGCCGCCCATTCATGCTGGCGGCCTGCGCTACCATGGCATGGCTCCTCTTGTCAGCCATCTGGTTAAACTGGGCATAGTTCGGCCCAGGGCCTATTCACAGGATAAGGTTTTTGAATCCGCTCGTTTCTTTCTCCAAACAGAAGGGATTCTGCCGGCTCCGGAGTCATCTCATGCTGTGGCCGCAGTTATTGATGAAGCCCTGAAGGCCAAGGAAGAAGGGAAGGAGAAGGTTATTCTGTTCAATCTCTCCGGCCATGGCTTCCTGGATATCTCAGCTTTTGATCGGCGATAAAAATATAAATTCAGTCTGACGCAAGAGAACTGAAGGAATTAACAAGTAAGAAAAAGAGAAAGATGAAAAATTTCGCTCTGAGGAGGTACTTTAAGAGGATTTTACGTTTAGCTTTTATTTAAATTTCAAGATAATGGCCAGCCCCGGTAGCTCTGGCTTTAGACAAAACCAGGGAGGAGGTAGTAGCGTCCTGGACGCCAAGTCCAGTAAGATCAGCCACGGTAATTTGCTTTTCTGAGGTTCGACCGGGTTTGAGTCCAAGAATTATTTCGCCAATTTCCCCGTTTATTTTTCTTTCATCAATCAGGCCAGTTTTGAGGCCATGATGAATTTCTCCAAGGGAGGCGGCCTGTTTGATTGAATCCGCATAAAGCAGGTCAGCCCTTTTCAGCACTTCGGGGAAAAGTTCCTGTTTCTCGGGGCCATCAGAACCCATGGCCGTAATGTGCACTCCCTCAGCCAGCCATTCAGCTCTGACAATGGGCTGACGACTCGGAGTTGCAGTTATAATCAGATCAGCTCCTTTCACCGCTTCTTCCGCTGAAGATGCAGCCATAAAATGGACTTGAGGAAAATGAGCCTTCATTTCCTGGATATATCTATTGACATTTTCAGGCCGGCGACTCCAGACAGCTACCTCTTCAAAGGTACGAACCACGGCCAGGGCTTTGAGTTGAAAGCGGGCCTGAGTGCCAGAACCGATGACGGCTACCCGGTTTATCTTTTTCCGGCTCAGATATTTGGCTGCCACAGCACCAGCAGCCGCTGTTCTCATTTCAGTGATGTAGCCGCGATCAAAAAGAAGGGCTTCAAGGGCGCCGGTAATGGCTGAAAAAACAAGTATAAGTCCATCGCCAACAGGAAGACCCAGGGATGGATTGAGATAAAAACCGGAAGCGATTTTAATGACGTAATTACTTTCACCGCTGATATAAGCTCCCTTGACATGCACTTCTCCCTGATTTTCGGGAATATCCAGGTTAATTACTCCAGGCAGAATGGCCTTTCCGGAATTGTAAGCGGCGAAGCTTTTCTCCACGGCAGAGATGGTTTCTTCAAAAGATAAAAGCTCTTTTATTTCTGGTTCCAGGAGATAAAGAATTTTCATTGAAATCTGAACCCCTTTAGTTTTTTAAAAATTTCTGATTTCCCTTAAAAGAGAAGATATTTTTTCCAGACCTTCCTTCAGATAAGTCTCTTCAGCTCCATAACCAAAACGAAGATAATGGTCCATTTCGAAATGGTCGCCCGGGACGATGAGAACGCTTTTCTCGTGGATTAATTTATTCACCAGTTCAGTGGAATTAATTTCTAAATGATAGCGGGCAAAAGCAATCGCTCCAGCTTCAGGTGGCCGGAAGGAGAAAAGACCATCCTGACTCTTGAGCCAGTTTTCAAGAATAGGCCAGTTATGATTGAGAATGGCCCTTGTTCTTTTCAGGATTTTTTCCCGGTTTGAAGGTCTAAGGGCAATCCGGGCCAGCCAGTCGCTGAGGGTGCTGGGAGAAATGGTGGTGTAGTCATGGTAGGGCCAGATAGAAGCAACTTTTTCCTCTGGACCGACTATCCAGCCAATTCTTACTCCAGGTAAGCCGTAGGCTTTGGAAAGACCATTGACCACGAAAACCCGCTCATAACTTCCCCAGAAAGTAGGCGTCAGCTCACCATCTCTCTCTGCTCCTTGATAGACTTCATCAGCGATTATCCAAGCTCCCGAGCTCGCAGCAGCCTCGATGATAGCTTTTCTGGCTTCCTGAGTAAGCCTAGCTCCAGTGGGATTATTGGGGTTGGTAATTATGATGAGGCGGGTTTTAGGAGTTACCAGTTTTTTGAGTTCATCCAGGTCAGGCTGCCAGCCAAGTTCCTCTCTCAGAAACCAGGGCTTTACCCGGGCGCCAAAGCTGCGCAGCAGCCCCCACATTTGCATATAATTGGGCATTGAAAAGATGACTTCATCGCCAGGCTCAATCTGGCTCCAGATGAGGAGGAAATTGGCCTCAGAAGAGCCGCTGGTGACAAGAATGGAATCGGGGGAAGAGCCAGGATAGAGACGCCTTATTTCCTCACGCAGTTCCGGGGTACCATTGGTCTGGCTGTAGCCAAGCTGGATATGGAGGAGAATTTCCTTTTCTTCCTCTGTCAGCAATTCATTGAGAGAAAGGGGATGGACGCCGCTTTCGGAGAGATTATGTTCCACCACATTTTCCCAGGTTGATTGCATCCTTTCCATCTTGAAATACTCAATTTTCATAATTCTGGCTCCTCTTGCAGAAATTTAAAAATTATATTTCAACCTTCAGAGGTTTTTTTAAAATTAAACCAGCCACTATGGAAAGAATAAAATAAGCTACCAGCCAGTGCATTTTCAAGCCCAAAAAAATGAAACGTCGGGGCGGGTATTTTATTTCGATTTTATCAAGAAAAGAAGAAGAAAGAGGCTTTTCTCCTGGGGCCAGTAGTTGCTCGAGGAAACCGGAGGAAGGCCGAATTGAGGAAAGTCGCACCAGGGAATGGCGACCGACAACTAACTCTTTGCTCTCCCTCTGGCCATCAAGCAAAATCTTCATTTCGTATTTTCCTGGTTTTATGGCTCTGATTCGCCAGCAGATTTCTCTTTCATTTTCTATTCTCAAAGGAGGTGTTTCCACTTCATAGCCAGCCGTAGATTCAAGGGTGGCCTCAAAGGTCAGGGGATTCACGTTTTCCTTCAGTTTTATTTTAACGATGGTTGTTTCGCCCGAAGTCAGAGGCTCCCAGGCAAACCAGAGATTGAGGTGGCTTAAAAGAAAGAAGAGGGGGATAATGATTACGGCCAGAGGACGAAGGGCTTGCAGGAAATATTTCAGATTCCAGAGAAGAAGCTGTCCTTGAGCTTTAAGGGAAACGGAAAAATCATCAGAAAAAAGGCGAAGCTCAAGTAAATAGGCCTTGATTTTATCTTTGGTAGCTTTAAGGCCGCGCTGGTCCGAAACGAATTTATAAATGGCAAGTATCAGAAGACCGGTCAGAAAAGAAATAATAATAAGGGCCACCCAGGGGGAAAAGGAACGAAAGGGAAGAAATAGAAAATTGAGGATTTCTCTCAGAGCAAGATTGACTGAGGACATCAGGAAATATAACCCAGACCCTTAAGTTTCTTTTTAATTTCTTCTTCTGTTTCCGCCTCGTCCAGTTTGGCCACTTCTCTTTCCAGGCAATGAGTAATAAATTCTTCGGGTGAGGCATAGCCAGCTAAAGATGCGTATCTTTTGATCTTATCAAAAAGGTGCTTGTCAATTTTTATTTTAGCCTTGCCCATGCTGCCTCCAGAAAATTTAATTTTAAGTTATTTTTAATACTGGTCGGCCTTTCATTTCCACTGGAATCCGAAGACCAAAAAGATCAATAATAGTGGCGGTGACATCAGTTAAAGAGGGCGCAGGATGAATAATTTTTCGATTGGCGATAAGGGTTCCTGGAATCAGTTCAGCCGCACCCATATGGTCACCACTCCATTTCTGCTGATTGGTTTCAATAATATCTGCAGGAAATTTACCCAGGGGGGAACCCCAGGAGATCCTATAGCCCCAGTTAAAGCCAAGGATAATATCAGGCCCGCGATCAAGATAAGGACCATGATATATCTCGCGGGTAATATAGGCTCTGTAAATGGGCCTTTTTCCGGTTACCGGGTCAATAATACTTTCAAGCCGCTGGGCGAGCTCCCTGACCAAATTTTCATATTCAGCCCCGGGGTTAACAATTCCCTGGCTTTCCCTTCCTTTGAGATTGATATAAAGGCCATTCAGGCCAAGGCCATAGGCCTTAGTTCTGGACCAATCAGTATATTCAAAAAGCGAGCCCTTATCCTTAACCCAGGGATTGCGAAGCTTGTGATATCCGGTTTCAAAAAGCCAGGTATTGAGGTTAAAGCCACGGGCAAAAGGATTGAAGCCATGGTCAGACATGATAATGACGATTGTTCTCGAATCAATATATTTCTCGATTCTGGCCAGAAGCTCATCCATCTGGACATAGATTCTTTCTATTTCACCACCAAAAAAGCGGGCTAATTGGGGATCATAGGAGGGATGCTCCGGATCAGTTAAACGCCAGAACATATGCTGCCTTTGGTCAGTACTGGAGATATAAAAGAAGAGAAGACCAGAGGAGAATCGCTTCAATTCAAACTCGAGCATGGCCAGGCTTTCTTCAAGAAAGCCATTATCCTGATGAAGGAATTCTTCTTCGCTCAGAACATGATTATCGAGAGCGCTGGTATCAGCGGGCAAGCCTTTGGTATGGAAAAGGCCGAGCTGAGCCACGAGTTCCCGGGAATAACCAGGGGGCGTGCAGATGGGGAGTGCCGGGTTGGACGGATCTATGTGAACGGCGCTGACATACAATTTAAAATGGGGCCTGACCTCTTTGAGATAAAACTGGCAGATGCCACTGATGCTTTTGCCAGGCATAAGAGGGAAATGAACCCGACGCCAGCCACTCCATTCTTTTTCTTTAAGAATGAATTCTTCCTTGCCGATGACAATCTTAGCCACCGGATTGATGGGATCAAGATAAACCTTAAAATCAACCGTGGCTTCGGGCTGGTCACGTCGGAAGGTGTTGACCGGACCAGGCAAGGTAGCTTCAACCTGATGGCCAATGACATAAACCTGATGAATCCGACCGCCGCCTATATCCGGATTTATCTCCCCAGGCTCGGTTGTATAATAATTAAAAATGCCATAACTACCCATAATGTCCGGTGTCCCCATGCCGGATAAGGTTCTCTGGGAGGTTTCCGCCGGAGGATAATTGGAAGGCATCCGGGAAATAACTGAGGGAATATCATGTTCTTCCAGGATTTGCCAGAAGGCCTTTCCCTGACGCATGAGTTTTATTTTTCCACCTTGAAGGGGTAGAACCCACGGGCCAAGATTGATTTTTTTCTTTGGCTCTTCTGACAGAGTTCCAGAAAAAACGGGAAGATAGTTCTCCGGGTCTCGATGGATAAAATCAAAAAGGCCATGACCGGATGGATCCAGGCCGGTGATAAAATTGGCCCAGGCCACCGGACTCTGAGGGGGAATACTTGTGCCCAGGGGAGCTAAACCACCCCGGGCGATAATTCGTTCGAAATGGGGAAGATGTCCTTTTTTTATCAGACGGGAAACAATATTTGGATCAAGGCCGTCCATGCCCAGGACCAGAACCTTGATGGGAGTTTCCTTTTGACCGCGGCCATAGATAAAAGAGGGTCTGGCCAGAGAACCCAGGGTTGCCACCAGGGTCAGTTCCAGAAATTCTCTTCTTTTCATCCTTTTTCTCAGGACATCAGCTTTTTATTGATTCAATTTTCATTTTTTTCATTTCTTTTAATTTTCTTTTTTCTCATTTTTTATATCGCGAAAACGAAATTAATTTTTTCCCTTTCTGGCTTTAATCTCTTGTCGAGATTTTTTTCCGCCGGATGAATCCATTTTTCCCTTTCTGGCAGGAGATTTCCTTTCGGCCGCAAGAAGCGAGTGGCCATCCATATGAGCTGGAATTTCCAGACCAAAGAGTTCCAGAATGGTTGGCGCGATGTCTATTATTGAAGGCTGATCCGATGAGATTGGAAAGCTCGAAAAGATAACTCCCGGAACCTGGCCTGGATCAAGACAATGGTCTCCACTCCAGGCTTTCGGGTTATTTTCAAAGACTATTTGATTCACCTTGCCTGTCACTGAATCCCAGGAAGCTCTATATCCTTCATTATATCCGATAATCAGGTCAGGGGCATTTTCTCTGTAAGGACCAGCATATATTTCCTCCCGGTCATATACATTAAGAACTGGCTTGAGACCTGTTTCTTCATCCCTGAGGTTCAGTAATTTTTGCCTTATTTCCTGCTTCAGCTTTCGGGCTTCCTCACCGGGAGAAACTGTTCCCTTAGCTTCCCGGCCACGAACATTGAGATAAAGCCCGCCCAGGCCTAAAGCGTAGGCCCTGGTCTTCTCCCAATCCACATCTTTAAACCAGGCAGAGCTTTCTTGAGCGCCATCTTTTAACCTCAGATAGCCTTCCAGATATAACCAGGAATTGAGATTGACACCCCGCCGGAAGCTTTTAAAGCCATGATCGGACATCACGATAAGGACATCCTTCGATTTAAGTTCTCCCATGACCCGTCCCACGAGCCCATCCATGCGTTCGTAGAGCTTCTGGATGACCTCTGGGCCGAGCTCAGCGGGAGTGCGGCTCAGAGCTGGATGGTCTTTTTCCAGATAGCGCCAGAACATATGCTGAATGGAATCTGTGGTTTCAAAGACACAGACAATTACTCCCTGTCTTCTTTTCTTCAAGGCGTTAAACAGCATTTTTTCCCATTCTTCATGATTGAGATAAGTTAAATCAAGGAAGGCCTGCTCCGAAAGGGCGCCTTCATTCAAAGCCCAGGTGTCGTTGGCTTCGCCAAGGGTAATATATGGTCCTAATAACTTGCTTAAATAGACTGAATAATAGAAGGGGTGGGAGATAGGCAGGGCTGGCTTCTCAGGATCAATATTTAAGGGAGTAAGATACATATTGAAATGAGGCTTAAGGCTGGAAAGATAAAAACGAGCAATGGCCCTGACTTTTGCACCCGGGCCCAGAGGAAAAGTCAGATGAATCCAGGGTGAGAAAATTCCCTGACGGAGCCAGATTTTCTGGCCGGAAACTTCAACCAGAGCCTCTTGTTCGTTCTTGATATAAATTCGCAAGGGAATCCTGACTTCCTGACCCGTCCCGCTGTTTTCTGGTCCGGAAATGTAGGTGGTAATGGAATTGTTATTTATTTCTACAGGAATGGTTACTCCGCTTTCCTTCTTATAAATTCTTGAAGGATCAGAGGTGTAAAAAGAGAAGGTTCCCTGAGAACCCTTGAGGTCAGGCGTGCACATGCCGGCCAAAAGATGACCCCGAAATTTTTCAGGAGGGAAGGTGATGGGAACGCGCAGAATTGTTCCAGGTATACCCTTTTCTCCCAGAAGCTTCCAGAAGGGCACACTTCGTCTGAATCCCTGGATAATGGGCCGGCCAAGGGGAATCTGTTTTTTGCCGAGACGGAGGCTCCTGCGAGGCGGGAGAATCCTGGCAGAAGACAAAGTTGGCAGGTAGGTTCTCGGGTCACGACTAAGAAAATCAAAGATATTATGTTTGGAAGGCTCGCAACCCGTCATAAAGGATGACCAGGCTACAGGAGAGATGGCCGGTGTTGTCGTCTTCAGCCGGCGATAGCTTCCCCTTTTTTTTAATTCAGACAGGTTAGGCAGAAGACCCTGGGCCATAAATTTTTCGGCGAGCTCAGGGTCAAAGCCATCGAGCCCGATGACTATCACCCGACGGGCCTGGCCATGCCGGAAGGCTCTCTGACCTTTGATTAGGCGAAGGATCAGTCTGAAGGGCCAGACCAGGAGGGAAAAAAGGGCAGCCAGAAAGGTCAGAAAAAGGACAAGAAAGGAAGAAAGAAAGGCAAAGCCAGCTCCTGGCCCGATATAAGCCTCAAGGGCCGAAATCAGCACTAAAGTGAAGCTAAAAAGCCAGAGAAATCGCCTGAAGATTCGGGGTTTCATTTAAGCTAATCTTTCCATGATGATTTTATAACAATCGGCAATTTTAAGATTTTCTGGAACCTCAGCTGTTGTCCAGAAAAAGGCATCATGGTGAGTGTGCATGCCTTCCAGGTCAGAGTCAAGAAAAAGCTCTTTCTTTTTAATGGAACCTTTAAGGTCAAAGCCAGGATAGGGAAGAGCCACTAAGTCCGGCCCAGAAGAAATAAGGGGACCTGAATAAATTTCTTCTGACCGGTAAACCTTTTGGATCACCCTCTGGCCATCATAGGTGAGCTCCAGAAGAGCTCTTTCAATTTCCTTCAGCCAGCGGTCGCGTTCCCCTTGAGCGATTTTTCCGTGGGGAAATTTCCCTTGGAGATGGAGATAAATCCGACCGGGATCAAGGGCAAAGGCAACAGTGGAATCATCTATATCGGCCAGGCTCCCGGGTTCATCATGACGAAATCGGAGCAAACCCTGCTCTTGCAACCAGCGATTGAGATAGACTTCCTTTTTAAGCTCGCAGAAACCATGGTCAGAAAGAAGGAAGACATTGGCTGGATCTCCTTTCTGGGAGGTAAAGGCCTCAAGAAGATACCCAATTAATTCATCCACCGCCCGATAATAATTCAGAAAATTCTGATGAGCCGGATGATCGCTTGTACGAGCTGCCTTCATGAAATAGTGATGCAGGCGATCGGTTCCGGTTATGACCAGCTCAAAATAATCCCAGTTTTCTGGCCAGTAAAGTTTTATCGCCTCCCATCTTGACTCTAGGGTTCTTTTTAATTCGGGCCAGAGGATATCTCGATGGGCCCGAGCCGCTGCCGTATCCACATCAATCTGATAATTTATTTTTTTCAGCCGCTCAATTTCCTGAGGAGGATAAACAGCCCGGGCGAGATCAATGGCGACAAAACCGGAAATCAGAATGCCTTTAAGTGGCCGGGCTGGATAGGTTGAGGGCTGGTTGATGACGATACATTTTTTCCCCTGCTGACTGAGCTTTTCCCAGATGGCTGGAACCCTGACATCATTAAAATTGGGAAAACGAAGATCATAGGAGCAGGGCTTAAAATCGGTGAAGCCGAAAATACCATGAGTGGCTGAATTGGTCCCGGTCATGAAATCGGTCCAGCTAACGGCTGAAATTTCAGGCAGAGAGGCCCGCATGGAATAAAGGTGACCCTGAGAAAGAAACCTGGCTGTTCTGGGCATAATCCCCTGCTGACAGAATTCAAGGAGCAGGGAATGAGGAACACCGTCAAGGCCAATCACCAGAACTCGCTGCTGATGTCGGCGGAAAAACATTTTCCTGGCCCATCATTATAGCATATGAGGTATCCCTTAATTCAGCCTTTTTTAAGCCGGGGTGGATTTCGCCTTAAAGGTGCCTGGAAGATTCCGATTTTTTTGGTAGAGCCTCAATTCTAATCTGCTTTCCCTCCCCAATTTGCTTTTGCTCTATATCTCATCTAAATTAGCATATTGTGTTGTGGCCTGCTCAAAATGAATTGAGCCTGCAGAAAGCCTCTGAAACGTACTTAACGGCAATTTTCTACTTTTAAATTACAATCAGCTATTTTGACTCTAATGAGAAGTCATTCTCGAAGTTTCCTTTATCGAGTGCCTAAATTTTCTGGACCGGAAAGTTTAACTTGGTTCTTTCTGGGGATTTATTGCCCGGAGAACATGCTCCAGAAAAACATTTTCTGGCACTGCCCCCTCCAGGCTTATGGTCTCATTAATGACCGTTTTAGGTACACCAAAGATCTGGTATTTATTGATCAGATGAGGAAATTCAGAGGCTTCGATCATATCGGCCCGAATAAAGGGAGATTCAATGGCCATGGAATGAGCCAGTTCAACTGCCAGCGGACAATAGGGACAGGTAGGTGTGACAAAAACCTGGATATGGACAGACGAATTAATCTTACGCAATGCCTGCCGCGTTGCTTCTTTAAGGTCAGTTTTGTCCTGAGAGGCTTGGATAATGGCTTTAAGGAGACTCCCGTATTCATAGCCACCAGGAAAGCCAAAGAAACGAAGCCCGTATTCCTTCTGACCATGAATTAAAATGGCTGGGATTTTATCCACTCCCAGACTTTCGGCCAGATCTTTTTCGGCCAGGAAATCGTGAATCTCGAGCTGAATCTTGGGGCTTAAAGCAGTTATCTCCTCCAGAAGCTTCCTTGTTTCCTGACAGAAAGGGCATTCCTGTCCTCTGACCGAGTCAGGCAGAATTAGGCGACTCGGTTCCTGGGTAAAGAGGATAAGTTTAACCGGATTAACTAATTCAGCTTCAAACTTTTTTCTTGTGGCTTCTTTAATTGTTTCGTTAAGTAACTCCATTTGTTTCTCCTTTCAAAAGTCTTTTAAAAATTATATAAAAAAATTTTTATAGTTTCAAGTTAAACAGAATCTATTCTGACTGAGATTTAAGGCAGGTAAAATGAGCAAATGATAAACACACGATCACAGGATGGTCGTTCAAAAAGGGAAGGGTCTGGCGAAAAAGAAACAGAAAGACCTTTTTATTTTTTTGATTTTGATCGACTCTTTCCCGGATCCTGGACATCAAAACTATTTTCAAACCTCAGGGTAAGGTGCTGGCGAGAAAATAATCAGCCACTTTGAGGTTATATTTTTGGGGATCAAGGCCCTTGACAATGGTGCGGAGATACTGGCTGGTTACCGGGTCTTTTTCGGCCAGATCAACCACCGGGCCATCGATTTTCTGGCCTTCTTTATTGGCAATAATTTTGACCTTTGGTCTTAAAGCCATGGCTGGGTCAGGATTGGTTTCGACCACAAGCCCAACTTCTCCCGTACTGAGGGCGACCACACTACCAACTGGATAGACGCCCATCATCTGGACAAAGACCCGCAGTAACTGCGGGTGAAATTCCTGGCTTCCTTGTTCCAGCATTAAACTTAAAGCCTCCTCCCGGGTAAAGGCTCTGGGCCGATAAACTCTCTTGGTGGTAATGGCATCAAAATAATCGACAATTTTAACAATCTTACTGAAAAGGTGGGTTAGTTTCTTTTTGAAGGTCTGAGGATAACCGCTAAGATCTTCCTTAATATGATGCTCCATGGCGACATGAATGGCCCGCAAAGGAATGCCTTTAATTTCTTTAAAGGAGGCTAAGGCTCCAGCCCCATAATGGGGATGTTTTTCAACAATAGCTCTTTCATGGGGTTCAAGTTTAGCGGGTTTATCCAGAATTTCCTTCGGAGTGTCAATTTTACCAAAATCGTGGAAAAAGGCGCTGATGCCGAGTTCAATCAGTTCCTGGCGATCAAGTCCCAGGCGACGACCCAGGGCGATGGCCAGAAGACATACATTGATGGAATGGTTGAGAGTATACTCATCATAATTTTTTATATTGGTCAGGCCAAAAACAAAGGCTTCATTCTCCACCACATGAGTAAAAAGGGCCTGCATGAGTCTGCGGGTAGTATTAAGCCGGAAAGCCTGCTGGGGGTCTTCTGATTCAAAGGCATCTTTAAGATGGAGCAAACTCGAAAAATAAATTCTGGCTGTTGCTCTGTTCCTTTCTTTTTTCCCGGGAGAAGTTGCTGTTTCCGTTGCTTTTTCCACCTGAAGACACTTCACCTGGGCTGAGATGAGATTTTCAGTCAGCGCCTCAAAGTTTTCCGAGGAAAGGAGAAGAGCGAGAAAAGACTTCAGTTCCTGAAGGCTGAGCTCAGGATAGAAAACAATGGCTCCTATTTCCCTTCTGGTTAATTCCTGAAGGACTGTCTTGAAAGCTGGATAATTGGCGAAGACGAAGCGAAGCCTCAGGTTGCGAAAAAAGAAGGTTCCTTCTCTGATTTTAAGGACAGCCGGTTCGGTTCCACTATTTTCCTTAATCCTTTGATAAAGCAAGACGAGCTGCTCCTGGAAAAGGACATTGGTGACTGAATAAAGGCGAGCCAGTTTCAGCAGGCTATGAAGGCGGATGATTATTTCCACTCCAGCCTGATGAATTTCCCGCTGACCTTCTATGGAAAGACTGGCAGAAGTTGTTTCCATGATCAGGTCCTATCCTTTGAATTTATTTCCTTCAGGGCCAGGTCGCTATATTTTTTCAGCTTACCCCGGCCTTTCTCCCTCAATTCTTGAAGCAGCTCTTTTGCTTGAAGATTGGAGGCTCTTCGGAGAGCTTCAATGGCCAGTTCACACATTTTCTTAATTTTTGGCTGAAGAAACCAGCGAAGACCAAAAAGCTGCTGAAAATATTTTCTGACCTTAGGATGATTCGTTCGAGCCAGAGCTTCAAAAATAACCTCAATTTCTCTTTCAGTTTTTTTCCTGAGATGATTCAGGCTGGCCAGCTTGAGCAGATGATCCAGCCAGATTTCATCCGAAACCTTTAAGGCTTTAATGGCCGCAATCCTTAATTCTTCGCTCGGATCATGAAGATAACCCAGGATTATCTTCTGGGCTATCGGCGATTCCAGAAGGGAAAGGGCTTCCAGTACTTCACGACGGAGTTGCGGCTGGGGGGAGCTTACAAAACTGGCTAAAAAAGAAATAATTTGACGGTCGGGATGCCGGACCAAGGCTCTGATAATCAGTCGGCTCAAATAAGGATGTGCTTCCGAAGCAAGTTTCATCAGGGCTTGCGGGTTCTTTTCAGCCCATTTTTCAAAAATAATCGTGGCGATTTCATCAAGAGAAGATGGCGATTGAAGATGGCCAGTCTGATAAATGGCGGCCAGATAATTCAAGGCAGGTTGACCCACAGCTTCCAGATAATCCAGCCACTCCTCCTTTTTTATGGCTTCAATGTTTTTAACATATATTTCACTCACAAGGGCTGGATAATTATCGGCCTCAAGTTCAGCCAGAAAGGCGTCAATCAAGCTGGCTTTTTGAGGGATGTCAGAGGAAAAGATTTTTTTCAGGGCGATTAAATCCCGGAGAAAGGAAGTTGTTGCCGCCAGCTTACCCGCCTTCAACAGAGTCTTATAGGCCTGGTGAAGTGACTCCTTAAAGGAGGGTAATTGCTCCAGGCGGTCTTCAAGATAGAGGATTTCGAGCAGGAGATGCGCTAATTCCTCATCCTGAGGAAGATGGCGGTAACTGTGAATGGTTGCTTCGACTATCTTCCATTCCTCCTCCTTCAGCTCTAACTCTTCCTCTAAGACTGAAGGCATTTTCTCTTCAGCGGAACTTTCAATTCCCTCAGACTTAAGCTGCCACTCTTCAATGGCCCTCCTGTCTTCATCGGTCAATTCAATTTTCCCGGAGAAAAGCTCCTCCGGGTTAACCTCATATTCAGGAATGGGCCGACCGGCGCTAATTTTCTCAATGATAAATTCATCAGGGGCATAAAAACTGATGTTTTCAAAGTTTTTCTCCCAGAAGGCAGAGACAATATCAGCTTCTTCAGCTGGCCGGGAAGCGACCTCTTTTATTGTCTCAAAGAATTGATATAGTTCGTTCTGAGTTAAACCCCGGTGAAAGGAAAGCCGCTGCAGGCCATCACGGAAGAAGAAAAAGGGAAGGCTGTGCGCTACATCCTCATCTTCATAGACCTTTTCACCCATGACCTCGAAATAATTTTCTCCAATGAATAAATCGAGGCTACCTTCCTTTTCCAAAAAGGATTTAAGGCGCTCGTAAAAATCAAGGGCAAACTGCTTGACGGTAATATGTTCTGGGGGAAAAATTTTATAGGCACTGTTAGTTTTAACTAAAAGTAGGATTAGGTCGCGGATTTCCTCCGGGATTGGCCTTTCTCCCCGAGAAAAATTTTCTGGCCTATGGCTCATTTTAAATTATTGGATTCATCCGCCGAACCTTCTTTTACTTTAAATTAACCAGCCTGGAGAATCAAGTTTAAAATTCTGGAGATTATTTTATTTCACCCCTGGCTTCAAAGTGGTGGCGACTTTACCCGTCTTCAGATCAAAGGTGCTTCCAGCTAGAAGAAGATGGAGCTTAATATTCAAACCGCCAAGTTTTCCTTTTTCATCTTTAATCACCAGGGCCTGGCGGGCATCAATAATCATCACCTGAGACTCACCCAGGATTTCTAATTTCCCGTCCGGTCGGGCCAGTACAGCCGTGGATTCATCAATGCCCAGGCCGATGAGTCCGGGATTTTCCAGGATAAGGCTGAAAAGACGATTCTGTCTTCTCCTGCGGAGAAAATGCTGGTCGACGATAGCCTCCTTTATAAAGCCCAGTCCCCGGCTGGTTATTATATTTTCAATTTCAATAGTGGTCCATTCCTGACCTTCTTCAACCTTTCTTTTCTCCTCGCCTGTAATCATAATTTCGCTCATGACAGCTGCGCCAGCGCTCGTTCCGCCGATAACTGCTCCCTGGTAATAAAGGTCGAGAAGTTTCTCATGAAAGGGGGTATCGAGAATGGCCGCGGTTAATCGGGATTGGTCTCCTCCAGAAAAAAAGATACCTGTAGCTCCTTCGAGGAAAGAGGATGTTTCCGGTTTCAAAGCCTCTTCCCGGCTGAAATGGTAATAATCTACCTTTTCTACGCCGAGCTCCTTGAATTCTTTGACCAGAGCCGGTCCGGTTTCTTCCGGAACAGAACTGGCCATGGTAAGGATAATCACCCGGGGAGGCCCTGTTCTTGAGGCCAGGCTCACAAATTTTTCCATCAAACTTCGGGGACGATGGCCGCCGCCTATCATGAAAAGATACCCTCCAGGCCTGTTTTTACTTTCATCAGGGAAAAGAAAACTTCCGTTAAAAAAAATAGCGACAAAAAGACAAAGAAAAAAGAAAGTTAGTGGCCGTTTAGACTGATTCTTTTTCATTTTTCTCCTCATGGCAAAATTGGCAAAATTCAAATTTTCTCCTCATTGCTTAATTGGATAGGTTCAAATTGGTCATAGTGAAATTGGCTATAGTGAAGAGCCATTTTAAAGTACTTTATTTTGTCTCTTCTTGCCTTAAATTGCAAACCCGAGTTAAATTGGTTATCATAAAAAAATAATAAATTTGTTAGAGTAAAGTGACATGAAAATAATAAGGGATGAACTGACTTTTACGACCAGGGGTAATAATGATATCAAGGATTTAACCGGGCCGGTTGATCAGCGATTGGCCGCCAGCCGTCTTAAAAACGGGATTGTGACTCTTTTTGTTCCTGGCTCAACGGCTGGATTAACCACCATTGAATATGAAAGCGGTCTGGTGCATGATCTGGCCTCAGCCCTGGAACGTCTTATTCCGAGCGATATTTCCTATGAACACAACCGGCGCTGGGGCGATGACAATGGTTATGCCCATGTCCGGCATGCTATTATTGGCTCTTCTCTGACCATTCCCTTTACCGATGGCCAGCTCGAGCTGGGCACCTGGCAGCAAATAATATTTATTGATTTTGACAATCGGCCGCGCACAAGGAAAATCATCTTGCAATTCATTGGTGAGTAAGATTATGGCCGGGGAAAATAATTTCGATGAAAAAGGAAAAGAAAGGGAAAAATCCCGGGAGGAAATAATCCGGCATTCCTGGTCTTCTCTGGAAAAACACCAGTCGCTTTCCTTGAAAGAGAAACTGGAAAAACTTCTGGCTTTAGCCCGGGAGAGTAAGGTTAAAAAATCCCCGCTGCATCCAGAGGAAGAAGCTTGCTGGCCAGAAATAGAAAGAAACATGACCAGGATTTCTGGTTTCAGAATTTTCGAAAATACCTATCCCCTTGATTATAAATATGGCCGCGTTAGTCTGGGCCAGGGATTAAAAGTAGAAGGCAGGGTTTTGGCTCTTCTGGCTCATAATGAGGCCTTTAGAAAACTCGACCTGTCCTCAGCTCTTTTTCTTGATCTTGAAACTACCGGCCTTTCAGGCGGGGTCGGGGTTATTCCATTTCTTATTGGTTTTGGCTATTTCGGGCAGAAGAATTTTGAAATTCGTCAATTTTTCCTCGGCGAGCCTGCTGAAGAGGAAGCCATGATTCATGAGGTCTATCATTTCCTCGAGTCCAATCCCTTTGAGTCCATAGTGAGTTTCAATGGCAGGGGCTTTGACCTGCCGATTCTTGAAACCAGGTTTACCCTGCACCGGCTGCCTTTTCTCCTGGCTGATCTGCCCCATCTCGATTTCATCTTCGCAGCTCGCCAGCTGTGGAAACACAAATATGAAAGCTGCCGCCTGAGCCATCTGGCCGAGCAGGTTCTCAAGGCTTCCCGGTGGGAAGACATTCCCTCCTCGGAGGTTCCAATTCGCTATTTCAGCTATTTAAGAAGTGGCCAGTTTTCCTTTGTGGAACCAGTTTTAGAGCACAACCTTCAGGATATTCTATCTCTTCTCGGGATAGTCATTGCTGCCAGTGAACTCCTTGAGAGCTCTACTTTTACCGAGGACATGGATAGCTCAGATCTTATTGGTCTGGCCAGAATTCTTGAGGCTGCCGGCGAAGCTGAGCGTTCTTTTGAACTTCTGGAGATGGCCTTACGCCAGTGGGTACCTGAGTCTCTGGCTTTCAGCCTGAAGAAGAAACTGGCCTGGTACTGGAAAAAGAATCGCCAGTGGGCAAGAGCAGTTGCCCTCTGGGAAGAGATGGCGCCAGCTGGCAAGCTTTTTTGCTACCGGGAGCTGGCCATGTATTATGAGCATTGCTGCCATGATTATGAGCGAGCCCGCGAGTTGGCCGCCGAAGGACTTTCTTTAGCCCGCGGTGTCTCCCGGACCTATGAGGAAGATTTTCTCCGGCGTTTGCAGCGCCTCGAGGCCAAAATCCAGAAGGGAAGATTAATCGGGTGAAAATAAAGCCCAGGGTAGAAAATTTCAGTTCCTTTCTCCGGGGAAAGGGACTGCGCTTTACTCGCAGTCGGGAGCTTATCTGGGAGGAAATCCAAGGCCAGAGCGAAATTCATCGCAACGCCGCTGATATTTATCAGAGTCTCAAAAGGAAAGGCCACAGAATTTCTCTGGCCACAATTTACCGGACCCTTAATCTTTTTGTCCAGACCGGTCTGGCCAGGGCCGAGGACTTCGGGGAGAAACACAGCCATTTTGAGCCTGAAACGCCGGGGACAATCCATGGTCATCTCATCTGCCTTGGATGCGGCCTGGTTAAAGAATTTGAAGAAGAAAAGCTTAAGAAGGAGCTCGAGGTCATCAGCCAGCGTCTCGGTTTTAATCTGGCTAAATACTCCCTGCAAATCTTTGGTTTCTGCCAGAAATGCAGCCATTTTCCCTCGAGTCGGAAGCAGAAGAACTAAATTAAAAATTGAAGCTAAAAAACTGGCTTCAGGAAATATCTGAGCAAAAGAACATTTTTCAGGCAAGTCAGGATTAAAATGACCTAGGGGCAAGCGAAGTTAAAAGGGAATAATGTTTGTTTTTAAGGCCTATCTTTAATTGATATAGAAATGAAGGTAGTGGCTATAAAAAGAAGAAGTCTCCAGAGAGCTTGGAAAGGAATAGAAGCAGGAAAGGAATTGAAGATTCTGAGATTTTTAAATTTAAGATAATCTGTCGTCGTGGAGTTCAGAATGAAAGCTATGGTCTTGAGAAAAATAGCACCCATTGAAACCCTGCCTCTCCGGCTTGAAGAAAGGGAGAAGCCCTCGCCTGGGGAGAATGAACTGCTGATTCAGGTTGAAGCCTGTGGCTTATGCCACACTGATTTACATATTGTTGAGGGCGACCTGCCTGATGCTAGATTGCCCATTATACCTGGTCATCAGGTTGTGGGTCGGGTGATAGAAATCGGAAGAGGAGCCTCCAGCTTTAAAGTGGGTAACAGGGTGGGCGTAGCCTGGCTTTATTCGACTTGCGGCCAGTGCGCTTTCTGTCTTTCCGGCCAGGAAAATCTATGCCTCCAGGCTCGCTTCACTGGGTATCAGGTTGATGGAGGATATGCCGAGTATCTGGTCGCCCCTGAAGATTTTATCTATCCCCTTTCAGAGGAAATAGAGGCTGTTCATTTAGCTCCTCTTCTGTGTGCGGGTATCATTGGCTATCGAGCTTTGCGCTTAAGCCAGGTCAGGCCTGGAGATACCCTGGCTCTTTTCGGGTTTGGCGCTTCGGCTCATCTGGCCATTCAGGTGGCCATCCACTGGGGTTGCAGAGTTCTGGTTTTCTCCCGAAGCCAGGCTCATCGCGAGATGGCCCTTAATATGGGAGCCTCCTGGGCAGGCACAGCTTCTGAGGAACCTCCCCAGCGGGCTCAGGCAGCTTTGATTTTTGCGCCTGCCGGCGAGCTTGTCAGTCGGGCCTTGGAAGTCGTGGATAGAGGAGGTACTGTTGCCCTGGCTGGAATCAGTATGACCCCAATACCCTCCCTTGATTACGAAAAACATCTTTATCACGAAAAAGTTTTAAGAAGTGTGGCTAATTTGACACGACAGGATGGTCGAGAATTTCTGGAGTTGGCTGCAAAAATACCGGTGAAGACCACAGTTCAGGTTTTTCCCCTTGAGGAGGCCAACGAGGCCCTTATTCAGTTGAAAAAAGGGCTAATTAATGGGGCAGGAGTTCTGAAAATCAGTTAGCTGAATAGTCTGATAATAAGAAGAGAGATAAAAAAGATAGAAGAGAAGGTGGAAAATAAGAGAAAGAGATTATAATGAAATGAACAACGCTTAGTGGAGAAAAAGAAAGAAGAACAAAGGCATGTTGAAGAAATTAATTGAAGAAATTGAACCGAAAATAATAGTATGAAAATAAAAAATATTAACGAGTGATGAAATTAGGGCAATGGACGGGCTAAAAAGAAAAAATGGAGACAGGCTGATAAGGTAAAATTTCGAAGAAAAGAGAATTCTCAAAGTCATCTCATGCCTGTTAATTCTGAATTATCCCCTGGATTTTTAATGATGGAAGCTATCAGAGTTGAAAAGCTAACCAAGGTCTTTGATGAGGTGGTCGCTGTTAATCAGATCAGTTTCGATGTGGCCCAGGGTGAACTTTTCGGCCTGCTTGGCCCGAACGGAGCTGGAAAAACCACGACCATTAACATTTTAGCCACCCTTTTAAAGCCTACCTCCGGCCGGGCCTGGGTTGCCGGCCATGATGTTTTAACCGAAAGGAATGAAGTGAGGCGCTCGATTGGCATTGTCTTTCAGGAGCCAGCTCTAGACATTAAATTAACTGGCCGGGAAAATCTGGAATTTCATGCCATGATGTATGGCTATTCTAGGGCAGAAAGGCAGGCCCGGATAAGGGAGGTTCTGAGGCTGGTTGACCTTGACGATAAGGCTGATTTGCTTGTGGAAAAGTATTCAGGGGGGATGAAAAGGCGTCTGGAAATAGCCCGGGGATTAATCCATCAACCCCGGGTTCTGTTTCTGGATGAACCGACCCTTGGCCTGGATGCTCAGACAAGGCGCCATATTTGGGATTATATAAAAAGGCTGAATGAAGAAAAAAAGGTCACCATCATTTTAACCACCCATTATATGGAAGAAGCTGATTATCTCTGTGAGCGGGTAGCTATTATGGATCAGGGTGTTTTTGTAGCCCTGAATAAACCTAATAAGCTTAAGGATCTTATTGGGGGTGATGTTATTTCCCTTGAAATTGAAAATAAAGGAGAAAGATTAACGGAAAAGCTGAAGAGTCTCGCCTGGGTTAAATCTCTGACCTATAGCGACGGCTTCCTTTCTCTGACCACAGAGATGGGCGAAAAGAAAATTCCGGAGATAATTAACCTGGCCAGGCAGGAAGGCGCGGCCGTCAAAAGCGTTTATCTTCATAAACCCAGTCTGGAGGATGTTTTTCTTCATTTTACTGGCCGGTCTATCCGGGATGATGTGGCTTCTGAGCGGAAAGGCCCGCCACACTCTCATCAGAGACCCTGGAGGCGCCGATGATTTCCTGGACAGCAATCTATGTTCTCTGGCTAAGAGAAATGAAGCGTTTCCTCCGTGCTCGCAGCCGCCTTATTGGCTCTCTGGCCATGCCTGTCTTTTTTATGGCCTTTCTTGGCCTTGGCCTCAACCGGATGTATCTTCCTGGAATGGGCCAGAATGTTGGCTATTTATCTTTTATTGTTCCGGGGATTATAGGCATGAGCCTCCTCTTTTCCTCCACCATTTCCGGTCTTTCTGTTCTCTGGGATAGGGAATTTGGTTTTCTTAAAGAAATAATGGTGGCTCCGGTTAGCCGCCTGTCAATTGTCCTCGGTCGGGTGGCTGGCGGCGTCTCTGTCGTCATGCTTCAGGCAATAATCATTCTTATTATTTCCTTCTTATTTGGTTTTAAAATTCCTGAACCAGCTTCTCTTTTTCTGGCTCTGGTCTTTATGATTCTTATTTCGATTGCCTTTATTGGTCTTGGTCTTGTTTTTGCCTCCCTGTTAAAGGATATGCAGGGTTTTTCCCTGATTATGAATTTTGTTATTTTCCCCCTCTTTTTTCTTTCAGGGGCCCTCTATCCTATCGGAAATTTGCCTGAATTTATTCGTTTTCTGGCTTACCTGGATCCTCTTACTTATGGTGTCGATGGCTTGCGCTGGTCTCTTCTCAAAATATCCAATTTTCCCTGGTTACTGGATCTTTTTTTTATTATCCTGTCTGCTCTGGCCATGGTCGGCCTGGGGGCCTATCTTTTTGAAAAAACAGAAACTGCCTGAATTGAAGCAAAAGGGGAAGAGATTATTCTCTCTGGAGGGAAAAAACCTGCTCTGTATAATTTAAATTATTTTTTTAGTCAGGGGGAACAATGGGTCCAAAAATTTCACCCCTTGATTCATCCCGGAAGGGGATTGAATTTATAAGAGGAAAAAAATATTTTTATTGAAGAAAAAAAATTTATTAGATAAAATGACAACTGATCAAAATTCAACTAAGTAAACAACTTTTTAAAGACGAGGAGGGGTGGTTGGTAAAAAGGGGCATGGTAAGGAAGGCAATAACAGTGCTGTCCCCTAAGTCTATGGGATTTACTCTGATAGAAATAATAGTCGTTGTGGCCATCATTGGTATTCTCGTTGTCGCTTTTTATCCCATGGTTTTAAATACTTTAGAAAACCGGGACATAGAAAATGCCGCACGTCTGATTCAAATGACCTTTCAACAGGCCAAATTTGAGGCGATTCGGACAAGGCTGGACCATCGTGTTAGATTCTGGCAAGGAAATGATGGCCGCTGGAATTATACCATAGAAAGACTCATCCAGGCTGGACAATGGGAGCCCGTTCATGGTTTCATTCCCCGTCAGATACCAGCAAAATTTGAAGTTACCATAAGTTTACCAAATGCGAGCACAGGGACAGGCTATGCCCTCATATTTACGCCCATCGGGACGATAGCTAAGGACAATTATGATCCAAATTTGCGGAGTGTCTCCCTTCATAGCCGGAAGCTTTCCAGCCAGGGGCAGCTGGGAACAATAACCATTTATGTTTATGCTGGCGGCTCTTTTCAATATGTTCGCACAGCTTAAGGAGGGTGATATGATAAAATTAAAAATAAAGAGGCAAAGAGGTGGCTTTACTTTAATTGAAATCCTGCTCTGTATCGGCCTGATTGCTGTTGCCCTCCTTGGACTTGCTCAAATTTTTACCTTGAGTGTTCTTAATAATATGCGCTCTGATAGAATTACAACAGCTAATTTTTTAGCCCAACAGCAGGTTGATTATCTTCGCAACCTGACCTCAGATGAGATAAATGATTATTTTCTGGGTAGGACAATCGATGAAATTTTAGACGTAAATAATGATACCACTCCAGATTACCGGCGTCTGACCCGCGTTGAGCCTGCAATAATTCAAACTCCTGAGGCCGGAACCTTAACTGGTACTTATTATCAAGTCAAGGTGCTTGTTTTTTCCGCTGAGCAGATTAATACCGATCAAGATAAATTGCAAGAAAACCCCGAGCGCTATCGGGTTAAAGCTCAGCTTAACACTATCATTAGCAGGTAGAAAAATGAGACAAATAACAAAATTGAAATCAAAAAGCTTAAAGAATAAAAGAAACTTATTTTTTCAGGGGAAAAAGGCCTTTACCCTGATTGAGGTTTTGATTGGCAGCACCTTAATGATTGCGGTTATTCTGATAACGCTGGCTCTCTATTCACGCAGCAACCGGGTAGCTGTTGACCAGAATATGTTTGCCCAGATTCAGCAGGATGTGCGTTCGGCTATGTTTCTCATTACCAGGGATGTACGCATGGCCGGCGTAGGTTTGCCTATTGAATTTGCCGGTTATTATATTCAGGGCGTGGATAACGAACTTCAGGGCCAGGGAACAGAGGCTGAAGTTACCCCCGACAGACTCATTATAATGGGTAATATTGAGGACCCTCTTAATTTGAAAATTCAGCAATACCAGGGAGCTTCGGTTGTGGTGGCTGTCGAGGACTATAGCTTCGAGCAATATCCTTACCCGGACGACTTTTATGACGATAAGATAGTTTTAATCCTTCCTAATCCGGCTTCGGGTTGTCGGGCAGGAGAAATTCGCAAAATCACTCATGTTACCCATGCAACAGGCGGGACAAATGAGAGGATAAATATGTCGCCCGGTCTGGCGCCTGGAATTAACCCCCCTGGTGGTCTTTCTGGCACCTGTCCCAGCGCCAACGATTATGATGGCGGCCTGGTTACTTTTGTTAATGTCAAAGAATACTGGCTTGATGTCACTGGTAATTATCCTCTCCTCAGAGCTGGCGAGAATGGTTATATTGGCAATGGTGAAAAAAATATTCTCTATATGACTGAAAATGGTGTTCATTATCCCATAGCCCAGAATGTAGAAAACCTTCAGTTTCAATATAACGGCGATCTCGATGGCGATGGTGTTCTCGACGGCTGGAGGGACTGGGACCCCATGTGGGGGCCAGCTGAGATCTCTCGAATTCAGCAGGTGAGAATATATATACTCGGTTGCACTCCTCGCCCCTTTGTCACCTTTTCTGGCAAACCTGACCCTAAAATTCATCTTTATCGCCGACCAACTGTGGCTAATAATCCAGGTTCTAATAATGACGACCGCCGCCGCCGTTTTCTTCTGGAGTCAACCGCAACTATCAGGAATATTGCCATAAACATTTACAACACAGGAGTGAGATGAAATGAGCCTTTTAAATAAAAGGCGAGGGGTAAGCCTAATAATTGTCATTATGGTTATGGCCTTTCTTTTTTCTGTTGGCCTTTTATTGTTAAGCATAACTGGAACAGGGCCGCACATTGCGGGCAATGTCCGCTTTTACCAGGAAGCCTTTAATGCAGCTGAAGCGGGGTTTGACTCTACTTGGGCCCTATTGAATGAAAATTTCGCCAGTGGCGGATGGGTCTCTTTTGCCGGCCATTACCTGGAAGATCCTCCAGGAATTGACAACCCTGATAAAGAGAATCTCTTTTATTTTAAGCGTCTGACGGATGAAGAAATTCTTGATTATCTGGATAAGGATAGAAATGGTCAATCAGAATATAATAACGTCCTTTTTTTCAATCATCCTTATGTGCCTGCTGGAAGTGAACGCTCCGGGCTTCAATATAGTTTCACCTGCTTTTTAATCAATGATGAGAAGGGGGGTCTCACTGAGGATCACTCTGATGCTTTGCTTGTTTGCATAGGCGTTGTCAGAGCCCAGAATAAAATTCTGGCCACTTCCAGGTTAGAAGTCGTTATCGCCTATCAGGGAATATGAGAATTGTGGAATTTTAAAAAAGCTGGAGACGATAGAAAAAAGGTTAAAAATTTAAGCAAGAAGATACTGGGTTTCAGGCAAAAAAGATAAGGGAAATAAGCGAAAATGAAAAAAGGTTAATTAGATTTGGGAGAAAGGAATGAGAAAACAATATTTAAATCTAATAATTTTAACTTTCTGCTTAGGATTAATTTTTCTCCTCAAGGCGGATAGCCAGATATGTCAAACTCGAATCTTCAAAGTCATTGGCTATGAGGGTGATGCTTCAAGGCTTTATCTTGAAGGTATTTACAATGATATAGCTGGACTTTATCTCAGACTTGATGAAGAGGGAACAAACTGGGAAGAATCCAGTAATTATCCCGTGACCTCAAACTGGAGGATGACTGGAGCTGCGGCTGACTTTAACGGCGATGGCTATGTTGACCTTATTCAGGGGGGAAGAGGCTGCGATAATAACACCGATCCCAATGATACGAATTTAGCCATTTTTGTTAGCCAGGGGAAAGACCCTGACAATCCCTTGCGTTTCAAATTTGATGGCCCATATTATATCAATTATCTGAGCACATTAACCACCTATCAAATCATCGCTCTGGGGGCTGGCGACTATGATGGTGACGGCGATGCTGATATAGCGGCGCTTTCCTGGAGTGGTCGACTCTGGTTTTTCAAAAATCTCTATGCAGAAAATAAGTTAAAGCCAGGAGATATTCCTGAGTTTGATCCTATTCCGACACTCTGGGATGATCTGATTAATGATGGCTATGGCGAATTTGGTTCCAGTGCTAATCGCTGGCGCTGGGAAAGCAATATTTGTTCCGTGGATATAGATAAGGATAACGATTTAGATTTAGTTATCGGTGTTCCTTCCCGCTGGGCCTCAACGAGATATGGTCAGGTGGTTATTCTCTTTAATAATGGTTATGGAGTTTTCTCCCGATTAAATCAGATTATAAATCCATATCCTAATAATAGTTCTTACATTTATGGCGTTTGCGGTGTGGCTGCTGCTGATTTTGATGGCGATGGCGATGCTGATTTTTATTGCGGTTCAGCTAATTCTCGAGAAATTTATTTTTATCGTAATGATGGTGGAATTTTTAACCAGATTAATAGTAAGACAATCAGAATTCCGGCTAAACGCGGTTCCTGCACCTTTCTACGGGAAGGGAATGTAGATAAGAAATGGGGACCGGACTTAGTTCTGGCCACAGATGGCTGGACGGCTAACCCCCCTGGGGGCTATGTATTCTGGTTTCAAAATGACGGTAAAAACAATTTAACCATCAGGCCAATTCCTGAAAGTGGGGTGCCAGTATCTCCCTCTAGGGACCTTGACTCTGGAGCTATTGGCGATTTTGACGGTGATGGTGACTTAGATTTCTTTGTGGCTGATGGTAATGACTCCCGCAATGTTTACTTCTTCATGAATGAAACCTATCCTATTTATCTTCCTGAGGGTAATGTTTATTCCAAAAATTTGCTTCCCTGCGAATTTTTAGATTCCGAGGAACCCGTCGTTGCCGCCACAATCATTGTTAAGCAGGATAAGCCGTCTGGAACAAACATCGTTTATTATCTGGCCAATTCCAATGATGCTAATGGCAATCCGAAATGGGAAGGTCCGGTTACTCCTGGGGTTGAGTTCGAATTTGAAAGCCCAGGCGACTTTATCCGCTGGAAGGCAGTTTTTACTACCACCAATAATCGTGTAACACCAAAATTATATCGACTCGATATTATTCTTAAGCATATTGTTAAGAGGGAATTCTCAAGAACCTTTCATACCTTTACCTCCGTTGATATAGATCCAGACCGAAGCGGTGCAGAAGACGTTCTTTATTCCGCCTCTTTTGAATTTCCGAGATGGAGAGGCCATCTGCGGGCCTGGGATGTGAGCGACCTAAAAATTGCCCGCAAAAGAGCCTCACAGCTCGGTGAAATAAAAGAACTTGGGGCCAAGCTGGCTGAAGATGCTGGCGTTAATTTGCAGATTAAGCCATGGTTAAGCCGAACAGTTTATACTGCTTACGATAGAGACAGTGACGGTCGAATTAATGACCGCCTTGATTTTACTCCTTCGAACGCTGATATTCTGGATGATTTTCTCCTCCTCGGTCAGGGGAGTCCTGAGGTTAGGCCATTGATAAGATTCGTTTTGGGCGACAGGAGCGAAGGCCGGCTCTGGAAATTAGGAGACATCAATCATTCTTCACCCCAGGTTCTGGAACCTCCAGGCGGAAACGAAAATATCCTGGGCGCTTCTTATAAGGCTTTTAAAGAAGCCAATAAAAACAGGCAAAAGGTGGTTTTTGTCGGCGCCAATGACGGCATGTTCCATTGTTTCGATGCCACCACCTTGGAAGAGCTCTGGGCTTTTATCCCTCATAATCTTCTTTATAAATTAAAACGGATGAGAATTAAGGATCCGGATTGTGGCTATTATCTAAATCATGAATTCTTTGTTGATGGCACCCCATCCATTGAAGATGTTTATTATGAGGGCGACTGGCATACCGTTCTTGTCTGTGGCCAGGGAGCTGGCTGGGGTAAAAATCAGAAGTGCTATTATTTTGCCCTTGATGTAACCTCGCCTCTGGATCCGAAGCCTTTATGGGAATTTACCCATGATTACATGGGTGAAACCTGGTCAATTCCAAAAATAGCCCGAATTAAATCGCCTGATAAATGGGTGGTTTTCTTCGGTTCTGGTTATGATAATGACAATGATCCCAAAGAGGCTATTGGCCATTATTTTTATGTGGTTGATGTGGCTACAGGAGAATTACTAAGATCATTTAAAATAGGCCGCGACGGCGAAACCTCTCCCTACGGAATTCAAAATACTTTGCCTGGCTCGCCAGAAACAGTAGACATTAACAACGATAGCTATGCCGATTATGTCTATTTTGGCGATCTTCTGGGCCGAATCTGGAAAATTGACTTGAGCAATAATATTTCTAACTGGACACCGATTAAGCTTTATGAAGATCCCTACAGTTATCCTATTTTTACCAGACCTGCTGTCTATTTTAATCCCATTGATAACACGGTTCGTCTTTACTTTGGCACTGGTGGAAATGATCTTGCTCCTAATAATGCCATCTATTCCTTTGTCGCCCTGCTTGATAAAGGGTCTGAAGGAGTTGTCGAATGGTACCTTGGTTCTGAAGAGCTGGCTAAGAAACTCAGATTAGATCCCGGAACCATGAAAGGAACCCTGGCTCCGGGCGAAAAAATATGGGCTGATCCGGTCATTGTTGATCGGACAGTTTACATTGCTACCCTGGAAGGTTCAATCGAATCGCTTAACCCCTGCAAGAGCACAGCCGGCAGAGGTAAAATTTATGCCCGGTACATTCTGGGCAGCCAGATGGGCGGTTCAACTTTGCTCAGCGATCAGGGTTCAGCGATTGAGTTCATGGAAACGATGCAGAAGGTACGTTCGGCCGTAACTGTCGGGAGCGTGAAAAAGATAGGCGGTCAGGGAAGCCAGCCGCCCATGAGTTTCCGTGAAGTTTTCATTCAGAGCTTTACTCAGCCAACAGAAGGAGGCGGTCCTGAACCACCAAGCGAAGTTTTAGCTCAGCCTGTGCAATCCAATGTTCTAGTAATAAAGAGCTGGCGTGATGTCTATAAAATTTTTAAAGTAATCAAGTAAATCTTTGCCCTTCTGGTGCCAGCAGCAAGCCGCCATCCATACAAGCTGTAAAGAATCCCGAGCAATCGAAACCATATTGATAATTGAATTCTGATCAGAAAATCAAAGGAACTTTTCAAAAAAATCAATTAATTTGGCGGAAGAGAGTATCAATTTTCGTCCTCAAATTTGTCATGGTCAAGTCCTTTTTTGATTCTAATTTTATCCAGGAAAGAGTTAAAAAAATCTATTTTTAAAAAAGAATTTTATCCGATTACAAGTGGAAAGTTTAAACCATCTCGGGAAAAATTCTGCTCCTCTTAAGTCTTAAAGCCAGCCATTGATATCCAATGACTTTTCTTTGAATTTATGAATAATTAATTTAAGATTCTGCCTGCTCTTTTATAGCTTAACTTGGAGAAGCAAACATTTTGTGGAGACAGAGTTTTCAATCCTCTGGAAAAAATAAATGAGCAGCATAGACTAATCTTCTCTTAATGATTAAAATAGAAAACCGAAATCGGAAAGAAGAAATTTAAGCCAATGATGGAAAGCCTTACTGGCTGGCAGGCTCTGATTCTGGGCATCGTCGAAGGTTTGACGGAATTTTTGCCCGTATCCTCCACCTTTCATCTTCTTCTGACCAGCCAGATACTTAAAATTCCTTTAAATCAATATACCAAGCTTTTTGAAATATTTATTCAGAGCGGGGCGATTCTGGCCGTTATCTGGAATTATCGCCAGGAGGTTTTTTCCCGCTTTGATTTGGTGGCGAAAACAGCTCTGGCTTTTATTCCCACGGCTCTTCTTGGCATCGGTCTTTACGGACCAATTAAGAATATCTTCATGATGCACATCCCGGGCCAGATTTATATTTTTCTTCTTATGGGTTTACTTTTTTTACTTTTTGAGTTTCTTGTTCGTCGTGGGCTGATTAAGTTAACCAGAACCATAAATTCGTTAAAATTTCATGAAGCCTTGATAATTGGCAGCCTTCAGGCTTTAGCTTTTTTCCCGGGTGTTTCGCGGGCCGGAGCAGTTATTTTAGCCATGATGCTTTTCGGCTATCGCCGCTTTGAAGCCGCCTTTTTCTCTTTCTTCCTGGCAATTCCAACAATCATGGGCGCAGCCGCCTTTGACCTTTATAAATCGAGAGCCGTTCTTATCTCCTTTCGTTATCAGATTTTGCCTCTGAGTCTCGGTTTTGTTGTTTCCTTTGTGGTGGCTCTTGTAGCTATTCGCTGGTTTCTTGGTTATCTCAGGAATCACAGCTTGAACATCTTTGCTTTTTACCGCTTCATCCTTGGTCTTCTGGCCTGCCTCTGGTTATTCTTAAAATAAAAAATTTTTATTTCTCTCAAGATTGGTAATCTTTTCGCTAAAATCATTTTTTAAAATCTTTTTGCCTGAATAAATTCTTTTTCCCTGGCAAAAAAGACCAATTTTTCTCAATAAAACATCGTTTTCTTTTTAAATCAATTTTTTAATTGTTCTTATTAAATGAAACTCTATCAGTCCAAAGGAACATTTTTAATTTTCTGAGATTTTAACCTTAAGGCTCTGGCTTTGATCGGCGGCGGGAGTGCCAGAAGAAATAGGCCGGTATGCCCAGAGAGATAATGGCCAGGCCAGCAAAAGAATTCCAGAATTCTTTAATCAGCGTATTAATGGAAATATAAAGAGAAGCCAGGATAAAGAAAACCGGTGTCAGCGGATAACCCCAGGTCTTATAAGGACGATGAAGGTCAGGTTTTTTGTGGCGAAGAACGATGACTGCCCCCACCGTCAGACCAAAGAAAAGCCATTGGCCGAAAACAACATACGTGAAAAGCTGTTCAAAGGTGCCCGAAAGACTTAAGATTGAGCTCCAGATAGCCATGATGATAATGGAAACATGGGGCGTCAGGAAGCGCGGATGGACAGCAGCCACCTTACGGAAAAAAAGGCCGTCCCGAGCCATGGCAAAATAGACCCGGGGACTACAAAGTAGATTCTGATTGGCCGCACCGGTAATGGAGAAAAGAATAATAAGAGAAATCAGGGAAGCTCCCCAGGCGCCAACAGCAAAATTCATAACATCAGCCGCGATGCGGTTGCTGCGGGCCATCTGCTCTGAAGGGAAGGCATAAAGATAGGCCAGGTTAGCCAGAAGATAAATGCCAATGACAATTAGAGTTCCGGCGAGCAACCCCAGAGGAAGATTGCGCTGGGGATTTTTGACCTCGCCTGAACTGAAAGTAGAACTTTCCCAGCCTTTATAAGCCCAGAGGGTGGCCACCAGAGCCAGGCCGAATTTGCTAATGATATCGGAGGAAAAAGCCGGAGCCGGTTTTACCCAGTTAGCTATATTGCCCTTAGCGAGCGTGAAGACGATGGCGCAGATAGCGACAATGGCGCCAAATTTAATTAAGGTCAGGATGTTTTGAAGCAGAGCTCCCCAGCGGACCCCCACATAATTAACGATGGCTAGAAAAATAACCAGGCCAATCGCAATAAGCTTCGTGGCAATGAAGGAAAGATTGGGGAGGAAATGGGGTAAATATTTGGAGGAAAAAGCTACAGCCAGAGTGGCAATCGCTCCTGAATCAATGACCAGAAAGAGGGTCCAACCGAAGAGGAAGGAAAGAAGCGAGCCATAGGCCTCGCGAAGGTAAATATACATCCCGCCAGCCTGAGGAAACATGGCGGCCAGCTCACCAAAGGCTAGGGCGCCAAAAAAACAGAGAAGGCCACCAAAGATCCAGACGGACATAATAAGCAGGGGAGAGGCGACATTGCCAGCAACTGTAGCCGGAACGATAAAAATTCCTGAGCCGATTACCCCGCCGACAATGATGCTGATGACGTCCCAGACACCAAGAACCCTGGGCAATTCAGCCTTTTCGGACTGAGTCTTAAAAGCTAGAATTTCTTTAGCCACCTTTTACCCTTTATTTAATTTTTCGATACTTTCGAATTTATAAAAAAATTTATTTTTTTTCGCAACAGAAAATTTTTGAAGTGAATGTAACCCCCCATTTTGAATGAATCTTCCTTTTTTGAACATGTCATCGCTTTTAAAGAACCGGTTCCAGGCTGAATTACCCCTCGAAGGAAGGAAATAACTTTAAAATTTTCTGGATAATTTATTCTGTTCATGCGAAAATAAAATCAATCTAAGGGGAAAATTTTATCTGGCTTAGCCAGCACTCAACGGAACCGATCAGGATTCAATTGATATTCTCTTTGAAGCTGGCTGTGTTTCAGGCCATAAAGAAAATAAATGGATAAACCGGCCAGAAGCCAGATAGCAAAGCGAAACCAGGTCGTAACATGGAGGCTGGCAATAAGATAAAAGCAGAAAGCTATCGTGATAAGGGGGGTGAAGGGGACGCCAGGGACCCTGAAACGCCGTTCAAGGTTGGGTCTGGTTTTCCTCAAAATTATTACTCCCAGGGAGACAATAATGAAGGCAAATAAGGTGCCAATATTAACCAGGTCAATAATCATGGAGAGGGGCAATACGCCAGCAATAAAAGCCGTAATAATTCCGGTTATCCAGGTACAGATATGAGGTGTTTTGTGCACCGGATGAATCCTGGAAAAAGAAGCTGGAAGCAGGCCATCTCTGGCCATAACCATGAAGATTCTTACCTGGCCGTAAATCGTAATGATTAGCGTTGAGATCATACCCACAATAGCACCTGTGGCCACCAGGGCTCCACCCCAGCGGATTCCATAGCGAGCCAGGGCTGCAGGTAAAGCATTTTCAAGGTCAATTTCTTTATAGGGAACCATGCCCGTCAGAACAAAAGCGACAGAGACATAAAGCATGATGACGACAGCCAGACAGAGCATCAGTCCCATGGGCACATCTCTTTTTGGATTCCTGGTTTCTTCGGCCGCCGTGGAAACAGCATCAAAGCCGATATAAGCAAAAAAGATAATAGCTGCGCCGGACATAATTCCTTTCCAGCCGAAAGGAGCAAAAGGGCGGAAATTATCCAGATTTACCTTGGAAACGCCAAGAAGAACAAAGAGCAAGATAACCCCAATTTTAATCACGACAATGATATTGTTTGTGGTTGAACTTTCTCTGATGCCAATGTAGAGAATCCAGGTGATTATCAGAACAATAATAATGGCTGGAAGGTCAACAATTCCTCCAGCTAAGGGAGCTGTTACCAGGGCCTTAGGTAAATGAATTCCGGCTGTTTCCAGCAAGCCCACAAAAGTCGCGGACCAGCCAGAGGCCACGGCGCTGGCTGAAACCATATATTCGAGCATTAAATCCCAGCCAATTATCCAGGCAATCAGTTCGCCAAAAGCCACATAGGCATAAGAATAGGTGCTGCCAGCTACAGGAAACATAGAAGCCAGCTCAGAATAAGTGAGGGCGCAGAAACCGCTCGTTATGGCGGCAATAATAAAGGATAGAAGAACACCTGGACCGGCCAGATGAGCCCCCTGGCCGGTGGCCACAAAAATGCCAGTGCCGACAACAGAGCCAATTCCCAGAGCGGCCAGGTCAATAGCTCGCAGCGTTTTCTTCAATTCTGTTTTTTCTGAGGCTTCCTGAAGCTGAGAAGGAGCCTTGGTCAGCCATAGATTATATTTCATAGCCTCTCCTGATCATTAACTTTAAAAGAAAAAAGATTATAAAAAGGTCTTTCGCTTTTGACAACTTTTTTAGGTTCAGTGTTAATTTTATTTTAGGCGATTTAAATTTTTTTTTACCGAGAATTTAAAAGATGCTTTAAATAAAAAGCCATATTTATTTGGCTTCCCTGGGATCAAGCCAGACCATAAGCGGGCAAAAGCAAACGCAAGATCAGCCAGATAATGAGTCCGCCAGAAAGGCTGATTAAAATTCCAGCCCTGACCATTTTAGTAATCGGAATTAGCCCCGAACCATAAACAATGGCATTGGGTGGGGTCGAAACAGGCAGCATGAAGGCTAAACTGGCGCCAAAGGCACTGCCCAGAGCTGGAGGCAAAGGATTGAACCCGGAAGCTGTGGCTATAGAAATCATTACCGGAACCATCATCGTGGCGGAAGCGGTATTGGAGGTGGTTTCTGTTAGAAGAATCGTGACATAAATTCCCATGAAAGTCAGCAACCAGACAGAATTGGTTCCAGTTATTTTAATTAAGCTCTGGCCAACAGCCTCAGCCAGCCCGGTTTTAAACATCAGGTCGCCGAGGCTCAAACCGCCACCGAAAAGGAGAAGCGTTCCCCAGTCAATGTTAACAGCCTCTTTCCAGCTCATGGTCATTTTGCCCTTTCTCCAATCAGTGGGAATAAGAAAAAGAAGCAGGGCACCAATCAGAGCTGCCACCGCCTCCGGGATTCGGCTCGTTACCATCTGACTTAAAGATGAATTCTCGCCGGATATCATTAAAATAAGACCTGGAGTAACCCAGAGAATAACCGTTATCAGGAACACCAGGAGAGTATTCTTTTCACCCCTTGTCCACGGCCTGAGAGAATTTGACCCGCTCTCCACAGTTTTTATATTGGCCAGACCCCGTTGAATTTCTTTGAGGCCCTTCTTGTGTAAAAGAAAAAGAAAGGCAAAGAGAATAAGATACATGCAGATAAATAGGGGAACAGCGAAAAGCATCCACTGGAAAAAGCTCAATCTTATCCGAGCCAGCTTATTCAGCATGGCAATGGCTATCAGGTTAGGTGGGGTGCCCACAGGAGTGCCGATACCACCCACAGTTGAGGCGTATGCAGCCATGAGAAGCAGAGCTGTGGCAAAAGGTGTTGAAGGTAGGTTTAAAGATGAAGTTGATTCCTGGTTTTTTCCCTGAAGCATGGTAATTAGGCCTAAGGCGAGGGGATACATCATGGCCGTCGTCGCCGTGTTACTTATCCACATGGAAAGGCCTGCAGTGACAAGACCCAGCATAAAAAGGACCCTCAGGGGACTTGTTTTTACCCATTTCCAGGAGAGAACGCGAAAAGCTAAGCGATGGTCAAGGCCATGTAGCGTCATGGAGCGGGCAATAATAAAACTTCCCATGAAAAGGAAAATAACCGGGTCTGAAAAGGGAGCGAGAGCTGTTTTAATTTCAGCCAAACCTAAAAGGACGCAGAGAATAACTCCGAGAATTGCCGTCATGGGGAGAGGCACTGGTTCGCCAATCCACCAGACAACGACCCAGAGAACTATGGCGGCCAGCTTATGGGCTTCGGGAGAAAGAGAAGGAAAAGGGAGTAAAAGAATTAAAAGAAAGATTAAAGGACCGAGCCCGAAAGCAATTGGCTGGCGCCAGAAATCAAAAGGAGAAAAATTATTGTCCTTTATTTTCATTGATTGGATATTTTTATTTGTTTTTTTGACAACTTCAAGGGGGTATGATACAAAAGCCATCTGATTTTTCAGAGGAGGCCCAGGATGAATGTCTTGGTGGCCCTCTTGGTGGCTATTTTCCTTTTTTTCCTGGCCAGTCGCTATTATGCCCGATATCTGGCCGCAAATCTGGGGGAGGACCCGACGCGGCTTACACCGGCCATAATCTGCTCTGACGGCCGCGATTTTGTCCCGACCAGAACTTCAGTCGTTTTTGCTCATCATTTTTCTGCCATTGCCGGCGCTGGCCCCATCCTCGGTCCAACCATGGCCGTTCTTTATGGATTCATTCCCGCGTGGCTGTGGATTGTTCTCGGCGCTATTTTTATCGGCGCTGTCCATGATTATACAGCTCTTTTTATGAGCATCAGGGAAGGGGGACGTTCTGTCGCCGAAATTGCTCGCAAGACCATTGGCCGCATGGGCTTCAATCTATTTATCGGTTTTACCATCATGATGATAACTCTGGTTACTTCTTCTTTTCTGAATGCGACTGCCATGTCTTTAACTTCCCTTTGGCCTTTAAGCAAAATTGGTGTCGAAGAAGGTAAAACCTTTCTTAAAACAGTTGTTGTTGATGGTGTCGTCATGGGCCGAATTGGTGGCATCGCCTCAACTTCTGTCATTTTTATCACTCTCTGTTCACCCTTCCTGGGCTGGCTTATCTTCCGTCGTCATCTGAAAACTCTTTATGCCTATTTTCTAGCCGCGGCCCTGGCCATTATTTCTTTCTTCATTGGTATTTATTACCCGGTCAGCCTGTCGGCCACCACCTGGATGGTCATCCTCTCTTTTTATGTTTTTCTGGCAGCCGGTATTCCGGTGTGGTTGATTCTTCAACCTCGAGATTTTATTAATGTGCAAATTCTCTATGGCGGTATCGCCCTCCTCATGGTTTCTATTTTTACCTCAGGCCTATCCGGACTGAAAATAACAATTCCCAGCTTTAATCTCAGCGAAGGTGTGACCCATCTTGGTCTGATCTGGCCCATGATGTTCTGCACCATTGCCTGTGGCGCTATCAGCGGCTTCCATGCCCTTGTGGCTGGAGGCACAACCTGTAAGCAGGTAGCCAAAGAAGCGGATGTCAGACGAATTGGCTACAATGCTATGCTTCTTGAATCTGTTCTCGCATTGGGTGTTATTGTTGCCCTGGGAAGTGCCATGGATTTTGGGGATTATAAATCCATTGTCTGGCCCTCGGATCCAGCCATAAAATCCAATCCTATTCTCGGTTTCTCCCTGGCAGCAGGCCATCTTTTTAATAAGGCTCTGGGAATTAATGTGGCTCTCGGAGCTGTCTTCGGTATTCTTCTGGTTGAAGGTTTTGTTATTACGACGTTGGATGCAGCTGTCAGGCTCAATCGTTATCTCTTTGAAGAACTCTGGGTCATCCTTTTCTCTCGGCCACCCCGACTTCTCCGTAATTACTGGTTTAATTCAGCTCTGGCTGTTTTTCTTATGTGGATCCTGGCCTATTCCAACGCCTTCATTGCTCTCTGGCCGATTTTCGGAACAGCCAACCAGCTGCTGGCTGCTTTAACCCTTATGACTGCTTCGGCGTGGCTTCTGCTCTGTCACAAAAAGAATCTTTTTACCCTGATTCCAGGCCTTTTTATGCTGGCGACAACAATCGCTTCTTTAATCATCCTTCTTGGTAACTACAGACGTGCTCATAATTATACTTTAATGGCGGCCGATATCATTTTATTGATCCTGGCAGCGGGTTTTATCTGGTTAGTTTTTAAAATCTTTTTCCGGCGACAGAAATTAGCTCAATCCAATCCTTAGTTGTTGCCGCTAATACTTGAAAAATAAAAAACAAAAAGTCTGGTTCTTCTTTAAAAATCATCTAAATCATGCTTTGGGGAAAATTAAAGGCTTTTCTAATTTTATCTTGCCAAACCAGGAGAAGTATAGCTGCTAGAAAACTTGTCGAGAGGCTTTTCATCAGGATTTGTTAGAGAAATTTTATTTTTATATAGCTTGTATCTAATTTAAATTCATATAGGTTTTATTAATATTCAATTATCCTCAAAGTTAATAAACTTAAAGGAGATGAATTTGCTATTAGTTTCATGAAATTATCTTGTTTTTAATCCCAAATAAGTCAGGCGTACGATATTAAAAGGATTATTAATATTTTATCGAAAATGCATATATTAAAAGTCGTATTTTGCCCGTTGTTATTTTTTCAAGATATGGCCATAAAAAATAAAATCAGTAAGAAAATCAAAGTAGAGAAAGGGAAAGCCGCTTTTTGAGATAAGTCTAACGGAAAACATTAAGAAAAAGAGTGATAATCAGGGCGTTGGTAAAATCAATAAAAAAGGCGCCGACTAAAGGTACGACCAGAAAGGCTCGCGGGGCCCGGCCAAAGCGGTCAACAAGGGCTTTCATATTGGCCATGGCATTAGCTGTTGTTCCGAGAGCAAAACCACAGAAGCCTCCGCTCATGACGGCAGCATCATAATCCCTGCCCATCAAAGGAAAAATAGGCCAGATGGCCACTAAAGCCACAAGAATGACCTGAAAAATGAGAATAATCAGCAGAGGAAGGATCAGGCCGGCCAGCTCCCACAATCTTAAAGTCATCAAGGCCATAGCCAGAAAAAGAGCCAGGGAAGCATGGCCAATTGTCTCCAGCGTTTTTTCGGAAAGACTGAAGATATGCGTGAAATCATCCAGATTCCTGAAAAAAGCAGCAACCAGCATCGCTCCAATATAGGCGGGCAAGGTAATTCCTGTTTTGGCAATGAAGCGGCTCAGCCAGGCGCCCAGGCCCATGGCCAGAAGCAAAACGACTACATTTTTAATAAAGTCACGGGCTCTGATGGTTTCTTCAATTTCTTCGGAAGTTATGTCAGCTTCAGCTGGAATTATCTCTATTTTCCCAGACTTATTTTCTTTTATCAGGCCTCCCCTGGATTTTAAGCGCCTTTTCTGGATGATTAAAGTGGCCACCGGTCCTCCAATAAGCCCTCCGGCAATAATACCGAAAATGGCCGCAGCAATGGCGACGCTGGTGGCAGCTGGCACACCTGCCTGTTCAAAGACCGGACCAAAAGCCATGGCTGTAGCCGGGCCGCCGGTCATGGTCATGGAGCCGCTGATAACCCCGTATAATGGATGGATTTTAAAGGGAAAGGTAAGAGCAACTCCCAGAACATTTTGCAGAAAGACAACGCCTGTGGCCAGGCCATAGAAAAGGAGTACCTGGGGTCCACCAATTTTAAGGAGGTGAAGGCTGGCGCTAAAGCCGACTGTTGTAAAGAAGGCAATCATCAGTGGGTCGCGCAGCGTCATATCAAACTCAAAAAAATTCAGCCCAGCCATCTTGCCAAAAAGATTGATGAAAGCTATGACCAGGCCACCAACAACAGGCGCTGGAATATTATATCTGGCTAATGGTTTGATGAGGTGAATAAGAGCATGGCCTAAATAGAGGACGAGGCCGGCGAAAGCCACTGTCTGAATAAGATCTAGTTTAAGCATCGAACAAAACGCCTCGTTTATAACTCAGGCTTTCTTGCTTTGTCAACCCATTATGGTAGACCAATCTATCCTTATCGCTTTTATCCGCATTTTTTAACCATCAATTGCTCTTTTCGTTGATGTCCATAAATCACTGGCTGGAGTGTTAATAGCTGAAATGTCTATGAGTAGTTTTAAGCATTTTGGGTAAAATTAGATGCGGCCTTGAGCTGCGGAATGAACATGGCCGAGACGACTCTTTTCATTGATGTAGGAGACTATATGTGTTTCAGATGAAAGTGTCCGATGGTCAACACCGCTCAGAGAGCTCAGATAGGTCAAAGCTATTTTTTCAATACGGATCCTCATTAACTTTGTTTTAGTCAACGTTTTCTTTCTTATTATGGCTATCTCAGAAGATACTTGATTGTCTGAATTTTATTTTGAGCTAAAAATCTATTTATCCTGGGCTTCTTCAAAATGTTCAAGAGTTGGATATTTACGGAAAAACTCCTTAACTGTAGCCGCCACTGTTCCACTTAGAACAAAAAGAGCAATCAGGTTGGGCAGAGCCATAAAAGCATTGGCGATGTCCCCAATATAAAAAACAAGTTCAATGGAAATTATGGAGCCAATGAAACAAAGGGCTACATAGATTACGCGATAGGGATAAGCTACTTTTAGACCAAAAAGAAATTTCATACATTGTTCGCCATAATAATACCAGCCAATAAGTGTGGTGTAGCCGAAGAGGAAAGAAGAAAGCGCTACAACCAGACTGCCAAAATGGGAGAAAACCTTGGCAAAGGAAGCAGCGGTCATGGCCGTACCGTTCAGACCGCTCTGCCAGGAGCCGGTGGTCAAATTGATTAGGCCGGTCATGGTGCAGACGAGCAAAGTATCAATAAAGACTTCACCTATGCCCATGAGACCCTGGTGGACAGGGGAAGGTGTTTGAGCTGCTGCATGAGCGATGGGCGCACTTCCCAGGCCGGCTTCGTTCGAGAGCAGACCTCTTCTAAATCCCATCTGAAGAGCACTTTTCACGCTAGCGCCAAGAAAACCACCAGCGGCAGCAGCTGGCGTAAAGGCGTGTTTAAAGATTAAAGCAAAAGCTTTAGGAATGGCTGTTATATGAACTAAGAGAACAATAATAGCGCAGATAAGGTAAATGAAAAGCATGGTCGGCACGACTTTTTCAGCCACAGCCCCGATTCTTTTAATACCTCCAATGACCACTAGACCAACCAGGGTGGTTACGATTAGCCCGATAATTAATTTAGGTATACCGAACTGACTGTTAAAGGCCAGAGCTATCTGATTAGCCTGCATCATATTCCCTGTGCCAAACAGGGTGGCAAAGGCGCCGCAGATGGCGAAAATCGGGGCTAATATATGGGCAAAGGTGGCATTTTTGAAACCATTTTTTATGTAATACATAGGGCCACCGGCAATCCGGCCATCAGGGTACTTTTCCCTGTACATAACCCCAAGAAGAGCCTCAGAAAATTTGGTTGCCATGCCAACTGAACCGCAAACCCACATCCAGAAGATTGCTCCAGGGCCACCGGTAAAAAGGGCTGTCGCCACCCCACCGATATTGCCATTGCCGACGGTTGCCGCCAGGGCTGTTGACAGGGCAGCAAAGGGCGAGATATCACCCTCTCTTTTAAGCTTTGACCTCCGGCCCATCAGCCCGGCGAACATCAATTTGAAGCTATCCCCGAGTCTTCGAAATTGAATGAAGCCGGTGCGGAGACTGAGCCAGAAGCCAGCGGCAAAAAGAATGAAGAGCATATATCCCCATATTTGAAAGGAAATTTTGGTCACCCAGATGTTGAGTTGCTGATAAAATTCCTGCATCTTCCTCTCCTCGCTGGGGGATATTATCATAATTGATTTTGAGTCTCAAGGCGAAGGCTAAAGAAAAAAGACTTTTCAGGCAACGATTCTCGAAAAAATCAGGCATGAAAAGAAAGCTCACCGCAGGCGAACAGACTTAATTCGACAAGGCTGATGGCAATAGTTTTGATCTAGATCAAGTCAGAAGCCTTAGGCACAGGACCCCATTTGATTTTACACAAAATGTTTGAGGCTACCCAACTTTCAACAATGTATAAATTTTCAGCAAATCATAAATTTTCAAAAGGCCAGGGTAGTCATAATTAAGAGGTTATCCCGTAGGTATTTCTAAGCTGGTTATCTCTCCTTTCAAGTTGAAAAGAAAGTCCTGATTCGGTATATTCATAATGGTTGCCTCCAAGCGCGCCCGTAGCTCAGATTGGATAGAGCGTCTGACTACGAATCAGAAGGGCGGGGGTTCAAGTCCCTCCGGGCGCGCTCCTTCCTAAAACTGAAATTTTTCCCCTAGAATTGATAGAACCTTCGTCAGAAACAAAGGAATTTCATTAAAATTAAGGTTTATCTGACTTTTTTATGAATAGAAAAGATATTTCAGGAGATCAGATGGTTAATTCAGTCTTCTTAGCTTATGGCCTATGAGGCGAATTGGATTAATGAGAATGAAAATAAAGGACTATAGAGATAAATTAACACTTTTGCAAAAAATCATAATCATAAGGCTCATAAATGGCTTTTTTATCAGGAGATTAGAAGAAAGGTCAATTTAAGGCCAGATGGAATCTCAAGACCAAGATTAAAATTTTCTTTTTGCTTTTCTTTTAAATTTCCTTATTTTTTGGTAAAAAACGGAAACAGACTGAAATTTAATTTTCAGGAGTGGAGATCATGCCCGAAAGAAAAGACTCCGGTCGTGGCACCTGGGGTTCCAAAATTGCCTTTATTCTGGCGGCTGCCGGCTCAGCCATCGGTCTGGGCAGTCTCTGGCGTTTTCCTATCATGGTCGGCCGGATGGGTGGAGCCGTCTATGTTTTTGCCTATATTTTGGCTGTCTTTTTTATTGGTTTTACTGAAATGCTGGCTGAGCTGGCCATTGGCCGCCATACCCAGAAGAACCCGGTTGGCGCCTTTGAAGCTATTCGGCCCCGATCTGGCTGGAAATACCTTGGTTATGCTGGCGTGGTCACGACCATTGCCATTCTTTCTTATTATGCTGTTGTCGCTGGCTGGGCCTTTGGTTATCTCTATAAAACGATTTTTGGTCTCTTCCGAAATATTACCTGGGAATCTTCGGCGGCTCTCTTTAATCGTTTTGTGGCCAATCCCTGGGAGTCCCTTTTTTGCTTCCTGGTAGTCATGGGGATTACAACCTACATTATTTCACGGGGAGTACAGTCTGGAATTGAGAGATTCGCTAAAATTCTAATGCCCATCCTTTTTATTTTAATGATTTTTCTGGCCCTTAGAGCTCTGACTCTGCCCGGGGCCAGCCGGGGTGTGACCTTTTATCTTAAGCCTGAGCTCAGCAAAATTGATGTGAAGGTTCTATTTTTTGCTATCGGGCAAGCCTTTTATTCCCTGAGCCTGGGGATGGGCATAATGATTACCTATGGAAGTTATATTTCCAGGGGCGAAAATCTTGTTTCTTCAGCTGGCTGGGTCTGTTTCTCAACGACTCTGGTCGCCTTTCTGGCTGGAATCATCATTTATCCCACTCTTTTTGCCACTCCAGATTTGACACCGGAAAAATTTGAGCCCTCCCTTGGTCTGATGTTCCAGACAATTCCCCTGGTGATAGCTAAACTGCCAGGTGGTTTTCTCTTTGGATTCCTCTTTTTTATCCTTCTTCAGGTGGCTGCTCTGACCTCAACTGTTTCTCTTCTGGAGGTTCCAGTCGCTTTTCTCATCGATGAGCATAAATGGTCTCGGCCGAAAGCAGCCCTTTTTCTTGGCGGACTTTCTTTTCTTCTGGGTATTCCCTCAGCCCTTTCTGTTGGCGCCTCTACTGCCTTAACCAGGTTCGGCTTTTTCAACAAAATGGACCTTATCTTCGGCAATATCCTGCTGGCTGTTGGTGGTCTGGGAGTTTTAATTTTTCTTGTTTACTTCTGGGGGATAAAGCCAGCTCTCGAAGAAATCAGGGCAGGTTGCCCCCGTTTTCGCCTGGAGCCTCTGTGGGTCTTTAACGTCCGTTTCCTGGCTCCACTGGCCATCCTCATATTGCTGATTTTCATAAAAACAATAACCGGATAATTAAATTACACGGTTTTTTAATGTGTTTCTTTTTTCATTGATTGAGGTTATTCTTTAAATTAAACTGGGATGGATAAATCAATCTTAGAAAATTCAGTCCTTTTGAATTGACCTTCCAGCAAATTTCAGGCACAGAAAACTTGAATTGAAGCCAGATAAGTGGAAAGGCCATATTTAAAATCAGTTAAATAACTGTTCCGGGGTAAATAACTCCATGTTTAGGCACAACAATTATCCCATCCCGAATGACATAGTTTTCATTGTCCTCATTCTGAACGTTTCTGAGATTAACCAGGCGGCAACTGTCGCCAATGCGAGCATTTTTGTCGATTATGGCTCGCCTGATCTCGCAATTTCGGCCAATACCAATATTGGGGATTCCTCTCTTGGCGTTAGCTTCAATTTCTTCCACAGCTTCAAAATAGTCGGCTCCCATGATAACCGAATCTTCAATCACGCAATTTTCGCCTATTCTTGACCTAATGCCGACAATTGAATTCCTGATCCAGGAACGATTGATAATGCTACCCTCACAGAGAATCGAATTTTCTACTTCAGAAAAGATAATTTTTGAGCCAGGCAAAAAACGGGCGTGCGTGAAAATCGGTCTTTCTTCATCATAAAAATTAAAGGGGGGCAAGGGCCTAGTCAATTCAATATTGGCTTCATAAAAGCTTTTAATGGTTCCGATATCCTTCCAGTATCCCTGGAATAAATAGCCATAGACATTATAAGTTTGAATGGCAAAGGGTATGACGCCACGGCCAAAATCCTCGAAAGGTGTCGTCTTGAGCAAATCGCGCAGCACAGGCCAGGAAAAAACATAGATGCCCATGGAGGCAAGGTAACATCCCTCTTTCCCCTCAAAGCCCCAGGCTGAAGCTAAGGAGGGGGGAATGGCCATAGCTTCAAGCTCCGGTCCTGGCCTGGGCTTTTCAATAAAAGAAATTACCCTCGAATCTTCATCCAGTCTCATTATTCCAAGTTCAGGCGCCTGCTCGGTGGTGACTGGAGTTACAGATATAGTCACATCGGCCCCCTTCTTCTGGTGGAATTCAATGAAGGGCCGATAGTCCATGCGATAGAGATGGTCGCCTGAAAGAATAAGAACATAATCACCTTTACCTTCGATGAAGAAGAGGTTCTGACGGACTGCATCGGCTGTTCCCTGATACCAGTCGCGGTTTTCAAGAGTCTGCTGGGCACTTAAAATGGTGATAAAACCGGGGCTGAAATTGTCAAAACGATAGGTGAGAAAAATATGCCGGTGCAGGGATTCTGTGCTGAACTGGGTTAAAACATAAATTTTTCTCAGCCCCGAGTGCAGACAGTTGCTGATGGCAATATCGATCAATCGGAAACGGCCGGCAATGGGGACCGCGGGCTTGCTTCTGATTTTGGTCAGGGGATAAAGGCGGGATCCCTGTCCTCCGGCCAGAATAAGGGTGAGGACATTTTTCATGACCCGATTTCTCCTGAAGCCGGGCGGCGACGCCGTTCAAAGCCAGAAACGCAGACAAATTCGAGTTCATTTTCCGGGTCAATGGCATCAAGGAGCAGATTGAGCCCGAGGGTATCGCTGGCGATGTGCCCGGCAACAACGATGTTTAAATTTGCTTTTTTTGCTTTTTCTAAATGTTCTTCGCTGAAATGCATGCCGACAATAGTGGAAATACCACTTGTAGCAATTTTGTCAAAAATTTCCTTTGAACCCTCAGTTCCGCCGGTCATATCCACGTAAATCTGGCCGCAGCGGCTGTTCTCCGAACCATTCAGGATTCTGGGCGCGCCCTCCAGTTTGGCCGAGGCCTCATATTCAGGTATGCTGCGAAGTATCTTCAGCAGATCCCGGAGAAAAAGAGGCTTTTCCTGGTCAAATCTTTTTTTAAGATAGGTGGTAACGCAATTATCGGCCGGGGTATGAAGGCAGACGAAGGGAAGACCGAGCAGGCGAGCGACATCGACTGTTCGGTTATGATTTACGGGCAGAAGCCGCCTCTCCACCTCAGCTATTCTTTTTTCCATGAGCTGTTCGACCACACTCACGGCAATGCCATACTGACTCAGAAGATCGACCTGAAGCTTCATCACTTCGGCCAGGCGGGCCAGAGCCCGGCCTTCAGGATGATGGGCGATGAGACAATCGATTTTCTCTCCTCGATCACGGTTAAGAAGATAGGCGAGAAGAACCTCACCCACTTCGAGATCAATGCCCACGAGGACCTTTTTCACCTCTGTTTCCGGATCGCCCCAGAGAATTCTGGAATCAGCAAAAGGATTGAAGAGACGATCCAGATCAAAGGAGGCTTTTTCGCTTTCTTCTAATTTTTCATATCTTTCCTTTTCTTCGGCCAGAAGACGGTCAATTTCTTCTCGACCCCTTAAATCATGGTCAATACCGATAGCCACGGCGCGCCGATAAATTTCTCCCAGCTTCATTTTATTACCTCCGTCAAGATTTATATTTTAACTCAGGTTTTCCTCCGGGGAAAGAGGATTTTCCTCCCTCGGGTTGTTATTTAATTTTTTAATATCCAGAAAACATTTTATCTTAGAAGACCGGAAAGGCTTGCCGCCTGACAGCTAATATGGTATAAGGAAAAAACATGATAGAAGATGTTTTTAGAGCCAAGGTCAATCGTTGCCTCAATTTATTGCAAACTTCGCTTAAAGAGATTAGCGCCTTGAGTGAAAGACCAAAAATTGAAGCAAATGAATATTATCGTTTACGAAATCAGATCAGGGAAGCGAAAGCGGCTTTTGACGAGGTGAAAAAAGAGACCAGGCGCCTCTTTGGTCCCCCACCGGCTTATGCCCCCAGAGATTTTGAAAAGAGGCGAGAGGAAAGCCTGGAAAGGTTGCGGCTTCTTGTTAAAAGCGAAGAAAAAGAAAAAATAGCCGAAGAGCTTTTTCAGGATGAACTCATCGGCCGATATTTTGACCTGGATGAAGTCAAAAATTTCGTTGAGGAACAGTTTGAAAGCCAGAAAAAGGGGAAGCGAAAATTAGCTAATTTTAAAGCCCGTCTTTTCATTGAAAAAATCAAAAGAGACCTTAACCACGCTGAAACTTTAATCAACTCCTTAAAAAGCAAGGTTAACTTCGGCTAATTATTTCGCTCTGGGCAGAGGGTCCTCATAAAATTTTAAATTTTTATTTATTAAGATTTTTTCCTGCTAGGTTAAAAATAAAAATTATTCTGGCTGATTAATGTTAACTGAGGTTTTCTTTTTTCAAAAGGAACCGCAACGCCGTCTGTCAAAAAGAGAAGAGACTTTTTTCCGCCATTATTTCATTATTTATTGAAAAACCTGCTTGAAGATATTGACCAGGTCCAGAGCGTAATCGACTTCAGTCAGGGGAATATTGCGGGCTTTAGCGATATTGGTAAATCGACCATCCTTGTTACTATCCCTGGTGACAATAATATAATCAGCAAAGGGCGCAACAGCATCAATCATTCTTTCGTTATCGCTGCCAGGCGCACCCCGCAAGGCGGAACCACCAACATGAACAGCTATAATAAATATCTTATTTTTCTGGCAATAATCTACGATTCTTTTAAGTCTGGCCTCCTCTGCATCTACAGTTAAGCCTGAAGCCCCCATCCCTTTAAGGCTGGCACCAATAGCAAAAATGATTGTTTTATAAGGGGTTCCCTTGGGATATTTGCTTAAATCAGTATAAACCTCGACATGAAAACCTGGTCCAGATTCCCTGTCAGCCAGGCCGACGCCGCTTTTAATAAGTTCAACATCAGGTACATCGCAATAATCATACTTTATGCCCGCCTCTTCCAGAATAATATTGACAGTATTAACATCATTACTCTGTCCAGCTGAAGTTGTCAGAACAGGGAGACTCGCCCTGGGAATTTTTGTCTGAGCCATAAGAGGAAAAATAGAAAAAAGCGCCGCTATAACTAATGAAACCATCAAAAAATAAACGCCTTTTGTCAAAAACTTCATTTGTTCTCCTCCACCTCGCTCTTTTTTTGATTTAAATTTCTCATTTCATTTCATTTTGATTCATTTCATTCCATTCGTTTCCTTTCCTTTCAGATCACTTCATTTATAAATAAGTATCTTTCTAAATAAATATCTTTCCTTCTTATATTTTTCCACCTTTTGGTTTTATCATCTTTATTTTTATTTTTCTTTTTCTTTTTTTCTCTTTCAATTTTTCTTTATTGATTTCTTAATTACTTGCTTGCTTAATTAATTAGTATTTTATTTTTCTTATATAAGTTTTTCTTTCTTTCTTCCTTCCTTCCTTCCTTCCTTCCTTCCTTTTGTACCTCCGGGTCTTATTTATATATTAATTACTTTTTTCTCGCTTCTTCCCCTCGGCCAGCCTTCATCCACCTTTTCCCTTGTCATTCAGCTTTTTCGTCCTGCCTTTTTTCCTGTTATTCTTTCGCCTATCTTCTGCTCAGTCTTTTTCTTCAAAAAGATTAAAAGTAACGCCTCTATTTTACACCTTCTTCGAAGATAACATCAAAGATGCGGATGGCTTTTCGCCACCATTCAGGATAGGCTGGTTGATCGCGATCCATAATTCTTTTTTCAACGTCATAGAACTTAAGGTGATTGAATTTAACCAGAAGGTCATCACCCAGCTTCCACCAGGCCTCAACTACATTTTTCGCATTATTCAAGCAGTAGGCTGTCAAAAATTCAGAAGCCTTAGCCGGTGATTCTTTATAAAGATCGAGGGCTCTATCATCTATTTCCCTTGTCCTTTCCAGGGCCCCGCCTTCCCATTTAGCTTGAGCTTTCTTAACCTCCTCGAGACAATAATTGTAGGCTACCTGGACATGAAAATCGACATAGTCAAAGGCCCAGCGAGCTGACTCTCGATTAAACACCCAGTGATCGCCGATTTTGAAGGAATCAGGCATATCGGTTATACCCGCATAGAAGGGCATATAGCAAGATGTGTCCTGAACACCTAAGGCTATCCAGACAAGACCCCCGATGGGATTGGGTAACCAGCCCCGGCACTGGGTGATGGTTGTATATTCGGCTCTGGGATCACAGATAGTCCTGGTGGTTCCGAAATAGTTAGGATTGCGGAATGGACCGCCTCTTATGCCCTTAACACGGTCAAAAATAGTTCCCTGAGCCCTGTCCCGGGTCATGGCCATGACATCCTGAACGGAAATTGGCCTGTCCGGCTTAACCGAGAAGGGATAATCCATATTTGGGGTATCAGGGCTGAACTTTTGAGATGGGGCTACTAAATCAAAAAAACGCCAGAGTCGGGCCCTTCGACCCTCAGTTGACCTGGCACTGCCTTCAGCAGGGGAATAGGCCTTCTTCCAGTTGAAGGGCTTCCCGCTCTTGGGGTCATAAAGGCCCTGTTCAATGGCGAAGGAGATAACGTTGGGTGAAGCCAGGAAATAGTCTGTATTTTTAAGGTCTATCTCACCTATCCGGCTTTCATTGGGACAAACACTGACATGGTCATCAGGCACACGCTGGGCACACCAAACCGCTCCTGGCTTGCCGCTTTCCGGTTTCCACAGGGGACCAACAGGCATGATTTCAAAAACCCAGACTTCATTGGGGTCATGAACGCAGAGCATTTCACCATCATCGTTATAGCCATAGCCATATTTTTCGGCCAGAGAGCCCATAATTTTGATGGCTTCACGGGCTGTTCTGGCTCTTTCCATGGCAATTAATGTCAGCATGGTGATATCAAATTTAGCACTGGGCGTGTTGTTGACCAGTTTGCGCACGGTGCCAATGGTTGATTCACCAATAGCGACCTGATTTTCATTTATATAACCGAACATGCCGTGAATATAGGCATAAGTATGAGGTACCTCTGGTATCTCCAGGCCAGTAAAATCCTGTTTGTAAAGGTCCCATTTTAAGCCCTGTTCAGGCGGCCAGGTCTTGTATTGATTGATGTGGTAAATTTTTCTGGTTTCGCCTGGCTTATGGTCAGCCGCCGGAACATAACGAAAAGTCCAGTCACAGATACCACAATCACAGGTATGGGTAGCCATGGTTGAGCCATCAGCTGAAGCTTTTTTCCCGACCATAATAACCGTACAGGCTCTCCCTGAGTCAGCTGATAAAGTTAAATCTGATTCTGTTTTTCCTTTTCCAGGTAAAATAAAAACCATAAAAGAAAAGATGACCAGGATAAGGCCAAGGGGAATTAAATTTTTCCATCTCATTTCAGACTCCTCAAAGAATTTTTTTTAATGATAAATTTATTCATGGTTCAAAAAAAAGGCTTCGATTCATAAATGAGAAAGCGAAAAGAAGAGAAATAAGAAAAGACCTGCTGGCCCGTGTTAAGTTATAACTCATTTTCAATTGAAATAGATTCTATCAGGAGGGGCGGTTGAGGGGTCAGTGAAATAATAGCCGACTCCTTTTTCGACCACCTCGGCATAGCGGGGAACATGGTGAAGTATAATTGATCGTTCAGGGCTGCGCCGCGAATACTGCCTCAGAATTTCCAGGGTGACGGAAAGGTGCTGACCAACCCTTTTTTCTAGAGGCCAGCCGGTTTCATCGTAGGGTACAAAGAGTTTATTTTTTCTGGCCAGGCGAAGCAGAAAAGGGTCCCGGCCATCAAGAAGAAGCTTTTCGGTTTTTGGCCCTGTAGGCTGGTCTAAAAAGGGAATGGGAGCTTCCAAAAGAAAGGGCATGGCCTCTGAATAATCGCCAATTTCCCGGTGAGAAAGGCCCCTGAACTTTGCCGGGGAGGGCTCAACATGATTATCAAATTTTTCCATGGCCTTCACAGTCAGAGAGACCATGGTGGCTAATTTGGCCGATTTTTCCGGAGCCACAATACAGTTGGTCACCGGAAACATGGTTTCAGCTCCGTGAATATCAATGACCAGATCAACTCTTTCCTGGCGAATCAGCTCCATGGCAGCATAGGTAACCTGTTCCATAGGCAGGCCATTAGGTCGTCCGGGCCAGGTCCGATTGATATTGCGAGCATCTAGAAAAGAAAGAAGCTGGCGCTCTGGGTAATGGATGTATACATCTGGGTCTGGCCATTGATCAAGGGGCGAAGCTTCTCGGTTACCCATTCTGAATTTCTTTTTTCCCCAGCTTGTGGGAATCTCAAAAAAAAGCGGATAGCCATCACCGGGCCGGGTCGCCCGGCTGGCACTATGATTGAACTGGGGAATAATGATGACTGTTCCTTTTTCCACCTGGCCATTTTCTATCATCACCAGGGTGGCCAGCATGCCTTCAGGCTCATTGGCATGAGTATTGCCCAGAATTAGAACTTTTCCCCCCTGTTCCTTACCCTCAAGGAAGAAAACCCAGGTGTCTGCCATGCTCCCTTTGAGGGCCGGAAGATAATTACTGAGTTTTATGACCCTGGTCACACCGGGACCAGCCACAATGGGCAGCTGATAATGGCGGTGCTGGTAAAGTTGAAGGCCAGGGATGAGAAGAAAAATGGCCAGTAATATTAAAAGAATAATTTTTATTTTCATCTTTTATTTTATCCTCAAAAGGCGAAGAATCAGGGGAACAAGCACAAGTAAATAAAGAATCATCCGGTCAATCTTTTTCTTTTCCAGCCAGAAATTCCAGAAAATCATGGCAGCAATAAAAGCTGAAATCAGATAATAAGAAATCATGATTATTTTAGACATAAGTTTCGGTCCTTCCCTTTAATTCCATCTAACTGACTGATTGCTCTTGCTTTTAAAATTTCCAATTGATATTTCCAGTATCATTTAACTCAAATTCTCCATCCATGTTTTAACCAACGCTCCAGCGGACCAGGAAACTGAGTTTGGTGCTGAAAACAACCATCAGAACACCGGCAATGGTAATAATTATCCAGGGAAGCCAGGTTCTTTTAAGGAAGCTCCAGTAGGAGCCTTCATAATTAGAAACCATAACTGAGAGCCGGCCAATAAGGGCAGTGGGCGGTAAACCATCCCCCAAGGGCCAGAGAAGGCTCAATCCAGAAATGGCCACGGTGGCATGAAAGCCCAGGGAATCGAGATACCAGATTAAAGGTATTCCCAGGATGGCCGCTGCTCCATAGGTCAAGACGCCTTCAGAAATAGGAATGATAATGGCTAAAAGAATAAAAAGGACAACGACGGGGATACTGATAACTAAATAGGAAAGAAGTCCTCTGACACCGCTGGCTGTCATCACCTGCTGGAGCATGCCAATAACAATCATCGTGGCAATCAGAGGTAATAATCTGTCCATAGTCTCGCGAGCGATAGTGAGGAAGGATAGCCTCCTGGAGCTCGTAAGCCAGGCGATTATTGAAGCTAAGAAAAACTCGAGGGGAAGGCCCAGAACAGGCATCTGAAATGGCCAGAGGCGGTAGGCCAGAATCAAGCCGAAAAGGACAATGAAGGGGACGGCTACCCGCCACCAGCTCATACCTGGAGGAATCTGGATTTTTTCCAGAGCTTCTCCGACGAGACCAGTTTCCTCTCTTTTCCAACCCAGAGCGAAAATGGTGAAGGTTCCCAATAAAAGGACAGGCAGCCCCAGCGGAAGTTCGAAGCCCACATAGGGGATAGCCGTGCCAGCACAAAGAACCATAGCCCAGATATTAACGGGAGGAGCAGCGGCGCTTAAGCCAGCGAGGATAAAGAGAATGGCTGCTGTTCTTGGCCGAGAAATTCCAAGATAATTAAGGGCCATGGCAACAGGTGCACCCACAACCAGAAGGGAGACACTTCCCGCTCCGGTTAAAGCACCGGGAATGAGAACAATTATCATCAAAACCAGAAGGGCTAAGGGTCTGATTTTGCTCAGAGATCTCATGGAAGACCGAACAACATAATCAATTCCTCCTGATTCCCTCAGGATGGCCATAAAGATCGTGGCTGTGGAGAAAACCAGAATGACATCGAGATAAGTAAAGGAGCCTTCGACTAAATGCCTTAAAATTTGTGTCCAGGGCGGAGTGGAGAAAAAAGCACCGGTTATGGCTCCAGAGAGGGCCGCCAGAAAAAGGCTCAGTTCAACCGAGAATCGTCGCCACTGACCCAAGATATAGGCAAGAACCATTACGCTCAGGACAATAATAATTTGGCCAATCATCGCGAAACTGTGGCTAATTTATTTTCATTTAAAATGAAAGTCAAGAAAGAAATGACTCCTTCAAAAATGAATTTGTTATTGTTTGCCAGGAAATTTCCTCTTTCTGTCATCAAAAACCTTACCCTCTAAAAAACATTGAAGTCAACTCTGAGATATCGTGATAGTTTAAACGAGTAGACATGCAATCCATGTTCCAGAGAATTTATCGCTTGAAAAAAATCATGAAAGTCGATTATTTAACTGGAAAAAAATCAATAAAAGGTTTAAGAAATGACTTGAAAATGGAAAAAGATTTGTGATAGGAAGAGAGGGGAAGAAAGAAAATGTTCTGGGGAAAAATATTTAAAAAGAAAAAAGTAGAGCAGGAAGAGGGTTGGCTTAAAAGAACCCGGTCAGACCGGCGCCGGGATCCGAGGATCGAGGAGGAAAAGGAGGTCATGCTGGAAATCGTGAATTCCAGAAGTTTGAATGAGCAGGAGAAAAAGCAGCTTTTAGCCAGAAGCCTTGATATCTCGGTGGGTGGCATTGGTCTCGAAGCGGCCGAAGAGTTTGCGCCCGAGTCCCTCATCCGGCTGAAAATTCCCTCTGATCAGTTAGGCAAATGGATTCAGGTTTTTGGTCGGGTCAGATGGATCAGGAAGATTGAAGAGGAAAGAATAATCGAGCTTGGCCTAGAATTTATTGATACCCCTCCTGAAACTGTCCTTGATTTAATGGAACATATTTATCGCCGGAAAAGCTAAACCTTCTATGGCCCTTCATTAAAAAGAAAAAAATTATACCTTTTTAAATTTATAAGAAAATTTGGCTAGAAATCACAAAGTAATTTGTCATAAAAATCAATTCTGGAGAAAGAGATGATTCGAATAAGGTCTCTTGCTGCCTGGCAATGGGCGGCCTTAGTTTTGCTCAGGGTTATCATTGGCTGGCATTTCCTTTATGAAAGCCTGGCCAAAGCTTTCAACCCCTACTGGTCTTCAGCCAGTTATTTAGCTGAAGCTAAGTGGCTTTTCCCAGATTTTTTTATGGCCATTGTCGCCAGTCCGCGCTGGCTGAAAATAGTCGATTTCCTTAATATCGGTGGCCAGATAGCTATTGGTCTGGGCCTCATAACTGGCTTTCTGACAACCCCAGCCTGTTTAGCCGGTCTTGTCCTTCTTGCCCTTTATTATATTACCAATCCTCCTCTAATTGGTTTTAAATCTTCTATGCCGGCTGAAGGAAGCTATTTAATCGTTAACAAGAATCTGGTGGAACTGGCTTCTCTTCTTGTCCTTGCCCTTTTTCCTACAGGCAGGGTAGTGGGGCTTGATCGGCTTATTTTTGGGCCGATCAAGGCCAGATCTTCGCGGGAGGAATAGCCATGAGCGAGGAAAAGAATAAAGAAGAAAAAAATAAAATGGAAGGGAAGGGGGAGAAAAAATTCAGGCGCCGGGATATTCTTCTTGGTCTATCAACACTTCCTTTTCTCGGTGGTTTTTTAGCAGCCTGGCTGAAAAAGCGTCGTTATGATGAGGGGAAAAAGCAGGCAATTCTTAAACAATTAGGCCTTGGACCGGAGGCGCCGGCAATTCTTCCTGAAGGGGCCCTGAAAAGGTCGAATCAGGTTATAAGGTTAGGTATCATTGGAGCTGGAAGTCGGGGCGAGCATCTGCTGCGCTGCGCTGGTTTTGTCCATCCGGACTGGCTTGAAAGCCGCAGGCGAGCTCGTAGATTGAATCCCCTGGATCAAAGCCTGGAGATTTTTCTAAGCCAGCAGGATACGAATTGCCTATTAACTGCGGTTTGTGACGTCTTTGAACCAAGAGCAGAAATAGCTCTGGAAGCATCAAAACATGTACTTCGAAATGGACAGGTGGTTGAAGAAAGGGGGGCAAAAAGATATCGTCATTATCAGGAATTGCTTAATTCTTCCGAGGTAGATGCGGTCATTATTGCGACTCCAGACCATTGGCATGCTCAGATGGCTTTAGATGCGGTGGGAGCGGGCAAACACATTTACCTCGAAAAATGTATGACGCGCACAGCCGAGGAAGCAGTTAAGCTCTATGATGCTGTTAAAGCCAGCCGGATTGTCTTTCAGTTAGGTCATCAGCAGCGACAGCAGGAAAGCCATGTCCGGGCTCGAGAAATCGTGCGACGGGGTTTATTAGGCAAGATTACCCTGGTGGAAACTACAACTAACCGGAACAGCCCTGAAGGTGCCTGGCAGTATGAAATTCCCGAAAATGCCGGTCCGCACAATATTGACTGGGAACAGTTCCTGGGGCCGGCGCCGCGACGCCCCTTTGATGTTTATCGCTTTTTCCGCTGGCGCTGCTGGTTTGATTACGGAACAGGCCTTTCGGGCGATCTTCTCTCCCATGAGTATGATGCTGTTAACCAGATACTTGAGCTTGGTATTCCTAAATATGCCGTTGCCTCCGGCGGCATCTATTTCTTCGATGATGGTCGCGATGTTCCCGACGTCTTTCATGCTGTTTTTGAATATCCTGATAGGGATTTGACGCTGATTTATAGCGCCACTTTAGCCAGCGATCGTTATCGTGGCCGGATCTTCATGGGCCATGATGCCTGGATGGAAGTTGGAGAAACCCTGACCGTAACTGCTGACCCGGAAAGTACGAAATATAAAGAACTTTATCTTGAACAATTGATTGAGCCCTCATTACCTCTATTTTCTTTTCGTCCAGGAGCCAAAGGAATTGATACCGTCACTTCAGCCAGCGAGCGCTACTTTGCTACCCGTGGTTTGCTTTATTCCTATAAAGGAGGCAGAAAGGTTGATATTTCTCATCTTCACGTCCTTGAATGGCTTGATTGTATTCGAGAAGGGCGTCAGCCCAGCTGCAATATTGATCGCGGCTTTGAAGAGGCCATAACCTGTCATATGGCCACCGAGGCCTACCTTCGAGGTCGCCGAGTTGAATGGGATCCTGCGAGCCGTCGCATAATTTAAGAATACTTTCAACTTCCTTATGATTGAAAAATAAATTCCAGCAAAAAGGAGGTAAAATGAGCGTCAGATTGCGCCTGGGGCTGATGATGTTTTTACAGTATGCCATCTGGGGCTCCTGGTCTCCTGTCCTTTCTGATTATATGATTAACAGACTTGGTTTCAGTGGCACTCAGGTTGGCTTTATTTACAGCCTTTTACCTCTGGCCACCATTATTTCACCTTTTATTGGCGGCCAGGTAGCTGACCGCTATCTGGCAACCCAGAAAATAATTGCCATTCTGCAACTTGCTGGCGGCCTTCTTCTTATTATTGGTTCGAGACTTACTGATTTTTCCTCCCTGGCCGGTCTGATGCTGGTTTATTGTCTTATTTATGCTCCAACTCTGGCTTTAACTAACTCCATTGCTTTTATCCATCTGCGGGATAGAGAGCGGGAGTTCGGACAGGTCAGGGTCTGGGGCACTATAGGCTGGATTGTGGCTGGTTTGCTTCTTGCTGGCTGGCGCCTGACTTTCAAGTCCTTTGGCCTGGCTCCAGTAGCTGGAGATACGCTGCTTCTCGCCGGAATATTTTCTCTTATCATGGGCCTGACCTCCTTTGGTCTGCCCCATACACCACCCAAAAAAGAAGCGGCCAAGCCCTGGGCCTTTCTGGAGGCTCTGCGCATGCTCCGGGACAGAAATTTCGCTATTTTCATTGTTCTCGCTTTCATTGTGGCCACTGAGCTTATGTTTTATTACGTTATGACCGCTCCTTACCTGACTTCAGAAATGATCGGGGTTTCAAGTTCAGCTGTCTCTGGAGTTATGGTTATTGCTCAAATTGCTGAAATTTTTGTCATGGCTCTGCTTTTACCCTATTTTCTTCCCCGTTTTGGTATTCGAACCACACTGCTTATCGGGATTCTCGCCTGGCCGGTGCGTTATATTATTTTTGTTATAGGGAAGCCTTCCTGGCTGGTCATCGCTTCCTTAGCCCTGCATGGCTTCTGTTATGTCTTTTTCTTTACAGCTGCTTTCATCTATGTGGATCGAGTGGCTCCCTCTGATATCCGGGCTTCAGCCCAGAGCTTGATTACCTTTGCCACGATTGGTGTCGGGAATTACCTGGGCAGTCTTTTTGCCGGCTGGATTCAATCTCTCTTTACAGGACCGGCTGGAACCAACTGGCGGGCTGTTTTTGCCATTCCAGCCGCAATCACTATCCTCTGTGCACTTATCTTCTTGTTCTTTTTTAAAGGAGATAAATCAACTTAAGATAAAATTTAGCCAGATGATGCTGGCCGGCAGGAGCCATTAGAAGACAAAATTAGCTTTGAGGATAGGATTTTCTATTTAAAAAGATGTCAAAAAATAAGTGCTATGAGAATTTAAATTTCGACCAAACTGGAATTCACTGGATTATATAAAATTGAATTCCCGAATTGGTAGAAACATCTTATTTAGCCGAAGGTTAAACTGAATTTAATTTGAGCTGAAGGAGTTAATGGGAAAACCGATAAATGAAAAAAGAAAAGAATAAGGAAAATGCATTAAAAAAGCAAAAAATGTTAAAAATTAGAGAAAAAGCGAATTTTTTGAAGGCAAAGAGCATTTAATAGATTAAATTAAAGAGAAATGAATAGACTAAAAATAAAGATTAAATTTAATCAGATTTAAGAGGGAGGGAAGCATGGAGAGAAAGAAAAGATTGGGTATAGGCCTGGTAGGCGCCGGTTTTGTCGCCCGTTTTCACCTTCGCTCTTTTGTCGGAGTCAGGGATGCCGATGTTCTGGGAATAGTCAGCCGCACGGAAAAAAGAGCAGAGGAGGCGGCTTCGCTGGCCCGAGAGCTTGGAGTTGGTGAGCCTAGGGTTTATAAATCAATAACCGAGATGGTAGCTTCGCCTGAAATTGACGCAATCTGGATTTGTTCACCTAATTATACTCGCCTCGAGGTCATGGAAGAGATAGCTGAGGCCGTCCTTTCCGGTAAAGGCGAGCTCATTGGAGTTGCCTGTGAAAAGCCTCTTGGCCGGAATGTCAGGGAGGCGAAAAAAATGCTGGAACTTGCTCGCAAAGCCGGGCTCCTCGATGGCTATCTGGAAAATCAGGTTTTTGCGCCGGCTGTCGTTCGAGGTAAGCATATCATCTGGCAGAGGGGAGTTCCTCTTACTGGCCGGCCCTATTTAGCACGAGCCGCCGAAGAGCATAGCGGCCCCCATATGCCCTGGTTCTGGGAAGGAGAGCTTCAGGGAGGAGGAGTTCTTAACGATATGATGTGTCATTCAGTCGAGGAAGCCCGGTTCATGCTCACACCTCCGGGAAAGGACAGAACTTATCTAAAGCCCATTAAAGTCACTGCCTATGCCCATTGCCTTAAATGGCAGCGACCAGAATATGCGGCTCAGCTGAAAGAAAATTCTAGCGGCCGAACTGATTATCTCTCTCGACCGGCTGAAGACTTTGCCCGCTCTGTCATCGAATATCGGGATGAAGATGGATATCCTTTAGTGGTCGAAACAACCACCTCCTGGTGTTATGTCGGTGCCGGCCTGAGATTGACGATGGAGCTTCTTGGTCCGGAATATGCTCTCCAGATAAATACCCTGGATACAAGTCTTAAGGTTTTCTTCAGCTGCCGCGTTAAGGGCGAAGCCGGCGAGGACCTGGTGGAAAAACAGAATGCTGAAATTGGCCTCATGCCTGTTGTAGCTCAGGAAGAGGTCGAATATGGCTATGAAGCTGAGAATCGCCACATGGTTCGTTGCTTCCTGGAGGGTCGGCGACCCGAAGAAAACTTTTCAGATGGCGTGAATGTGACTGAACTTCTCATGACTGCCTACATGAGTGTGGAACAGGAAAAAACAATTCCTTTTCCACCGCCCGGACTTGATGATTTTATACCGGCTGTAGCCCGGGGAGAATGGAATCTAGGGAAATCTTCCTGAAAGCCTGAAGATTCAGGGGAAAATTGCTCTCTTCATTTGGCCGATTTAAAAAGAGCTAAGATTTATCAAAATTAAACAAATAAAATTCAAAAAATAAGCAAGCGAGAGTTCAAAAAGTATAAAATTTTAAGGAGGGGAAGATGGCTTTATTGAATCAGCTAAAATGTCTTATGGGCAAAAAGTTAGGGCAAAATGGCTCAGAAGACCATGGCCTAAAAAAGAGGAATTTTAAGTCAAAAAGCAGGGTCAGGTCTAAAATGGAAATTCCTGTGCGAGCTTTTATTATCCTGACTTTCTTTTCTCTGAGCATTTTTCTGATGAGCGGGCATTTCTCTACTTTCTCCCAGGAAAAAAGGACGTCTCAAGCTCAAATTATCAGAACAAAACCCTTCCCCATAGCTCTGCAAAACTGGACTTTCCGGAAATTTTCTTTTCTGGAAACGATTGAGTTTGCTCAAAAGCTGGGCATTAAGTATCTTCAGGCTTACCCGGGTCAGATTCTTTCCAGAGAAAAACCTGATGTTGTTTTCAATCATCATTTAAAACCGGAGGATATGGAGCTGGTTCAGAATAAATTAAAACAGGCCGGGGTGGAGCTTGTGGCCTATGGCGTTGTCGATCTGGGAAAAACAGAAGAAGAAAAAAGAAAGGTCTTTGATTTTGCCCGGCGACTGGGAATTCAGCTGATTGTGGCTGAGCCGTCAGAAGATGAGTTTCCCTCCCTTGAACCTCTTCTTGAACAGTACAACTTATTTTTAGCCATTCATAATCATCCTGAGCCTTCCCGCTATGCCCGGCCAGAAAAAGTTCTGGCTGTTTTAAAGAGAACTGGAGACAGGATTGGCGTTTGTGCTGATCCGGGCCACTGGATGAGAGGAAAAATCAAGCCAGTTGAGGCCCTGCGTCTTCTTCAGGGCAGGCTTCTCGATATTCATCTTAAAGACAGAAGTGATTTCGGTGTGGGCGAAAAGGTGGAGGATGTGCCGCTAGGAAAAGGCAAGGCCGGGCTGAAAGAAATTCTCGAGGAATTGACCAGGCAAAATTATAGCGGCTATCTTACTTTAGAATACGAAAATGAAAAGGAAGCTCTGAATCCCCTGCCAGCTCTCCAGGAAGCCCTGAAACTCATAAATAAGAATACCTACTTTTACGGCTATGAAGAGTTGCTTGCCCGCACCCGCGGCCGATACAGCAAGCATGGCTGGAATCATTATGGGCCAGGCCACTTTGAGCTCAATGAAAAGGAAGGCATATTGAAATCAGTAGGCGGCATGGGGCTTTTCTGGTATAGCCGGAAAAAATTCCGCGATTTTATCCTGGAACTGGATTATAAATGCTCTGACGGCAAGACCAACTCCGGTATCTTCCTGCGGGTTCCCGAGGTGCCCACAAGCGACGATTATATCTATCATTCCTTTGAAATTCAAATCAATGATGCCGGCGAAGGAATCCATAAGACAGGAGCAGTTTACGATGCCGTGGCCCCGGCTAAAGACGCATTTAATCCTGCGGGCGAATGGAATCACCTGAAAATAACCTTTAAAGGAAAGCAACTTCAGGTGGAATTAAATGGGGTAAAAATTATTGATTGGCTGGCTGAACCAAGGGGTAAAGTTAGAGATTTCGCTTCTGAAGGCTATATCGGTCTTCAAAATCATGACTGGGATTCCTCTGTCTATTTCCGAAACATTTTTGTTAAAGAAATAAAATAACCACTTTAGATTTTTAACGTTCCTTAAGATAAATCTCTGAGACAAAGTAATGGAGGAAGGCAAGCCGGAGGCGTCAATTTTTATTCTAAAATTTGCTATCATAAAATTTTCCTAACTATTTCTTTTGTTTGCAATGAACTAACGTTATTTCTCTAATAAGTGGGATCGAGCTTGTGGGGACATGTCAATTTTTGTTCACAAAATGACTATCCTAATCTCTCCATTTTTTGCTCCCAATTAGCTACAGAAAGTTGTTCTTGCTTTAATATTCGGCCCAGCTTTTAAGCTTTGATATAAGCATAATCGTTAACTCAGTTTTCCATGTATTCAATGAGATAGCAAGAAGCAAGACAAAGGCGGGTATTAATCCCGGAAATCCCAAACCGCCCCGATCCGTCATCGCCATAAAATGCACAAAATCGAATTAATCGGCGAAAGGAAGTTTCATGAAAAAAATAAATTTTTTGACACAGATGCGAGAGTAAAATGCAAAAATTATTTAGAGCTTATATTTAGAGCTTAAAAGCCTATTTAAGTAAAGATTTCGGATGCCAGGTCATAGAGTCCAAACGATCTTGTCTTAATCTCGGTTTTAATTTATTCAGAAAGTAACCTGGCTACAGCCTCCAAGATAAATGGCATTGAATAAGAACTTAAAAGTGCCGTGGGGTTGACCGCGAAAGAGAATTTCAGGACCGAAAAGATAGAGCCTTCCCTTTTCGACTGGAGCTTCCAGAGCGGCTACACTTCCCTGAAGATAGCCCTGACCCATAGCCCACCCAGACCTCAGAGGCGTGGGTGAATCAAACCAGGCCACAGGGGTAATATCTTTCAATTGAGCCTCGGGCAGAAGACGGAAAGAAGGACTGTTATCGAAGAAAACATCGACTAATTCGGTCAATCCATAGGCCAGGGGATGGAGGTTATTGACTCTGACTCGAAGAACAGAACCCGGAATATAAAATTTCTCTCTTGGCAGGCGAACTTCAGTTCCATCAGGGAGCTTTTCGACAAGGGCATCAGCTACAGGCAGACGCAAATGATAGGCCAGAGCCGTCGAGGAACCGATGGTAATTATCGTTCCCCCTTCTTTCAGGAAAGCTTCGAGCTGAGGAATTGTTTTATCAGCCGTAATACGGCCGACTCTTTCCCGGTATTCTGGAGGGATCTGGTCAAGGGCTGGCTGAGCCATAAATCTGGATTCCATGGAGCCGCCCCGACCAACTCCTGGAATCGCGCCTGAGGGGAAAATAAGAACATCAAATTTTGATTTTAAATTGCCCTGATCAAGTGTTGGCGGATAAACTACTTCAAAGGGGAAGTTAAACTGTTCCAGAAGCCACCTTGTCCAGCCCGAGGTCATGGAACCACCATAGGTATCCCAGAGGCCAATTCTTACTGGACGCAATTTTAAAAGCTCGGTTTGGGGCAAAGAATCAAGGCCATAGAAATTCAGGCCTATTTCCCTGGCCATCTTCTCAAGTTCAGCCCTTGTTCCCTGTTTCGAAGCTATACAGAAAGCACCAGGGGGAAGAGTTTGGGAACCAATGGTAAGCGGCTCCGGGCAGAGATAAATTTCATGATGGCTAGCGAGAAGACGGTTAACGGCAATGACAGCATCGTTTACGCGATGGTCGACGGCAAAAAATCTGGCCTCGGTCGAACCGATAATTCGACCGGCTGGCGGCCTGGCTAAGCCTGAAATTTTCTCAAAGGGACCATCGAAGCCATCCAGGATACGATCGAAAACAATTCCCATCTGGAAGGCCAGGGTCCAGCCAGCATTATCATAGGGCGGAATCGGGGGCCCTCCGGGATAGGCTACATCATGAGGATGGTCCTGGGGCTCAAACATAGAAAGAATATGGGGCCTGAAGGCTTGAGCGCACTTAACCACATAGGAGCCAGCGGGATAGGTTTTTCCCGCCACCTGAAATTCCTTTGTTGCTCGATGAACTGTAATCCCATTTTTAATTAAAGCATTAACGAACTTGGTGGCTGTAAGAAAATCGGGCTGATCAGAAGGAATAATGTATCCTCTGGGGTCACGCCATTCCGGATTTTTTAAAAGCTCATAATATTTGGCCGGAAGCGTCCGACCAGCTCCCATGCGGGCCGTAAACTCAGGAGGCATCTCCATGGCTGGACCTGTTTGAGGCTGGCTTTTAGACTGTTCCTTGGAAATGATTTCTTCGACCGCAGCGATTCTTTTGGGCGTAATTGTCCAGTGGTCACGGTTGCCCCGCTCAATTGAGTTCCGACCCATGCGATAAAAATTTAAAAGAAAATCTTCCTTCAATTTAGCTGCAAGATCGAGGATTGCTCGATCAGCAGTGATCAGATATTCAATAGTCTGTTTAAAATGCCATTTCTGAGGAGCGATGGGATAAGGGTAATCTCCTTTTGGTAAATGGCGCTGCAGAATGAAGGGAATTTCTATGGGTGTCGGATTGCCAATAATTTCAGTTAAAATGCCAATCATGTTATGGAAATAGGCTGTTGATCTTAAACCGCCATTCCACCAGGTGGAGTAACTGGCGCCTGAGCGCATGGTTGCCCCTGGTTTCCCTTCAGCAATGAAGCGATTATGCATGGCAATTCCCACGAGTTCAGTACCCATAACGACAAGCGGGTCAAAATGATAGTTGAAAGGATCGCGGAAGGGAGCACAGAAAAGAACAGTGCCTGCCGGTCCGGTTTGATGATGGTTATAGACAATCTGAGGGAACCATTCATGATAAAGTTGATAGCAGACAGCTTCGGTCTCGGGCTGGGTGACCATATAAAAATCCCGATTATTATCATGGCCGATGTATTTCTGGTAAAGCCTGGGCAAACCACTCAGACTTCGTTTGGTTGGGTCAGGATTTCGCATATACCATTCCGCGACCAGGTCAAGTCCGTCAGGATTAACGGGAACAGCGAGAAGAATAACGTTGTCCAGTATGCGCAAAGTTTCGGGGTCATTGTAACTGACCATCTGATAAACCAGTTCAATGAGCTGCTGAGAGCCGGCTACTTCGGTGGCATGCAAACCTCCATCAATCCAGACAACAGCTTTGCCTTCACGGGCAAGCCGCCGGGCCTGTGTCTCATTTAAACCTTCAGCCAGGGCCAGGCGACGGGAAATTTCTTTATAGCGATTCAATCGCTTCATATTATCAGGGGAAGTTATAATGGCCATAATCATGGTTCGGCCTTCGGCTGTTTTTCCAATTTCAACAAGTTTAATCCGATCCGAGACCTCCTCGAGCTTTTTCCAGTAGGCCACAAGCTGTTTGTAACTGGCCAGATGATAGTCGTCGCCCACATTAAAGCCAAACATATCCTTAAAGGTGGGAATTTTTTCAGCTGAGGCCGGCAAAATCAGAATTAAAGAAAGCAAGAAATAAAAGACCAGAAGCTTCTGGAAATTCAGTTTAGGTCGCATAATCCATCCTCCTCAGGGATTAATATTTTCCCTTCTGACTTTTTCCTGTCAATAAAAATTTGACTCCTTTCTCTTCAAGAAAAATATTTACTCTCCAGAAAAAAATTTAATAATTTCGGTTTGATTATAACCAGAGTTTTTCTCTCAATAATTAAAATCCACATAATCTCTCGCCTGGATGAATTTTATTAAAAAATCACGACTCTGCTTAAAGTTCAAAACTTGACTTATAAAATGGTTCAGCGGACATTACGATCAAACCACTCATCTTCTTTGATCACAGCCATAGCGGAAACCTCAGTTGAACCTGCCTTGAGGACAACTCGATATTCGCCTGCGGGCGCAGGAGTTGTAACAAATTTGGGATCGAACCCGCCAAAGGCTCTTGCTCTTCCCAGCCTTTCCTGCAGAGCCTTGATTTCAGCCTCGCTTCTTTCCCGGCGAATCATCATATTCCAGAGAACTCGATGGAGACCAGGAGAATTAGGGCCATCCATTTCATTGATCAGGCGATCTCCTTTCCAGATCTGGATTTTAACCGGGCTGGTGATTCTGGTTTTTAAATGATAATAGATGGAGATGGCATTTGGCTCACTTTCGCCATTGAAATTGGCAGAGCTTGAATGGGGTATTCTATTAGCTACCCAGCGAACCTTAGGTTTAATTGAATAAAGGTGAATATTTTTAGCCAGCACCTCCGGTGTCATTTCCTCTAAGGGTGAGATGTCAGCGATGAAAATGCTCCGGCCATGAGTAGCCACAATTATTTCTTTTTCTCGAGGATGAATTTTTAAATCATGAACTGGCTGTGTGGGCATATTATTTTTTAATTTCATCCAGGTTTTCCCGCCATCAAGGGAAACATGAAGGCCAAGGTCAGTGCCAACAAAAAGAAGATTGGGGTTCCAGGGATCCTCGCGAATAACATTAATTGGCTCATGGGGCAAATTTCCGGCGATTGACACCCAGGTTTCGCCATAATCGCTTGTTTTATAAAGGAAAGGCCGGAAATCGTCATGGCGATAGCCGGTAAAGGCAAGGTAGGCTGTGCCAGCAAAGTGACTGGAGGCTACAATGCGGCTTACCCAGTAGCCTGGATGGCCAGGGATGCGCTCATTGAGTTTTTTCCAATTCTTGCCTCCATCGCGGCTCAGCCAGACGTTGCCATCATCTGTTCCAACCCAGAGAACGCCCTCTTCGAGGGGCGATTCATCAATCGTGGTTATGGTGCAATACTGGATGTTGCCATCGCCACCTTTGCCAGTCGGAAGCTTCGTCGGGTCATTGGTGGTTAAATCCGGGCTTATTTCTTCCCAGTATTCGCCCCGATAGGGAGAACGAAGAAGGATATTGGCTCCATGATAAATGACATCGCTATTGTGGGGAGAAACCAGAATGGGCGAACACCAGTTCGAGCGAAGGTCGCGGCGTTGCTGCTGATAGGAAATATTTTTTCTTTCACCGGTCAGCAGATCAATCCGCTGAATGGCACCAAATTGCGATTCATTATAGAGGAAGCGATTGGTCTTACGGTCGAAGACATTGTACATGCCGTCGCCACCGCCAACTGTTTCCCAGTCTTCGAGCCGGATTGGGCCGCCACCTCGCTTTGTACCCGGCCCTTTGGCTGAACCATTATCCTGCATGCCTCCGGCGACGTTATAGGGGTAGGACATATCAAAATCAACCGCATAGAATTGACCGAGGGGAAGATTATCAGGATGATACCAGTTTTTGCCCCCATCAAAGGAAATGCCCATACCGTGATCAAAGCCAAGTAGAAGATGGCGGCTGTCTTTAGGGTCTATCCAGAGGGCATGGTCATCGCCACCAAAATTAAAGGCCCTCGTCCAGCTCTGGCCACCATCTTTCGATTCAAAGGTGCTGACAGAAAGGACATAAACATGTTTATCGTCATTGGGATCGACTATAATCCGGCCATAATAATAGCCCGGGGAGCCGCCGATGCTCTGCTTTTCCGGACTAACCTTGCGCCAGCTTTCGCCCCCATCATCGCTGCGATAAACCTCACCGTCAATCATCCCCTGGCTTGATTTTCCCTGAAGGATTTCCTGCCATCTTTCTTCCGGGCTCATTCCGGGCTTGTTGGCGTTTTCTATACAGGCATAAACAATTTTTGGATTCCTGGGATAAACGGCCAGGCCGATCCGGCCGAGAATGACACCGGGAAGCCCGTTGGTCAGCTTTTTCCAGTTCCGTCCGCCATCAGTGCTTTTATAAATACCGGAGCCAGGACCACCAAGCATATAAGTCCAGGGTTTCCTTAACCGGTCATAGGTTGCCGCATAAACGGTCTCAGGATTCTGAGGATCGATGGCGACATCGATGACCCCGATATGACGGCCATCAACAACAACTCCGAGGACTTTTTTCCAAGTCTGGCCGCCATCTTCCGTTTTAAAAAGTCCTCTCTCCTCATTTTCCGAGTAAAGATGGCCGACAGCGGCCACATAAACTATATCCGGATTCTGGGGATGAATGACAATCCGGCCTATATGATGGCTGTCCCGCAGTCCCATATTTTTCCAGGTTCGACCACCATCAGTCGATTTATAAACGCCATCACCCCAGTAAGTGCTCCGGGAATTATTGGCCTCACCTGTTCCCACCCAGACAATATTGTGGTCGGTAGCAGCACAGGCCACAGCGCCAATGGAAAAAACGGCTTCATTATCAAAAACTGGTTCAAAGGTAATTCCGTTGTTAACTGTTTTCCAGAGACCGCCGGTGGCAGTGGCCGCATAAAAGACATAGGGGTCCTGGGATGAAACAGCAAAGTCAACAAATCGGCCACTAGGGCGTGTTGGGCCGATCGAACGAAAATTAACTATTTTGAGCCAGTCCTTTAAATTATCCTGGATTATCTGCTGGGCTTCAATGGCTCCAAGAGTTATGGAGAGGAGAAAAAGCAAAATGAAGATAAAGCCCCATTTTTTCATTTGGACCTCCTGTCGCAAATTATCAGGGAAGGGAAATGATGATTGAGTTTATGATGAGAAATCATTTCAGCGCCGAATAAATTAACTCACTTCTGCTTAAAGTGTCAACTAAATTAAGAATAATTTCCTTGAGCTGTTATTTAGCCGACTCATCCTGACCGCTTTTTAAAAAAAGGAAGGCCAGATTTTAAGAAAGTTATGAAATTATTTAAAGATTAAGAAGAAATTCGTTTTCATCCTGCCATTTAAATGGGGGAGAAGATGTGTTCATTTGAAGCTCTATTCTTTTACCCGAGAGAAGAGTTTTTTAAGCTAAATTAGATAAATAACCGATTTAAAAAAATAAAAAATGAAATACCGAAGAAGCTCTGAGCGGACAAAATTTTTTAGTGATGAGCCTAATTCGATTCAATCATAATATCCCTTGATTGAACAGGGATTAAGACGGCCGGGCGAGCTTTTTCTTAAATAAATAGTAAGCTGGGATCCCCGACAGCACCGTTAAAATAGCTATAGCTGATGGTTCTGGACTCCGCAAAAAGCCCAAAATGAGGATGCTGATTCCAGCTGTTAAATAAATAATCTGGGTCAAAGGAAAGCCAGGTAATTTCAACTTAGATAAATTTTTCTTTCTGAGTTTAAAAACGCCCAGGACAGCCAGAAGAGGGAAAAGGCCTAAAGAAAATCCCATATAAGTTAGAATGTGTTCAAAGGTGCCGGAAAGAGCAATGATGATGGCAATTAATGCTTGTAAAAGAATTGAAAGTGAGGGAACTTTAGTTTGAGGATTAATTCTGGCCGCAAAAGAAAAGAAAAGGCCGTCTCTGGCCATAGCATAATAAACCCTTGGCCCGAGAATGATAAAAGCACTCAGGGAAGAGAAAAGAGCAAAAGCAATTAGGAGGGAAACAAATTTTTCCCAGGCCAGACCAAGAAGCCGGCCAGCCGCCAACCCTCCGACTGAAATTACCCCTTTCATTTCCTCAGGGGGGAGGGAATATAAATAAAAAAGATTCAACCCAAGATAAAGAATAATGACTGTGCCTGTGCCGAGAAGGAGCGAAAAGGGAAGCGACTTTTCTGGCTTTTTTATCTCCGAGCCAATATAGGCTGAGGCGTTCCAGCCGCTGTAAGCAAACATAATCCACATGAGAGATAGTCCTATGATCTTCAGCGAGGCAAAGGAGAAGCCTGCATTGTCACCTACCGTCAGATGCTTCCAGCTACCTTTAGAGCTGGCCAGACCAAGAGCTATCAGGAAAACAATTAAGCCAACTTTACCAAGAGTTAAAACATTCTGTACTCTTGCTCCTAAGGAAATTCCCTTCAAATGAATGAAAGTGAAAAGCAGAATAATGGCCATGGCGATAAATTTTTTGGTCAGAGCTGAGGAGAAAACAAAACCGAGGTGAACAGGTTGATTCAAGGCGGGAAGAGTCCGAGCCAGATATTCGCTGAAGCCAATGGCGGAAGCGGCAATGGGGGCTGAAAAGCCAACAAAAAAGGAAACCCAGCCACTTAAAAAACCAGCCAGGGGATGGAAAAGGCGGGAAAGGAAAATATATTCACCTCCAGCATGAGGGAAGGAGGCCCCAAGTTCCCCATAGCTCAGGGCGCCGCAAAGAGCAATCAAACCACCTATGAGCCAGAGAAGCAACATCAGAAGCGGATTTTGAAGGTCGCGCAGAAGAAGTCCGGAGGTGGTAAAAATGCCGGTCCCGATCATGTTGGCTATGACTATATTGGTGAGCGAAAATAGACCTAACTTTCTTTCCAGTTCCACTGGTTCTGATTGGTTCTTCATTTTATCTCCATGATTAATTTTTTAACTTATGCTAAACAAAGCGAGAAAATCAAGACATTTTAGACTGGTTCTTAAAAAACGTCTCACTTTAAGGGTCATTTCACCTTGTAACTAATTTAGTTTTTTCATCTGAAATAATCCTTCGGGGAAAATAGGGATTTTATAAAATGAGAAAACAGGCGTCCTATAAAAACTTTTTTAGCCAGATTATAACTCAGGATAAAAAGCCTCCCTGCTGTTTTAAATCAAATCTGGGCTTATTAAATTCAAGCTTCAGCTGATTTTCTTGCTGGCAAAAAATAATCTTTTAAAAATAGATTTCTGATATCTAACATCGGAGTCGGCTTCTTTAAATTTAAAATCTAATGAGATTAAATTAATTAAATAAACATTAATGAGATAAAAGGACGAATATTTCAATTAATCTGCTCCTGCTACGGCTAAAAATATCTTTAATTTTCTGGCTTTTTCCCTAAAACCCAGAATAAGCAAATTTTATATTTCCTTGCCTTCAAAGGGAATAAGGCTACAATGATTCTAATAAACCGCCAGGCCCTGGGGAAACATAGGGCGTTAAATTGACAAAGGGAAGATGAATTGCCTATGATTAATAAATTGAAAAGCTTGAGCCTTAGGAGGTTAAAAAGTGAAGCAAGCTTCGATGTGGCTGGTTTTGGCGGTCTTTTTATTCTTTATCGGGAACTTATTTTCTTTAGCTCCAGCTCAGGAGATTTATCAGCAACAGGTTCACCGGGATGTTCCCTATGTTCCTTCACCCTATGAGGTTGTCGAGGAAATGCTGAGACTGGCTCAACTGAAGCCAAACGATATTCTTTATGACCTTGGCTGTGGCGATGGCCGAATTGTCGTCGAGGCTGCTAAAAGGGGGATCAAAAAAGCCATTGGCATTGATATTGACCCTGAACGAATCGCCGAAAGCTGGGAAAATGCCAAACAGGCGGGGGTAACCAATCTGGTTGAATTCCGGCAGGGAGACCTCTTCACAGCCGACATCCACGATGCTTCGGTCGTCACCTTATATCTTTTAACCTATGTCAACCTTAAGCTCCGACCTAAGCTTCTGAGTGAACTGAGGCCAGGGACAAGATTGGTTTCTCATAATTACGCCATGGATACCTGGCGCCCCGATCAGACAACCACTGTGGTGGTTGATGATAGCGTCCACACGGTTTATTTCTGGGTAATACCGGCGAATATAACCGGAACCTGGACCTGGAGCATGTCTTTGAAGGATAAAAAATATGATTGTCAGCTCGAAGTTGATCAGCATTTTCAGTATTTTCAAGGAAAACTGACTGTTGGCCGCGACACTGTCATCATTGAGGAGACTAAACTTGACGGACCGAAGGTTAATTTTACCGCCCTGCTGGCTAACCGAGGGCAGAAAATGCATCTCGATTTTACCGGTCAGGTCGAGGGCGACAGGATAAATGGCACCATCGTGGTCAGGGCCGATAACGCTGAAGAAAAAATCGCCTGGAAAGCCACCCGCGATCCCAGGACCAAACGGCCTCTCGATACTGGAGAAAACATCTGGCGATAAAAAGTTCGATTAAGATTTTTTGATAAATTTTAATGGAGCTTCCTTTAGGTATAGAAATTAAAAATTTCTAGGGAATTGCCACAAATCTATATCCTAAAAATTAATCCACCCTGTGTCTGATTGAATGGAAGTAAAGGAAGTATAAAAAGAAATAAGATGGAGATAGTTAAGTTTTTTCAAAAACTCAAAATTGAAATCTATGGGTGAGCTTTCCAGTATCTCCATTTTTCCAAATTCACTCATAAAAAAGATTTACTCAAAAAACTGGCAAGCTTTCCTGTCATTAATCTTTAAACCAATTTCTTCGGTTCTTAATTTCTCTTTGGAGGTGGACTGAAATGGAAACTTCAGTATCAATTTCATCCATACCAGCCTGGAAGAAGTGGCTTATAGCGGCCCGGCCCTGGGCCCTGCCAGCTTCGATTATTCCGGTCTGTTTAGGCACAATGTTAGCCGTGATTGTTGGCCAAAGTTCTTTTCATTTCTGGAAATTTCTTCTAGCTCTGGTGGCCATGATTATTCTTCATTTTGCTGCTAATATGCGCTCCGATGTCAGCGACTTTCGTCTTGGTCTGGATAAGGAGGTGACTCCTGTAAGCGGTGCTATTGTTCGTGGCTGGTTATCGCCGGATCAGGTGATGAAAGCGGCCATTTTGCTTTTTGCCCTCGGTTCACTTCTGGGCCTTATTTTAGTTTTAATGACCGGACCAGCCCTTCTTCTAATTGGCCTTATCGGGGTAATTATTGGGGCCAATTATCCTTTCCTTAAGGCCAGGGCTCTTGGTGACCTGGCAGTCTTCCTCAATTTTGGAGTTTTAGGCTCCATGGGAGCCTGGACAGTTCAGACCGGAAAATTTTCTTTCTGGCCAGGTCTGTGGGCCATTCCCCAGGCCCTGCTGGTCGTCGCGATTCTTCATGCTAATAACTGGCGAGACATGGTGACGGATAAAGAAAAGAAAGTTTATACGCTGGCTTCAAGGCTTGGTGACCTGGGCTCATTGGTTTATTATAGCCTTTTGCTTTTGAGCCCATTTGTGCTTTCTATTATTTATGTTGTTGTGCCTCGTTTTTTCCCCTCTCCCTGGCCATATCTACCTTATTCTTTCCTGATTGTTTTTCTGGCCCTGCCAGCAGCTTTTTCTCTCTGGCAGAGAGCTCGAAGACGCCATCAGCCCCGAAAGCCCCTGGATTTTATTATTTTAGATGGAGCTACCTCTAAGTTTAACTGGATTTTTGGCCTTCTTTCGCTGGCCGGCCTCGGTCTCGACCTTATGCTTCGCTATTTTTAATTCTGATTTATGACGATTTTCATTTTATTCGTTATACTTTCCTTCTGTTTTCTCTTCTATAATCAGGGTATTGGACCACTTGATTTCTGGTGGTTGATGGCGGGGGAACTTCTCTTTTTTTGTACCCTGTTTTTTTTTTCCCTGAGGAAAGAAAGATTTTTAAACAGAACCTTCGCCATAAGCCACTCGAAATGGCTCTTCTTGGCCTGGGCGCTTCTTTCATTCTTTATGCTGTCTTTTATTTTGGCTTTAGGATAATTAGCCTGGTCTGGATGCGAGGTGAATTCTCAATTCAAAGTGTCTATGCTCTGAAAGACTATGCCAGCACCTGGCGTCTTGTCCTTTTTCTAGGGTTAATCATTGGGCCAGGGGAGGAAATTCTCTGGAGATGGTTTTTACAGCGGCGCTGGGCAGAAAGGGTGGGCCCAAAGAAATCTTTTTTATGGATAGCTCTAATTTATAGCCTAGTCCATCTGGCGACAGGTAATCTTCTACTGGTTATGGCCGCCCTCATCTGCGGCCTTTTCTGGGGATGGCTCTTTTTAAAATTCAATTCGCTTCTGGCCAATATAATTTCTCATTCCCTGTGGGATGTGGCCATTTTCGTCCTCTGGCCATTAATCTGACCCCCCTGACTTATCTCTCTCTTAAATCCGATGCCTTAATTTTATTGAAGCCACGGATAATCCTAAATTTCCCTATCGTCTCCTGATAAAAAAGAGGCGAAGAAGACCTTTTAGTCCTTCGAGTCCAGGATAGATGGCCTGGAACGAGAGCACGCATTTTTTGCCTTAGAGAAGAAGGCCTCAAAGCTGTTGTCGAATGCAAGACTTTCGAGAATCTTTTAGGCGATTTTAGCCGCATGCCCCTCCTTCATCAGGCCCAGGGTGAGTTAGAGTCGAATCGTCATGCCGTCCTGGTCATAGAAGCCAATTATGCCGATTTTCTTAATCCCAGGAAATTAAAATTCTATAATCCCTTTTTTGCGGTCAGGGCTCTGGCTTAAATCCAGGTCCTTCACCTTCATTTAACCATTATCTTTGCTAGCAATCGGAAATTAGGTCGAGAATGGACCCTGCGCTTCTTCTCGGCTATTCAGGCTCATGATCTGGATAAATTGCTAGAAAAGGTCAACCAGGCATTTTTTAAATATGAGCCGCCATCTGATTTCAGCTGTGGCCATTATTTCGAAATCGGAAAAGCCATCCTCAAGGAATTACCCGGGCAATTTAATAAGAATGATTTAGTCAGCCTGATCTCAGATTATGGGGAAAAATCAGTTTTAAGGGTTTTACGTAACCTGAAAAAAGAAGGTCTTATCCAGACTCTGGGCCGGGGAAAAAACCGACGCTATGTCAAAACAGCGATTCTTTCTGATTAAATTACCATAAGGAAGGCTAAAGAGCCAGATAAATAAGCTCTAAAAGTCATAAATTTGATTGATATATTTTGTATTGATAAACCTTCAAAGAAATTTTATTTTATAATCAGCTCTCCTTGGCCGGCTGGGGAGAGCTCCCACCTTTTGGTTCCCATCATCAACCCCCCTTTTGCTGACACAGCCCGCACGAAGGGTCGATTTGACAAAAGGAATATTAAACCTTATTTTTTAATTGGATTTTCAGGGGGAGGAAAATAATGTTAAGCCTGGCAGCGCTTCTCGGGGCTATTGGCTTTCTTCTGGCAGGAATAGGAGTGCTTTTGTGGGGTATTAAGCTGCTCTGCAGGAAAGCCTGATATAGCTCATTAGAGAGAAAAAATTTAAAAGTAAGAACTGTTTTTTTTGACTTTGTGTCGATATGATAAAAGAAAATTTTTTTCTATTTTTATATTGCCTAATTATTGCAACGAATATTTTTAAAATTTCAACCCATTTAAGAGTATATATTTTCAAAAGGAAATTATCTTACCACCTGGATTTTTGCCCTGAGGCCAGCCTTTTTTAAAACAGATTCATCTGAGGTTCCACCAACAATTATCTCATAGGCCCCTGGGTCAACCGACCAGCTATGAGTTTTCTCATTCCAGTAAGCAAAATCTCTGGCCGTTAATTGAAAGCTGACTCTTTCTTCTTCTCCTGGCTCAAGAAGCCGCGTTTTGGCGAAGCCTTTAAGCTCTTTTAATGGCCGCTTTACCTTAGGAGAAATAGGGCTGACATAAAGTTCCACCACCTCTTTTCCAGCCACATTTCCCGAATTAAGGACATCCACCGAGACAACTATAAGCTCTCCAGGATTGGTTAAACTAAAAGTATTTTTATTCAAGCTCAGATTTTTATAAGTAAAGGTTGTATAGGACAGGCCGAAGCCGAAGGGATATTTAATGGCCTCAGGATGCTGGTCGTAATAACGATAGCCCACATAAATATCCTCAGAATAGATAATACTCGTTTGGTCCAGTTTAGGCATACGGCCATAGGTAGGCGCCAATGAATAAGCCCTGGGCCAGGTATCAACAAGTTTGCCTGAGGGGTTTATCGTGCCCCTTAGCGTTTCGGCGACAGCCAGAGCGCCATATGTCCCGGGAAAGCCAATATAAACAATGGCATCTACCTCGTCATCCCAGTCAACCGCTATTGGATGGGCTACATTAAGCAAGACAATAACCTTTTTCCCCTGTCCGTGGAAGGCCTGGCTAACCTTTTTTATCATCTCCTTTTCGGCCATCGTTAGATCCATGGAGATATTATCAATCCCCTCCTGACCCGGACGACCGATCACAATTATAGCCGCTTCAGTTTCTTGAGCGGCAAAGGCAGCATCAGCCTCTGTCAGTCCTTCCTGAAGGTAAACCTTAACTGCGTTTTTCTGGAGAACAGAGAAACCTGTCTGCTCCAGGGCTTCAGCTAAGGAAATTACCTCATCCGGGTCAATATTAACCCGGGCACTGCCGCCGCCTTCAATAATCACGCCTTTAGCTGGGCAGGAGCCGATGGCTTTATATTCAGGAATGGCCAGGGCACCAATTAGAGCAACTCGCGAAACGTTCCTCAAGGGCAATGTGTGGTCATCATTTTTAAGAAGAACAATTCCTTCACCTTCAGCTTCAATCGCCAGTATTTTGTGGGCTGCCTTTATCTCGTCAGGCAGATTTTTTCTGGCCGCAAAATCGGATTTATTATAAATCTGTCTTTTAAAAGTTTGAGTTCTGACAATTATTTTCAGAATATCGGCCACAGCTTGATTTAAATTTTCCTCCGTTATGATTTTGTTTTGAATAGCCGTGATGAGGCTTTCCCAGCCAGAGCGCCCGGGCATGTTCAAATCAAAGCCACGGGCATAAGCAACTGGATTATGGTATCCTCCCCAGTCGGACATAACAAGGCCAGAGAAACCAAAATCGTGCAAGGAAGAAAGCAGGTATTTATTTTCAGCACACCATTCGCCATTTACTTTGTTGTAGGCGGTCATTACGGCCCAGGGAGAGGCTTCCTTGATTGCCAGTTCCCAGTGAGGCAGGTAAATTTCGCGAAGGGCCCGCTCTGAAATAATTTCATCAATGTTGGTCCGGTTATTTTCAAAATTATTGGCCGTATAATGCTTCATGGTGGCTCCAATTCCTTGATTTTCCAGGCCCCGGATATAAGCCGCCGCTATCTTCCCCGTAAGAAAGGGGTCTTCCGAATAGTATTCAAAGACGCGGCCACCCAAAGGGTCACGGTGAATGTTCATGCCCGGGGAAAGCATAAGATCAACTCCGTAATGCCTGGCTTCACGCCCGACAGCGCTGCCAACTTGCTCCAGAAGATGAATATTCCAGGTTGAGGCCAGAGTCAGGGGATTGGGCCACGAGGTTGCAGTTCGACCATTCAGGCGAAGGCCGGCCGGGCCATCGGCCAGTTCCAGGCTGATAATTCCGAGCCGCGGAATAGCAAAGGTATTACCGGCCGCTCCTATGGTCGAATCGCTAACTCCCCAGACAAGTCTGGCTTTTTCCTCAAGGGTCATTTCGCCAATAACAGCCTTTATGATTTCCTCAACCTTAGAGCCAGGAAGCAGAATATCAGTCAGCATAATAAGATCGGGCTTCGTCTGATAAGTAAATATCGCTTCGAAACTATCAGGTGAACCATCTTCTTTTATTGCGATGGCTCTGATGACCACTTTCTCTTCCCGGGCAAATTCATTTTTGCTTAAGGTAATGGGAGCTTCATACTTTAAGCTTGATCTGGTGGGTGCTGTGCCATCCAGAGTGTAATAAATCAGAGCGCCCGGGGTGGAGCAGGAGAGAGAGATTTTTCCTGGAAGCTCGCGCCATTCGCCCGGTCCTGGCCAGGCCTGGGGTCGAGCTACCCGGATAATGAATCTGCCCTCGGAAACTTCACTTGATTCCAGACCTTCTTTTATCGCTACGGCCTTTATTAATGTCGTAAAGGCAATATTTATCGGTCGCCTGAATTGACGTCGGGTAGAAGAGGTCAGAGGGTCAGAACCGTCAGCAGTGTAATAAATAGTTGCGCCCGGGGTCTGGCAGCTTAAAACAAGATTTACTGGATTATCAAAAACAGAAGGAGAAGGACTGAATTCTGGTTTAGCCACCCTTTCCTGAGCTCTTTTTTCGGGAAGAGGAGAGATGGAATTTTCTTTATAAGATTTGCTTCCTGAAAGGCCCTGACCTGGCCAGATTAAAACAGAAAAAAATAATAAGCTGATAAAAATAAAGATGCGTCTGTAGCCAATTTCTCCCTGACTTAGCTTCACTTTATTTACCTCCAGATTAAAATTTTCTGGTTAGGCCTTCAAGGACTCCAGGAAAAAATTCATTTCTCTTATTATAATTTCGTATCTTAAATAGATAAATCAAGCTGGCTTTGTTTCTAATCATTTCATATACTTAAATCCCGGCAGGACTACTATAATTCCGAATAATTAATATAAATTCAGAATAGCTTATATAAAATTTAAATATGCTAGCCTAATAATATTCAAAGAGGCCTTCCTCATTATGATTTAACTATTAAAGCTAAAAAAGTAGCGAATGTTACTCCTCTGTGTCCTGATTCCAGGTAAAACTCAAAAGATCAAAAAAAGAGCCTGGTCTTTATTATCGCTGTGGAAGCAGGATTATAGATGAAGGCCAAATCGAACTTTTGCGAAAATTTTTGATTTGCTTTTCCTGTAATAAAAATGTTTATGGAGCTCAATCAAACTGAATAACGCTGTCATTTTTCAACTTGTTTTTGTCTTTCAATTAATTAAATTTTTCCGGAAAAAAATAAACAAAAGAGAAGGTGCTTCTTTTAGGACTTGCCTTTTCTTAAAAAGATTAGAACTGTTTTATTAAAGAGAGGTAGCTTTTAGGGAGAATCATGGTCACCCTTTGAGGTGAGGAAAAAGGTTTTTTTCTCACCCCTTTTTGATTTTTTTTCCTCTTTAAATTCACCCTGAGGGGTAATTTACGGTCGTTCTTTCATGTTCCAAAATTATGGACGATCAAAGAGACATCTGCCCTGATGTTTGAGAAACAATTTAAATTAGACATTCGGGCAGAAGAAAAATTAAAGAAGGAGGTCAAGATGCTAAGGCTCAAAAGGGCGGTTCTTTTGTTCATGGCTCCACTGATTACAGTCAGTCTTCTGTTGGCTCAAGACACAGCTTCCCAGAGTGTAACGATGCGGGTAAGTGAGATCTGTGTTATTGACGTCACCGGTAACCCTTCAATCCTTGTCATCCTTCCTCCGGTTAATGGTGGTGATGTCCCGGCTAACCCTTCCGACAGTTCCACTTATGCCCAGTACACCTCAGTTGTAGCATCAGGAAAGACAAGAAGTATCACGGCTCAATGGGCTGCGGGCGACTCAGCGCCATCTGGTTGTGAACTCCAGCTTCAAGCTCAGCCTGCTGGCGGAAATCATGGTACAAGTGCCGGTACAATTACTCTTTCCCCTACACCTCAAAATATTGTTACCGGAATAGGAAGCTGTGCTACAGGACGTGGTCCATCAAATGGAGCCAGGTTAACCTATACCCTTGTTATTACCGATGTTGAATCCTTAGTGGCTGGCGAAGAAAAAACGGTGACTGTCACCTTAACCCTGACTGATGATGCCTGAACAAGAGAAGGGGGAGGCATTTTGCCTCCCCCTTAGCCGCCTCAGGGGAGACGAAATGGGAGGCAAAGAAATTAAGAAAGGTGAGCTTAAAATTCTTTTTCTGATCCTCCTCTTTTTTTCCATGATCAGCTTTATTTATGCCATCAGGATTAGAGTAACAGGGCAATGGAGCGAAATTATTGACGTCAATGACCTGGCTGGCCCTCCCGGAAGCGACCTTATTCCTTATCAAGAATCAGCAATCAATCAGGTTCTTGTTGATATTAACAATACAAATCTCTTCTGGGATGTAAGTGTCTATAAAGTTGATTCCTTCTGGCCTCCTGCTTTCAGACTTTATGTCCGTCGCACCGGCAATGGAACAGGTCCAGGAAATATCAGCGGCGGGCTTAATTATTTAGAAATAATTGATACAGAACAGATTTTCTTTTCCGGTTCACGCCAGAGAAGGGGCATCCCCCTTCAATTCCGCCTGGAAGGCGTCTCTGTTCAGATTCCACCCCAGGTTTATACCACCACTATTATTTATACAGTGACAGAAAGATAAATTTTATTAAATCCAAATGTAAAAAGGAGAAAAGATGAAAATTGAAAGAAAAATAGAAATAAAAATAAAAAAAGTATTTGAAGCGGTCCTAAAATCCTTAAAATTAAACATAAAGGAAACTCTCCTCGCTTATTTTCTTTTAGCTTTGCTTTTTTGCACTCCTATGCATGCGACAATTGCTGTTCTCAATGGCCTTACCCATGAGTTCAAAGTGACACCTGGCCAGACCTATGAAGGTGTAATTATCCTTAAAAACACTGAAGAAACCCCTCAAAAGGCCAGAATTTACCAGACCGATTACTCCTTTAATGCTCAGGGCCAGAAATTTTTTCCACCGCCTGGAACTAATCCTCGCTCCAATTCAGGCTGGATCAGCTTTCATCCCCTATATGATTTGCCACCGCAGGCCACGCTTGAAATTAAATTCAAAATAATGGTTCCCGCTGACCCTTCTTTGAAAGGGACTTACTGGAGCCTGCTCATGGTGGAACAAACCCCGACCCTCGTTAGGCCAGCCACTTCCCTGGCAGGAAAAGAGCCAAGCCTGAGCCTCAATCAGATTGTCCGCTATGGTATTCAAATAATTACTCACATTGGCGAAACAGGGGAAAGAAAGATAAGAATTGTTAATAGCCGCCTTGTTAACCAGGAAGGAAAATACGAGTTACAGCTTGTCGTTGAAAATATCGGTGAAAGGTGCCTTGTGCCTGATCTTTCCCTTCAATTGTTTAACCAGAAGGGAGAGCAGATTGGTCAATTTGCCGGTGGTCGCTGGCGCCTTTACCCACAGACTTCAGCTCTTTATCAGGTGAATTTAGGCTCATTTCCGGAAAACAAATATAAAGCTTTAATTCTCCTGGATAATCACGATGACCATGTTTTTGCGGCTCAGGTCAATTTAAACCTAAGTTTAGCCGAGCCAGGCGGGTCTCTGGCCAGGAAAAATGAAAAGTAAGAAAAATGATAAGAAAAATGAAGAGTAAAAGGCCGAAATGACAAGAAGGGAAAAGCAATCAGAAGAAAAAGTCTTTTCTTATTGTTGGAAGATTTATCGCTCTGAGTTTTTCCCAGAAGAAAAATTTAGAAAATTATTAGTTCTTGTCTTCCTAAAATTTATAATTTTTTGCTCCGTCTTTCTTTTCCTTTCGTCACTTCTTTTTTCTTCTGGCTCTGAAGATGGTGCTGAAATCAAGATCCAGCTCCTCAATCCCTTGCCCCTTTTGCTGAATGCTGGCGAAACTCTGACGCTTCGCTTTCAGCTGGAGAACAGGCAATCTCAGCCGCAGCATCTTTTTATCAACTGTCTTTTGCCCAAAGGCTGGAATCTTCTTTTTAAAGAAGATGAAATTGAACTTCAGCCATATGAAAAAAGCTTTGTCCTTTCTTCTCTTTATATTCCCAAAAAAGCCCGGGCCGGAGATTATCAGATTGTCTATCTCTTTGTCGACAAATTTTCGGCGCAGGAAAAGGTAAGATTTGAGCTCAAGGTTGACATAAAACCTCAAATAAAACTGGAATGGCAGCCCATTTTCGCACCGCATCGGGCTATAGCCGGAGCAGATTTTACCTACTGTTTTCTCCTCATAAACCGGAGCAATCTGCCAGTCAAAGTTAATATTCAGGCTGGAGGCAATTGGCCCTTTCCGCTTCAGGTTCGACCTGATTCTTTTTCCCTCGACCCGGAAGAGGAAAAAGAAATTTCAATTTTCATTAAGACCAAAAAAGACCTGGCTTATAAAATCAGATATCATCTTCTTGTTGCTGCCATCGCCCAAAGCTCTAACTTATCTCCGGTTACTCTGGCCACTTCAAGTTTCACTGAAGTTATACCGCTTACTCCCAAAAACAAAAGTGAAAATAATTCTAATCTCGCCCTTTATTTTGGAACAATTACTCTGGCTGAGGAAGTCAGACCATCAATTGGCCAGTTATTCTTAACCGGCAATGGTTATCTGGATGAAGGAAAAAAGGCTCAGCTAAATTTGCTCCTGCGCGGCCCTTCTCAGGATAGATTAAGATTTTTCGGTTATTTCCCTGATGAATACAAAATAGATTATCAATCACCTGAGGCTTTCTTTTTTCTGGGTGACAGGACTTTTTCTCTCTCTCGCCTGACACAATATGGAGTTTATGGCCGGGGGCTGGCTTTGGGAAAAAAATTATCTCGCCTCGAAGTTAAAGGTTTTTATTTTCAATCACCTTACGGCAATGACTCCAATCTAAAACAGGGAGCCTTAAAGTTTGAGCTAAATTTTACTCAAAGCAAATTTGAGCTAAATTTTACTCAAAGCAAAAAGGAAAATGAGAACTACCTTCTGAGTATCCAGGCCAGAGGAGAAGGTAAGCGAAGCCTTCTGGAAATAGAGATAGCGACCGGGCAGAACAAAGGGGAAAAAAATGGCCAAAAATTTAACTATGCTCTCTGGCTTGATTTTTCTTCCAGATTTAAAAATCTTTCTTTAAAAACAAACTTTCTTCAGGCCAGTCCTCATTTCCCAAGTTTTTATCAGAATTTAACCCTGGCTTCTCTGGCTACAGCCTATTCCTTCGGTCGGGGTGACTGGCATTTAAGTTACTCTCAATCGTCACGCCATAAAGATGGCTCTTTGGAAAAACCGGTTTTTCTTTCCTTGAAGGAAAATTATTTTCTGAGTGGCTTTAATCTTCATCTTTCTTCCCGTCTTTTTCTTCGACTGGATGCCCATTTACGCCAGAAGAAATATGATGAATCTACTTTTTCTTATAATTATAAAGAACAATATGCCCGTTTCGGCCTTGATGGCCACTGGACCCAGACTAATTTTTCAATTTACGGCGACTATGGTCTCCATCGGGATAACCTGACAGGCCAGAATCAACGTTACCTGGCAGGCGGTCTTTCTCTTTCAGGCAATCTATCGCGACGGATTTATCTCGGGGGAAACTTCCGCTGGAGAAATATCAAGGATAATTTCGACCTCGAAGAGGAAAAGGACCGGGAGCTGAATTTTATGATAAAAGCCAGCCTGCCCCGAACAACCCTTCAATTGCTTCATCGTACTGTTTACCATCGCCGCTGGCCGGCGACTTATTTTGATCCAGCCTTCTGGGATAATTATTTTTACCGAGATGTTGGAAGTTATGCGGAATTAATGCTCGAGCAGAGGTTCTTTCGTCATCATGTTATTCGTCTGAACGTTCGTTATCTAACAGATGTTTCTTCAACTGTGCCCAGCCGCTGGATGGTTCTGGTGGAATATAAGATTCCGCTGCCTTCTCCATCTCTGGCGAAAAAGGAGGAGGCTTCAATTAGCGGTCGAATCGTCAGGGCTAATTCTCCTCCTCTCCCTCTTTCCGGCATTCGTTTATGGCTCAATGGCCTGGAGGCAGTAAGCGACAGACAGGGTGCTTTTTCCTTCCCTGCTTTAAAAGAAGGAAGCTATTCCCTGGCGGTTGACCTTTCCACCCTGAACGAAAATTTGATTCCAGCGACACCTATGCCTGTTACTTTTGACCTTAAGTCCGGCCAAAATAAAAAAATAGATATTTTGCTGGTGAAACCAGCAATCATCAGAGGAAAGGTTGAAATTAAAGAATCGCCCGATTCAATTATATCTTCCTCATTCCATCCGAGTCTTTCTTTCAGTCTTTCCTCGAAAGGATTGCCTCTAATTCTTATTGAACTGAGCAATGAGCGAGAAACCCTGGTCGAAAGAGCAAATCCTCAGGGAAAATTTGTTCTGGAAGGAGTCCGTCCCGGTCGATGGCAGCTTAAGGCCAGGGCCGAGTCTCTGTCTGAAAATTTTTCCCTTGAATTACCCACGCCTTATTTAGATATCAGAGAAGGGGAGGAGAAAGAAATTACCCTTTATCTTGAACCCAGGCAACCAAACATGATTTATTTGGGCGACCTTGAAGTAAATGCTGATTCAGTTAGCTATGCGCATTTAAAGCCAGAAATAGAAGCTTCAACCCAGATCCCCGTCGAAACCATTTCTTCCCTAGGAAATTATTATCTTGTTCAGCTTGGAGCTTTTAAAATAAAAGAGAATGCACGACAATTTTGCCTTGATCTCAGGCCTTTATTCCCTGATGTTTTTATGACCGAGACGAATGACGGTACGCAGATTTTCTTCAAAGTACTCCTCAAAGCAGCAAATAAGATGATAGCAGACCAATATTTACAGCAAGTCAGTCGCTTGGGCTACAATGCTTTTCTGCTTCCTCCTCTTCATGCGGAAAAAGAGAAAGAAAGACAGGACAGAGTTATGATTCAGGTTGCCTCCTTCAGAGAAAAATATAGGGCACAGCAACTTCATGATGAGTTAAAATCAAAATATCCTCAGGTAAAAATCGTTTCTGTCCTTTATCAAGGACAATTGTTTTACCGGGTTCAAATACCTTCATCGGCTGAGGAAGCCAATCGTTTAGTTCTGAAATTAAAAAAAGAAGGCTTTTCTGTCTGGATAGTAGGAAGAAAGGAAGAGCGGAACAAAAAAATAACAGCCATCAATTAAATATTCTGGCAGCCTGACCGGGCAGCTTGATTTCTGAACAGGCTAGGGTTTTTTCCTTGACAAAATTTCGATTTTAGGGTTTAGTATTAAGCCAATTAAATCGGAGTAAAATCAGGAGGAATTATAATGAAAATCATAATTTTTGGTGGTTCTGGAGCTATCGGCCGGGCCTGTGCCTGGGATTTAGCCCAGAGGCCAGAGGTGGAAAAGATTGGCCTGGTTGGCCGTCGCCGCGAGGCCCTGGCTCAGGTTCAGATGTGGATAGGCAGTCCCAAGATTGAAATTCATGTGGCTGACATTCTGGATCGCCGGGAAGCCCAGAAGCTCATGAAAGCCTATGATGTGGGCATAATCTCAGTTCCCGACAGAAAAACAAGCTACAGCCTGATCCACAGTGCGGTCGAAATCGGGTTCAGCGTAGTTGATAATCTCGAAGAATATCATCGCCGTCCTGATGCCTATGAGACCGAAGGGCTTCAAGTTCCGGAAGGGATGAGCCTGAATGATTATGGCGACTGGCTTGACGCCAAAGCCAAAGAAACTGGGGCCACTGTGCTTGATGGCCTGGGCTTTGCCCCCGGCATAAGCAATGTGACCGTGGGTGAGGGTATTCGCAAGCTTGATAAGGCCGAAAAGGCAATCGCCCGGGTAGGCGGCATTCCCTCAAAGGAGGCAGCCCTGCGTCATCCTCTCCGTTATATGATTACCTGGGCTTTCGAACATGTTCTCCGGGAATATATGGTTCGACTCTATGTCATTAAAAACGGTAAAGTAACAGAAGTACCAGCCCTGATAGATCGCGAACGTTTTCGCTTTAATCGTTTTGGCCAGGATGAGGAGTTGGAGTGCGCCGTAACTCCTGGCATGCCCAGTTTTATTTATACCCGGCCTCAATTGAAGGAATTTGCCGAAAAGACAATTCGCTGGCCAGGCCACTGGGAAGGAATAGATGCCCTCAAAGAAATAGGCCTGCTTGACCTGGAACCGGTCGAATTTCAGGGAATCAAAATTGTGCCGAGGCAGTTTCTGCTCCATTTGATTCGGCCCAAACTTTTGCCCAGAGAAGGGGAGACCGATGTCTGTGTGATGTGGAACACCGTAACTGGAATTAAAGACGGCCGCCCCACCCGCATTGATTATTACATGTGGGATGAAGCTGATACCAAACACGGCCTGACTTCTATGGCTCGAGTTACGGGCTTTCCTCAGGCCATTGGCGCTCTCTTCCTCGGCAAAGGCCTGATTACCCAGAAGGGTATAGTGGCTCCGGAAGATGCAATTTATGGTGACCTCTATAAACAATTCCTGACTGAACTCGAAAAGAGAAACATTCGCATTCTTGAAGAAATCAAGGAAATTTAAAGTCAGAAGATTAAAGCGACGGGGATTTAAAGCCGGAGAAAACTCAAACTTTTTTCAGGAATAAAAATTTCTAAAAGACTCGTTATTTTAAGTATAATTTTATTGTTCAGTATGAGGGCAGGGGAGTCCAGTCAAAAAGAAGTAAAAATATGGTTAGTTCCTCTGGGGCAGGCCAGCCAAATAAAACTTGATTTTTTAATTGAGCCTTTGACTGAAATTTTCCAGGCTGAGGTAAGAATTAATCCTCCCTTGGAAATTCCCACAGAAGCCTATAATTCAAGACGCGGCCAGTTTCTTTCTTCCTATATCCTGAGAAAAATAAGGTCAGGCCTCAATCTGGGGCCAGGAGAGAAGTGGCTGCTTATAGCCGATGTTGACCTTTACGCAGAGGGCCTCAATTTTGTTTTTGGCGAAGCTGAAATTAACGGGTCACTGGCCATCATTTCGGTTTCCAGATTAAGAGAAAGCTTTTATCATCTACCTGAAAATGAAGACATTTTCAGAACCAGGATAAAAAAAGAAGCTATTCATGAGCTCGGACACGTCTTTGGCCTTAGACACTGTTCTTTTCCCGGATGTGTTATGAACTTTTCCAATTCCCTGACTGATACTGACCGCAAAAGTGCTAACTTCTGTCCATCCTGTTTATCTCTTCTCAGAAAGTCAAAACACTGACCTAAGGTCTCAGGAGGAAGAAAAGGCTTCACCTTTTAATCCATGGAGAGCCAAGTTCTTGAGCTTGCGCAAAGCTCTAATTTCTAGCTGACGAATCCTCTCCCTGGTCAGGCCGAATTTATGGCCAACTTCTTCTAAGGTATGTTCGCGCTCATCCCCCAGACCAAAACGGAGCCTGACGATTTCTGCCTCCCGTTCGGGAAGAAGTTTGAGAGCTTCGATCACTTTGTGTCTCAGATAATTTTGAGCCGTCTGGTCATCAGGTGAAGGGAATTTATCATCCTTGATAAAATCAGCTAAGAAAGTATCGTGGTCCGGACCAACGGTCATATCAAGAGAAACTGGTTCAGTCACCTGATTCAGGGCCTCTTTGACTTTCTCTTCGGGAAGGCACAATCGGCGAGAGAGCTCTTCGACACTGGCTTCCCGGCCCATCTCTCGAAGAATCTGCTGGCTCGCCTGATTGATCCGATGGAGAAGTTCAATTAAATGCACTGGAAGGCGTATTGTCCTAGCCTGATCGACAATAGCCCGAGTGATAGCCTGTCTTATCCACCAGGTGGCATAGGTCGAAAATCGGTAGCCCCGGCGGTAATCATATCTTAAAGCGGCTTTCATCAGGCCAATATTACCTTCCTGAATGAGGTCAAGGAGAGGGAGTCCTCGATACTGGTATTTTTTGGCGATGGAGATGACCAGACGTAAATTAGCTGCGGCGAGCTCCTGGAGGGCATCTTCGAGCATCTTCTGCCCAATTTTTATGCTTTCCAGAATTTTCCTTTCCTCTAAGCTCTCTCTTTTTCTTACTGAAGCTTCAAGATTTTCCTCAATAGATTTGAGTAAAAAAGTCTTGGTTTCAGGCCTCAGTCCAAGGGAGGAAACAAGTTTAATCATGCGCCAGACAATCCTGGCTCTGGCCAGGGAATTTTTTTTCTTCCTGGGAATGGACTGCAGTTGCGTGTAAAGAGCCTTCAACCGGGAAAGACGGGAAAGAACCTGCCGGCGAAATTGAACCAGGGCCTCCTTGCCCTTAAGACGGCAACCTGGTTCAAACCAGGTAAAGATGGCCTCTGGGTGCTCCCGCCAGTGTTTTTCCCTTTTGATCAGTTCGAGATAAGAAAGATTAGTTCTAGCCAGCGCTTTAAGAATAATATGTTCAGCCCTTTCCCTTTTTCGAGCCAGCTCAATTTCCTTTTCTGATGTCAGGAGAGCAATTTTACCCATTTCATTCATATAAATCTGGAGGAGATTAAATTCTTCCTCCTTGCCAGCCTCAGGCAAATTCAAATCTGTTGTGGAAATTAACCGATCCTGATCAAGTAAATTGCTCGTATCAACCTGATCTTCATCTCCGAAGCAAATATTCTCGGATAAAGGCAAGTCAATGTATGAAGAATAACATAAACTTCCCTCCCTCAGATTAAAATCATTATGGGATTTTTTCATCACACCTCCTTATTCCCTATTAATAATATAGGAATAATAGGAAATAATAAAGTAAAATTCTAAAAAAGTTGCTGGCTGGATGGGTTGAAAGGAGGGAAAGGAGGGGAAAACGGAGGGCTTTCTGACCCCTGCCCAGCCAGCCAAACAGGGGTCATTTTTAATATAGCAAATATCTCTAATAAAATCAATAGGTTGGTCCTGATTCAGGGGCTTTCTGGGACAAATCTTCTGGCTATTCTGGCCCTGATTATGATAAAATCAGCCAGGATTAGAAAATGAGAAAAAATAAAGTCGAGGATAAAGGGGGAAAAGAAAGGAGAGGCGCCAGGAACCAAGGATAAAGGTTGAAACCAGAGTTAAAATCAGGCTGAAGACCGAGCAATCAGAAGGTCCCGATCAGGTCAGGAAAGAGGAGCTCTGGGCTTTTACTTCAGAGCTCTCAGTGGGTGGTTTCAGGCTGCTTCTTCCCTTAAAGCTGGAGCAGGGGAAACAAGCGGACATCGAGCTTTATCTACCTGACCTGAATAAAGTTCTCAGGATTGAGGCTGAAGTTCGCTGGCAGCAACCGAGTTTTGTTGGTGGTCTTTATGAGACCGGATTTGAATTCAAAACCCTTTCGGCGGAAGATAAAATTTTCCTCATGGAATTTCTCTATTTGCATAGGGCAAAAAAAGAAGCCAAAGGAGGTAAATTATGATCTCGTGGCGGGAAACCCTTTTTCCCCTGAGCTTTATTCTTTTATTCCTGGGGATGATTATCCTCAGCTCCGGCCAGCAGAAAACAGAAAAGCCCATTCTTCACGGCAAGCACTGGATAGCCATAGCTGGAAAGCCCATGGCCGCTACAGCCGGGGCTATGATGTTCATGAAAGGTGGGAATGCTGTGGATGCGGCCTGCTCGATGCTGGCAGCAGTATGTACCATGCATGATGTTTTAACCTGGGGTGGGGAAACCCAGGCTCTGATTTATAATCCCTTGATGAGAAAAGTCATAGCTATTAATGCTCTGGGAGTGGCTCCGACGGGAGCAACCCCGGAATTTTATAAAAAAAGAGGGTATAAATATCCGCCCGCTGATGGACCTTTATCGGCCGTGACTCCAGGAACACCTGGCGGCTTGATGGTAATGCTGGCCGAATTCGGTACTTTAAGTTTAAAAGATGTTCTCGAACCAGCTATCCAGATGGCCGAAGGCTACCCCATAGAACAGGAAACAGTGGATAGAATCGAAAATAATAAAAAAAAGATAAAGCAATGGCCGCATTCAAGCCGGATTTTCCTGACTCACCCTGGCGAAAGTCATGAGGCCCCCTGGCCTGGAGAGGTTTTTCGTCAGCCTGAACTCAGGGAAACCCTTTTAAAACTGGTTGAGGCTGAACAAAAGGCTCTAGCCGCCGGCAAAAGTCGAAAAGAAGCTATTTACGCTGCCTATGACCGTTTTTATCGAGGTGATATCGCCAGGGATTTTGTTCAGGGCTGTCAGGAGCAGGGAGCTCTGATTACCCTTGAGGATTTAGACAGGTGGAAGGTTTATATTGAAGAGCCGGTAATGACAACTTACCGGGGAATTGAGGTCTATAAGCTCAATTGCTGGGTACAGGGTCCGGTCATGCTTCAGGCGCTGAATATGCTTGAAAATTTTGACCTGAAAGCCCTGGGCTACAATAGTTCGAAATACATTCACCTTCTTTATCAGGTGATGAATCTGGCCTTTGCTGACCGAGACTTCTATTATGGCGATCCTTATTTTCCACCTGAAGAACCCATCAAAGGACTGCTATCCAAAGAATACGCTCGGGAAAGGATCAAACTGATAAACTGGGAGGCCAATGACCCAGAGGTCAAACCTGGCGATCCCTATCCTTTTGAGGGGAAAAGGAATCCTTTCCTTCATTACCTGGAGAAATGGTCAAATCGTCAATTTATGGAGAAGAAGGAAGGTTCAGAGGAAAAAACTTTCTGGCAGGGGACAACCTCGATTCAGGCTGCCGATGAGCAGGGCTGGGTGGTTTCCATGACCCCTAGTGGCGGCTGGATTCCCTGTGTAATAGCTGGCCGCACTGGCATCGGCCTGAGCCAGAGAGCCCAAAGCTTTGTTCTGGATGAAGAAGAAAATCCTTTTAATGTCATTGCTCCGGGCAAAAGACCCAGGGCAACCCTAACTCCCGGGCTGGCTTTAAAGGATGGCCGACCTTACCTTTCCTTTGCCGTTCAGGGCGGTGATACCCAGGATCAGAATCTCCTCCAGTTTTTCCTGAATATTGTTGAATTCGGGATGAATGTGCAGCAGGCCTGTGAGGCACCCAACATCACCAGCTATCAGATGCGTAGTTCCTTTGATTTACATGAATGCTCGCCGGGAAAACTTGATCTCAATGAAAGAACACCCGCTGAAGTTAGAGAGGCCCTGAGCCGAATGGGTTACCGCCTCTCTTTTAAACGTTATACCTCTGGCCCTATAAACGCTATTTATTTTGACCATAAGCATGGTACCTTCTGGGGTGGTTCCAGCAACTATGGCGATGATTACGGCGTCGTCTGGTAGTGGACTGAATTTTAATCCAATTCCTGAATAATCTGGCTTCAGCTCAATTATTTAGCGTTTTTATTTGGTTTAATCCGTTCGGTTTCATTTCCATTCTATTTCGTTACATCATATTCAATTTCATTTATTCATTCACTCACTCATTCATTCGTTCCACTTCATTTAATTTCATCTAATTTCATTTCGTCTCATTTCATCTCATTCCGTTTCATTTCATTTTGCTTCGGTTTTGCAACATTTTTTGGGTGGAATTGACATAATTAGAGGAAGGCTTTTTCCATAAAATAATGGGGAATGTAATCTCAAAGAAAGGAGGAAGAGCTTTGAAAGTCAAATGACTAATTTCATTAATCTCATTTCATCTTGATTCATTTCACCTCTTATCTAAAGATCAATTGCTTTTAGCCAGAGTTCTATGATAATCAGAAAAAAATGAAAGGAGGTCTTTGCATGAAGGCGCGAAATGGCTTAAAGAATTTAGCCCTGATTCTTTTTCTGACCATTTTCTCCTTTTCCTTTCTTGACTCTGACGAAAAGACCTATCGCCTGCTAACCACAGAGACTTTTTTTGAGATGGAATCGGTAGGTAATCCCTCCATTTCTCCTGATGGGAAACTGATAATTTTTACCCGTTCCTGGGTGGATAAGATGAACGATCAGATTCGCTCCAACCTCTGGCTGGTAGATGTGGAGGGTAAAAGAGTCAGGGAATTGACCCATGGTAACTGGCGGGATTATTCCCCCGTCTGGTCGCCTGATGGCAGGAAAATAGCTTTTCTTTCTGAACGGGATGGTTCAACGCAGATCCATGTGATGTGGCTGGATACAAGAGAAGTGGCCCAGCTGACCCATCTTGAAAGAGCTCCCTCAAATATTGTCTGGGCACCCGATGGCAAGCGCCTGGCCTTTACTTATTTTGTCCCTGATAATAATCCCATTCTGCCCATTAAACTTCCACCCCGACCAGAAGGCGCGAAATGGGCAGCGCCGGCTGTTATCATCGATCGACTTTCTTGGAGGTCAGATGGCCGGGGACCCTTGCCCAAAGGATATAACCATATTTTCGTTATTGATGCTGAGCTTGGCGGAACGCCCCGCCAGGTAACTACGGGAGAATATAACCACACCAGCTCTGCATTTTCAGCCGATGGAACCAAGCTCTATTTTTCGGCTATTCGCAAACCTGACGCTGAATATCAAATGGGCGATTCTGAGATTTATGTGGTGGATTTAAAAAGCCTTGAGATAAAGGTCCTCACGGACCGGAAAGGGCCTGATAATAACCCGCTGGTTTCGCCTGATGGGCGGTGGGTTGCCTATACGGGTTATGATGACCGCAATTTTACTTCCCATCTTTCTAGCATCTATTTAATGGACAAGGATGGCCAGCAAAAGAAGCTTCTCGCAGGAGATTTACCCAATTCGCCTGTTTCTTTGACCTGGTCACCTGATAGCTCAGGTCTTTATTATCTAATGCCCGAAAAAGGGGAGGCCAATCTTTATTTCGTTTCTCTTGACGGCAAAATAAAAAAGATAACCCAGGGAGTCCATTACATTTCAGATTATTCTCTAGCTCGAAATGGCCAGGTAGCTGCGGTCATATCCAATTTTTACCGGCCTGGCTATCTGGTAACCTTCAATCTTAATCAGCCAGCTCAGATGAAGGAACTGGTAGATGTCAACCACGACGTTTTAGAAGGCGTCAAATTAGGCGAAGTGGAAGAGCTCTGGTTTAAATCCTCTGATGGCCTGATGATTCAGGGCTGGCTGATTAAACCCGCTGAATTTGAGCCGGGAAAAAAATATCCCCTGGTTCTCTGGATTCATGGTGGCCCCTGGGCCATGTACAATGTAGCCTTCAGCTGGGAATGGCAGAATTTTGCTGCCAATGGCTATGCGGTCCTCTATACTAATCCTCGGGGAAGTACAGGCTATGGTCAGGATTTTGTCAATGGCATTCAATTTTCCTATCCAGGTAAAGATTTCGATGACCTTATGGCCGGAGTGGATGCAGCCATAGCTAAAGGTTTTATTGATCCGGAAAACCTGTTTGTTTGTGGAGGAAGCGGCGGCGGTGTTTTAACGGCCTGGATTGTTGGTCATACCGATCGCTTCCGGGCCGCTGTTTCCATGAGACCTGTAACTAACTGGTATTCTTTTGTCGGAACGACCGATGGTCACATGTGGTATCGCCAGTTCAGAAAGTTTCCCTGGGAAGATCCCATGGAATATATCGAAAGATCACCCATTCATTATGTCGCCAAGGTAAAAACTCCCATTATGATTATGACCGGTGAAGCTGATTTAAGAACCCCTATCAGCCAGAGTGAAGAATATTATCGAGCCTTGAAAATGCTCAAAAAAGAAACGCTTCTTGTCCGCATGCCAGAAGAATATCATGGCTGGCGTCGGCCCTCGCACCGGCTGGCTCAGCAGCTTTATTTAATGGCTTGGTTTGAGAAATACCGCAAGAAGCCTGAAGACAGGACCGGAGCCGAACGTGATTAAAGAACGAGAAGAAACTGGCTAAAAAACTGAGATAAATAACCAAAGGTGTTTATAAGGTAGGTGATTCATGATTTAAATCGCTTTTTAAGTCAGGAGGCGAATAATTATCTTCAAGGAGGAATTTTTCGAAGGACATTTTAAAAGAAGGATCTTTAAAAGAAAGATTTTTTAAGTATAGGACCCTTGATATGAGTTAGAGTCTTAAAGAGAAATTTAAGGGTCAGTGGAGATGGAAATTAAAAAAGCCGAAAACCAGGAAAATTAATAAGCAGGGAAATTAAAGAAAAAAATGGAGGCTTGACATGAAATTCAAAAGAAAAGGCATGTTATCTCGGGCCATTCTTATAACTCTCCTTTTTCTTCTTTTCTGGCCGGGAGTCTTTTTCGGCCAGAGAACAGGCTATAGCCGGGAGGAAATGGTCAGACGACGGGAAAAACTCATGTCACGGATCAAAGATGGCTTGATTATTCTTTTTGGTGAAGTCATGGATCAACCTGCTTCTCATTTCAGGCAAGATAATGACTTTTTTTATCTTACAGGCGTTGAAGATAAGAATGCTATTCTCGTTCTGAATCCCCTAACTAAGGAATCAATTCTCTTTTTACCCCGGCAGACAGCGAGAGAAGAGATGATGGAAGGAGCCAACTGGCTGAAAATAGAAAAGAATGCTGAAAAGCTGGGGCTCAGCAGGGTCCAGGAGCTCAGCGAATTCGAAGAATATGTGGCCCGAAATACACGAGGTCCCCAGCCCAGATTTTATGTTCGCCTTTCGCCACGAGATGAGGTGGATATGAGCCGCGGTGAAACCAGGATTTTTATAGCTAGAAAAAATAGAACCCATTACAACGACCTTATCTCCCTTGATGAGCACCGGGTGGCGAAGCTCCGCCAGCGCTTTCCCGAAGTTGAACTTCGCGACATTACGCCTTTTATCGATGAAATGAGGCTTATCAAAACAGAGGAAGAAATAGCTATTCTCAGACGAAATGGAAAGCTATCAGCCGAAGCCATTAAACAGGCGATGCTGGCCTCAAGGCCAGGGATGTATGAGTACGAGATTGAGGCTGCAGCCATCTATTATATCTTAAAAGGAGGGGCAAGAGGCCCGGCCTATGCTCCCATCGTTGGTTCAGGTCCCAATACCTGCATTCAGCACTACAATAAAAATTCCAGGCGGATAGAGGCAGGAGATCTCATTTTGATGGATTTTGGAGCTGACCTCGATCAGCTCTGTATGGACATAACCAGAACCTGGCCTGTTTCCGGTAAATTTACTCCCGAACAGAGAGAAGTCTATGAAATAGTCCTTACGGTTCAGAAGGCCTGCATTGAAGCCTATCGGCCCGGGATTACAGCAGAAGATGTAAGAAAACATGTCGAAGAGGTATTAAAAAAGAAAAAAATGGATGGCCGGGGCCTGCGAGGCGGCATAGGCCATTATGTTGGTCTCGCTACCCATGATGTTGGTCCTTCCGGCATTCCTTTACAGCCTGGTATGGTTTTTGCGATTGAGCCGGCCCTTTATTATCCTGAGAAAAATATTGGTATCCGAATTGAAGATACAGTGCTCATAACAGCTGATGGCTGTGAGGTCCTGACAAGAGATGTTCCCAAGGAAATTGAAGAAATAGAAAAACTTCTGGCTCAACGTCCCGGGATTAAATGAAGCTTGCTCTTTCCTTTCCGGGTCAGATATATGTGTGACATATTACTATTTTTCAGATGGGCTGAAAGCTGATTTCTTTTGGTCAGAGAGAATTTTAATTTTTAGCCACGCAGGCGATTTGTGCTATGGTCCTGGGACATCAAGGAAAAGACCAATTGACCAGAAAAAAGCCAAATTAAAAATGTCATTTATGTATGGAACCCATACATCTTTTTGCTCATATCACAAAAAATATTATAAAATCACCTGCCCCATCTGAATGAATATGGCCTGGTCAGCAAGGTTAAAGGTTTTTTTCAGCGAAGTTTCTTCTTGAGAAAGAAGAGTAGGTGAGGCTGACAGAAAACTGGAAGAAAAATGAAGGGAGTCTGAAGAAAAATGAAGAGAAAAGAGTGATAAAAAATGGGTAGATAAATATTTGCAAAAGGTTAATAATTTAATTGAGAAAATCGGGAAAAATAGAAACTAAAAGGAAAATATTTCCATGAGAATCCGGAAAAATAAAGCAACGAAATTTTTTTTGATTATTCTTTCAATTTTCCTTTCTTTTTCTTTTCTTAGCCCATCCCTAACCAGGCCCGAAGCTGTTGGCCTCTCTTCTGATAGGCTTAAGCTCCTGGACCAGTTTCTGATTGATTGTATCCAGCAAAAATATTTTCCCGGGGCAGTGGTAATTGTCGGACGCCACGACAGGATTATTTTTCGCCAGGTCTATGGCCAGGCGCAATGGGTTCCTGAATCCAGACCTATGAAGATAGACCTGCTTTTCGATTTGGCTTCCCTGACCAAACCCATAGCTACAGCTACCTCCATTATGATTTTAGTGGAAAGGGGAAAAGTAAGCCTTCACGATAAAGTCCGGGATTATGTGCCTGAATTTTCAGTTTATGAGGATGAAAAGGGCCAGAAAGGAGAGGAGGTTCGCCTCTGGCATCTTTTAACTCATACTTCCGGACTTCCAGCTTATACCAGTGCTGAGGAAGTAGCCAGACTCTATGGCTCACCCTGTCCAACCGAGACCCTGGTCAAGCACATTGCTACTTTAAAAAAGGAATTTCCTCCAGGTAAAGATTTTCGCTATAGCTGTCTGGGCTATATTACCCTGGCTTATATCATTCAAAAAGTCACTGGTAAAGACATCGCGACCTTTGCCCGGGAGAATATCTTCCTTCCTCTGGGCATGAAGAAAACTTTTTTCAATCCTCCACCCGAATTAAGAGACCAATGCGTGGCCACGGAGGTTATCGCCGGTAAGCCTCTTACTGGAATAGTCCATGACCCTCTAGCCCGACTTCAGGGTGGTATCTCAGGCAATGCCGGGCTTTTCTCAACAGGTGATGACCTGGCTCTTTTTGCCCGCATGATGCTCAATCAGGGTGAGCTCAACGGGCATCGAATTCTCAGTCCTTTAAGCGTCAGGAGGATGACTGAAATCTATCCTGAGGTTCTGTTTTCGGGCCGGGGTCTTGGCTGGGATATAAACTCCCCTTATTCCACTAACCGGGGAGACCTTTTTGGCCGCTTTTCCTATGGCCATACCGGCTATACGGGAACCTCTATCTGGATTGATCCCGAAACAAAAACTTTTGTTATTTTTTTGACCAACAGGGTTCATCCTGATGACAAAGGGGTTATAATTCCAGTAAGGTCAAGGGTAGCTAACCTGGTGGCGGCGGCAATTATTCAGCCCTGATTCATTGGCCAAGAATATCCAGCGCTGGAGGAAAAATGACAGCCGAGTTCAGGAAGAAATCGCCGGAAGAAAAAGTTTATGAAATTTTAAGGGAATTGGGGATAAATTTTGTTCGCTATGAGCACCCGCCAGTTTATACGGTGGCTGAAGCCCGCCTTTACTGGGCTGAACTTCCCGGCGCCCGCTGCAAGAATCTTTTTTTAAGGGATGAAAAGGGCCAGCGACATTTTTTGGTCATTGCTGAACAGGAAAGGCCTGTGGATTTAAAAAGATTGGCCATGAGACTGGGAGAAAAGAGACTCAGCTTTGCCTCGCCTGAAAGATTACGTCGTTTTCTGGGCGTTGATCCCGGATCAGTTTCACCCTTTGGCCTGATCCATGACCTCAAAAAGGAAGTCGAGGTTATTATTGACTCAGATCTCGAGTCAGCCGAAACTGTTCATTTCCATCCCAATATAAATACTGTGACCATCGGCTTGAGCCTGGCTGATTTTAAGAAATTTCTGGAGTGGACAGGTAATCCCTACCGCTTCCTGAAGTTATGAATAAATCCCGAGGAATTAAAATAGAGACAAGGAACCGGGATGAGCATCTTCAGGCGATTAAAGAATAAGATGCCGGGTCTCATTATCGGGCTTTTGTCTCTTTTTCTCAACAGCCGATTTTCGTTTTTAAACCCGGAAGATGAGATGCTAAAAATTTTTCAGAAAAGGACATTACAGGATGACTCGGCAGTTTTAAGTCAGAAAATAAGGGAAATTTATAAAGAGGTCAGGCCAGCAGCCTTGGTTTCGCCTGAAGGCCTAAGGGAGTGGCAATCCTTTCTGGGTCAGGATGAAGATGATTCTTACAAGGATGACCATCTCTTTATCTTGATTCTGGAAAAGGCTGAGGAATCTATCCTCTGGATTCAGGTAACGAAATTTGAGGCTCAAACTGATCGGTCAACAGTAAAAAAAGCGAAAGGTTCTAAACTCATAAAGGCAGTGCTCAGGAAAGAAGAGACCATTATTGAGAAAAATGACTTTGATCCCGAAGAAACCGGATTAATCCTTGGCGAAATTTTAAAATCCATCGAAAATAAGAAAAAATTGCTGGGAATAAAATCCCTCTGAATCAGAGCTCTTGTCAAAACCTTCCCTTTAAGCCAAAATAAAGAGCGAAAAAGTGCGCCCGTAGCTCAGTGGATAGAGCGGTGGACTTCGAATCCAAAGGGCGGGGGTTCAAATCCCTCCGGGCGCGCTCCCCCAACCTTTTTAGAAAGCAACCCCGAATGCGGGCGAAAAAAGACCGGTTTTTCTTTCTGAATACAAATAGGTGCTGGCCTTATAAGGGAATTTGGGGGATATAAAGCGAAAGGAGGGGGTTATAATTTTTTTATGGCCAGCACCGATTATTATTATCATAGAAAAGCCTATCTTTGTCAATGCTATTGCCTTTTTTTAGATATATTTTAGGCTAATGGGTAGAAAAGGAAGGTTAAGCCCATATGGTGAAAAAGGTGAGATAAAAAAATCCTCTTAATTGATGATTGACAGGCCTATCTTCAGTTGTGTTAATATAAAAAATTGAAAATAATCGAAAGGGGGTAGGTATGGCTAAAATCCTGATGATTGATTTTTCAGAGGAGGATATAAAGCAACTTCAGGCCGAAAAATGGGATGTCGAGGGCAGGGAAACCAACTGGAAATCAGGGAAGGTCGAAAGCCTTGTTCCTTCCCTTGATTGCCGTTTGATTTTCTTTCAACTAAATCTTGGCGACTCTGGACCTGGCCTTCATGTGGGCGATGCCCCCAATTTTGAAGCCATTCTCCTCGATGGGGGAGTTATCACCTGTTTTCTTGGATCCGGTGAGGAATTTCATCTGACAAATCTTTTTGGACCCATCCCCGGGCTGAAACTTGAGGTGAACAAGAGACCTTCTTTTATCCATAAAATCGCTGACAGTCCCGCTGGCCGTCTCCTTGAAGAATTCATGCCTCAAATTGTCAAATCCTACGAGCTTTTTCCTGATGAAGATGAAGCAAAGAACTTGCTGACGGTAGATGAGGAGGGCTCGGGTTATAATCAGGTCGAGGTTTTGGCCCGGAATTATCGGCGCCGTCCGGTGGCAGCCTGCCTGCGCAAGGGTAAGGGATATCTTTTCCTTCTCCCCTGGTTTGGCCAGAATAATCTTGATGTTGTTCGGGCCATGCTCCGTCAGATTTTACCCCCCATGACACCTTATCTTTTTGAGGAAAATCCCTTTGCCTGGATAGAAAGCCCTGATTATTATTTTCCCTCTCTTAAAGCAGTTTTTCAGCAAATCCAGGAAGAAACAGAGCGCCATCGGCAAACCATCTTCCGCCTGAGAAATCAGGCTGAAGAGCTAAGAAAGACTGAACAGGAAGTCTTTATCCAGCTGATCACCGGTCAGGATGAGGTTTTGAAAAAGGCTGTGGATAATGCCTTTAATTACCTTGAATGGCCTACTGTCGTGGATGTTGATGAATACTGGAAAAGGGTCATCCGGATTAAAGAAGAGGATATCTGGCTGATTGATGATACCGATGAAAAAACAATTGAGGAAAAAATCAGATCAAGTCCCCTGATACTTGTCATTATCCGTAGCGGCCCCGGCCCGGCCACCGAGAACGACCTCGTTGTCCTGCAAAAGTTCAAGGCTCGTCGCATGCAAGAATTCGATAATACCAGGATAAAAGCCTTGCTTATCGGTAACTAGTATTTTCGGCAGGATGCTCGAGCCAGGCCAATCCCTTTTACCCAGGAGCAAATTGACGAAGCTGTAGCTGATGGCAATGGACTGATGACCACAGCCGAACTTTTCTGGGCGATCAAAGCTGAAAAAGAAGGTAAAATAAGTAAAGAGGAAATCAGGAAGACTATCCGCGAAAAAAAGGGGTTGATCACTTTTAATTATTAACCTGTTTATTCTCGGAAAAAGAGGTAAGAAGGCTTGAAAGCAGGTAAAGAAGTAAGAGTGGTTTGCTTTCATTGTGGAGCGACTAATCGCATCTATGAAAAAGAGCTGGCTCCAGGCAAGAAAATCCTCTGCGGCCGCTGTCACAATGCCCTGCCTGAGCCAGGGACAGTTCTGACACTTTCTCCTCAAAGGATATATAATCTCATTAAAAATGGTTCTATTCCCATCCTTTTCGAATTTTATTCTGATAACTGTCCCCACTGCCTGCGGATGAAACCCATCCTGGAAAGACTGGCCAAAAGGCGGGCAGGAGAAATTATGGTTGTCATGGTCAATGTTGACCAGTATCCTGAACTGGCGGCCGGTTTTGGTATCAGCTCTGTTCCCACCTTTCTCATTGTTAAAAAAGGAACTGAAGTTGGTCGTCTATCCGGAGCTCAGGATGAAATGGATTTTTCTTTCTGGGTTGCCAGTCGCGCCTGATAAAAAAGAAGGAATGCCGAAGCGGGGACTCGAACCCCGACTCCCAAAATAGTGGGAACTAGCCCCTCAAGCTAGCGTGTCTACCAATTCCACCACTTCGGCATCCCATTTATTTTTCTATCACAGATCTTTCTAACTTATTTCTTTTCACCCTTCTGTTCAGGGTTTGCTGGTGATTCTTTCTTTTCCCCGGGCTCTTTCTTTGTTTCCTCAGTCTTTTTCTGGGTCTCAGTTACTGCGGGAACAGATTTCATGACCGACTTTTCCCCTTTAGTTGAGATAAGCCACAGTCCAATTGAAGTCAGCATGAAAATCACTGCAGCTGCTGTCGTTATTTTGGCCAGAAGCGTTGTGGCTCCCCTTGGACCGAAGGCTGTCTGGCTGCCTACTCCCCCGAAGGAGCCAGCCAGATCAGCAGCCTTTCCTGACTGAAGAAGAACAGCCACAATCAAGATAATACAAACAAGAACATGTAAAATAATTAATAATGCACTCACCTTTGTTTTACCTCGATTGAGTTCTTTATAATTTTAGCAAAACTTTCGGCTTCAAGGGAAGCCCCACCTACTAAAAATCCATCCACATCTTCTTTTTCAGCCAGGGAAGCGGCATTTTCGGCTTTAACCGAACCACCATACAAAATTATAGCACAGGAACCAATTTCTTCGCCATAGCGCATAGCCAGAATCTGGCGGATATAATGATGGGCTTCCTGTGCTTGTTCCGGGGTAGCATTATGACCGGTGCCAATAGCCCAAACCGGTTCATAGGCAATAATGATTTTAGCCACTTCCTCCCGGTTAAGATTTTTAAGTGCCCGGTCAAGCTGGGTTTTGATTCGCTCGAAGGTTAGTCCCTTTTCCCTTTCCTCGAGAGTTTCTCCAAGGCAAAGAATGGGATGGAGCTCATTCCTCAGAGCCGCCTTAAGCTTCCGGTTGACTATATCATCGTTCTCGCCCATGATTTGCCTTCTTTCCGAATGACCCACAATAACATACTGGCACCCGGCATCTCTGAGCATCGGCCCGGAAATTTCACCTGTAAAGGCGCCGTTATCTTCCCAGAAGATATCCTGAGCTCCAAGCTGAACCGGGCTACCTTCTATGGTTTTAGCCACTTCATAAAGGGCAGTGAAGGGAGGGCAGAGGACAATTTCTGAACCGGCTAAATTCAGGGAGGCTTTGACTACAGCTGCGGCTAACTCTTTGGCTTCTTGAATAGTCTTATTCATTTTCCAGTTGCCGGCTATAAAGGGAATTCTCGAACCCCCTTTTTCCTCTCGAATCATTCTTACCTCTTTTTTATTTTTGATATTAATTTTAATCAGCCCTATTCGAGGGCTTCGATTCCGGGAAGCGTTCCATAGGCAATGAATTCCAGGCTGGCCCCGCCTCCTGTCGAAACATGAGTAATCTGGTTGGTAACACCCGCTTTTTTCAAAGCGGACACAGAATCGCCGCCTCCAACTATGGAAATAGCCGGACAGGCCGCTATGGCCCTGGCAATAGCTATCGTTCCCTGACTGAAAGGCTCAAGTTCAAAAACACCCAGGGGACCATTCCAGAAAATCGTTTTAGCTTTATTAATGAGCGAAGTGAACATGGTAATTGTTCTTGGACCGATATCGCCCGCAATCATCTCTGAAGGTATGGGAAAACCATCGATGATGCTTGGCGTTACTTCGGTTATCAGAGAAGGGGCCACTACATGGTCAACTGGAAAATGCAGGCCTACTCCCTTTTCCCGGGCTTTTTTGAGGATAGTCTGCGCCTTTTCGAGCTGGTCCATTTCAACCAGAGAGCGGCCAACTTCAAGATTCATGGCTTTAAAAAAGGTATAAGCCATGGCTCCGCCAATTAAAATCTCATCAGCCTTATCCAGAAGACTTTCAATCACAGGGATTTTATCTGAGACTTTGGCTCCGCCGAGAATGGCGACATAAGGTCTTTCCGGATCTTCTATGGCTTTTTTAAGATAGGTGACCTCCTTTTCCATTAAAAAACCTGCAGCCTTCTCAGGCACGAATTTGACCATACCCACGACTGAGGCGTGAGCCCGATGAGAAGCGCCAAAGGCATCGTTAACATAGACGTCTATCTGAGAGGCAAGTTCCCGCGCCAAGGATTCGTCGTTGGCTGTCTCGCCAGGATGAAAACGCAAATTTTCAAGAAGCAAGATATCTCCTGGTTTAATCTGGCTTTTTAATTGCTCTACTTCTATGCCGACAACCTCGGCCGCCAAAGTAACAGGCCGATCGAGAATTTCCTCAAGCCTTTGCGCTACAGGTTTGAGGCTCAATTTTGGGTCATATTTTCCCTTAGGTCGGCCTAAATGAGAGGCGATTATAAGGGCAGCCCCATTATCCAGAAGATAACGAATTGTGGGCAGGCTAGCTCGAAGGCGAGTATCGTCCCTGACAGCTCCGCTTTCATCTAGGGGGACGTTAAAATCAACCCGGAGGAAAACCTTTTTATTTTTGAAATCAATTTCGCTGATGGATTTCATGGCCTTACCCGGCAATATATTTAATCAAATCGTAGAGGCGGCAGGAATAACCCCATTCATTGTCATACCAGGCCAGAACTTCAACCAGATTCTCATCTACCAGTCGGGTGAAGGGGCCATCAACAATAGCCGAATGGGGATTGCCCATAAAGTCGACGGAAACCAGTTCTTCATCAGTATAGTCAAGAATAGCCTTGAGCTCACTGGCGGCCGCTCGTTTAAAGGCCTCATTGACCTCCTGGACTGAAACCTTCTTTTTCAGCAGGGCGACTAAATTAACCAGGGAAATGTTTGGGGTTGGTATCCGGATAGCGATGCCATCGATTTTTCCTTTAAGCTCGGGCATAACCAGGCCAACAGCCTTGGCTGCTCCGGTGGTCGTGGGAATCTGGCTTACAGCTGCGGCTCTGGCCCTCCTCAAATCCTTATGTGGCTGATCAAGAATTCTCTGGTCGTTGGTATAGGCGTGAATTGTCGTCATAAAGGCTTTTTCAATCCCGAAGGAATCATGCAAAACTTTGGCTACAGGGGCAACACAGTTGGTGGTACAGGAAGCATTGGAAAGGACAAAATGTTTTTGCGGGTCATAGGCCTTTTCATTAACGCCCATGACAATGGTTATATCTGGATCATTCGCTGGCGCTGAGAAAATGACTCTTTTTGCCCCGGCCTGAATGTGCTTATTTGCCTCTGCTTTGGTTTTGAATTTACCCGTCGCCTCAACCACAATTTCGACTCCCAGGTCTTTCCAGGGAATACTGGCCGGGTCCTTCTCCGCAAAAACCTTGATTTCTTTGCCCTGAACGAGGATGGAATTATCCGTCCATTTAACTTCTTCCTTAAAAATGCCCATAATGGAATCATATTTGAGCAGATGGGCTAAGGTGCGAGCATCAGTAATATCATTAACGGCCACAAATTCAATTTCAGGGTCTTTATAGGCCGCCCGGAAAAGACTGCGACCAATACGACCAAAGCCATTTATACCCACGCGAATGGCCATAACCTTACCTCCTTTTTCCGAATTTGATCCTTATTTGTATCATAAATAGAGAGCCGAATCAATTCTCATCAGGCTCTCGCTTAAAAACAATGGTGGTTTAAGCGACTCTTTATCGTTAGCCGCTGGGTCGAACCGTTTATCCTCATTTTTTAAGCTGCTTCAATCCTAAATTGCTTCAACTCTTAGGGCACTATTCCAATTTCCAGGCTGAAAATATTGAGGCCCTTTCTCAATCGTCTGCCTTTAGAACCGCAACCACAGGAAAATTTAGAACAGTCTGGTTACATATATCACTGAGGCGCTGATCAAAGCGACACTGAGGTTATCGTCAATTCCAAGAGGCAGAGCTTCGACCAGGGAGGCGACCAATGCGCCCAGAAAGATTACGGGCAGGGAAATCTGAACAAAGGGATGAAGAATATAACCTGCCATAAGACAGGCACAGAGATGAGCCAGGCTCCCCTGAACGGTCTTGTCAAAAAAGGGTGTTCGGCCAAAACGAAGTCCAAAAATTTTGCTGAAAAAATCGCCGAAAATAAGAAAGGAGATGGCCACAACAGCTATATCCTGCTCAAAAAGAAGAAGGGTGAGGAAAAAACTGACCAGAAAAAGGCTGATCGAAGAGAATCTGGTTTTTTCCTTTTCTTTATATATTTTGCGAACCTTAACGAAGAAAAAGCGATTAATTTGACCTGAAATCAGGCGCAGTAAATCAGGAACTAAAAAGAAAAGGGTGAGAGCCCCAAGAAAAGTAAGAACAATTTTTCTCTCGAGTTTAAAATAAATCAGAATCAGCAAAAAAGCCAGGGGACGTAAATAAAGGCGCCAGCCAATAAGGCCTTTTTGGGCAAATTCTGAGGGTTTCCACAGGCCAAATTTCCAGATGTTTAGAACATTGATAGCCAGAATATAAAGAATTATTATCAGACAAAAGAGCTTGGCCGCGGAGAAGGGGACAAAAATAAGGATAAGGAAGAAAAGCGAGGGCAGAATAAAACACCCTACAAACTCCCCCTTTCTGGCTATCCAGCTCAAGATGATGACCAGAAAGGTTAAAAGAAGAAGTGAAAACCAGGGCAGAAAGCCCCGGCCATAAAAGATTCCCAGAAGATAAATCAGGAGGCCGGTGGCTGTTGCTACCCCCTGGCCACCCCGAAATTTAAGATAAAAGGGAAAAACATGTCCAGAAATGGAAGCAGCCGCAGCTAAATAGCCACCAGGGGCTGAACCGGTTATGAACTGACCAAGGTAAAGAGAGATTAGGCCTTTGCTTACGTCAAAGATAGCTACAATGATAGCCGGAAACAAGCCGAGAACATGATAGGTATTAACTGTACCGGCATTCTTTGTTCCTTCCTTCCGAATATCCACTGCCCTGAGTTTCCGGGCCAGAAAATAGGCGGGAAGAAAGCTACCGAGAAGGTAACCAATGAGGACAGCGATAAAATAAAAAATGAAATTTATGAGTTTCATTTAGGAGAAGACTTCTTTATGCTATTTAAATTTATTCTCTGTTGTCAAATATAAAATCGCTATTCAGCCTGTAGGGAATTATCAATCGCATCTGTCCGAATTTTTTGCTCTTATAGCCGTATTTTTTTGGCTTTAAAAGCGGCTTTTGCGTATTATTAAGGGGTAGTTTTAAAGTATTATCAATCTCTGACAGCCTATATAGAACCCGAAGCTAATTCCTTAAAGGCGAGTCGAAGCCATATATTGTTCATCTTATGAATATTTCTCTAATCGCCCTTCGCAACAATAAACTGGCCCGGATTCAAGCCGCTTTTTAGGGCCATAAAATCTATCATCTTTAGCCACGAAATATTATCTTCAGCTACAAGATATTATCTTTAACCACAGAAAGCCAGAAGAACCTCAAAAGTTACTTTCTTTGGCAGAAAATAAGCTTTTTAGAGTCGTTTAAAGTCATTTTTATCGCTTCATCCTGATCTTCCTTGTAGCTCTAGGCAGACAGAGGACCTGAATTTAAGGTCGAAATTATTTATAAAAAAAATTTTTTCATTTATATTAGAGAAAAATTTTTTTATAACAAAAATTGCTGGATTATTCAGGTTCAACCGAATGCACCGCAAGAGGTCTATTTCAAAATAAAGAAAAGAAGAGAATTTCTGTGATAAAATTTACTGGCTGGAGGAGAGGATGAAAGTTCTAAATTCAAGCCAGATGAAGGAGATTGATCGGCTGACCATTGAGGAAATTGGAATTCCCGGGCCTGTTCTTATGGAAAATGCCGGCCGGCAGATTTTCCTGACCATTGCCTGGAAGTTTCCTGATTTTATCCGTCAGAAAATTGTCATTGTAGCCGGAAAAGGCAACAATGGTGGCGATGGCTTGGTTGTGGCCAGGCATCTTTTTAATCATGGCTGTCAGCCCCGAATTTTCCTCCTGGCTTCCAAGAGCGAGGTTAAAGGCGATGCTGCCCTTAATCTGCGTATAGCTGAAAATATCGGCCTTAAAATTGAAGAGCTTGAAGAAGAGAAGGACTGGCTCAGTTTCGGCGAGGCTTTAGCTGAAGCCACAATTATTATTGATGCTATTTTTGGGACCGGACTGGAGAAGGCAGCAGAAGGAAAATATGCCCGGGCCATTGACATGGTCAATAAGAGCCCGGCTTTTAAGATAGCTGTTGATGTCCCATCAGGTCTTTCTTCTGATATACCCCAGCTTATTGGCCCTGCCGTTAAAGCAGATCTAACTGTGACCCTGGGTGCGCCCAAAATAGCTCATGTTTTGCCCCCAGCCGAGGAATTTGCTGGTGAGGTTATTGTGGCTGATATCAGCCTGCCTCGCTTTCTTTTCTCTGATGAAAAGCACCGGATAGAATGGCTGGAAAAAGAAAAGATTTTGAGCTGTTTTCAGCCCCGGAAAAAGGATACGCACAAGGGGACTTATGGTCATCTCCTGATTCTGGCTGGCTCTTTGGGTAAAACGGGTGCTGCCATCATGGCCGCCCGGGCCGCTCTAAAATCAGGAGCTGGCCTGGTGACCGTGGCCACACCGCGGAGCTGCTTACCCATTATTGCCCGATCAACCATGGAATTGATGACCGAGCCTCTGCCGGAAACAAAGGAGGGTTCAGTTAGCCAGGAAGCTTTACCCCGGCTAAAAGAATTGATAAAAGGGAAAGACTGCCTTCTTATCGGGCCAGGGCTTTCGCTCCATGAAGAAACAGCGGAACTGGTTAAGAATCTGTTGCCCGAAATCAACCTTCCCTGCCTGATTGATGCTGATGGCCTGAATATTCTGGCCAGATACCCTGAACTTTTAAGAAAATTGCCCGAAACCTGTGTCTTAACTCCCCATCCCGGCGAGTTTTCTCGTCTCAGCGGACTGCCGACATCAGATATTCTTTCGCGACGCCTGGAACTCGCCCAGAATTTTTCTCGCCAGTACGGCCTTATTCTGGTTTTGAAAGGTTATCGGACAATAATCAGCAATGCCGATGGCTTTATTTATATAAATCCTACAGGCAATCCAGGGATGGCCAGTGGCGGCTCAGGGGATGTTCTCAGCGGTCTGGCCTCTTCTTTCCTGATGCAGATTAAAGACCCCTTTCTGGCTGTGGCCGCAGCTGTTTATATTCATGGCTTAAGCGGTGATATAGCCAGAGAAAAAGTAGGCGAAAGGCCTCTGGTCGCCGGGGACCTCCTTCGTTTTCTTCCAGCCGCAATTAAGAAACTCGAAGACCTGGCCAGAGAAAAGCCAAGGCCAGGGTCGAGGGAAACTGGCCTGATTTCTTTAAGAGAAATTTAATAACCATGCAAAATAGCCCTCTCTATTTTGTCAGCTATTCTGAAGAGGAAACAATAGCTATTGCCAGGAGTATTGCCGAAACCTGGAAAGGTGATGAAATTGCCTTCTTATGCGGTGAACTCGGGTCAGGGAAAACAGTGTTTGCCCGGGGTTTAGCTGCAGGCCTTGGAGTTAAAGATATTAATGAAGTCTGTAGCCCTTCCTTTACTCTTGTCAATATTTATTATGGCCGCTGCCCGATTTTCCATATTGATCTTTTTCGCCTGGAAAGACAGGAAGAAATTCTGGACCTTGGCTGGGAGGATTGGTTAGGGCAGGGGGTCGTCATTGTCGAGTGGGCTGAGAAGATTGCCTTTGACCTGGGCTTGCCCTTTTATCAGGTGGAAATTAAAATCGGTGAGAAAGGCGAGCGAAAAATCCAGCTCTCCCTAAGGTCAGCTGAAAACTCATTTTATTGAGAAATCAATAGCTTCTCTGATAGACCTGGCTGCCCGCTCAGGGTCGTCTGCCCGGGCTATAGCTGAGATTACGGCCACTCCTGAGGCTCCAGAGGCCATTATTTCCGGGATGGAAGCGGCTGTAATGCCGCCAATAGCGAGAACGGGAAGGCTTACGGCCTGGCAGATAGCTTTTAGCCCCTCAAGGCCAAGAGTTGGCTTCAGATCTTCCTTCGAACTGGTCCAGAAGACAGGTCCGGCACCTAAGTAATTGGCGCCCTCGCTCTCAGCTTCTTTAGCTTCCTCGATTGTATTGACGGAGATGCCAATGATGAGCCTGTCTCCAGCGAGCTTCCTGGCAACCTTCAGGGGTAAATCTTTTTGACCCAGATGGACACCCTGAGCCTCGGCAGCTAAGGCTATATCAATCCTATCATTAATAATAAGGGGAATTTTTTTCGGTCTAAGAATTTCTCTGGCTTCCAGGGCCAAGGAAAAAAACTCCCGGTCTGACCATTTTTTGCCCCGGAGCTGGACCAGGGTAGCACCCCCTCTTACAGCTTTTTCCATTACCTGGATTATGTCTTTCTGAGGCAAAGCCTCACTATCAGCAATAAAGCAAAGCCTCCACACCCAAATTGGTGCCACCTTACATATTTACCTATTTTTTTTAATCAGTGCCAGCTTACATATTTACCTCTTTTTATCAGCCAAAATCAAGCCGCATCCTTTCCTTGCCTTATAGCGACCGTCCTCCCTGAAATTTCTGCCTGCCTCGAAATTTGTGCCAGCTTATTTATTCACCTTTTTTTGAAATTGGTACCACTTTATCTAATTCCACTCTGGGGGCAAAAAAGTCAGTCTTCTAGGATTCCCAGGGGTCATTAAATGAGACAAATTATGCAAGTTGAGGAGAGAATTTCAGGTAAAGTTTTATAAATTCTTTAGATTGACTCACTAGAAACAGGCAACTCCATGGCAGCGATAAATGCTCTTGAAGAAAAGGCTGGGTAAACATAATCCGGATTAAAATGTTCAGTAGAAATTATTAAAATTCAAAATACTGAATAAATTCAAATTTTTGAATTCAAAAAATTGAATTTTTTACTTTTTACCGGAAATTATAGAGGGCTGAAGCAAATATTATATCTGGCACATATTTTGCATACAAAGAAACGGAATTTATATAAAAAATCATCCTGAAAGGAGGTGAAAAAGGAAGAAAAGAGACGGATAAAAAATAAGGGATAAGGATACAAGAATAAACCTTTAAATTTAAAAAGGAGGTAAGATGAAGAAAATTAATGTGTTACTCATTCTAACATTGGTTCTTTCTATTGGGTTAATGGCTCAGTTAAGGACGGGTAATATCTACGGAAGAGTTGTTGATACAGATGGAAATCCGCTTCCAGGTGTTACCGTCACTTTAACGGGCACGTTAACGGCCCCCATGACGACAACGACAACCACCGAAGGATATTTCCGTTTCATTTCTCTGCCTCCGGCCCGGGACTATGCTATTAAATGTGAGCTTTCTGGATTTAAGACTAAAATTGAACAGAATATTGTCGTCGTTGTTGGTGGCAACACTAATTTGACAATTACTATGGAAATCGGTGCTTTAGAGGAAGAAATAGTGGTTACGGCAGTTTCGCCTGTAGTTGATACTAAAAAGACATCAGTAGGCATGAATGTCAGCCAGGAGGCGCTGCAGTCCCTGCCAACGGCGCGAGATCCCTGGGTGATCATGAAATTAGCACCCGGTGTTGTCGCTGATAGAGAAGATGTGGGTGGAACCGACACCGGTATGCAGTCAACCATGATGGCTCGAGGGGCAACGGGTGGCGCCCAAAACCAGTGGAATATTGACGGTGTCATGGTCACTGACCCGGCAGCAATAGGAGCATCAATTACCTATTACGATTTCGATGCTTTTGAAGAAATGCAATTCACTGTTGGTGCTGCCGACGTTACTACCCAGACAGGCGGAATTGCTATCAACTTAGTGACCCGAAGAGGCGGAAACAGAGTTACCCTGGGCGGGAGATTCTATTTTACCGATGGTCATAAGATTCTTCAGGCCGATAACCTTACTGATGCTATGAAGAAAGAAGGATTACTGGGGACTAACAAAATTCGTCGGATCGAGGATTATGGTGTTAATGTCGGCTTTCCTGTAATCAAGGATAAGTTCTGGCTCTGGGGTTCTTACGGCGTTCAGGATATTAAAGCTGACACAATTTTAGGTGGTCCATGGGATATGCTACTGACTAACTTCGCCTGGAAGGCTAACTTCCAGCTCATTCCTCAGAACCGCATTGAGGTCTTTATGCATGCTGGCAACAAAGAAATGTGGGGAAGAAGTGCTACAACATCTAACCCGGAAGGTCTCTATCAAGGCACCTTATATCATTTTGGAACACCCATCGTGAAATCCCAGATTGAGCATATGATTGGTAATGATATTTTCCTGTCGTTCAAACATGGTTATACAGGCGGCGGATTCCATCTTACTCCCATGACCGACTTAGAATTTAAAAAGCAAGCTGTTTTTGACGTCACTGCTAACAGGTATTATGGTTCCCAGGCCTCTCGCTATTTCTGCATCCGGCCTCAACACCAATTTACTTTCACTGCTGATTATTACCGTGAAAATCTCTTCGGAGCTAACCATGAATTCAAATTAGGTGCCGAATATAACTGGAGACGTGCCTATACCGAATCAGTCTGGTCGGGAAATTATATTCTCTATCGTAATTTTAATTCCCCTGTGGCTGATTTTGATGGCGACGGCCGAACTGATATCCCGCCGAGCAACTTTTACCGGGTAGACTACTGGCGAGGCTTTTATGAAGACCTGGCTGCCCGTCAATATTCTGCCTTTTTCAGAGATACGATTACTTATGGTCGGTTTACTTTTATCCTCGGAGTGAGATATGATCATCAGATACCCTATGTCAGGCCCTTCAGCGTTGTTGCTGTTGACCGAGACAGCCCAGCCTGGAAAGACTATTTTACCCCCAAGACAATAGATCTTCTTGATGCTCTTCTTCCCGCCGCCGAACAGGGCAAAGTTAAAGCTACAGCCAAGGACGGAAGCGCCTATGCCTGGAAATTTTTCTCGCCAAGACTGGGGCTAACGTGGGATGTGTTTGGTGATGGTAAGACTATTGCCAAACTTAGTCTGGCCCAATATGCAGAATTCATGGGTGTCGGTGAGGCCTCAAGATGGAAAAAAGGTGGTACTTCTGGCTGGATCGATCTCCATTGGTGGGATTTAAATCGTGACGGCAAAATTGATTTTACTGAACTCTACTGGTTTAACTACAGAAAATCGCCTACTTATCAGCTTTATCGAATCTTTAACGATGCTGGAGTTTTTATTGGCGATATAGACGATGCGGCCGGCTATTTCTGGGGAGATTTCGACATCCGCAATCCCAAAAAGCTGGTTGATCCCTATCAGGTAATTGATAAAGATGCCCAATCACCTATAACTTCAGAAGGTATTTTAACACTGGAAAGAGAATTATTCACCGATGCTTCAGCTTCGATTAATTTCACCTATAGAAGAACTTCTAAATTTAGATGGGCTCTGAAATGGTTCCCTGAGACCGGCGAGATTGATAATCAGGGCTGGTACATTTCCGCTGGCAAGCCACCCTCGACGATACCCGATATCGGTTCTACTAAGGATGCGGCTAAGCATGATTACTACTATGCTTCCACCTTGCAAACCCGATATTCTCCTTACACCTGGGTGCAATTGAGACCAGATTTCTATTATGAATATTTTGGCGTTGATTTCATTTTCACCAAGAGATTATCCAATCGCTGGATGTTCGATGCCAATTTCACCTGGCAGAACCAGAAAGCCCATTATGGCAAGAAAGGTTACCTGAATCCTAATAATGTCTGGGCTTATGACGGGCGACCATATGCTCCTCTTGTTGGTGGCGCTGCTGGCAAGATTGATCAGTATGTCTTCACTCGGTGGATGTTTAAGTTCGCTGGTCTTTACCAGCTCCCTCTTGACATTAATGTTTCAGCTACCTTCAATGCCAGAGAAGGCTGGATAATCCGTGAATACTTCACCTTCGTCAACTATACCCTTCCCAACCCTGCCAGCCGTAGCTTTGATCTGGACATGACCCCATTCGGCTCGGATAGATTGCCCAATATGTATCACCTAGATGTCAGAGTAGAAAAGATGATCCGTTTTGCTGATACCGGTAAAATTTACTTCATGATTGACCTCTTCAATGCGCTGAATGCCAAAACACCCATCCGTCGTTATCAGAAATATCATGGCACCTATTACTACTATGGCGAGGGAAGCCCCAGCAACCGTTTCGTCAAATATCCTTACTTCAATCAATTAAACGAGATCATTAACCCCAGAATAGTCCGCTTCGGTATAAGATTCAGCTTCTAAATCAAGGACGCCTTAGGGGGGGCGGTCTATCCGCCCCCCCAAAAAGGTGCCGCCTTACATATTTACCTATTTCCCCCCAAAAAAGGTGATGCTTTATTCATTTACCAGAAAAGGTCAAAAAAGTTCAAAAAGGTTGATGCTTTACTCATTTACCTATTTTTTGTAACTTAAATAAAGGGCTGATATTTACAAAGTTTTATATTTTATCTATCTTCCAATTTTTTAATAGTTTGGCGTTAGCAATAATGTCATGTCTGCTAAATATCTATCTTCTGACCAGGTGCTTAATCCAAAAGAAATCGCAACGCCGTATTTCTCGGGCAGATAAGGGGAATTTTGCTTTCTGAATATTCATCCTAAGTCTATTAATTAACAAAAAGGCTTTCTCTTGAGGTGTCTCAGGAAGCAAGATTAAAAATTCTTCTCTACCTCATATGGCTACCAGATCAATCTGTCGAAGAATAGTTTTAATGACTTGGGGGACGTCTTTGAGTAGCTCAGCGCCGATTTTATGCCCAAATTGGTCATTTATGTTTTTGAACCGGTCAATATCACCCAGGGCAAGGGTCAGTTACTTCCTCATCCTTTTGACTTTTTCTAATTTACGTAAGCTTTATTATTCCCCGGGCTTTACAGAAAAGAATCATTGACAACACCCCCTAATTTTTTCTTAAATGGAAAAGAGTGAAGGGAGAAGGAAAATGAATGTCGAACTTCTTAAATCAAGAATTCATGAAGTCCCTGATTTTCCAAAACCAGGCGTAAGTTTCAAGGACATAACGCCTCTTGTCCAGGAGCCTGATTGTTTCCGCTACATCATTTCTGAAATGACCAAGTGGGCTAGGCCCAAGAAGCCAACCCTGATTGTCGGCATTGAATCAAGAGGCTATCTCTTTGCTGCCCCTCTGGCCTATGAGCTTGGTCTGGGATTAAGTATTATCCGGAAGAAAGGCAAGCTCCCCCGCAAGACAATTTCAATTGTGGCCCCCAATGAATATGCAGTCGAAACCTTCGAGATGCATGCCGATGGGGCCAGACCAGGGGATCGAGTCATTATTATCGATGATTTAATCGCCACCGGTTCTTCTTCCATCAGCGCCATTTCTCTGGTTAAAAAACTGGAAGCTGAGGTTGTTGGCTTTGGCGCCGTCGTGGAGCTTGTTTTTCTAGATGGTTTAAACAATATTAGAAAAGCCCATCCGGAAGTTGATGTTTTCACTCTGGTTAAACTCTATCAATAAGGATTAACATCATGAAAACCTGGTTAGACCGCTTTTTTCATCTCAGCGAACGCCGCACCTCAGTCCGAACTGAAGCCCTGGGCGGCATAACCACATTTATGACCATGTCCTACATAATATTTGTCCAGCCTGCTATCCTGAGTCAAACAGGCATGGATAGAGGGGCGGTAATGGTGGCTACCTGTTTGAGCTCAGCGCTGGCTACCTTGTTTATGGGGCTTCTGGCCAATTATCCCTTTGCTCAAGCTCCCTACATGGGTCATAACATCTTTTTTGCCGTCATCGTCTGCGGTGTCATGGGATATTCCTGGCAGGTAGCTCTTGGCGCCATCTTTATTTCCGGCTCTCTTCTTTTCCTCCTCTCCATTCTTGGAGTCTGGGAAACTTTAGCGGCGGCCGTTCCCGGCTCCCTCAAAAATGCTATCTCCGTCGGTATTGGCCTTCTTATTGCTCTTGTTGGTCTGGAATATGGCGGTCTGGTGGTTGACACCCCTGGTGTTCTCGTTGGTATTGGTGATCTTACCAGCCGGCCGGTCCTCCTGGTGTTATTTGGAGTGGCTTTGACTTCGTGTTTGATGGCTCTCAAAGTTAGGGGATCAATTCTTTTAGGAATTCTGGCCACAGCTGCTCTGGGCATTCCTCTAAAAGTTGTTCATTTCCATGGCATCTTTTCCGCCCCACCGAGTCTTGAACCAACTTTTTTAAAGCTGGATATTGCCGGAGCCATGCAGGTCGGTCTTTTAACCATCATTTTTGTCTTTTTCTTCCTCGATCTTTTTGATTCAGTAGGAACTTTTATCGGCGTTAGCACACCCGCAGGCTTTATCAAAAATGGTCGGCTTCCGGGAATCAATAGAGCCATCCTGGCTGATAGCTTAGCCACAGTCATGGGTTCGCTCCTCGGCACCTCCACCGTAGGAAGCTACATCGAAAGCGCCACCGGCATTTCCCAGGGAGCCAGAACTGGGCTGGCCAATGTTTTCACCTCTCTTCTTTTCTTCGTTTCTCTTTTCTTCAGTCCATTAGCGGAAATGATTGGAGGCGAATACGCCCAGGGTAATCTCATCCTGCGACCAGTGATTGCCCCTCCCTTGATCATTGTGGGTTATTTAATGATGAAAGCCGTTACCCAGATTGACTGGGATGATTTAACCGAAGCTATTCCGGCTTTTCTGACCATAATCATCATGCCCATGACCATCAGCATTACTGATGGCCTGAGTTTTGGCTTTATTTCTTACTCTTTGCTGAAACTGGTAAGTGGCCGCGGCCGGGAGGTTCACTGGCTGATCTATCTCTTTTCTGTTTTGTTTATCCTCCGTTATGCCTTTCAGTAAGTTCAGCTAAATAAACTGAGGTTAGGGTGCTAAGGGAGCCGAACTAAAAACTGCTTTGTTTCCTCCTTATGTTTAAATTTATGTTTCGTTTCAGGATTTTAAATAAGGCCAGAGGAGTGAGCTATGGTGAGGGGAAAATCAATCCTTTTATCCCTTTTTTTAACTTCGATTTTTTCTTTATCCTTTTTACTCTTTTCTCTCTTTTCTCTTTTTTCTCTTTCAGGCTGCACCACCGCGCTGTCTCCAAAATTAACTGAGAGTTCGGCCATGATTAAATCCCACCCCTGGGTAGAAAAGACCCTGCGCCAGCTCAGTCTTGAAGAAAAAATTGGCCAGCTTCTTTTCGTTTCCATCAGCGGCCGCTTCTTTCCCGCCGATAGCGACGAAATGTCCCGTCTACGTTATCTCATTCGTGAAAAGAAAGTGGGTGGAGTAATCCTATTTGGTGGCGAGGTCTACGAAACAGCTCTTCTTCTGAATCAGCTTCAAAAATGGGCCAGAGTGCCCCTGCTTGTAGCCTCGGACCTTGAAAGAGGTACGGGCAATCAGATTAATGGCGCCACGGTTTTTCCACCCCTGATGGCCCTGGGAGCCGCTGATTCTGACGATCTAGCCTATGAAATGGGCCGGACGACGGCCCTTGAAGCCAGAGCTGTGGGCATCCATCAGACTTATGCCCCGGTTGTTGACGTTAATATCAATCCCGATAATCCTATCATTAACACCCGTTCAGTGGGCGAAGATCCGGAACTGGTGAGTCGAATAGCCATTAATTTCATCCGGGGTTGCCAGGAAAATGGCCTTATAGCAACCGCCAAGCATTTTCCCGGCCATGGGGACACTGACCTTGATTCCCATACTCTTTTGCCCGTCATTTCGGCGGACCTCGAAAGGCTGGAGAAAGTCGAGCTTTTGCCTTTCAAGCGGGCCATTGAAGCCGGAGTTAAATCAATTATGACAGCTCATCTCCATGTACCTGCCCTTGATGCCACGCCAGGGCTTCCTGCCACACTTTCGCCCCTTATTTTAAGTGAATTGCTCCGGAAAAAATTCAATTTCCAGGGGATAATTGTAACCGACGCTTTGACGATGGGTGGAATTACTCGCTCCTTCAGCCCGGCCGAAGCCTGCATAAGGGCAATAAAAGCTGGGGTTGATTGCCTGCTGCTTCCGGCTGATATTGAAGCTGCTTCAGCCGCCCTGAAAGAGGCCGTCCGCAGCGGAGAAATTCCAGTTTCCAGGATCGAGGCTTCCGTGCGTCGCCTTCTTCTGGTTAAAGCTCAGCTTGGTTTAGCCAGAAACAAGTTGGTTGATATTAACCTGTTGCCATACAGGATTGGCCTGAAGGAGTATCAGCAGGTAGCTTCGAAGGCCTTCGTAAAAGCCATTACCCTGGTTAAAAACGAAGGGTCGATTATTCCTTTGAATAAAAAAGAACGAAAAATACTGGCTCTTTCTCTGAGCTCTGACCTGGGAGATTATTATGCTGGTCGCCAGTTTATCTGGGAGATTGAGAAGCACTGTCCTGAAACAGAATCCTTTTATGCCGACGCCGATACTGGCCTTGAGAGTCTTGAGCTTGCACGCCAAAAGGCCTCTGAAGCCGAGATAATAATCGTCGGCCTTTTTTCCACTTTGAGAGCCGGGAAGGGAAGTGTCGGCCTTGAGCCCAATCATATCAGTCTGGTTAAAGACCTGGCTTCTCTCAATAAGCCTTTAATTGTTATTTCCTTCGGTAGCCCTTATTTCCTCCGCCATTTTCCGGAAGTACCTGTTTATCTTTGTGCCTATCGGAATGCGCCTCAAGCTCAAACAGCAGCCATCCAGGCTATTTTCGGGGAAATAGATATTGAGGGAAAACTTCCGGTTTCCATTCCCGGTCTCTTTCCCTTCGGGCACGGCCTCAAAATAAAAAAATAAAAAACAACGATTCATTTCACAAAGTTTTAAAATCTTAAAATTGAAAATAAACTTTGGCGCACTCGTCAATTTCGTTCATAAGCCATCCCAAGATATTGACATTTATTTTTATTTTAAACAAAAATAAGGGTAGTTTGATCATTTTTCCACGTAATGGGAAGATTCAAAGAAATTTTGATTTTCGTCGCGGGAGCAGCCCCCCAGATAATAACCGAAACCATTTACGCTCTTAGTCAAAAAAAGCCAGCTATTTATCCTGATGAAATCTTCATCATAACCACGTCCATAGGTAAAAGAATAATCATTAATTCTTTGATTAAAGGAAAAATTCTTGAATCATTGATCAAAGAATATGCTTTGCCGCCCATAAATCTATCTGAAGAAAACTTCATTGTTCCCAGAGACGCTCATGGCCGTGAAATTGATGACATAAAAACAAGTGAAGAAAACGAGATCATTGGCGATTTGATAACTTCTTTTATAAGAGAGAAAACCAGAGACCAGTCGGCGCGTCTTCATTGTTCCTTAGCAGGTGGCCGCAAAACGATGAGTTTTTATCTGGGCTCAGCTTTACAGCTTTTTGGTCGCCCCTGGGATCGACTCTATCACGTTCTGGTTGATCCTGCCTTTGAGTCCCACCCTGATTTCTTTTATAAGCCAAAGAAAAACAAATATATTCAAGTCAAAGACAAGGATGGACGGATTCGCCGCCTGTCAACCAGAGAGGCCAGAATTTATCTGGCTGAACTACCATTTATTCGTTTGAGTCAAAAGCTGAAATTACAAAAAGCGAGTTTCCGTGAACTGGTGGCTGAAAGCCAGAGAGAAATTGACCTGGCGACAATTCAGCCTGAGCTAGTTATCAATTTAAAAGATAGATGCATTACTATCGGTGAAAAAACCATATATTTTCAGCCCAGGCTGCTTTTTATTTATCTTGCCTTCATCCATCAAAAGATAAACAAATGTCCATACATTGACCGGCCCTATTGCCACAACTGTTCTGATTGCTATGAAGAGCTGACTACTTTATTTAGCTATGAAAACCTCCGCAGTCTTGCTTCCTATTTCCGCTCCCTTTACGGTGGAGCTCCATTGAAATTTGAGGATTTCATAAAACATTATTCCCACGGACTTGATGTCGCTATTGTCCGCCAGTACTTGAGTAAATTGAAAAAGATTTTTCAAACAGAGCTCGAAGATGAATCTCTATGGTCTCTTTATATCGTCCAGGCAAAAAAGATATATGCTGCCAGTCGCTATGGCTTAAGGTCTGAGAAAAGCAAGATTTCGATTGAAGGAAGCTGAAAAAGAATAATGATTAGGGAGGGATGGTCAGGAGACTAAATATAGGGATGAAAAGGATGAGGCATAAAGGGAAAGGAGATGCAATGATAAAAGATACAGAAATTAAGAAAAATTTAAGAAAATTTAAAAAGAAATATTGTGGAAATGTTTCAAAAATGGCCAATTCTAAGGAAAAGATTTTATAATTGAGATAAGCAAAAAAGGAAGAATAACAATGGAAACCAATTCAAGAGAGTATTTCGATTTAATTTTGGCGGCCTGGATTCATGATATTGGCAAATTCTATCAGCGAGCTGGCTACGAACTTGATGAAACAAAAGACAGTTTTCCAAGGGATTATCTTGGCCGAAAAAAAGGCAAGGGTCCAAAAGCCAAATATACCCACCTCCACGCTATCTTTTCTGATAAATTCATTCGAGAGTATTTACCTTGTCTGAGTATCGCAGGTACTTTAGCCGCGCTTCATCACAGCCCAAAAAATGCAGCCACAGGCCGGATGAGATATTTAGCCAAGCTGATTACCCTGGCTGATTGGATGTCTTCAGGGGAACGCCGCGATAGGGAAAGCGATGAGGATAAACCAGGCTACCAGGCAGAACCTCTTATTTCAATTTTTTCTCGTCTCCAGCTGCATGATGAAGATGAAACGGAAAAAAGAGAAATTCCCCCAGCTTATGTGCCGCTGGTGGCTCTTGATCCAACTCTGGAAAATCTTTTTCCCGTAAAAGAAAAAAGAGAAGCCTTTTTAGCCGGCGACGGTCAGAAAAGTTATCAGATGCTATGGCAGCAGTTTGTGGCTGATGTTTCGAACTTAAAAAACTTTGAACCAGAAGACTTACTCAGGCAGATTCCCTTTTTACTGGAGAAATTTACTCTAACCATGCCAGCTTCAACAATAGACAAACCGGATCTGTCACTTTATCATCACCTTAAAAGCACGGCGGCCATTGCTTCCTGCTTATATCAGCTTGAGGTCAGTGAAGAGTTCCTTGATTCTATTTTCGAAGAAATTAAGTCGCTACCGCCCGAGCCTTACAAAGAGAAGGAGAGAGCCCTTGAGATCAAGAAACAATATAATTCTCTTAATAGAGAAGATTTTTTCCTCGCAAGCGGCGATATTTCAGGAATTCAGGATTTTATCTATTCAGTAACCTCTGAAAAAGCCCTTAAGGGCTTGAGAGGCCGCTCTTTTTATCTTCAGTTGGTTTCAGAAGTTGCGGCCAGAAAAATTCTTTCTGAATTTAATCTGACCGAAGCCAATCTTATCTATTGTGGAGGTGGTCATTTTTATATCCTTCTCCCTCGAAAAAATGGAGCCGAAGAAAAGCTTATATCCCTAAAGGAAAAATTAGATTTGATTCTGCTCAAGGCTCATCGTGGAAGACTGGCCTTGATTCTGGAATGGGTACCTGTAAGTTACGCTAATTTCTTTATTGATTTTGCGTCTTTATGGACAGAAGTTAGTTCGAAGGTTGGCCAGATGAAGCGCAGAAAATTTGCCTCTCTCTTTGCTTCGACTGACAAAGAAAGTCACTTCCAGCAAATTCTGGGGCCATATGATCTTGGGGGGGAAAGACCAGCCTGCGAAATTTGTGGAGAGGAATTAGAAGAAGAGCAAGAAGAGGCTGAGACAGAAACTGAAAAAATGTGTCCTTTATGCCAAAGCTTTGTTTCTCTCACCGAGGACTTGAATCGCGCCATCGCTATAAATATCTGGCAGATGGAACACGAGATTACTCCCGAAATTACAGCCGTCAAAACATGGAAAGATATTCTTTCCGCACTTGGTTTTGATTGTCGCTTCTGGAAGAGAAGAAAAGAGAAAGAAAAGGAGGATGAAAAAGAGCCTGAATATCTGAGAGAATATTTAATCTTTAACTCAACCAACTTTGCTGGGGAATTTGCAGGTTTCAGGTTTATTGCCCATAAAATTACGGGCCCAAATGGAGTATCTACATTGACGCTGGAAGAAATGGCCAAAGCGGCGATGGCATAAAGAGATGGGGCGTACTGAGAGCTGATACCGACAGGCTGGGCATGATTTTTGCTGGTGGTCTGGGCGATGATAGAACAATTTCCCGGATGAGTATGCTCAGCGGCCTGCTTTCGCTCTATTTTAATGCTCGTCTGAATCATCTATCCACAATCATAGAAAAAACCCATGGCCCCCTGCCTTTAAAAAATAGCCAAAATAAAAACCCACTCGACCATATTTATATTGTCTATTCAGGTGGAGATGACCTTTTTCTCATTGGCCCATGGTCATTTTTGCCTTCTCTGGCGATGAGTATTGCGGAGGATTTCAACCGCTTTACTTTTAACCAGCTTACCCTTTCAGCAGGTATTTATCTTGCTCCATCCAAAAAATTTCCTCTCTACCAGGCTGCGAAAGAAGCTGGAGAGGCCGAAGATGCAGCTAAAAGAGCTTGCCGCAATCGAGTGACATTTCTCGAGCAGCCCCTTTCATGGGACAAATTGAAGGAAGTTAAAGAAGTAACAGAAAAAATCAGGAATTTAATAGATGGCAAAGCTGACGGAAATGTTGAAGGCATTGCATCTCCCAATAATTTGCCTCAAGATCAAAAGAAAGGGGGTAAAGAGGTCCCTCGAGCTCTATTAACTATTCTTTACGATGGCTATAAAGAAAGGGAAATGAGGGTGAGAGGCGAAATTTCTATGGAACGAATCTGGCGTCTGTATTATGCCTTCAAAAGGCTCATGACCCGCATAAGAGACGAAAAAATGTTGAAAGAACTTGAATGGCTTCTAAATAAGAGTATAACTCTTACCCCCAATCAGGATAGATATGAAATTTTTCCTGAGTTAAATATTGCCGTCCGCTGGGCGTAATATTTGACCAGGAAAGAAAAAAAAGAAAATAAGAAAGGAGGAACAAATGAGAGACCCAAGAGCATCGATGCCGCCAGCCAGTCCCTTTCAGCCTAATGAAGAGAAAATCAGAAGGATACTGTCTGGCGACATGAAAACGCTCAACGACTATGCCAATGAATTAGGTCAATACCTGGCGAATAAAGACGTAAGTTTTTCTCAATTAAGGAGTATACTTGATGAAGTACAAAAGGTGCAAAAGGTGCCTACTAAAAGATATGACGAGAAAAGATTGTTATTGCTGCGACCAAAATTAGCTTATGTCGTAAGCAAGCAAACAAGAAGGGGCACGAGGGATGCCATGAATGACTTCAAAAAAACTCTCGACAAATTCATTATAAATACAAATGAATCCAATTTCCTAAATTTTAGATATTTTGTCGAGGCAGTTATTGCCTATCATAGGTACCATGAGCGTGGTCATAGAAGCGAGGCTGATTAAAAAGGAGGGAAAAATGGAATTTAAGCTATTAGGTAAGGTTATTATTAAGGGTGAAATTGAGGTATTAACAGGAATGAGAATTGGAGGTGCCACTGGCGGCCTGAAAATCGGAGGTCTGGATTTAAACGTCATCACTGACCCGTGGGGCAAGCCTTACATACCAGGATCATCTTTAAAAGGTAAATTGCGGTCATTAATCGAAAGGAGTGAAGCAGCTCGTGATCCCAATTTCTGGAACGAACCAGAAAAAAGTCCTGAAAGACACAGATGCAAACTTAAGGAAAAATCTGAAATATGCCCCGTCTGTAGAATTTGGGGAATTTCTGGCGATGAAACCGCGGAATTCAAAGTTCCTACTCTGACTAGGCTATATGTCTGCGATTCTTATCTTGATGAATCAAGCATTACTGACGAAATGAAGGCTAACCTCGAACTTGAGTGGACTGAAGTTAAGTTTGAAACAGCGATTAACCGCATCACGGGGACAGCACTCTCGGGTAGCCTCCGCCAGGTGGAGAGGGTTCCAGCCGGAGCGAGATTTAAAGATGTAGAATTGATTTATAACGTCTATCAGGAGGGAGATAAAGAGATTCTAAAAAATGTTTTCGTTGCCATGGAGCTTCTTGAGCATGATTATCTTGGTGGTATGGGCTCAAGGGGTTATGGGCGAGTTGCCTTTAGAAATGTAAATATCTTCTGGAATCGACGCGAAGATTATGAAAATGGAACCATTGACCTCGACCCTTCTCGGGCCATCAATCCTGGCCTCGATACCCCAGCTAAAATTGTGGCTAATTTTGACCAAATCAAAGCAAAATTGGTTTAAACCATGAAATTTCTGGCTGTCAAAATCAAGCCCAGAAGCTCTTTCCATTTGGGTGAGCGAGAGGAGTGGCGGGAAGGAAGCAAGGCTTATATACCCGCCGATACTCTCTTTTCTGCTTTGGTCCATTGCTATCAGCTTCTCTACGGTGACACAGACAACTTTATTGGTGAATTCAGGGAAGACCCTCCTTTTCTGCTCAGTTCTGCTTTCCCCTTCTGGAGGGATGATTTATATTTTCCCTTACCCAGGAATAAATTTTTGCTTCCCGAAGATATCCAGTCTTTGAAGAATATGTTGAAGGAAAAATATTCCGGAGAAGGCAGGAAAAGCAGGTGCAACAAAAGTCTTAACGTTAAGGATATCAAGAAGATTCAGTATGTTAATCTTTCTGCATTGATATATCTTCTAAGTGGAGAAAAATTAATTAGCTTCATTCAAAAATATCTCGATGACAGAAGTCTTAAAACGCTTCCTCTTTTAATAGATTCTGAGGTCGAAGAAAAAACTCAACCTGAGCGCAGCAAAATTCCCTGGAAAATAAACAATGTCCCTCGTATAGCCCTGAACAGACTCACCAGTCACCCCGGCGAAAATTTCTTTCATTTTGGAGAAGTATATTATGAAAAACAGGCCGGATTATTTGCTTTAGTTAAAATTAACCGACCTGAATGGGAAAATAAAATAAAAGCCCTGTTTTATCTTTTAAGCCATGAAGGAGTAGGAGGCGATAGAACATGTGGTAAGGGAATTCTCGAGAAACCTGAATTTATTCAAATCGAATTACCTGAGATAGAAAATGGCGATGGGATTTATTGCCTTTCTCCCTATTACCCACCAGACAATGAACGAGCTGGTTTAGCTGAAGGTTATTATGAACTTGAGGAAAGGAAGGGCTATATTTTTTCGCCCTGGGGCCGTTCTTTACGTCGTCGCTCTATTCGTCTTTTTGTTGAAGGCTCGGTTTTTCCTCGAGATAAAGAACGACGGGGAGCCCTGGTAGATGTTACTCCTGAAGCCTTTAAGGCACACCCTGTTTATAGATATGGACTTCTTCTTTCCTTACCCTGTCAACTGGAGGCAAAATGAAAAGAAGAATGAAAACAAGAATAAAAGTTCTTACGCCTGTGCATATCGGATCAGGTGAAGAATTAACCCCATTAGAATATTTTATTGATCGTGAGCGCGGTTTATTTCACCGTCTCAATATGAATTCTCTTTTTCAGGATGATAAATTCCGGCCTTTTTTAAACACTTTTATCAGCGAAGCTACTCGGAGGCGTAATATTGGGGAGATTGTAAGAGACCATTCCCTTTTGCGGCGCCATATTTTATATTCTTTGCCTATTTCAGCAGAAGCTCGTCAACCCCTTCTGACGAATCCCGCCAATGTTAAAACTTATATCAAAAGCGCTGGACGTGTATTCATCCCTGGAAGCTCTCTCAAGGGCTCAATTCTCTCGGCTATTCTCTGGTTCGTACTGAAAGAAGCCTGTTCAAAAGACTGGTCGAAAAAAGAAGAAATTCAAGGTTTACTTTCTTCGAGGAGAAACGATCAGAGGTCTTTTGATGAATTGTTAAGATTTGCTTTTCCATTAATTGCCCCTGGCTTACGCTCTGTTAGCGACCCCAAATTTCTTCGCTGGCTTGATATCAGAGATAGTTCTATGCATCTACCGAGAGAAAGCCTTCAGATATCTCTGGCTAAGGTAAAAGGGGCTAGAAGGGGTGGCGAAATTCCTATTTTTTATGAATGCCTTAAGGAAGGTCAAACTTTTGAAACTGAAATCAACTGCGGATTGACTCGCTTTTCCGAAAAGGAAATTCTTGAAATAACCCACAATTTTTATTCTCTTGTAGCTCGAAAGGATGGAGTCAATCTTTCCCCTGCCACCTGTCTTCTCCGCCTTGGTCAAGGTTCAACGGCTTATAGCACCTCTTTACTTTTATTAGCTGAGGATTTAGGCCTTAGACAATATGCCATTAGACCTCCCCGAACGAGAAAAAGAATCGCTGATGATATTCCTATGGGATTTGTCGAGCTTGTGCCGGCTTAATTTGGGCAGGAGCCATTAAATTAAATGGTCCTGAAATACCAAAAATTAAGGTTTTATCTCGAAGCGATAGAGCCGATTGCTCTTCCGCCATACAAAGGTTCAGCTCTACGAGGCGGCTTTGGAGTTGCTTTTAAAAAAATAGCCTGTGTGATCAAAAAAAATACCTGCTCTGAGTGTTTGCTGAAGGATCAGTGTGCTTACGCCTACGTTTTTGAGACCTCGCCGCCTGAAGGCGCCAGCATTTTGAAGATGGAGAAATATGAATCGATTCCTCATCCTTTTATTCTTGAGCCACCCAAAGAAAACAAAAGATTTTATGAACCTAAAGAAAAATTTTATTTTGACCTTATCTTGATAGGGAAAGGGATAAATTATCTTCCGTATTTTATTCTTGTTTTCTCCGAGCTGGGCCAGATGGGTTTAGGCCGCGGAAAGGGCAAATTTAAACTCTTAGAGATTTGGAATAAAAATATGATAATTTATACCAATGAGTTTAAGACTCTGAAGAAAATTGAATCAGAAAGTATTGAGATTCCTGAATATATAAATTTAGATGAGGATAATTCTGAAGAGGAGGAAGTGACCATCGAATTCAAAACGCCGGTTCGCCTCAAATATAATCGTGATCTTGTCGTTAGGCTTGAGTTTTTCATTTTAATAACAAATCTTCTTCGCCGCTTGAACTTGTTAAATTATTTTCATGGAGACGCCAGACAACCTGGATGGGACCATAAGCAATTAATAGAGTTAGCACGAGAGGTAAAAATAAAAAATAATGGCTTGCGCTGGTATGATTGGGAGAGATATTCAGGTAGACAGAAAACTCGATTGAAGTTAGGAGGTCTCAAGGGGAGAATAACATATGTAGGAAAAACAGGGCGCTTCATGCCATGGCTAAAAGCAGGGGAAATTTTCCATGTGGGAAAAGCCACTGCTTTCGGTCTCGGTGAATATGTGGTTCTGCCCCATAATGAAAAAATTAAAGATAGGGAGAGTTAAAAGAAATTTGCAGAGAAAAGAGGAAGAAATTAAACATTTCAAAAATATTTCATTAACTTCTCTGAGGAACCGGCCGCATTTTGGGAAGGCCATTGCTAACTATTTGATTTTAAATGAGTTAGTTAACGCCGCGGATGGAATGGAGACCTCGAAAAGAAGGGATTGCGACCATATTCGCCGGCAGGAAAATTTTGGCTATCAATTTGATGGAATGGAGACCTCGAAAAGAAGGGATTGCGACGTCAGGGTATTTTTGCTTCAACTCTTCTGCTGCCCGCATAAGGATGGAATGGAGACCTCGAAAAGAAGGGATTGCGACAGTTTCCGGTATCTTTAGACGTAGTCCCTGTTGCAAGATGGAATGGAGACCTCGAAAAGAAGGGATTGCGACCTGAAGATTTAAACAAAAAGATAAAAGCCGATTTAATTCAACAAAAAAAAGAAATATTTTTTAAACATTTTCTTATTTGTCCATTTACCTATTCTCATTCATAATATATTCGGGTAAAAATGCGAGGCATTCATTTAAAAAATAAACAATTATTCTGCGATTTAGCCTGTTTCTCCTGCGAGTCAAGACATAATAAAGATTGTCTCCTGGGAAATGGTCAATGGCCTCTGGCTTATTATGTGGCCAGAAGTTTTATTCATAAAGAGATCGAACTTAACGCTCAGGGATTATGGCGCGAAAATGTGATGATTGACGCTGGTAAAGAAGAGATCTTTCCACCGACTTATTATGAAGAAACAGAGAATTGACAATTAATTAGCCGTAAATAAAATTATTTTAGAATTAAATTCCCTCCCAGGAGGGAAGAAGTGGCAAAAAATTTAATTACAAGCCTCATTAATTTATTCAAAAAAATTATTCATGAAAGGGGAGGAAACAAATGGCCAAAACTTTAATTATAAGCGTCGGCGGGTCGCTTTCACCATTGCAATATTCTATAAATCAACATCGCCCTGAAAATATTGTTTTTTTCGCATCCATTGATACTGAACCACAAATAACCGAGATTTTGAGGCAAATAGACCTGAGGAATGTAAAGAATTTTGAAAAAATAATCACGGCTTCGGCTGAAAATATCGGCGAGTGCCTTAAATCAATTACTTTAAAGCTACCTGAAATAATTAAGCGATGGCAGCTCAGTCCAGAAGAAATAATCGTGGATTATACAGGCGGAACAAAATCAATGTCGGCTGCCCTTGTTCTGGGAACTATTGAATATACCCATTGCTTTTCTTATATCGGAGGAGAAAAAAGAAATAAAGAAGGCGTGGGTACAGTCATCGACGGTCAGGAAAAAATATTAATTCTAAATAATCCCTGGGACCAATTAGCCCTCGAAGAAAAGAAAAAACGTTCAACTCTTTTTAATTTAGGTCGGTACTTATTGGCCAGTGAAGAAGCGCAAGAAGCGGCCAGGAAAGTTTCTTCTCCAGAAAGGTCGTTATTCAATATTTTTAAAGATTTGAGTGAGGCCTACTATAAATGGGATATGTTTGATTATAATGGTGCGGCTCATTCTCTACATAGAGCTCGCTATGGATTGGAGATATTCTGTAGCCATCCAGACGTCCATGCCCACTTTCTTTCTTTATTAACGCAGGTTAAAGAAAACGAGAAGTTTCTCAATTCCATTAGAAACATTGAAGAGGAAAATATGGAAATGCTAAATTCCCTTCTTTTAGATATCCTGGCAAATGCGAGGAGAAGGGCGAAAAAAGAAAATCGCTATGATGATGCTATAATCCGGCTCTATCGAGCTCTTGAATTAAGGGCCCAAATGGAGCTTAAAAAATACGGCCTTGAGGCCTCAGATATAAAAACTGAATTGTTACCTGAAAAAATAAGGGATGAAATCTCTTCTAAATATTTCAACGAGAGAAATGGGAGGGTGGAGGTACCACTTTACGCCTGTTATAAAATTATAAAGGCTATCGAGGAAGATAAAGGAGAAAAAGCAATCGGACATCGCTTTTTCGATAACTATGAACAGTTGATTAGTCCTATAATTGATTTTCGCAATAAATGCATTGTTGTTCATGGCAGAGAAAAAATAGACGAAGAAAAATTTTCCCGGGCCTGGCAAAACTTGCTTAAATTTCTTGAAGTTGATGAAGCTTCTCTTCCAGAATTCCCTCAATTAAAATTTTAGCCCCTTCTTACATTGATTGAAATTTAAACTTAAACTCTGGAAAGCTCCACTATAATTACAGAAATATTTTAGAAACATTTGATTTCTTTTCCAGGTCAAATAAAGCTGGCAAAATTTAAATGGAGGATGCGAAAATGGAGTCGAGACTTCTATATATAATTGCTTATGATATAGCTGACGAGAAAAGGCTAAATCGAGTCAGACATTTACTTAAAGGTTACAGTACTGGCGGCCAGAAATCGGTTTATGAGTGTTTCCTAACCGAATCAGAATTAAATTATTTAGTTGAAGAGCTCAGTTATTTAATTGATGAGCGTTTTGATCGAATTCACATTTTTCAGGTGGATAGGCGGGCCAGAATTTATCTTCTCGGCATTGCCCTTCCGCCTAAGGATCCAGCCTATTTTTATATAGGATAAACCGATTAAAATGGGAACTTTATATATCGACCGCAAGGAACTTGAATTGAAAGTTGATGGCAGGGCAATAGCTTTTTATGCCGGGAAAAAGAGGGAGGGGGTTGTTCCTATAGCGCCGCTTAAAAGAGTCATTGTTGTAGGAAATATTAAACTTGAAGCCTCTGTGCTTCATAAGCTTGCCGCATCTAATATCAGTGTCATTTTTCTCACGGGTAAAAGACTGCATTTTGCTGGCATTCTTCATGGCCGTATCCACCGCAATGGTCTCTTGCGATTAAAGCAGTATGCCAAAACCCAAACTCCTTTCGTCATCCAGATTTCTGCCGAACTTGTAGAAAAGAAACTGGCAAAACAGGCTGAATTTTTGCGATCGCTTGCCGAAACTAGAAGGCAATCAGGCACGAATTAATCAAATCAGCCCAATCTATTGAGGAAATTATTAATCAAGTAAAAGCCCTGCCTGAAATCGAAACCCTAAGAGGTCTTGAGGGAAGCGCCGCCAATGCCTATTACAGGGCTCTGACGCTGGTTTTTCCGCCTTCTCTGAATTTTCGAGGAAGGGTGAGACGCCCACCAACAGATCCTGTTAATTCCCTTCTCTCTTTAATTTATACCTTTGTTCATTTTGAGATGGTTAGAGAAATTGAATGCATCGGACTCGACCCTCTGATTGGTTTTTATCACTCCTTTGAATATGGTCGGGAATCCTTAGCCTGCGATCTTGTTGAACCTTTCCGCCCTGATGTCGACCGTTTTGTTTATGATATTTTTAAAGAAGAAAAACTAAATATTAGCGATTTCTATAAAGAGAACAATCATCAGGCCTGTTATTTAAAGAAAAGCAGTCGCAGAAATTTTTTTCTCCTTTATGAAACCTGGGCTCAGGAACAGCGGTCTAAATGGAAAGAGGAAGTTGAAAATCTGGCCAGGAGAATAAGCGATGGGTCGGACCCTTTATTTGACTGAGACTGATAAATTTCGTGCTCTTGCGGATGGACCTTCAATCTGGATTGCCTGGGATAATAAGGCAGGGCAGAGAATCCCTATAAGATTAATCAGTCGATGCGTTATCGTGGGTAATATCCAATTAGAGACATCTTTAATTTCGCTTTTTGCTGCGCATAATATTCCCGTTGTATTTACTAATTTGGCTGGAGAAGAATTGGCCATTGCCCTGCCCTATAATCACCGTCTTCCTCGTCACTGGCGTGAACAAAAGGTTTTTATCGAATCAAAGAGAAATAGAGAGCGCTTTATCCAATGGGCCAAAATCAAAAGAATGACGTTACAATTACTGATTCTAAAAAGACTTTTTTCTAAAAGAATGAACCAACCTAATCGAGATATAGGGGAAGGCGATTACCTGCAGATTATAGCTAGTCTGCAGCCAAAGGAAAGCGAAAAATGGAAAATAACTAAGAGTTTTATTGAGAATTTATTCCGCACTTTGATTGTGGAGCAATTAAATCAAGCCGGTTTAAATCTCAATTTGAGTGTCATTCACAGGTTTCACAATTTTGGCCTGGTACTCGATTTTATTTATGTTTTAGAACCCCTGATTGATGAACAGGCGATTCAATTTTTTAAGAATTACAGGAACCATTTATGCTTCCATCGAAATGGCATCTCCTTTGCGCTGAATAAAGAAGGAATAAAAAATATTATCAACCGGTTTGAAAATAAAAAAGAAGAAATTGAAAATATCATTGTCAATACTATTGATGAGCTGTTTCATTTAATGAGAGAACTCAGTTAATGAAACTTTATTATTTAATTGCCTATGATATTAGTGATGATTTCAGGTTAAACCGCGTTCTCCGGTACATGAAAGGAAAAGGGATTCATTTACAGTATTCAGTTTTCTATTGCTATTTAAGCTATAAAGAGGTGGCTAAAATTATGGAAGATATCCGTTCCCTAATCAACCCTGGCCAGGATGATGTTCGTTTTTATCCAGTACTCAGAAATTTTAAGGCTGTGGTCCTCGGACGAGGCGCCCATATTCCCGATGGCGTCGATATATATCTTGAATGAAGGAGAATTTATCCGTCAAAACTGAGCCTAATTTTTTGAAAAACCTGGCCCCTAATAATCGCATTCTCGCCTCATCTTCTCGTATTTTTTTCTTTATATGGTCTTTATTTTGCGCCTGAGATTATTTAATCAGGCGCACCATGACCCAGTCGGCTTGATCACCTTCAGAACCATCACCGCCATCAGTGACCTCAAATGAAAGCTGTTGGATCCGGTTTATATCAATCCGGAAGCTCCTGGCTGGCTGGCCAGCTTTGATCAATCCGCTTCTCCAGAGAATACGGCCATCACCCCGGATGATAAATTCTACGCTGCCTCTTTGCCTGGGTGAAGCGTCATCAACTCCCGCCTGGCCCTCAATCCAGCGAAAGAGGCCATAAACAGGCACAACAATTTCAGATGGGGCATGGGTTCCAAAACCCCTGCCATAGGTCCGATTGGCAATTTTTAGTTCACCTCCGCCGAAAGCCCTGTTGATTCTTACTCTTCCCAGGCCAGAGGTTATTTTTCTGGCGGGGATGGTCTCAAGATAGGCTTCAGAAGGTAGAAGGTCATATGGTTTAATTTTAACGGTGGCTGCTTCTGCGCTTCTCGTTCCATCCCACCAGACAGAATAAACTTTGATTTCCTGTTCTTCCCTGGGATTTAATCCTGTTATGATAGCCTCAGGCAGAGGGGTATAGAGGGCTGGCTGCTCGTTAACCAGAATAATGTAGCCAGCACAAAGATAATAAAGTGGGGCCCAGCGCAATTGCAGCCCGTTAAGACCATAGGGTTGAGCCTGGAGACGTCCAGGCTGACGGGGTGGAAAAGAATAGACCTCGGCTGGCCCAAACTCAACTTCCCAGCTAACTTCACCCGTTCTTTGAGGAATGAAGCTTACCGCCGCCCAGTTTTGATAATTTTTGACCGAAGCTTCATGACCGCTTACTTTGACCCGACTTATCTTTAATTTTTCATTCCGGGGCCAGGAGAAACGAAGCTCATAGGGGTCATTGGCTACAACTCGGCTCTTTCCCCTGATTATTTTTTTGTCAGGGGTCGAATTTAAAGCCACAAGGTCCACCCAGCCCTGGGTTATATGTCTTGAAGTGGAGATAAGCTGGGGCTCATTTTTGGCTCTATGGAGCGAAAATACGCGAACGCTGGCGGGCAAAAGGGAAACATAAAAACCCTTCTCCCAGCAGCCTAAATATTCCTGATTCCAGAAATCATAGACATGGACAGGACTTTCAGGTGGTAATCCCAGGTCAGCCCATTTAAGTTCCAGGCCAATTCCTTCTTTATCATTAAAATTGAAACAGCCAACAATATCATAATCACGACCAAGATGGTGAATCTTCAGGTCCCAGATTCTTTTATTTCGCTCAGCCGGGAAAAGGTCAAGAGGTCTTATATCCACTGCGGGATAAACTCTTTTCATGATTTCAACCCGGTCTGGTGGCAGATCATAGAGACAATCCGAAGCCATCAGGGCCTGACCTGTTAAGCCTTGAAGCGAGGCCCAGGCTCTGGCCATATCAAGCGTCAATGGATAGCGAACAAGCATTACATCAGGATCACAATACCAGGCAATATTATGGAGAAAATAGAAACGCATTGTTGCCTGAAGGGCAACCAGAAAACCATCCCAAGGAATAACGACATCGCCTCCAGTTCTTGAACCATTCATAAAGCCCATCCCCTCAAGAGGAATTCCCCAGCAACCCAGCAAATATTTTTCTGGACCAATTGTCTCCCTGATTATTTTAAGTGTTTGCCGGTAAAGTTCTTCCGGGTCAGCCTGAGGATTTTTCATCAGAGAAATCTTATTGCGATATTCTCGAACAACTATGGGTTGGCCATCTATTTTGAAGTATTCATATCCCCATTCCTGAGATAGTTTCTGGAAAAGGTCGGCTAAATAATTCAGAGCCTCTGGCCGGCTGGGATCAAGAAGATAATCACCTTCCCAGGTCCGAGAAAGCGATTCTCCCTTTTCGTCGACCAGAAAGGCATTCCATTTCTTAACAACTTCAGAATTACTCTGGCCATGAGGCGCCAGCCAAATGCCCGGCTTGAGTCCCAACTCTTTTATTCTCCTGGCTAAAGAAGCCATACCCGAAGGGAATTTGGAATCAACAGTTGACCAATCGCGGTAATTGCCTTTTTCATCTCCCCGGCCCTGCCAGCCATCATCAATCTGACAGTAAACAGCCCCGAAATCTTTCAAATTTTCAGATAGCCAGCGAGCATTCTTTTCAATCTCCTTTTCATTGATTTCGCGGTAATAATAGTACCAGGAGCACCAGCCTGAAGGAGGAAGAGGGAAGATACTTTTATCTATGGGTGAATAATATTTGATTTTTAATTTTTCTCGAAAATAGTTTTCAATGACAGTCCCATCAGGTAAAGTGACTTTATCTTCGACCGGATTAAAAATAGCTGGCGCCAAAGGGGTCGAAACCTTGCCAAGACCAAGCAAAAATAAATCTGGCTGGTCATTATCTTCAAGCCGACAGGGTATAGGCGATGGCCAGGGAATCTCTTCTCCGGAAAGCCCGATCGGTCGGGCCGAGTCTTTTTTCTGGCATGCATTAAGCAAAATAATGACAATGAAAATTAAAATTACACCGATTAGAGCCATCATTTTTTCCCTTTTTTTTCTCATCTTCCGCCTCCTTATTTCCTCACTTTTATTTTTGGCCATTGACTGATCTTTGTCCATAAGAATCTTTTCTTTTTTTCAAGAAAGGATAAAATTAGAAGGATGAAACGGAAAAAGAGGTTGGGATAATGAAAGAAAAAATTTTCTTTTATTTAAACAACAGACGAGTTATTTTAGAAACAGAGCCAGATCGTCCATTGCTCTGGGTTTTAAGAAATGATTTAAAAATAACCAGCCCTAAATTCGGCTGTGGCGAGGGTTTTTGTGGCGCCTGTACTGTTCTCTTAGATGGCGAACCGGTCCGCTCCTGCCAGACAGAAATCAGTCGAGTTAATGGTCGACGCCTCCTGACCCTTGAAGGTCTAAGCAATGGTGAGAAGCTTCATCCTGTTCAGCAGGCCTTTTTGAAACACGAGGCCTTTCAATGTGGTTTCTGCACAAGTGGCATGATCCTGGAAATTCTGGCCCTTCTTCAGAAAAAACCTAAGCCATCTCGCTCTGAAATCATTGAGGTCCTTGAAGACCATCTCTGCCGTTGCGGAGCTCATAAGAGAATAGTCGAGGCAGCTGAAGAGGCTGCCGCCCTGATGAGAGGAGGCCGAAAATGATTAAGAAAGAAAAATGGGAAGAAATAGAGGCCATTGATGATAAAAAAGTAGAAGAATCTAACCCCAATTTTGAAAAAAGGTTGACTTTATCCCGTCGTGACTTTCTAAAAATTTCAGGAACAGGTCTTTTTGTTTTCTTTCTGGTGGGTGAGCCTGGAAAGCTCCTGGGAGATCTTCAAGGGCAGTCGAGGCAGAGGGAATATCCTGAAGATTTTAATGCCTATTTGCTTATTGGTGAAGATGGCCGGGTTCAATGTTTTTCAGGAAAGGTTGAGCTCGGGCAGGGAATTAAGACCTCTCTGGCTCAAATTTTAGCTGAGGAACTCGATGTCAGTCTGGAGGTTGTCGATGTGGTCCTCGGCGACACGGCTCTCTGTCCTTATGATATGGGAACCTTTGGCTCAAGAACCATAAAATATTTTGGTCCAGCCTTGAGAAAGGCGGCGGCTGAAGCCCGAGCTGCCCTGCTGGAACTTGCTTCAGAAGAGTTAAAGGCACCGGCAGATAGGCTGGCTACAGAAAATGGTTTTATCTATGACGTGGAACAGCCAGAAAGGCGAATCGCCTATGGTCAATTAACCCGGGGAAAAAGAATTGAACGCTTTTTAACTTCAAAACCCCAGCTAAAGCCCATTGAAAAACACAAGATTGCCGGCAAAGCGCTGCCTCGCCTCGACGCTAATGAAAAAGTCACGGGCAAAGCTCTTTATGCTGGCGATATTATTTTACCCAATATGGTTTATGCTCGAATTCTCAGGCCACCAGCTCATGGAGCCAAACTTAAAAGCCTTAATCTTGATGAATTAAAAGATATTCCTGGGATTGAGGTTATTCAGGATGGCGACCTGGTGGCTGTTCTTCATCCTACCTTTGATGGCGCCAGCAGAGCTTTCAAGAAAATAAAAGCTGAATTTGATCATCCCCCAGGCGAACTTAACGAAGATAATATTCATGAATATTTAGTTAAAATGGCTCCCCAGGGCAATATCGTTGATCAAAAGGGGAATCTTGAGGAAGGGGAGAAGCTGGCGCGAGAGATTATCGAAGCTACCTATTTAAATCCTTATGTTGCCCATTCACCGATTGAAACACACACTGCCCTTGTTTCGATTGAAAAGGATGAGGTTAAAGTTTGGGCTTCAACACAGAGACCCTTTGGTGTTCAGAGCGAAGTGGCTCAAGTTCTTGGAGTTCCAGCGAACAGGGTAAGAGTATTTCCGGTTTATGTGGGCGGTGGCTTTGGCGGCAAAAACGCTAATCGTCAGGCTGTGGAGGCGGCGCGGCTAGCGCGAAAAGCCGGGAAACCAGTCATGGTTGTCTGGACGAGGGAAGAAGAATTTTTCTTTGATACCTTCATGCCGGCGGCCATCGTTAAAATAAGATCAGGGCTCGATCAAAACAATCGGTTGGTCTTCTGGGATTATACTGTCTTCTGGGCTGGAGACCGTAGTTCCCAGGTTTTCTATGATATTCCCCATTACCGTGTTCTGTCGCGGGGCAGCTGGTCCGGGGCAGCCTCAGCTCATCCCTTCAGTGTAGGTCCATGGAGAGCTCCTGGAAGCAATACCCATGTTTTTGCCCGCGAATCCCAGCTTGATACCCTGGCGGCCCGCAGCCGAATCGATCCCCTTGAATTCAGACTGGCTCATCTTACTAATGAGCGGATGAGGCGTGTTTTAACTCGTCTGGCTGAGGAATTTGGCTGGCGGCCAGCACCGGCTCCAAGTGGTCGGGGATATGGGCTTTCCTGTGCCGATTATCTTGGAACCTATGTGGCAGCTATGGTTGAAATTGATGTTAACCAGCAGACAGGAATAATTAAGCCCAAAAGGATGGTTTGTGTTCAGGACATGGGGGAAGTTATTAATCCTGAAGGGGCCAGGCAACAAATTGAGGGTTGTTTGATGATGGGTCTGGGCTATGCGCTGAGTGAAGAAATACATTTTCGGGGAGGTCAAATCTTAGACCTCAATTTTGACCGCTACGAAATCCCTCGTTTTTCCTGGCTACCTGAAATTAAAGCTGTTGTTCTTGAGAACAATTCAGTCCCGGCTCAGGGGGGTGGGGAGCCAGCCATTATTAATGTTGGGGCTGCTGTGGCCAACGCTTTCTTCGACAAAACTGGTATAAGATTAACCCGGTTGCCCCTGAACCGCAGGCGGATTCTTGAGGCTCTAAAAGAAAAGAAATAAAGAAAAAAGAAATAACAGGAAGGAGGAAAAAAATGCCTCTGGTTCATACCTTTATGTGGGAAGGTCTGGATGATGAAACTGCCAGGAAAATCATAAGTGGCATAACCCGTGTTTTCACCGAAATGGGCCTGCCTCCTGAAGCCGTCAGAGTGATAATCCATGAAGTGCCAAAAAGCCGCTGGGGCATAGCTGGCGAGCTGGCCTCAGAAATAAGGGCTGGCGGGAAAAGATGAAATCGATGCTTTGAGAGAAGGAAGAATTTCAATCAAAAACAAGAAATAATAAGGAAGAAAAGAGTAGATAAAAAAGGAGAAAAAAAGATGAAAGAGGATTTAAAGACTGAGGTTCTTAAAAAAATTGATACCTGGCCACGCTTTAAATTCCTTCATTTGCCCACGCCAGTTAAATTTCTGGCCAATCTGACTGAAGAATACAAAGGGCCTGAAATCTATATTAAACGCGATGACCTCACTGGCTGGGGTTTTGGTGGAAATAAATCGAGAAAATTTGAATTCATCATAGCTGATGCCATCAAAAAAGGCCACAATTCTCTTTTAACTTGGGGTAGTGTTCAATCTAACTGGTGTTTTCAATGCGCCCTGACTTCGAGTAGATTTGGCCTTAAGCCTCTTCTTCTCCTTTTTTATCAGGATAAAAGGCCGGAAGATGAAGGCAATATTCTTCTCGACCGCTTAGCTGGAGCCGAGATTTATTTTCACGAGGCTCCGGCGGGCAAGGTGGTTACCAGGGATTTGGCTTCTAGTTTAATTGAGAAAATGCTCCCTGAATTGAAAGAGAAAAACTTTGATCCTTATGTAGTTTCAGTCGGTGGCTCCATGCCCTTCGGTTCAATGGAGGCTCCTCTGGGTGCCATTAGTTATCTTCTGGCCTTTCATGAACTCCTCGAGCAGGCTCAAAGCCTGGGCCTTTCTTTCAATTACATTGTCCATGCCACTGGATCCGGGGCTACCCAGGCTGGCCTTTTGCTTGGAGCCAAAATATTTTCGCCCCGGACAAAAGTCATTGGCATAAGTGTTTCTGATGAAAAAACTTCCTTTTCTCAGGAGGTCAGGACAATTGTCGAGGCTGCCCTGAAAGCCTTATCTCTAGAAATAAAGATCGAAGCAGAAGATATCATCGTCCTTGACGATTATCTTGAAGGCGGGTATGGAGTCTTTTCGCCTCGAGTTACAAGAGTAATCAAGGAACTTCTGCAGAGGGAAGGAGTTGTTCTGGATCCGGTTTATACAGCTAAAGCCATGATTGGCCTGATAGATCTTATTGAACGCCGCTATTTTCAGGAGAAAGATAAGCTCCTTTTCTTCCATACAGGAGGAACGCCCGCCCTTTTTGCCTATGGGAAGAAAATCCTCGCTCAGGAAAAATAAAAAAACTAATCAATCAGGAGGTTCAGATTGGTCAAGATGGAAAGACCGGTCTTAGGAGACGTTCTTGAAGCCAGGAAAATCATCTCTTCTTTTCTGCCCAGAACCCCTCTTTATTCCTATCCTCAGATTAATCAACTCCTTGAAACTGAAGTTTATATCAAGCATGAAGACCATCTGCCGACTCGCTCTTTTAAGGTTAGAGGAGGGATAAATCTTGTGGCTCATCTGGATGAAAAAACAAAAAAGAAAGGTGTTGTCACAGCTTCGACGGGCAACCATGCCCTCTCGGTTGCTTACGCCTGCCACCTTTTCCAGGTAGAAGCCACCATTATCATGCCTGAGGGAGCCAACCCGGTTAAGGTAAAAGCAGTGGAGAATCTGGGTGCCAGAGTTATTTTTCATGGTCAGATTTTTGATGAAGCCAAAGATTTAGCTTTTAAAATGGCCGAAGAAAGAGGACTCAGATTCATTCATCCAGCCAACGAGCCCTACCTTATAGCCGGGGTGGCCACCTATGCCCTGGAAATTTTTGAGGACCAGCCGACAATTGAAGTTATCATTGTTCCAGTTGGCGGCGGTAGCGGTGCCAGTGGCTGCTCGCTGGTTAAAGAGGCTCTGGGGAAAAGGACTAAAATAATTGCTGTTCAGGCTGAGAAAGCGCCGGCCGCTTATTTGTCTTGGAAAGAAAGGAAAATCATGAGCGCTCCCATGGCCACTGCGGCCGAGGGCCTTCAGACCAAAATGGGCTATGAGTTAACCCAGTCAATACTCTGGGACTATCTCGATGACTTTATTCTGGTTTCAGAAGAAGAAATGGAGCAGGCCATCCGGCTTTATCTTGAAAATATAAGAACTTTGACCGAGCATGCCGGCGCTTCGCCCCTGGCCGCAGCCTTAAAATTAAAAGATGAGTTAAAAGGAAAAAAGGTTGCCCTTATTCTTTCAGGGGGTAATCTCAGTCTGGACAGTCTCCGTCGGCTTCTTATTAGCTCTTCATAAGGCGAGAGAGGTCAGGGCTTCTTCAAGACCAGTAAGGGAAGCTGAAATAAGGCTTATTTTACCCTTTTCTTTCACTGGCGTTAGATCCTTAAGGCCGGTTCCGGTCAAAACCAGGACAGCTTCCCGCATCGAAAGCTGGCGATTCAAGCGAAGCCACTTTTTCAGCCCTGCCAGGGTCGTCGCTGAAGCGGGATCGCAGAAAAGACCTTCCAGTGTGGCCAGCTCAGCCTGAGCTCTTATAATTTCTTCATCGGTCACGGCCAGCATCTCGCCATCGAATTTACGCAGAAGTTTTAAAACCAGACGGCCAGCCGGGGGCGCGGGATTGGAAATAGCATGGGCAATAGTTTGAGGCTCCTTTACTGGCCTGATTTCCTCCAGGCCTTTCTTCCAGGCCTGGACAAGTGGTGAGCAGCCTGCGGCTTGGAGACCAATAAAATGAGGTAAGTGCTTGATTAGTCCTTCTTTTTTAAGTTCAAGGAAACCGAGAATAAGGCCGGCCAGGTGCCCGCCTGAACTTACGGGAACGAAGATATATTCTGGGACCTTTTTTCCCAGCTGAAAATAAATTTCAAAGCTGGTGATTTTATATCCCTCGAGCCGGTAGGGATCACAGGAGTTGGCAAAATAGATACCCACTTTCTTTCCGATTCGATAGCTTTCTTTAAAAAGCTCTCCATAATCTCCCTTAACCCTGATGAGATGGGCTCCATAAATCCCTGTCGAGATGGTTTTCTCCAGAGGAGCATCTTCTTTGAGGAGAATGAAGACTTTCAACCCGGCTTTGGCCCCATAGGCAGCTGTCGACGAGGCCATATTACCTGTGGAAACTGTGCCTATTTTTTTAATTTTCAGAGCCACAGCCTTCTGAATGACAACGGCTGTCCCCCTATCTTTAAAACTATGGGTGGGATTAACCATTTCATTTTTGGCATAGATGGGGAAATTGACTTTCCATCTCTTTTCCAGGCGAAATAGGCGGAGCAGGGGAGTATTGCCTTCCCCCAGGAGCAAAGTCGTGTCAAGACTATCCAGAGGCAGGAAGGATTTAAATTTTTCGAGCGATGAAGCTCGATCGAAATGGAAACGACGGCCTGTCCTTAGAGACCAGAGGGCAAGGGGCGAGGTGCACTCTGGACAGAAGGGTGAATAAATATCAGGTTCCCGGAGCTTCTCACAATAAAGACAGAACCATTTTTCCATCGACGTACCTCCTTGTTTCCTGAGTTTATCTTTAAAAACGAGATTTGGCAATCATGTTTATAACCTGATTATTAAATTTTCCCTTTTCTTGCCAGAAACTGAGATGATTTCTTTTTTGGCTGAAGTTTGCTATTAAAATGGCCTGGAGAGAAAAAATAGAAAGAGAGGAAGAAAATGGCCAGCATTAATAAAAAAAGGGGCAAAGAGAAGGATGAATTTAAAGAAAAAGAGAAAGGTATGGGAAAAGAAAAAGAAAGAAACAAGAGAAATGTAAAAGCGAAAAAGAAACAGAAAGGGATTAAGGATGAAAAACATATGGAGAAACAGAAAGAGATGGAAAAAGATGAAGCAAAGAAAAAAGAAAAAGAAAGGGAAAAGGAAAAAAGGAAGAGAAAAAAAATAGCGAATATAAGGGAAAGTGAAAAAGAAAAAGAAAATAAAAAAGGGGAGGCAAAAGAAATAGAAAATGGAAGAGGAAGAGGAAGAGGAAGAGGAAGGGGAAGAGAAAGAGAAAGAGAAAGAGAAAGAGAAAGAGAAAGAGAAAAAGGATCAGGAAAAGAAAAAGAGAAAGAGATAGAGATTGAAAAGAAGAAGGAAAAAAGAAGATTATTTCAGGATGAAGACTTTATGCGTCTGGCTTTAAGGGAAGCCAGAAAAGCTTTCGAGAGACAGGAGGTTCCTGTAGGAGCTGTCCTGGTTGTTTCAGGTAGGGTTGTGGCCAAGGCGCACAATCAACCTGTAAAGAGTCTTGACCCAACCGCTCATGCAGAAATTTTAGCCATGAGAAGAGCGGCTCGCCGGCTAAAAAATTATCGTCTTCCCCAGGCTGAGCTTTATGTTACGCTGGAGCCCTGCGCCATGTGCCTGGGGGCAGCCGTTCAGGCCAGACTGAAGCGAATTGTTTATGGGGCGCCAGATCCAAAGGCTGGGGCTGTTAGCTCCATCATGTCCTTTCCCTGGGAAAAGTTGAATCATCGCCCCGAAATTCAGGGAGGCCTCCTGGCATCTGAAGCCGCCGGCCTTTTAAAGGAATTTTTTAGCTCCAGGAGAGGAAAAAGGACTGCAATTGATTTCAGTTGACCTCAATGATAAATTTTGATTTGAAGGGAGAGGTGGCCGAGTGGTTGAAGGCGACGGTCTCGAAAACCGTTATCCCCTGACCGGGGATCGCGGGTTCGAATCCCGCCCTCTCCGCCAGCTCATAAAATAAAAATCTCGTTCTTTTTCTCTGAGTTAATAGTCAGAATGATAAATCAAGAGGAAAGGCTTTTTATAAAAAATCTTTTTATGATAAAAAGTTATTGCCCACCGGGGAGTTAAAATCTGGTAAGGAGAAAAATAGCCAGCCACGAAGGATTAAAAAAGATGGATTAAAGAGGAAGGATTTAAAAAGATACACATGTTTAGATAATAGATAAATAGAGAGGAAAATCAGTCAATTAAAAATGATAAATAATGGAATAAGAAAAAAGATAAAAAAGGAAAGAAGGGAGAGGGAGAGAAGCAAGGAAGATAGAAAGGGTGAATAAGGGAAGCAAGAGAGAAAATGAGGAAAGATAAACAAAGAATAAATAAAGGGAGAGAAGAGGAGAAAAGAAAAAAGAGGATGAAACATAGAAAGAAGATGAGGAAATAAAAGAAATAAGGAAGGAGGGAAGGAAGGAAGGAAGGAAGAAAGAAAGAAAGAAAGAAAAAAAGAAAGAATGGAAAAAAATGAACTGGGAAAGAAAGGATGAACTGAGTGAAGAAAAAAAGGTAAAAAGAGAAATAGGAAGCAAGTAGGTAGACAACCCAGCCAATGATTAAGTAAGAAAAAAGGTGAATAATGAACAAGTTAGGCTTGTAAGTAATTTCTTTTGGAGAAAAAATACAGGAAATAAGCAATGGAAGTTATACTCTTAGAGATTTAATCTTAGAATCAAGATTAAATTTAAGCAAGGGAGGCTGGAAAATGAGAAGTATTCCGGTCATTGTTGTTGGTTTTGGACCGGTTGGTCGAGCCTTCGTCCGGTTAATGACAGAAAAATCAAACGATCTCAGGGAAAAATATCAGCTTGAGCTTAAACTGAAGGCTATCCTGAGAAGTACTTCAGCCTACGTTATATCAGAACCTGAATCGCCCGATCTGGATTCCCTGGAAAAAATAAATAATCCGGATTACTGGCAGGAAAAACCTTCTCTTGATTCTTTACTTGATCAGACGCCGCCCGGCGCCGTCATTGAAGTTACGAGCTCTGACTTGAAAACAGGCGAGCCAGGATTTGACCATATCAGAACATCTCTCGAGAAGGGCTGGCATGTGGTGACAGCCAATAAAGGGCCGCTTTTATTATATTTTTCTGAGCTCATGAGGCTGGCCAGCTCAAAAAATCTAAAATTAAAGTTCAGCGGGGCGACAGCCGCTGCTCTTCCGGCTCTTGATGTCGGCCAGATTTGTCTAGCCGGAAGTCGGATTTTAAAAATTGAAGGCATCCTCAATGGTACCACCAATTATATCTTAACCCGGATGGCTGAGGGGCTGAGCTATGACGAGGCTCTGGGCGAGGCCCAGCAAAAAGGCATAGCCGAAAGAAATCCTGCCTATGATGTTGAGGGCATGGATACTGCAGTCAAGCTGGCTTTACTGGCCGCCGCTCTATTTGATTTGAAAATTAATATAAAAGAGATGGAAATAACCGGAATTACAGCCGTTTCCCAAGAGGAGGTGGTTCAAGCTGTCAGCCAGGGAAAGAAAATCAAACTTCTGGCGACTCTTTCCCTGGAGAATGAATCGGTTAAAGCCAGAGTACGGCCGGAGATGATTGCATCTGATCATCCCCTTTTCTGGGTTGATGGAAGCAACAAGGGCTTGAGCTTTTTTACTGATACCATGGGTGAGCTGACCATCACCGGCGGGAAATCTGATCCCAGAGGGGCTGCCGCAGCCATGCTGAAAGATTTGATAAATATATACAGGTCATTCTGAACCCCGCGAACTGGTGGAACATTTTTTGTCTGAATAAGGAAATTAAACCTCTACCGATAGGTTCAACGCTTGATTCAGAGCGAGGCATATTCTATTAGCAACCTGGTTAGGCTTTCTTGTCATCTATGACTTTGTCTTTATTAAAGGCGGTTTCTATAATTGGGCTTGTTTTTCGGCTCAGCAAGCAGCGGAGAAAGCTTGCAAGGCGGTCTTCCAGAGAATGAGAGCAGAAGCTTGGGGGCATTCGGTGGCCGATCTGCTGAAGGAGCTTGCCAAAAAGCATGATGTTCCAGATGAATTGGCGGATGTGGCCTTGGAGCTAGACAAGGCCTATATTCCCACTAGACATCCCAATGTCCACCTATCCGGTTCTCCAAGAAGCCGATACACAAAAGGAGAAGCAAGGAGGTTAAAAGAATATGCAGAGAGAATCGTCAAATTCTGTTCGGATCTTCTATCCAGCCAAAAAAGGTGCCAGCTTATTCATTCACTAATTATGAAATGCCGATTCGAAAAAGATGCTGTCTCAAAAAAGAGATTCTAAAAAAGTGGCGGATTTCTATCTAACTAAAATCACGGCACTTTTAAGGGAAAGACTTCGTAGCAGGTTCGTATCATTGACCGAAAGTCTATTTTTTGATAACCTGAATTATTCAAAAGAGGCCATGATCCTCTTAAAACCTGAAAAATGGAGAGGTGTCCGAGTGGTTTAAGGAGCACGCTTGGAAAGCGTGTGTGCGCTTAATAGGCGCACCGCGGGTTCGAATCCCGCCCTCTCCGCCATTAAAGGGAATTCCTGGGTTCAAGGCAAATAAAATTCAGGAAGAAAGGAGTTTTTTATGGACACAAGGGATTATATCGTCATCGAAGACCTTTATGGAGCTCATAATTATCATCCCCTCGACGTCGTCCTTTCCAGAGGGAAGGGCGTCTGGGTCTGGGATGTGGATGGTCGCCGCTATTTAGATTGTCTGAGCGGCTATTCTGCTGTCAATCAGGGTCACTGTCATCCACGCCTGGTTCGGCGGCTACAGCAGCAGGCCAAAAAATTAACTCTTACATCCCGAGCCTTTCGCAATGATCAGTGGCCTTTGCTGGCCAAAGAGTTAAGTGAGCTTCTGGGCTATGAAATGGTTCTGCCCATGAATTCAGGGGCTGAGGCAGTCGAAACAGCCCTGAAGCTGGCCCGAAAGTGGGCCTATCAAAAAAAAGGTGTTCCGGCCGATGAGGCCGAAATCATTGCCTGTTCTAATAATTTTCATGGCCGAACCATAACCATTATCAGTTTTTCGACAGAACCCCTCTATCGGAACGAATTCGGTCCCTTCACGCCTGGTTTTAAGGTCATTCCTTATGGAGATGTAGAGGCCCTGGCTTCAGCCATAACACCGAAAACAGCTGCCTTTCTGGTTGAGCCGATTCAGGCTGAAGCTGGCATTATTATTCCACCGGATGGCTATTTAAAGAAAGCCTGGGAAATATGCCGGGAAAATAATGTGCTCTTTATTGCCGATGAAATTCAAACTGGCCTTGGCCGCGTCGGGAAGCTCCTTGCCTGCGAATATGAGGGGATAAAGCCAGATATCGTCGTCATTGGCAAATCCCTGGGCGGTGGCTTTATTCCTATTTCAGCCACTTTATCCACCCGGGAAATAATGGGCGTATTTAAGCCAAGCGAGCATGGCTCAACCTTTGGTGGAAATCCCCTGGCCTGTGCTGTGGCTCGAGAAGCTCTGAAGGTCATTAAGGAGGAAAATCTTCCGGAAAGGGCAGCTGAACTCGGTGAATATTTCCTGTCCAAGCTTAAAACAATCAAGAGTCGCTATATTAAAGAAGTAAGAGGCAGGGGTCTTCTAATCGGGATTGAATTGAAGCCAGAAGCCGGCGGTGCCCGTCGTTTCTGTGAAGCTCTAAAAGATGAAGGTCTTCTCTGTAAGGAGACCCATGAACATGTTATCCGCTTTGCTCCACCACTTGTAATTAAAGAGAAAGAATTACGCTGGGCCTTCAAACAGATTAAAAAAGTCTTTAAACGTTTAAACTGAGGAGTCATCTGTCCTCATCTGATGACACTGGTCAATTTATGCTAGTCTGAAAAATTTTGGCCCGATTCTTGCTAACTAATGGGGTGATTAGTATAAATAATATAAGGGGATTAGGCCTATGAGAAAAATTAATAAAGCCCTTAAAATCGGTTTAATTCTGGGAATAATAATTATCGGAAGCCGCTGTCTTATTTATATTCCTTATGAAGAAAGATGGCCATTGGAAAGAAGAAGTTACCCGCCCCGCGAAGAGAGTCAGCGAGGCACTCAAATCGATATTGCCTTTGTTTACAGCTATCTTGCTCCATATGGCTACTGGGTTTATTTATCACCCTACGGTCATGTCTGGGTTCCCCGTCATGTTCCCTATGGCTGGCGTCCCTATACTCGCGGCCGTTGGGTCTGGACCGATGTCGGCTGGCTCTGGCTCTCGAACTTTGACTGGGGCTGGCTTGTTTTTCATTATGGCCGCTGGGGCTGGCACCAGCGCCTGGGATGGTTCTGGGTGCCAGGGACCATCTGGGCACCAGCATGGGTCATCTGGACCTGGGGCGATTTTTATATAGGCTGGGCTCCCATCCCCCCTGACGTCGATTGGGTTCCGGGCATAGGTCTGGCCGTGATGAGGGTTGAACCAATCTGGCAGGCCTGGGTCTTTGTAGAAAATCGCTACTTTCTTACGCCCTATCTGGAGCGCTATGTCCTCCCGCCTGAACGTAACCGGACCATTCTGAATTTCACTGTCAATAAAAGAAGCCTGGCTCCCCGGGCGGATACGATTTTTAATGAGGGCGTCGATCCCCAGCTCGTTTCCAGGTGGACAAGAACCGAGATCAGAAAATATGAGCTTCAGGAAACTTCTCGACCAGGTCGTGAATCTTTAAGCGTTAATACCGTGGTTGTTCCCCGTCTATCCATATCCAGGAATGAAATGGCCAGACCCTCCCGGGTTTATGAGCCAGAAATGGTCGAACAGGAACTGGATAAAGAAAGGCCAAGAATGATTCGCCTTGACCAGCTTCAGGTCGAAAGGGAAAGGCTTGAAAAATCACAAAGAGAGGAAGAAACCTTGCTCAGAAGAAGAATGGAGGAAGAAAGCCAGCAGGCCAGAGATGAAGCCACCAGAAAGGAAATTTTGCGCCGCTATCAGCTTCAGCTCGAACAGCTCAGGAAACAACATCAGGAAGAGAAGAGAGAACTTGATCAGCGCCATGAGCAGGAGAAGAAAAAAATAATTGGTCAGCCGGTGCGAAAAAAGGAAAAATAGTTAGGACGAAGGCCGCAACCTCAAAGAGACAAGAATTACAGAAAAAAGAATAATCGTCCCGCCTGTAAGAGTCCGCGAAGAGGGGATTTCCCGCAGAAAGAAATAAGCCAGAATCAAGCCATAAACTGGTTCGAGGGAACTGATAATCGAAGCAACCGCCGCTGAAATTCTTTTCATTCCCTGAATAAATAAGGAATGAGCTCCGGCTGTACAGATTATCCCCAAAAAAGCCAATCTGAAAAGGTCCGCCGGTTCAGGTAATGAATTTCTGGTAAAAATTAAAGGAAGAAGAAAGACTGTGGCACCTGCATCCTGATAAAAAGCAATAACAAGACTCTGATAGCGACGTGTTAGCCGACGATTAGCTATGGTAAGCCAGGAAAAAAGGAAGCCAGAAATAACTCCCCAGATAACTCCCTGAAAAATAGGCTGCCCTGAATCAAAAGAGGGAACAAGGTAATAAACCCCCAGAAGACAGAGGCTAGCGGCAAATAAATTAAGCAGCCGGAAATTTTCTTTGAGCAGAACTGGCTCCAGAAGGGAAGTAAAGACAGGAAAGGTGGAGTAGGCGAGAAGACCAATGGCTACGGTGGCTACCTTAATTGAATGAAAAAAGGTTATCCAGTGAAGAGCCAGCAAGGCTCCTAACATAAAAAGATAAAGGCCCTCGACCTTAGAATGAGGTTTAAGATTCAGTCCCAAAATTTTGATTAGAGGGAAAAGAGTTATTGAGGCAAAAAGGACCCGGCCAAAAACAATTACTGTCGGTGGCTCCTCGACCCATTTGCCAAAAAGACCGGCCAGTCCAAAAAGAAGAGTGGCCAGATGGGTGAAAAGGAGAGCTGAAACTCCGGGCCTGAATTTTCTCATTCAGACTAAAATTTCCTGTTTAATATTTTCAAAATTTCGCCGGTATGTTATCATATTATTTAACTTTAAGAGAAGAAATTTTTCCGTCTGAGGATAGATTGTCCTATGGAAGAGAGTCAGAAAATCCGGTTTGGGGCCCATCAAATCTTAGCCCGTAAATATCGTCCTCAGACCTTTGATGAAGTCGTCGGTCAAAAAGCCATCATCGAGACTTTACGCAATGCCTTAAGAACCAGAAGGCTGGCTCAGGCCTATATTTTTTCCGGCATGAGGGGAGTTGGCAAGACATCCGTGGCCCGACTTCTGGCTAAAGCTCTTAATTGCGAAAAGGGACCAACGCCTGATCCCTGCAATGTCTGTGAATTCTGTACCGCTATCAGAGAAGACCGGTCAGTCGATGTGCTCGAAATTGATGGCGCTTCCTATCGCCGGGTCGAAGAAATTAGCCCTATCAGAGATGCTGCCAGGATGGGACCTATTCATAGTCGCTATAAGGTCATTATTATTGATGAAGTTCATATGCTTTCTACCCACGCCTTTAATTCTCTCCTGAAAACGCTCGAGGAACCGCCGCCAAGCACCATCTTCATTTTAGCCACAACCGAATTTCACAAGGTTCCCCTGACCATTGTCTCCAGGTGCCAGCATTTTGAATTTAAAAGGATTTCGCAAAAAGAAATTGCTGACCACCTGTTGAGGATTGCTGAAAAAGAAAATATTTCTCTGACCAGATTTGGGGCTCAGCTTTTGGCCGAAGCGGCCGATGGTAGCCTGAGAGATGCTGAAAGCCTGCTGGATAAAACCCTAGCTCTATATGGATCGGAAATTATTGATGAAAAACTCAAGGAGGTTCTCGGTCTTGTCCCCCGAGAAATTTTATTTGAAGCTTCGAGCCTGATTTTTGAGGGCAAAGCCGAACTTGTTTTTTCCTTTGTGAATAAACTGGTCTATGGAGGCTATGACCTCAAGCTTTTTTATGAAGAGCTGCTTCGCCATTTCCGTAATTTGCTGGTGGTGACGACGACAGAAAATTCCAGGGATATTCTTCTTTTAAGTTCTGAAGAAATAGAAAGCTTAAGAAAGGAAGCGCAGAAGGTTTCTTCGGCCGATTTAATTCGATATCTTCAAATTCTGCTTCAGGCCGAATCAGGCCTAAGATATACGGCTCATCCCCAGATTTATCTTGAATCTCTTCTGGTCAGATTATGCCATGTCCCCCATCTTGTCCCTCTTAAAGAAATCTTCAGGTCGCTGGAACAAGGAAAATTTGAAGAAATGTTCAAAAAGGCGGCCGGGCCAGAAATTTCAATCAAAAATGCAATGGGAGAAATAGAAGAAGGAAAAATGCCGACTGAAGAGCCAGTTTCAGGTAAGAAAAAGGAAATAGAACGGGAAATTTCAGCCAGGATTGATGATGGGAATCAGGCTGGAAAAAGAGAAAAAGAAACACTCAAATTCGAAGAAGAAACTATCGCCTTGAAAAAAGAAGAAATACGAGATGAAATCAAACCGGCAGGCCTCAAGCCGGAACTTGGAAGCCGGGAAAAGGAGGCCATCTTAGAGATGCCAGCGGTTAAATCTTTTGTGGAATATTTTAAGGGCAGGATAGTCTCCATTGATCCCCTGGCTAGGCCAAAAACCAGAGAAGAGGTTTAATCATGTTTAAAAATCTTGGTGATTTGCAAAAAATGCTTCAGTCAGCCCGGGAAATACAGGAGAAAATAGAAAAAGAGCTGGCTGAAATCAGGGTTGAAGGTTCAAGTGGAGGTGGTATGGTCAAGGTCACTCTCGATGGCCGGAAGAACCTCATTTCCATTCACCTTGAACCTGAAATTGTCAATCCTGCTGACTGCGAAATGCTCGAGGACCTGATTCTGGCTGCCTTCAATGATGCTTCGACCCAGGTCGAAGAGCAGCTAGCTGCTAAGCTGGGAGCTTTGGGCGCCGGCTTCAAAATTCCAGGACTGGTCTGATGTTTGAATATACAGAACCCCTTCATCGATTAATCGAGGAGCTGAAGAAATTTCCAGGCGTTGGGGCCAAATCTGCCCAGCGCATGGCTTTTTATCTTTTATCTCTTCCCACGGAAGAGGTTGAGAAACTGGCTGAAGCTATCATGGAAGCAAAAAGAAAGATTTTTTATTGTTCGGTCTGCAATGGTATCACCCATGTTGATCCCTGTCCTCTCTGTACTGATCCTCATCGAAGTGATGAGCTCCTGTGCATTGTAGAAGAACCATACAACGTGGCTTCCATTGAAAAGACAGGTATTTATCATGGGCGCTATCATGTACTATTAGGAACTCTTTCCCCCTTGAAGGGCAAAGGCCCGGATGAATTGCGCCTGGATAAACTTCTCAGCCGTCTGGAAAAAGGTCAGTATAAGGAAGTTATTCTGGCAACTAATCCCACCGCTGAAGGAGAAGCGACAGCTTATTTCCTGGCTGATTTACTCAAAAAATTTGCGGTTAAAATTACCCGGTTGGCCACGGGGCTGCCCGTGGGCTCTGATCTCGATTTTGCCGATCAGGTGACCATAAAGAGAGCTCTCGAGGGAAGAGTTGAATTGAAGGATTAAGACAAATCTTTCTCTTCCCCTGAACTAAACGAAAAAGGAGGTCAGATGAAAACGACCATTGAGATCAGATGGCACGGTCGAGCCGGGCAGGGTGTGGTGACGGCAGCCGTTACTCTGGCTGATGTCCTGGCTGGCGAGGAAGGTAAATATGTTCAGGCCTTCCCTGAATTTGGCGCTGAAAAAAGAGGCGCCCCCATTTTAGCCTTTAACCGCATCAGTCAGAGACCAATCCGCACTCATAGTCAGGTTTATGAACCAGATATAGTTGTCGTCACTGACCCGAGCCTTCTCGGTCTTATCGATGTTACTGAAGGAGCCAAAGAAGATGCCCTTTTTCTCTTCAACACCACCTTTGATCTTTCCCTGATCAAGAAGAGGCTTAATCTTGGTTCAAGAAAGGTTTATGCCCTGGACGCCTATACTATTGCTCACGAGGAAATAGGTCGGCCCATCCCTAACGTTCCCATGGTGGCCGCTCTGATTAAGGTCACCGGTCTTCTTGATCCTGAAAAGTTTAGGGCCAAACTCGAGGCCTCTCTGAGTAAAAAATTGAGGCCAGAAGTTGTGGCCAATAATTTGAGAACTGTGGAAAGAGCTTTCAGGGAGGTGAAGGAAGGATGAGAAAAGAAACCTGGCGCGAATTAACTATCGGGACAATTAATCTTAATGCCGGCAATTCTGTCGACAATCTGACTGGAACCTGGCGGTCCGGAAGGAAACCTGAATTCAGGCCGGAAAATTGCATTCACTGTTTTTTCTGTTGGCTTTATTGCCCTCATCTGGCCATCAGGGTTGAAGGCGAGAAGGTAGTCGGCATTAACTACGACTACTGCACCGGTTGTGGCCTTTGTGCCGAAGAATGCCCAACCAAGGAAAAGGCCATTGTCATGGTGCCAGAAGAAATCAAGCTGGCTGAAAGGGGGAAATAATGAAAACTTTGAAACCGCTTAACGGAAATCAAACCATCGCCGAAGCTGCCCGTCAGATTGACCCCGATGTGGTGGCTGCCTATCCCATTACTCCATCGACGGCTATCGTTGAGACCATTGCCCAGTTTAAAGCCGATGGTCTCATCAAGGGCGAATTTGTCTGCCCTGAAAGTGAACACAGTGCCATGAGCGTTTGTATTGGTGCGGCGGCTGCTGGTGGTCGGGTGATGACAGCAACTTCTGCCCAGGGGCTGGCTTTAATGTGGGAGATGCTCTACATTGCCGCCGGCCTCAGGCTGCCTATTGTGGCAGCTATTGTTAACCGGGCTTTAAGCGCTCCAATCAACATTCATGGAGATCATAGTGATACGATGGGTGCCAGAGATTCAGGCTGGATCCAAATCTATTCTGAGAACTGCCAGGAGGCCTATGATAATTTTATCCAGGCTTTCCGGATAGCTGAGCATCCTGATGTCCGAACACCTGTTCTGGTCGGACTCGATGGCTTTGTCATCAGCCATTCAACAGAAATCATTCAGGTTGAGGATGATGAGGAGGTTCAACGCTTCGTGGGTGAATATCTTCCCGTTTATCCTCTTCTTGATACCAGCCGCCGCTTTACCGTGGGTTCGATTGATTTTACCGATTATTATTTTGAGCACAAGAGAAGCCAGATTGAAGGAATTGAAAATTCTCCGCGGGTGATTGAGCAGGTGGGACAGGAATTCGGTCAGAAGTTTGGCCGCTATTATAGCTTTTTTGAACCTTATCGTCTCGATGATGCTGAACTGGCCATCGTGGTCATGAGTTCTGCCGCCGGTACCTGCAAGGACGCCATTGATGAGCTCAGAGAAGAGGGACTGAAGATTGGGCTTCTCAAGCCCAGGGTTTTTCGGCCCTTTCCTCATGAAAAAATTGCCGAAGCCCTTAAAGATAAGCTGGCGGTCGCTGTTCTTGACCGCGCCTCCAGTCCCGGGGCTTTTGGGGCGCCTCTTTTTACTGAAATCCGGTCAGCTCTTTATGATTATGAGAGAAGACCAAAAATAATCAATTATATTTATGGACTTGGTGGCCGGGACATTAAAATTGAACATTTTAAAGAGGTAGCTCAGAATCTTGTCAGGATAGCTACAACCGGCAAAATTGAGTCCTATGTGGGCTATCTTAATCTCAGAGAGTAAGGAGGATTCCTATGGCTGCTGTGAGATTAAAAGATCTGGCTCAAATGGAAGATCGGCTTGTCGCTGGCCATGGCATGTGTCTTGGTTGCGGCATTCCCATAATCTTTAAAATCATTCTGAGGGCTACTGAAGACCCCTTAATTGTGACCTGTGCCACTGGCTGTCTTGAGGTTTGTACGACCATTTTTCCTCGAACTGCCTGGAATGTGACCTGGATTCACAGTGCCTTTGAAAATGCGGCGGCCACGGCTGCCGGTATTGAAGCCATGTATCGAGCTCTCAGGAATAAGGGGAAGATTCCTCAAGAAAAAAAGATAAAAATTCTGGCCATTGGCGGCGATGGTGGCACCTATGATATTGGTTTTCAAGCTCTTTCCGGAGCAGTGGAAAGAGGTCACGATTTTGTTTATGTCTGTTATGATAATAATGTTTACGCTAACACTGGGGGCCAGAGATCCTCAGCTACTCCCCTGGGAGCTTCAGCTACCACGGCGCCGGCTGGTGCAGCCAGCCCTGGCAAGATTCAACCGAGAAAGGATCTGACCAGAATTATGGCCGCTCATAAGATCCCCTATGTGGCCCAGGCCAGTCCGAACAAATGGCTCGATCTTTATAACAAAGCCAGAAAAGCCTTTGAAGTGGAGGGGCCGGCCTTCCTAAATGTCCTCTGTCCATGCCCCACCGAATGGAAATATGAAGAATCCCAGGGAATAAAACTGGCTCAGCTGGCTAATGACACCTGCGTCTGGCCTCTCTATGAAGTGGAAAGGGGTCAATTTAAAATAAATTATAAGCCCAAACAGAAATTGCCTGTTACTGAGTGGCTCAAGTCGCAGGGAAGATTTCGCCATCTTTTTAAGGAAGAAAATTCGTGGATGATTGAGGCCATTCAGGAGCAGGTTGATAGGGACTGGGAAGAACTGAATAAACTGGCTGAATTGAAATAATTTTTCTGGAAAAGAGGACGGGGAAGATCGATTAATCCTTCTCCTGCCCCAATTTCCCCCTTGAATTCACCCCTAAAGGTTATAGTCACGGCCCTTTGCCTGGCACAAACTTAAAAAGCAGTTAATAATTAAACAGGAGTAGGACATGATAAATGCAGGCAAAAGGGGCCTGACCCTCTTCGCGATAATAGCGGGGATTATTCTATTATTTATTTTCGAGATTTCTGCGGCCGATAAGAAGCTCAGGGTAATAAAGGACCAAGCTCCGATTCATCTCAATCCTGATGAGAGAAGCCCTGTTCTCGAAACTGTTACTCGCGGGACCATCCTGGGTTTACTTTCTCCAGGTAAATTCAAGGCTTTCTGGTATTATGTGAGCCATCAGTCTGCTTCAGGCTCAGTCAAATCCGGCTATATCCATGAAGCTTGCGTTGAACCTCTTTTTCAGGCTCAAAAAATTATTATTATTAGAGGGGAAGAAACTAAATATGCCTCAGCTTTTAACTTCTGTCAGCTTGAGCCAGGTTTCTGGGGAGCCTCAGTGGATAAAATAATTTCCCTGGAGGGAGAACCTGATCAAAGGAGAAGCTCAGAAGATGGCCTTGAGGTTCTGGAATATAAGCGCGATTTAAAGGATTATATAGCCTTTCTTGAGTTTATTTTCAATCATAATAAGCTGATTCAAATTCATATTGAACTCTGGCAAATAGCGGGCGTGAAGAACGAGCCCCTTAAGGAGTATAATCAGGTTAAAAACTGTCTTTCGGCCAAATTTGGTTCTCCCTTTGAAGACAGAGTTCAATGGGAAAATCCTACCTTTCAGTATGATGAATTAAGCTGGGGCTATGCTGTAAGTTTAGGTCATCTTAATTATCAGACAAGATGGGCCTCATCAGGAGTCGAGCTTTCTTTGAAACTCAGAGGTGAAAACAAGTCCATCTGTCTGGAATTTGAAGGTACTCAGCTTGCTTATCGGGACCTGGCCAAAAAAGTAACCCGGGCTGGTTCCTTTCGACAGTCAAATCATTCCCTGAAGGAATAATTTCCAGAAAAACACTCTTCTCTAAACTAAAAACCTCTTTAAAAAATTCACTCAAATCAGGTAGTTTAATCTTATTGATGAAGGCCTCAAGGGAATCTTCAGCCAGGTCATAATCAATTTCTAAAGCCCGGAAATTAGCCTGAAGCTCTGCTTTTTTTATTTTGGCTTCAAACTGTTGATATAGCCAGAGGCGAAAGCAATTCCGCCCCATTTCCAGGTCATCTTCATTCAGGCCGCTATTCTCAATTTCCTTAAGTTTCTCCTGAAATCTGGCTCTGGCTTCAGCTGTTTTTTCAGCCAGAGTTTTTAGATAAATTATAAACAGGCTACCACCCTTCATCAAAATTAACCGTGAACCCACCTCATAGGCCAGTCCTTCCTCGCTGCGAAGGGGCCAGATTTTTGAACCCGGGCCACCGCCAACAATGGCATCAAGAAAGTTGGCCAGAACATAGCTTCGGGCCGAAAGCGACGGTAAGGGGAAAGCCGCAGCTAAAAGAGACGAGGGAGTTTCTTTCTTGATTTTTATTTCTTTTTTTTCGGGCAACTTCCAGGAAGGAAACTCAGTGCTGAAGCTTTCGCCTTTAGGTAATCGGCCGAAGGTGGATTCAACAACCGTCTTTATGGCGTCGGGCTCGAGACTGGAAACAACGGACATAATTATGTTGGCACCAACAAAATATTTTCGATGATAGGAGCTGGCATCCTCACTCTTAAGATTTTCTATGCTTAGCTGATGGCCATAACCGCTCAGGCCATAAGGGGAAGAACCAAAAAAGGCTTCAAGCAGGGCTAGATCAGCCCTGGAATCAATGTCATCAAGTTCCTTTTTCTGATAATTTTTTAATGCCTCTTTAAGATTATTCAGTCTCAGGCCAGAAAAAATTGGCCTGGAAAATGTTCGATAAATAAGTTTCATGGTGCTATCGAACTGACTTGAAAGGCACTCCAGAGAAACCAGCAGAAAATCCCCTCTTGAAGCTACCCTGATCTCAGCCCCGCTTTTCATAAGCTCCTTTAAAAAATCAGTATCGGGTGGATCAAGAGAGAGTCTGGCCACGAGATAGCCCAATCCGGCTTTGCCTTGAGGGTCAGCGAGCTTGCCTCCTTTTATCAAAATAAAAACAGCTGTAGTCTGGCTATAGGGATTCTGGTCAATGATTAATTGAAGACCATTGCTTAAAGTTTGAACTGAAACCCGCACCGCAGTCTGACTCAGAGCCATTGAAGAAAGCCAGAAAAGAAAGAAAGTCAGCCCGAAAATGAAGCCACTACCTCGCTTTTTATCTCCCGGCTTCCTCCTGAATTCAATCATTATTTAAATCCCAATCCTTCCGGTATCTTGCCCTTCTTTTTCTTCGCCCGGAATCTTCCTGAATTTAATCATTCTTTCAATCTGCCTTAACTCTGCTTTATTTGTTTTCTTAAGGGATTAATAATAATGATGGCCATTTCCGGCCGGCTGAGATATCTTGAAGCCGCTCGTCTGAGGTCTGTTGAAGTCATTTTTTCAATTGTCTCCAGATAGGGTGGCAGAGTTATTCCTTCCAGGAGCAGAAGATAGAGGGCAATCGAAGAAGCCAATTTGCGACCGTCTTCCAGCGCCTTTTCGGCACTCAGCTGAACCTGTTTTTTAGCCGAGGAAAGGAAATCGAAGAAATAATCCCGGGCTTCGCCCAGCACATCATCGGGTGAGAAATTCTCCTGATGGAGCTGACGGAGGGAGCGGCTAATCTCCCTTTCGGCCAGATTTACGTTCCTGGGGTCAAGAATCAGGTGAATTATTAATATCCCACTATATCTATGGGAATTGTAGGAAATAGAAAGATTGGCCACGGAGATTCTTCTGGAGCCAAGGACCATAGCCAGCCAGGGATTAAGACCACGACCCATGATAGTGGTTAGAAGATCAAAAGCATATTGATCGGGACTGCTGATATCGGGACCCCGGCAGGCCACAATCAGATGGCTCTGCTGAACATCCATTTCTTTTTCCAATCGCGTTATTTTTCCAAGCGGAGCAGGGGGTTCGATAGCAGGTCTTGACTTTTTTTCTCCTTTAAGCTGGCCAAAATATTTTTTTATTAATTCTTCAATTTTACCCGCCTTAAGGTCACCAACAACGACCAGAGAGCAATTAGCTGGAGAATAAAATTCACGGTGGGCTAATGTGACCTGATCGATCTTCAGCTCCTTCACTCTATCAGCCCGGCCGATAAGGGGATGCCCGTAGGCATGCCCGGGAAAAAGGTTTTCATAGGCCAGAGAAAGAGCCAGGGAAAGAGGCTCTGAAGCCTGCAGGTTCATTTCTTCCAAAATAATCTCTTTTTCCTGGCTTAAATCCTCTTCGTCCAGATTAAAATTAAAAATAAGATCAACAAAATTGTTCAGGCCGGCTTCGAGTTTTTCCTGAGGAACAGATAGTTCAAAGAGAGTGGCGTCAAGTCCGGTATGACCATTAATCTGGGCTCCGATCCTTTTTAATTCGGCATGAATTTCCTCCACAGGCTTTGACCTTTTCCCACGGAAAAGAAGGGTATGCTCGAGAAAATGGGCCAGACCATAAGCGGAAGGCGTTTCATCTCGCGACCCGAAGCCAACCCCTAAAACCACATGGACCAGGGGAGAACCGGCTCGGTTAATAAGAAGAACCTTTAGACCATTCTCAAGAACTAAATTAACTTCATTTTTCTCTGCTTGTAAGACCCCGGTGAGAGGGAAAATGAAGGTAATCAGCAGGAAAATAAGAAATATCCTTAGATTTTTCAGGCAGTGTCGCCAATTTCTCTCTCTTTGATGCACCTGAAGCTACCACGATTATGATACCACTTCTAGGATCTTAAAACGAGACTAAAATTTAAAGCAAATTCAAAATCATTTTTTTCTGAAAGTATAGAAAAGGGGAAAAATATCATTCTCATTGTGGATGGTGTTATTAAAAAATAAAATTTAAGGAGGTTACAAATTAATTTTAAAATGATAGACGTTTCTTTTCTTTCCTTTAAACTGAAATAAAACTTTCCAGGTTGGCCTTTGACGCTAAAGACGCTCCAAGGTCGAAAAGGCAATCAATAGGGAGACAAATTTTTTCTAGGGATATATATGTCCTGACATTTCCTGATTCTTCAAAGATAGCTTATCCTAAATTTCTTTCCCTAAGCCCCGGAATTTTCTGCCTAATAGTATTTCACCCTTGGGTTATATTTTATTTTAGAGGTCAGATCTTCACTCTTTCTCCATTTTAATTGCCAGTTCTTTTTATGTTAAAATTGCTGACTGGAAAAAAGAAATCCTTCGGGCGCAAAGTTTGGCTTAGAGGAGAGACATGAAAAATAAAAGACCCCTGGCCAGGGTTTTAGTTGTTGACGATGAAGAGGGCATTCGCAAATCCCTGCGGATGATTCTTTCTTATGAAGGCTATGAAGTTTTTGAGGCCATGACCGCTGAAGAGGCTTTAAATGTTTTAGAAGAGATGCCAGCAATCGATGTTGTTCTCCTCGATGTCAAGCTACCAGGCCTCAGCGGGCTTGACCTTTTAGCAGAAATAAAAAAGAAACCCTTCTCCCCTGAAGTTATTATGATCTCAGGTCATGGCACCATTCAATTGGCTGTTGAAAGCACCAAGCTAGGCGCTTTCGATTTTCTCGAAAAGCCACTGGAAAGAGACAGGGTTCTCCTGAGTCTAAGAAATGCCCTCAATCAGAATCGGCTGCGCCGGGAATGTCTCGATCTGCGCCGTCGAGCTGAAAGAAAATATGAGCTCATTGGCGAGCACCCGGTGATGAAAAAGCTCCGAGAAGATATTTTGCGGGCCGCACCCACCAATCCTACCGTCCTTATTTTTGGTGAAAGCGGCACGGGCAAGGAACTCATTGCCCGGGCCATACACGAAAATAGCCACCGGGCCAGAGAAAAATTTGTTCAGGTTAATTGTGCTGCTATTCCTGAAGAATTGATTGAAAGCGAGCTTTTCGGACATGAAAAGGGAGCCTTTACTGGCGCTACCGAAAGAAAGCTGGGTAAATTTGAACTAGCAGATGGCGGGACAATCTTTTTAGATGAAATTGGCGATATGAGTTTGAAAACTCAATCCAAAGTACTGCGCGTGCTCGAACAGGGGGAAGTTCAGCGAGTCGGCTCAAGCAAGCTGATTAAAGTTGATGTCAGGGTAATTGCCGCCACCAATAAAAATTTACAGGCGGAAATCCAGGCTGGCCGATTTCGCGAGGACCTTTATTTCCGCCTCAATGTCATCCCCATATATTCGCCTCCTCTGAGGGAACATCGGGAGGATATTCCTCTTTTAATCGATTATTTTTGCCGGGTGTTTGCCGAGGAAAATAATTTCCGGCCTAAACGGTTCTCTCCTGAAGCCATTGATGCCATGATGAAATATCCCTGGAAGGGCAATGTCCGGGAGTTGAAAAATCTCGTCGAAAGATTGATGATCATGGTGGATAGCGAGGTCGTTGAAAGGGAGCATTTACCCCATTATATTTTCGAAAAATCTACTCTGACCCTGCCTGATATCAAAAAGACAAGAACGCTTCAGGAATTCCGGGAGGCTGCCGAAAGGTCCTTTATTTTGGCCAAACTTGAAGAAAATAATTGGAACATTGCCCGCACCGCCCGGGCCATTGGCACGCCTCGCAGTAACCTCTACAAAAAAATGGCTCAATATGGTATAAAGATAATGGTTGGAGCAGACGAGGCGGTTGCTCCTTCTGGCCCCTCGGGCTCAGGAGGGGAGGAAAGTCCGAACTCCACAGGGCAGGATGGTCGCTAACAGCGACTCCGGGCGACCGGAGGAAAGTGCCACAGAGAACAGACCGCCGAAGGGGAAGCGCAAGCTTTCCTCAGGCAAGGGTGAAACGGTGAGGTAAGAGCTCACCGCCCTGATGGTGACATCAGGGGCACGGCAAACCCCATCCGGAGCAAGACCAAAGAGGCCCCCGAAGAGGTGGCCCGCCTCATGGGGGCGGGTAGGTCGCCAAACCTTCTGAGCAATCAGAAGGTCAGACAAATAACCGCCCTCGCCTCAACGGGCGAGAACAGAATTCGGCTTACGTTCTGCTCCAACCTTTTTTCTGTTTAAGGTTTATGCCGACATTTTTAGGGGTAAAGACCATTTTAGGGAGAAAAAGAGCGCTTCAGGTATACCGGAGCTACCTCAGCTGCTCCAGGTAGATTGCCTAAGGGGCTAAATATATGAATATAAATGAAATCCAAGCTATAAATTTATTATAAAAATTTTGATCAAAAGAGTTCTCTAAGAGAAAGACCCTCTTAAAGGCTCGTTAGTACTTTAGATTTTACTGATTCTACAGAACTAGCCGGAGGAAACTCTCGAAGAAAATTATTTAATTACAGGAGGGAGAGGGAAGAAACTGCCTTCTGAATCAAGGCTAAGATTCGTCCTGGAAAAAGGCCGAGTTGAAGAACGCCATAAAGACAGAAAAAGATTACGACCAGCAGAAGGGGTTCACTGGTTTTGATTAAAGAAGCAGGTGATTCCTTAACCATATACATATGCACAATAATCCTGAGATAGTAATAAACTGAAACCAGAGATGCTAGAACAGCAATGACCACGAGGGCCGTATAACCCTGTTTAACAGCGTTGCTGAAGACATAAAATTTGGCCAGAAATCCGGCCGTGGGCGGAAAGCCAGCCAGAGAAACAAGAAAAACTGACATACAGGCTGCCAGCCAGGGCGCCCTGGTTGCCAGACCATTAAAATCATCAAGTTCATGAAATTCCTGTCCATGGGGACTTAAGGCTATAAGGATAGCAAAAGCGCCGATATTCATGAAAAGATAGGCCAGTAAATAGAAGAGCAGCCCCTGCCCATCGCTGGTTAAAAGGGCCAGGGCAAGATAACCGGCATGGGCAATAGAAGAATAAGCCAGCAGGCGCTTGACATTTTTCTGCCGCAGCGCCATCAGATTACCGACAATCATGGTCAGGGCGCAGAGTAGCCATAAAATAATCTGAAGTTTCTGGCGAGAATAGACTGGCTCCAGAAAAAGCCTCAAGAGGCGAAAAAGAACGAGAAAACCAGCCGCTTTAGGTCCCACGGAAAAGAAGGCCGTAATCGGCGTTGGAGCTCCCTGATAAACGTCTGGCGTCCACATATGGAAAGGCACAAGGGCTACTTTAAATCCAAAGCCCACAAGAAGAAGGGAAAGACCAATTAAAAACAAAAGGGAATTGTCAGGTTTGGGTAAAATAAAACTTATTTCTTTGAGGTTAAAGCTTTGAGTCTGGGTAAAAATAAAGGCCAGGCCAAGAACCAGAAAAGCGGAAGCGAGGCTTCCCAGCAGAAAGTATTTAATGGCCGCCTCCGCTGACCTTTCATCTTCCTTTTTAAGGCCAGCCAGGACATAGCAGGCCACCGATAATGTTTCCAGGCCAAGGAAAATAACAATCAAATCTTCGGAAGTGACCATAATCATCAGACCGCTTATGGCCAGAAGGAGAAGGGCAAAATATTCACCTCGATTGAAACCGTGTTCAACCATATAACCCAGAGAAAGTAGAATAACCAGAAGACCGGCTATAGAAAAAATGAGGACCAGAAAAATAGCCACATCATCGAGGACATAGACTCCAGAAAAATAACCGGCCCCCCTGTCCCAGAAATTAAAAGAAAGAACGAGACAACAGATCACTGAAGCGAGAGCAACAAGAGCCTGAGGCAAGCGATTTGTCCACCGTCCGAAGGCCTCCAGCAAAAGAATAAGCAAAGCGCCGCCAATCAAAATCAATAAAGGGGAGAGGGAAGCAAAATCGTTCATGGCCTTTTATTTCCCCCAGAAAATGTCACCGTTGACGTCTGGCCGGGTCTCAAATCCTGGCCCATAGTATTGAATTGTTCGTCACTGGAGAAAGTCGATCTCATCAAAAGGATTTTTGGAGGTTCCTTTTCCAGGACAAAGTATTTCTGTTTTTCCTCAATTTTCCTGAGGAGAAGACCCACGGAAGCATCCATCTTTCGCAAAAAGAAATTGGGATAGAGGCCAATCCAGAACATGAGAAAAACTATGGGTATAAGATAAGATATTTCCCTTAGATTAAGGTCTTTGAAGGAGCGAATATAGTCATGAACAATGGGACCATGCATGACCCTCTGGTACATCCAGAGGAGGTAAGCCGCGGCTAAAATGACCGTGGTTATAGCGAGATAGGCCATAATTTTGCTGGTCTGAAAAATGCCAAATAGGCACAGGATTTCGCCCACAAAACCATTGAGGCCAGGCAGGCCCGCCGAGGAAAGCAGGCAAATCAGGAAAAAGGCCGCAAGAACAGGCATCTGCCGGCTGACGCCGCCATAATCCTTGATAAGTCTTGTGTGGGCCCGCTCATAGAGAATACCTACAATTAAGAAGAGGGCTCCTGTGCTCAGACCATGATTGATCATCTGCAGAATTGAGCCCTCCAGGGCTTCCTGATTGAGAGCAAAGAGGGCCAGCATGATGAGGCCCATATGGCTTACACTGGAATAAGCCACCAGGGATTTAACATCCCTTTGAATTAGAGCCATGCACCCGCCATAAATAATGCCTATCAAGCTCAGAATCATTAACAGTGGGGTAAATTTCACTAAAGCCTGAGGGAAAAGAGGCATAGCCAGTCTAAGAAAACCATAAACACCCATTTTAAGGAGAACGGCGGCCAGAATAACGGAACCTGCCGTTGGCGCCTCCACATGAGCATCAGGCAACCAAGTGTGGAAGGGGAAAAGCGGAACCTTGATGGCAAAGGCCAGGGCAAAGGCCAGGAAAAGCCAGGTCTGAATTCTGGGCAAAAGAATCAGCCGGGTAAGATCAGCTATTTCGAAAGAATAAGTGCCAGTAGCTTTATAATATAGGCTGTAAAGGGTAAAAATGGCGACCAGCATCAGCAGGCTGCCAAACATGGTAAAAATGACAAATTTAATTGTGGCGTAAATCCGGCGAGGTCCACCCCAGATTCCAATCAGAAAATACATGGGAATGAGCATCACTTCCCAGAAGACATAGAAAAGGAAAAGATTCAGAGCAACGAAGACGCCAATTATTCCTGTTTCTAAGAAAAGAAGGAAGAGATGATATTCTTTAACTCTCTGGTCAATATAACGCCAGCCAGAAAGAACGGCAAGCGGAAAAAGGAAAGTAGTTAGCATGACCAGAAGCAAACTGAGTCCATCAACGCCAACATGATAGTTAATTCCATAGCCGAGCCAGGCTGTTTTTTCCACCATCTGGGGTTCAGCACGGGAAGAATCAAACTGGAGAAATAAGACTATGGAAAGGGCGAAAGTAATCAGAGAAAAAAGCAAAGCCAGCAGACGGTGAAGATCCTTCTTTTCTCCGGGAATAAAAATAAGCAGGGCGGCGCCTGCCAGAGGAATAAATGTTATCAGCGAAATAATCGGTAAATTCATTTTAGAAAACTACCAAGCCTAAAATTATGGCCACTCCCAGAATAAAAATCAGAGCATAATCTCTGATCAAACCTGTCTGGATAAGGCTCAGGATTCGGCCAAAAAAGTTCATGGTTCGAGCCGAACCATTGACCGCCCCATTAATTACGGGCAGATCAAAATTGTAATAGACAGCCTCTGAGCCTTTAACCAGGGGATTAACAAAAGCTGCTTCGTAAATTTCATCTACATAATATTTGTTATATAAAAGGCGATAGAGATCAGGAAATTTAGAGGCCAGCAGATGGGGCAGATGCGGCGATTTCTGGTAAAAAAGATAGGCTAGACCGATACCCGCTAAAGCGATAAGCGATGAAATAATAATAAGCAGCCATTCCGTTCTTAAAGAAAGATGAGCTTCGGCTGCACCCTTTAAAACTGGCTCAAGAAAATGGTCAAATAAATTGAGACCATGACCGAAAACGACAGGCAGGCCAATATAACCGGCGACTATGGAGAAAAAGGCCAGCACAATTAAGGGAATCGTCATTACCGCAGGCGATTCATGGAGATGGTGCCGCACTTCAGCCGAAAATCTTTCTTCACCATGAAAGGTCAGAAAAATCAGACGAAACATATAAAAAGCAGTAATAATAGCCCCGCAAAGACCGAGAAGCCAGAGAAAATATTTTCCTTGAGCATAGCAATGGGTCAAAATAGCATCTTTGGAGAAAAAGCCGGAAAAGAAGGGAACACCAGCAATAGTTATGGCTCCAATAAGAAAGGTGGGGTAGGTGATGGGCAGATATTTTTTAAGACCGCCCATGCGGCGCATATCGAGTTCGCCTGAGAGGGCATGCATGACACTTCCTGCGGCCAGAAAGAGAAGGCTTTTGAAGAAGGCATGGGTATAGAGATGAAACATTCCGGCCGCATAAGCTCCAACTCCACAGCCAAGAAACATATAGCCTATCTGGGAAATAGTGGAATAGGCCAGAACCCTTTTAATATCAAACTGAGTCAGAGCTATTGTGCCTGCATAAAAAGCGGTTAAGGCACCAATAACAGCCACCACATCTGCCGCCACTCCTGAATAGCTATAAAGAAGATTCAGGCGAGAGACCATATACACTCCGGCTGTAACCATGGTGGCAGCGTGAATAAGGGCGCTTACTGGCGTAGGTCCTTCCATCGCATCGGGTAACCAGACATAAAGAGGAATCTGGGCCGATTTTCCTGTAGCTCCGACGAAAAACAGAAGGGCGATTAGCGTGGCCAGAGCTGGCGATATTTTGCCCTCAAGGAGAGCCTGATTAATTTCAGGAAAGGAAGCGGTTTTCAAATTGAAAATAAGGAAGAAAAGGCCCAAAAGAAAGGCAGCATCACCAATACGGTTAACGATGAAGGCTTTTTTACCCGCACTGGCCGCTGCTGGTTTTTCAAACCAGAAGCCGATTAAGAGATAAGAACAGAGACCAACTCCTTCCCAGCCAACGAACATCAGGACCATATTGCCAGCCATAACCAGGAGCAACATGGCAAAGGTGAAAAGATTAAGAAGGGCAAAATAGCGAGTATAGCTTCTGTCTTCAGCCATGTAGCCAATCGAATAAACATGAATGATAAAACCCACGCCAGTGACGACAAGCACCATAACTGCGGTCAGCGGATCAAAGCGGAGGGTAAAATCTATCTGGAAGTTCCCGGAATGAATCCAGGGAAAAAGAGTCTGGCTCAGCGAAGCGACTTCATGTTCTAAACCTGGACGGCTGATTTTAAAAAAGGCGGCCAGGCCAAAAATGAAGGATAAAAGAACCGCCAGAGGAGCCTGAAAAGAGACATATTTTTTTGGTAGCCAGCGACCAAAGATTACCAGAATAAAGGTGCTGGCAGCTGGAAAAAGAGGAATGAGCCAGAAATATTCGCTCATTTCATCCCTTTAATAGATTGATTTCCTCCGACCTGATATTCTTTTTCTGTCGATAGATGAGAAGAATGATGGCCAGACCAACTGCTGCCTCGGCCGCGGCCACAGTTATGACAAAAAAGACCACAATCTGTCCATCCAGAGAAGCCATTAATCTGGAAGCAGCAATCATGGCCAGATTAGCTGCATTGAGCATAATCTCAATAGCCATGAACTGGGTGATGAGGTCTCTTTTTACCAGGAAGGCCAGGGTGCCGAGGCTAAAAAGCACCAGGCTGAGGATAAAAAAGGCCAGCGGCGACATCACTTCTTCTCCTTCCTACGCGCTAAGTACAGGGAACCAACTATAGCCACCACAATCAGAATTGAGGTGATTTCAAAGGCATAAAGATATCTGGAGAAAAGAAGCCTGCCCAGAGCGGCTGGATGACCGAAGTCAGGAGCGGCTGCTGAATTGGTGCCCGGCAATGTTCTTATGACCAGGATAAGCTCGAGAAAAATTATGGCCATCAGGAAAGCCCCGAAAGCCAAAACCCACTTTCTCTTAAGAGGAGGGAAGGGTTGCTTCAGATCAATCATCATGATGACAAAGATGAAAAGAACCATGATGGCGCCTGCATAAATAATAATCTGCACTGTCGCTATAAAAGGAGCTTTAAGAAGGGCGAAAAGTCCACCCATGGAAGTGAAAGCAACAGCCAGGAGAAGAGCATTGTAGGCCTGATGGCGCGTAAAAATCATGGCTACGACTGAAACTACACTGATTATGGCCAGTAAATAGAACAAAAAAAGTTCCATTTTTTTTCGGCCAAAAATTATATTTATTCTGGAAAATCCATGTCAAGAATTTTTATAAAATTTTATGAAGTCTCTGACCATAAAGATTTTTGACAGAATAAAAAATTGTGCTATAATTTTTTTGAACGCGGGGTAGAGCAGCCAGGTAGCTCGTCGGGCTCATAACCCGGAGGTCGCTGGTTCAAATCCAGCCCCCGCTATTTTTTTTCCGAAATTCTCACCTCCAGCGACTAAATATCTGGCGTAAGTGAAGTGTATTTTTTTATTAAAAAAAAGGCGGATCCTTATTTGAACATAAAAACAGTTCTTATTATTGAAGATGAGGCCATTATTGCCATGGACCTTGCCCGGACGTTTCATGCCCTTGGCGCCAGGGAAGTTAAGATAACTCCCTCTGCAGCAGAAGGTCTAGCCTGGTTATGCCAGAAAAAGCCTGATTTAATTTTAATTGATATTAAATTGCGGGGTTCCATGGATGGCATCGAGGCAGCCAGAATTATTCAGAACCAGGGACCTTTTAACCTTATCTATATAACTGCATATAACGATGAAGCTACTCTCAAGCGGGCCAGCCAGATTCCCCATGCTGGCATAATTATCAAGCCCTTCACTTCCAGTGAAATTTTAAAGCTTTTCCCTTCCCTAAATTCCCAGCTATAAGCCTATATCCTCACTTAACGAAATTTTTATTTGACATTATTTCTGATATCTGATATCTTAGATATCAGAGATAGCAATGACTCCTCTTATTAATCACCGATCCCTAAAAGATCAGGTTTATGAATATTTGCGGGAGCAAATGCGTCGGGGAAAGCTCAAACCTGGCGAAGAAATCAAAATGGATAAAACGGCTCAGATTCTGGGGATCAGTAAGACCCCTTTAAGGGATGCCCTCCTTCAGCTGGCCATGGAAAATTTTGTGACCATAAAACCAAGGCGCGGTGTTTACGTCAATCCCTTGACCCTGGAAGATATAAAAAATGCCTATGAAATTATTGGCGCTCTTGAAAGTCTGGCTATTTTAAAGGCAGGTCCTCATCTTACTGAAAAGGATATCGATAATATGGCCAGGCTGATTGAAAACATGAGAAAAGCCATTGCCCGAGATGATTTTGATTCTTATTATGAGAAAAATCTTGATTTTCATAATATTTATCTTAACCGCTGCTCCAATCCAGAACTGATTCGCATTGTCAATACCCTGAAAAAAAGACTTTACGATTTTCCCCGGCAATCGACCTTTATTAAAGAATGGGAAGAAAGTTCCATCGAGGAGCATGAAAATCTTCTTTCTTTGCTCAGACAGAGAAAATATGAGGAGGCAGCTCGTTATATTCGGGATGTTCACTGGTCCTTTGAGGTCCAGAAAAAATTCATCCTGCAGTATTATCCTCAGGCTGCCTCTTCCGGGAGCCATCAAAGATGACCAGAGGTTTTATTTTTGACATAAAAAAATATGCCCTTCATGATGGACCGGGCATAAGAACAACCGTTTTTCTCAAGGGCTGCCCGCTGCGCTGTCTCTGGTGTCATAATCCAGAGGGCCAGAATCCGGGCCGGGAGATTATGCTGCGGCCGGGGCGCTGTCTTGAGGGCTGTTCCAGATGCGTCCATATCTGTCCTTCCGGCGCCATCAGCAAAGCGGGCTCTTTCCCGGTTATTGACGCTTCCCGTTGCGATTGCTGCGGCCTGTGTGCGGAGGCCTGTCCTTCTGAAGCTCTAGAAATGATTGGAAAAGAAATGACGGCCGCTGAGGTCATAGAGGAAGTGATGAAAGATTTCATTTTTTATGAACAATCAGGTGGTGGTGTTACCTTTTCTGGCGGTGAACCTTTGATGCAGCCTGAATTTCTTGAAGAAGCCCTGATTTTAGCCAAGAAAAATCATCTGCATACAGTCGTGGATACTTGCGGTGAGGCCCGCTTTAACTTTTTTGTCCGCCTTCTGCCTCTGGTCGATCTTTTCCTCTATGATTTAAAAATCATGGATGGAGAAAAACATAAAAAATTTACTGGCCAGGATAACAGATTAATTCTCGAAAATTTAAAAAAGCTCGTATCTCTGACCGAAAACGTAATAATAAGAATTCCAATAATTCCCACTATTAATGATGATGAAGAAAACTTGAGAGCGATGAGCGAGTTTATAGCTTCCCTTGGTTTAATTAAAGGGATTGAATTACTTCCTTATCATACTCTGGGAAGAGACAAATACGCCCGGATGGGGCGAGAATATATGCTTTTTAATTTAAAAAAACCATCACCCGAGGAAATGCAAAGGGTGGCCAGTTATTTTGAAGAAAGAAAATTATCTGTGGCCATAGGAGGTTAAAAATGAATGAAAGGATAGCCCGTCTGCGGGAAGAGAGCATAAAAACCAGGCCTTATATTACTCCGGAAAGGGCCCTTCTTTTAACTGAATTTTATCAGCAGAATAATAATCCGACCCTTTCTCCGCCCGTAAGGCGAGCCCTGGCTTTCCGATATCTGCTGGAAAAAAAGGCCATCTGGATAGGCGAGGGGGAGCTGATTGTGGGCGAAAGGGGCCCGGCTCCCAAAGCTACACCGACCTATCCCGAAGTTACCTGCCATTCGCTTGAAGACCTGGAAATTCTAAACAGTCGTCCCAAAACGCCCTATCTTGTGGATGAAGAAACCAAAAGGATTTATCGAGATATTATCATTCCTTTCTGGAAAGGCAAAACCATCAGGGAAAAGATTTTTGCTGAAATGACGCCCGAATGGAAGGATGCCTATGAAGCTGGTATTTTCACCGAATTCATGGAGCAGCGAGCTCCCGGGCATACAGTTCTGGACGATAAGATATATCGCCTGGGTTTCAAAGATTTCAAGAAAGCGATTGAGGCTTCCCGGCGCAACATTGACGATTTCCGGGATCCCGAGGCTTTGAAAAAGAGAGAGGAGCTGAAAGCCATGGAAATTGTGGCTGATGCTCTCATCATGTATGCCCACCGCCATGCCGCCAGGGCAAGAGAACTGGCGGAAAAAGAGGAGAATCCAGCAAGAAAGGCCGAGCTCCTGAGGATAGCTGAAATCTGTTCTCATGTTCCGGAAAATCCTCCCCGGGATTTCTGGGAAGCCCTCCAGTATTACTGGTTTGTTCATCTGGGGGTCATCATTGAATTTAACACGTGGGATTCCTTCAATCCTGGCCGTCTGGATCAGCATCTTTATCCTTTTTATAAAAAAGGTCTTGAAGAGGGCACACTGACTGAAGAAAAAGCTAAAGAACTGCTTCAAGCTTTCTGGATTAAATTCAACAATCAGCCAGCTCCACCTAAAGTCGGAGTGACGGCCGAAGAAAGCGCCACCTATGCCGATTTTTGCCTGATCAATCTGGGTGGAGTCAAAAAGGATGGTTCTGACGCCGTTAATGAGCTGTCTTATCTTATCCTTGATGTCATTGATGAGATGAGGCTGATTCAGCCCAGCTCGATGGTTCAGATCAGCAAAAAGACACCGGATGAATTCCTGTTGCGGGCTCTCAGAATTCTCAGAACGGGCTATGGCCAGCCTTCTATTTTCAACACCGATGCCATCATTCAGGAGATGCTCCGTCAGGGTAAATCCCTCGAGGACGCCCGTTGTGGTGGAGCCAGTGGCTGTGTTGAAGCTGGCATTTTCGGCAAAGAGGCCTATATTCTGACAGGATATTTCAATCTGCCCAAGGTGCTGGAAATTACTCTGAACAATGGGGTTGATCCCCTGACTGGTAAGAAAATTGGACTGGAAACTGGAGACCCAAGAAACTTTTCGACTTTTGACGACCTGATGAAAGCATTTGAGCGACAGGTCCAGTATTTTGTGGATATCAAGATTAGGGGGAATAATATCATCGAAAGAATATATGCTGAATATCTGCCAGCTCCTTTTCTTTCACTTTTGATTGACGATTGTATTGCCAAGGCCAGGGATTATCATGATGGAGGAGCCAGATACAATACTTCTTATATTCAGGGAGTGGGAATGGGCACCATCACCGATTGCCTGACTGCCTTGAAGTTTCATGTCTTTGATAAGAAAAACATTTCCATGGAAAAATTTCTGGAAATACTGGCTCGTAACTTCGAAGGCTTTGAAGAATGGCGCCAGATTCTGATTAATAAAACGCCCAAATATGGCAATGATGACGATTATGCAGATAATCTTTTACGTCAGGTTTTTGAAATCTATTACCATGCTATTAATGGTCGGCCTAATCTTAAAGGCGGAACCTATCGCATCAATCTCCTGCCGACAACGGTTCACGTCTATTTTGGCAAAAAGACAGGGGCCACCCCTGATGGCCGTCGAGCGCATGAGCCACTTTCTGAAGGTGTCTCACCCGTCCAGGGAGCTGACCGCCGTGGACCGACAGCAGTCATTAAGTCTGTGGCCAAAATTGACCATCTGAGAACAGGCGGGACTCTTCTCAATCAGAAATTTACTCCCCAGCTCCTGGCCACTGAGGAAGGTTTAAGAAATCTGGCCAATTTAATCCGGACCTATTTCCGGCTTGATGGCCACCATATTCAGCTCAATGTGGTGACGGCCGAAACTTTGAGGGATGCCCAGCGTCACCCTGAGAAATACAGGGATTTAATCGTCAGAGTGGCTGGCTTCAGCGATTATTTCGTTGATCTGAGCAAAGAATTACAGGATGAAATCATCCGCCGAACAGAGCATCAATCCTTTTAAAATTTAAGAACAGAAAGAAGCCAGAGCTTCCAGAGCTAAAGTCCGCATCGAAATTTATGCAGGTATTTACATAAAGTTTACTCATCCGGTAGAGACTGAATTTTCATCGGATATAATATTTAATCGACAATATTTTTAAATCTATTTATAATTATTTGCCTTTTAAAATTTAATTTGATATAAAAACCGAGGCAACATAACTGAAGGGAGGAAAAAAGACATGTTCGAAACCAGGGTTTATCGGTCCCGTCGCCAGGTTTTAAAACAAAAACTGGGATCCGGGGTGGCTCTTTTTCCCGGAAACAAAGAGGCGCCCATCAATTATCCGGCCAACACCTATTATTTTCGCCAGGATAGTTCTTTCCTTTATTTTTTCGGACTTGATAGTCCCAATCTTTATGGCTTAATTGATATTGATGAAGATAGAGAAATTATTTTCGGTGACGACCTTTCCCTTGAAGACATTATCTGGATGGGGCATCAACCACGCCTAATCGAAAGAGCGAGGAAGGTCGGAATTAAAGAAGTTAAGCCCTTAAAAGAACTTGAGCCAGCAATAAAAAATTGCCTTTCGGCCGGCCGTCAAATTCATTACCTTCCGCCTTACAGGCAGGAAACCATCCTCGAATTAGCCAGACTTCTGGGAAAACCCGCCGAGGAGGTCAAGCCAGGGGCTTCGAAAGAACTGATTAAAGCCACTGTGGCCTTAAGGTCAATTAAAGAAGAAATTGAGATTAAAGAGATCGAGTCAGCCCTGAATATTACCCGCGAAATGTATTTGACGGCCATGAAGATGGCTCGGCCCGGAAAAACAGAATGGGAGCTGGTGGGAGCAATGGAGGGAATAGCCCTCAGTCATGGATGCCATCTGGCTTTCCCAACCATTCTGACTATTAATGGCCAGATTCTCCACAATCATGATCACAGCAATCGCTTAATCAAAGGTAAACTCCTGGTAATTGATGCCGGAGTAGAATCGACTGAACATTATGCCTCAGATATCACTAGAACCCTGCCCGTAGGCTGGAAATTCAACCAGAAGCAAAAAGAAATTTATGAGATTGTTTTGAAGGCTCAGGAGCAGGCTATCCAGGCGATAAAACCAGGTCTTCCCTATAAGGAGGTTCATCTTCAGACCTGCCGGATTATTGCTTCCGGGCTGAAGGATTTAGGTTTGATGAAGGGTAATATTGAGGAGGCAGTGGAAAAAGGAGCCCATGCCCTTTTCTTCCCTCATGGCCTCGGCCATATGCTTGGCCTTGATGTTCACGACATGGAAGGCCTGGGAGAGGATTATGTAGGTTACAATGAAAGCATCAAAAGAAGTGAGCAGTTTGGCCTGGGTTATTTACGGCTGGCTAGAACTCTGGAGCCTGGCTTTGTCCTGACAGTTGAGCCGGGAATTTATTTTATCCCGCCTCTTATTGCCCAATGGAAAAAGGAAAAGAAACATGCCGAGTTCATCAATTATCAGCGGGTCATGGAATACATTGATTTTGGTGGTATCCGCATCGAGGATGATGTTCTTGTGACCCGGGATGGCCATAAAGTTCTTGGCCGGAAGATTCCCAAAACAGTGGCGGAAATTGAATCCCTCAGGCCTTAATTTTTAGCTTGCTGAGTTCAGTCCGAACGAAAAATCGGCTTCCCCAGATGCGGAAAGAGGCCTGACCATCTGGTTCTTGCCCGCAGGTTAATATTCTGGGCCCAAAGGCCACCAGGTCATTTATTTTATAATCCTGCCGATTTATTCTGGCCAGTCCATAAAAGTTTTTTTCGGGAATAAGCAGAGACAGAAAAGTTCTCAGGGCGGGCTTTTCTCCCTGATTCTCCCTGATTTCCTGGCCGCCTATAATCAGCCGTCCATCCTGAAGACATCTGGCCGCTTTTATCTTTTGAATCCCCTCAGGCCGCACAGTTGCTGTCCGCTTTTGCTCAAGGTCCACAATTTTCAATCCAGCTTTTTCTTTAGCTTGATCAGAAAAAATCACCAGAAGTTTATTCCTGGGTAAATATTCAATAGCCTGAATCAGCCCCTCTTTAAACCTGGTTCTGGATATTTTCCCTTTATTTAAATAAAGATGAAAAATCTCCTCCTCGCTGGCGAGATAAAGTCGATGGCCCGGTTCAATGGCCATCGAATTGATTAGATTTTTCTTTCCCCAGGGGAAAATGATACGGGAAATTTTTTGCTCTTCAAAGTCCCAGAGATAAAGCGCTCCGTCCTGAAGGACCATAAAAAGGTGCCAGGGGGGAAGGGCAGCCAGGCGAAGGATAGGTCTGGCTGGCCAGTTGTATTTAATGACCTGCTCTCTTTCAAAAGATAAAAGAGTTAAACCGGCTTCTTTCTCCTGGAAGCAAAAATTTCGCCCCAGCAGCGCCTCAGCCCTGACCTCAGTCTGGAGACAAGATGTAAATAGCCGATAATCAATCAGAGTAAAAACAAAAAATTTTCCTTTTTTGTCCACACCTCCAATCTGATTCTGGGCATAGAGGTAAAGCCTTTCAGGTTCAAGCTGCTCGAGGAAGATGGTAGATAAAAGATGAGGTTCCTGGTCTAAGTTCTGATTTAATCTGGGCTCAAGTATTTTTTCTTCAGAAAGGAGAGGTGTAATTGATGATTCAGGCCAGGTCGCTGATTCCAGAGAAAATTCTTTTTCCTCTATTTCTATTTCCTCTTCAGTTACGGGCCAAAAGCTCTCTGGTTCAAAATGACCCAGGCGAATTAACTCTCCCCAGCCTTCAATCGCCCGCCGTCGAAAAAGTTCAGCCGTTTCCTCCCGATTAAGACGGCCTGAAATTGAATTGTCAAGATCATAAAGAATAATTTTCCCTTCCTGATAGAGAAAAGTATCTTCTATGCTTGGTTCTTCCAAAAAGGAGAGATGGAGTTTAACGCTTTCTAAAGCTACCTCTCTGGCTTCGAGATTAAGCCGGCGGGTCGATAAATTGGCCCGAAAATTAACGATTACATCCAGTTCCCCTTTTTCATAGAAAAGGTCAACAATCCGCTCAAAATAATGACGGTCGCGACAACCGTCAAGAAGGATGAAACGCTTCGGGCCATAAGTTTCCAGGAATTGTTGCCAGAAATCTTCTGGTCTGTCTGACTCTGCGAGATCGTGCTGATAATAAAGGGGGTCAATATATTTTTTCAGCCAGTTACGGCCGAGGAGACGATTAAAAATCTTCCGGCCCTCCTTTGAATCTCTCATCAGATAGAGAATATCTCCGGGCTTAAGGTCAGCCAGCCCTGAAGCCAGAACCTGACAGAAATAAGTTTTGCCGGTACCCGAGTCTCCGGTGACAGCCATAATCACCCTCTTTTTTTCCTGAAGAAGATGATTCAGGGTGAGGGAGAGTTCGTTCAAACCCACTTCAGCCGGTTTTAAACTCAACAGATTAACGGCGCCAACATGATAAAGATAAAGGGAATGAATGAATTCTGGCATCTGAACCTTTTTCAGGGCACTGACTGTTTCCTCGAAGACTTCCTTGTTTTTTTCTTTTAACAATTTAAGCAGGGCAATCAGAATATCCGCACTTATCCCCCCGGTTCTCTCTCTTTGAGAGCGGCCAATCTCGCCCAGAGACCAGGCCAGATAAGTTTTGAGTCGAGCTGAAGGATGATCAGCATAACTGGCCAGAAGATGGATCGCCTGGCTCGAAGCGAAGCCAATTTTACCCAGGGCCCAAATGGCCTCTTCCTTTTGCTCCCTCAAAGGGCTAAAAGCAGCTTCTGAAGCTTCAGGGCTTTCTAAAATATCAGGAAGTTCCAGCACCTGCTTTAGCCAGGGGACTGCTCTCGCCTCTCTGAGATTCCCGAGGCAATAAATTATATTTTCCCTGATTTTTGTCCAGAAGGGGGGAAAACTTTTCAAGGCAAACAATAGATAATCGCTGGCTCTTGAATCTTTAAAAAGACTTATGATGAGAGAAGCAAGATAGGGTAACCCGCTGGAAACATCAATTTCTGGATGGAGCAAAATGGCCACGGCCGGATAAAAAAAAGCTGGTGTAACATGGGTGACAATCCCCATGGGCGGCTGAAGCCTGTCCCTCAGGGAGGCATAAATCGCTTCTTTATCCGTAGCTTCCTCGAGCTTCTGAAGCCATTGATTGAGGTGGGTGGCCAGCCTTTGCTCCTCAGCGATAATTCCAGCCACATTATCCACAAAATCGCCTGAACAATCCCTCAAAGTGCGGCTCAGAGAAAAAAAAGATTCAATTTCTTCCTGAGAAAGTCCTGAAGCCAGGCTTGTTTTGAGCTGCTCAAGTTTTTTTTGCCAGAAAAGATTGATGGCTCTGGCCTGGCTGTCCCATTCCGCATAGGGAAAGGAAAGATTTATTTGAAGAGCCTCCTGCAAAACAAGGAAAGTCAAAAAATCGATAAAAGAGAGAAGATAATCCAGGGAGGAATTTTTACCTTCCCTGAATTCACCCAGTCCGGTCTTGAACTCATGCCGGGCTCTTAATTCCTCAAAGGAAATGGCCATTTTCTCCAGGGGCCAGGAAAAACTTCGCAGAGCCAATCTGACTTTTTCGAACAGAGAAAAACCGTGGATGCAGATGAAGTCAGTAGTAAGTTCGAGCCATTTCTTTCTTTCGCTTTCATTTTCCTTTTTTAGCCAGAAAAGGATTTCGCTCTGGACCCGTTCCGGCCAGTTCTGGGGGCTTTCCTGCCAGAAGCCCTCATCATGGAGAAAGAAAAAGCCCTGAAGGGGAAATTCTTCGAGCAGGCAATTTAGAAGACGGGATAAATCTTCCTTTAAAAGGCTAATCTCCTTCTGGTTCGAGGAGGTCATTTTAGAAAAAAATTATTTGGCCAGCAACAGGCCCTGCAGGTCTTCTTCCAGCCTGGAAGCCTCGATTCTAAAGAGATAGCCCTCCTCGAAGGGAAAACGACGCAGTAAGGAATTATCCTGCAAAAGATTGACATTGATTTCAATTACCCGACCTGTGGCTGGCGACCAGACCCTGTGGACGAAGCGATCAGCATCAGTTATCTTAGCACAAACTTCGCCCTGGGAGATAAAATCGCCGATTCGGGGCAATTCAAGCTGGGTAATGATGCCAATACTATTTAAGAAATCAGGCATTACCCCGATCTTTGCCTGATTACCTTCTTCTAATTTTAGCCAGGTATGGCCAAGCAAATAATAATAGCCGGCCGGAATTTTTGTTTCGACCGCCTTAGCCTCAGATACTGCCTCAGCTTCCTGGGGTTTAATCGCCCGGGAAACCAGAGCTCGAAGTTCCGCAGGTGTGAAGGGCTTGGGGATATAATCAAAAGCGCCCATTTTGATTGATTCAACAGCTGTTCTGATAGTGGGATAGCCAGTAATCATAACCACTTTGGCCTCTGGACGGCTCGCCTTGATTTGTTTCAGAAGGTCAAGACCGCTCATGCCAGGCATCATAAGATCAGTGATTATCAGGTCATAATTTTTCTCTTTGTCCTTGCCAAGGGCTTCTTCACCGCTCAAAGCCATGTCCACCTCATAGTCTTCAGAGAGAATGGCTTGCCGGATACTCTTACAAACCGTGATTTCATCATCCACAACCAGAATTTTATTTTTGCCTGTTGCTGTCATTATTAATTACCTCCTTTCATCGTTATATCCTTTGTTTCCAGGGGTAAGTATAAAGTAAAGACAGTTCCCCGGCCAGGCTCGCTTTTAACTTCAATCGCCCCATTATGCTGCTGAATGATTCCATAGCAGATAGCCAGACCGAGGCCTGTCCCTGAAGGCTTGGTGGTGAAAAAGGGATCAAAGATTTTATTAATATGCTCTGGTGGGATGCCCACCCCGGTATCAATAAACCTGATTTCAATGGCCTTTTTATTTTCACTCAAATCCGTCGTTATGGTTAGCTGGCCACCATGAGGCATAGCTTCACAGGCATTGATCATAAAATTCCAGAAAACCTGCTGAATTTTAGCCCGATCCAATAAGATCAGAGGCAAATCAGGTTTTAATTGCTTAACAATCCGTATATTCTGGAAGGAAGCTTTGTTTTCCAGCAAAAGAACAGTTCTTTCAATCAGGTCATTGATATCAGTCTGCGTTTTCTGGGGCTTGCTCTCCCGGGCAAATTCGAGCAGACCACGAACTATCTGGGTGCAACGGGATGTTTCTTCAGCAATGAGACTCAGGTTTTCATAAAACTCATCTTTCTTATCTAATTTTTCGAGTTTTTCGAGAAGTAGATGTGTATTAATTAAAATTGAGGTCAGGGGATTGTTAATTTCATGGGCAATGCCAGCAGCCATTTTACCCAGGGAAGCCAGTTTTTCGGATTGAACCAGATAATCCTGCATCTCCTTGAGCTCTCTGGTCCTTTCCTCAACCCGGCGCTCCAGAGTCTTACTCCATTGAATTAAATTCTCATTGGCCAGTTTTAAATTTTCTGTCATGCGATTAAAGGACTCAGCCAGCTGACCGATTTCATCTCTCGAGTCAACGGCGACGCGGTGATTGAGCTCTCCCTGAGCAATGCGCTGGGTGGCCTGAACCATGCCCTGCAGCGGCTTGATGATAGTTGAGGTAACGGCTGAAAGAATTAAAAGCAGGATGATAGAGGTCAGCCCGGCCATGCCAGTAAAGGTGAGCATCACATTGTTTCTTAGATCGATATAGGGTTTTTCCATCATGCCCACATAAAGCATGCCTATGATTTGATTGTTAAGATCTTTGATCGGTTCATAGGCAGCTATATACCAGTGATTGACGACAAAGGCTCGGCCAATCCAGGGTTTCCCATTTTTCAGAACAGTTTCTACTACCTCCTGAGAAGCTCTGGTGCCAATAGCTCTCTGGCCAGATTCATCGGTCACGTTGGTGGAAATACGGAGATCATTCTGGAAAATAGTGACCGTGCCAATTTCTTTTCCTTTATATTTCTCACCTTTAAAAACAATGTCCTTAACCCGGTCAACAATCTCATAATTGCGATTCAGGAGAATCCCGCCATACAAAACTCCTATCACCTTTCCCTGAGAATTGAGAAGAGGGCTGGCCGCCATAAGCATCAGACCATTTTCTTCGTGGTCTTCAGGCCGGGGCGCTGCTTTGGGCGTGGGAATGAATTTTAAATAAGCTTTGCTGGCCAGATCCTCTCCTTCTTTCATCAGGATCTCGCGCCTGACAATGCCGGTGCCGCCGACCACCTGGCCGGCTAAAGCCCTGGCAATAAAAGGGTCAGAAGAAAGGTCATCACCATAAATTTCAGGATTCCGGGTGCGCAGGACAACCCGGCCTTCTTCATCAGTCAGACTCAAAATGTCGAGTTTGAACTCCCGCCGGATAAGAGATAGGATGCGCAGGAGATTTTCTCTATCTCTGGCCAGGAGGGCTCTCTGGATGGAATCCCGCAGAGAATTGAGAAGAACTATATCTCGAATGTCATTGATTTTTTCATTATAAACATTCCAGGCTGAGACGAGGTCATGGCGAACCTTGGCTTCAGCCAGAGACATGATGGTCCGGTGTTCAAGGCGCGTGCCCAAGAATAAAGAAATGAGCCCTCCTGCTCCAATGACCAGTAAAAAGCTAAGAATAAACTTTATCCTTAGCGGTAGATCTAAAAATTTTTGGAGCATGGGGTCTATTAACCGATTAATTTTTAATTTTAACTGTTTTCAATCATTAAGACAATTAAAGTCTGGCTCTTCCCTGAACAGCAGAAAGCAGATGAATTATCAGGTTCGGATCGGGAAAAAAATATTTTGCTCTGACCGAAGAAGAAAGTAGAGCTTTACTTACCATAATTATCTTGCCTGAAAGGAAGAAAACAGGATATCATAGATAGGCTGAAAAAATAAAAGGTAACCAATCATGAGAATTGCTTTAATTCAACAAAAAGTCACAACCTCAAAGGAAAGAAATATAGCCAGAGGTCTGAAAGCTATCAGAAAGGCAGTCCGAAACGGCGCAGAACTGATTGTTTTTCCTGAACTCAGCTTTCTGCCCTTTTTTCCCCAGGAACCAGCTGATCCTCGAGCTCAGGAAATGGCCGAAACAATTCCCGGGCCAACAACTGAAATTATGTCTGAGATTGCCCGTGAGCTCGGAGTGGTTATTGTTTTTAATCTCTACGAACGAAAGGGCCGACATTTCTATGATTCCTCACCGATAATTGACGCTGATGGCCGAATAGCCGGACTTGTCCGCATGGTTCACATTATGGAAGGGCCAGGATTTCATGAGAAAAATTACTATTGTCCGGGTAATCTCAAAAAATTGGTTTTCAACACCAGGGCAGGTCGTATAGGCGTAGCTATCTGTTATGATCGACATTTTCAAGAATACATGAGGATTCTCGCCCTGCAACAGGCTGAAATTGTGGTTGTTCCTCAGGCCGGGGCCAGAAGAGAATGGCCTGAAGGTATTTTTGAAGCCGAACTTAGGGTAGCCGCTTTTCAGAATGGTTACTTTGCTGCTCTGGCCAATCGCTTCGGCCCGGAATCAATCCTGGATTTTGCCGGTGAATCCTATGTGGTTGATCCCTTCGGCCGGGTCATCGCCCGGGCTCCAGATAATGAGGAAACAATTCTTCTGGCCGATTGCGATTTTAAGCTGATCAAGCAGGCGCCAGCCAGAAAACATTTTCTCAAAGATAGACGACCAGATTTTTATAAAAAATTTTTTACTTGATCGCTGGAATCAAATAGTGAGGCCAAAATGAAGATTCCTTTTCTGGATCTCAAGGCTCAGTTTTTAACCATAAAAGATGAAATAAAAAGTAAGATAGATTCCATTTTAGAATCACAGCGATTTGCTCTAGGACCAGAGGTCGAAGCCCTGGAAAAAGAAATGGCCTCTTTTTGTGGAGTCAGGCGTGCCATCGGCGTTTCCTCTGGAACCGACGCCCTTCTTGTTTCTCTGATGGCTCTCGAGATTAAACCTGGAGATGAAATCATTACAACCCCCTTTACCTTTTTTGCTACGGCTGGGGTCATAGCTCGTCTGCGGGCAAAACCTGTTTTCTGCGACATTGATCCCCTCACCTATAATCTTGATCCTGAAAAGCTGGCGATTCTTCTCGAAAAAATAAGAAAAAAAAGGAGGGCCACTAAACTGAAGGGCATAATTCCTGTTCATCTTTATGGCCAGTGCGCCGAAATGGATCAGATTATGGCTCTCGCCCGTTCCTATCATCTTTTCGTAGTTGAAGATGCAGCCCAGGCGATTGGAGCTGAGTATCCTTCAAAGAGAGGGGTAAGGAAGGCTGGGTCCATGGGCATTGCGGGTATTATTTCCTTTTATCCCACAAAGAATCTTGGTGCCTATGGCGATGGCGGTATGGTTCTGACAAATCAAGAAAAGCTGGCCCAAAAAATGATGAAACTCAGGGTGCACGGCGAAAGGAGGAGATATTTTTATGAGGCCATTGGAGGAAATTTTCGCCTCGATGCCCTTCAGGCCGGAGTGCTTCGAGTTAAATTGCCTTATCTTGAACTCTGGCAAGAGAAAAGGCGCGAGGTGGCGGCCCGGTATGAAACTTTATTTGAACAGAGCGGTTTAATTGAGAGGAAAATGGTAAGTTTACCCCAGGCCGTTTATAAAAACAGGGGCCTCAAAAATTATCATACTTATCATCAGTTCGTCATCAGGGCCAGGAAAAGAAACGAGCTTCAGGCTTTTCTTCAAGAAAAAGGAGTGGAAACATTTATCTTTTATCCCCGCCCCCTTCACCGGCAAAAATGCTTTGCCTATTTGGGTTACAAAGAAGGAGATTTTCCCGAAGCCGAAAGAGCCGCCCGGGAGGTTCTGGCCCTGCCCATATATCCAGAACTCACCCCTGAACAGCAGGTCTATATTGTTGATTGCATTAAGGAATTCTTCAGCCAGGGTTGAGGTTAAGCTCAGGTTGACTGGCGATTTCGCCTTTGTATCCTTTCATTTTTTCCTGGCTGATGAATTTCCTGGGGTTTTAAACCTTTAAAACCAGTCCAGGTTTTAAGCTAAATTCTAGGCTATTCTTGAGCCAGAGAATCTTAATTTACAATAAAAAACATGAGCGCAGACTTCTTTTTTAATTTGAAGCAAGAAAATGAAGCTGATGTTATGTTTATTTTACCGGCAGGTGCTGCAGGTCCGGGAGGAGCAGGTGGAGCAGGCACTCGAAGAAGTGCCCTTGAGTCGGCTGCTTCCACCGCCAATGCCGAAAGAAGAGAAAACCTTGGTAATTTTAGGGTTGTGGCAGGCAGGACACGTAACTTCCTTCTCGCCGCCAATTTTTGTCAGACACTCAAAACGATGACCGCACTGGCGGCAGACAAATTCATAAATGGGCATAGCTCATCACCCCCCGTTAGCTTCATTCCTTTTTACTTCCGGCCAGGGCAATCGCTTCAATCTCGATGCGCGCCTCCCGGGGTAAGCGTGCCACCTGAATGGTCGATCGAGCCGGATAGGGAGGCCGAAAATAGGTGGCATAAACCTCGTTCATCTGGGCAAAATCATTCATATCCTGAAGAAAAACTGTAGTTTTAACGACATTATCGAGAGAGCTACCGGCAGCCTCCAGGACAGCCTTGATATTCTCCAGAACCTGTCTGGTCTGCTCTTTTATGGAGCCACTGATCATTTCGCCTGTTTCCGGATGAAGATGAATCTGTCCGGAAACAAAGATAAATCCCTGAGCCGCAATGGCTTGAGAATAAGGCCCGATGGCCTGAGGGGCCCGGTTAGTCTTTATTTCTTGCTTCATTTTAGCCTCCTTTGGGCGAGCCCATAAAATTTTAGTTTTCCCGGCCAGAAGCCAGAAAAGAGCCTGTTGAAGCCATTTACGCCTTGTCATCTCAAATTCTTATTATAGCCGCCTTTCTTATTTCTGGCCAGATTATTTCGGGCCAGATTATCTTTAAATAAACTGCCTTTATTGTTTAGATTTAGCCACTTCTTCATTGCCAGTGTTCTCTTTTCCATCCTTCGGGGTTATCTCCTTCTTCCCGCTGCCTGTAATTTCTTTGAAAATTGCGGTGAGGCTAATGGCAGGATCAGGCTGAGACAGTGGCCTTCTCCCTGGCCAGCTCCTCCAGCAGGGCGACGAGAAAAAGCCAGAATTTTTCAACTGAAGGGACATGAACTTTTTCTTGAGGAGAATGGGGATATTTGATGGTGGGTCCGAAGGAAATCATATCCATGCCTGGAAATTTCTCCGCCATGAGGCCACATTCGAGCCCGGCATGGACGGCTTTAAGCTCAGGTTCCTGACTAAAGACTGAATGATAAACTCTTTTAGCTAGCTGGAGCAGGGGAGAAGCCAGATTTGGTTCCCAGCCAGGATAACCACCAGTTTGCCGGATTTCTGCTCCGGCCATTTCCGCAGCAGCTCGAATCATTGATCGGGTGGACTCCAGGGCTGACTGGATTGAGCTGCGGCTGCTGCAGATTATTCGAGCCACATTGCTTTCAGTTTTAATTATCGCCAGATTGGATGATGTTTCCACGAGATCAGGGATTTCCTGATGCCAGGCCAGAACCCCATGGGGAAGAATGAGGAGAAGATTGATCAAAGTTCGGGCAGATTTCGGAACCAGAGGCTCCTCTCTTGTTTCAGCCAGCTGCCGGAGAGAAACTCTGGCTTCAGGCTCAGTAATTCGATATTCCCTTCTGATAATTTCAAATTCCTTTTCAAAAAATTTCAAAGCATCAGAATAATGCGAGGCATCGCAGATGAGATGCGCCCAGGCTTCTCGGGGAATAGCATTTCTTTTGTTGCCGCCCTCAAGGTGGATAAGACCAAGAGGCAATTTCTCCCTAGCTCTATCCAGAAGTCTGGCCATAAGCTTAATAGCATTAGCCAGGCCCAGATGAATATCAAGCCCGGAATGGCCACCTCGAAGTCCAGAAATTTTAAGTTCTATTAATATGCCTGTCTGTCCTTCCAGGCGATGGAGAGGGAAGAAAATCTCTGAATCTCCGCCTCCAGTACATCCAATGGTGAAAGTTCCTTCTTTCTCGCTATCCAGGTTAAGTAAAACTCTGCCTTTAATAAAATCAGGCTGAAGGTGACTGGCTCCAGTCAGTCCTGTTTCTTCATCAACCGTAAATAAAAATTCAAGGGGGCCATGGGTAAGATCGCGACTTTCCATGATGGCCAGAGCCGCGGCTACACCAATACCATTATCAGCGCCAAGAGTAGTTTCCTTTGCTCTTAGCCACTCGCCCTCAAGTTCCACCTGAATGGGGTCCCTGGAAAAATCATGGCTTACCTCTGAGTCCTTTTCACAGACCATATCCAGATGAGCCTGAAGAACAACGATTCTCTGGCTCCTGACTTCCGAGCTGGCTGGTTTATAAACTACCACATTACCGACCTCTTCGCGTCTTGATTCTAACCCCAGAGCTTTGGCCTGGTTAATAATATAATTTCCAATGGCTTTTTCCTCACCCGAACAACGGGGAATGCTGAGAATTTCCCTGAAATGGCGCCATAAAGACAAAGGTTTAAGTTCGGTTAAACATTCATTCATGATGAAAAATCTCCTTTTTTGTCTTTTCTAATCTTGCCACAGATCTTGAGTTAATAGCAACCTATTTTTATTCAGGCTTCTCTTTAAATTAATTGACAGTTCAGAAAGCCTTAAAATACAATAATTTTCACTATGCTGGAAAAATTAATCAACCGCTTTGAGGCTATTTTCAAGCGAAAGCCTCAGGTTCTTTCCTCTGCTCCTGGCAGGATTAATATTATTGGAGAGCATACCGATTATAATAATGGCTATGTTCTGCCTGTAGCTATTGAGCGCCGAACCTATTCCTTATGGGCCGGCAGAGAGGATGATCAGGTCCGGGTTTTCAGCGAGAACTTAAATCAGGGCGCACAGTTTAATCTCTCGGATCTTCAACCCGCATCTGGCCGCAGCTGGCTGAAATACGTTGAGGGAATCTTCTGGGTTTTAAGAGAGGAAGGGGAGGAATTAACCGGAGCTGATATTCTTATTCAGGGAGATGTTCCCCTGGAGGCTGGGTTAAGCTCCTCCGCTTCTCTGGAAATAAGCCTCCTTGAAGGCCTTTTGACTCTCCTTAAAAGGGAATACCCTCCTCAGCTTGTGGCCAAACTGGGGCAAAAAGCAGAAAATGAGTATGTCGGTGTCCGTTGCGGTCTTATGGACCAGTTCATCGCTGTCCTGGCTAAACCTGCTACCGCCCTTTTTCTTGATTGCGAAACCCTTAATTTCCAGTATGTCCCCCTTCGCCTGGATAAAAGCAATCTTGTCTTCCTTGTTTATGACACGAAAGTTCCCCGCCAGCTGGCCAGCTCAAAATATAATGAACGCCGCCTTGAAGCTCAGCAGGCCAGGGAATTCCTCGAAAAAAAAGGTTTTGCTTCCCTGAAGGCGCTTAAAACCGAACAGCTTGAAGCCTTAAAGGAGGAAATGAATCCGGTGCTTTTCCGGCGAGCCAGACACATCGTCACGGAAAATCAGAGGGTCCTGATGGCTCGCCAGGCTCTGGAAAAAGACGATTTCTTTTCTCTGGGAAAAATGCTTCTGGCCTCGCATTGGAGTCTGAAAAATGATTATGAAGTCTCCTGCCCTGAACTTGATCTTTTTGTTGATCTGGCTAGCCAGACTGAGGGTTGTCTCGGAGCGCGTCTCGTCGGAGCCGGTTTTGGCGGATCAGCTCTTGCCCTGATCAGGAAAGAAGCTGTTGAAAATTTAATTAATAAAGCCTTGAAAGAAATAGAGGCCAGAAACTTCCCGAGACCTCAATATCTGGTTGTTTGCGCCGGCAGTCGAGCCTCTTCGTTCTGGCTTTAAAATTAAATGAAAGGCCAGCTTGAACGATTAGTCAAAAAAATTAAGAAATCGAAAAAATTAATTTTGGTTCAAAAAATAAAGATAAAAAGAGTAAATGTTTAAAGAAAAAGAAATCTAGCCATGAAAACTTCAGGCCAGTTTCTGCTTATCTTTTTTCTAGGGTCAAGTCTTCTGCTGCCTCTTTCCTCAGCTCAGAAAAAAACGAACCTGTTGATTCTGACCTCCATTTATCCTCTCTATGATTTTTGCCGCGTCATCTCCGGTGATTTCTTCGATGTTCAACTTCTCCTGCCAGCAGGTGTAAGCCCCCATCACTGGCAACCCCGTTTTTCTGATATGACCAAACTTGAAAAAGCAGCGGCCCTGGTCCATATCGGTCCGGCTCTGGAGCCATGGGTAAAAGACCTGGTTAGAACTTTAAAAAACAGAGACCTGAAGCTAATTTCTTTCGAAGATTTATGTTTTTTGAAGGAAGAGGAAGATCAGCTTGATCCGCATATCTGGCTCGATTTTCAACTGGATATAAAAATCATTCAAAGGCTGGCAAAAGCCCTTTCTGATCTTGTTCCAGCCGCGAATCAAGAATTACACTCAAGGGCTAATGAATATATAGAAAAATTAAAGGACTTAGATTCTCTCTACAGGAAAACTCTATCTTCCTGTCGCCAGCGGACAATCATTGTCGACGGCCATGGGGCTTTCCATTATCTGACGCGCCGGTATAATTTAAAGCTTATTAGCCTGCATGGCCTCAATCCTGAAGCTGAAATGAGACCCTCCAAGATAAAGCAAATGCTTGACCTTATCCGGCAGGAAAAGGTTAAGGCCATTTTTTTTGAAGCTGGCTCGAACCCCCGCCTGGCTCATTTAATCAAAAATAATTCTGAAATAAAAATTCTGCCTCTTTATCCTGGCCACAGCGCACTCTATAATGAAAAAAAGGAAGAGGCAGGTTTCATCAGTCTGATGAAGGAGAATTTAAAAAACCTTAAAGAGGGACTGAGCTGTGATTAAAGAAGAGGAATTGGTAGTTGTTAGGAACCTTTTTTTTTCCTACGATTACCAGCCGGTTCTCACTGATATTAATCTTACGATCCGCTCCGGCGATTTTCTGGCCCTTCTTGGACCAAATGGAGCCGGGAAAACAACCTTGATCAAAATTATTCTTGGCCTGCTTCCGCTCAAAAGAGGAGAAGTTTATCTTTTTGGCCAGCCGATAAAATTATTTAAAGACTGGCATTTGCTGGGCTATGTGCCTCAGACAGCGACTCATTTTGACCCCATGTTTCCGGCTACTGTTCGGGAAGTCATAGCCATGGCTCTATTTTCCAAAAAGAAATTCTGGGAGAGAATTAAAAAAGAAGAAAAGGAAGCCCTTTCCCAAATCCTGGAGAGGGTAGGGCTTGCCGGCAAGGAGAAAATTCCGATTGGCCACCTGTCAACTGGACAGAAACAGAAGGTTTTCATAGCCAGGGCCCTCCTCCAGAAACCAAGGGTTCTGATTCTGGATGAACCCACCACCGGTATTGACGCTGAAAGCCAGCAGCAATTTTACGATATGCTTTACGAGTTCAATAAAAATGATGGCATAACCATAGTTTTGATAACTCATGATATCGGTATTGTTAATCGTCATGTAACCAAAGTGGCCTGCCTGGAAGGTCGATTGATCTACCATGGCTCCCACGATGATTTCTGCCGATCTCAGGTTTTTAAGGACATGATTGGCCGCGGCAATCACGTCATTTCTCACCAGCATTAGTCTGAGGCTTTGATGATAGACGTTTTATGGCGCTACGGTTTCATTCAAAGGGCTTTTCTGGCCGGCCTAGCTATTGGTCTTTCTTCAGCCCTGCTGGGGCTCTTTCTCCTTTTGCGAAGGGAAGCCATGATTGGTCATGGCTTGGGCCATATAATATTCGGAGGCCTGGCCTTAGCCCTCAGCCTCAATCTGGCTCCTATCCCGGTGGCCTTAATCATTGCCACCCTGGCTTCCTTGGGTATGCTTCGCCTGAAAGCCAGGGCGGGATTTCATAGCGATACGGCCATTGCCATTATCAGCAGCGTGGGTCTGGCTGCAGGTATACTTCTTGTTTCTTTGGTCAATCGCTATGGTGTGGATTTATTAAGTTTTCTTTTCGGCGATATCCTGGCTGTGGACCAGACGGAAATGGTTCTTTCTCTGCTTTTAGCCCTTCTTGTCGCTGGCTTTTTATTTTTTAACTATCATCAGCTTCTTTTTTTAACTTTTTCGCCTGAAACAGCCCGAGCGTCGGGCTTAAAAACAGGCCGGCTTGAAACTCTCCTGACAGTTTTGACCGCTTTAACCATTGTCCTGGGCATGAAGATTGTAGGCCTTCTCTTGATGACCTCTCTTCTGGTTATTCCAGCTGCCGCCGGCCTGCAAATGGCTAGAAGCTTTCAGGCCAGCTGTTTTATGGCTGTTCTTATTTCTATCCTCTCAGTTTTGGCTGGCCTCTGGCTGGCGGTGGCCGCGGACTGGCCAGCCTCAGCTACGATCGTCCTTATTTCCTTCGTCTTTTTCCTGATTTCATTTATCTTGAGGCGCCGGCGCCTCTTCTGAATTAGTCACCACCTGAAAGCAGTCTGGAAGCTGTAGTTTCAAAGACGCGATAAGCTTCCTGCCCGTAAAGACAGAACACAATTATTTTTGGATAGTCGTATTTTTTCAGAAAATCAATGGCCACCGGCAGCATAATCTGGCTGCAACGGTCAAGGGGAAAGCCAAAAACGCCCGTGCTGATAGCAGGAAAAGCAATAGATTCAATCTGCCTTTGCCGGGCTATTTCTAAGCTGGAAAGCGTGGCTGAAGCAAGCTTCCTATCTTCGTCTCCTTCTCCATAAACTGGACCAACAGCATGTATGACATACTTAGCTTTCAATCGACCCGCTCCAGTCAGAACAGCCTGCCCAACCTCAATTGGACCTATCCGGTCACATTCCTCCTGAATTGATGGCCCACCAAAAGTTTTTATGGCTCCAGCAACCCCACCTCCAAGCTTTAAATTTTTGTTGGCTGCATTCACGATAGCCTCAACATCAAGCAGAGCTATGTTGCCTTCTACCAGCCTGAGAGTTTTTTCGTTTATTTTCCATTCCCTCATCCCTGGCCTCCCCGCAATCAGATTATTTTAGCTCCATAAATCCGGGCCATCCTGTCGAGGGCAAAGCGATGGGCCCGGGGATCAAAATCGGCCACACCCTTGCGGAAAACGTAAACTTCATAGTCCCGATTCCTCAGGTCGCCCACTGTATCCATCACACAAATGGAGGTACAGACGCCGGTCACGTAAACTTCAGTAATTTTCTTTCTTTTTAGAATGGCTGCGAGGCGAGTTTTATAAAAAGCACTGTAACGGCTCTTTCTCACAATTATATCCCCGCGCTGGACCGGCAATTCAGGTATTATCTGCGCTCCTTTTGTTCCCTTGATACAGTGAGGCTTAAAAAGATTGAATTCTGGATCTTGCGGCCGGTGGGTATCAGCAATGAAGATGACCGGATCACCGGCTTGATGAAAAGCTTCAATCTGTCTGGCCACAAAGGGAATGATTTGACGGGCCTTCGGGCCACAGAAAAGAGCCCCTTCGGGCTCGAGAAAGTCTCGAAGCATATCAATCACCAGAAGGGCTTTCTGACCTTTCTTTTCTTTTTTCATACTCTCACTCCTTTATCATTTCATTATAAAGGATTTGCTTGAGCGCCTCCGCCTTTTTTTCAATGGAAGATACCAGCAGGCTGGCTTCTTCTTTAACCCTGGTGCGAAAATCAAGGTCCTTTATATTGGGCAGATTGATGTTAATATTATAGAAAGTTCCTTGAGCTGCCGCCAGAAGGGTCATTAAAGCCACCCCGGCATCAGAGAGGGAGTTCTTATTTCCTCTGATGATCACAGCTTCAATGGATTCAAGTAAACTCTGACATAATCTTAAACCCTCAAGAGGAACGAGCGTAGCTCCTTGATTTGCTTTTTCTATGGCTTCTTCTCTGGCTCTTTGCTGTTCTTCTGTGGATCGGGGCAGGCGCATGGCTTCAATTACCTGATTGAATGCCCTAGTGTCTTCATCAACCAGCTTTAGAAATTCATCTTTATAATTTTGGGCGATCAGAGCAATTTTTTTCATTTCTTCCGAAACTGACTCATATTCCCTGCGGCCATAAGTAAGATTAGCCACCATGGAGGTTAGGGCCGCCGCCATGGCGCCACAATAGGCAGAAGCGCTACCACCGCCTGGAGTGGGCGTATCTAAGGAAATCTGGTTAGCAAATTCCCGCAAAGTCAGATTGAAGAGGAAAGGACCTTCTTCTTGAACGCAATATTCAATGACTTTCTTTTTAGGCTCAAAAGGGGCGACATCATTCAGGCCAAGGGAACGAATGGCCACATGAATTAATTCTTCCTCGGGAACACCAGGCGACTTGCCCTGCTTCTCCAGATAATAGCGACCGGCCATAAGGAGAGCTTCTTTGGGAATAAGACCGACAACCTCGCTGCCTGTAACCCGCAGACCAAGTTTTTCTGCCTCTTTTACCGCCTCTTCGAAAACCAGATGGGGTGGTGAAACTTTATAATTGGTTAAATTAATGGATATCTGGGCACAGCCATAAGCCTCGATGTACCAGCCGACTGCTTTGACAAATTTAAACTTGCCAGGAATCATTAGCGGGCGACCTTCCTGGTCTCTAATTATCTGGCCCTTCTCATCCCTTTTGGCCCGGCCTGCTTCCCGCAGGTTCAGGGCAATTTCGTGAGCCAGTCTTCGATCCCTGGTATTGAGATTTATGTTATAAGCGATAAGAAATTCTCTGGCTCCAATTACTGTCGCCCCTGTCTTGGGATTGAATACGGCCGGGCCATAATCTGGCACCCATTCAGGGTCCTTCAATTTTTCGGGTAAACCCTCATATTCGCCACTGCGAATATGGGCTAAATTTTTTCTTTCAGGCCTGGTGGCCGCCTCCTCATAAAGATAAACCGGAATAGCAAGCTCTCGACCAACTCTTTCTCCAAGTTCCCGGGCAAGCCTGACGCACTCTTCCATGGTGACGCCGGAAACAGGCACAAAGGGACAGACATCAGTGGCTCCAATTCGAGGATGAGCTCCTTTATGCTTAGTCATATCAATTAATTCTGCCGCCTTTTTTATCGCCTTGAAGGCTGCTTCCTTGACGGCTTCAGGCGGACCGACAAAAGTAACGACGGTCCGATTGGTACTTTCCCCGGGATCAACATCGAGTAGTTTAACTCCCGGAGTATTTTCAATTTCTCGGCAGATGGCCTGGATTTTTTCTTTGTCCCGGCCTTCACTGAAATTGGGCACACACTCCACTAGTTTCATTTTTCCTCTCCTCTGGAAATCGTATAGAGATGCTGACCCTTGGCATCATAGACCTTTACCTTGTCAGACTGTTCAAAAAAATTGGTAATCAGCCGCGCATCGCCAACAATGACCACGGACATGGGAACAGAGAACAGTTTCTGGGCTACTTCCATTATCCTGCTGGCCTCAAGAGTTAAAATGTTTTCCGGCCACCGATTCCAGTAATCATCAACCAGTTTAAGAGCCAGAATTTCAGCTGCCCGCCTGGTCATAGCCTCTAGGGGTTCAAGTTCAAGAGGCAAACTTTCTAACAAAAAAGATTTTGCCTGTTCCACTTCAGCCGCAGGAATCTTTTCTTTCGTCAATCGGCTCAGTTCGCGGTCGATTTCTTTAAGGGCAGCAGAAATCGAATGGGGTGGTAATTTAACCTGGATCAAAAAGAGCCAGCCACTGGGAAAAACCTCAATCTGGCTGAAGGCCAGATAGGCTAACTGTCTTGTCTCTCGCAGATTCATGAAGAGTCGGCTGTGAGGACTGGCCCCGAAAACCTGATTGAGAACCAGAAGGGGATAGATATCGCCAACGTAATGACTGGCCAGAATATTCCCCATAACGATATTTACTTCTTTAGCTCGGGGTAAATCAATAAAACCAAGATTGCGTTCACTTAATGGGGTTAAGACGGGAATGGAGGGAATAGAAGAACTCTCTCCTTTCCAGACATTAAAATAATGGCTAACCTTCCTTGAAGCCAGACTCAAATTAATCTCGCCGCCAAGAATCAGGATAGCATATTCCGGTCGAAAATAACGGTTATAAAAAGCCTGTACATCCCGCCGGCTAATGAGACGGAGGGAATCCTCGTTGAAAAGAGCCCGTTCATAAGGATGACCTTTGAATAACCAGCGGAGAAGCTGACGTTCAGCCAGCGATTCAGGCTCTTTTCTTCTGTCGACAATTTCATAAAAAAGAGAGCGGCGAACTGCATCCAGTTCACTCGAGGCCAGAGAAGGTTGCAAAATAATCTGGCTCAAAAGAGAAAGGGCCTCATCAAGATTTTCCTTAAGAAATTTAAAAGAAAAAAAGGTGCGATCAAAGGAAACATAAATATCGAGCTTCCCGCCAATTGATTCTATTCTATCTTCAATATCGGTACTCGAAAGAAAAGTGGTGCCCCTGGCCATCAATCTGGCTGTAAGCGTTGCCAGGCCAGATAGATTCTCAGGTGAAGAGCTTTCGCCGACCATGAGCATTAATTGTAAACTCAGCCAGGGAGAGGCGGGCCTGGGTATAACACCGACAGTTAGACCATTGCTCAGCACAGCCACCTCAAGCCGAGGTAAACGCCATTCTTTAATGGGTTCTGGATAGGGTGGAACCCTTCTAAATTTTTCCTGACTCAGGAGCGCATTAGAGAAAAGTAGAAAAATTCCAGTCCAGATCAGCCTCTTTCTCATCTGATTCTTACTCTCAGAACAGCCAGATTCTCCTCGGTTAAAAACCTGTTGGCCAGTCCAACAATTTCGCTGGGAGTAACCTTAAGCGGTCTCTCGAGCATCCTGGCTATTTCCTCAAGGGAAGGAGAGCGAAAATACATCTCTGACAGAAAAACGGCTCTATCGGCGGTCGTTTCCAGACGCTGGCGAAGATCAGCCCTGTATTTATTTCGGGCTAATTCCAGCTCTTCGGGTGTTACCAGGGATGACTTTAAACGAGATATTTCCCCATCAATTGCTTTAAGGCTGCGATCAATCATGACCTCGTTATTCACGACAGCAAAAAGACGAAGAAAGCCTGAATTGCCTCTTGTTTCGAGACCACCTTCCATTCTAACCACCAGTCTTTCCCGTCTCAAGAGGCGGCGCTGCAACCAGCTGGTTTTGCCCCGAATCAAAATATATTCCATAATTTTAAAAGCCGGGAAATCGGGCGAATTAGCTCCTGCTACCCTGTAAGCCAGATGGAAAGCCGGGGCAGAAGCCAGAGGGTCGACATAGATTTTATAAACAGGCCCTTTAAAAGTCATGGCAACTTCAGGTTCTGGCGGCAGTTCTCTGCCTTTTGGAATTGATTCAAAATACTTTTCTATGAGTTCTCTGGCCCTCTTTCGATTGAAATCGCCCACAAGACAGAGAACAGCGTTGTTGGGTACATAATAATTTCTGAAGAAGTCTCTGACATCCTCAGCCGTCAGCGACATGACATCTTCTTCATAGCCATGAAGAGGATGGGACCGGGCAAAGTCAGGGTAAAGGAGCTGATCAAAAAGGAGGAAACTATCAAAGAAAGGTTCGCTAAATCTTCTTTGAATCAATTCATCAAGGGCGCTGGCTCTGGCTCTATCCACGTGTTCTTCGGAAATGGTTAGACCCAACATCCGGTCTGATTCGAGCCAGAGAACCAGGGGAAGCTGATGAGAGGGAACTGTCTGGAAAAATATGGTCATATCGTCGCTCAGCCTGGCATTGGGACGACCGCCGACACGGCTGATATAGCTGAAATGCTGCATCGGGCCGACATTGATCGAGCCTTGAAACATTAAATTCTCCAGCAAAAAGGCCAGACCGGCCTGACCCGGCTTGTCCTGCCTTGAGCCAACGCCGTAAGCTACAGCTACGGAAACTACGGGCAAACTGCTGTCTTCTGCTAGAATAACGCCCAGACCATTTTTCAAATGATAATATACAAAGGGGAAGGGCTCAGAAACTGATTTCTCTTCGGTCTGAGAAAGAAGAAGAGAGCTGCTGATGGCTAAAAATAAAAAGAGGCTCAAGAGGAGATGGCCTGCAGTTTGACTGAAATTACTTTTTCTTTTCATAGGAATAAAAAATTCAAGCCATAGATATCATATTAATTTAAGAAAGAGAAAACAATCCAGGCCGATTTAAAGAAATCTGGCCCTGACTTCTTTCGATTCTACTATCCATTAGAATATAGACTTGAAATCCTTTATTCAGATATTCAGAAACCAGAGGAAGCATCTCAGAAATCGTAATGGAGAAAAGGGATGCTCATCCTGTCCTGTTTTTTGAATCAAAAACACAGATTTAATTGCAAAACAGGAGGGGATATGCTAAATTCTTCGACTAATCCCGTTTCGGTTATTTTAAGGAATAAATGAGATGGGCGAGAATGTTCGTTGTTATTCAGCTTCAGAATTGACTGCTGGACATCCAGATAGAATCCAGGGTCAGATTTTCGAAGCCGTCCTGTCTGATCCTTTAAAACAGGATTTTTCTTTCCGTGTCGCCCGTGAAACCCGGGTTAATTTTATCCTTAATGACTGGTGAAATTGTCCATTGATGGTTATTATAATTTTCGCGAGATAAATTTATAACGAGGAGAATCTTGATGACAGAGAAAATCAAGCATGAAGTTAAAGACATCAATCTGGCTTCAGCCGGGGAAAGGAAAATTGAGTGGGCTTCCCGGTTCATGCCCGTTGTTCGCTCCCTTTCAGAAAAATTCTCCCGGGAAAAACCACTGAAGGGAATAAGAATTGCTGCCTGCCTGCATGTAACCAGTGAAACCGCCAATCTGATGTTAGCTCTGAAGGCAGGTGGGGCTGAGCTGGCTCTGACAGCTTCCAATCCCCTGAGCACGCAGGATGAGGTGGCTGCAGCTCTGGTTAAGAATCACGGAATTTCCGTTTTTGCTTACAAGGGCGAGGATAACAGAACCTATTATCAGCATATTCAGCAGGCTCTGGAAATCAGGCCAGTTATTACCATGGATGATGGCGCGGACCTGGTAACCACAGTTCATACCAAAAGGCGTGATCTACTCAAAGCAATTATCGGGGGAACTGAAGAAACCACGACCGGTGTCATTCGTTTAAGAAGCATGGCTAAAAAAGGGGTTCTGGCTTATCCAATTATCGCCGTTAATGATGCTAGCACCAAATATCTCTTTGACAATCGCTATGGAACCGGGCAGAGCACCATAGATGGTCTTTTGCGAGCCACGAACATTCTTCTGGCCGGATTAAGAGTGGTTGTGGCTGGCTATGGCATGTGTGGCCGGGGAGTGGCCATGAGAGCCAGGGGAGCCGGGGCCAAGGTAATTGTGTGTGAGGTCGATCCGCTCCGGGCTCTGGAGGCGGTTATGGATGGATATGAGGTCATGCCCCTGATGGAAGCGGCCAGAATAGGCGATGTCTTCATCACCCTGACTGGAGATAAAAATGTTATCACGCGGCCTCATTTTCTGCGAATGAAGGATGGAGCTATCGTGGCCAATTCTGGCCATTTCAATGTAGAAATAGATATCCCTTCTCTCGAGTCGCTGGCCATCAGAAAACGCCGGATAAGAGAATTTGTGGATGAATACACCCTGAGCGATGGCCGGAAGATTTTCCTTCTGGGTGAAGGCCGGCTGATCAATTTAGCTGCTGCTGAAGGCCATCCTGCCACAGTCATGGATATGAGCTTTGCCAATCAAGCTTTATCAGTTGTTTACTTAACCCGACATGGCTCTCGACTGGAAAAGGCCGTTCATCCTGTACCCAAAGAAATTGACCGCTCAATTGCTGAACTCAAACTGAAACTTATGGGGATAAAAATTGACAGATTAACCGCTGAACAGAAAAAATATCTCAGCGAATGGCAGGAAGGAACCTGATTTAGCTTGCTGCATCTTTAGCCTTTATCATCATCCCTGACATCCATGACCTTTATTTTTCATGAATTTGCTTCAAATAAGAAGCAATTTGCTGTTTCATGTTTTCGTCCTTGACCAGTGGATATATCCTTTCAAATATTTCTCTGGCCCGACCGAGCTGATTATCGTTAAAGCAGGCTACAGCTAAATTGAAATTAAAGGTGATATCATCAGGAACGAGTTTCACCGCCTGATTAAAGCTTTCAATAGCTTGGGCAAAACGATTAAGCCTTTGCAGAACCAAGCCCTTTAAATTATGAGCCATAGCCAGACGAGAATTAAAGCGCAGAGCATTGTTGACCATGGCTAAAGCCTCTTCATATTCTTCCTTTAAAAAATAAAGACGAGCTAAATTATAGGCTGGCAGTTCCTTGGTTTGATAACCAGGATCAGACAGAGCTTTCCTGAATTCCTCCTCAGCTTTGTCTAAATAGCCCATTTCTTGATAAAGACTGCCCAAGTTATTTCTGGCTTCGGAAAAAGCTGGATTTATTTCAAGGCATCGGGTATAGGCCTTAAGGGCTTCCTGAAGCTGACCCTTTATGGCCAGGGCTAAACCAAGAGCATTATAGGCTAAATAATGGCGGGGCTCAAGGCTGATAGCCCGATTAAGATGGGTTATGGCCCGGTCAGGATCATTATTATTAAGATAAAAAAGACCCAGATTGTACTGATATTTGGGGTCCTTTTCTCTTTCCTGTTCTATCTTTTTCTGAGAGGAAGCACACTGGACCAGCAAAAAAGACAACACGATTAGAATCAAAGCATTTTTTTTACCTGATTTCATGTCCAGCTCCTTTAAATTTTGCCCGTTTAATCGATGCTTTTAGATTATATTCAAAAAAACAGAACAAGGCGAATGGCTTCTTCAAGCTGAACCCTGTGAATCTTATTTATTTTTTAAATCTAAATTTCCAGCGGTTCACTCTTCAGGGTACGGCTCATCAAATCAATCAGAGAATCCCGGGGGTTTTTACCCTCATAAAGAATCTGATAAACTTCCTGACAGATTGGCATGTCAACTTTTTCTCTTCTGGACAGATCTCTGATAGAAATGGCTGTGGTCACTCCCTCAGCCACCATTTTCATCCCGGCCAGAATCTCCTCTAATTTCTTTCCCTGACCAATCTGATAGCCAACCTGATAATTGCGGCTTAACTTGCCCGTGGCTGTCAGAACGAGGTCGCCTATTCCAGCTAAACCATAAAAGGTTTCCTGTCTGGCCCCAAGCTTTAACCCCAGCTTGGTCATTTCGACTAGCCCCCGGGTGATCAAGGAAGCCCGGGCATTATGACCGAAGTTCAGGCCATCTGAAAGGCCGCAGGCTAAGGCAATAACATTTTTCACCGCCCCGGCTATCTCGACTCCCTTAACATCCCGACTGGTATAAACGCGAAATTTAAGACTGGCCAGGGACCTTTGAATCTTTTCAGCCATTTCGATTTTTTCTGACGCCACAACAACAGCTGTAGGCTGGCCAGCGGCTACTTCCCGGGCAAAACTTGGACCTGAAAGAACAGCCAAATGGGGGCGACACGCGAAAATCTGAGACATAATTTCCGTCATTCGCAACAAGGTTTTTTCTTCAATCCCCTTGGTCAGACTGACCACTATCTGAACTGGCGTGAGATAGGGGGCCATTTCTAAATAAATCTGCCGACAGTATCGGGAAGGCACAGCCACGAAAATGGCCTCAGCTCTGTCCATAGCTTCCGCCATATCCTGTGTAAAGAAAATATCAGAAGGTAGAACAAACCCAGGTAAAAAAGTGCTATTGGTTCTTGAGCTTCTTAACTCCTCGAAAACTTCTCTTTCCCTTACCCAGAGTCGAGTTTCTATTTTCTGTTGAGATAGAAGCAGGGAAAAGGCTGTCCCCCAGCCACCAGCACCGATAACTGCCGCCTTTTTTATCTTCATCTAAAATAGCTTTATTTAAATCAAGTAATATTTTAAGTAGCTGTATTTAAATCGAATATTCAAATTGATTGTTTAAGCCTTTTTCTTTAATTTTTAACCTGTTCTATAACTTTCAATCTGACCTTTTAATTTTCGTTCCGATTTTATTTTCTTCGCCCCGCCACAAACGCCTCAAATTGTCTCTGTGTCTGAGCCAGATAAGTAAAGTAAAAAGAGAAGTCACTGCCATGAGCTCAGGGTCATGATGGAAAAAATAAATAAGGGGAATAATCAAAAGGGAGGCCGTGAGCGAACCCAGGGAAACAATTCTGGTTATCAAGACAATCAAAAAGAAAATAAGGGCACAGATAAGAAGAGAGGGCCAGCTATAGACAGCCAGAACACCGCAGCTTGTAGCCACCCCTTTTCCGCCCCGAAAGCCAAGAAAAATCGGAAAGCAATGACCAACAGCTGCCAGAAAGGCACAACCTAAACCCAGAGCCGGCGATGAAATTATCTCCTTCGCCAGGAGAGCAGGTAAAAGGCCCTTGGCCACATCGAGAATCAGAACCAGAATGGCCAGTGACGGACCAGAAGTTCGAAGAACATTGGTGGCTCCAGTGGTTCGGCTGCCGAAAGCCCGAATATCCTTCTTTTCTTTAAGTTTAAAAAGGATATAGCCTGTGGGAATAGAACCAATAAAATAAGATAAAATTGATATAAGAAGGGCTAGGAGGATCAACCGAGTTTAACCTCCTTCATCACGCGGTATTCGGCTCCCTGAGGCCTGAGTATACTTTCAAAAAGAGTGATGGCTTTTACTTCCATCTGGCCAAAGCTCTTATCTTCATATTGTTTTAAAACACGAAGGGCAGTCTCCAGATGACGACTACTTTTGACCCGGCCAAGGGTCAAATGGGGATGAAAATCTCTGGCTTCCCTGGCAAATCCGAGTTTTTCGAAAGCTATTTCGAGCCGCCGCTGCAAATCCATGAGTTCAGGCGAAGGTACGACTCCCGCCCAGATGACCCGGGGCGAACCTTTTGGTGGAAAATATCCGGTAGAGCGACATTCAAGAGAAAAGGGCTCGCTCTTCCTGGCTTCAGCTTCCAGGGCGGAAACAATCGGCCCAAGGTCTTTTTCGGCAATTTCGCCCAGAAATTTGAGTGTCAGATGAAAAGAATTTTCGCTAACCCATTTCACCTCAGCCTTCGTTTGCCGCAAAGTTCGCACAAGAGAAGAAAGGACAGCTTTAATTTCTGGATTTAAATCGATGGCCACAAAGGTTCTCATCCTTTTTCTCCTGATATTTTTAAAAGGTGCCGGCGAAGCATATCCAGCACTTTCTGGGAAGCCTGAAATTTTATCTGTTCCCGGCCTCCCAGAAACATATTCCTGACAACCTCCGTTTCCTTCTCGCTGGCCAGGCCGGTGAAAACAAGGCCAACAGGTTTGGCCGATGAGCCACCACCTGGCCCGGCGATGCCTGTCGTCGAGAGAGCAAAGGAAGCCCCGCTTTTCAGCCGCATATTTTCGGCCATGACTCGAGCCACTTCGTAGCTAACAGCGCCGTGCTGCTGGATGAGCTCTGCGGGTACGCCCAGAGTTCTTATTTTGGCCTCATTGCTGTAAACAACAGAACCTTCAAGAAAATAATCTGAGCTTCCGGGAATTGAGGTCAGGCGGTGACCGACCAGCCCCCCGGTACAGGATTCAGCTACAGCTAAAGTTTTTTTTGCCTGGCGGAGGAGCTGGCCGACGACAGCCTCCAGCTCTTCTCCATGAGAACTGAAGACATTATCACCCAGGCGATCCAGAAAGGTCTGAAGGATGGGAGCCATTTTTTCCCAGGCCAGAATTTCATTTCTGTCAAGACTCATCAAATGGATTTCAATTTGCCCAGGGTAGGCGAGTAACGTTACCTTTATATCTGGATCGCGAGGATAAAGGTCCTTAAGGCTATCCTCAACTTGGCTTTCCGTAAGACCGGCAATTTTAAGAACCCGGCGCAGCAGACATCCTCTGCGCCAGCCTTCAAGCCGGGGAGCGACAAATTCATTAAACATAGGTTGAAGTTCCCGGGGCGGTCCGGGAAGAAGAACTATTTTTTTATTATCAATTTCTACCCACTGGCCAGGGGCTGTTCCTACCTTATTGGGTAAAATTTCTGCACCTTCCAGAACATAGGCCAGGCGCCTGTTTGACTCGGGCATAATTAGACCTCGCCGTTCAAATCTGGCGGCAATGGCTGCCAGAATTTCTGGATGAAATATCAATTTTTTCCCGAGGACTTCCGCTAAAATTTCCCTGGTTCGATCATCTTCAGTGGGGCCAAGTCCGCCCACAATGAAAACAAGGTCAGCCTTTTCCAGTGAAAGCTCGAGCATCATTTTGAGATTATCTGGTTCATCGCCCACCACTATCTTAAAAGCTGGCTCAAGGCCAAATTCATTGAGTTTTTGAGTAATAAAAAGAGAATCTGTGTCTTGATAAAAGGGAGTCATCAGCTCCGATCCTACAGCCACAATGCCTATGAGCATTTTAGCCCCCTACAAAAAAGAAAAATAAATTTCCAGAAAAAGGCGGGCCATGAGGCCTGCAGCCAGATCATCGGCCATAATTCCCCGGCCTCCCTTGATTCTCTCCAGCCTGTTAATGGGGAAGGGTTTAATTATATCCATGGATCGGAAAAGAATGAAGGCCATGAGTAGATTCGGGATGGAAGAGGGCAGGGCGACAACGGCCAGCGCTTGACCACAAACCTCATCAATAACAATCTGCCTTGGATCGTCCCTGTTAACGCTTTGAGAAAAACGCTGGCTGGCCCAGGTTCCAGAAAGCAGAAGAAATAAAAACAAAACCAGCTCGAGCCAGAGCGAAGGTCGGTCGGGCCAGAGAAAACGTCTAATCAGGAGAAAAACAAAGCTGGCCAGGGTTCCTGGAGCTACGGGAAAATAACCGAGATAAAAAAAAGAAGCAATTAATTTAATCAGTATTTCCATCAACCAGCCTTCCCTGTAAATCATATCGACCATATCCGGTTATTTCAATCCAGGCCAGTCCGGGTTGAGGCGGATCAGCTTTCTTTTTCCAGGCAATTCTGACGACACCATCAACTTCAGGGGCCTGATATCTGGTTCGACCATAATAGATTGATTTCCCGGGGCTGCTTGAGCCATCAAGGAGAACCTGGAGTTTCTGGCCAAGGAAACGGCTCAGTCTTCTTCTCGAGATTTCAGCCTGAAGCTGCATTATTATTTCTTTTCTCTCCTTTTTTTCTTCCGGACTGATCGGGTCTCCCAGCTCATAAGCCGCAGTTCCTTTTTCACGGGAATAGGTAAAAACACCCAGATAATCAAATTCGGCCTGACGCACAAAATCAAGCAGCTCCCTGAATTCTTCCCGACCCTCCCCGGGAAAGCCAACGATCAGGGATGTCCGGATAGAAGCTTCAGGAATCTTTTGCCTGATTCTGTTAATGAGCTTAATCGCCTGACGGCCGTCAAAGCCTCGCCGCATAAGACGCAGGATGCGGCGATGGGCGTGTTGAAAAGGAAGATCAAAATAAGGACAGATTTTAGGGTCGGTCATTACTTCCAGGAGGGAATCATCAATTTCTTCAGGAAAACCATAAAGCCAGCGAATCCAGGCTATGCCGGGAACCTTGATTAATTCCTCCAGCAGCCGTGCTAGCTTCGATTCATTTCCACGGTCCCGGCCAAAATAGGTCGTATCCTGAGAGATTAAATTTATTTCCTTCACCCCGAGCTCTGCTAATTGACGAGCTTCCCGGACTATGGAAGCTATGCTCCGGGAACGGTATGGCCCCTTAATCCGCGGAATGGTACAGAAAGTGCAACTATGGGAACAACCCTCAGCAATTTTGATATAGGCCCAGACCGGGGGAGTCGATAAAATCCTGGGCATATGTTCATCATATAAAAAGGTTTGAGAAGATGGCTTAAATTTTTTCCCCTTCAGAACCTCCACTATTTGGTCAATTTCTTTAACTCCCAGCCAGAAATCAACCTGGGGAAAAAGCATGGATAGCCTTTCTCTGGCTAATTCGACATAACAGCCGATGACTCCGATTTTTTTTGATGGATAAATTTTCTTCCATTTCAGCATCTGGCGAATGAATTTCCGGCTTTCTTCTCGAGCCTCTTCCAGAAAGCCACAGGTATTGATGAGGATAATGTCTGCTCTTTCTGGTTCAGGGAAGGGAATGTAGCCTGAAGTGGCCAATCGACCGAGGATAACCTCGCCATCAACGAGATTTTTGGCACAGCCAAGGTTAATTAAACAGACTGTCTCGTTTTTCCCAGGCATCTGAACATTTCCTCAAGGGATGGCTTTATGGGGAATTTCAATTTTTTCAGGGATAAATGCGGTAAAGAAGTCTTGGGAAAGGAATGGCCTCGCGAATGTGCTTTAATTTGCAGATCCAGGCCACTGTCCTTTCCAGGCCAAGACCAAAACCGGCATGGGGGACTGAACCATAACGTCTTAAATCAAGATACCATTCATAAGCTTGCCGGGGCAGATTAAATTCTTCTATTCTTTTTTCAAGGAGAGCAAGGTCATGTATCCTCTGGCCACCGCCGATGATTTCTCCATAGCCTTCCGGGGCCATGACATCTACACCCAGGGCCAGATCAGGGTTTTTTTCGTCAGGCTGCATATAAAAGGCTTTTATTTTGGCTGGAAAATGGGTGATGCAGACCGGTTGATCATAAATCTGGGAAAGTAAGGTTTCTTCAGGGGCGCCAAAGTCATCGCCATAAACCATTTTTGAACCCTTTTCCTGAAGCAACTTAATTGTCTCTTCATAGGTGAGGCGAATGAAAGGCCGGGAAATCTTTTCAAGAGGGCCAGGGTCTCTTTCCAAAATTTCGAGCTCAGCTCGCCGCCTGGTCAGGACTCTTTCAAGAATAAAGAGAATTAAATCCTCAGCCAGAAGAATTATATCTTCAAGGGTGGCAAAGGCAACTTCGGGTTCAACCATCCAGAATTCAATCAGATGCCTTCTGGTTTTGCTTTTTTCTGCCCGAAAAGTGGGGCCAAAACAATAAACTTTCCCGAAGGCCATGGCTGCAGCTTCCATATAGAGCTGTCCACTCTGGCTGAGATAGGCTTTCTGGTCAAAATACTGGGTTTCAAAAAGAGTGGTGGTACCCTCACAGGCACTTGGTGTCAGGATAGGTGCATCAACAAGACGAAAGCCCCGGCCATCAAAGAAATCCCTGATGGCGCGAATTATTTCCCAGCGAACCTGAAGAATGGCCTGCTGTTTGCGCGAACGGAGCCAGAGATGCCGGTGCTCCATTAAAAAAGGAACGCTATGTTCTTTAGGGCTAATAGGGTAATTCTCTGCCAGGTGAACTGTTTTGAGGTCATGGACAGCAATTTCATAACCACCGGGAGCCCGAGGGTCCTCCACCACCTGACCCCGAACAATGACTGCAGATTCCTGGGTAAGGTCATCGAATTGCTGAAAGAGAGGGTGGTCCTTTTGTGGACTGAAAATGGTTGTCTGAATTATGCCGGTGCCATCGCGAACCAGAAGAAAGCGCACCTTACCACTTGACCTTTTGTTATAGACCCAGCCCCTGATTTCAACCTCTTCACCCTTAAAGCGACTGACTTCTTCAATATAAATCCTTTTCATGTTGATTGAATTATAAGCCATCCTCTCCCCCGGGTCAATTTGGCCACGGTTTTCGGAACAATCGCCAGATAATATTGGAAGAAAAGGATTCTTTGATATAAACTTAATTCAGGATAATGGCCGAGGTTAAACCTTTCCTCCCGGCAAAATTGATCTGTGGACTCATTTTTGCTAAGGAACTCTATTTCGAGATAGCCGAAAAAGCTCTGATTGACCTTTTCGGTCCTGTTGATTTAAAAAGTCCCACTTTTCCTTTTGATTGTACTGATTATTACACCAGGGAAATGGGACCAGAGCTTAAAAGAAGGTTTTTGAGCTTTGCTCAATTACAGGATCCTTCGACCTTGAGCCAGATAAAACATCAAACCAATAATCTGGAGAAAGAGCTCAGAAAAAAATTCCAGTCTGAAGGGAGGGTGGTGAATATTGACCCGGGAATTATCACTCCCTCTGCTTTGATTATGGCCACAGCGAAAAATTTTGCCCATCGCGTCCCCCTTCAGGATGGAATTTATGCCCACCTTGAGTTTCTCTTTCGCCGGCACTCCATTGAGACCCTGGACTGGACCTATCCTGACTTCAGGCAAAAAACCTATCATGCCTTTTTTCTGGAAGTGCGGAAAATTTACCTGAATCAGCTCGCTTCCCAGAAGGGAAAAAATCAGCCCTGACTTTCAGATTTTTTCTCTCTCATGAACTTAAGAAAATTTTTAAGGTAATTATCCTGACCGGCCAGAGCCTGAGCTGCTTTCAAAGTAGCCATCATTTCGCCATCACAGGGATCAAAAATAGCGGCATCGAGCCCGGCTTCAACGGCCAGGGCGAGGAGCATGCGATTAAGAAGAGAACGACGGGGAAGCCCGAAAGAGACATTGCTTATGCCTGCGACTGTTTTGATATCAGGCAATTTCAGTTTAATCAGGCGAAGGGACTGGATAAAAAGGACACCAGCTTTAAAATTAATCCCTACCGGCCTGACCAGGGGATCAAAATAAACACTGGTTACATCTATGCCTTCTCTTTCCAATCCTTCCCTGATTCTTTGAGCTAGCTCCAGAGTTTTTTCAGGAGAATCAGGAAGGCCCGATTCATCGAGACACAGAGCAATAACCAGGGGCTTATATTCTTTGATCAGGGGGATGAGGGCAGTCCAGCGATTTTTTTCGAGGGTCAGGGAATTAAGAAAAGGTCGGCCCCGGTGAACCGCGAGACCTACCGCCAGAGCCTCGGGATTGGGCGAATCAATGGACAGGGGAAGATCAACCTGGGATTGAATAAGAGGAACAAGCCACCTCAGCAGTTCAATTTCTTGTTCAGCCAGAGCAGAAACATTGACATCTAAATAATGGGCTCCTGCCTTTGCCTGGTTGAGGGCTTCTTTTATCAGAAAATCTTTATCTCGATTATCTAGGGCAACGCGAATTGCCCTTCGACTCGAATTGAGCCTTTCACCGATAATAATCATTTCTGATGGATGGATTGAGCCAGCCGCCTGATATAGTCAGGCGTGGTCCCGCAGCAACCGCCGACAGCCTGAACACCAGCCTCAATTATTTTTTTAAAGGGAGCAATAAAATCATCAATGGACTGAGAGTAAACTAGTTCTCCCTTCTCATCAGTGGCTGGTTGGCCTGCATTGGGTTGGATAAGAAGGGGAAGGGAAGTAGCCTGCCTCAGCGCAGGCGCCAGTTCGGCCATTTCTGAGCTGGTTAGTGTGCAGTTGGCACCAGTAGCATCAGCCCCTTCCTTTTCCAGCTTTTCCAGGCAATCAGCAGCTTTCTGACCCATCAGGGTAAAAAAGCCTCTTGGCGTCTTCTGGAAGGTCATGGTCACTAATATGGGAAGATCAGAACCGACCAGGCGGCAGGCCCGTAGAGCTACCAGAGCCTCTCTCAGATCGTACATGGTTTCAACAAGAAGACCGTCCACCCCGCCTGAAACCAGGGCTGAAGCCTGAAGGTAAAAACCTTCTTCTAGTTCGGCCTCATCCAGAGGGCCATAAGGCTTAAGAAACTTACCGGCCGGGCCCAGACTGCCCACAACGAACTTTCCCCTGTCTCTCACCTCACAGGCGATTCTGGCTGCTTCATAATTCAATTCTTTGACTTTATTTTCCAGGCCATAGGCCTTTAATTTGACCGGATGGCCACCGAAACTGTTAGTTGTCACCACCTCCGCTCCGGCTTCAAAATAGGAGCAATGAATCTCCTTAATTATTTCTGGCCGCTTTAAATTCCAGGATTCAGGACATTCACCCTTAGAAAGGCCACGACGGATGAGTTCAGTACCCATGGCTCCATCAAATAAAAGCCATCCCTCTTTCAATCTCTTCAGGAATTCAGAATTTTTCAAGTTAAACCTCTTCCGGATGGAAGGCTGAAATTGCCCTCAGTTTTTCAATGATTTCAGGTAATTCCTTGAGGATTATTTCGATATCCTCTTCGGTATTGAAGCGTCCGAGGGAAAAGCGCAAGGAGGAGCGGGCAATCTCAGGTTTGAGGCCAATGCCCAGTAAAACATGGGAGACCTCTTCTGATTCTTCACTGCAGGCTGAGCCTGTCGAAACATAGATTTCCTTTGTCGCCAGGGCCAGCAAAATCGCTTCGGCCTCCAAACCAGGAAAAGCAAAATTGAGGGTATTTTTAACCCGATTTTCCGGATGGCCATTAAATTTCACGTGAGGAATCCTGGATTCTATGCCCTCCTTGAGCTTTGAGGCAAGCTTTTCAATCCTTTCTTTGTCTTTTTTCCATCTTTCTAAAAGCACCCGGACCGCTTCGCCGAACCCCACGATACCAATAGTATTTTCTGTGCCAGCTCTCATCCCTTTTTCCTGGTGACCGCCATGAATGAAGGGACAGATATTAGTTCCTTTGCGGATATAAAGCGCACCCACACCTTTGGGTCCATAAATTTTATGGGCTGAAACTGAAAGTAGATCCACTCCCAATTTATCTACATTAACTTCAATTTTACCAAAGGTCTGGACGGCATCAGTGTGAACCAGAACACCTTTTCTCTTAGCTATTTCCACTACTTGCTCAATAGGCTGAATTGTGCCGATTTCATTATTGGCGTGCATAATGGAAATAAGAGCTGTCTGGGGTGTAATGGCCTCGCTGAGAAAATCAAGGTCAATCTGGCCATAGGCATCCACCGGAACATAGGTAACTTTATAGCCTTTCTTTTCGAGATACTGGGCTGTCCTCAGAACAGCTGGATGCTCAATAGCTGAAGTAATAAATTCCCTCTTATCAGGATAAGCATCCATAACGCCCAGAATAGCGAAGTTGTCAGCTTCAGTTCCGGAACCCGTAAAAATAATTTCTGAACGACTGGCACCCAGAGCCTTGGCCACCATCTCCCGGCATTCATTGATTTTTTCTTTAACTTTTCGGCCAATAGGGTAAAGGGAAGAAGGATTGCCAAAGTTTTCCATAAATTCGGCCATAGCCTTAATGACAGCCGGGTCAAGCGGAGTCGTGGCATTATTGTCAACATAAACCATCTCTTTACCTCAACTTAGCCTTTTTAATTTTCTTCAAAAAACTAGGCCAAGCTTCTATATTTTCATTTTACTTCTTTCTAATTATTAATCAATAATGAGGCGCGGCTTTATCTTCCTTCCGCTCAGTTTTCTTTTAAGAATTTCGACTTCAGGATTTTAACGACCTCCATCCCGGCTCTTCTCTGGCCTTCCTCAGCAGCAGCTCCAATGTGTGGCGTGGCGAAGACTTCAGGATGATCAATCAAGCTGAAATCAACAGGTGGTTCTGTTTCAAAAACATCAAGGGCCGCGGCTCTGACCTGACCGCTGTTAAGGGCTTCAAGCAGGGCCACCTCATCCACCACCCCGCCTCGAGCTGTATTAATGATTATTACGCCCTTTTTCATCTTTTCAAACTGAGGCTTGCTGATGAAGTGCTTCGTCTCTCGGGTCAGCGGAACATGCAGGGTAATAATATCAGCCCTTTCGAGCAATTCATCAAAGGAAACAATCTCCACGGGTAAATCTGTTTTGATGTCAAGGATATCGTAAGCCAGCACTTTCATGCCGAAGGCAAGGGCTCTTCTGGCCACTTCCTGACCAATGCGGCCAAAACCAATAATGCCCAGAGTTTTTTCATAGAGTTCTGTTCCGGTGAGGGCTTTTTTCTCCCATTTATGGGCCTTCATGGACATATTGGCCTGGCCAAATTTACGGACGGCCGAAATCATGAGGCCAAGGGTAAGCTCAGCAACAGAAATTGAGGTGGCCGCCGGAGTATTGGCCACTTCAATACCTTTCTCCCGGGCAGCCTCCACATCGATATTATCCAGACCTATTCCGGCTCTGATGATGAGTTTCAATTTATCAGCTGCCTCAATTACTTTCCTGGTAACTTTGGTCGCACTGCGAACAACAATAACTTCATAACCGGGAATCGTTTTAACGAGCTCGGCCTCATCCATACCTGTCTTCAGAGTAACATCAAACTCTGGAATTAACCTAAGCTCTTCTAAAGCTTCTTTGTCCAGAGGGTCAGCCAGTAAGATTCTGGTCATTTCCAGTTCTCCCTTAAAATTTTTTCAGCGGCCGCAACACCCTTACCCATTTCCACTGGATAGCCAAGATCTGCCAGGGTCATCTCCAGAGCAGCCAGAGCTGTAATAATTTCAAAACCGCACATATAGCCAAGATGGGCGATTCGGAAAATCTTGCCTTTGTAAGGGTCCTGGCCTCCGGCGATATAAGCATAATATTTGCTCTGCATGGTCTTAACGAGTTTAACGCCATCCACACCGGCCGGCACCTTGACCGCCGTTAAAATGTTTCCTGGTCTTTTGGCCAGAAGCTCAAGGCTAAGGGCTTTAACTCCGGCCCGGGTGGCTTCACCCAGTATCCGGTGATGCTCGAGAAGCCCTTCGAGTCCGATAGCCTTGATCCGGTCAAGGGCTTTTTTCTGCTGGATAATCAGCGAAACCGCCGGTGTCCAGGGAGTGGTCTGTTTTTCTAGGTTCTTTTTGGCCGCCATGGCATCAAAATAGAAACGAGGCAGTCTGGCCTTTTCGACCATTTTCCAAGCCTTTGGGCTAAAGGCAATGTAGGCCAGACCTGGCGGAATCATCAGGGACTTTTGAGAACCTGTAACCAGAACATCCACTTTCCAGTCATCCATAGGACAAGGTGTGGCTCCTAAACCGGAAATGCCATCGACCACCAGAATGGCCTCAGTCTCAGCAACGACTTCACCGAAGCCCTGAATATCGTAAATCGCCCCTGAAGATGTTTCCGAAAGAGTGGTAAAAACAGCTTTTGCCTCTGGATGAGCCTTGAGCTCAGCTGCTAACTGCTCCCTAGTAAAATCATCGCCCCATTCGAGGTTAATTTCGTGCACATTGAGACCATAGGCGCGGCAGATTTTTCCCCAGCGTTCTCCGAATTTGCCGCCATTAATGGTAATCACCTTATCGCCCGGACTCAGAGTATTGACCACCGCCGCTTCCATGGCCCCGGTTCCAGAAGATGTAAGAATGAAAACATCCTGTTTGGTACCGAAAACATATTTCAGACCCTCAGAAACTTCCATGAAGATGGCTGAAAATTCAGGCGTTCGATGATGAATGATGGGTTCCGCAGCTACGGAGAGAACATCTTCTGGAATCGGGGTTGGCCCCGGAGAAAGAAGGTAATATTTTTTAAACATAAATCCTCCTTTAAAAGATAATTTTTATGAACTCAATTCAAATTATCAAAACAGGCGCAGGGAGTCAATTTAAAGCTGGCGCATCAGTTCAGTCAGAAGGGCTGTTCTTTCGATAAGAGAGGGAAGGAGCAGATGTTCATTCTCAGCATGGAGGCCATCGCCATCAGGGCCCAGGCCATCGAGCGTGGGAACTCCGGTGGAGGCGGCAATGGAGGCGTCTGAACCGCCGCCAGTTTTACCTTCCGTGAGTTTTAACCCCAGACCTTCAGCCATAACCTTCACCTGGGCGAAGAATTTTTCGCTAGCTGGAGTTTTTTCCAGGGGTGGAGTCAAACTTTCCTGGAAATATCTGAGTTTCGCCCCTTTCAGGGAAGGTTTGAGCTCGCGGAAAAATTCAAGGATTTTATTTTTTTGGGCGCATGTCCAGAAGCGGAGATCAATAACGGCCCAGGCTTTATCCGGAACAATATTGGGTTTTTCGCCACCACCTATCAGGCCAACATTGGCGGTTATGCCTTCCTTTTGAATTTTCTTTATTTTTTCCAGCTGGCTGATGAGTTCTAAAATAGCATTAACTCCCTTTTCGGGTGTGCCCGCATGGGCTGCTTTTCCTTTGGCTTCCAGTCTGATGACCAGTCGCCCCTTACGCTGTGTTTTCAGGCCACCGCCAGGAAGGGCTGGCTCAAGGCAGAGAACATATTCGGCCTGGCGGGCTAATTTAAGGATGATTTGATGGGCTTCCGGGCAACCGGTTTCCTCAGCCGAATTAATGAAAATTGAGACTGGCCTCTGCGGTGAAAGATCAAGGTCAAACATGGCCTTGATAGCGGCAAAGGCCATTGCCAGTCCGGCTTTCATATCCAGAGCGCCCGGGCCATAGATTTTATCGCCGGAAATATAAAAGGGCATCTGACTCAGCTTGCCCACTGGCCAGACAGTATCAATATGGGTAAGAATAAGCAGCGGCTTCTTTTTCTTATTTTTCAACCGGCCATAAAAATTAATTATATAAAAATCACCTACTTCTTTCTGAGGAAATCGGGTTACGCGGCAACCGAGTTTTTTAAATTCTTCCACCAGAAAATGAGAGCAAGCATCGACTGCCTTCTTGTCCTGGGTCGGCGATTCGCGGCTTACCAATTCCTTAAGGAGATGAAGCATCTCTCCCTGTCTGGACTTGAAATATAAAATTAAATCCATCATGCCTCCTCGTTTTATAGATAATAAATTGCTTCGACAGAAGAACGCAAGTTGCTGCTTATCCAGAAATCAATTCTGAAAATTTTCGCCCGAAATTTAAATCTCCACCCCTTTAATTTCATATTGACAAAATGTTGATTAATTTTCAAGATAAAAGAATGAGACGGAAAAAGAAATGGCTTTCCTGGTTTGCCCTCTTACTGCTTATAGTTATCTTTCCTGAAAAGGGCCTGGCTTACAGGCCATCAGCCCTATTTCTTGACCTCACCAGGGTTGATCCAGAACAAAAAGCCTGGCAATCTGTCTGGGCTGCCGGGTTTGGGGTTGTTTTCCCCCTTTCCCGAAACCTGGCTTTCTTTCTGAACATTAGCCGCTGGGGATTTGAAATTTCCAGCAGGGATAGTCGTCTGCTTGCCGGCCGTTTAACCCTGTCGCCGCTGAGCTCCGGATTGTATGTTTTAATCCTCCCCCGGAAGAGCATTTCACCTCTAATTTCCCTTGGCGGTGGCTATTTCTTCTCGCAATATCGCTTTAAGTGGGAAGATATCATCACCATTCCTGAGATAATCAGGATTAATAAAAAAATAAATGGAAATTTCAGCTGGCAGGCAGGTACTGGCTTAAGAATTCAACTCTTCAGGCGAGCCAGCCTCTGGCTTCATTTAGAGCGCTATCAAACCTCCCTGGCTGTAGAAACAACCATCGTTGACCTCAATCTGGGAACAATAAAGAAGAAAGAAAGCTTTAAATTTACCCCCCTTCTTTATCGCCTGGGCCTCCAGCTTAACCTCTGATTTTTAAGCCCCCTGATTTTGTTTTTCTATTTTTTACATTTCAACTTTCTTTTCCAATCGCTTTATCTTTTGCTTAACCCACCTTAGTTCTTTTTGGCCGTTTTTCTTTTTCCCTTTTTTCTTTTTTAATCTTTCCTATTTTAATCTTTTCTAATTTATTTTTCTTTATTTTTCCTTTCTTTGTTTTCTCCGTTTTCTTTATTTTGTCACTTCGTCTTTCCAGTTCCATTTTTATTATTTTTATTTATTCCTGCCTTCACTGCATCTCTCACCCGCTTCTTTAAATTTAAAATGCTATCGCCTACTTTGGGACAAAGACAAATTTTAAAATAGCTTTATTTAAATTTTTCTAATTAGTTGGAATACCTTAAGGCTAATCTCAGGATCAAAGAGAAGTTAAAAGAACTGCCAATATGCCTGTCAGAAAAACACCATCAAAGGTACCGGCACCTCCAATGGAGGCTACGGGTGCACCAAGGCCAGCAATCTTTTTTAAATTGAGAAGATCAGCGCCAATAAGCGTTCCCAGGGTGCCGCAGACATAGGCCAGGGCTGGCAGGCTTTGAGCATCAAGGGGCAAAAGGAAGGCAATAAGGAAAGAAGCGAGCGAGGCGACAAAAGGTGGATAAAGAGCCGGGGTTGCAATTCCCAATCCCCTCACTGGTTTGGCCACCAGCTTGACCAACCCGGCAACAATGGCAGTCGCCAGAAGAAAATAGGGCCATAAAGGCCACCACCTGAAGATAAGAAAAAGGCTGAGAAGGGTGGGAATGATGGCTCCGCCCAGATTTATGGCCAGAATAGTTGACTGCCGGTATCTAGCTGCTGGAATCCGAAATTTCCAGCCAAAGAAATCAATGGTTGTTGGCGGCACAATTTGCTCTGAAGATAATTTTTTTAGAGGAATATTAACCCCGCTTCCAGCTAGACAAAGAAGCAAAAGAAGAAATACAGTTTCACCGGAAAGACCAATTCTTTGAAAGGCAAAGGCTATCAAACCAAGTTTTAACAGGAAAAAGAGACCGGCGAGAAGAGCAAAATAAAAAATAATGAAAATAAAGATGACTGGCAGAAAAAACATGATTGAATAACTCTTTTTAAATTATAAAACTTCAAAGTTCAAAAACAAACTTAATTTTTGATCTGAATTTTGAATTTAACCAAATCAGGTCAAATTTGAAAATATTTTTAATAATATTTACGTTGATTTTCTCCTTGCTAAGTCAGACAAAATTTTTGCTTCAGGAAACGAGCGAGCGGGTACGATGCCAGAGACTGGCTGCCTCTCTGATCAACCGGCCCACAGGCTTCTGCTTAAGTCTGATGGAGTTATAAGAACAGCTTTCATGACAGCAAAGACAGTGGAGGCAGTGGCTTTCGTCGATCCAGGCTCTATGGTCAATCATTTTGATGACATGAGCCGGACAGGCTCGCTGACAATCACCACAGCCAGTGCATTGTTCTCTTTTTATTTCAGGAATAAAAACCAGCTGATGCTGAAAATAGGCATAAAGGAAAGAGGGGAGATAACGGCGAAAAAGACCAAAGGCAATAGCTGAGAGTTTAAAGTCAGGGACAAGAACGTCTTCAAGTTTTTCCCCCACAATTTCAATGGCCTTCAGGTCGCCGGCACCCAGTTTGCGACGATGGCTGTGCCAGGTAGTGAAAACCTGGTCTGGCTCCAGGCCAATAATTTTTCCGGCCGCTGCGTCCAGGGCACAGGCATCCTGACTGACCAAAACCAGGTTAACCTGCCTGGGATTGCCGGAGGAAGGACCTTCGCCTTCCATAGCCACAACTGCATCCATTATGGTCAGATCCAGCTTTCTGAGGTTAAAAATATCTACCAGGGCATTGGAAAAATCTTCATTCCAGATATGTTCGCGGTGATACTTGAGTCTCAGACCATGAGGAATGAGCCCGAACATATTTTTGATGGCCCCGGTGAAAATGGTAAAAGAATGGGTTTTTAGCTTGGGCAGGTTGATCAGGAGGTCGGCTTCCAGCGCTTCCCGGGAAAAAAGTGTGGTTTTAATCAGCTCGCCTCCAGTCTCAACTTCCTGGAAACCCTTATCCTTCAAAATACTGAACTCGACATCCAAATCCTTCAGAGCTGGCTTCAGCCCGGAAGAAACAAAAGGGTCACCCCGCCTTTTATCCAGATCATCCCCGATCGTAATCGAGACATTCCAGTTTTTTAAAAATTCAATCACTGCCCGGACAAAAAGGGGGTGGGTGTAAATAGCCCTGTCCACTGAAGAGAAAGGCGAAAGCAGATTGACTTTGACAAAAATTTTCGCCCGGCCTCGAAAAAGAGATTCTGTTTCTGGAATTAAAGAACAGGCTTTCTCGATGGCCGGAACTATGACCTTCGATTCGTAGTTAGCTGCTCTGGAGATGGCTACCCTGGCCCTGGTCATCATTTTTTTACCAGTCTCCAAAGAAGACAATCTAATATAAATCCCTGAAAAAAGGCAAGATTCTTACCTTTAATCCAGGCTCTCAATTTGGATTTAATCTGAAAATTTTTCCCTTTTATATTTGAAAATCCATCCGGAGCTCTTTCTCTTCAGGTTTATTCTGAAAAACTTTTCAATCTGTAAAATCAGATCTCTAAATCTGCCTTGAATTCCTGTAGAAAAATTTGATATGAGTTAGAAAAAATTGTTTTAATGAAAAGGAGAAAAAGATGAATTTAACCACTGACCGGCGTTCTTTTCTTAAAAGTCTTGGCCTAGCCGTGGGCAGTCTTGAATTTTTAAGGGCCATAGGAAGGAGTGAAGCCTGCTCCCTTGAAGCCAGGATAAAAGAAGTGGAAAATCTTGATCCGGCCGAAGTAGCCCGGGATGAAAGCTTCTGGTTTCATGTTCAGGAAGCCTTTGATGTTGACCGGAGCCTCCTCAATCTGAATAATGGCGGTGTTCATCCTGCGCCCAGGGTGGCTATGCAAGCCCTGCATCGTTATCTTGATTTTGCCAATGCTGCCCCCACAGTTAACTCCTGGGGTTACATCAGGACCAGGCGCGAATATATCCGCCAGAAAATTGCTGAAGTTTTCGGTTGCTCCGCCGAAGAAATTGCCATTACCCGCAATGTGACGGAAAGTTTGCAGATTGCCCTTCTAGGCATTGATCTCAAACCTGGAGATGAAATCATTACCACCACCCATGATTATCCCTCGATGAAAAACGCTCTCTTCCAGAGAGAAAAAAGGGAAGGGGTAAAGATCAAGCTTGTACCTTTTCCTTATCCCGCTAAAAACAAGAAGCAGCTTATTGATTGCTTCGCTGAAAATATTACTCCTCGCACTAAAATGATTCTTGTCTGCCACATTACCAATTTAACCGGCCAGATTTTTCCTATCCGGGAAATTTGTCAACTAGCCCGGGAAAGGGGAATTGAAGTGGTTATTGACGGGGCTCATTCCTTTGGTCATTTCGTCTTTGAGCAGAAAGACCTCGATTGCGATATCTACGGTGGGAACCTGCATAAATGGATGATGGCGCCTATCGGTACCGGCTTTCTCTATGTCAGGAAAGAAAAAATTAAGAAAATCTGGCCTCTCTTTCCTTCGCCTGAGCCCCAGGGCGATGATATTCGCAAATTTGAACATTATGGTACCCATCCTGAACCCATCTGGCTGGCCATTGGTGAGGCTATAACTTTTCATCAAACTCTGGGCCCCAAAAGGAAGGAAGAAAGGCTCCGTTATCTCAAGAATTACTGGGCTCAGGCTCTGGCCAAATTGCCCGGAGTCAGGATTCTGACTTCTTTTGATCCGGCCATGGCCTGCGGACTTGGTTCCTTCACGGTTGAAGGTATGGATATGACCCGTCTGGCTCAGGTGTTGATGGACAAACACAGAATTCATACAACCGCCGGGACATTGCCTGATGGGGTACCATTTATGCGCATCACACCTTCTATTTATACGACCCTTAAGGAGCTCGATTATTTTATTGAAGTGGTGAGTCACTATATTCGAGCTGGTCTACCAGCCTGAAAGCTGAATTAGCTTCTTCTCCGTGCTTCTTTTAAGTTAAATAAGAACCTGATTCAGAAACTGCTGACTTCCTCTTAAAGTTTTCCTGAACAAATAGCCCTGAGACAGTTGACAAAAAACTCGGGAGACTGAATATTTATATTAGGTAAAATGAAAAGAAGAGATTTTCTTAAGGCGTCGATCTCTGTTCCATTTCTGCTGGGCTCGGTCAAGGGCTCGAATAGCTTATGGCGAGCAGGAGAAAGACGGGCTGAGCTTTATCCTTCTTATCTTCAGGCAGAAAAGGAAGGCATTCTGAAAGAGAGAGTTGAGGCTCTTCTGGCCTTTTATGAAAGCTGTCATCTCTGCCCGCGAAATTGCCGGGTCAATCGTCTTAAAGGAGAAACCGGAGTCTGTCGGGCTACAGCCAGGGTCAAGGTTTCCAGTGCTTTTCCCCATTTCGGGGAGGAAGCACCTCTCGTTGGACAGAGAGGCTCGGGGACAATTTTCTTTTCTCATTGCGGCCTGAGATGCGTTTACTGTCAGAATTACACCATCAGTATCAATGGCGAAGGAGTAGAGATAAGCGATGAGCAATTAGCTGAAATCATGCTCAAGGTTCAGGGATTTGGTTGTCATAATATTAATTTGGTCACCCCAACCCACTTTGTTCCCAGCATTGTTCGGGCCTTGCGCCTAGCCTGCCAGAAAGGTTTGCGAATTCCCCTTGTTTACAATACTGGCGGTTACGACAATCCGGAAGTCATCCAGCTTCTTGATGGCCTGGTGGATATCTATCTTCCTGATTTTAAATATAGCGAATCCTCTATGGCGGCTAAATTTTCTGAAGGAGCCTATAATTATCCCTATTATGCCCGGCTGGCTATAAAAGAAATGTATCGGCAGGTAGGAGACCTCGTGGTGGATGAAAAGGGAGTTGCCCGCAGAGGTCTGATTCTGCGACATCTTGTCTTGCCCAATGGGGTTTCCGGGGCAAAAGAAGTAATCCGTTTTGTTACCGAAGAGCTTTCGCCCACGACCTATGTCAACCTGATGGATCAATACCGGCCGGAACATCGGGCTCATGAATTTCCCGAAATTTCCCGACGCCTGAAAAGGGAGGAATATCAGGAAGCGCTGAAATGGGCTCGCCATTACGGGCTGAAGAGGCTTGACCGGGGCTTTTAATAGCCATTTGATTTCTTTCTTCAAATCCCTTAGATTTTAATCGCACTGGAAATGATTCTGAAAGTTCTAAAGTTGAAAACTTATTTTCTTTTCTTCCTTTGCTTTTTTCTGCCCCTTTCCTCCCTTCAAGCTGAGATTTACTACCCCTGGAAAGAAGTTTATGCTGGAGCCCTGGATAATAAAGCCTGGGCCGGACTGGTCTTCATGATTAATCCTACCCAGGGCTTCGCCTTTCGCTTGCGCCTTAACAAAAACGGAGAGGCTGCTGACAATCTCGACTGGCTCGATCTGGTAGCCGAAGTTGGCCCCCATTCGCCCGATGGTCATTATGCCCGGATGAAATTCGATGTTTATCTTCCCTTCCAGAGGGGAGCTGAAACTCCTCTTCTAATCAAGCCCCCGCCTAAAGGACATACCCTTACTTTAGAATGGTCAAGGCTGGAGGAAAAAACAATTGTTGGCCGGATTGAGGCCCCATCTTTTATCAATATCCATGTGATTCACTATTTTCCCTGGAATCTACAGGGAATATATCGGGCTCTGCCTTCGGGAGAAATCATCGGGGAAAGCGGTGGAACGGTCAAACAGTATTATTTTATGTGGATCGACAAACCAGGTCTTCCTATTTCTCCCGGTCAGGGGACGGAACTAATTCATTCTTTTCCGATGGACAAGCATTCACCTCTCCACTTTGTAGCTGGAGTCGAAAGCGACCCTGATTACCTCGTCAAGAGATTATTCCGCTACCGTAATGCCCGCACCATCGATGCCTTTTTAGCAGATGAGGCCGATCGCTACCAGCGAAAAAGGGTAAAAATCGAAGGTCTTTATGAGGGCGTTCCTGAAGCCATATCCCATAATATTTTCTGGACCATTCTTTATCAGGCTGGCTACCATCGTTTTTACTGTCCAGCTGGCCGGAAATGGATATTTCCCAATCCGAAGGGTGAACCTGATGACTGGACCATTTTTGAATGGGATTCTTTTTTCAATGCCCTCGAAGCCTCTGTGGAAAGCACCTTTCAGGCAAAACAGATAGTTGAGGCTGTGCTTGAAACTCAGTATCCCCATGGTAATATTCCCAACTGGCGAAGCCGGACCAATGGCACACCGGATCGATCCCAGCCACCTGTTGGTGCCTATATTGTTCTGAAGCTTTTCCTCAAGACCGGAGATTTTGATTTCCTCCGTCGTTGTTATCCCTATCTGCGAAACTGGCATGCTTTCTGGAGAAGCCCCGGTGCCTCTGGATTGCCTCGTCGTGATGGCAATAATGATGGCTTGCTTGAATGGGGCTCTGATGCTGATCTCGTCCCGGCCAGAAAATTTCCGACCTGGGAAGAAAACGCAAGCGGCAAACAGCGAGCCATGTGGGAAAGCGGCCAGGATGATCTACCCAACTGGGATGAAGCTGGCTTTAATGAAATGACAGGCACCCTCACCATGAATTGCCTTGACCTCAATTGCCTTTATGCTCTTGATGCCTGGTCCTTGGCCCAGATTGCTCGTTTTCTTCAGGAGCCGGCTGCCTATGAAGAATATATGAATGAATATGATCGGCTCCGCGCCTTAATCAATCAACATTTCTGGAATGAAAGTGAAGGTTTCTATTTTGACCGGCACTGGAACAGTCAGTTTTCCAAAAGAAAGGCTGCCTCTAATTTTTATCCTCTCCTGGCCAGAATTCCTGATGAAGCCAGGGCTCAAAAGATGATCCGCCGGCTTCTCAATCCTAAGGAATTCTGGGGTGAGTTTGTTATACCCACAATCTCCCGGGATGATCCAGCCTTCAAGGACCAGCAGTACTGGCGGGGGACAATCTGGCCGCCAACCAATTATCTCCTTTATCAGGGATTGAAGGCTTATGGATTCGACACCATAGCCTCAGAATTGGCGAAAAAGAGTGCCAACCTCTTTCTCCGGGCCTGGAAAACATTTCAGATATGTCCTGAAAATTTTGATGCCCGGACAGGAGAACCAGGTGGTCAGAAATTCCAGAGTTGGGGACCTCTTTTTGCCTTAATCGCTCTCGAAGAATACCTTGATTTTACTCCCTGGGAGGGCTTTCGCTTCGGGATGATTGCCCCGGAAAAAGAAGGCAGGCTCTCGCGTCTGGCCATACAGGGTCGCCACTATGAGGTTGAAGTTTCTCGCAAAAAAATAGTTTTAAGAGAAGAAGGCAGGGAGATAGTCAGAGCTAATGGTGGCGCTGTCTTCAGACAATTTCTCTATTCCGATAATGAAGTTTCCTTTACCATCAATACCCTGGATGAAAGGAAGATAAAAATCAATTTCATCAAAAAAGGCAAATATCAATTAATGCGGGATAATTTAGTGGAGCGGGTTTTCCGCGGCCAGGATGTTACTTTTAAGGTTCCAGCCGGGAATCATTCTATTTCTATTTTTCTTCTGGAAGAAAATTAGGGCCTAATTACTGGACTCTTTCTTTCAAAATTCAGTTTTTATTGTCAGAACACTTAAAAATAAAAAGGTTCGCTCATAGAATTTCATCCACAAAACGGCATTTATGCTCGCCTGAACCGATTTCCCCCGACAGCCCTTTTTAATGTATCACCTCTTAAACCCTGCCTTAAAGCTTCAAGGGCCAGAACCTCTTCAGGCGGGATATTGCCAAGGTTGACATTACAACCAAGACGCAGAATTAAATCCTGCTGCTGATTTTTGAGGGGCGCTTCCCAAATTAAAAAATCTGGATCACCCATGGCCTCGATGATTTCATCCAGTTCATCCATTTTAGTTCTGCCTTCTTGGTCATAGATACCCACACCTCGCCCGGCTTCCCTGGCTTCAATGATGACTTTAAAGGCACCGCTGGCCAGATCTTCCTTGGCCTGGTCAATAAGAAAGGAGAGAGGAGGAGCTTCCCCGGGATCCTTTTTTCCTACCTCTGAAATGACCATAAATCCCCTTTTCAGGCACTCCGCTATTACTTCCTGACGAAGTAAAGGGGGAATATCAAGGGTCCCATCAGAAACTTCAATCGCCGTAAAACCCAGTTCCTGAGCCCGGTCCAGATAAGCCTGGAATTTGTTCTGCCAGATGGCTACTTCAAGGAAAGTTCCTCCGGGCATAACCTTTATTGCGGCCTGATTGAGGAGATGAATTTTCTGTTTTAAAAGCTCGGAATCATAAAAGGCTGAGGTGCCAAAGGTCAACTTAACGATATCAATATAATCTCCGGCCGTGCTTATGAGATCCTGGGTCTGATTCAGGCCAAGTCCTTTATCAATGACCATGGTCAGACCGGTCTTTCTGGGTTTAAAACTTCTTCCCTCAATGGGAGCTTCAATCACTCCTTCCCAGGCTTTGATCTTCATCATTTTCCTCCTTTCTTCTATTTTCACTTTTGCCCTAGTAATTATTCGCCTGATTTTTATATGTTCTAATTATTTTTCCCCTTCAGTTTATTTAATTAAATTGTTCTTTATTCTTATTTTTCCTATCGATTTTATATAAATTGCCAAGCTTTTGGGTTAAAAAGAGAAAAATAATAATTAAAAGATTGACTGAGGGGAGCTTTCCGGCTCTTCCTGTCACCCCTGTCATTTTTTCGTGCCTCCTCCTGATCCTTTTTTAAAAAATAGCTCAAGCTTCCAGCAGGTTTGCCCAGCATTCCCTGGGGCCAGCCAGAATTTCAACTGGGGTTTTTGTCTGCGGGTGGGAAAGGAATCTCTTAAGGGCCTCAAGACGCTTTGAAGCCAGTTTCGGGCAATCAAAGCCAACAAGGGGTAAAACATCGTAAAGAATGAAGGAACTGGCTATTTTTTCGCTTATATTCTGGAAAAGAATCCTGGCTGCCTGCCTGCGGTCGCTTATTTCATGCAGCTCGAAGCCTCGCCGACCTTCCTCAATATGAGGAAAGATTATCTGGCATTCGGGTGAAATCAGACTGGTCAAGGCGAAACGAAAGGCCGAAAGGTCCGCCGCTACCTTTGTCTGCCATTCTCTTGTCCATTCCGCTGTGTTCTTGAGTTCCTGAGGTAAAAAATCAGGAAAATCATGGTGCAGAGTCCCGAGGCGAATATTATCCAGAAGCGACCCCATAAACCACTCGATTTGATCGCCTGCCAGCCGGAAATGGACTGTTTCGGTGGAAAAAAGTTTCAGCCCGCGCCTCAGCCCACTTAATAGATAGACAGTTTTACCGCTACCTGCCCCGCCGGCCACAACGATCAGCTTTTTTCCAGCTTCATCAACCAGCCCGCAGGCATGAAAACTATAAACACCATGATTTCTTTCCAGGCAGGCCAGAGTCAAACGATAGAGGAAACCCTGATTTCCCCAGAAGGAAAAGCGACGATCAGAAGTTTTATGAGAAAGGTCAAGAAAGGGACCTTCAAAGAACCACTCCCTTCCCTCGACCTGATATTCTGGTTTCACCTTCCCAGAATTCTGAATAAAAATATAGCCATCGGCCTCATTTTCCGGCCAGTCTATATTTAAAACTTCGTGGAAATCAGTCAGAAGAGAGGGAACCTCGATTTTTCCTGGCCAGACAGGCATGAGTTCAGAGCAGTTGGAAGCCAGGCCAAAGCGGCAAAAAAGAATTTGAGCTCCCTGACGATAAGGCCAGGTCTCTTTCAGCCAGGACATATTTTTTTTCTTTTAAAGGAAAAGAATAGCTAAGGCTTTTTTTGAAAGCAAGAGTCTTTTTCAGGAAAGTTTTTTCAACCTGATAATTTATTTAAAGGCCAGATGAAGGGCAACAAGACCACCGGTCAAATAAAGAATTTCTACCCGCGAAAAGCCAGCATTAAGCAGCAGGGCCTTCAACTCTTCAGCGCCCATAAAGCGAAGGATGGAAGAAGCTAAATAGCTATAGGCAGCTCTGTGGCCAGAAATCAGGTGGCCCAGAGGTTTAACCATTGTCCTGACATAAAAATGGAAGGCCCGGCGCAAAAGAGAATGGGGTGGCTGGCTGGTTTCAAGATTTATATAAACACCACCTGGCTTCAGAACACGATGAAACTCCTGCCAGCACTTAAGGAGATTTTCAAGTGAGGAAAAAAGATTGCGCGTGGCAAAGGCAAGAGTTATCAAATCAACTGAATTGTCTTTCAAGGGAAGTTGCGCTGCCTGGGCCAGGATGGGGAAGATAGCCGAATCTGGATTTTTCTTTTTTCTGAGCCTGGAGAGCATGGGCCAGCAAAAATCTATAGCCAGGATTTTTGGAGAATGGCGGGAACGCTTGGCCAAGGCTCTGGCCATATCGCCAGGGCCTGTACCTATATCTAGCCAGATTGAACCCTGATAACTCGAGGCAATTTGGGCCGCCTGATGTCTCCAGTAATAATCGAGGCCGAAAGTTAAAAGGTGATTTATGAGTTCATAGGTGGAAGTAATATGGCCAAAAAGTTCAGCCAGCCCCTTCGCAGGCTTTTGATAAGAAGGAACTGGAGACGACCTGAGGTCCGGGCTGGATCTGGTCATAATATCCATAGAATTTTTTTCTTTTTCATTTCTATCATTCACTCATTTTATTCATTCATTTTATTAATTTTAAACATTTTTTAGCCTCAAGCCAGCGGCTGAATAAAATTTTTTGGCTCTTCTGTGTTTTTAAAGTGTTGAATTAAATGATTATCAATCTCCGGCAGCTTTTACATAAATCGAAGATAAATCCTTAGAGGCATGGATGAAAGCGCTGCGTCAATCACGTCTTTTTTTATTTTTGATTCATTCAAATCTGCTCTCGTCCAGATTGAAGCGATACCCAGTACCTCTTAAGGATATTTCTCTAATCGCTCTCTGCAATGATGAACTGGCTAGGATTCACACCGCATTTGAGTACCCTGAAATCTATCATTTTTGGCTATAAAAATTCTGAAAAGATTTTTTTATTTTATGCTGGAAAACAAACTTTGCCCCGACCTGGGTGGGAGCTAAATTTTACCATCTTCGGGCGAACTATAAGCTTTAAATAGCTCCTCATCTCAGACCATTTTCACTGAGTCAAAATTCCCAATAAACATTTATGGTCAAAACTGGCATTAAAAAGGGAGAAAAGGCCTTCGGGCTCGGGCGAGATCAGAGATTTATTTCTCGCCATCTTGATAAGACTCTTTCAGAAAATATTTCTCCTTCATTTACAGACATGGAAAAAGAAATTTTTATTCGTCGCCGGAATAAGCTCCATAACAATCTATCTTCAAAATATATCAACATTTGCAATGAAAAGAGATAATAAAAAACTCTTACATCTCTTTTCAATTTGTGATTTTTCTATAAATCCATTAAGTCTAAACCACAAAGCAGAGTAGAAGGCGCTCTGACGCCGAAAGGAGGCCTATGAGGATCAAAATAAGCTATCTTTTGAGTCTTTTGGTCTGCCTCTTTTTTCTTCCGGCCACAGCCGCAAAAGGTCCCACCTATGCCATCGTCAATTGCCGGATTGTTTCTCCGCCACTGCCTGTTATAGAAAAGGGAGTCATCATTATCCGGGATGGTCTGATTGAGGCTGTCGGCATCCAGGGAAAAATCGATATTCCTGAAGACGCCCAGATTATCGAAGCTGAAGGAATGACAGCCTATCCAGGATTAATCAATGCCCACACCAATCTCTTTCTGGAAGAGGCTCAGGAACCGGCCCAGCAGGCTCCGGGTGCAACTCGACCCCAGGCTCCGGCTGAAAGAACTCCTACCCGACCTGATCTTCATGTCTTAACCCAGCTTAAGCCCAGGAAAAGTGATATCGACAATTTTCACCGCATCGGGGTAACGACGGTCTTGGTAGCTCCTCAGCGAGGTATTTTCTCCGGGCAGAGTGTTTTGCTCAATCTTAATGGAGAAAAAATCGAGGATATGGTGGTCAAAAACCCGGTTGCTCTCCATGTTCAGTTCGTTACGGAAAGAGGTTCTTATCCCAATAGCCTGATGGGCACCATGGCTTATCTGAGACAATCCTTTTTTGATGCTGCCCATTATGCTGAACATTTAGCCACCTGGAAAAAAACACCGCGTTTTCTTGTCCGGCCTGTCTATAATGCCTTTTTAGAGGCTCTTATTCCCTTTGTGGTGGAAAGGAAGCCAGTTATCTTTACCTGCAATAATCAGGAAGATATAAAAAGGGCCATCCGTCTTACCCAGGAGTTCAAACTTCAGGCCATCTTAAGCGGAGCCAATGAAGCCTGGCGAGTGGGCGAGGAACTCAAAGCAGCTAAATTGCCCCTGCTCGTTGCTCTGAATTTCCGGCCACCCACAACCAGTATTTATGCTACCCGGGGCGAAGCCATAAGGCGCCAGGCAGAACAGGAAATTTACCCGGCCAATGCCGCTGAACTGCAGAAACTAGGACTAACCTTTGCTCTGACCTCCCTTGGCTTAAGCGATGCCTCCACCTTCCAGAAAAATATTCAGCAGGCCATTAAAGCTGGCCTCCCAGCCGAAACAGCACTAAAAGCTCTGACAGTAATTCCAGCTCAGCTGCTGGGCGTTGACTCTTTTCTGGGGACAATCGAGGCCGGGAAAATAGCCAACATTGTCCTTTGTAAGGGAGAAATCTTTGATCCCAAGGGGGAAATACAAAAGGTCTGGGTTGATGGTCGCTTATTCAAAATCGAGAAAGCGCCCGAAGCCAAAGCACCAGCTGCTCTTTCCGTCGCCGGCTCCTGGCGGGTGACGATATCCAGCCCCATGGGAGAAATGGAAATGACCATGGAGCTTGAACAGGAAGGCTCCTCCGTTCGAGGTCAGCTTATTTCAACCTATGGCCGCTGGGAAATTCGGAGTGGACAGCTTTCGGGTCAGGAGCTCACTTTTACCGTATCCATAGAAATTATGGGCCAGACCTTTGAGGCTGCGTTCCAGGGAAAAGTAGAAAAAGAGACCATGGAAGGGACAGTTCAAATTCCAGGTGGAACGGCTGATTTTCGAGCTACCCGAATTCCCCGATCCGTCTGAGGAGGTGAAAACATGAAAAGAACATTAATTTTTATTTCTCTTTTAATTGCCTCCACCGCCCTTCTTTTTGCCGGTGGTAATCTCCTCCTGAAAAATGGAACCATTCTGACAGTGACCAGGGGAGTCATTCCCAGGGGAGATATTCTGATTATGGATGGCCTGATCAAACAAATTGGTGAAAACATTACTCCTCCTCCCGGGGTGAAGGTTATTGATGTCAGCGGCAAATACATTATTCCGGGGATTATTGACTCCCATACACATATTGCTCTTGCAGGAACAAACGAAACTGGTAGTGCCAATACGGCCGAAGTCAATATGAGGGACGTCCTTGATGCTGAAGATACTTCCATTTTTACAGCCATAAGCGGTGGAGTGACCACCATTCATGCCCTTCATGGAAGTGCCAATCCCATTGGTGGCCAGAATATAACTCTGAAGCTTAAATGGGGTAAAAAGGCCGAGGAAATGATCTTCCAGCAGACCTGGCCAACCCTCAAATTTGCTCTGGGCGAAAACGTAACCCAGGCTAATCGGCAGCTATCCCCGGGTGAAGAAAGGCGCTATCCGGCCTCAAGAATGGGGGTGGTGGCTTTCATCAGGCGAGAGCTTGAAAGGGCCAGGAATTATCTGGCTGAATGGGATCGATACCAGGAATTGAAAAAAATGAAACTATTGAACCGGCCCCTGCTCCCACCAAGGAAGGACTTACAGTTAGAAGTTCTGGCTGATCTTTTGAGAGGGAAGCTTGTGGCCCGCTGCCACAGCTATCGAGCTGATGAAACCCTTGAATTTATCAAGCTCAGCCATGAATTTGGTTTCCGCATCGCCTGCTTTGAACATATTCCTGAAGCCTATAAAATCGCCCGGGAGCTGGCCGCCGAAAAAATAGGTATTTCGGTCTTTATGGATAGCTGGGCCTATAAAGTAGAAGCGGCGGAGGGGATAGCCACGATGCCTGCCTTCTGCACCCAGCAGGGAGTGCTAGTTTCCCTTAATTCTGATAGCAATGAGCGAATCCGAAGACTTTTCAACGATGCCGCCAAAGCTATCAAATATGGCGGTCTCTCTGAAGACGAGGCTCTGAAACTCATTACCCTGAATCCTGCCATCCAGCTCGGTGTCGACAAATGGGTTGGCTCAATAGAAGTGGGTAAGCACGGAGATCTGGCTGTTTTTAATGAGCATCCCCTTTCTGCTTACACCCGCTGTGATCTTACCATAATTGAAGGCGAGGTTTATTTTGACCGTGAAGCCTACCTGAAAGAAAGACAGGAGGCTCAAAAGGCCAGCCCGAAACCAAAGGCAACAGGAGGTGACCAATGAGGATTCAGAAAATCTGGCCGTTTTTTCTTATTTTATCCCTGTCAATCCTTTCTGGCCTGGCCAGAGCTGAAGAAATTGTGGCCATAACCAATGTCAGGATAGTTCCGGTTGTGGGTAATGATATAGAAAAAGGAACAATCATTATTCGGGGTGAGAAAATTGAAAATATAGGTCCGGATATTGTCATCCCCCAGGGAGCTAAGATAATCAATGGCCAGGGGCTTACGGCCTATCCCGGTCTGATTGATGGCTACAGCCAGCTCGGTCTTTCTGAAATTGGCTCAATTCAGGCCACCATTGATTTTCGGGAAACAGGACGGATTAACCCTCAGGTTCTAGCCACTGAAGCTTTACGACCCGATTCAATGCATATTCCCGTAACCAGGTCCAATGGCATAACCGCAGCTGTTGTAGCACCTTCAGGCGGGCTGATCAGCGGTCGTAGCGGCCTCATTCAGCTTTATGGCTGGACACCACCGGAAATGGTTATTAAGGCACCTGTGGCCATGCATGTGGAATTACCGGCTGCTAGGGCTGGTTTGCGCCGGCAGGCCAATCAGCCCAGTGAAGCCTCTCGCTTGCTGGAGGAAGTCGGGGAACTCCTTGATCAGGCTCGCTGGTATGAAAAAAGAAAAATCGCAGCAGGTAAAAACAAGCTCATTTCATTTCCTGAATTTGATGAGAAATTAGAAGCTCTTATTCCTGTTACTCATGGAGAACTTCCTCTGATGATTTCTGTCCACTCAGCCAATGATATCAGGTCAGCCATAAAGTTTGTTCAGGAGCAGAAAGTCAGGGCTATTTTTTATGGAGTCAGCCAGGGCTGGATGGTAGCCAAAGAAATTGCCCAGGCTGCTATTCCCGTTATTTTTGCCTCCCTGCATCAGTTGCCGCCCAGCTGGGAAGATGGCTACGATGCACTCTATCGTAATCCTGGAGTGCTGCGGCAAGCTGGAGTTAAAATTGCCTTCTCTTCCTCCAGCGCCAGTCTGGCCAAGGAATTACCCTATCATGCAGCTAAAGCGGCTGCTTTCGGTCTGGATAAGAGGGAAGCTTTAAAGGCGGTGACAATTTACCCGGCTGAAATCTTTGGTGTTGATCAGTTCATGGGCAGTCTGGAAAAGGGTAAACTGGCCAACATTGTCCTGGCTGAAGGCGATATTCTGGAGCTCAGGACCGTCATTCGTCATGTTTTTATCAGGGGCCAGGAAATAGATTTATCGAGTATTTACACGGAATATCTGGAAAAATATAAAAAGAGAGTGGAGAAAAAATAAGAAATCACATTAAAATTTTTGAGCCTCACTCAAGAATGTATTATTGCTTTAAAAAAATTTAAAATATTTTTCTGGCTTTGTCCTTGAAATCAAAGGAGGGAAGTCATGAAAAAAGATCTGAAAATTTTTATTCTGGGTTTCCTTTCCTCAATATTCCTTATCCTGGCTTCCAGTTCCATGCTGGCTGCTCTAATGGACCAGGAAGAAACCTATGATCTGGTCATTCGTCAGGCCCTGATTTATGATGGCTCGCTTAATCCTCCTTTTACAGCCGATATCGCCATAAAGGGAGATACAATTACTCGCATCGGAAAGAATCTGGCTGTAAAAGGAAGAAAAATAATTGAGGCCAGGGGTTTAGTGGTTACTCCCGGTTTCATTGATCTTCATACCCATGTGGATGAAGGCATGTATTTCCCTGAAAATAGGGCCTGCCTCAATTATCTATATCAGGGAGTAACCTCAGTAGTTGTTGGCCAGTGTGGCTCCAGTGCCTGGCCTCTCTTTGAAAAAGCTTCTGATCTCATTGACATGTGGAGTAAGGAAGGAATTGGCCCTAATGCGGCTCTTCTTGTGGGACATGGCACCATTCGCCGGCTTGTTCTGGGCATGGAAAACAGGGCGCCCACACCCGAGGAGCTGGAAAAAATGAAGGCTCTTGTTCGCGAGGCCATGGAACAGGGAGCCTGGGGCATGTCCACTGGCTTGATTTATCTTCCCGGCTCCTATGCCCGAACCGACGAAATTATAGAGCTGGCGAAGGTCGTCGCTTCCTACGGCGGTATTTACCATACCCATATCCGCAATGAAAGGGAGAGGCTTCTCGAAGCTATAAGCGAAGCTATTACCATCGGAGAGCGAGCCGGTTTACCCGTCCATATTTCTCATTTTAAAGTGCTCGGCAAGGCCAACTGGGGTCTGGTCCAGAAAGCTGCAGCCCTGATTGAAGAAGCCCGGGCCAGGGGACTGAAAGTTACAGCCGACCAGTATCCCTTCCGCTTTTCCAATAACTATCCTTACCAGTATTTGATTCCCCGTCAGGTCTGGGCTGGCGAGGGACAGGACAGGCTCCGGCAGGAAGACATTGAAAAAATCTTCGACAACCTTCGGGATGCTGAATTGATTGACCTTTATAAAAAAATAACTCCTTATTATCCTCTCTCTGCCCATCATGAACAGTTTCTTCAGGAGCTTCCTCGTAAAAGGCTGGTAAGTTTCGTCGCCAGCCAGTTAATAAGCCTAAGGAACTTCCAGGGACCAACCAATCTGCGAGAACGCCGCCAGTTTCTGGCCAGGCTGAATCATCCTGAAGAAGGCAAAAAAATTAGGGAAGCTGTTCGTCAGCATCTTGAAAATCTAGGGCCGGAAAATGTTCTTGTGGCCATCTGTCCAGAAAAACAGCTGGAAGGCAGAACGCTGCTGGAGGCGGCCAGAATTAAAGGCAAAACCATCGAAGATGTGGCCATCGAACTTGATCTCATGGACGCTAAATGCATTCCTCTCTCCATAAATGAAAATGATATCGAATATATAATGAAAAAAGAATATGTCGGTACAGGAAGCGACGGCGAAGCTACCTTTTTCGGTCTCAATTTACCCCATATCCGTTCTTACGCTACTTTCCTTTATAAAATCAAAAGATATGCTCTGGAAAAAAAGGTTATCTCCCTGGCCCACGCTATAAGATCTCAGACCTCGCTGCCCGCTTCAATCATGAACTTGCCTGATCGGGGCTGGCTAAAAGAAGGCTATAAAGCCGATATTGTTCTTCTTGATCTTAATCGCCTAGAAACACCAGCTAATGTTACCCACCCTCACCAGTATTCCCGTGGTGTGATCTATCTTCTGATTAATGGTCAACCCGTGATTGAAAAGGGCCAATATACGGGGTTACTCCCCGGCCGTGTTCTTTTGCGAAAAAATAAATAAAATTTTTGGCCTATTTTCTTGTAGTTATAAAGATAAAATTGGGTAGTAGCTGAGAGCGAATTCAACTGCTCGGAGCTTATGGCTCATAGGGTTGATTGAAGATAAATGAGATGACGAGAGGAATTAGAACCAAAGTTCTTTAAATTCCATAAGAAGTCTTATAACTTGCCTTCTAGAATTTTCAATTCTCTAGATTTATTTAAGAAAAACTCAAAAATCAAAAAGAGCAAAAAGGGAATAGGGAAAAATATCTAAATCTCTATTTCAAAATCAGCAGAATAAGAGCGTTTCCATCCTGACAGAAGGCTAAGTCTTTCGATAGCCTTTCCTGAAAGAAGCCTTCTGTCCAATCAAAGCCAGCAGGGCCAAAAAGGCCATCATCAAAAACGGGGCCTGGATGGAAAAAAGGTCAGAAATGAAGCCAAAAAGAAGGGAGAAAATGGCGCCTGAAATTATCTGTAAATTCGAGGCCAGACTGAAGGCCTGAGATTGATTTTCAGAGGGAACCTGCGAGCCAAGGCTGGCCTGCAGGGCGGGAAAAATAAGAAACAAGAAAAGACCAAATAGATAAAGGCTGAGCTGAGCCAGCCAGACTTCTGGCGCAAGACCCATCAGGGTCAGAGAAAAGGAAGAACCGGCGAGCCCGACCAGGGCTAATCTCTGGCGATTGAAAAGCCGGCAAAGACCGCCAAAAAGATAGGTAATTAAGGTTCCAAGACCGATCCAGACTGCCAGAATGACCCCGGTCTGACCCATGCTCACGCTAAAGCGATGGTGAAAGAGGGAAGGTGCATAATAAACCACCAGGCCCCAGCCGCCTCCTGCAAAAATTAATCCCGGAAGATAGGCCAGAACCCCTTTAAATGTCTCCTTCCAGGAGGAAAGAGTCAGAGCCTCCGGTTTCTCTTGAGGTAATTCGAGAGATCTAACCAGAAGATAACTTGCTAAACCAGTGAAGAAACAGAAGGCTGACCAGAAATAAAGAGGAGTTTTCCAGGAAAATTGCTGGGCCAGGGAACCAGCTGTCAGAAAGGCAATCAGGATGCCGATATTACCTGAACCACTCTGGATGCCCATGGCCAGATCCATCCCCCCGGTTTGATGGGTTTTAGAAACCAGGGACAGACCAAGGGTATGGTAAAAACTATCAAAGAGCCGGAAGAGAAGATAAATCACGAGAAAAGATAACCATGACTTGGCCTGAGAAAAAAGGAATAAAGTCGAGCTAATACCCAGGAAACTGGCGGCCAGAAAATGCTGATAGCGAGCTAAGGGAGACATCTGAACAATGATAATTTGAAAAATGAAAGTCGTCAGAAGGCCGAGATGGGACATAATGCCCATCTGACTGTAATTCTTCAGAATGAATCCCTGACTTAAAAGAATAGGAAAAATCATGGGCACAGCTACAGTGGCTCCATCATTAAAACCATGGAAAATAGCCGAGGAGGCAAGAATCCTGGTTCGACTCATAAGGGCTTTTTATAATTATAAATGCAAAGGCTGTCAACCAGGGAACACAAACATTTTTATTCCCAGCCAGCCCATCATAAATCACAGAATAGAGGTACTTTCCCCAGGATCTATCACCGCGGTCCTTCATTTAAGTCCTTCGAGCAAACCTTCTTAAAAAATTTTATCCTTTTCTAATCCTGAATTCAGTCCAGGATATTTTTTCTGACTGATTTGACAAGCTCCCGATTTTTCCTTTACGTTAGAGCTTCAAAAAGGAGGTGAGGAGAATGGTCAAGCTATCAAGAAGAGATTTTATGAAAGCTGGCCTGACCCTGGGGGCAACTGGTTTTTTCCTTAACAATCCTTTGCTTCCCCAGGGGCAGATGACCGGGAAAATGATTGTTATTGCTTCGAGCAATGGTCTTAAGGCCACAGAAAAAGCCATGGAGCTGCTGAAACAGGGTTATGATCCTTTAGATGCTGTCATCGCCGGAGTAAATATTGTGGAAGAGGATCCGGAAGATACTTCAGTCGGCTATGGTGGCTTACCCAATGAAGAAGGCGAAGTTGAACTTGACGCTTCAGTTATGCATGGACCATCCCATAATGCCGGGGCTGTGGCCGCGCTTCGAGGAATAAAAACTCCCTCCAGGGTAGCCAAGCTGGTTATGGAAAGATGCGATCACGCCCTGCTTGTCGGCGAAGGTGCCCTCAAATTTGCCAGAGCCCATGGCTTTAAAGAAGAAAACCTGCTGACAGACCGAGCCAGGGAAATCTGGCTTCGCTGGAAAGAAACTCTATCTGACCGGGACAACTGGTTTCCGCCTAAATCAGAGAAATTGCCAGCCGAAGTCAAAGCTTTTGTCGACGCCTACGGCACCATAAATTGCCTGGCTCTTGACAGCCAGGGCAATCTAGCCGGGGTAACCACAACCAGTGGCCTGGCCTTTAAGCTACCGGGAAGAGTGGGGGATTCACCTATTATTGGCGCCGGCCTTTATGTCGATAACGATATCGGGGCGGCTGGCTCCACCGGTCGAGGAGAAGCCAATATTCTTAATTGTGGCAGTTTTCAGGTCGTGAGTTTTATGGCCCAGGGTTATTCGCCTGAGGAAGCCTGTTTAAAGACCTTAGAAAGAATCGCTCAAAAAACAAAGCTTCAACCTCATCTTTTAGACAAGGATGGTTTACCCCGTTTTGGTCTCAATTTCTATGCAATTAATAAAAAAGGCGAGTTTGGTTCTGCCTCCATGTGGAGCGGTGCTTATTACGCTGTTCACGATGGTCGGGAAAACAAATTAAGAGAGGCAGCTTATCTTTTTAAAAGGAAAAAGTAAAAGCTGGCCAGCGATGACGCTTGAGGCAAAAACCACTTTCTTCAATTTTTAACAAATCAGCCTTAATTTATTCTTCAATGATAATAACTGTCCTACCTTCTTCACTGAGAACCTGGGCTAACCTGAAAGCTTGCTCCCGGTCTTTAGCTTTTATTCTCACTCTGAAGTAAGTTGCCTGTTCAGTCTTAAAAATAGTTATGAAGACATCCGGGTATTTTGGCTTGAGCTCAGTATAGAGCCTGCGGGCATTGGCTTCTGCAGCAAATGCTCCGACCTGGACGAAATAATCAGGCTTTTTGGTAGGTGGAGAAAGCTTTTTAATCACCTCAAGCCTGACAGGAATAACACCGGGTTCAATAGCCCCCAGAACCCGGGCAGCGGCATAGGAAAGATCAATAATCCGGCCCGGAACAAAAGGCCCCCGATCATTAATCCTGACGATGGTGGACTGGCCATTATTAAGATTGGTCACCATGACATAAGTTCCGAAGGGTAGGGTAGGATGGGCTGCGGTCATATCATTCATATCAAATATTTCCCGGCTTGAGGTGAGCCGGCCATGAAATTCAGGCCCGTACCAGGAGGCCAGGCCTTCCTGAATAAAGGGCTCGCCTTTTGGCTTGAAGGTAGCGCAGCTATTAAAAAAAAGAAGAAGTGAACCCAAAATAACAAAGAAAGAAGAACTTTTTGAAATTAATCTTGTGAATTTAAGCCACCAGCGGGAAAATTTATAAATCCATCTAGATGCCCTCATTTTAAAAAATGAAAATAATTTCTTATGATTTTAAAAAGGTCAGTAACCTTCTCCGGAGATAGCGAAAGGCCTGCAGGGGTTTGGAACAGAAGGTAAATAATTCTAAGTCTTCAGGGGAGATGAGACCAGCTTCCATCATGGCTTCAAAATTAATTATCCTTCGCCAGAACTCCTCACCATAGAGCAAAATAACAAGATCTTGACGATTGATTTTTCCGGTCTGAACTAGGGTTAAGGTTTCAAAAAGTTCATCCAGGGTGCCGAAACCGCCAGGAAAAGCGACAACAGCCCTGGCTTTATAGATTAACCAGAATTTGCGGGTAAAAAAATAGTGAAAGATAAAGGAAAGCTCAGGTGAAATATAAGGATTGGGAATCTGCTCATGAGGTAGGGAAATATTCATGCCAATTGATTTGCCCCCGGCTCGGGCTGCGCCGCGATTCGCTGCCTCCATAATTCCCGGGCCTCCGCCCGTGCAGATAACAAAATTTTTTCCTTTGGGTTTAAGCTTGATGGCCCATTTAGCCAGAAGATAGGCCAGCTCTTCAGCATCCCAGTAATATTTGGCCATTTCCGATTTCTCGAGCGGGTTGACTCTGGAAGAACCCAGGAAAAGAACCGTCGTGTGAACCTTGTATTTTTCAAGGCGATACCAGGGCTCAAGAATTTCACTTAAAATTCTGATAACCCGGGCCGGTTCAGAATGAAGGAATTCTAAATTTTCATAAGCTTTTTCAGGAAAATAGGGCTTTTCCGGTTTTTCTTCATACATAGTGCTCATTTTAGCCAATCCAGTCTAAAAGCTCAAGGAAAAAGCCCTGAAAGAACGACGACTTGTATAAGGACCTCATCGTTCTTTTGACACAAAAATGGAACTATGTTTAAATAAATTGAGGTTTAAGGTGAAACCCTCTTTATTTAATCTCCTCAGGTCTGGTGAGTACTTTGGTCGCCTCATTGGTATCGGACTGACCACAGAAAAGAATATATTTCTTCTTTATGGAGTTACGGGCCGTTCACCGGCCAGTCGAGCTCGCCGTCTGGTGCGCCGAAAAGAAGGCATTTTTACTGAACCTTTAGCTGAAATAGCTCTGGATCACGGGCAAAAAGAGTTGCTGATCTATCCAGCGATATTATTTAATCAGGGAGTAGCTCTGAGTAACGGTCAACAGACAAAGGATATCGCCGAAAAATTAGCCCCGGGAAGAGACAATCCTGAAACCATCCTTAAAGAAGCTCTGGCCAACTGGAGTTATGAGCCAGATGCGCCCATCTTTACTCCCAGAATAAATGCCTGCCTTGTCCCCGGAGGTCCTCTGGCCATGGCCATTATAAGGCGAGGGGAGAATGGTCAGAGCCTTCATGAATATTACTCCCTTCATCTAAATCCGGGAGAAGGTTATCTGCTGGCCACTTATCAGGGCCCAAATCTTCAGCTACCACCTTCTTTCTCCGGTCCACCCTTGAATTTTATGACTTCAAAATTAAAGGCACAGGAAATCCTGGCTGAATTCTACGAAGCTTTAGCCCCGTCTGAGGGAAAAGATGATTTTAGAGTTGCAGCCGCTTCGGTTACTTTGAGCTGGCCTTGCCTGGAAGTACTGGAAATAGAAATCATCAATCGTTATTAAAATCAGGAGGCAATTTGAAATGACTTCGAAACCGCTTTCTGAAGCTCGACGACAGTATTCAACTAAAGTCAAAGAAGAATTCCCGGATGTCTTGATGGTAGGCGAGACGAAATTTATCAAAAAAATCTCAATGCGTTATGGGGAAAATCCAGGCTATCCAGCCGCCTTTTATGTTGAAGCTGAGGCCTCCGGTCCCAACATGGCGACAATGGAAGTGCTTCAGGAAGGAACCAGGGGGCTGAGCTATATCAATGTGGCTGATATGGACCTTGGCCAGCGCCTGGTTCTCAAGCTCAGCTCTATTTATCCCGGTGAGGCCATTGCTGTCCTGATAAAGCACGAAATGCCCAGTGGCGTGGCCAGAGCAAAAACAGGACTGGAAGCTTTCATCCGAGCCTGGGGATGTGATCCTCTGTCTAATTTTGGCAGCGTCAATGTTTTTAATTTCGAAGTGAAGGAAGAACTGGCTTCTCTGCTCATTGAATCATCTCGCAATATTGAAGTCGTTTACGCCCCTGCTTTTACCCCGGAAGCTCTGACCATTCTGGCTAACCGGAAAACCCTCCGTGTCTGCCGCATGGCTCCCATGGATGAGCCAGCCAGGGACAACGGTCTTGAATTCAAGCGGGTGGCTGGTGGTCTTCTTGTTCAAAAGAGATTTGAGTCTAAAATAACTAGCCCCGAATCCGTGGATGTTGTTTCCAGAAGAAAGCCCACTCAGGATGAGCTGGAAGCAGCTATCTTTAACTGGATTGTAGCCTCTTTTACCCGCTCGAACGCTGTTGTTATTGGCCAGAAGGATAAAGTTCACGGGATTGGCTCAGGCCAGAGATCAAGGATTGATGCTGCGGAGAACGCCATACGTCTTTCTAAAAGAGGTTACGGCCCGGAGAATTGCGTCCTGGCTTCAGATGCTTTTATGCCCTTTACGGATGTGGTGGAACTGGCCGCTTCGAGTGGTCTGACGGCCATTATTGCCCCTCTGGGCTCTATTCGCGACGAGGAAGTTATTCGACGGGCAGATGAGCTTAATCTGGCTTTTATGGTCACCCGCCGACCAGGCGAAATTGATTCTGAAAGAGCCTTTCTTCATCGTTAAAAATCAGGGGGATAGAATGAGCTTAAAAGAATATCGGGCTAAAAGAAATTTTTCCCGAACCCCTGAGCCAAAGGGAAAAGAAAAATTGAGTCAGCATGAGCATGATTTAGTCTATGTCATTCAAAAGCATCAGGCCACTCATCTTCATTATGACCTCCGCCTGGAGGAGGAAGGAGTTCTCAAGAGCTGGGCTATTCCCAAGGAGCCTCCTCTGGCTCCCGGGATCAAGCGTCTGGCTGTAGAAACCGAAGACCACCCCTTAGGTTATGAAGATTTTGAAGGGGTGATTCCAGAGGGTGAATATGGGGCCGGAACAGTCGAAATCTGGGACAAGGGAAGCTATCTTCCCCTGGAGGTTTCTCCTGGGAAAAAAATAATCGAAATCAGGGGCAAGAAGCTTAAGGGAAAGTATGCGTTAATTAGAATAAAAACAAAAGATGGAGGCGAAAAAAATTGGCTTTTTTTCAAGGTCTCTGAAGAGAAGCCGACACCTTCAAAACCTCAAAAAAAATCAAAAAAGTAAATTCATTCAAAGGTCTTGTTTTTCTTTCCGTAAAAACCCGGCCGAAGCTTCAGGTGAAATAGGGTTGATATAAAAACCTGTACCCCATTCAAAGCCAGCTACCCGGCTCAAAACAGGAATAATTTCAAAATGCCAGTGATAATATTCGGCCAGGCCATCAGGACAATCCCGGGTTGAAGTCGGGTTCGGGCCCTGATGGATATAAAAATTATAAGGCGGATCAGACAGAACTTTCTTAAGCCGGCCAAGAAGAAATTTAATTGTGCGCGCCAGACTCTTAATTTCATTTTCTTTTATCCCGGAAAACCAGGCTGAATGACGGAGCGGATAAAGGCGCAATTCAAAGGGAAAGCGAGGAGCAAAGGGAGTCACAACACAAAAATGTTCATTCTGATAAACCACCCTTTCGCCTTTTTTAAGTTCCTCTTCAATCAGATGACAGAAGATGCATCTTCCAAATTTTTCCTTTAGTTCCTTGGAGCTTCTGAGCTCTTCCTGGATTCTTTTGGGAACAATTGGTGTGGCTATGAGCTGAGAATGGGGATGAGCCAGGGAAGCCCCGGCTTCAGGACCTTTATTTTTAAAAAGATGAATGTATCTATACTGCTTTTCTACCTGAATCTCAGTTATCCGCTGGCGATAAGTCTCGAGAATTTTTTCTAGATGGGCTAAGGAAAGGTCAGCCATTTCTCGCTGGTGATCCGGACTTTCAATGATGACTTCATGAACGCCGATTCCTTCCATCCAGAAAAAAAGATTATTTTCGCTTCGATTTAAAGCCGGAGCATCACCCCGGACGAGAGCCGGGAATTTATTAGGCACAACTCTTACCAGCCAGCCCGGTTGATCGGGCAGAGTTCCTCTCTTTCTGATGGCGAAAACTTCAGGCGGGGTTTTGTTCTCGTTTCCTGGACAGAAGGGACAAAACTTGCCGGTTTCCACCTTTCTAGTTTCAGTTTTTGGCCGGAAATCGTCCGGCCTTCGGCTTCTTTCAGCCGCAATAATAACCCATCGACCACCAATAATATCTTTTCTTAGTTCGGACATCTCTTTATCCTATAAGTTCCTTAATCTTGGCCTTCAGTTCATCCAGAGAAGTGGATTTAATCAGATAGGCCTCAGCTGCCCATGTCATAAAATCATGGCGATAGCTCTGGTAGGCTGTATTGATAATTACCGGTATATCCCTTTTAATCGCCATGATGTCAGCTATCAGCTCCAATCCATCCTTGACCGGCATCCTGATATCGGTAATGATAAGGTCGAAGTTGCGTTTTTTAATTAGCTCAATGGCTCGAAGCGAGTCAGTTGTAGCCACGACTTCATAACCTTCCTTCCTCAATTCCTCCCGGTAAAGCAAACATAAATTTTTTTCATCCTCGACCACCAGGATTCTTTTTTTCTTTTTCATGTTTAGCCTGCCTTGAAATAAAGTTTAATGGTTGTTCCCTGGCCCTCCTGGCTTTCCACTCTGATAAAGCCACCACTGGCTTCCATAAATCTCTTAACGTAGGCCAGGCCTAAACCCAGCCCCCTTTCTTTCGTTGAGGTGAAAGCCTCGAAGATTCTATCTTTTAAAATCTCAGGAATACCCGGGCCATTATCCTCAACGGAAATGACAATCCACTCCTCATCTTCCCGGAAGGCTCTAAGCCTGACGAGGCCTCTGTCTTTTAAAGCCTCCAGGGAATTCTCAACTAAATTTCGCAGGGCTTCGCCGAGATAAACCGGGTCGGATAAAACATGCCTGAGCCCCGGTTCAACTTCAGTTTCCAGATTTATCCGAGTCGATTTGATTAAAGGTTTAACTGTTTCCACCGTGATTTTAAAAATTTCTCTTAGGTTAACCGGCACCTTCTCCTTGATTTCAATCCGGAAAAATCTTGTCAGACGATTCATTATTTGTTCCAGCCGGGCAATTTCATCTTTAATAATTCTGAGATTTCTCATCTTCTTTTTCTCATCGAGGTCCGGTGAAAGGAGCTGGTCCACAAAACCACCTATAATGACCAAAGGATTTCTCAGCTGGTGAGTGACGAACATGGCCATTTCCCCGAGGGCGGCCTGCTTCTTCATTTCGACGATTCTTTGCTGAAGTTTGGTTACATAAATGTAATTACCAGCTGTTAGGCCACAGAGACTGGCCAGCTCTATATCCTGAGCTTTTATCGGCTGACGGGTAATGGCGTTATCCAGAATAATTTCGCCGAAAATATCATCGGGGGAGAGAAGGGGAATGCAGAGAAATTCATCAACGTTGATCAGTTCGAGAAAACGGGGATCAACCAGCGGCTCATTAAAGGCATCCCGGACATGGATTATTTCTCTTGAAGAAGCGGCCAGAGCTGGCAAAGAAGGTTGCGGCGAATGAAGGGGAAAACTCACCTGCTTTATTTTTTGAACCAGGGGGTTGTTCTCGTCCAGGAGGAGCTTTCTATTATAATCAATAATCTCAGCATACCCGATTTCATGAGTGGAAAGAATTTGCCACAAAGAAGCAGCCTCTTCGGGAGAGGCCGGTCCCAGCCAGAATTCGCCTCTTAATTTATCCTCATCGACCAGAAAAAGCATAGCTCGATTGAAGCCAAGTCCGGAACCGGCAGTGAGAGCTGTTAAAATAACCATCAAATTATCTTTGAGGGTAAAGGGTTGAAAAAAGCTCTGAGCTAAAATAGAAAAAATTTGCAATTCCTTGGAGCCACTTTGAAGAAATTGATGGCGGAAGGGATGATATCTTTCAATCAATGATCTTCAGTCCAAGATTAAATTTTGCTAAAAAATGTCTCATAATGAATGTCTCCATTAATTGACCCTTTTCTTATCTCAGCTCTCAATCCAATTTTAACCAAAATGCATTTCCAGCTAAATAATTTCATTCTCTCCGACGGCAATTTCTCTGAAGAGTCCATCCTCTTTTTCCCATCCAGCCAGAAGTTTCTCTTCTTCCGGGCTTAAGCAGCGAGTTCGATTTATCCAGGAAATCAGGGTTCTAGCCCTTTGATAATGTTCAGAAGCTCGATTTTCAGCATAATCCCGGGCTGTCCAGGTGGAAATCAGAAATGGCCAGTCCGAACTTTCCAGAAGAAATTTTTCCCTGAGAAGCTGTCGCCAGAGACGGCGTTTTTTCTCCAGCAACTGCTTCGGCAACCGGGCAATTTCATCTTCCAGCCAGTAAATTTTTTCCCAGATCCAGGCTGTATCTTCATTCAACCAGATCCAGTGAAAGCCACCCGAACCCCAGGAGCCTTCAGGGAGTTTGACTGCCAGGTGTGGTTTAAGCCTTTCCAGACAGCTGCTGGCCTTTACGGGCTTAACTGGACTGCGGTTGAGCTTTTTTAACACCTTGTAAAGCCACTCGGGGCCTTCAAACCACCAGTGGCCGAAAAGTTCAGTATCATAAAAAGAGGCCACCACCCCTTCTTCCGCCTCTTTCAGGATCTCATGGAGAAGGCTAACGAAATGATGGGCGTGGATTTCGAGTCTTTCTTCCACTTTTTCAGGCTGATAAATTAATTTTTCGCCTAGATCAAGTTGGCTGGCTGTAACCCGCCAGTAGCGGAGTCCCCCGGGAAAATGCTTTTTATGAAATTCGAGATACCAGCCATCACCAGGATAGCCGGAAGAGCTGCTCCAGACCTGCTGACCTGTCCGCTCATCCCGGACAAAGAAGGCCAGGCCGGAGGGCTCAGATAAATAGGGCCAGTAAGGAGAAAGGTCTCTCCTTTCTTCTTCGCTGATTCCCTTTATTGACTTTACCCAGAGTCTTTTCAGGGCTGGAAAGCGCTCGAAATAAACACCTCTGACCTCGCTACCCCGAAGCAACGGTAAATCAACGAAAAAGTAAGCCAGGCCTGTCTCCCGGAGCAGTTCATCAATGGCTGGCCGCCAGACCGGGGGAGCTTTGCCCACCGGTCTCTTCCAGAAATAGGCTGGTCTGTAAGCACATTCGGGCAGCCAGAAGCCAGCGGGTTTGCGGCCAAAATTTTTTTCATAGATGAATTTTCCCTGTCTCAGCTGAAGGCGGAGGCTTTCATCGTGACTGAGAAGCGGCAGATAGGCATGGGTGGCTGCTGAGGTTAAAATTTCAATCAAGCCTTCATCCTGGAGGCGGCGAAATCCCCTCAGAATATCCTCCTGCCAGCGATGGGTAAAATCCTCCTCCATCCCTTCATACCAGGCGCGCCAGAAATCAGCCAGCCGGGAAAGTTCCTTCTGACCTGATTTTTCAAAATAAAGCCTGTCCTTTTCGGCCACATCCTTTTTCAGCTTCAGGTATCTCCTGAAACCCCTGAGAAAAGCTTGACTTTTCAGTTGTTCCATAAGAACCGGAGTAAGGGAAATATTAATGTCAGGCGAAAAGCCTTCCTGGCTGAGTCGATCCAGAACCCGGAGCAAGGGCAGATAGCTTTCAGCCGCGGCTTCATAGAGCCAGTCCGTTCCATGTGGCCAGGTACCGTGCCCAACAACATAGGGAATATGGCTATGAAGAACGAGACAGAAAAATTTATGGCTCATCTTTAAAATTTAAAAAGATTGAAAAAATGAATTTTTCTCCGGGCTTAAGCTGAAGCGGCCAGAGAGCCACCAAGTTAACACCCTGATAGATTATCTCAAAACCTTCTTCTGATTGGGAGAGAGTTTCGAGCGGCATAGTCCAGAATTGAGGCTCAGGTTGAAATTCAAGGTCAAGCCTTTCTTTTAAAAGAAAAATCCTGTTCTTTTTGATGGTCCACTCTTCCGGTAAAAGATATAAATTCCATTCCTGAGCAAAAAGACAATCAAGGACGGCCTCATCTTCATTCGTAATTTCATATTCAATAAACAGTCTTTGACCTTCAGGCCTGATGAGCTTTTCAATTTTAATCTGATTATCTTTTCCCCGCAAATGAACCTTTCCCTTTCTCTTTAAATGAAGGACACCTTCCTGAAGCTCAAAATCGTATTCAGCCTGGATAAAATCTCCAGCCTCCTCGATGTTCCTCTGTCTCCAGTCTTCCAAGGCAGTTTCGAGCGAAAAGAAATGGTCAAGGAGGGAAGAGCGGGGATAACCATCATAACGGAGATAAAATTCATAATTTTCAGGGAGCTTCCGCCCTAACTCGTGAATACTTTTTCCCTCGCTGCCCTCAGATGAATAATGATGATAAGCTTCGGGCCATCTGGAAAGAATATTGCTCAAATTTCTGGAAAGAGGATAATAATCGAGTTCCACGAGGCTTCCGCCAGAGTCAGGTTTAAAAAGAAGACTTAAATGTTGATGGCGCAGAAAAATTTCCGGCCGGCCATCAAAGTCATAATCAACAATGTCCCAGCCTGATTTAAGGCCAGCCCTTTTTTCAGCCTCGAGAAGATGAAAATAAACAGCCTGGCGAAGGTGGGGCAGATAGAGGCCACCGAAGATTCCATGCCAGTAGGCATCATTGCACTGACTTTGATAAAGATTTTTGAGAATTTCTGGCTCCTCCAATGCCTGTTCTTTGATCCATTTTGAAAGGAGAAGCATCCTTTTATGAAGATGATTGCTTTCCGGATATTTGAGGAAGAATTCCCGGAAATAGCCACCCCTTAACAGGCGTCTGAATTCAGGAGAAAGGGATGATTTAAGTTCCCGCAACTTTTTAAATTGATTTAAGGGCAGAATCCATTCCATCATTTCCTCATAGGAAGCTGGAGGCAAATAGGCCAGATTCAATCGGGGTTGGGCAGAGAGAAATTCATTGAAGGTCATCATTTTAACCTTTGAAGTCCGGAGATAGTGGAGAAAATTTTCCAGCCAGCCTGACTCATAGACCCAGCCCTTTGTTCCAGGCCAGAGACCAAACTTTTCACCATCATCGCCCAGAATGGCCAAGCCACCGCAAGTTGCTATTTCCTGAAAATAAAGGTCAATTTCCTGGATGGAGCGAAAGGGAATAAGATATCTTAATTTTTTATCAATGGGAAAAATTACCAGAGCGCAGCCCTGATCTTCCGTCAGAAAGGGACGACGGGGCTGATTCAGGCCGGCATAATGAAAATGTTCCTCATCGAGCAGAGTATATTTATAGCCTGCCTCGGCCAGAGTCTTCGCCAGCTGTGGTTCCCAGACTCTTTCGGCCAGCCAGGCCCCCTGAGGTCTGACCCCGAATCTTCTTTCGAGATAATCAGCCATCAGGAGGAGCTGTCCCTGCCGGTCCCATTCAGGAATTATGGCGAGAATGGGTTCATAAAAGGCTCCGCCGAGAAGCTCAAGCTGGTTTCTTTCGACCATAAGCCCGATTAAATTCATCACCTCGGGGTGTTCAGTCTCCATATATTCCCAGAGAGGACCGGAAAAATGGAGAGCGAATTTAATTTCAGGATAAAGGGCCATTTTTTTTAAAAAAGGAAAATAGCAGTCTGCGAAGGCTTTCTCCAGAACTGAGTGAAAGTTTCCTACGGGCTGATGATTATGAACAGCAAAAAGAAAAATTACTTCAGGCATCAGCATTTTCTCCAGGGTATTTTTTTCTGGCCGCCTCAAGATAGCTTTCAAAGAGAAGTTCAAATTCTTCTACACCTGGCTCACCAAACCACCAGAACCAGTCTGAGCCCTCTGCGACCAAAAGAGCCTGGTTCGGGCCAGTCACTTCCCTGACTCTGGCCAATTTTTCCCAGGCCAGATTTTTGGCGGGATGGCCAACCCAGCGGGAAAAATTGCCCAGCCAGGTTCCAGGCACAAGTTCTATTTCCCGGGGCTCAGGCATGATTTCTAAATAGTCGCTCAGACAAATGGGTTCAACTCCGGGCATCTTTTTTAATCGTGAATATAATTCTCTCAAAAAATGAATTCCATTGTCGCTATAACCGGCCCATGGATTTTCACCATCAAGGGCCACAACGAGAAGACTGCGATCATCAAGGGAGTTCAGTCTCAGGCGAAGTTTCTCCTGAAAATGGTCCAAAGCTGCTCTGGCCTCCCAGCGCTGGTACTCAAAACTTATCAGGTCAGAAAGTTCACGGTCGCGAAAGAAAAGGGTTAAGCCTTGGCAGCTCCAAGGCCGGCCGAGGAGCTTGAAATCTGGCCTCACCTGAAGACTTTTCCAGAGAATATTTTCATCAGTTACTGCATAGAAAAAATTGGCGCGCGCAATCATTCCGGCTACTTCTGAGCTCAAGCCGCCTTCAGAAGGCCAGAAACCGGAAGCTTTAACTTGAAAAGTTTTTTCAAAATAGTTACGACCCAGTTCAATTTGAAGCCAGGCATCTTCAGGATAATGGAAGGGAAGGGAAGGCATGATGGGTTCTCCGGCCACATTAAGGTCAACAAGAAGCGGCAACAGGGGATGATAGTAGGCCGAGGTGGTTAGCTCAATTTGATGACGGTGATAAAGCCGGCGATAAAGGGGAATAACTTCGGCCCAGACTGCCCGCTGTTTTTCTAGAAGAGCCTCTTTATCTTTTATCCTTTCAAGCGTGGAGCTGAAAAGAGGGGAAAAAAGGGAAAGAAGAACCTGTCGCTGCAGATCTTCATTATTATCAACTTTTTCTCCGGCAGGAAGGAAGCAGCGAAGCAGGGCGATTTCTTTGGGAGAAAGCTTTTCTGGTTCTTTTTTAAGAGCCGTCTCCAGAGGATCTTCAGCTTCTCCCTGAACATAGGCTTCAATCTGTTCAAGCAAAGAGGGAACAAGATTAAAAACGCAGGGGAAGGCCTGTTCTTCAGCTAGAACTGCCATTTGATAATAATTTCTGGTTAAATGATAATTGACGTGTGGCAGAAGATAAAGACCGGATTCAGGATGCCGGTAAATGGGCTGATGATGATGCCATAAAATTGAGAAATACATCCTTGAATCATAGAGAAGGAGGCTTTTTCTGTCAAGCGCCCTCAATTATTTAATAGGTTGGCGAAGTAAGGCCTAATTAAATTATGTAAAATATTAACCAGATCCAACGCAGGATGGATAATATGCCTGGAGTGGATATCAGGATAAAAAAGAGCTGGTGTATTTTGATTGTGAATTGTAATATTCTTGGAATCAAGATGTGAAGAGGAAAGGGGTCACTTAAGGTCTCTTCGCCTGAATTACGCAAAATGTTACCGAAACAGGGGCTAATACGGGAATTAAATAATCCGGGTATCAAATAAAATATTAAGGAAGCGGGACGAATCCGGCCCTTTTAACAAAAAAATTAATTTCAAGTTTTGATGTCTTTTCAGGATTGTTTTTTATAAGGTGAATTTATTTTTTGAGATAAGAGAGAAGTTGTCTGGCTGTTTCGATGCGGGGATCGCCTGCTTGAGCCAGTTTCAGAAAGGTTTCTAGACTGGCTATAGCTTCATTAACCCGATTGAGGCTGATGAAAATTGTTCCCAACTGGTAATAGGCTTCAGCATAATCTTTATTGAGCTGAAGAACCTTCTCGAAAGCTTCAACTGCTTTTTCGAGCTCCCCAAGGTTGAGCCAGCAAATTCCCAGATTGTAGAAGGCATCCATATCTTCCGGATTTATAAGAACTGCCTTTGCGTAATAATGACGCGCCTCTTCAAAATTCCCATCCCTGGCCAGGCTTTCTCCCAGTTCTTTATTAGCACTGAAACTTTCAGGATTAAGAGATTGGGCCTGACGGAAGGCCTTAAGGGCCTCTTCTTTCTGGCCCATTTTTTTATAGCTCAGTCCAAGATTAAAATAATAGGCCCATTGCTGCGGATTTAGTTTGAGCGCCCCCTGATAAGCAGCCACGGCCTCGGCATATTTTTGTTCAGAATAAAATTTATTCCCCTGGAGGAACAGGCGGTCAGCTTCAGAAAGATTCCTTTCAGCCATTTCCTGAGCTTTTTCCAGACGGACTTCAACTTTTGTCACTTCAGCAATGCTCACCTTAACTTCAAAAGATTTGGAACTGAAGCCTCCTTTTCTCACCTCAACCAGATAGAAACCGGGTCTGAGTCCAATCTGAACAAAGTGGCCCTGTTTATCTGTGGTCAGGCGATAATTGATGGAGGTGGACATTTGAGAAACAATGATGACCTCAGCTTTTTCCAGGGGATTACCGGCTGAATCCAAAACTACCCCTTCTATTTTCCCCTGATATTGACCGAAAAGAGAGGCCGATAAAAGAGCCAGCCAGATGAGTGCAGCCACCAGAAAAAAGTAATTTCTATTTTTACTCAAACCCTCTTTTTTCAATTCCCTCACCTCTTTTCACGTTTTAAAAATTTTTTATATAATTACCTTTACCCACCTCCCCTATAATCAGCCTCTAAACAATCATAACTTCAAAGAACTGATTTATCAAGAAGAGCCGAATTTCCTTTTCCTTCTATTTTATTCTGGCTTTAATGATTTCTTCTAATTTCCTGGCCTGAGGCTGATCGGGCTCAAGCTTCAGGGACTTTTCAATCATCAGCAGAGCTTTTGCGGGCAGATCCAGTTTAAGATAGCATTCGGCGGCCAGATTTAACAGGGAGAGCTCGGTTCCCTCCTGGAGCAGTTTTTCCAGATAAGCTACGGCTTCTGCCCATTTCTCAAGATAAAAGAAATCAAGAGCCAGGACCTTCCCGGCCTCTCGATTTTGACTTGCTTCATATAAGGGCCGAAGTATCTGAACTGATTCCGCGTATTTTTTTAAGGCAAAAAGGGATTTGCCCATTAGCAGCCGGGTTTCAGGGTCATCTTTAAGGCCTAGAATTTTCTGACCAAGCCTTAAGGCTTCTTCATATTGACCTGAAAGAAAATACTGGGAGGCCAGAATCTGGAGGCTTTCAGAAGCGGGAAAAGCAGGATGAAGACGGGACATAACCCGGGGAATGGGTGGATAAGGTCGATCGAGGAGAATTATTTTTTCCCGCCGGCTGGCTATTTTCTGGCGATTCTCATCCAGCCAAGAAACTTCAAGGAAGTAATAATCGGGCTTTAAACCATCAAGGGGGAAAAAACCAGTATCGAGAATAGGTTCTTTGAGCTCAAAGTCAGTAATTTCCCTTTCCCAGCTTCGGGCCACACTTTCATCACTGGCTCTTTTGATACTTATTAATAGCCAGCTCAGCTGAGTCTTCTGGCCAAAGGCTGGCCAGAGCTGGATGGCCAGACCAATCTTAGCGCCGGCGGGAATTTCCGACCGGGCGTTAAGCCGATAGAGCCATTGTTCGAAGGCGAAGGCCTGAAGCAGAGATTGCTGCGATTGGGGTCGTTCCTCTCGGGCATAATAGATCAAAGGCTGACTCAGGCCGGGCTTGTCCTTTACATCCGGGACCTCAACTTCTAAGGAAGCAGAAGTAAATTCCTTGATAGTCTTATTTTTCAGGAGAAAGTGGACTCTGTACTGACCGGGGATAAGAGGGAAGAGGTCCTGAAAGGAAAAGATTCTTTTCCCCTGAGATTCAAATTCCTCCCGGGTTAAACGAATCGGAATTTCTTCGCTTTTTTCCCAGATAACATGCTTTTTTTTATCTTCAATTTTTATAAATATCTCATAAATAGCCGTGGCCTGGCCATTTTCTTCCGAAAAACTCATGACCTCTGGTTCACAGGCCCAATGAAGGAAAGCCTGCCCCTGATGAAAGAAGACCATAGCCCGAAAATTATTTTCTATGTAGCGATCAGCATAATCCACTTCTACCCATCCCTGATAATCGAGAAAATGGCGCGCATAGGCTTCATTGAACTTCTTTTCAGCAAGAGAGCGAAGGGAGGCCAGAAGGGTTTCGGAAGAAAGAGAAGTGGCTGAGGAAAGCTGTGCACCTGGAATAAAGCTGAGGGATGCGGCCGCCAGTTCAGAAGAAATCTTGCGGATAAAATTATAGGCAGCCTCCCGGTTAAAGGGCTGACGGTCCAGAGAAGGGATAAGCAACTTTTCCGGGCCCTCAATGCCAGGATAATAGAGGCGGAAATCACCCTGCCCCTGAGGCTGGTAAAAAATTAAGTAGAAATAAGGGGGAAGGCCAGATTTCTCATCTCCCCGGTAAAACCAGAGTTCAAGAGGCCAGAGCCCGGAATGGGTGGTAAAAAGCTGTCTTTCAAGGGGAGGTCCAAGCACAAGATAATAATAGCCCCTTTCGGTGAGGCTTCCCCTGACCGAAGAGCCGGGACTAAAAAGGCGATCGGCCTCTTCAACTCTGGCCATATATTCCTGATAAAACTCATTTTCCCGGGTATCAGGCCGGGGATCTCTCTGCTTCCAGAAAAAGGCTATAAATTTATCCCTTTCCTGGTCTGTCCTCAGCTGAAGGAAAACTTCCCTTTCGAGGGAAGTAATAATGGGCTTGACCAGGGCAAGCCACTCCTCATATTTAGGGGGGAGGGTAGAGCCAGAACCTGAGAAAAAGCAGAGAATCAAGCCCGCCAGAAGGAAAATTACCTTTCTTTCGTTCATAAAAATTCTGACTCTTAAAAAAATAATTCGTAGAATTAAGTTATCATAATCAAGGCATCTTTACAATCTTCAGGAGTTAAACTAAATTAAATTATGAATAAAGAGGTTAAAATTCAAAAAATTGAATTTAAATTCAATATTTTGAATTTTTCTGGCCAAGGGAGCCTTCATGGCACCTTTTATCAGGCAGATTTGATTTCTAAATCTGGCACAAATTTTGCTAAATAAAAATGAAGGGAGGTGAGAGCAAGGAAAAAAGAAGAGAAAACAAAAATTTGGACATGGAGGCAATGTAAATTAAATTGAAAGGAGGAATAAATGCTTAGAAAAAAAATGTTGATTCTCCTCTGTTTAATCGTATTTATTGCCTCTCTTGGATTTAGCCAATCAAGAGAAACAGGTGCTATTGAAGGCACAGTCAAGGACGAGCAGGGTAATCCCTTACCCGGAGTGACGGTCACTATTTCCAGCCCCAGCCTGATGGGCGTTCGGACCTTTATTACTGACGCCGAAGGAAAATTCAGATTTCTGGCGCTTCCTCCGGGTATATATTCAGTTAAGGCAGAACTTCAGGGATTTGTCACTGTGGTCAGGGAAAATATCAGGTTAACCACGACGGTACGCCTGACAGTTGACCTGGTTATGAAGCCGGCAGCCATCGCTGAAGAAGTCACTGTCCTGGCCAAGGCGCCAACAATTGACGTTAAATCAACAGAAACAGCTTCTGTCACCCTGGCCAATGAAGTTCTCCGGAATATTCCCTATAGCCAGTTCACCATAGATATCGTTAACCTGGCTCCAGGAGTCGTCAGCAATGTCGCCTATGGTTCCTCAGCCGGGACTGGAATTGCCTGGTCTGTGGATGGCGTCAATGTTTCTGACCCTGATGCCGGCACAGCCTGGGTCTTCCTCGACCACAATATCATCGAGGAAGCTAAAATTATGGGCATTGGACTGCCTGCTGAATATGGCAACTTCACTGGCGTCATTTTTAACCTGGTAACAAAATCGGGCGGAAATAACCTCTCAGGCCATATCGAGGGTATCTTCCAGGGAAAGAAGGATGATTGGCCCAAGAACTTCTGGCAGCAGGACAATAACAAAAAATATCTTAATGATTTTCCGACTTTAACCTCGCCTCTCTACCGTTTAATTGACGTAAATGCCCATCTTGGAGGTCCCATAAGAAAAGATAAGCTCTGGTATTATGTGGGCACTCAGTTTCAGCAGTTTGGTGACTGGGTCACCGGCTTTCCCGAACCCCGGCAATATAATCAGCCCCGCCTTTTCACCAAATTCAACTCCCAGATTGATCCTACTCTGAGCCTGATTTTCTCCTTAGAAATCGATACATATGATGGCAAGAATCGCGGGGCAGCGGCCAATGTCGCTCCGGAGGCCTGTGTCAACCAGAAATCGCCTGAGATTGTGGCTAACTTCAGTCTGACCAAGATACTCAGCCCGAAAACCTTCTATGATATTAAGGCTGCCTATTTCTGGGGCTATTATTATCTTGACCCCGAGGTTGGCCATGACAAACCCTATTATTTCAGCCTGGATGAGAACTTCCGATATAGCAGCGCTGGTTATTATTACTATGCTGACCGGACAAGATTTCAGGGAAATGCTAGCTTAACCCATTATGCCGAAGATTTCATCAAGGGAGACCATGATTTCAAATTTGGCGTTGAAATTGAGCGCTCCACGGTAAGAAATAGATATGGCTATACCGGTCCCAATCATATGAGGTACTTTGGCTATGGCAATCCAACCAAAGGTTGGGAGCACTATCTGGCCTATCAATATGAAGGCTATGACACCTATACCCGCTACACCCGTTTTGAAGCCTTTGCCCAGGATTCCTGGTCAATTACTCCTCGCCTGAATATCAGCGCTGGCCTGCGTTTCACCCAGAACTGGGGAACAATTAAGAATGTTGAAGGAATTGTTTATAATACCAGGCGGATCGCTCCCCGCATTGGTTTTACTTTTGACGTCTTTGGTGACCGAACCACTGTTCTTAAAGCTCATTATGGCCAGTTTACTGAGGGCATGTTTGCTGCCTATCATGACCGTCTGAATCCGGCTTCGGCCTACAAGGATTACATTGGTTATTACTGGGACGGCAAGAAGTGGGTTGAATTTATGCGGCTCAAGCATGAGGAACTCTATTCGATAGCTGAGGGCATCAAGCATCCTTACATGCAACAGTATACTGTAAGTCTGGAAAGAGAACTCTTTACTGATGCCTCCTTTTCCATCGCCTATATTTACCGCGAATGGAAAAACATTATTGGTCGATACGACACCAAAGCTAACTATCGAACTGTACCCATTTTCGTTGGCTATCACGTCAATAAGACCTTTAATATTTATGAGCTGACGACAGGAGACGCTCATGCCTATGTTCTTGATAATATCAAGAAAGGCCATCCCTGGGTAATGCTGGATCCTTATCGAAAATACCGTGGCGTAGAATTTCTTTTCAATAAGCGCTTCTCCCATCGCTGGCAGCTTCTGCTGAGTTATGTTTATTCTAAAGCCTGGGGAACCATTGATAACGGTCATGCTGATGATATTGGCTGGAGTGATCGAGACGGTCTGCATACGGGAGATCCCAATTTCTGGATCAATGATGAAGGCAACCTGACCTATGACCCAACTCATATGCTGAAAATCCAGGGAACATATATCCTACCACTCGATATCAGCTTCAGCGCTTACTTCCAGGCCATTACCGGCAATGCCTGGACAACACGCTACCGGACCAAGAGACTGGCCCAGGGTAGGGTAACTTTCTTTGCCGAAGAAAGAGGTAAATATCATTATCCCATGCAGAAGATTCTTGACCTCAGGCTGGAAAAGATATTCCGGTTCAAAGAAAAGTATCGTTTCGGCATAATTCTCGATGTTTTCAATGTCTTCAATGCTAATACCGTCACCAGCTGGGGTACGAGAATTGGCTATGACTGGTATCCGGATAAATGGCCTTCGACTGAAGGTCATCAGCTTTATAGCATTGTCCGGCCCAGACAGTTCAGGCTCGGTCTGCGGCTGATGTTCTAAGAAGAAAAGATCTGGGAGGGAGGCTAAGCCTCCCTCCCGGAATTATCTTCCTCCTAAATTTAGTTGAGAAGATTAATTTATCTGTTAAAATTAAAATTTAAAAATTTAATTACTGCTATTCCCTTTTTATAGATAAAAATAGGATTTCTTGATGAGCCTTTTAGCTGAATCGTCTTAGGTGGTTTATGGTTCATGAGGCTAATTAAATGAATATAAAATTTGAGATCGACCCAAGAGACTTTCTTCTAAAAATCATTATTTAAAGGCTATTCTATATCCCTTCTGGCGGCTTTAATTCTCCAAGTTTACCCACATAGAATCCACAAAAACATTATTTATTAATTCTTTCAGAGCAAATTAAATATCAGCAAAATAAGCATCCTAATAATTTTTATTAAAATTCGGCTGAAAGGTGAACTTTTCGGCCACCAGGGCTCGAAAATTCCAGGCAGATTTTTGTCTTAAGAAAATTCAGTCTCTAAAAATATGCTCTCAATAATTAAAAACAGGCAATTAATAAAATTAAAGTTGGCAAAAAATGCATCAGTCTTCAGGTAAAGACGATCTTAAAAGGATGGATTTTCTAGAACAAAAAATTCCCTGTTCAAAAAATTGCCTCCCTTTCAGGAATGGCCGGAGAGAATTAATCAGGCAAAGAAAGGGCAGAATGTGTTATAATAAATTATAGTTAAAGAGGCTGATGGTCAGAAAAAAATTAAAAAAATTATTGATTTTCCTTTTAATCTCATCCTTCAGCTTCGCTCTACTCCTGACTATTTTCTGGCTCCAGCCTTTTTCCATCCACCGCTTTCGTCCTTCCTTTTCTTCAAAAGAAAAACTTAATGTTGTTTTAATCACTGTAGATACTCTCAGAGCAGATCGCCTTCACTGTTATGGCTATGAAGGTATTGAAACTCCGGTCATTGATGAGCTGGCCCGGAGGGGAGTTAAATTTGAACACTGTATAGCTCAGACCCCCTTAACCCTTCCTTCCCACACAACCATTCTAACCGGAACTCTTCCCCTTTTTCATGGGGTCAGGGATAATGGTGGCTTTGTTGTTCCGAAAGAGCTGGTTACCCTGAGTGAGGTTTTCCATGAAGCCGGCTACGCCACGGCTGCCTTCGTTGGCGCCTATGTACTCGATTCCCGCTGGGGACTGGATCAGGGATTTGATTATTATTTTGACCAGTTTGATTTAAGCAAATTTGAAAAAATCTCTCTCTCTACGGTTCAGAGGCGAGCCAATGAAGTCATCGATCACGCCCTCAAATGGCTTGAAGCCAGAAAAGATTTGCCTTTTTTCCTCTGGATTCATCTTTACGACCCCCATACTCCCTATGATCCGCCTGAATTCTGGGCTCAGAAATACCCAGGGCATCCCTACTTAGGCGAAATTACCTTTACTGATCATGAAATTGGCCGCTTCTGGCAATTTCTGGAAAAGAGCAACCTTCTTGCGAAAACCGTTCTTATTTTTACGGCCGATCATGGCGAAAGTCTGGGCGAGCATAGGGAAGCTACCCATGGTTTTTTCCTTTATGAAGGAGCCATTCATGTTCCCCTGATTTTTGTGACGCCTTTTTCCGAATTTCAGGGAAAATCAGTTAAAACCACCGTTTGCCTGACAGACATCATGCCCACAATTTTGGACATGGCTGGCCTGCCCGTACCTGATTCAGTTCAGGGGAAGAGTCTTCTGGACTATTTTAGAAAACCTGAAAGGCGCAGCAGAAACCTGGCCTACGCCGAGACCTTTTACCCTCGCCTGCATTTTGGCTGGTCTGAATTGCGGTCAGTCCAGGATGGGCGCTGGAAATTGATTCTTGCTCCTGAACCAGAACTCTATGATTTAAGTCTTGACCCCAGGGAAAAAAATAATTTAGCCCATCAGGAAAAGAAAATTCTGACCAGGCTGCAAAAAGAAGCCGAAGCATATATTCAATCTCACAGCCAGAATGCCTTTGAGCTTAATCTCAGTCAGATTGATGAAGAAACAAGGGAAAGGCTGGCCGCCTTAGGTTATGTTAGCTCCTTTATTGATCTTAAAGCGACCGCCGGGAAAAAGCTGGCCAATCCCAAGGATAAAATTGAGGTCTTCAATGAACTTTCCAGGGCAAGAGAAATCGGGATGGAAGGCGACGCCAGCGAAGCCATAGCCATAATCGAAAAAATAATCAGCCAGGACCCTGATATTTCCGATGCCTACTTCACCCTGGGTAACATTCATTTTCGCCTGGGTCATTATGACCGGGCTATCGAAAATTTCAAGCAGGCTCTGGCTCTCAAACCGGATGATGTTTTTGCAGCTATCAATATTGCCAACTGCCATTTAAGATCGGGCCGGGAAGCGGAGGCCGAAAAATTCTTATTAGAATTCATCCATAAAGGCTTCCCCGATTCCCAGATTTACTTTCTCCTTGGTAACCTTAAGTTTTTTGAGAAGAATTATGATGAAGCCATAAAATATTATCAGGAATGCCTAAAGCTCAATCCTGATTCAGCTTCAGCTTACAATGCCCTGGGCGCAGTTTATTTCGAGCGGGGAGAAATTGAAAAAGCTGAGGAAAACCTGCTTCAGGCTTTAAAATTAAACCCGGAATTGACCAACGTGCACTATAATTTAGCTCAGGTTTACGAGGCCAAAGGAAAGCTGGATGAAGCCATCGAGGCCTACGAAGAAGAGCTCAAGCATAGCCCCAGTCATTTCAAGGCTGCCTTTAATCTGGCTCGAATTTATCGCCTGAGGAACGACGATAAGAGAGAAGAAAACCTTCTCCGGCTCTGTCTTAAGATCGAGCCAGATTTTCCGCTGACCTATTTCTATTTAGCCCGCATCTATCTTAACCGCCAGGAGAATCTTGAGGAGGCAATTTCCCTTGTGCGCCAGGGCCTTAAGCTTAAACCAGAATCGAAAGATCTGGCCCTGGGTTACTTTCTTCTCGCCGATATTTATAATCGTCTGGGCGATAATACCTTATCCCAAGAGTATGCCCGCAAAGGCCAGGCAATTGCCCGCCCACCCTCATCCAGAACTAAATAATGACTCTTCTGGCAATTTCCCCGGATCATCCTTTCGAAAATCGGTTTATAAACTGGTAGCGTAGCTATCAATCCCGAAGCAAAGAGAAGCGGACTTGCTGGAAAAAAGGCTCTCAGAGAAAAGAGGCTTACTGATTGATAATTACAGGCTGAAAGCAAAAAAAGTAAACAAAAAATGGGTAGAAAGGACATTCACGGCCAAAAAGACATGATTTTTTTCCAGGAGAAAGCGCCTGTAGTGACTGGAATTTTTGAGGCCAGACTCAATCGTTTCACCGTCCGCTGCACAGTTAATGGCAAGCCCGTTCTGGCCTATCTAGCTAATCCCGGCCGTCTCTGGGAAATTCTTCTTCCTGGCCGAAAATTATATTTACAGCCTTCTCCCCTTAAAAGAAAACTCCCTTATACGGTTATAGCGGCAGACATTGACAGCAGACCCGTACTTCTCCATACACCTTTGACCAACTTTTATGTGGAAAAATGGCTCGAGCGCCAGCTCATTCCTGGCCTTGAAGATTTTTCTCCAATTAAAAGGGAAATGAAATTTGGTTCAAGCCGCTTTGATTTTCTGCTGAAGGCTCCAGCGGGTCTTATGGCTCTCGAGGTTAAAAATTGTACTCTTTTTGCTCAAAACTTAGCTTTTTTCCCGGATGCAGTCAGCGATAGAGGGAGGCGACATCTTTTAGAACTGGCCTCTTTTGCCCGGAAGCCCGCTCATCTGGCCGCAGTTCTTTTTGTTGTCTGGTGGCCCCAGGCTCTCTACTTTATCCCTGAATTCCATACAGACTGGAAATTTTCTCAGGCTCTGCTTGAGATAAAGGACCAGGTTAAGATTCAGGCTATTGCGGCCGGCCTGAACGACAATCTCGAGCCTGAAGAAAATTCCCTCCGTCCACTATATATTCCCTGGCCACTGATTGAAGAAGAGGCCATTGACCGCGGGGCCTATATTCTGATTGCCCGGACTGAGATAAAGTTACATATTCCTATAGGAAAAATGGGAATAGTAGAATTTGAGCCAGGCTATTACCTCTATGCTGGTTCAGCCCGGAACAATCTGAAGGCGCGTCTTCATCGACATGGCCGTCGCCACAAGAAGCTTTTCTGGCATATTGATTATCTTCTCGAGAGAGCCAGATTGATTCAGGTTTTGCCCATTCGCACGATTGAAGACCTGGAATGTGAACTGGCCAGCGAATTAAGTCAGATAGCCACTTCGGTACCTGGTTTTGGCTGTTCTGATTGTCCTTGCCAGAGCCATCTTTTTTTCCTCAGGACTGATCCCCGACAATTTCCTCCATTTCTCGAAATACTCCATAAGTTTCGTTATCATCGGCTCAGGGAAAAATTATCTGAGGCCCGGCAGGAAGGCGATCATTCTTTAGATATCTTTTAAATCATCTTATGGGCTAAAACGGAAAAAAATCCAGGATTATTTTACAGAAGCTTTCGCTCCTCTTATAAAGTCTATAAGGCTTTCAGCTATCCTTTCTACCAGCCTGTCGGGAACCCCATCATAATGACTGGACTGAAGCCGCATATCGCAGATTTCATTGACATAATCAACGACAATCAGGCGATTCTTTTTATCCAGAACTATTTCTGTCGAAAAAAAATTAAGCTCGCAAATTCTCTGGATTTTCTCAGCTAGGTCAAAGAGGGCCTGGAGGCTGAAATTAGTTATTTCTTCCTGCATTAATTCCTTATAAATATGGGTTTCATCATTCCACCAGGCAGCCTGAATCAGTCCCCAGGAAAAGAAAACCCGGAACCAGAATCTCCAGCCATTTAAAATTTTTGGTTCGATTTTCTCCTGAATCAAATATTTATCGAGGGGAAACTCCTGCCTGGCCCGCTGGATATCTTCGAGGCTTGAACCATCTTTGATGACGCCCATCCCCCCGCCCGTAAAGCTGGCGGGTTTGATCACAAAGGGACAACCGACTGGGGATAAATCCAGGCCCAGGTTCTCCAGCGAGGCATTTTGTTCAAAGGGCGGCAAGATAATGGTGTAGGGCGTTAGAATTCCCTGAGAAATGAATTCCAGGTGCATGGTGGCTTTGTCTGCAGCCCGATGGACCTTTTCTGGAGAATCAAAAATTATCGTCCCCTGCTTCTGAGCCAGCAAAATTAAATCATTAAATTCGGGCGAAGAAAGCGAAGCCCGATCAAGAATATACTGGAAGCCTATTTGTTGATCTCTCAACCTGGAAGAGATATCCTCAACATTTTCAGGCCAGATGGCGAGAGTTTCCAGGCCAGAAGCTTCAGCCTTTTTTTTAATAATTTGAAGAAAATCAGAATCATATTCCCAGTCTACAGCCAGGCCAAGATGATAGAATTTCACCTTTTAAATCCTTCTTTAAATGTAATTTCATTTATCATTTTACCTGCAAGAAAGCGCTTTAATTTAAAGGTAAATAACAGGATTTGAATTAAGCCATTAAACTCTTTTATTGGCTGATAATTATTCGCTGATAAAGTTGAGCATATTCCCGGGCAGCTCTTTCCCAGGAAAAATCAGTGGCCATGGCATTCTGGATAAGTCTGGACCAGAGAGCCGGCTGCTCGTAAATGGCCAGGGCTCTTTTTATAGCGCCAATCAGGCCCGCCACTGAATATTCTTTAAATTTGAAGCCATTACCCTTCATAGTGACCGGGTCAAATTCTTCAATGGTATCCTCGAGGCCACCAACAGCCCTGACTACCGGAATTGTTCCATAGCGCAGGCTATACATTTGAGTTAAACCACAGGGTTCAAAGCGGGAGGGAATTAGAAAGAGGTCAGAGCCAGCAATAATAAGGTGAGCCAGAGACTCATCAAAGGCAATTTTTACCCCTAGAAAATCCTTTCTTTTCTCCTGAAGTTTAAGCAAAAGATCCTGATATTTTTTATCGCCCTGGCCAAGGATAACCAGCCTCAAACCCAAAGAGAAAAGCTCATCGAGGCTGGCCGCAAGAAGATCAAATCCCTTCTGGTCAGCCAGACGACTGACCATTCCAGCCAGAGCATTCGCCCCGGAATCAGGCGAAAAATTAAAAAGACGAAGTAATTCAGCCTTGCATTTCTTCTTGCCCGACAAATCCTGACGATGGAAATGATAGGGAAGATGAGGGTCAATTTCCGGGTCCCAGCTCGAAATATCAATGCCATTGAGAAGACCAAAGAGAACCTTCGAGCGCTCTCTTAAAACTCCGTCCAGGCCAAAGCCAAATTCTGGTTGCTGAATTTCCCGGCTATAGGTGGGGCTGACAGTGGAAATGGCGTCAGCATAAACCAGGCCTGCCTTAAGAAAATTGACCTGACCATAAAATTCCATTTCCTGCCAGCGGAAAACGTCAGGCGGAAGATGGATGCGCCCGATAACTTCAGGCGGGAAAAGGCCCTGATAGGCCAGATTGTGGATGGTAAAAAGCGATTTTATGCCCTCAAAAAAAGGGTCATTTTTAAAGTTATAGCGAAGATAAGCCAGGGAAAGGGCGGCCTGCCAATCATGGGCATGAATAATGTCAGGTTTAAAATTAAGGGTCTTCATGGCAAGAAGCGAAAAAAGAGAATAAAAAGCGAAGCGTTCAGCATTATCTGGATGGTCGCCAGAAGAGGTACCATAGATTCCTTCCCGGGAATAATAGCCATCATGCTGCAGGAAAAAAACTCGAAACTCAGAGCTTTTATCCTCCCAGAGGGGACAGATTACTTCCTTTCCCTGCCACGATGCTTTAATTTCAGCGACCGGAGTCAAAGCCAGGTTCTTTTTCTTTACCTCAAGGTAAAGGGGAAGGAAAAGACTCGTTTCCAGGCCGAGCCGGGTAAGATAATGAGGGAGAGAGCCAACCACATCTCCCAGACCCCCGGTTTTAACATAGGGGATGGCTTCAGAGGCTAAAAAAGCAATTTTCATGGCCGTATTTTAACACAATTTCATCCCTCCAAGAACTAATTTCATTCCTCAGGTTGCAAAGCAAAGGGAGCAAAGTTAAGATGAAAAAAAGAAGAGGCTTTCAGATGAAAGTCACGGCAGCCATTATTGAAAAGGATGGTCGGATTCTTCTGGCTCGCCGTAAAAGGGAGAAAAAAGGAGGTGGCTGGCTGGAATTCCCGGGAGGAAAAGTCCGGCCAGGCGAGGAACCTCCGGAAGGTTTACGCCGTGAATTACAGGAGGAATTCGGTCTTCAGGCTGAAATAAAAGAATCCCTGGGCATTTTTCAAGACCCCGAAGCACAGCCAGGAATTGAACTCTGGGTTTATCGAGTGGTCATGAAGAGTCCGCCCCTTTACCTTGTCGATCACGAGGAAATTATCTGGGTTTCCCCTGAAGAGATTCCTCTTTTCGAATTACTCCCCCTTGATCGCCAGATTGCCCTTTTCTTGAGGTCCTTAAAATGAAAGCCAGGTCTTACGAATCCTTAATTCTTCTTCCCGGCAGAGAAAAGCCCGTTCTTCAACGCCATCACTGGATTTTTTCAGGAGCTGTTAAAACTTTTCCCCAGGTCGAAGATGGCAGCCTGGTCGAAGTCAGGGACCATCAGGGAAATCACCTGGGCTATGCCTATGTCAATCGTCGTTGTTCCATTGTGGCTCGCATGGTCAGTTTCGGTCCGGAGCTTCCTGAAAAAGCCCTGGAAACCAGCCTCGAAAGAGCCATCAGATTGCGTCAGGTTCTTTTTGGCCCGGAAACCAACGCTTATCGCCTCGTTAATGGTGAGGGAGATAATCTGCCTGGGCTTGTTGTAGATCGCTACAATGAGATCGTGGTTATTCAGATTACTACTCTTGGAATGGAAAAACTCAAGGCGTGGCTGCTTGAGCGGTTGATCCACCGGCTCAGGCCCTGCTCCATTCTTGAAAGGAGCTTGGGACCAGCCCGCCAGGAAGAGGGGCTTGAAGATTACGAAGCCTGGATTTATGGTGAGGCCCATTTTACCACCGAAATAAAGGAAGATCAGGCAAAATATGTCGTTGATTTCACCCATCCCCAGAAGACAGGTTTTTATCTCGATCAAAAGGAGATGAGAAAACTGGTTCGCCAGTTAGCTGCGGGGAGAAAAGTACTGGATTGTTTCGCCTATACCGGGGCTTTCAGCGTCAATGCCCTCCTGGGCGGGGCCAGGAAGGCGGAGCTGGTAGAGGCTTCACCTCATTCTCTCGGTGTGGCTCAAAGAAACTTAGAAATGAATGGTTTCGGTCCGGAATTTTATCGACTTCATAATGAAGATGTCTTCTCCTTCCTGCGTCAGCCGAAAATTGAGGCTGATTTCATCATCCTTGATCCCCCTGCTTTTGCCAAAAAGAAAAGCGATGTCATCGCTGCCTGCCGGGGTTATAAAGACATCAACCGTCTGGCCATGCGGCATCTCCCTCCGGGTGGCCTGCTCCTTACTTTTTCCTGTTCCCACCATGTGGACGACAGTCTCTTTCAAAAGGTTCTCTTTGAAGCTGCCTGCGAGGCAGGCCGGCAGGTTAAAATTCTGCAGCGGATGAGGCACAGCCTGGACCATCCTTTAAATATTTTTCATCCTGAAAGTCATTATCTGAAAGGATTTCTCCTTTATGTTGATTAATTCGTAAGAAGACATTATAGGTCGCAGCTATTCGGGAAAAAAATTCTTATTCAAAAATCGGCTGAAAATGGATAAAATAAAATTTCTTTTAATGGCTAAATTGAATTCAGGCCTTTAGGGTGAGTAGCTTGAGTTAGCGGCAAGCGCAGGAGGAGATAAAAATGAAGGACTTAAAAGAATTTGAAACCTCCCTGGCCAGGGCTTTTCGAAATCAGGTCATAATTGCCCTGAGTTTGTTAGCTTCAATGACGGTTCTGGTCATCATTGAAGAATTTATCAGACATGCCTCCAGGCCTTTTTATGGCTATGGAAAGATTGCCTTCGGCCAGCTGGCGACGTTTCGCTATATTATTTATGCCATCTCCGTAGCTTCTCTTATTCTGATGCGCCTCCTTCAAAGTATCTTCACCAGGCTTTCGCCTGAAATTGATTTTTATGTGGGCTTGCAACGCTTAACCACAGGTACCCTGATTCCCCTTTGCCTGGCTGAAGTCCCAGCTATCCTTGGTTTTGTTTTTTTCTTGCTGACCGGGCTCTCGCGTGATTTTTATGTTCTGACTATAGTTTCCGTAATTCTTCTTTTCATGTATTTCCCTCGCAAAAGTTTCTGGCAGGAAAAACTCGGTCGCTTTTTCTCCTGAAAACTTTGCGGTCCGAGCCGATTTAATCTTCTGTGAGGATTGTCTTATCTCTTTTAAATAAACTCTATCTAACTCAATTTTTTTATAAACCTCCTTTTTGAAAGACCCCCTTTTTAAATTCAACTCTTTGTCTGTTGCATTAAATTGGTTGCAATTTGATCGGGAGGGATGGGCCATCTTAAGCTCTCATTTTAAGATTTAAATCTTTAAGATAAAATGTGTTAATTACGCTGGTTCGCTCCTCAAGATAAATGGCGTACGTTTCCCTAAATTGACGCCTCTTTACAATCTTTTTTGAAATCTTCTTTAAACGAAAAAATTAGAATCAAAATGGCAAATCAGAGATGTATAAATTTATCATCGATCTGAATTTCATCATTCAGGTCATCTCTTATCGCCAGCCTTTCAACTCTGACTTTATTTTGAAATTAGGTTTCAGTTTTCACTTTATCTCCGGGTTCAGGGTCAGGTAGAAAAAATTTGGCAGACCCGATTTTTTTATTTAAAATCTTAAGCATAAATTCATGGGGAGGGAAGAAATGAAGTCCGAAAATTTTTTCAACTCCAGGGCCTTTTTCTCCGGCTTAATTCTTCTTTTCCTGCTTTCAACTTCCATGAATATTTTAGCTTCTTGGCAAAAACCGGCTGAATCTCCGCCTATCTCCTATCACATTAAAGTAAGCCTTGAGCCGGAAAAAGCCATGATTTCTGGCGAGGAGGAAATAATCTGGGAAAATAGAAGCAGAGAAGCCGTGCCCGATTTCTGGCTTCATCTCTACTGGAATGCTTTTAAAAACGAAGGCAGTGTTTTTTTCCAGGAAGCCAGAGCTGAAACTGGCCTGGCTTCAGTGCAACCTCGGGAAGGCCAGTGGGGCTGGATTGATCTTGAGTCCATTCGTCTTTCTGATGGACGTGATTTAAAACCTACTCTTGAATTTATCCGAAAGCAAAGACCTGACTCTCTTGATGAAACTGTAGCTCGAGTATTTTTCCCTGAGCCTATCAAGCCTGGAGAGAAGGCTCATCTCATTTTGACTTTTAAAGGCAAGGTCCCGGCTCAGGGTATGAGGGTTGGCTTCCGTCGTCAGGCCTTTTTCATTTCCCAGTGGTATCCCAAGCCTGGAGTTTATGAGCCTGGCCGGGGCTGGAACTGTCATGCCTATCATCTAAATTCTGAGTTCTACGCTGACTTTGCCCGCTTTATAGTTGAAATCACCACCCCTTCTGGTTTTGTGGTCGCCGCATCAGGAAAAGAAATCAGCCGTCAGGTTGATGAAACAGCCAGAAAACAAACTATTGTCTTTGCAGAAGACTGGATTCATGATTTTGCTTGGACAGCCGCACCTGATTATTTTCGGGAAGAAGTTGACTTTATCCCGGAAAAGGAAATCAGCCAGGAAGAGTTAAAGGCCACGGCCGAACTTCTCGGCCTTAGTCCTGAAGACGTGACTTTGCCCAGAATTAAAATGATTATCCTCCTTAGACCTGAACACCGCTCCCAGCTTGAACGGCATGTTAGAGCTTTGAAAGCGGCCATTAAATATTATGGTCTCTGGTTCGGTCCTTATCCTTATGATCAGATAACCCTGGTTGATCCACCCTATGGAACAGGAAGCGGGGGCATGGAATATCCCACCCTGTTCACCGCCGGCACCTCACTTTTTTAAACCGGGAGGTTCTTTCTCCTGAAGGCGTCATTGTTCATGAATTTGGCCACAATTACTGGTATGGGCTTGTGGCCAATAATGAGTTTGAGGAAGCCTGGCTTGATGAAGGCATAAATACCTATAGCACCGGGAAGGTTTTAGCCAGAGCTTTCGGACCAGGAAGACTCTCCCTGGCCATAAACCAGATACCTCTCGCCTGGTTTTTCAAGCTCCCAAAATATTATGACTGGGAACTCGACCGGGCCACCTCGATTCATATTGCCTCAATAGATCCTATCGTTCGCGCTTCCTGGGAATTTCTTAACCGCCTCAGTTATGGCCTCAATGTGTACCAGCGAGCTTCAGCCTGCCTTTATACCCTGGAAAGGCTTCTGGGTGAAGGAAAAATGCTCCGCGGTTTACGGGAATTCCAGAAGCGCTTCCGCTTCCGTCATCCTCGAAGCGAAGACTTCTTCCAGGTAATGAGCGAGGTGGCCGGCCAGGATCTTGACTGGTTTTATCGCACCTTTTTTCTTTCAGCCCAAACCTTTGATTACGGCATTGCGTCGCTTCGTTCCCGGGTTAAGCCCGCTAAATTAATGGGCCTCTTTGATGAGGCTGGCGTGAGGAAAGAAATCGGCCGGAAAGACATCAGAAAATCCCGGGAAAACCTGGCGAGCCAGAAGGAAATAAGAGAAAAGGGAAAAGAACATGCAATAGATAAAGGGGAGGAAATAAAAGAAGAAGAAAGATTGGAAAATATTCGGGCGGAGAAAGCTCCGCCTTCAGCCGAAAAGACATTAAAATCAAAAATTTATCTCAACGAAATCGTCGTCAGGCGATATGGAGAAGTCAGAGTTTCTCCTGACTTTCCTCTAAAAATAAAAATTGTTTTTGATGACGGCTCGGAAGAAATAAGAACCTGGGATGGCCAGGAAAGATGGGCTCGCTTTCTTTTAGAAAAAGAAAGCAGGGTTAAACTGGCCATGGTCGATCCAGAAAATATCTGGATTATTGATTCTAACTGGTCTAATAACAGCCGAACCCTCGAAAGCCAGAATCAGGGGGTCTGGCGGCTGGCAGCCTCCTTTTTCTTTATTCTACAAAATTTTCTGCTGACCTTAAGTGGTCTTATTTAAAGGGAGAAAACCATGATGATAAGAGCTCTTAAGCTTGGTTGGAATGAAACCTTAAGGGGAAAAAGGTTAATTTTTTATCTCTGGGCCCTCCAGGCCTTTCTGGCTTTAGCTTTCACCTGGCCTTTTTTTCTCCTTTTTAGGAAAACCTTCGCCCATTCCTTGCTCGCGGCCAATCTCAGCCGGGGAACTGACCTTATCTGGCTCAGCGATTTGATTTACAACTATCAAAACTTAACACCTTTCCTTTCGGGGCTCGGTCTGACCCTTATTTTTTTAGCCATTCCCTTTTCCCTGGGAATTGATGGTGGCATCCTGGGAGCTTTAAAATCAAATAAATCCTTCCGTTTTCCAGATTTTCTCAAAGCCGCGGCGGTTTATTTTTACCGGCTCTTGAAGATTTTCCTTCTCTTCCTTCTTTCTCTGCTCTTCCTTCTCCTTCCTTTCAGCCGCCTGCTGAGTTCAATTTTCAATTTATGGACGGAAAAAGCAGCCAGCGCCTGGCCAGCCTTCTGGGCCGGTCTCATTAAATTCCTGCTCCTTCTAATCGTCTATTCTCTTCTGCGAATGTTCTTTGATTACGCCCGTATAATTATGGCCATAGAAGATAATCGCCAGGCCTTGAAGGGTCTGGCTCGAGCCGCTATCCTTGTTTCGCCCCGACTTTTCCCCGCCTGGGCCGTCTTTCTTCTCTGTTCCTTGGCTTCCCTGGCCCTGACCTTCCTTTTCTTTTTAATTCTGAGACTGATACCAACGTCTGGTCTCTTTGCTTTCTGGCTGAGTTTTGTTGTGGGAGAGACTTATCTTCTCCTGCGTCTGGCAGTAAAAGTTTTTACTTTTGGTAGCTGTTTCCACTGGGCTCACCTGGCTATGGCTCAGAGACAGCCGGCCCTGAAAGTTGATATTTAATCTAAAAAATCAGCTTAATCTCAATAATACTGAATCACAAAGCTGAATCAATGAAAATGAGTGACTTAAAAAACTTGGTGCCCTTGATTGAATTAAAGGCATAAGGCCAGATTTCCTGAAAATCTTTCTGGTCGGGCTAAAGGGCTGAAGGAACTTTTCCCGGTTAAATTCCGTCTATACCTAAGAAGAAGGAATAAGGGAGGAATCATGTCAGGGAAAAGAGCTCGAATTAAGTCAGGTTTGGCCATTATCAGCTTTATTTTATTGCTTTTTGCTTTCAGAATAGAAGCTTTTGCCCCTGCCCAGGAAAATCAGGAAGAATTCTTTCAGAAATACTTCCTCAGCGTCCAAGGCTGCTTCGAACTGGAAAATGTCAACGGTCTGGTCCGGGTTACCACCTGGCCTCAACCTGAAGTTGAGATTAAGGCCATAAAAAGAACCAAGCGCGATCCTGAAAATCTCAGGCTCGTGCGAATAGAAGTCAAATCCCTTGATAACAGAGTAGTGGTTAAAACCATCTATCCCCGGCTGAGAAACACCGGCGTTATCGTTGATTATGACATCCGTTTACCGGAGAAACTGGCTGAAACCTCACTGGAAGTGATAAATGGCCGGATTGAAATTTCAGGAAATCTGGGTCGAATCAAAGCCTCTACCGTCAATGGCAGCATTAAAGCAGAGGGTATGGAAGGCTCAGCCAATTTCGAAGCGGTTAATGGCGAGATTGAAGCTGTCATTACCTCGGGTCCAGTTAAAATTGAAACCGTCAATGGTCCGATCAGCTGCTATCTGCGCAACCTCAAGGATAATCTTTCCCTCGAAACTGTTAATGGTTCAATTAGAATTAAAATCGCTTCAGAAACAAATTTAAATGGCTATCTAGAAGCCAGATCAACCAACGGGGCCATCAATATAGATGTCCCTCTTATCTTTAAGAGTTTAACCCAGTCCCGGGGCCGCTTTGAAGGCCAGATTGGTATCGGCGGGCCTCTCATCAGGCTGAGAACGGTAAATGGCTCCATCAGCCTCAGCTATTAAAGCTTTAAATTAAGATCCAGGCTGAGTTCGAAATTCTGAAAGTTTCGAGACCGATTAATCAAAACTTTTATCCCTATAAGTTTTTTTTAATTTTTACTTTTGAAAATTGCGGGATATTAAAAAATCTAATAAGCCAGCCTCTTCTCCGGTTGCTCTCCGTTAATTTCCTTCCTAAAATATTTTTTCATGAAAATTAAGCTTACTTTTCTTGGTGCCTGCCAGCAGGTAACAGGTTCGGCCTTTTTTCTTGAGGCCTGGGACCGGCGGATTCTGATTGATTGCGGCCTCTTTCAGGAAAGGCCCTTCCTGGAAAGAAACTGGAATCCCTTTCCTGTTGACCCAGACTCCATCGAGGCCGTTGTGCTCACCCATGTTCATCTGGACCACTGTGGACTCTTGCCCAAGGTGGTGCGGGAAGGCTTCAGTGGCCCGATTTATATGACTCCGGTGACAGCAGACCTTTTACCGATTGTCCTTTTGGATTCAGCCCATCTCCAGGAAGAGGATGCCGCCTATAAGAGAAAAAGACATGCCAGGGAAGGCCGCCAGGGTCCATATCCAGAAATTCCTCTTTATACCCAGGATGAGGCCCGCGAGGTCCTGCCTTTAATCAAAAAGGTATCTTATGGAAAAGAAATAAAGCTCGGCCAGAATCTCAGTTTTATCTTTCATGATGCTGGCCATATCCTGGGCTCGAGCATGGTGGAAATTTTAGCTGGCCGGAAGGGAAAGGAAAGGCGAATAATTTTTACCGGAGATATTGGTCAGAAAAATAAGCCCCTGGTTGAAGATCCTTCTACCTTTGAAAAGGCTGAGGCTGTCATCATGGAGGCAACCTATGGTGACCGTAACCATGAAGACCCTGAGGACATTTTGACCCTGCTGGCGAGGATAATCAATGAGACCGTTGAAGCTGGCGGCAACATTGTCATTCCTACCTTTGCCATAGAAAGAGCCCAAGAAGTCCTTTTTTACCTGAATCAGCTTACCCGGGAAAAGAAGATCCCGCCAATTCTCTGTTTCCTGGATAGCCCCATGGCTCTTGAAGTCACCCATGTTTTTGAAAAGCACCGGGATAGTTTTGATGAAGAAACGAAAGTCCTCTATCGTCAGAATCAACATCCTTTCCATTTTCCCGGTTTGAAAATGGTGCGGAGCATTGAGGAATCCAAAGCGATCAATCATCTTCGCGGCTCCTGCATCATTATGGCAGGTTCGGGCATGTGCACCGGTGGCCGGATTAAGCATCATCTTGTCCATAATATTACAAGGCCAGAATCGACCATCCTCTTTGTCGGCTATCAGGCTCAGGGAACCCTGGGCCGGCAGATTCTTGACGGCCAGCCTGAGGTCCGTATCCTTGGGGAGATTTATCCAGTCAAAGCCCGAATAACCCAGATCCAGGGCTTTTCCGCCCATGCTGACCGTGACTCACTCCTTGACTGGCTGGCCTGTTTCAAGGAGCCTCTTCCCCGGATATTTCTGGTTCATGGAGAAAAAGAAGTTCTGGAGAATTTCGCCCAGACCTGCAGCCAGAAATTCCCTGATGTGAAGATTCCAGATTATCAGGCCACTTATGATCTGGATTAAAAAAATAGTCTGGCCTCCTTTTCTGGATTAATTCAATTGGCATGGAAAAGCCATTAGTCATGAAATTAACTCGCTTCTGGCCCATATTTCCGCTTATAGAAGCAAATTTCCTGGGATTTATTTTCCATTTCTCTGCCTTTTTTCAGGGATTTTTTAAATCCTTGCTTCAGGACGGTCAGCTTCATCTCTGACCTCAGCTCCTAACGTAGATACGATTACAATTTTGCAAAAAAGCTTGCTTTAAGTTTTAAATTTATGTTATGGCTTAGCAAAAACAGGAGGGAAAAAGATGATTCCATTTGACTTTTTCAGGTCAAGAAAAGACCGGCTGAAAATGATAATTTTATCTCCGTTATTTTTCCTGTTTCTTGCCGGGATTTTCCTGGCTCAGAGAATGACAAGCGAGCTATCTTCTGGCTTGAAATTTGCTTTGAGTTTTCCTCCTCAAAGGTCGTCTCAACCTCTTGATGGTAGGATGCTGCTTATGATTTCTGATAATGATTCAGCTGAACCCCGCTTCCAGATTAATGACGGGCCCAATACCCAGCTTATTTTTGGCCTGGATGTGGAAGGGCTTAAACCCGGCGAGTCAGCCCTTTTTGATAAAAATGTTTTTGGCTATCCCTTGAAAAGTCTAGCCGATATACCTCCTGGTGAATACTGGGTTCAGGGACTCCTTAATCGCTATGAAACCTTTCACCGGGCCGATGGCCATATTGTCAAATTACCCATGGATAAAGGCGAAGGCCAGCAATGGAATCGCAAGCCCGGTAACTTTTACAGTCTGCCCCGGAAAATTTATCTAAATCCCAGGGAAGATAAGGTGATCCCCATTGTCCTTGATCAGGAGATTCCACCAATTCCAGACCCGCCTGAGACCAAATATGTCAAACATGTCCGTATCCAGAGCAAACTCCTCAGCCAGTTCTGGGGAAGGCCAATGTATCTTGGTGCCCATGTGCTTCTGCCTGAAGGTTTCGAAGAACATCCTGAAGCCAGGTATCCCTTGATAGTCTTTCACGGTCACTTTACTTATACCTTCAGCGGCTGGCGCGAAGAACCGCCTGACCCGAATCTCAAGCCTGATTATTCAGAGAGATTCAGAATTCATGGTTATAATAGAATCGTCCAGGAATATGCTTACGAGTTTTATAAATACTGGACTTCTCCCGGCACGCCTCGTTTTCTTATCATCGAAATTCAGCATGCCAATCCCTATTATGATGACTCCTACGCCGTTAATTCAGCTAATCTTGGTCCCTATGGCGATGCCATCACCTATGAACTAATCCCTTATATAGAAAAGAAATTCCGGGGAATAGGGCAGGGGTGGGCTCGCTTCCTTTACGGTGGTTCTACTGGTGGCTGGGAAGCTCTGGCGGCCCAGATTTTCTATCCCGATGAATATAATGGCTGCTGGGCGGCCTGCCCTGATCCGATTGATTTCCGGGCTTATACGATTGTCAACATTTATGAGCATAAAAACGCCTATTATGTTGATAGCCGCTGGAAGAAAACTCCCCGGCCTGGACGCCGCAATTATCTGGGTGAAATCAGCGCCATTCTGGAAGAAATGAATCATCGTGAGCTTGTTCTCGGGACAAAGAGTCGTTCCGGCGACCAGTGGGATATCTGGGAAGCGGTTTTTTCACCCGTGGGCCCGGATGGCTATCCCCGAAGAATCTGGGATAAAATGACCGGTCAGATTGACCACGAGGTGGCAGCCTACTGGCGGGAACACTATGACCTTCGCTATATCTTGCAGAGAGACTGGAAAATTCTCGGCCCCAAACTTAAAGGAAAAATTCATATTTATTGCGGCGATATGGATAATTATTATCTCAATAATGCCGTCTATCTAATGGAGGAATTTCTGGAAAGTACCACCGATCCCTACTACGAGGGCGAGATTGATTATGGTGATCGGGCTGAACATTGCTGGAATGGCGACCACAGCCTGCCCATATATCTCTCGCGTTTGCGCTATCACCAGTTCTTCATTCCCAAAATCATGGAAAGAATAAGAAAATCAGCTCCGCCTGGGGCTGACCTGAAAAGCTGGCTCTACTGAATCTCCCAGTCTCTTGTTCTTGTAAAAATAATATAGCTTTTTTGCATGCAAATAGAGGCTAAGCTTAAAAGCTCGCTGAAGTCTATTGTCCAAAATTGGTCGCAATCTGGTCTGAAAGGATTAACCATCATTAGCTCTTATTTTAAGACTCAGAACTTTAAAAAAAGAGCTTTCATTTATGATGGTTCGCCCCCTTAGAATAAATGGCGAAGGTTTTTGTGAATCAACTTGCTGAAGAATTCTGGAAAACAAAATAATAACTAACAAATGGATATTTTTTCAACTAAAAGCTTCTTGAGAATGAATTTTAATTATGACCCGGACAATAGTCGTGATATAAATTTCATAAAATATTTTTGTGGTTATTGAAATTAAGATAAGGACCGGAGAACATCAGATCATGGCAAATTGGAAGTACAATGGGGGCAGCGGGTAGCCTGAAGATGAATGGCAGAAAAACAAAAAGGACATGTTTTGGTGGCTGACACGGCTTGAGGAATTTCCGCTTTTCGTTTTAATCGATTTATCTGGCGAATAATCAGAAAAACAGCCAGAGCAATGATAAGGAAACTAATAATTGTGTTAATGAAGACGCCTATATTTAAAGTTATGGCGCCAGCACTTTTGGCGGCCGCCAGAGAAGCATACGGACCTGGCGACGTGCCCTCTTTAAGGACAACAAAGAGATTAGAGAAATCAACCTTGCCCAGCAAAAGACCGATGGGAGGCATAAGTATATCATTGACCAGTGAATTAATTATAGTGCCAAAGGCAACCCCAATAATGATACCCACGGCCATATCTATTACACTGCCGCGCAGAGCAAATTCCTTAAATTCCCTTAACATTTCGCCTCCTTTTCGCCTTTATTTGTGAATCCGGCCTTTTTTTCAAAAATATTTCCTATGACCTGTAATCCTCTCAAGCTAAATTTTGTCAAAAATAAAAATTGAATACAACTGAATTTTATAATAAAAAACGTCACATCCAAAATATTATTGAAAACAGAAACCTTTCCTGAGTTTAGGGTCTCCTAAGAATTTGAAGCCCCTGTTTTTTAAATTCTCTTCCACCGAAGGATAAAGAATAAGTTCTTCTTCCTCAATTTCAGGTGAAATTTGGTTTTGGTTCAAAAAATCTTTGAGTTTCTGTTTTTCTTCGCTCGAAAAAAATTCAGACATGAGAGCTGGCCAGAAATGAGCCCGGGCTTCTTTTAAATTAATCAGGGCCTGAAGGGGATAGAAATAAAATTTACCTTGAACTCCCGTAATCTTTTCAAATTTTTCTGGCTCAAGAGCCTTCAGGCTAACTCTGATTAAAAGACGCTGAAACCGGGCCAATTCTCTCACCAGGTCTTTTTCATAACCCAGCATGAAGCCATTCGTCTCCAGGATAAATCTCGTACCTGGCGCTTCTTTTCTAATTACTTCCAGAATTTCAAGGAGATGCTGGAACGATTCCCGACCCAGGATAGGCTCGGCTCCAGAAATCCTAACCTGTCTGAATCCCTTCCTTCTGGCTATATCAAGTAAAATTCTGGCCACCTCTTCTCCAGAATAGAATTCACCAGCCCTATCAGGCTGAAGATTTCGGCCCAGATTCCAGCAATAAGCACAGAGGAAACAGCAACCCACAGCATCAGCTGTGGCCAGACCACCATAAAAGGCCGCCGCCCGAAAACGATAATATTTTCTTCTTCCCCCTTTAACCACAATTCTTTCTACCTCTTCAGCTCTTTTTAAGGCGTGGAATGGCGTTCTTAGCTCCATTTCCTGCATCCTGCCTTTACCTATTAGCCACTTAGAGAAAGTTTTTTTGACTTTTTGATCCTTTTTTATCCTGATTAAAAATTCATAATCGAAACGTCTTTTATATTATAGAAAACTTTTCATTTTCGAGATATCATTATTTTGATGACAGAAAATTTAAGAAAAAAGAGGGGGAGCATGATTTATTCACCATCGAAACTCGAGACCTATGAAATCTGTCCTCAGAAATATAAATTTGCCTATCTTGATGGCCTTAAAATTGAGGAAGAAGGCATTGAAGCCTTTCTCGGCGCCCGTTTTCATGAAGCCATGGAAAAACTCTATGCGGAAAGACGCTTCAGGTTAATGTCGCTCGAAGAGCTTCAAGCCTGTTATGAAGAAAGATGGCACAAGAATTTTCATGAAAAAGTTATCATTGTTAGCGAAGGCCGAACTGCCGAGGATTATTTTAAGCTTGGACTTAAATTTATTGAAGATTATTATCGTCATTATTATCCCTTTGACCAAAATAGAATCCTGGGTCTGGAATACAAAATTGAGGTTGATCTTGACGGAACCGGCCGCTATCTTCTCCTGGGCTTTATTGATCGCATTGATCTTACAGCTGATGGGACGATCGAAGTTCACGACTATAAAACCACTTCCACCCTGCCCGCTCAGGAGGAAATCGATTCTGACCGCCAGCTGGCTCTCTATCAGCTTGGCTTACAACAGAAATGGCCCTGGGCTGAAAGGGTGAAACTTGTCTGGCATTATGTAGCCTTTGACCTGGAGCTTCGCTCAACGCGGACACCGGCCCAGCTTGAGGCTCTGCGTCGTGAAACCATCGACCTGATCAATTTAATTGAAGCTGATGAGCAATTTCTGCCTCGAGAAAGCCAGCTCTGCCTCTGGTGTGGCTTTTTTAACCTCTGTCCCCTGAAAAAACATGAGGCCGAGCTGGAACACCTTTCACCCAGCGAATACCTGAAAGAAGAAGGAGTTGTGCTGGTTAATAAATACATGGAATATCTAAAACAGAAAAGAGAGGCTGAAGCTGAGCTGGAAAAATTGAAGGAGGCCATCATCAATTATGCTGAAGTTCGCGGCCTTTCCCGGGTCATGGGAAGCGAATTTTATCTTAACCTGAAAAAACAGGAGAGATTCGTTTTTCCCCGCGTCGAAGAAAAAGAAAGGCAGCTTTTAGAAAAAATTATCAAACAGGCTGGATTATGGGAAAAATATTCGACCTTTGATCGCCATGCCCTGGAAAAAGATTTAAAGTCAGGTCAGGTTGACTCTTCCTTAGTCGAATCCTTAGCTAAATTCATCAGGAAAGAAATAGCAATTACTCTTCATCCGGCCAAGAATAAATCCCCTGAAGACTGATTGAGCATCGGCTCGGTCTATCCAGAGAAAATTTTTGGAGAATTTCCGGGGGAGGATTTAAATATTGATAAGACAGAAATTATCCTTTTCTTGTCCATGGTTACTTCATGGAGAAAAGAAAATCGTGGTCGAATTGCCCCCTGAAAATAAGATCTGGAGATTTTTTCAAGTAATCAATGATATTCGGGCAATCCTCAAGATCTATTTCTTCGCAATGGATAATGATTAAATCTATGCCCAGGTCACGCCAGAAAATCAGATTTTCTTCCAGAGACTGTTGATTCAGCTTTTCCCTGATTTGCAAATAAACCGGAGAGAAAAAGCCGCTGTAGCCATTAACCAGACGATGTCCATGAAAAAGAGAATAGTACATTCGGAGCCCTTCAACACGGCCAATTCCTGATCGGCGCTCAGGCAAGGGCAATTCCAGAATGACCTTCTTTTCCGGCCAGCGGCTGAGTTCTTGATAGACCCCTGCTAATTCTTGCCTTGAGCTAACCGGCCTTAATGGAAGCGGGATGGAAATATATTCAAGAATTATTAGAACCAGAATGGAGAAAATTAAAAGGGCTCTTAAATTTTTCTTTTTTATTCTATCCAGCAACTGAATGGTCCCAAAGGCGGCGAGAATCGATAAAGCTAACATGGTGAAAATGTGAAAACGAGTTACGGCCCGGATCGCCCTGTAACCCGGAATAAAACGATGAAAAAAATAAAAAGGTCCTTTTGAACCAAGGGAGAAGAGCACGCCCCACATCAGAAAAAAGAAATAGAAAAAAACTAATTTTGCCCGGGAAGAAGGAAATCTCTTAGCTGAGCTGACTTCTTCCTGGGATTCAATTGTCACCGAAGAGAAATCCTCTTTCCATATTTTTGATATCCTGGGAATTTCACCCTCAGGCTGAAAATTAGTCCTTTTCTTAAGAACAGAAGAAACGAATATTTTAATTGAGGCAAAAATTAAAGAGACCAGAGTCAGAAACAGGGGAATAAAGCCAGGGAAGAGTTCTTGTTCGGCCCGGCGAAAACGGCTAGACCACTCGCCATAAAGCCAGTTGGTTCTCGGCGTCACCAAGAAACTGGTAATGGTAGCTTCAGCCCCAATTGTTCTTTCAAAGCCAGTTTTAGCCTGCTGCCGGGCATAGGCCAGGAATATCGGTCCTAAAAAAATAATAAAAAGACAGATAAAGACAAAAAGATGAAGCCAGAAAGCTTTCTGCCGATAGGTTCTCCTGGTGAGAGCTCCAATAAAAATAAAAAGACCAGAAAAAATAATCAGGAAAAGGGCATAATAGATGTTAGCTAAAGATTGAATTATAAAAACCAGAGTAAAGGTCAGCCAGTCAGCCCACATCCTGAAACTAAAGTAACGATGCAAAAAAAGGAAGGTAAGGGGAAGGCCGCCAGCACTCAACACTTGAATCTGGAAAGTATGGGCCATCATAAAAGGCGAAAAGGCAAAAATAACTCCTGCCAGCAAAGAAGGCCAGAATTGCTGCGAAAGATAGCGGGCAAGAAGAAAAAGACCCATGGCCGAAGTTAGCAGAGCCAGCAAAAGAATAAGGTTATGGGCAAGCACCGGATTGCCACTAATTTTTATTATTGGCCAGGCCAGAAGGGCCTGAGGAATGAGAAGCTCAGAATAAAGGAGGGGTCTTTCTTCAGGATAAAAAATATTGGCTGAAAAAAAATCCTTAAATTCCAACCTGGCCAATTTGCCCGCTACAGTTGTAAGAATCCAGGTGTTAAGGAGGGAATCGCCATAATCTCTCACTTTGCTTCCAGCAAAGAAGAGCAGGGGAGAGGTCAGGAGAAGGGTTAAAAGGAAATAGAGGAAAAGAGCCAGCCAGATTTCCCGCCAGCTCTTTTTCATGGCCATATCAGAAAAATTCTTAATATTCAGATAATTGCCTCAACAGTAGCTCTGACCAGTTTGCCATAAATTGATGAAACACAGGAATTGCCAATTTAATCCAGGGGACGAAATTGGGGTGACCCATTATTTCCTTAAAGGAATAGGTTGATATAATCGCCATTCAAGCTTAGATTCCACAGAGTTTTATCCTCGATCACCCTCTAGCCCATATCAGCATCATCAAAAATATAGTCAGATGAATTATCTTCCAGAGCCAGAGAAATCGGAAAAAACCCGCAAAGGCAAAGAAAATCTCGTCTTTTCATGGCTGATTAAATTACGAGTTAAAAATTCAGCCGGACAAACTTCATTTTTCAGGCCAAATTATACCTATTGCCCCTCACTATTTCAATGGAAAAATACTCCCAAAAATGGAAATACGCAGGCGATGGACATAAGAATAGCCACGCCATGCCACTTAAATTTAAAATTTGACTCAGTCCAGGTTCGAGATAGATCAACCGAAGAATAAAAGATGGGAGAATACCTCTCAAACCAGAAAGAGCTTTGAGGCTAAAAGTTTAATTAAATTTTTCCTAACCCTGTATTTAATTCTAATTAATTTAATTAGCTCCATGAGCGTAGGACCTAGCCCAAACCGCAGATGCTATCAAATTCTTAAAAATTTCTTCTATTTATCTTCAGGATAACTGGTTAAAATAAGACCTGAAAGCTGATTTTAATTAGATAAACTTCCTTCTGACCCATGAAAGAGACCGCTCGCCACATGCTAATCGATAAATTAAAAATTTAATTAGAGGTCACATAATTTAATCCAGGGCCAAACTCTTCCTTTTGAGCCCTCCCTTGAGGGAATCATAGACAACTTCTATCCTTCCTTCAGCTTCGATTAATAATCTCAGGTTGATCCGGCCGAAGCCAGGTACACCATTTTCAATCAATAATCTGTTCTTGATAATCTTCAGGGGCCTTGTCAGGCCTCGAAATTCATCAATCAGATAGCCAGCGGCGATGACTTTCACCTTTTTCCCCTCAAGACGAACCTCATCCGGACGATGGAGCTTGTTCTGAATCGCCACTGCAGACATGCTGGGAGTAACACGGCTATTAACTACCGAGAGATCAAGCTGATAAAGGGAGCTGCTAATTTTTTTAATTTCAGCTTTCGAAATTTCCAATCGAGGTAACTGGTCAGCATGATAGAAACAAAAGGCAGCATTTCGATGACAGGTTTCAGCCAGTTTAAAGGTGGGCGGGACACGTCGACCAAACTTTTTTATCCCGCCAATTTCAATTTCACCAAAAAGAGGATGCTTATAGGGCTTCCAGGGAGTAAAATGCTCGCCCAGAAGGACAAGGTCATGATACTCCATCTCTTCAAGGCGACCCACCTGTCCCAGCATGGCCCTGATATCAGGAGATTCTTCCTCTCTTGTCGGGCGAGGCCGCTGTGCTTCCAGGGGATCCTGATCAAGTTCATTGGAAAAAGTGAAGGCTCCTAGAACATTGTAGATGAAATCAATTGTGCCACCATAAACTGTATACATATCTTTATAAACCACGATATAACGATAGCCCGGTAGAATTTTTTCTCCATTCCTGCCGACGAAATCATAGACCTGCCGATCGGCTGGCAAATATTCTCCCATATTCTTAGCCCCTGGCCCCCTCAAAATCATCCCTCCATAATTGTGGAAACTCTGGGCTCCGGCGATATTCGGATGAGCCAGGATAAAATCGCGAAGGGCCGCCGTCTCAGGAAAGCAAAAGGGAAAATCGCCTGCTCCTCTCTGCACATATTCCGGTTGCCAGTTAAAGCCAAAATTGCGGTTGAGATCATAGCCGCCCGGTCCGTCTTCATTAATCTGACCATCGCCGTCATTATCAATCCCCTCCTCTCCGAGTAGAAGATAATCACCTTTTTCCCCGGGTTTTACTCTGACGAGAATCCGGGAATCGTCAGGATGAAGCCGGTGGGTTCCGGTGCCCAGGGGAACCTTTTTCCTCATCATGGTTATTGAGCCGTCGCCATCGAGATCATCCGGCCCATCCTCATCAGCCAAGCCATCGCGATCTTCATCATAGGGCATTAAACCGGACCGGGGTGAATTTGGATCCGAAACCTGATGGATATAAACATCGCGGCTGTCAGGATTTACTGTGGGCACAATGTAAAAAACTTTTTCATCGAGGAGCCGGGTCGCCAGCTCATTGCGACCATAATTAGTTAACAGCCACCAGATAGCATAAAGGGCCACTTCCGTCCCCTGGATTTCGTTGCCATGAATGTTGCCATCAATATAATAACCAGGTTTATTTTCAGCCGGCCCTGTCTTCGGATTGTTTAAGATGACACCCCAGATATCCCTTCCCTGGAAGGAACGGCCGATGGATTTCAAAGTCATAAATTGAGGATAGGCTTTTTCAAGGTTGCGGAGAGCCTGGGTCAGTTCAGCGTGATCATAAAAATGGTCAAAGGAAAGCCTGATTTCTGTCTGCGCCGCTGATAAAGCCAGAAAAGAACTGAAAAAGAGAAGCAATGAAGCTCTTATGAAATTTGATTTTATGAAATTTGATTGTGTTATTTTGGCCATTTTTTCCCTCCCTCAGGGCAGAATAATGAAGCGAACGACCTTTCCCAGTTTGGGTGAAAAGGCTTCGACCTTCAGGCGGCTCCCTTTCTTCGCTCTGATGGTCCAGGTAACCTTTTTGACTTCACCACTGCCATTGATAAAGGGAATCAGGGTCACGGGCTGGCCCGAGAATAAATCCTGATCCCTGTTCAAATTGAGCTTAACTCTTATCGGCCATGAGGTCATGGCCCTTCTTCCCTGAGCCGTCGAAGTGGGGAACCAGCCAGGATTGGTTAGATAAACGTTAATTTCATAAACTCCCTCGCTCAGGGCGGTAGCTTTAATTTCTTGAATTTCGATTTCAGCAACCCGCCTCATGAGATCAAGATAAAAATTCAGATGGAAATCAATGGCTTTTTCAGCCAGACCGGCAGGCGGCAAAAGCTTTAACCCAGGAATAAAACCACCAATCTCAACTTCACCTAGGGTAGGATGTTTAAAGGGTGTCCAGTTGATGAAACCCTGGCCGCCGAGAGCCGTATCTGACCAGGTCAGAAGATAGGTCTCGGGATGTTCTTCCTCTGAAAGAGCAGGTCGGGGCGGCATCTTTTCCATCATTTCTGCCAGGCGGGCCGGCGTCAATTTTCCTGATTTGACCATTTCGAAAAGCGATGCGGCTTGAAAAGAAGCTGGCGCGCCTATGGCTTTAAGAAAAGCATTTATCCTGTCTTCACCCAGGGAGATAAATTCTTCTGGAGTCATGGATTTTAGCCGGTCAGGGGTAAGGGTCTCCTTTTCGCCAGCCTTTTTTGGTTCAGGGACATTCCAGATATCGACTGAAAAGATGGGAACACCATATTGATAATAACCATAAGCAACAAAGGAGCCTTTCTGGACAGGTCTGGCTCTTCTTTCAGGATAATCCAGACCGGCTTTATTAAGTCCTTCTTTATATTCCTTCTGGATCGCTTCCAGGATAGGTAAATCCTGCCTATCAATGGAGACTGCCGCCCCAAGGCCAAGAAAAGAAGCCACCATTTCTTCTGTAATTTCCATGCCTCCCGCCATGCCCGAACTCCGCAGGGCCTCAACAATTTCCTTCAGCGTATATTCCTGATCAGGCTCAAGACCCAGCATGGAAGCATACATACGGGGAAGACGAACACGGTCAGCGCCAGCACGGGCCTGGCCCGTCTGCTGCAGATTGAGAATGGTGTTTTCTGTAGAGAAATTCAGAATCAAGGCAATATGACGTCGGCTGGCCAGGAACTTAAGCAGAGCCTGAGTCTCGGGTTCTGAAGCCGGGAAAGGACCACAGGTTTTGACAAAATATTCAAAATCATGGGGGAAATTACGGTTGATTTCAATGCTGCCAGGGGGATCTTCATTAATGGCACCATCACCATCATTGTCAATACCTTCAGTATAAATTTTATAAATCCCTTTCTCGCCTTTCCTGGGGTCAGCTAATCTTAAGAGCCTTGGCTCCCTGGGATCAGTAATATAAGTTCCTTCTGGGTCCTTTACCCGCATTTGCGTAATAAAACCATCATGGTTAAGGTCCTCCGGCCCGTCCTCGTCAATCTGGCCATCATTATCTTCATCCACAGGCCTTGAATTAGCCGTTCTCTCCCATTTGAAGCTTCCAGTCCAGGTGGCATAGGCATCAGGATTAAGAAGGGGGGCTATATAAACTGTCCGGCGATTAAGAATTTCGGTCATCACTTTATCTTTTCCATAGCCTTCAACCAATTTCCCGGCGAGGCGGCAAGAAGCTTCAGTGCCCAGAAAATGAAGTCCCTCCAGATTGGCAGTTACCAGAATAGCCGGTCTTTCTTCAGGTGGCCGGGCTGAAGGAGCTTCCTTAGCTGCCAGTTCCAGAACGATAAGATCACGCTGACCATAACTTTCACCTATCTTGATGACTCTGGCTAATTTTTCATTTTGAGAAGCCAGAGAACGTAAAAAAGAGACGATTTCTTCCAGAGAGCGAATGGGGAAGGGCTGATTCTTTTTTTCGGTTTGATTACTTAAAATGGAACCATTGAAAAATATGATCCCGCCAAGCAAAATGATGGCAACTGAGAGTCTGCATCTTCTCATCCTGCCTCCTTCATTTATTAATTTTTTAATTCTAATTTCCTGAAATTATTGTCCTATGTTAAATTATTCGGAATAAAGATACAACCTGAATCCAGTTAAGACCTGGATTCAGCTGATTGATTTCGGCCATCTTTTCTTGAAATAAGCATATGGACTCTTCCGCCTACTCATTCTAATATAAATTTACGAAAGTCGCTTTCTTCTGGTTTCGAATCTTAGCTATTAATTTGTCTGATCAATTTCTGATATTTCTGGCTTTTCGGTTTCAGATTGGCCTTTAAATAAACAGCTCTTTCAAATTTTTTTTTATGAGTTAGATTTTTTGATTTTTCCCTGGTTTTAATTTGTTTTTCCTATCGCCTCTTCTTTCTCCTTCCAATCATTCTCACCTGATTTATAAATTCATTTGAAGAAAGCGCCTGGCTATAAACTTAAATATGGTTATTTTAATCCTTTTTAGTTGGATAATTTTAACTCCAGCTATTCATTTAATTGTTCAAAAAATTCTTCACCCTGGATAAAATTGACTAAAAAAGGAGAAAGATCAATGGCTAAAAAGAGTAAATTCATCCACCGAAAACTTTTCTTAATTGTCCTGATAATCTTTTTCCTTTCTGCTTTCAGCATGGAAAGTCCTGGCCAGAGTGCGGAGAGAGTGGCCTCTTTATTCGAAAGATTTAGCTGGCGCTCTTGCGGTCCGGCCGTCATGGGAGGCCGAACAGTAGATATAGAAGCCGTAGAAAAGGAACCCCGTATCATCTACGCTGCTTGCGGCCCAGGAGGTGTCTGGAAATCTGAAAATGGTGGCACGACCTGGTTTCCGGTTTTTTACCGGGAAGCAACGAGTTCTGTCGGCGATCTGGCCATTGCTCCCTCGGATCCCAATATTATCTGGGTCGGAACAGGTGAAGCCACCTGCCGCAACAGTGTCACCATAGGCGATGGAGTCTATAAATCAACCGACGCTGGTCGGACCTGGAAAAACAAGGGACTCAAAGAAACGAGACATATCAGCCGAATCATTATTAATCCCGAAAATCCAGACATTGTTTATGTGGCTGCCATGGGTCATCTCTGGGGTCCAAATCAAGAAAGGGGTGTCTTTAAAACGACAGATGGAGGTGAGACCTGGCAGAAGGTCCTTTATATCAATGAAAAGACAGGGGTAGCTGATCTGGCCATGGATCCTGAAAATCCTTTAATTCTTTATGCCAGTGCTTACGAGCATCGTCGCTTACCCTATCTTTATATAAGTGGCGGACCTGGAAGTGGTCTTTACAAAACAACCGATGGCGGTCAAACCTGGAAGAAGCTCGAAAAGGAATTACCCCGCGGGATAATTGGGCGAATTGGAATCGCTGTCAGCCGCTCCAGACCTGAGGTTGTCTATGCTCTTATTGAACACGAAGAGGGAGGACTCTGGCGATCCGAGGATAGAGGGGAATCCTGGCATAAGGTAGCAGATATGACTACTTACAGACGTATCAATACCAGGCCCTTCTATTACAGCCAAATAAGAGTTGATCCAATTAATGACCAGGTCGTGTATGTCCTATCCACTGGAGCTCATGTTTCGACCGATGGTGGAAAAACCTTTAAAGCCTTTGGCTTCGGCACCCACCCCGACCATCATGCTCTGTGGATTAATCCGGACAATCCCAAGCACTTAATTCTGGGTAATGATGGCGGAATCGATATAAGTTACGATGGGGGTCAAACCTGGCTTCCCGTTCAGAATATTGATGCCGCCGAAGTCTATACCATTGGTTTCGATTTCCGCCGCCCTTATTATGTCTATTGCGGTCTTCAGGATAATGGGACCTGGGCTGGACCAAGCCAGACAAGGGATACTGCTGGTATTACCAATGATGACTGGGTCCAGATAGGCGGGGGCGATGGTATGTCTGTTCAGATTCCTCCTGATGATCCTCTGACCGTTTACGCCAATTATCAGATGAATAACCTTTATCGCTATGACTGGCGAATCAACCGGAGCAAGAACATTCGACCCCTAGCCTCCTTAAGGGAACCTCCCCTTCGTTTTAACTGGCTGACACCAATTCATCTTTCTCCCCATAATTCAAAAACAATTTATGTGGGTAGCCAATATTTGCTTAAATCCACGGACCGCGGTCAATCCTGGCAAAGAATCAGCCCTGACCTGACTACCAATGACCCCCGTAAAATGCTTGATTCTGGCGGACCCATTTCACGGGAAAATACAGGCGCCGAGATCCATTGCACCATCACCACCATAGCCGAATCACCTTTATTCCCTGGATTAATCTGGGTCGGGACAGATGATGGTCTGGTCTGGATCACCCGCGATGGGGGTCGAAATTGGTCTAATCTGACCAAAAATATACCCGGCCTTCCCCCCAATACCTGGTGTTCGCGCCTTGAGGCTTCTCACTTCGATCCGGGAACAGCCTATGCCTGCTTTGATGGCCATCGTCAGGATGATTATGAGACTTATGTTTACCTGACCACTGATTATGGACAGACCTGGAAATCTATCAGGGGAAATCTTCCTTTTGGTTGGGTTAATGTCATCCGTGAAGATCCCAAAAACTCCAGGCTTCTTTATGTGGGCACAGAATTTGGTCTTTTTGCCTCTCTGGATAGAGGTGAAAGCTGGTTTTCACTCAAAAATAATCTGCCGACTGTGGCCGTACATGATATAGCTATCCATCCCAGGGACAATGACCTTATCATCGGCACCCATGGCCGCGGTATCTGGATTCTTGATGACATTTCCTTTCTTCAGGAAATGAGCCCTGAAATCTTAGACAGACCAGTTCATATTTTTAAGCCAAGACCGGCAGTGGCTTTTTATCCTTCTTCCCGACATGAAAGTTTTACGTCGCCGACTTTTTTTGCCAAGAATCCACCCTATGGACTTGCCCTGACCATTTATTTCAAAGAAAAGCCCAAGGAAAAACCGGAAATTTCTATAATTAATTCCGAAGGAGAAACTGTCAGCCAGCTCTTCTTACCGGCTCAGGCGGGAATTACCAGGGAATACTGGAATCTTCAATTTATACCCAAGAACAGGCAGGGCGAAAGACTGGCTCCACCTCTAACCGTATCTCTTTCCCTGCCTCTGGCTCCGCCTGGTGAATACACTGTTCAGGTAAAAGTTGATGGCCAGATTTATCAGGAAAAATCTGTTATTGAACCTGATCCTCTTATCAATTACGATGGAGCTGCAGATAAGGAAAGACTGGAAATTTTTGCCGACCTGATAGCTCTTAGCCGGCGCCTGAGCCAGATAACCACAGTCGTCAGACAGATGCGGCGGGAACTCGATGACTTCAAGCGCCGGCTAAAAGAGAAAAAGGAGCCGCTGGGAATGGAAAAAAAGATAGGCGAATTTGAGGCTAAAATAAAAGATCTGGAAAAAGAAGTTACTCCTTCTTTAGCCACCTATTCTATTTCCTGGGAGCAAGCTCTGAGAGGTGGACCGATCAACATGCTCCTTATTAATCTGGCTTCATCGCTTGCAGGCTATCCCGGTCCACCTACCCAGACTGATCGGGAGCAAATAAAAGAAATCGAGCAAGCTCTATCCTTCCTGGTTAAAGCCGCCAACGAAACTCTAGTCAGGATGGCTGCTTGGAATCAGGAGCTGAAAAAGCATGGCTTCAGTCCAATGAAGATTCCAGACAAAATTAAAGATTAAATATCTAGTTTAAAAATGTGAAGCCTGGAGAGAGAATTTTTTTTTAATTCGTGCCATCTTACTTATTTACCTATTTTTTTCCAATTTTTTTCCAGACTTTTCCTCCCTTTCTGACATTTTTCATTACCCTTATCGTTCCCTTTATTATTCCTTTGTTCTATCTGGTTCGATGCTTTAATTAGTTCCATATAATTCGATTACATTACTTTTTTAGAGACTTTTTGTAAGAATTATTATTAGCCCTAAAGCTTCAGCTAAACTTTCGAGCAGTCCTTTTAAGCCGAGAAGGGAAGACTTTCAAGGCCAAAAAGACTGGCTTCTCTATTCATAAGGCTAGTCAATTCCTTCAGGATATCCAGGGGAGGTAAACTGGGAGAACATGAAGCCAGCAATCTTCTTACCTCTTCTTTTGCCCTTTGAGCAATATCCTTTCGACCAGCGGCCACCCAGGCTTCATAAGTATTTCTATCAAGAATAGGGAAATATCTATGCTCCTGGCGATGCCATTTTCGGGTATGAGGATGGGCGAGGAAATTTGGCCATTCACCCTGCTGTTCAAAGAAAAATAAGGCCATAGGTTCATCCCGTTGCACTATGCCTTCAATCAATCTTAAAGCTTGACCACAGATAGCATCATCAATGAGAAGCTTTTCCAGGCTTTGCGTACTTTCAAAGGCCAGCATTCCCGGTCCAGAGACCACGTTGATTCCGGCCAGGGCGGCCAGAAGAGCCCCATTTGAAGTTTCGAGTCCGGCCTGATAGTCAATTATTTTGGCATCTGATAGGCCCATATAAGCATGGGTTGGCAGGCCGAGCTCCTTACCAATCTGGGCTGCCGCCATATCTATCATCATGGTCTCAATGGCACCCATGGGAGTTGTTCCATACCTCAGGTCAAAACTTGACGGCGAGCCGCCAAAGATAACAGGAGCTCCTGGTTCAGCCAGCTCAACGATGACAAGACCGGCCAGATTTTCAGCTACATGCTGAACCAATGTCCCGGTAATAGTTATGGGTGAAGTGGCTCCAGTCAGACCCATGGAAATAAGCTCCGAGGGTTGACCGCACCGGGCCGCATCAATTAAACTCTGGGCGGTAAGATCGCTCCATTTCAGGGGAGGGGAGGGGCAGGCATCAAAAATAGCCAGTGGTTTTGCCTTGAGTTCAGCTTCGCTCCCACGGACAGCGACCAGCATATCTTTCATTATTTTGAAGCTTTCTCGGCGGAAGGTTCCTGTTACTACTGGCTTGGAGGAAAAAAGAAGGGCCACATAAAGCCGGTAGCTATCGGCAATTTCCTGAGGCACATCAGAGGGAACGAGGGAGGTGCTTTGAAAATCGAGATGGGGCAGAAGTTCGGTCAAACGGGTTAATTTAATCAGGTCTTCGGTAACCGGAGGCCGTAAGGATTGAGTTTCAGCATCGAGGAAATTGATGGCGGCTGAACCAGGATTAAAGTGGACCTCATCGCCGCCAACAAGAAAGGCTCTTTTTCCCTCACGATCATAAAGATGGATAGTCCTGGGCGCTTTTTCCAGGCAACTTTTAACCAGGTCAGGTGGAAGATAAACCCGCTGGCCATTCTGGCCAATTTTTGCCCCGGCTTCAGCCAGCAAGGTTCGGGCTTCTTCATTCTCTACAAAAACGCCAATTCTTTCAAGAAGGATAAGGGCTTCATCAATTATTTTATGAACCAGTTCCTGACTCAAAATATTTACCTTTGGTCTTACCGGTGGAATCATTGTCTTATCTCTCCCTTTTTGTTCCCAAAAGCTGTTCTACGAGATGAACCGCCGCCACCGCATTTTCGGCATAGCCATCAGCTCCAATATCCTTGGCCCAGCGAGCTGTTACCGGTGCTCCGCCCACAATAACCTTGTAGCGTTCTCTCAATTCGAGCTGCTGCAGAAGTTCGATGAGTCGTTTCTGACCAATCATGGTAGTTGTCAGCAGAGCGGAAAGGCCAATAATGTCCGCTTTCACTTCTTCCGCTTTTTCAATAAATTTTTCGAGTTTAACATCAGCTCCAAGATCAAAAACTTCAAAGCCTGAGGCCTGAAGCATTGAGGCCACAATATTTTTCCCGATATCGTGAATATCTCCTTCAACAGTACCGATAACCACTTTACCCCTGGCCCTGAGACCCTGATCCTGTTTCTTGATCTCCGGTTCCAGGATGGCCATAGCTGCTTTCATCGCCTCAGAAGAACTAATTAATTCAGGCAGGAAGTATTCGCCCTTTTCCCAGAGTTCGCCAACTTTTTGAATTCCCGGAACATATCCTTTTTCAATGACTTCAGCCGGATCAAGTTTAAGTTCGAGGGCTTCTCTAGCCAGACGAACTGCTTCCTCCTGCTGGCCCTCAATGATGGCCTGACTCATGAGAACAAAGATTTTTTCTTTTTCCATGGACCTCCTTTCTTTATTCATATCAAGGCCAAGGCCCAAACCTAAGAGCCTGAAGAAAATAGTCCTGAAAATTCGGTTCCATTGCCAGAGAAATATACTCAATTCTTTCAAGAAAAGAAAGAAGGTGCTGTCTTGAACTGTTATTCAGAAGAAGTAATCTGGCTCCTGCGAGTGAGGTATTGCCAAGAAAGATAACCTTTTCCTTTTCGATTCTGGGAATCAGCCCTATGACCTGACTGTTTTCGACGGATAATTCCTGGCCAAAACCGCCAGCCAGATAAATAGCCTGCAATTCCCGGGGATCGAGACATAAATTTTCAAGGAGAAGACGAAAGCCTGTTTTTAAAGCGGCGCAGGCCAGCTGCGCCTGCCTTATATCTCCCTGCGTAAGGAAAATATTATCTTGAATTTCTATTTTTTCCCGTCCCTGAGCAATCCGGCCATCTGGTTTTATCACCCCTTGTTGAAGAAAAATGGCCAGTAGATCAATCAAGCCTGATCCACAGATTCCCCGGGCTGGCCGCTCATTTACAGTTTCAATTTTCAATTCGCCATTGATTAATTCAGCCCGCCAGATGGCTCCATCAACGGCCGGCAGACCACAGCTAAGATTGCCACCTTCAAAGGCTGGTCCAGCTGCGGTCGAGGTAACTACGATCTGGTCATCCTTTTTGATGACAATTTCACCATTTGTTCCGAGATCAATAAAGGCAAAAGGTCCCGGGCGCTCAAATAGACCGGCAGCCATTAACCCGGCTGAAATATCCCCACCCACAAAACTCCTTATATTGGGAGCAATAAAAATTCTTGCCTCGGGATTTAGGCGAAGATTAAGTTCTTTTGCCCGAAGAGGTTCGATGGAGGAAAATATGGAAATAAAGGGAGCGCGGGCGAGGCTGGCGACAGGCAATCCGAGCAAAAGGTGATTCATGGTGGTGTTACACGCGATGACAGCTTCCATAAAATTTTCTTCCTCCAGCCCGCAGTCATCACGGAACTTTTCTATCATCTCATTGAGTTCGTCAATGACAGTTGTCTGTAACTTTTTGAGATTATCCGGGCTCGCACAGGCAAAGGCAATTCTTGAAAGAACGTCGCTCCCAAAGCTGAGCTGATGATTGAAATCAGTTTGTTTCCCCAAAATTTCTCCTGATTCAAGATCGATGGCTTCCATCACAATGGTGGTCGTCCCCAGATCTATGGCTAATCCCAGAAGAGGTGAGGGCAGGACACCCTTTGAAATACGAACCAATTCTTTCCCATCATAGATATAAATAATGACATCATTTTCTAAATCAAAATGCCCAAGACTTTCGAGAGATTTTAAACTGAATTTTAGTTCCTCTATCTTCAGTTTTTCCCTTAGATAATTCAGAATCGATCCCGCCTTAATCAGGTCATTATGGACAAAGCATATTTGATATTTTTTTATGGCTGGCTCAATTTCTTTTTTAATCATTAAGCCTCTATCGAGGATTTTAATATCTTTTATGATTGATTCCTCCGGAATCTTTATTTTGATATCTCCCTCTAAATATATCTGGCAGGCCAATCTATAATTTTGCGGCCACTTTTTTATTTTCTCAATTTTTATTTCTTCTTCTTTCTTTTCATTTACCCTGCCTTCAATTATTTCTATGGCGCATTTTCCGCAAATTCCTCTCAGATTGCACCATGTATTTAAATTTATTCCCCCCCTTTTTAATATTTGAGCTAAATTCTCACCCATTTCCCCCTGTATAATCCTTTCTCCTGGCTTAATCATTACTTTTATTTCTTTTGAAGTTTCGACCGATTTGCCCATTTTTTACCTTTTTTAAATCATTCATATGTTCCTAATTTATTTGCTTATCCATATCTATTTATTATGGATATATTCATAAATTAGCTCTACTCTGTGGCTTTATTTTTTTCTTTTTATTTTATTTTTTCTCCTTTTTCCCTTCTTTTTATTTGCTTTTTACGTTACCTTACCCATTTTAATCTCTCTTTTTACCTCTTCTATCTGACATTACTATTGTATCATTTTTTATATCCTTTTTATCACATGACCACTTTTTCTTTTTATATTACTCATTTCGTTTTTTTTATATAATATTTATTTTATATTATTTTCTTTTTTAGCATTTTTTTGATTTTAAATCGTTTTATTTTCCTTCTTCAAATGTTTTTATTCTCCCTTTCATCAATTTTTTTTCTTATTATTTTCATTTTAAATTCTATCTTATCTTTTCTTTCTTTTTCCAATAAAAATAAGCTGGTAAACCGCTCAGGGTAATGATCAATCCTAGAAGGACTTCCTTTGTTTTCCAGAAGAAGCAGCTCAGATAAATTATGAGACAGCTCAAGACGAAAACACTCGCAGCTAACAGGACTAAGCTCTCTATTTTTATTTTTTCATCGAGACGATTATTTTTAAGTTTTCTTTTTTCTATAAAGACCGCCAGACCCAGTCCGGCGAAAAAGACAATTAGACTGAAAACTACATATTCATACAGCGACTGAAATTTTCCCAGAAGACAAAGAACCGAAGAGAGGCAGGCTTGAATCCAGATGGCCTGGCCTGGAACTCTTGTTTTTTCATTCAATTTTCCCAGTCTGGCGAAAAAAACCCCATCCCTGGCCATAGCAAAATAGACTCTCGGACCATAAATTATGGTTGCACATAAACAACCAAAAATAACCAGGGCAATACCTGTAGTTATTAATGGTCCTGCTTTGTCACCAAAAATTATTCTTGATACAATCTCTCCAATCCTGTCTTTTCCGGCCATATTTTCTGCCTTTAAGGCGAAAACATAGACTGAATTTACTAACAAATAGATAGCTGTTATACCAGCAATTCCGAGAATGATCGCCCTTGGCAGATCCTTTTCCGGTCTTTTCATTTCTTCAGCCGTGCAATTGGCCGCATACCAGCCATCATAGGTCCAGAGGGTGGCAAGCATAGCCAGGAAATAACCCTCAAAACCGGATCCTACCTTTATCGAATCTATTTGGTTTAAAGAAATCAAACCTTTTTTACCCAGGATAAAATATCCACACCCCACAAGAATTATAATTAAGATAATTCTCATGAACATAGAAATATTCTGGATAAAAATCGCTAGCTTTATTCCATAATTATTGATTGCTGATAATATTAAAATCGGCAAAATCGCCATTATTTGAGACAAATTTATTTCTATATCCAGTAATGAAAAAAAATTAATTTTCGCCAGAATTATATTTTTTATTCCAGCCAGGTTTAAAATATGATCTGTAAAACCCACGCTCAAAGCGGCTATACCTCCGCTCTCTATTATCCAGAAAAATATCCAGCCGAAAAGAAATCCAGCCCACCGGCCATAGGCCTCTTTAAGATAAACGTATGGCCCGCCTGCTTTTGGGTAAATCACTCCCAGTTTGGACATACACAGGCCACCGCACAAAGTAAAAAGCCCACCAAATAACCAAATAAGAAACATCCATTTTTCATTTCCGACATATTCAATGATGTGCCCGCTCGTCATAAAAATCCCTGAACCAAGAACTGAACCCATAACAAATAGAACTGCATCCAATAAGCCAATTTGTTTAACCAGCCCGGATTCAGAAATTTGCTTTTTTTCTTTTTCCATTTCTTTTTTATTTTTCCTTTCCTGCCGACTCACGTTGAATTTATCATAAAAAATATTTTTTTCTTTAACAATCATTTTTATTTCTTTTATTTTCAATAAATTACAAAGATTGTCGGCATGCCGACATCTTTTCACTTTTACTCTTGCTTTTTCCTTTCATTTAATTTATTTATTCAATAAACATGTTCAGGAGCTAAAAGTGATTATTACTATTGCCAATCAAAAGGGTGGAGTAGGGAAGACAACGACCGCAGTTAATCTTTCTTCAGCTCTTGCTTTCATGGGCTATAAAGTTCTTCTGGTTGATACTGATCCTCAGGCCCACAGCACCATTTCCTGTTTAAATGATTCTTCCAATTTTGATCGCTCCTTATATGATGTTCTAATCAATCCCCAGATACCTATAACCTCAGTCATCGTCAAAACTAATATTCCTGGTCTTGATATAGCTATCAGTAAAATTTCTATGGCCAAACTTGAACCCACTTTGATTGGTGAAATCGATGGACATTTCAGATTAAAGGATGCTCTCCAGCCCGTAAGAAATCAGTACCATTTCATTTTTATTGATACGCCGCCAACGCTTGGTCTGATCACCGTAAATTCTCTCGTCGCGGCTGATTCCGTTTTGATTCCCATCCAATCATCCTATCTCTGTCTTGAAGGAACTGACGATCTCCTGGAAACAATTGAAAAGGTAAAAAAAGTTGCCAATCCTGGTCTGTATATCATTGGTGTTGTTATAACCCTTTTCGATAAGAGAACGAATCTTGCCCGGGATGTCGTAAAAAAAATCAGGCAGGTTTTTGGGCCAAAGGTCTTTCGAACCTTTATTTCTAAAAGCGTTAAATTAGAAGAAAGCCCGGCTTATAAAGAGTCAATTTTCACCTATGCGCCTGATTCTGTCGGCGCCTGGCAATACCGAAAAATAGCCGAAGAAATCCTTGAAAGGATTAAAAATGAGAAAAACAGGCTTGCCTGAGAATATTTCTATGAGGCATGATTTTCATTTCGTCGAGCTCATTTCGGCCAGAAGTCCGGCCCCCAGAATCCGCATGATTCCGGTAAATAAGATTGATCCCAATCCTCATCAGGCCAGAAGCGAACTCGGCGATTTAGAGGAACTTATGGCCTCGATTAAAGCCAAGGGAATTCTGGAGCCAATTCTTGTCCGGCCCAAGGGAGATCGATTTGAAATTATTGCTGGTGAACGAAGATATGTGGCCGCATTGAATGTGGGGCTGACAGAAGTCCCTTGTATAGAGATGAATGTCAATGACCAGGAGGCACTAGAATTAGCTCTAATCGAGAATTTACAGCGCAAGGATCTTGATGTATTTGAAGAAGCTGATGGCCTGAAGACTCTGGTTGATCTTTATGGTTACAGTCATCAACAATTAGCTGAGAGAATTGGCAAGGCCAGATCAACTATTACCGAGATAATTAATGTGGCTAAAATACCTTATCACCTTAGAGAACTCTGTAAAAAGCATGGACTCTTGAGTCGAAGTACTCTGATTGAAATCGCCAAACTGGATAAAACTGAGAATATGGAAAAGCTTATAAATCAGATTATTGAAAAGGGCCTGAAGCGTGATGAAACCAGGGAACTGGGTAAAAAATTGAAGGGCAAATTAAAGAAACCCAAACCCTTTGTTTTTCGTTTTTATCCTAAGGATAGGAAATTCCTTTTCAAGATAGAATTTAAGAGAGAGAATGTTTCAAAAGATGAACTTATAGCCATTCTGGAAGATATTCTTACAAAGCTCAAATCCGGCGAGATTTAATAATTGTCATTTACTAAGGCAATTGTCTAAATAAAATTAAAAGACTTTTAAACCACAAGATGACTTTTATTCAAGCTAAATTTATTCGAGCTAAATTTTTTAAGCCAAATTTTGGTCTAATAAAAATTTTCTTTTAACCTAAATTTCTGTTTAAAATAGATCAAGCTTTAGTTAAATTCAGGATATATTTTCAGGGGAAAAGATTCGGGATACGACAATCCTGTTGCCAGTTTGATAAGGAAATTTTAAGAAGGAAAATTGTTATTAGTTGACATAATATATCTTATGCGACATTAATTTTAATCTTCCAGACTGAATAAACTTCGCTTCATTCGGCTGAAACTGACATCAAGAGCCGGGTGATATTAGAGGCAATATTTGAGCTAATTTTGAGTTAATAAGGCAATATTAAGAGTGATTTTAGAAGCTATGGAAAGATAAATTAATGAGGGATGTGTATGTTATTTAAAGCCCTTTGCTCATGGCTGCCAGGAACTCCTCATTGGTCTTTGTCTTGGAAAGCTTTTCAATCAAGAGTTCCATGGCCTCAACTTCATTCAGCTGACTCAGGACTTTCCTCAATATCCAGATTCGATTCAAATCTTTTTCTGGAATTAAGAGTTCCTCTTTACGGGTCCCGGAGCGATTAATATCAATGGCTGGGAAAAGTCGCTTATCCACCAGTCGCCGATCAAGATTTATCTCCATGTTACCTGTTCCTTTAAATTCCTCAAAAATAACCTCATCCATACGGCTTCCTGTGTCAATAAGGGCTGTCGCCACGATGGTCAGGCTGCCGCCCTCTTCGACCTTTCGGGCAGACCCAAAAAATTTCTTGGGCTTATTAAGGGCGTTAGCATCAATACCACCTGATAAAACTTTACCGGAAGGCGGAACGATGGCGTTATGAGCCCTGGCCAACCGGGTAATGCTGTCAAGAAGGATGACCACATCCTTCTTGATTTCCACCAGGCGCTTTGCCTTTTCCAGAACAATGTTGGCCACCTGGGTATTCCTGGTGGGTGGCTCATCAAAGGTGGAAGCCACGACTTCGGCCTGGACACTGCGTTTAAAGTCGGTTACTTCCTCTGGCCTCTCCGCAATCAAAAGTACAATCAGATATATTTCCGGATGGTTCTTTTCTATAGATTTGGCAATTGTTTTGAGCAGGGTCGTTTTACCTGCTCTCGGGGGAGACACAATCAAACCTCTCTGCCCTTTGCCAATAGGCGTCAGCAACTCCATTATCCGGGCATTGAGGTTTTTCGGATCGCCATCCTGGAGCCTTATTTTTTCATATGGATAAAGAGGCGTAAGGTGGTCGAATTGGACATTGTGCCTTAGCTCCATAAGAGCTTCAGGATGCATAAAATTAACCGCATCAATCTTAATCAGGGCAAAGTACTTTTCGCCTTCCTTGGGCGGCCGCACGACACCGGAAATGGTATCGCCTGTCCTCAGTTGAAATTTCCTTATCTGGGAAGGAGAAACATAGATATCATCAGGGCTTGGCAAATAAGAAAATTCAGGGGAACGAAGGAAGCCAAAACCATCTTCCAGAACCTCCAGAACTCCCTCGGAGAAAAGCAAACCATTTTTTTTGGCTTGAGCCTCAAGGATCTTGAAAATAAGTTGATGACGGTTAGCGGCCTGCTCAATTTCTTCATCAGGAACGCCAACGCGGCCGGCTATCCTCTGCAACTGGGAAGTATCTTTCTCTTCAAGTTCCAGTAAACTATATTCCTTTTCTCTCATTCCAGACACCTCACTTTTAGAATTAAATTGATGAAATTACTTTAGCGAATTTTTATAAGTCCCTGACAGAGACTTTTAACTTCTCTTCAGATAAAGGCACCAGCAGCCAAAAAACAAGAGAATCTTAATGGGGCAATGGTGGCGGCTCCTGGGCACCGCCCTCATTACTACCTGGAGATATTTCTGACGTCACGGCCATGGTCTCTTTCTCAGCGGCTATTTCTTCCTTTTTGGGAAGGTCACGGGTCAGAGCGATCTTCAACACCTCATCCATGGTTTCAACCAGATGAATCGTCATCTCTTGTTTAATAACTTTGGGTATGTCTCTCAGGTCAGGCCGATTATCCACGGGCAAAATGACCTCTCTGATACCTTCACGATGAGCCGCCAGCAATTTTTCCTTTATACCGCCAACAGGCAGCACCTTGCCTCTCAGGGTGATTTCTCCTGACATAGCCACCTTTTTATTTACAGGAATGCCTGTCAGCAGCGAGATAATGGCCGTGGCAATGGTTATGCCGGCCGAGGGTCCATCCTTGGGTGTGGCCCCTTCAGGCACATGAATGTGGATATCAAAATTTTTATGTAAATCTTTAGCTATATTCAATTCATAAATCTTACTCCGAACATAACTGAAGGCAGCCTGGGCCGATTCCTGCATGATTTCGCCCAGCTGACCGGTCAGGGTAAAATTACCTTTACCATGAACCTTAGTCGCTTCAAAAGTCAGCAGCTCGCCGCCAAATTCAGTCCAGGCCATACCGATGGCCACCCCGACTTCTTCCCTAGTGTCAATCTCAATATGGCGAAATTTAGGAATACCCAGATATTTTTCCAGATTTCTGGCAGTAACTCTTTCACAATAATCTTTCCCCTTTTGAACGACCTTTTTAACCAGTTTCCGGCAGATGGAGGTTATTTCCCTTTCCAGGTTGCGCACACCGGCTTCCCTGGTGTATTCCCGGATTATTCTGAGAATAGCCTGGTCAGCAATTTTCAGATTTTCAGGCCTGAGACCATGAGCTTTAAGCTGCTTAGGTATAAGGAAATTTTTGGCAATTTGTAATTTTTCATCTTCAGTATACCCAGGTATGCGGATTATCTCCATACGGTCAATGAGTGGCTTGGGTATGGGTTCAAGCTGATTGGCCGTGACGATGAACATGACCTGGGACAAATCGAAATCTGTATCAATATAATGATCAAGGAAGGTACTATTTTGTTCCGGGTCAAGAACTTCCATTAAAGCTGCCGCCGGATCGCCGCGGAAGTCCATACTCATTTTATCCACTTCGTCCAGCAGAAAAACCGGGTTCTTGGTTCCGGCTCGTTTAATCATCTGAATTATCCGGCCAGGATAAGCTCCAATATAGGTCCGTCTGTGGCCTCTGATTTCAGCCTCATCCCGTACCCCTCCCAGGGAAAGCCGCACAAACTTCCGGCCAGTGGCTCGAGCGATTGATTTGGCCAGGGAGCTCTTACCTACTCCAGGCGGCCCGATAAAGCCAAGAATAACTCCTTTGGGATTTTTGACCAGCTGACGGATCGCCAGAAACTCAATAATTCTTTCTTTAACTTTCTCCAGACCATAATGGTCTTCATTAAGAATTCTTTCCGCTTCTTTAAGGTCTCTTTTCTCGCGCGATTTTTTATTCCAGGGAAGAGAAAGGAGCCAGTCAAGGTAATTCCGGCAGACAGTCGCTTCAGCCGACATCGGAGGCATGCTCTCAAGACGCTCTATTTCCTTATAGGCTTTCTCTTCAGCATCAGGAGGCATTTTGGCCCTGGCAACCCTCTGTCTCAGTTCTTCTATCTCGTTGGGCTGATCCTCTTTTCTCATCCCCCCTGATGGGAAAATAGGTTGTCTTGACTCCCGGCCTGAAACCCGTCTTCTTTCGCCCCGAGTTGATCTTCCCTGAAGCTTAAGTAGCTCATTTTCCAGGAGAAAACTAAGGCGGCGAAGCCTTTCGACCGGATTGATGGTCTCAAGAAGATTTTGTTTTTCCTCGACCGGCAGGAAAAGATGGGAAGCAATAATATCGGAAATCCTTTCCGGCGAAGTATCCTTTATAGCCGGAATAATTGATTCAATATTGGCCGTCTGACTGATTCTCAGATAGTCTTCAAAAAGGGAAAGCACTTTCCGCAGGAGCTCCTTCCCTTCTCCACTGGTGTCCTCCATATCTTTAATCACCTTAATGAGCACCTGATAAAAAGGATAGGTGCTCAAATACTCAATTATTCTGGCTCTTCTCTTGGCCTCAACAATAACCTTGATATTCTTCTCATCGGAGCGCACTGTCCTGATTATCTTGGCCATAACCCCCATGGAATAAATATCTTTGGGAGCAGGATTATCCAGAGAAGCATCCATCTGGGCTGAAAGGAAAATCAGCTTATCTTTTTCCATGGCTTTCTCCAGGGCCTGAATGGATGAGGGTCGGCCAATGATGAAAGGCACGAGGGTCGAGGGGAAGATGACCAGCTCCCGCAGGGGAATAAGGGGCAGATTGCGCAAAACTTCAGTCTGATCGTAATTTTCTATGGTCATGTTAGGCTCCTGCTATTTTACTAAAAATATTATTAGCCAGGTCATTGGTTTCGACCATTTCCCTGGTAACGACAATCTTGGTTTTTGTCTTCATCGAAGGTAGATAAAACATAAGATCCAGCATCAAATCTTCAATGATAGTTCGCAGACCTCTTGCCCCGAGCTTGCGCTCCAGGGATTTGCGGGCAATGGCTCGGAGGGCTTCCTCGGTAAATTCAAGTTCAACACCCTCCATTTCAAAAAGCTTCTGAAACTGCTTAACAATGGCATTTTTGGGCCTGGTCAGGATCGCCACCAGGTCCTCTTCCGTAAGATCAGTAAAAGTAGCCACCACCGGAAAACGGCCCACCAGCTCAGGAATGAGACCATATTTTATCAAATCCTGGGGAATTAATTCGCGGTAAATCTCTTCCAGATCATCAGGAGAAGGAGGTTTCAATTCAGCTTTAAAGCCCACCGAGGTCTGGCCAATTCTCTGTCTGATAATTTTATCCAGACCAACAAAGGCTCCGCCGGCAATGAAAAGAATATCAGTGGTATCAATGGGAATGAATTCCTGATAGGGATGTTTTCTCCCGCCTTGAGGCGGAACATTAGCCACAGTCCCTTCCACAATTTTGAGCAATGCCTGCTGAACACCTTCTCCAGAAACATCCCGGGTAATGGAAGGACTGTCACTCTTGCGGCTTATTTTATCTATTTCATCAATATAAACAATACCCCGCTGGGTTTTCTCAATATTGCCTCTGGCGGCTTGATAGAGTTTCAAAATCACATTTTCCACATCTTCGCCAACATAACCAGCCTCGGTTAAGCTGGTAGCGTCAGCGATGGCAAAAGGAACAGAAAGCAACTTGGCCAGGGTCTGGGCCATCAGGGTCTTCCCGGTTCCTGTGGGTCCAATTAGCAAGATATTACTTTTCTGAACTTCTACCTCAGCTCCCTGCCTTTTCAGATTGATCCTCTTATAATGATTATAAACGGCCACCGATATCTTCTTTTTGGCCTGTTCCTGGCCGATTATATATTCATCCAGGGCTTTCTTGATTTCTATCGGGGTGGGAAAACTGGCTCTCTGCCTTTTCTCTTCCACTTCCCGCAGTCGATCTTCCTGAATCAGACTATGAGCTATCTCAATACAATGATCGCAGATATAAACACCCCTTGGTCCTGCAATCAGCCTTCTCACCTGGTTTTGCTGCCGGCTACAAAAGCTGCAGCTTATCAGTGGGCTTAATGGCTCTTTTTCCTTCTCTTCCATGGTTTCTCACTTCTTAAATCTTGCGCCAGGCCAGGTCTACAGGCCATCATTCTGTCTGCTGACGGGATCGGATGATCCGGTCAATCAGGCCATATTCCAGGGCTTCCTCCGGAGTCATGATGAAATCCCGTTCGATATCGGCCTGGATTTTTTCCTTTGGCTGTCGGGTATGAAAGGCGAGAATCTCATTGATTTTTTCCCGGATTCGTAGCATCTCTCTGGCCTGAATAGCAATATCTGAAGCTGGCCCCTGAAAGCCACCAAAGGGCTGATGGAGAATAATCCGGGAATTGGGTAGAGAATATCTCTTTCCCCTACGGCCAGCGGCCAGCAGAACCGCCGCCATGGAAGCGGCCTGGCCCACACAGATAGTAACAACATCTGATTTTATAAATTGCATGGTATCATAAATAGCAATACCAGCCGTTATGCTCCCGCCTGGTGAATTTATATAAATGGAGATTTCCTTTTCAGGGTTTTCAGCCTCAAGATAGAGCATTTGAGCAATTACTGTATTGGCTAATTCATCAGTTATCTCAGAACCGATAAAGATGATGTTGTCTTTAAGGAGACGGGAATAGATATCATAAACTCTTTCCGTACGACCATCATGTTCGACAACGAAGGGAATTAAGGCCATGGGCTTAAGCATAATCTATTATAAAGCCTGGTGGATTAAAAAGTCAACGACTTTCCTCAGGAGAAGATGATGACGCACAGTCTCGAGTCGCCCCTCCCTTTCAAATCTTTCTTTGAGCTCAAAAAAGGAAAGGCGGTTCAACCGGGCTAGGCTTCGTATCTCCTCTTCCACTTCACTCTCGGTTACCTCAAAGCCTTCTTTCTGGGCTATCTTTTCGAGAATAAGCCTGTCTTTCAACCTCTTTTCAGCCTGACGTCTGGCTTCGGCCTCAAGCGCCTCCAATTCGGCTTCAGACCAGCGCGGACCCTGGTTTGAAGATAACCAGCGCTTCAGGAGAAGCTCGCTTTCTTTTTCGATTGCTGCCTCGGGTAAGGCAAAAGAAATCTGAGCCTCTAATTTTTCGAGAATCATCTCAAGGATACGCTCGCGGTTTTCCTCTTTCTTTTTTTCGAGAAGTTCTTGCCTGATTTTTTCTTTAAGCTGGTCCAGATTATCACAATTACCTAAGGACCGGGCAAAATCATCGTTTATTTCCGGTATTTTCCTTTCTTTCAGGGCTAAAATCTTTACCGTATTTTCCACCTTTTTTCCAGCCAGAGCAGAATTGGCATGATCAGAGGGATAATCAACAGTGAAGGTCCTGGTCTCTCCGGGCATCAAATTAGTCAGATTAGCTTCCAGAAGAGGGTCATTTGTTGGCCTGCCGGCTTCGATCTGGATTTTCTGGGTTGGCCAGAATTTTCTGGTTTTTAAGTCCCTGGCCCTAACCTCAATCAGAGCAAAATCACCTGGCAAAAGGCCTCTCCCGGTGACAGGAATAAATTCAGCTGACCTCTGCTGAAGCTCTTGCAAGACTTTTTCTATTTCCTCCTCCTTAACCTCAAGGGGAAGATGAGGCACATCTATGGCCTTATAATCTGGAAGCGTAAAATCAGGCCAGAGCTCCACCCTGATCCTGAAGGTCATCGCCTGGCCTTCCTCCCAGCGAATATTTTGAATAGCCGGGTCAACAGCTGGGTCAAGATGATGAGCCCTAAGACTTTCTTCCACAGCCCTGGGCACAAGATTATTGATCAACCTCTCTCTTATTTCTGAGGCAAAAGTTCGGCGGACAATATCTCGGGGAGCCCTGCCCACCCTGAAGCCTGGAATTCTGGCTCTTCTGACGAAAGTCTCTACGATTTTATCATATTCAGAATTGACTACAGTTGCCGGAATTTCAAACTCAATTTCTCTGGAATTGGGTCCAGTTTCCACCAGATTATCTTTGAACCAGGTTTTTTCTTCTGCCATGATTTTCTCTTTCTGAGGATTTTTTTCGGGGGAAGCGGGCTTCATGGGCAGAGCGGGACTCGAACCCGCACTCCTTCATCAGGAACTAGGTCCTAAGCCTAGTGCGTCTGCCAATTCCGCCACCTGCCCGCCTTAATCTATCATTTTAGGATCAATAATTTCTGATAACAGGCTCAAATTAATTTATAGCATATAGACAGCTTCTAAATCAATTTAGGGTGACAGCCCCTGACTTTTGACCGGCCAAAAGAATAAAATCGATTTCTTTTTGACCGGGTCTGAAAGTCAGGAGTCGATTTTATTTCAGGAATTTCTTTAACTTATCGGCTAAACCGGGATCGACAGAGACAAGTTTTTTATAAATTTCTCGAGCGCTAAGATTGTCATGGACATTAAGATAAGCTATAGCCAGATTATAAAGGGCAACGCCATAATCTGGCTTCAACTCGACCGCCTTTTCCAGAGGCTCAATGGCATTTTTGAAATCCTTGAGGAGCAGATAACTGACGCCGATATTGAACCAGCCATCGTAAGAATCCGGCATGAGCTCAACAAATTTCTTGAAAGCCTCAATTGCCTCTTTATATTTCTTCTGCCTGGAATAGGAATAACCGATCTGATACCAGGCATATTCATAGGTCGGCCTGATTTCCAGCGCCTTTCTGAAAGCAGCAATCGCTTCATCATAGCGCTCAAGCTTGAAATACATGATGCCCAGATTATAAACGGCCATCTCACTGGTTGGATTTAACTCGACCACTTTCTTGGCAGCCTCTACTGCCCGGACATATTGACCAACTTCATCATACATTCTAACAATAAGCCCATAATAGGCCGAAGCATCAGCTGGACTTAATTCAGCCAGAAGGAGGTAGGTTTTTTCGGCCTTTTCATACTGTTTGGCCTTTTGATAAGCTTGAGCCAGGGAATAATTGACTTTGATGTCATCGGGCTTTCTCTTTTGAGCTTCCTCAAGGGCCTTAACAGCCGCTTCAAATTGCTGAAGTTCCAGGCGACACAGGCCAAGTCGCAGATAGGCCCCCCAGGCTTCAGGCGGATTAAAGGCAACGTATTTTTCATAAGCCTCAGCCGCCCGCTCAAAATTTTTCATCTCTTCAAAAGCCGTGGCCATCAAGCGCCAGGCTTCCTGCTGCTGAACACCCAGCTGAATGGCCTTTTCAAGAGGCGCTATCGCTTCGGACCATTTCATCATGCGAACATAAACAGAGCCAAGACCGAAATAGGCTTCGCCGAGATTAGGATTGATTTCCAGAACTTTTCTGTAAGCATTAACGGCCGAGCTGAAATCCCTCTGGCGAGAATAAATTTCGGCCAGCTGGAACTGAACCTCGACCAGATTAGGATTTATTTTTATCGCTCTCTCCAGGTATTTCTGGGCGTTACCCCAATCTTCATTTAAAGTATGTATCTTCCCCACGAGAAGAGCTCCCTCGAGGGTGGCCAGATAATCTTCTTTTTTCCAGTTCTTGAATTCGGTCGACCGACCGGGCTTGATTTGAGCCTGCCATTTATTCACGGGGATAATTCCAATCCCGCCCCTCTCCACCACATGAATCAAACCGATGACTTCGCCATTTTCGTTAAGGGCCGGGCCGCCGCTGAAACCAGCTGGCACTGCCAGAGAAGCGGTCAAAATAGCCAGAGCTGAATCTGTCCGGGCTAATTGCCTGATATTACCTTCAGCCGAAACAATTTCACCAGCTTCGTTAGGTCCGAGCCCGATAACCTTCATATTTTGACTTACGTTATCAGAATTACCCAATTTTAAAACCGGAAGGTCTCCTTTAATTTTCAAAATGGCCACCCCCAGATTCCGGTCAACGGCCACAATGCCTTCTACTTTAATCTTCTTCCCTCTGGCAGTTGTCCCTTCAACTGTGTCAGCGTTTGCGACCAGCTGATAGGCTGTAGCCGCAAGTTCTTGACCTACAGAAAAGGCGCAACCTTTATTAATTAGCTCTTTATTGGCTCCATAAACGGCCAGGGCGAGGAGGCTATCCTTGCTTGTTTCAAAAACTTTGATCGTCTGGGAAAAAGCAACTGCCGGCACAAATAAGAGCAGGGCAAGTGCGACCAATCTTAAATGCCGGTAACCCATTTTGGTCCTCCTTTTTTAAAAAAATTTCAATCAAATCAATTTATACTCAGCCAGAGCAGGATGTCAAATGAATCTCCTCCATGAGTTCGATGGCGCCCTTCATCTTTCTGGCTTGTGGCCACTTCAAAAAACTAAAACCGCCGCTCTTTCTCGGTGATTTTTTAAAAAGATACAATATTTCGTTTTATAAAACAGCTCTCCTCTTACCTTAACAGAGCTGGCGATTAAGTTTAAATACTCTTTAAAACAGAATTAATCTTCAGGTTTAATTGACAAAATTTCAAGCCTAATTTAGCCTTTATTAGACGTGAAAATTAAAAGCTGGGTTTTACTTCTTTTTATCATCCTGGGCCTTTCCCTGGTCATTTTTAAGTTTTTCCCTCAATTGATTCTGCCGCGAATGGTGGATTTTGAAGTCAATTATCAGGCCGGCCAGAGAATCTGGCGGGGTGAAACCCTTTATCGGGTCGAAGATGGTCATTATCAATTTAAATATCCACCCTTTGCTTCTCTTCTTTATTTTCCCCTGGGATTTCTTTCCCTGAATCAGGCTAAATTTATCTGGTTCATGCTCACTGTTACGGCCACATTTGCCCTAATTATTCTTTCTTCCCGGCTCGCAGCTTTTCCCTCCATCGCACCCGGGTATGTCCCTGTCTTCACTTTTCTTATCCTGGCTCGCTTTCTGGCTCGAGAACTTTCCATGGGCCAGATAAATACCCTGATCATCTGCCTTCTTCTGCTCATGCTTAAAAACTGGTTGATCGATTCAGGTTCGTTCGCCACCTCTCTGAAAACGGGTTTTCTCTGGGGTCTGGCAACATCCCTTAAACCCTACGCCCTGATTTTTTTCCCTTTATTTCTGCTGCGAAGGAGCTGGAAAATAATAGGTTCAGCCCTTTTGTTTTTTATTCTGAGCTTCTTTATGCCTGCCCTCTTTTATGGCCTGAAAGGAAATTTTATAGTCCATCAGGAATGGCTGAATCATCTTAAAGCGTCCACCCCTCCCCTTCTCTCTTCTCAGGATAATATTTCTCTTTTTGCCCTCCTTTACAAATGGTTCGGGCCTGAAATTCCTGTCTGGACCCTGGGTCTTTTCGCCATAGCTCTTCTGGCTGCGGCCATATTTCTGGCTGTGATTAAAGCCAAAAATATGAGCTATCCAGTTATTCTTGAGGCGGCCGCTTTGCTTCTCCTGATGCCCCTCGTCAGCCCTCTTGGCTGGGACTATACCCTTCTTTCCTCCTCCCTGGCCATCTCCCTTATTCTGTACCACTTCCCCACTTTTCCCCGGTTGAGCCGCTATTTTCTTGGTTTTATTTTTATTCTTATTGCCATTATGATTTTTGACCTGTTTGGCCGTCAGGTTTATTCTTTTCTCATGATGAAAATTTCGTTACCCACATTGCTCTTTCTGATTGTTCTGGCCTATCTTTTCTGGCTCAGATTCAAAGGTAAAGCATGAAAGACCCGGCCTTAAAAAAGAAGCTTATTTTTCTCTGGCTTGGCCTGATATTTTTAAATCTAATTTTTATTTTTCTTATTCTGGCCGCACCCGTAATTCGCAATCGCTGGCCCCAGCTGAGTCTGGCGATTTATGCTGCCTATGCTCCTTTCTGTCATCAGATAAAGGAGCGCTGCTTTGCTCTTGCCGGCGAGCCCCTGGCTATCTGTGCGCGCTGTTTCGGAATTATGACTGGCTTTTTTCTGAGTTTAATCATTTATCCTCTGATCAGAAAACTTACCTGCCCTGAACCATTCGCTCTATCTCTGTTAATTGGAGTATCTCTTCCGATGGCCGTGGATCTTTTCGGTAATGGTCTGCATTTCTGGTCAAGTCCCAGCTGGCTCCGTTTCCTTATCGGTTCAGGCTGGGGCTTTTCTCTTCCCTTTTATTTCTGGCCAGCAGCCATAAGCCTCTGGCTGACAAAAACCGGCAGGATAAAAATACAGGATAAAGAAAAGCAAGGATGATCCATAAGCTAAGACTCGGTTCTTATATCGGGATTAGTATCGAGCAAAACCATTATTTCATATTGGGCTTAAAGTCAGGCCTGAAAGCTACCCGAAAGGACCGGTCTCTTGAAAATTGTTTAAAAATAGCAATAAAATGGAGGCTTAAAAGAAAATGGGTAAGGACAGAGATAGGGTGTTGATTCCTGCCTTAGTAGGTGGCCTCGCTGCTGGCGTTCTTTCGGCCCTGCCCGTGGCCAACTGTTTTTGCTGCCTTTGGATAATAGCTGGCGCTGTCCTGGCGGTTTATCTTTATGGCCGGGACTCATCCCAACCTGTAAGTTCCAGCGATGGTCTGCTTTTAGGCATTCTAACGGGCCTCACGGCCACCCTCGTTGATTTCTTTCTTTCCATCCCCTTTCAGGCCATAAATTTAGCCTTTGCTCAGAGATTTCTTGAAACCATGGCTCAATTCACTGAGGAAATGCCCCTTAACTGGGAAGACTGGCTCAAAGAAGGGCCAATTGGCCGTTTTTCTTTTCCTCTGGCTATCTTTACCTTGATGATAAGGGCTATAATTTTTGCTGCCCTGGGAGCTATTGGTGGAGCCATCGGCGCTTCTCTCTTTGGCCGTCGGCCTAAAAAGCCTCCAGCTCCGCCCGTGTCAATTTCCCCACCGAATGCCTCCAGGGAAGACATACTCCGGGATGATTCAAAGCAATAAAAAATAGAAATTGAAATTAAATCATGGATGGACCATTGAAATAAGGAAGGAAGGAAGGAAGGAAGGAAGAAAGAAAGGAAGAAAGAAAGAAAGAAAAAGAAAGAAAAAGAGAGATAAAGATAAAGAAGGATAAAAATAATAAAAAAGAAACAAAGAAGGAAGAAAGAAAATAAGCAAAAAAGAAAAAAACAAAATAGAGAAAAATAGATATACAAATTGATGGATTAAGAAGTGATTGATTGGTTAATTGAGAAATTGACGAATCGAAATTTTAAGGGCCTGACGGGATAAAGAGATGCTTGAAATTGCATTTAAAGGCAAGCGTCATGATTAAATTAAAAACTCAGGTAATTGTTAATCCAGCTTCTGACCAGGGTCGGACCAGAAGCCGCTGGCGTGAAATAAAGGAAGCCCTCAAAACCTTTATTCGCGAATTTCACTATGAGTTTACTGAAAAGCCTCTCCAGGCCATCGATCTTACCCGCGAGGCCATCAAGAACGGCACTGAACTGGTTATCGGTGTGGGCGGAGACGGCACCCTGAATGAGATTGCCAATGGCTTTTTTGAAGAAAACAGAATAATTAACCCTGAAACCGAATTAGCCATTGTTCCCTCGGGAACAGGCTGCGACTTTATGCGCAGTCTCAATTTGCCCATCAGTCTAAAACAGGCCCTGCAGGTTATCGCCCGGGCTGTGGCCAGGCCGGTTGATGTCGGCCGGGTTACATACATCAATAAAGAAGGAAAGGAGGAACAGAGGTTTTTCCTCAATGTAGCCGATTTTGGCGTCGGGGGTGAAGTCGTTCACGAAGTTAACCGCAAAAGACTCGAAAGAAAGGCTTCCTCCTATTTCCGAACCCTGGTGGCAACCATGGTCCGCTATCGCCAGAAGAGAATCCGGCTCAGGGTGGAAAATCAGGAATTGCCTGAAAATGAATATCTTATTGGCGCTGTAGCTAACGGTCGAATTTTTGGTAAGGGCATGAAAATTGCGCCCCTGGCAGAAGTCGATGATGGCCTTTTTGATCTGGTTTTGATAAGGAGCATGAAATTTTTCGAGTTTTTAAGAAACAGCTGGAAAATCTTTACGGGAGCACATTTAAAGCATCCTAAAACCTCTCTCTGGAAGGCCCGGTATCTTGAAGCCCGACCGGCTCAGAATGAGGAGGTTATTCTTGAACTTGACGGCGAGGAGGTTGGCCGCCTACCAGCCACCTTTGAAATCATTCCCTCCCAGCTTCTGATTAAGGCCAGACTTCAGCCTTAATCTCATCTGGTTCATTTTTTTCAAGAAAGATTCACTGTCTATTCTGGCGCTGAAGATTGAATCGCATGAGAGGGTCGTTTGTCAGGATTGTCTTTCCCTTTTCATCTTGAAGCCGATAGATGGGCAAACCTGAGGGAATGTAGGGCCTTGGATATAAAGCCATGACTTTTTTGATATATTCGATTGTTTCTTTATATGGCGGAACACCATTAAATTTTTTTAGGGCTTCCTGGCCGGCATTGTAAGCTGCCAGAACCAGGTTGGTCTGTCCCTTAAATAAGCGAATAAGGTCTTTGAGATAAAGAACTCCTCCTTTAATGTTTTCTTCTGGGTCAAAGGGATTCTTGACGCCATAATATCTGGCTGTCTCGGGCATAAGCTGCATCAAGCCCATGGCTCCTTTGGGAGAAACAGCCTTTTCATCATAATTGGATTCAATCTTAATTACCGAATGAATAAGCTCGGCGGGTACACCATGGGCAAGGGCATAGAAATTAACGAGAGGCTCATAGCGTGCTTTCCGGGAATTATCCTGGGCAGCAAAAGTTAAGGGCAAGATCCCTATCATGAAGAAGAGGCTAAAGAATATCTTCTCCAGAGTCGTGTTTTTTCTGACCATCATCAATTTATTTATATAAATTTTTCTTAAAAGAAAATCCCCCTTTGAGGTGATTTTTCAGAGCATTTCCTCGATCAGGGCCACACCTTCTTTAAGCGCCTGTTCTAGGCCGTCTGGGTTTTTCCCGCCTGCCTGGGCAAAATCGGGCCTACCGCCACCTCCCCCGCCAATCAGAGGGGCAATTTTGCGGACGATTTCGCTGGCCGGAACTTTTTCCGCAATATCCCTGGTGACTGAAACTACAAGCAGAACCTTGCCATCTATCGATTCGCCTAGAATAACCACACCCCGACCCAGTTTCTGCTTGAGATTATCAGCCAGATTTCTGAGCTCCTCGGCCTTTAATCCTTCCACCCGCTGGGCCAGAACTGAAACGCCCTTTATTTTCTTTATTTCAATTTGCTGATCCAGATAACGAAGCTCGCTCAATTTCTGTCTCAGCTGACGATTTTCCTTCTCCAGGCGCTCAATTTCCTGGCGCAGCCGCTCGATTTGCCTTAAAATCTCCTGCTTTGAAGCTTTCAAGCTATGCTCAATTTCTCTTAATAAACTGTCTTTTTCCTGAATATGATGGAGAGCTTCCTCTCCTGTCAGAGCCTCAATCCTTCTTATGCCAGCCGCCACACTGGATTCGTCAATTATCTTAAAAAGACCAATATCTCCTGTGGCCTTCACATGAATCCCTCCGCAGAGTTCTCGGCTAAAATCACCAATTCTGACCAATCGTACCACCTCACCATATTTTTCCTCGAAAATGGCCATAGCTCCTTCTCTCAAGCCTTCCTCAAGGGTAGTAATCCTGGTCTCGACTGGAATATTTTCCCTTATCTTTTCATTGACCAGATTTTCAACTCGCTGGATCTCCTCCTGGCTGAGGGGAGCAAAATGGGTGAAATCAAAACGAAGTCTTTCGGCGGCTACAAGGGAACCAGCCTGTTTTACATGGTCTCCCAGGATCTGGCGCAAGCTGGCATGCAAGAGGTGCGTGGCCGTATGGTTGGCCCGGATAGCCCGTCTCCTTTCCCGGTTAACCGTGGCTTTAACCAGGTCCCCCTGCCGGATAGAACCAGAAATCACCCTGATTTTTTGAGTTATTATTTCGGGGATGGGATAATAGGAATAATCAACAATAGCCACTCCATGGGGGCCATGAATCTCACCAGTGTCACCTATCTGGCCGCCAGCTTCACCATAGAATGGCGTTATGTCCAGAACTAATTCACCACTCTCACCAGCCTTTAGCTCCGATTCTTTCTGGCCATTTTTTAAAATGGCCAAAACCCTGGCCTCGTCTACGGCCTCAGCCTCATAACCAACAAAAACAACCTGAAGCGAGGCCAGGTCTTCATAAACTTTCCTTTCTTCCAATCTGGCCTCCCCTTTCCAGGCCTGCCTGGCCCTTTGCCTCTGACCTTCGAGATGCTGTCTGAAACCAAATTCGTCAATGGCCAGTCCTTCTTCTTCGGCCAGCTCAACAGTCAGATCAAGGGGGAAGCCAAAGGTATCGTAAAGTTTGAAAACCTCGGCACCGGTAAGATAATTCCGACCGGAGGCTCTGGCTTCAGCCACAAAATCCTTAAAATATCTCAGGCCGGCGCTCAGGGTTCCGGAAAATCGCTCCTCCTCGGCAAGACAGATTCTGGAGATATAACGGGCTGAAGCCATTATCTCGGGATAGGCCTCCTTCATGATTTCAGCCACGATGCCCACCAGACTATGCAAAAAGGGTTTTTCAATTCCCAGCCAGTTACCCCGCCGGAAAGCCCGACGAATCAATCGCCTCAGGACATAACCCCGGCCTTCATTAGCTGGCATTACACCATCACCAATAAGAAAAGTAATCGCTCGAATATGGTCAGCAATTATCCGGACGGCCACATCCCCTTCATCATTAGCCGGATACTCCCTTTGAGCCAGCTCAGTAATTTTTTCAATGATGGGCCGGAAAAGGTCTGTTTCAAAATTAGAAGTCTTTTTTTGCAGCGAAGCAGCCATCCTTTCAAGGCCCATGCCGGTATCGATTGAGGGCCGCGGCAAAGGATGGAGTTGCCCCGAAGCATCCTGCTCATACTGCATGAAGACAAGATTCCATAGCTCAACCAGGCGGTCACTTCCCCGAGCAATTAAATCGTATATCTCGCCTTCCTCCAGGGATGGATTTAAATCGTAGTGAATCTCTGAACAGGGGCCACAGGGCCCAGTTTCTCCCATGGACCAGAAATTGTCCTTTTTACCAAAGCGAAATATTCGGCTGGCTTCAACGCCAATTTTCTCATTCCAGATACGAAAGGCTTCCTCATCTTCTTCATAAATAGTTACGTAAAGTTTTTCCCTGGGAAAACCAAAAACCTCAGTCACCAGTTCCCAGGCATAACTGATAGCTTCTTCCTTGAAATAATCGCCAAAAGAGAAATTGCCCAGCATTTCAAAAAAGGTATGGTGCTTGGCGGTTCGACCAACTTGCTCCAGGTCATTATGTTTGCCTGAAACCCGCAGACACTTCTGAATAGAGGCCGCCCGGGTATAGCTCCTTTTTTCCAGCCCTAAAAAGACATTCTTAAATTGATTCATACCGGCATTGGTAAAAAGCAGGGTTGGATCGTCCTTAGGAATAAGGGATGAACTGGGGACAATTCGATGTCCCTTTTTTTCAAAAAAGAATAAAAAGGTCTCTCTTATCTCCTGAGCCCTCATGTAACCTCTTCTTCTAAGGGTGTCGTTTCCTCTGAGGTTCGACCAATAGCCTTTTCCATTTCTTCCAGGGCCAGATCCAGGGTTGACTGGATGCCCATTACCCGAAGTTTGAAATTGTCAGGTGAGGAGGAATAGCGCAATCCCTGCTCAAAGGAGATATAACCATCACGATAAAGCTGAAAAACAGACTGATCGAAGGTCTGCATACCATACTGGGATGTGCCAGCCGCAATCGCATCTTTGATCAACCCCGTTTTCTCCCGGTCAGCAATGCACTCCTGAATATAAGGGGTAGAAATCATAACCTCGACAGCTGGCACCCGGCCCTGCCCATCCATTCTCGGGATAAGGCGCTGAGAAATGACTGCTTTAAGAATGGAAGCCAATTGCAATCTGACCTGACGCTGGTGATGGGGCGGGAAAACGGAAACAATGCGGTTAATGCTTTCAGGCGCATCGAGAGTGTGGAGGGTGCTCAGAACTAAATGCCCGGTTTCAGCGGCCAGGAGTGCTGTTTCGATCGTATCCAAATCGCGCATCTCGCCAACCAGGATAACATCCGGATCTTCCCGCAGGGCAGCTCTGAGACCCCGGGCAAAATTACGAACATCAGTTCCCACCTCTCTCTGGCTGATGGTGCTCTTTTTGTCCTTATGCAGATACTCTATAGGGTCCTCAATCGTGATAATGTGCTCCTTGCGATAGGTATTAATATGGTCAATCATTGCGGCCAGAGTGGTGGTTTTGCCGCAGCCAGTGGTTCCGGTTACCAGGACCAGACCACGTTGATACAGGGCAATTTTTTCAATAATTTCAGGCAGCAAAAGCTGTCGGATGGTTTTGACTTCCATGGGGATAATTCGCAGGGCGATAGCAATAGTTCCCCGCTGATAGAAGATGCTTCCCCGGAAACGGCCAAAGCCAGGTAAGCTATAGGCCAGGTCAATATCCAGTTCTTCCTTTAATCTGGCTTTCTGATAATCCGACATTAGTTGGTCAGCCAGTTCAAAGGTATCCTTCGAGGTTAAACGAGGGTAGGAGGTCAGGGGAATTAAACTGCCGTGAACGCGAATGATGGGATAGTTTCCCGCTTTAAGATGAAGATCGGAGGCATCTCTTTCAATGGCAATTTTTAATAATTCATCAATATCCATTTTTTACCCCCTCCTATCTTTAAATATACGTTAACCAGCCATAGGTATCTTCCCTATCGCCGTTAACATAAGCGAAAAATTCTTTCTGTAATCTCCTGGTGACAGGGCCGGGCTCACCGGCCCCGATAATAATTCGGTCGATGGACCTGATGGGAGTAATCTCAGCTGCTGAACCCGTAAAGAAAACCTCATCGGCAATATAAAGCATTTCCCTGGGAATTGTCTCTTCAACTACGGGAATATTCATTTCCTTTAACAGAGTAATGACCGAATCCCTGGTAATTCCAGGCAGAACCGAAGAGGAAAGAGGCGGCGTCAAGACTTTGCCATTCATTACCAGGAAAATATTTTCACCACTGCCCTCACTAATATGGCCTCTTATATTCAGAGCGATGCCTTCGCTGTAACCGTCAACCAGAGCTTCCATTTTGATAAGCTGAGAATTCATGTAATTGGCCCCTGATTTGGCCAGAGCCGGAAAGGTATTGGGAGCCATGCGCCACCAAGAGGAAACACAAACATCAACACCCTTTTCCAGAGCCTCATCTCCCAGGTATTTGCCCCAGTTCCAGACAAGAATAGCACAGTCCACCGGATTAGGAAAGGGATCAACGCCCAGGGCAGTATAACCACGATAGACAATCGGTCGGATATAACAGGCTTTCATTTTATTGGCCCTGATGGTCTCAATCACTGCCTGACAGAATTGCTCTTCAGTATATGGAATTTCCATCCGGTAAATTTTGCAGGAATTATAGAGCCGGCGAATATGGGCTTGAAGCCGGAATATGGCTGTTCCTTTGGGAGTATCATAGGCGCGAAAACCTTCAAAGATTGAACTGCCATAATGAATAACGTGGGAGGCAATATGAATTTTGGCTTCTTTCCAGGGAACAAGCTGACCATTCATCCAGACTAATCCATCTTCCTTAAAAGGGCTCATTTATTACTCCTTTCTATAAGATTTTATTATCATGAATCCGGCCTGGTGACCGTCCTCATGGTATCCCAAGCTCATCATCAAGTCAAACCAGAGTTTTCACTTTACTTTTTCACCGCAATGGGGACATTGATGGGATTTAAGTGGCAGGGGTCGCCGGCAGTTCCAACAGAAACCTGCTCGCTGGCTCTCCCTGGCTTTAATCCTCATCATGATATCCTCAAGTTCTGAGGTTCTTCCTTTTTCGCCTTTAATTGTTTCGAGTCGTCGAATGACTTCACTGGCCCGTTGAATCCTGTCCTCGACCCTGGGCGCTAAACAATTCATAATCAGTTCATCAATTTCTCTGGGGATGCGATTATTCTTCAAACGAGGGGGCGTAATTTTCCCCTGCTGAGACTTTTCCAGAATTTTAAAGGGGTCAGCATCAAATATGGGCGGATGGCCAATAATCATCTCATAAAAAATACAGCCAAGGGAATAAATATCAGAGGCATAGGTAGCTTTACCCAGAAACTGTTCTGGCGCCATATAGGGCGGACTGCCAATTCTGGTTGAAGCATAGGGAACATTGGCCAGCCAGGCCGATGTTCCAAAATCGGTTATTTTAGCCAGTCCATCATTAGAAATCATAATATTGGAAGGCCTTAAATCACGGTGAATTATTTTATGCTTATGGGCATGTTCAATACCATGAGCAATCTGCTTGGCATAATCAATGGCCAGCTCAAGAGACAAAACCTTTTCTTTCTCTAAGATTTTTTCCAGGGTTTTGCCTTTAACATATTCCATCACCATAAAAAAGACCTGTTTTTCCTTTTCTGCTGCCAGAACCCGAACAATATTGGGGTGGTTGAGAGCCGCCTGCAATCTTGGCTCCTTAAGCAGCTTATAAAGCTCCATAGATTGCTTGTGAGGAACCTTGATGGCCACTTTTATATCAAGCCAGGTATCCCGGGCTAAATAGACCGAGCCAAAGCCGCCACTACCCAGGGGGCGAATAATTTCATATTTACCTATTCTTTCACCCTGAAGAAACATGATTCAGGCATTCCAGAAATGGGTTAAAATGGAGGCAGCTATAAACATGGCGGTTTCAGCGCGATAAATCATGCTTCCCAGACTGATGGGAATAAAGCCCCTGGACCTGAAAAGCTCCTCCTCTTCCCTCGCCCAGCCTCCTTCAGGGCCAGCACAGATGGCTATCGAAGCGGGTCTTTGAATAGGATTTACCTGAAATTCAAGGCTGAGAATGTCTCTTAAGAGTTCGCCACCATGCTCACTCAGAAAATATTTCCTTTCAGCCTGACAGGTAAAAATAAAATCCTCCACTTTTAAGGGCGAGCTTATTTCCGGAATCAGAGAGGACTGAGATTGTTTGGCTGACTCAAGGGCCAGGCGCTGCCAGCGCTTAATCTTTTGGCCCGCCCCAGCATCGAGGCGGGCTATAGTCCTTCTTGTAATCAGTGGAACTATTCTGGCCACTCTCAACTCGGTCATTTTGCCAATCAGCCAGTCCATCATTTTGGCTTTCAGACAAGCCTGGGCTACGGTCAGGGGAACCTGAATTCTTTCCGATTCAATCCTGGCTTCCAGCCTGAGGATGCTTCTTTCAGGCTCAATTCTTTCAATAAGAGCCGAAAAGACTTCCCCCTTTTCATTGAAGATTCTTACTTTTTCTCCCCTTTTTAGCCTCAGAACATGGGCCAGATGATGATGTTCCCGACCATAAAGAATGATTTGGGGAGAACGAATTTTTTCGGCTTCAATAAAAAAATGGTGGATCGTCAAAATTCGGTCCTCAATTGATTTTCTGTTTATATTTCAAAGCGATGCGACGATCAATTGCATCCGGGTCTTCACCCATTTGCCTGGCCAGTTCCCGGAGCAGAGCCTTCTGTTCTTTGGTTAAATTGGTCGGGGTCTTAACCACCACTCTGACGATTAAATCTCCCCGGCCATGACCTCGAATATCCCTTATTCCCTTTCCCTTGAGCTTAAAGACTTCACCGCTCTGAGTACCAGCTGGAATTTTCAAAATTTCGCTGCTACCGTCTAAAGTTGGAATTTCAATTGATGCGCCCAAAGCGGCCTGAACAAAGCTAATAGGGATTTCGCAAAGAAGATTGTTTCCCTCCCTGACGAAAAAGTCATGGGGTTTAAGGCGAACAATTATATAAAGGTCGCCAGCAAGTCCTTCCCTTTCTCCAGGTTCGCCTTCACCTTCGATTCTGAGCCTGGCTCCATCATCAATCCCAGCCGGAATTCTTATCTTCAGAACCTTCTTTTGCCTGGTTAAACCGGTACCCCGGCACTCAGGGCAGGGATTGCTGATGATTTCGCCTGAGCCGTCGCAATGGGAGCAGGTACGGGTTATAATGACAAAGCCATGCTGATTTCTTATCTGGCCCCGACCATGGCAAACCGGACAAACTGAGGGCCTGGTGCCGGGCGCAAGACCCTGACCATGACAAACCTGGCAGATTTCGTGACGATTAAGTTTGACTTCCTTCTCCACACCAAAAGCGGCTTCTTCAAGACTGACCTCTACTTCCATGATAAGATCCCGGCCTCGCTGGGGAGCACGCTTTCGTCTTCTTTCACCGGAAGTAAAGAAATCGCCAAAGCCAAAGAAACTGCCCAGAATATCGGCAAATTCCTCAAAAAGGCTTGATTCAAAACCGGTAAAACCGGTAAAGCCCTCACCTCTTAAGCCCTCATGACCGTAGCGGTCATAAGTAGCTCTTTTCTGAGGATCGCCCAGAACGCTATAGGCTTCGGCGGCTTCTTTAAATTTTTCTTCTGCCTCCTTGTCACCAGGATTGCGGTCGGGATGATATTTGAGGGCCAGTCTTCGATAGGCTTTTTTTATTTCTTCCTGCGTGGCGTTACGGGAAACTCCAAGTATTTCGTAATAGTCCTTCTTGGTCATTTCTTCCCTGGCAACTCAAAAGGACGGTGTTTTTCCTTGAGAGATTGCACTTCGCTCCTGGTGAGGCCGGCGGCATAATGAATTTCCATACCCTGTTCCCGGCCTGTAGCTGCATCCCGGGCAGAAACCCGGAGAATACCATCGGCATCAATTTCAAAGGAGACATCAATCTGGGGAACGCCGGCTGGAGCTGGCTCAATACCAATCAAATCAAACCAGCCAAGAGATTTATTCATAGAAGCGACAGGGTTTTCACCTTCCAAAACGTGAATTCTAACCCGAACCTGATTGTGTTCAACCGTCGTAAAGGCCATGGTCTTCCTAGTCGGAATGGTCGTATTTTTTTCAATTATTACCTGATAGGTATCCCCTTCTGTTTCGATTCCCAGGGAGAAGGGAGTTACATCTAAAAGAACCGCCAGTTGATTTACTCCTCCTTTAATAATCCCGGATTGAATGGCTGCTCCCATGGCCACAATAAGGTCAGGATCAATATTCGCTCTGGGTTCTTTATGAAAAAAATTGCTTATAACCTGTCGTAAGTAGGGCATCCTGGTCTGGCCGCCAACGAGAATTATCTCATCTATATTTTCCGGTCGAAGGCGAGCATCTTCGAGTGCCTGCTCAATTAACGGGATAGTTTTCCAGACAAGATCTTTGGTCAATTCCTCAAGTTTGGCCCGGGTGATTTTTTTTAGAATATGTTTGGAACCGGATTCACTGACCGCAATAAAGGGAAGATTGATTTCCGTTTCATAAACAAAGGATAATTCCTTTTTAGCTCTTTCCGCTGCCTCCTTTATTCTCTGAAGAGAAAATTTGTCAGTGCTGAGATCCAGGCCACTTTCCTTTTTAAACTCTTCAATAAGCCAGGCGACCAGGCGGTTATCAAAATCTTCGCCGCCGAGATAGGTATCGCCGTTGGTACTCAAAACATGAAAAACACCATCCTGAATTTCAAGGATAGTAATATCAAAGGTTCCGCCACCCATATCAAAAACAGCCACGGTGCAATTTTTTCTTGCTTCCAGGCCAAAGGCCAGAGAAGCTGCCGTCGGTTCGTTGATCACCCTTAAAACTTCAAGTCCGGCAATACTGGCAGCATCCTTGGTGGCCTGACGCTGATGGTCATTAAAATGGGCAGGGACAGTTATAACGGCCTCGGTTATCTTTTCGCCAAGAAAGGATTCAGCGCAGGCCTTCAGATAAGAAAGAATAATGGAGGATATTTCCTGGGGAGATATTATCTGATTGTCGATAGCAATCATAACATCGCCATTAGGTGCGGGAACCAGCCTGTAAGGGACCCTCTTCCTGACCTCCTCAATTTCCGGCGAGTCAAACTTCCGTCCAATGAGCCGCTTGACCGCCGTGATTGTCCTTTCTGGATTGGCTACAGCCTGTCTCTGAGCCAGATTACCTACCAGAACCTGACCGTCCGCCGTAAAGCTAACCACGGAGGGAGTCACTAAATGGCCGTCCAAATTGGGGATAACTTCAGGTTTGTCTCCATTTAAATAAGCCAGGCAGGAGTAAGTTGTGCCTAAATCGATGCCAATAACAGGAGACATCTTTTTACTGATTCTTTCGCGGAACGAAAACTTTAACCAGAGCGGGTCGCAGCAAGCGGTCATGGAGGAAGTAGCCCTTCTGCAGAACCTCCGCTACTTCTGGCTCCTCGATCCCTTCTGCCTCTTCTGAAATTAAAGCCTGATGAATATTGGGGTCAAATTTATTATCCTGTCTTTCGATAGGCTTCACTCCCTGCTTACGCAGAAGATCCAGCAGCTGACGATAGATCATGGCCACCCCTTCTTGAAAGGGACGACCATCAGTTTCATCCCTGGTCTCAAGGGCTCGCTCAAGGTTATCGACAACTGAAAGCAGGTCCTTTAAGAATTCACTCAGGGCAAAGCGGGCAAATTCTTCCTTTTCCCTTTCCAGCCTTTTTCTCGCATTATCCATTTCGGCCAGAGCCCTGAGATATTTATCCTTCCATTCCTCCTTCTCTTTCCGGAGATTTTTTACTTCTGTTTCCTTTTTTTGAAGTCTGGCTTTAAGTTTTTTTATTTCTTCTTCCCTGGGATCAACCTTTTCCTGGGTTCTCTCAGCTTCAGCTTCACAAATCTCCTGGCCACCTTCAGTATGTCCCTGGCTCCTATCTTCCTGAGTTATCTCCTCCTTGGATTTAGAGGTTTCTTTTTCAGATCTTTCTTTCCCGGCAAGGGGGCCAGGCTCAGAGATGAATTCAATCGTATCTCCTTCATTAATTTCAATTATTCTTGCCTTTTCAGTTTCAGAATTATCGTTTTTCAATTTCAGTCTCCTTTAATGGTCTTGTCGAAGAGCCTGACTGAGGCGAAAGGCCACCCTTTCTACGAGGGGAATTATTTCGCCATAGGGGATTCTTTTTGGACCGATGATACCGACAGTTCCCAGAATCTGATTTTCATAGCCATAGTTGGAGATGACAAGGGAGCAATCAGCAATATCGGGCAACTCAGCCTCTGAGCCAATGAGCACTTTTACCCTGTCCAGAGATATCAGCTCAGAAAGAAAACGAACAAGTCGGGCCTTTTCTTCAAAGTCCTGAAAGAGAGATCTTAGTTTTTCCAGAGAGAAAAATTGTGATTTTTCTAAAAGATTGGCCGTTCCTTGAATATAAATCCGGCTCTTTTTTTCGGTTTGACTCGTTGAGGCCTTGAGAAGATCCAGGATTTTCTTCAACAGGTCTTCATAATTCCAGCGAACTCGTGGCAGCTCACTTAGCAGATAATCCCGGACAAAGATCAGGTTGCGAAAGCGAAAATTCTGATTGATATAAAAGGCAGCCCGGTCAAGCTCGGCCTGAGAAAATCTTTCCTCAGTCTGGATAATATCGGTGAAAACAAGGTTATTAGAGGTGGTCAGAATGATAAGCACTCGATTTTCGCCAATAAGAAGGAATCTCAGATGATGAAAAATTAGTTTCGACAGAGGCGGAGAAAGAACGAAACCCAGGTTACGGCTGTACTCGGCCAAAATCCGGCTGGCCTGAAAGAAAAGGGAATCCAGGTTCCCTTCGGCGGGAAAGATCTCAGGCGACCCGGCCAGAAGACTAGCCTTTAGCGGTTGCCATTTTTCGAGAAGACCGTTGACATAGAAGCGCAACCCTTTATCTGTTGGAATACGACCTGCAGATGTATGGGGCTGATAAAGATAACCGAGCCTCTCCAAGCGAGCCATGATATTTCTAACTGTGGCCGGAGAGGCTTCCAGAACCCCTAAGGAGGCAATGTGACCTGAGCTCACAGGCCGGCCCAGCAGGAGATAGCTTTCCACCAGACAATTAAGAACAATTTTTTCTTTTTCCCTTAGCAGTTCACCCATTTTATCAATCTTTCTTTGAAAATTTTATAGCATTAAACCTTGAAGCTTGTCAATTAAGGCAGAAGAAGGTCTGAGCCTTCCTTTCTTGAGGGGCGAAAGGGGAAAAAGGTTATTTTTCCGGCTTCAATCAGCCTGGCTCCGCCCATTTTCTTCCTTCTGGTCTGAGCCAGTTTGACGGGCGAAGCGGCGGTAGATAAGAAAAGTGGCTAAAAAGGAAACAAAAAACACACCTGCCGGAATAACAAAACCAAAAATTAAAGATTCACTCACCCTTACCCCCCTTTCTTTTCCTGTAAGAAAAATAGGCCAGAAGGAGTCCCAGAAAGGAGACTCCATAGGCTATGGTTAAGCCGAGAACCACAAAAAGTCCCCTATTCAGCTTCCCTCCAGCGAACCACACGCTCGAGGCGTCTTAAATATTCTTTTTGTTTTTTTTCATATTCTGAAGAGATAGCCTTCAATTTCGGGTCAATAATAAGATGGAGTAAAATCGTAGCCCCTACTCCCGCCAGAAAAATTATCAGGCCATCCATTCGCAGAAAAAGCAGAAGGGCCAGGCCAATCATAAGAAGAGCGTAAGCCAGGGGCGAAATCACAATGGCCAGCCAGTCTTCCCTGGTCCAGGATTCAGCTTCTTCCGGCTTCCAATCCCGCCGCAATCCCAGAAATTTTCTTTCCTTCATGGTTTTACCTCCTCCCTGATTAAGCCCAGGCGCAGGGCTTCCTGCTTTATGGGTCGCCACCAGCCAATTGGTCTGGTCATAGCATAATATTTTGCCAGATGAAGCTTATTTTCAGGAGGCGTGAGGAGCGTTACCGGGATATAAACAAGAGCTGTCAGCACCATCAGCGCCCAGAATTGAAGATAGTCGGGCAGTTCAGGAATGACACCAAAAGCAGGCAGAATCCAGACGACGAGCCAGCTGAAGCCTAGATTAGCTATCCAGGCAGAAAGATAGCCCCAGCTGTTGAAGCGCCACCAGATAACCTGAAGAATGTTGGGTAACCACATGCCAGCTCCCATAATCCACAGGGCAAAAATGAGCCAGCGGGTAATTTCCTCCATCATCAGGCCGTAAATGAATGAGCCGAGAAGAAGAAGGGCCGTGGCTGCCCGGCCAGCCATAACCAGTTTCCGCTCACTTGCTTCAGGATTAATATAATGATGATAAATATCTCTGGTAAGATAAACCGCGCCCAGATTGAGATGGGTGGAAATGGTGGAGAAATGAATGGCGATTATCCCAGCAAAAAGAAAACCCAGCATGCCAGCTGGAATATGCTCAAAGGCAATCCTGTACCAGGCCATCTCATATTGAGAAGGTTCAGTGATATTGGGATAAAGAACGAAAAAGGCAATGATGGCAGCTGCCCAGAAGGCATTGCGGGTCAGGGTCAAAGCTGTCCCCCACCAGATAGAATAGGCGGCATCGCGCACTGTTCTTGAAGACTGGATTCTCTGGGCTTCGGCATACCAATCAATGCTTGTGCCCATGCCGAAACCGCCAAGAACAGCAATAAAAATCATTGTCAGAAACCAGGCTAAGGGAAAATCGCCGCTAAAAAAGCCAGAAAATTTAAAGGGATTGAGGCGCCAGCCCTCTCCCAGGGCATTCAATCTGGCGACAATACCCTCTGGCCCGCCAGCCACTCTGATTCCCCAAATAGAAGCAAAAACAATGATGTAAAAAGCGATGATACCCTGCTGGAAATCAGCCATAACCACTCCCCAGTAGCCAGCAGAAAGAACGTAAATAGCGACTATAAGCGAGGGAATAATCAGGCCCACCCAGTTGTCCCAGCCAAAAAGATAATGGCAGAGTTTACCCATGGCCATGCTGACCCAGCCGAGGATAAACATATTAAGAAAAGATCCCCAACCTGACATCCATCCCCGCAGCAATTCTCCTCCAAGCCCACTGTAACGAAGGCTCTGCCATTCAGCCTGAGAATAGGCCAGGGAGCGACGGAAAATGCGGGCAGAAACAAAGGCAGCCACCGCGCACCAGGCTGAAAAAAAGGTATACCAGAGACCCCTGAGACCATATTTATAAATCACGCCGCTCACCCACATGGGTGTGTCCGTAGCTGTATGAGTGGCGTAGACGCTCATGCCGGGAATCCACCAGGGCAGACCGCGGCCGGCAAGAAAGAAATCAGCTTCTGAACGTTTGCCTAAACGATAAAAAATGAAGCCACATCCCGTCATCAAAATTAAATAGGTTGCCAGCCAAATCCAGTCCATAGGACCAAAACGAATCATGACTCTTCTCAGCCTCCTTGATTTGAGCTTATTTTCCATCTATCCTAAAAAGAATCTGGTGTCAAATTAATTATACCTTAGTTTTCAGATAGAAATAATAGGAAATGGGCCAGGGCTTTTAACTCGATAGCATCTAAGTTGGATAAGAAAGTAGATTTAAGGAAAATTTACGCACTGAAAGCAGGAATGGAACATAAACTCTTATCTCGGGTCTGAAATAAGCTCTTTACATCATCTCCAGATTGATTAATCAGGATAAATTCAGATTATTCGGCAGCCGGCATAGCCAACGACTTCCTGTCTATCCCCGGTGACATCACCCGATGTTTGATAAAGAACAAGTTCTCCCTGCTCTGCCCCAAGCTCCTTACAGGCAATGAGAGCGGCACAGGTTGGCTGGAAGCCACACATGGAAATATTTTCCTTGAAAACAACCTCATACAGGCCTCTGGCATCAAGAGCCTCAATCTTCTTTATCGCCAGAAAATCTTTTTTCTCAGCTTCCGCCTGACTGATATAATGGCTCATATCGGTGGAGGCAACAAGAAGAATTTCCTTTTTTTCTTCTTTGATAGCTCTCGCCAGAGACTGACCAAGTTCTTCCAGAGAAGGAAAATCAGCCTCAGGCGAAACACAAATGGGTAAAATCAGTATATCCGGACGGAAAAACTGGAGAAAGGGAACCTGAACTTCCAGGGAATGTTCAAGAGCATGAGCCTTAGGATTATCTTCTAAAAGAGAGCAAATCTGCCTTAAGCGCTCACCCAGCTCTGAATAAATCTTAACCTCACCCAGAGGAGTCCGCCAGCTACCCTTTGTCTGAACCGCAAACAGGGGCTCTATCCCCCGATGGCTGGGGCCGAGAATAATGGCCACCTCGGGGATTTCAACCGAGGCAAAAACAGCCGCCGCGACTCGACCTGAATACATATAGCCAGCATGAGGTGAAACAACACCATAGGCCCTTTTTCTTTCCCTTTTTGCGGGGACCATGGCCTCAATCATTTCCCTGAGCTCAGAGGCTCGGCCAGGATAAAAATATCCCGCGACTGCAGGCGGTCTTATCATTTTTGGCCTCCTTTCCCCAAAATATTCAGTTAAAGGAATAAAGTCAAATCTGGTTAGAAGCAAGCTGAGATTTATTGACTCAGAGAAGCGTTGATTTCATAATAAGATAGCTATGATCAAATTTTTTAATACTCTTTCTGGCGAGATTGAGGTTTTTGAGCCTCTCAGACCTGGAGAAGTTCGTCTTTATACCTGCGGTCCAACTGTCTATGATTACGCCCATATTGGCAATTTCAGGGCCTATATTTTTGAAGATCTTTTGAAGAGGTTCCTCATTTACTCTGGCTATAAAGTTTTTCATGTCATGAATATTACTGATGTAGACGATAAGACCATCCGTAATTCCCAGGCTCTTGGTCTCAGCCTGGACGAGTATACGAAAAAATACATCGCGGCTTTTTTTGAAGACATAAAGATCCTGAACATTCTTCCGGCTGATGTCTATCCCCGGGCCACAGAACATATCCCTGAAATGGTTAATTTGATCAAAATTTTATTGGCCAAAGGCTATGCCTATGAAAAAGATGGCTCCATTTATTACAGCATTGCCCGCTTTCCCGGCTACGGTAAGCTGGCCAAAATAAAACCTGAAGAGCTCAAAATTGGCGCCCGCATTGAAGCCGATGAATACGAAAAAGAAAGGGCCCATGACTTCGCTCTCTGGAAAAAAAGAAAGGAAGACGAACCTTACTGGGAAACTGAGCTTGGACCAGGCCGTCCTGGTTGGCATATCGAATGCTCGGCCATGAGCATGAAATATCTCGGGGAAACCTTTGATATCCATTGCGGGGGAATAGATAACATTTTCCCTCACCATGAGAATGAAATTGCCCAATCCGAGGCCGCCACGGGAAAGCCCTTTGTCCGCTACTGGCTTCACTGTCACCACCTCATCGTTGAAGGCGAAAAAATGTCCAAATCCAGAGGAAACTTCTATACCCTGAGGGACCTTCTGGCTCGAGGCGTCGATCCTCTGGCTCTACGCTTTTTGCTTCTTTCAACCCATTATCGTAAAACTCTCAATTTTACCTTCGAAGCCCTTGACCAGGCAGCGGCGTCCCTTAACCGCCTCCGGGATTTTCAGCTTGAGCTGGAAAGCCGGACATTTCCTGAAGGGGAGAGCCAGGAAATAGCCCGGATTATTGAAACTGCGACCAGAGAATTCAGAGAAGGCCTGAACGATGACCTCAATATTTCGACTGCTCTCTCGGCTGTTTTCAGTTTAGTTAAAAAAGTCAATGTCCAGCTCCAGCAGGGAAAGGTGAAAATCAAGGATGCCCTGGCGCTAAAAAAATGGCTCCAGGAGATTGACGGGGTTCTGGCTGTCCTACCCCCACCACCAAAGGAACTGCCGGCTGAAATCATGGAAAAAATAAAATTAAGAGAAAAGGCCAGGCAAGAAAAAAATTATGCTCTGGCTGACCGTATCCGCCAGGAACTTTTAGAACAGGGAATTGTCCTTGAGGATACCCGGGAAGGAACCAGGTGGAAAATCATCTCCAGAAAAAAACAGAGTCAATCCTGACTTCAGGCCATAGCCGCCAGGAACTCGGGCAAAGGGGCGAGGATATTGCCTGCCGTTACCTCGAGAAAAATGGCTATAAAATTATAGCCCGTCGCTTTCGCTATCGCCGGGCCGAAATTGATATTATTGCCCGTAAAGGCTCGATCCTCGTTTTTATTGAAGTAAAAACCAGGCGACATGATGAATTCGGTTATCCTGAGGAGTCTGTCAGAAAAGCTAAGAAGGAAAAGCTAAGAGAGGCGGCCCTGGGCTTTCTTTCTGAGAAAAGAGAGAGAAGCAGCGACTACCGCTTCGATATTCTTTCCATTCTCCTTAAATCAGAAAGAGAATATGAAATTGCTCATTTTGAGGATGTTTTCTAATCAGGCCAGTCTCATAACAATGGAATTGTCGTGAAGTTGCCTGAGCAAGGTTTTGATTTTCTTCTTTTTCCCAGGATGAATTGCCTCCGGAGCAATTTCATTTAATGGCTCAAGCACAAAGCGCCTTTGATGCATCCGAGGATGGGGAATTTTCAGTTCTTTTTTATTGATCATCAGCCGACCAGAAAGGAGCAAGTCAATATCAATCGGCCGAGGGCCGAAGCGAACTGTTTTTTTTCTTTTTAATTGGCTTTCTATTTTTTTGGCTAAAAAAAGGAGCTCTAGAGGACCAAGTTTCGTCGCTACTTCAATAACCTGATTATAAAACCAGGGCTGTTTCTTAAAACCCACGGGCTGCGTTATGTAGATAGCTGAGGCCCGGAGAATATTCACTCCTGAAGCTTCGAGAAGCTGGCGGGCCCGGGCTAGATTCCTCACCGGAGAGCCCAGGTTACTGCCCAGGCTCAGATAGTATTTACGGCAACGCATTTTCTGGTTTATAAAAAAAATTTTAAAATTCTTCACTCAAAAACCTTTAACCGCCTGATTTATTCGCGTTGTTCAGACTGAACTCAGCTTTTAATCAGCCCGAATCTCTTTAAAATCCGGAGAACCGAAAGCGTTACCCAGAGATGGTCTTCAAAGCCTGCTCCGTGATTGGAACATTCCCAGAATCCCTGGGGGTTTTGTTTTTTCAAAAGGCACTCTAAAGATTGGGCAATTTTGGGATGATCGGGGCTAAAATTAAGCCGGCTGATCAAATCCAGGACACTCAAAATATCTGTTGTCCAGAAAGGATAATGAAGCTCCAGCCAGGCGTCACGTTCGGGATGAAGTTCATAGCTATCTGGCTCGAAAAGCCGGCTGGCCAGCCACTCAGCAGATTGCCTGATTATTTTCTTGTTTCTCCAGGTACTCGACTCAACAAATGGTCTGAGAACAATGCCGGTTACTCTGACTGAGCTCGGCAGGGAATCATCAAAGGGAATGGGCTGCCCGGACGCCGGTGTTGGCAGGCGATACCATCCTTTCTGACGGCAGTTATGAACCTGATAAGGAATTATCCAGCCCCCATCTTTCTGACGATGATCAATTAACCAGCGAAAACCACGCTGAACTCTTTTATCCCGGTCAAAACCAAAGCGACAGAGAATTTCCAGAGCTAAGGCATGAAAAGTCGGGACATATTCATTATAAAAAGCCCCCCTGAAGTCGCCTTCTTTAGTCTGGGTGGAAAAGAGAAATTCTACACCTTTCGTCACCCCTTCATCCTTCAGGGTACAGCCATAATCATAAAGATGAAAGAGATTCTTAAGAGTATCAATAATTATCCAGGCCCGGCTTTGAATGGTGATTTTATCAATAACCCGATCACACCAGCTGCCATCAGGGCGTTGCGTTTCAAAGAGACGCACCCGATGGGCAAACTTTTTCAGATTCTTCTGTTCCCGTTCGTAGGAAATTTCCAGGATATCCTTTTTTAGCCAGAAAAGAATGGGCAGATTTCCTCTTGCCAGAAGAAACTCAATCGCCCGATTGATCTGTTGTTTCATCGAGCTTCTTCAGATCGTTAAGTTCAGCTTTTTCGGCCAGAAAAAGCGCCCTTTCCTCTGAGAATTTTTCCGGGAAAAACAGGCTTCATTTCGCCCTGTTCAAAAACAATCTGGCCATTAACCATAACCAGATGAAGACCGGAAGGATAGCGGTGGGGTTCGCCGTAGGTGGCCTCGTCTTTGAATTTTTCGGGATCAAAAATAACTATATCTGCAAAATAGCCTTTTTTGAGGCTTCCTCTCTTTTCAAGATCAAAGGCCGTAGCCGGAAGAGAAGTCATTTTTTCAATGGCCAGCTCAAGGCTGAGGGTCCTTTTTCCCTGGCAATAGAGGGAAATCACCCGGGGAAAGGTGCCATAGGAGCGAGGATGAGGGAAGCCCCGGCCAAAAACCTGAATTTCGCCATCCGAGCCTATCATGACATAGGGAAGCTTCATGAGTTCCGCCACATCGGCCTCATCCATCTGAAAGAAGATTCCCTGAGCCCCACCCCCTTTCTCTATTTCAATGATTAAATCAGCCGCTGCTTCCACCGTCGGTTCTTTCCCCTTCATCCTTAAAATTTCTTCGAGATTCTTCCCTTCATATTCGGGATGCTGCCGGCAGCGAGCAAAGAGAATGGCCTGAAGCCGGTTAATTCCCCGCTCAGACCTGAGCCGTCTTTCAATAATAAAATCCTTCACTTTCCTATAGATTTCGGCATCTTCGAGTCTCTCCTTGAATTTGTCCTCACCACCTTCAAATACCCAGGAAGGAAAACTGGAGGTAAAGCCAGAACTCGTGGCTGTATAAGGATAGAGGTCGCAATAAACTTCGATGCCTTCCCTTCTGGCCTTTTCCACCGGCCCTGAAATCCGGTCAATTTCATTCCAGACGGCTTCATCAGCCAGCTTGATATGGGAGATCTGAACCTTCATGCGATTACGCCGACCAACTTCAATGGCCTCTTCTATGGCTTCGGTTATCTTTTTCCCCTGATCCCGAATATGGGAGGCATAGATACCCCCATAGCGAGCGGCTACTGAAGCCAGCTCAACTATCTCTTCGGTCTTAGAATAGGTTCCGGGAAGATAAGCCAGGCCCGTAGAAAAGCCCAGAGCGCCAGACCTCATTTCCTGGTCAATTAAACGCTTCATCTCGGCCATTTCTTCCTCTGTCGGCTCTTCCATTTTCAGGCCCATGACCTTTTCTCGGATGGTATTATGACCAACCAGGCAACCAAAATTAAGGGCTATTCCGGTCTTTTCCAGTTGCTCAAATAGCTCGTTCAGAGGGAAATGATGGCTCCCACAATTTCCACCGATGATTGTCGTCACTCCCTGTCGAATATAATTATCCGCACTCGGTACTCGCAGGAGGCCACGGTCGCCATGGGTATGAACATCAATAAAACCAGGACTGACAACGAGACCGCTGGCATCAATCACCCTTTGAGCCCTGGCTTTAGTCAGATGACCGATTTTAGCAATGTGCTCCCCCTGGATGGCCAGATCAGCCTGAAAGGCCTTTTTCCCTGTCCCATCAATTATCAGGCCATTTTTGATTATCAGAGAATAGGACTTCCGGGGGGAACAGCTAACAAGGTTCAGGATTAAGAAGCTAGAAGTGATTAGATAAAGGCTTAATTTAAAACCCTTTTTGAAAACCTCGAAGGGCATGGAGCTTAATTTTATTGAAATTCTGCTTTTCTGTCAATGATTATAATAGATGGCACTTATTTAAAAAGCTGGGCCTTTCATGGCTGTTTTAAAATGGATATCATGTCTATCCTGGTTATTTCGTTTGAAGCAGATGCCTGAAGTCAGGTGGTAGCTTGAGCTTTATCTAAGCTTTTTAAAAGGAAGTAAGGTTAAATCGTCTGCTAATTATAAGACTCTGTTAGAAGTAGGTTAAAATCCTATATTGGTTAACGCTCCTGAGCGGTCAGGAAGCCGGCCCATGTTTTACAGAAGAGCCTGATAATGCTCCTGTGAAAAAAGATAACTCATTCAAGCAACTGGCTTTCCTCCAGATAGATGGCACTACAGGGCAATGATTGATTAAAAGGGCAAAAATAAAGTAGCATATTAAGTCATTTTTTAACTTAGGCCTGGAGGCAATCATGAAAAACATAATTTATCTCGATAATAGCGCTACGGCTTTTCCTAAGCCCGAGGAAGTTTATACCTTTATGGATTATTTTTATCGTCATTACGGGGTTAATCCTGGCCGCTCCGGCTATGATCTCTGTGTTGAGGCTGGCCACCTTGTTGAAAAGACCAGGAAGCTGCTGACGGAATTCTTCAATGGGGATGATCCCAACCGTCTCTGCTTTACCTATAACTCAACCGATGCCCTTAATCTTATTATCTTTGGCCTGCTCAAAGAGGGCGATCACGCCATTACAACCAATCTCGAGCATAATTCGGTTTTAAGACCCCTCTATCATCTCTGGAAATGGGGCGGTGTCGAGGTGGACTATGTGCCTTTCGATGGACAGGGTTTTATCTGCCCGGATGATATTAGAAAAAAGATTAAACCCAACACCCGCCTGGTGATTGTCAATCATGCCTCCAATGTTATCGGCACCTTGCAGCCCCTGAGGGAAATAGGGCTTATTTGTCGGACCTATGAAATTCCCTTTGCCGTCGATGCGTCTCAGAGCGCTGGCCAGGTGCCCATAGATATTAAAGAGTCGCTAGTGGATGTTATTGCCTTTACGGGCCATAAAAGTCTCATGGGCCCGACTGGTATCGGCGGCTTATATGTCAGGGAAGGTATCGAGATCCGCTTCACCCGGGCTGGCGGCACAGGGGTTCGATCATCCCAGCGCACTCATCTCGAAGAATATCCCTACCGACTTGAGTATGGAACACCTAATATTGTGGGCATAGCCGGTCTCCACGCCGGCGTAAACTGGGTCAGGAAGCAGGGCATTGAAAATATACATGAGCGAGAAATGGGGCTTCTGCGTAAATTAAGAGATGGATTAAAAGAAATAGAAGGAGTTACTCTCTACTGCCAGGATTCTCTGGAGAATCACATAGCAGTTTTACTGTTCAACATTGATGGACTCGAGGCCACAGAAACGGCCACTCTTCTTGATGTTGATTACAATATTGCCTGTCGGGCGGGGCTCCAGTGTGCCCCGCTCGTTCATGAACAGCTCGGAACAGACAAAATTAAAGGCGGTGTCCGGTTCAGCCTGGGTCCCTTTAACACCGAAGAGCATATCCAGTCAGCCTTAAAAGCCGTCCGAGAAATAGCTGAATTTGCCAGGAAAAAGAAAAAGGCCTCACCCTGAAGTAATTGAGAGAGAATCCCCGGATAGAGCCTGAACAGTAAAATTGACAATATTCCGATTTTGATAGACTCTATTAAAAGTGAGTCAGGATCCAGTCAGGATTAAAGCATGATTTAAAAAAGAATATTTATTTCCTTTCACCTGTCGTCAATTTAAAGTGGATGGCTCATAACCAGCGTTCTCAGGTTAGCATGAGGGAAAAGCTTATTTATTTCAGGACAAGGGCTTCAGCGACAACTTCGCACACCGTTTTTAGCTGAACTCCGAGTTTATAAACCCGATTGAGCTCGAGGAGCTGATCAAGGCAGTTATGGCATGGAGCCACCACTATTTTGGCGCCTGTCTCCTTGATCTGCCTGGCCTTGATTTCCCCTGCCTTTAGCCTTCTAGGGGCAAACTCGGTCATGGCCAGCTGCCCACCACCTCCCCCGCAGCAAAAGTTTTCCACTCCATGAGGCGTCATTTCAATAAAATTCATAGCTGACTGGCGAAGAACAAAACGGGCTTCTTCGAGCAGGCCGCCCAGTCGGACCAGGTTACAGGGATCATGAAGAGTAACGGGAAAGGGATTACGGGCAGGGTCGAGCTGCAATCGGCCCTGGCGGACATAATCAGCTACTATTTCTAAGATATTCCTGATTTCAAAATCAGGCTGATAGCCCAGCCAGGCCGGTGCTTCCCAACGCGCTGAATTAAAGCCATGACCGCACTCGGTTAAAACAAGCACCTTACAGCCCAGCCTTTTCATCGAAGCCTCAAGGCGGCGAAAGAACTCAGCTGCTAGGCTATCCTGACCTGAATAATAGGCATAATTAGTTACATCATAATTAATGCTCGAGAGAGTCCAGCTTTCTCCAGCTGCATAGAATATTTTGCCGACCGCCAGCAAAGATAAAGGGAAAAATTTGGCCTCGCGAGGATTAATAGCATAAAAGATTCTGGCGCCGATGCGGTCCAGGGGAAGGCAAGCTGAGGGACTATCCATCTCGCTCCGGAGCTCCTCTTCTAGCCAGCTCACTGTTTTCACCCACTCCTCAGTTCTTATGCCCATATTATTATCTGAATTAATCGCGGTCCTGATAGTTGAAGCCAGGCCTGAGGGAATCCGGGCGAGCTCGGCCAGAATGCTTCGGCCAAAACGAATGAGATCATGGATTTTAAGACCCAGAGGGCAGTTGAGCGAACAGCGACCGCAGAGGCTACAGCGACCAAAAAGAACGTCCACCCATTCTTCGATAAGATTTGCATCAAGATTTTTGCTACCAAGACGGTAAGAAGAAATGGGGCCACCGAGATTAACATAATAAAAGAATGCTCTTTGAACGAGTCCGACTTTATAGGCTGGAATCGACTTAACGTCTTTGTCAGCCAGAAAATAGTGGCAGCTTCGCTCACAGAGGCCACAACGAACACAAGAGGAAAGCTGAAGGGCTCTCTCGAAATCGAGGTATTTAATCAGAGCTTCCCTTTCCTTTGATTCCTTCTTTTTTCCCGCCATGACCATGATTTCACACCAGAATTAAAAAATAAAAAGGAAAGAAACGAGAAATGGGGACAGGGTTAGAAAGAAATGCGTCTGAAACAGATAAATATGTAAAATGATACCGGCAAGAATGAGAAAATACGGAAAGAAAATAGGTAAATAAGTAAGATGGCACCAAATAATAAAGGGGGGTCATTTCAGAGAGGCTCGCCAGGTGAATTTTCTTGGGGGCGGTAAAACACCCCTCAGCCCGTAATAATGGCCAAAAATTAAGCGGCTCGGGACAAAGAAAAGACAGTGGCGGATTTTACCCAGAGGAAGGTAAAGAATCAGAACTAGCCCGATCAGGAGAAAATAGATGATAGCTCCTGGCCATAAAATGCTTATGGCGCCGGTGAGGAGAAAGAGATCGACCAGGAGATTGGCCAGATAATCGTCCGGGAGACTCAGCTGGCGTAGTTCTGGCCGCAACCATCGGCGGAAAAAGAGGCCAAGACCGCAGCTTGTGCCGATAACCAGGAAGAAAAATGTTGGTTGACCGGTCAATAATTGCCTATTAAGGAGAAGAGCCAGCAACCTGAGAAAAGCTACAGTAATAGACAAATGATAAACTATCCCTGTGATATATAGAGGCCAGTTCCTCCTGGTACTTTCTTTTTCCCACGGTAAAAGGCCAATGGTGAGAGCATAAATTTTCCCCTTTTTTATCTCGCCTCGAGGCTTAGCCCGCGCTCTGGGACGATAATAATGGTAAATTTTTAAAAAATAAAAAATAAAAAAACTTAGAGAAAAAAGAAAAGCTACGACCACACTTAGCTTTAACCAAATCATAATTTTCTTTCTTTAAACACAACCATCCGGTTTGGGCAGACCGGCCACCTTGCAGGCGCCCTTGGCCGGGCCTGAAGGAAAGAGATCATAAATTTTCCGCAGAGAAAAACCGGTTTCCTGACAGAGAAGCCGGATCATCGGAGCCAGACCATTCTTTTCCCAGTAAGACCTCAGAAAATTGATAACTTTCCAGTGATCCTCAGTAAGCTTTTCAATCCCTTCCTGGCTTCTGGCCAGCCAGCAGGCTACCTGCTCATTCCACTTTTCTGGCCGGATGAGAAATCCTTCCTCATTAAGTTCGAGCTTTTCCATTTCCTCTTTCTGTTCAGCCATATTCTTCTCCTCTTATCTTGAAAGATAGTTTATTATTTTAGCAATTATTCCTGCCCTGGCAAGAATTTGTGCTTCAAATATTTTATTTTTTATAATTTTCACCTCTCCTGGCTCTGGCCTGATTAACCTGGAAAAATTAAATTCTCCGAAGGCTGAAAAATGATTCTGGATGAGGAGATTTAAAAAATTTATCCTGTTGGCGCTGTAATTTCAACTCGTATCTCGCTCTTCCTTAAAAATTGTGTTGACTTCAGAAAATTCATATCGTGAATAATTTTATCTTATTTAAGCTTCGATCAGCTTTCCTGTAAGGACAGGAGTTGGGTTTTAAAAGTTTAATCTGGATCGCTTTTTAAAAGATAGAATGAGAAAAAATTTGTTTTTATTTCTGAATTGATTCTTATTTTGTTTAAAATCCTATATCTTATTTTTGTTAAAAGAAATACCATCGTTAAAGGCCTAAGAACTTACCACAATCTTTACGGAAGAACCATCATATCTTAACAATTAGAATATCTAATCCCATGCACAGTGCATTCCTCCCAACTTAATTCGATCTTAAACTTCTCCATAATCTGCTATTTTTTCCAGAAAATCAGCTGGACCAGATTTCCGGCTTTTCCCGATGGCAATCCCGGAAACACACCTGGCTGTTTGTGGTTCAACTTGATTATCTTCTGATGGTCGGATAATATTATATTTTCTTTATAATTAAGGAGAAGGAACCATGAAAGATTTCTGGCGTGAAAGAGGGTGGCTAATAGCTGTTTTTATTTTAGCCTCAGCTTCCATTTATTTCATCCATTATCTTATATTTCGCGATGCCCACCATATCTTCATTTACATGATTGGGGATCTGGGCTTTCTTTTTCTTGATGTCATGTTAGTCGTAATTGTTATTGAGCAATTGCTTAATCAAAGAGAAAAAAGAAATCGCCTGGATAAACTTAATATGTTGATCAGTGCTTTCTTCAGTGAGGTGGGCAATGGCTTTCTGCAACATCTGGCCAATTTAATTGAAAATAAAGAAGCTTTCAGGGACAGAGTCCTTTTTAATCCAGTCTGGCAAAAGCGGGACTTCAGGCACGCTGCCCAGGCGATTAAATCCTTGCCCGTAGTTATTTCTTTCGAGCCGGAAAAGCTTGAGCATCTGCGCCATTTTCTGCTTCCCAAACGGGATTTTCTTCTTTCTCTTCTGGCCAATCCTTCCCTTCTGGAGCACGAGTCCTTTACCAATCTTCTCTGGGCTATCTTTCATCTGGCCGAAGAATTGGCCTTAAGACCAGAAGAAATGGATGATTTACCTCCTGCTGATCTGAGTCACCTCAATAATGATGCGGGCCGGGTAGTGACACTTCTTCTTGAAGCCTGGCTAAATTATGCCGCTCATCTTAAAGAAAGATATCCCTTCCTTTTCTCACTGATTGTCAGAATCAATCCCTTTGCTGTCAGCCCGACGCCCATAGTCAGCCAGTGAGCTTCAATCTTTAAAAAGAAAAAGAGGCTGGATGAAAGTTTTCGCGAATCCATTTTTTGATTTCATCTCTGACCGCACGGAAAGCTTCCAGCTTCTCCTCCTCGGAGCCAACAACGGAAGCCGGATCCGGGAAACTTCGATGAATCCTTTTTTTAGCGTAAGGAAAGAAGGGGCATTTTTCCCGGGCTGAGTCACAGACGGTTACAACTAAATCAATCTCCTGACCTCTGAATTCATCGACGGACTTAGACCTCTGACCTGAAAGATCGATTCCATCTTCAGCCATAACTTTAAAGGTCAAAGGATGAATTTTTCCGGGTTCGGTCCCCGCACTCAGAGATTCGTAATGGTTGCCATAAAAATAGCGGAGAAAGGCTTCAGCCATCTGAGATCGGGCTGAATTATGCAGACAAACAAAAAGTACCCTTTTTTTCATATACCATTCCTTTTATTTGTTTTTATTGACTCATGGAAATATAATCTAAGCTAAGGAGGCCAGAATGACAAGAGGCTTTATTATAATCATTCTGTTTGCTCTAACTTCTCTTATCATGATTTACGCCCAAAATTATGAACAGGATGTTTTTTCAACGGCCAGAGGACCATTAAAAATCACCTTTTTCGGCCATGCTTCGCTCATGCTGGAATGGGCTGGTCAGGTAATTTACATTGACCCTGTCACTCAATTTGCTGATTACAGCCAGCTGCCCAAGGCTGACCTTATTCTCATTACCCACGACCACTATGACCATTTTGACCTTAAAGCCATCAATCTTCTTTCCCTGGAAAAAACAACGGTTGTCCTGACGCAGAAATGTGCCGCCAGATTCCCCGGAGGAAGGATTATGGCCAATGGGGAAACAATAAAAATCGACGATCTGGTCATAGAAGCTGTGCCTGCTTACAATATCGTTCATATGAGGAGTCAGGGCGTCCCCTACCATCCTAAGGGTGAAGGCAATGGCTATGTTCTGACTCTGGGCGATAAGAGGATTTATTTAGCCGGGGATACGGAAAATATTCCCGAAATGAAAAATCTAAAAAATATAGATATTGCCTTTTTGCCCATGAATCTTCCCTACACGATGACGCCCGAAATGGCGGCCGATGCGGCCCGGGCTATCAGGCCCAGAATTCTTTACCCTTATCATTATGGTGAGACTGACCCTAATCAGCTGGTTAATTTACTGAAAGGGGAACAGGGAATAGAAATCCGGATTAGAAAGATGAAATAATTATTTCCTCAGCCCGGATTCAATCATGGAAATTATCCTTTTCTTGATAGCAGCGTTATTTTCTCCGTCAACTTCAAATAAAACGACATCCGGCCTCGAGCGAATCTGATCAAGCAAAGGCAGGCGAGCCAGGTGGATAACCCCGAGGACTCTTTTAGGAGAATTTAAGGCGGCCAGAACCGCCTGTTGAAACTTCAAAGAATAAAGCTCCATTTTACCAATCTCATCAATAACGATTATTTCCCTGGATTCAATGGCTCGATAAATAGCTTCGACGCCAATTTTATCAAGGCTTTCCACATCAACTCCATACCGGCTAACCCGATAGGGGCTGGTTAAATGAATTGAGGCTAAAATACCCATTCGTCCATCGAGTGTCCGCAGGCGGAAGCCAAGGCGCTCTCCCCTTTCCCTGATTTCCTCAGTGATGAAGCCGCCACAGCGCTCCGGCCAGCGCTGGATGAGCTCAGAAATAAGAGTTGTTTTTCCTGTTCTTGGCCGGCCGGTAATTAGTATATGAGGCCGATTCAAATTTGATTTCAGGTCTTCAGCTCGCACCTTTTTTCTTCGATGTGATGCTTGATCGTCTTACCTTTGACCAGATAGATAACATCTTCTCCGATATTGGTGGCGTGGTCGGCAATTCTCTCGAGATGTCGACCGATGAGAATAAGATTAACTGCCCGTTTTATGGTCTGCGGGTCTTCAATCATATAGGTTAAAAGCTCTCGAAAAATTTGATCATTGAGGCAATCGACCTCATCGTCTCGCTCGCAAACGGCCCGGGCCAGCTTCTCATCATGGTTGATGAAGGCATTAATGGAATCACGCACCATTTCCTGAGCAATGGTGGCCATTCGCGGAATATCAATTAATGGCTTTAGCAAGGGATATTTAAGTAGCTCCTCAGTTCTTTCAGCAATATTTACGGCCTGGTCGCCCATTCTTTCGAGCTCAGCGGCGATTTTCATGGCTGAAGTAATGAAGCGTAAATCGCTGGCCATAGGCTGCCTCAGCGCCAGTAGTTTCATACACAGTTCATCAATATCAATTTCAATTAAATTTACCCCCTCTTCCCTTCTCAAAACTTCCTGAACCAGCTCTTCATTCCTTTCCTTTAACCCCCTTATGGCTAAAGCGATAGATTCCTCCACCATCGTCGCCATGCGCAGAAGCTTCTCATTGAGTTCCCTCAGTTCCTCATCAAATTTTCTTTCCATTCTTCCTCCTGTTAATATTTTTCAGTATATGGCTAATTATTCCATGAAATCAAGCCTCCCCAGATGGAAACACAAACATTTTTTTCAAATATCCTGCCTTCGGGCGGCCACTCCTTAATTTGCCTGCTTATTTTTTAGAGAATATTAAAAAAACGCTAAATTTTTGATTAATTTTTTCCATGAGAAAATTACCCCAAAAAAAGATTATATCTTTAATCAAAAATTCACAGTCCCCCACTTTCACAATCAGTGATTTTCTAGTCAGCTGTAATTAATACGGATCAACGGCTCTGAACACCTGAAATTTCCCAGGACTGGCTGAGAAAAAGAGTACTTCCAGGGATTCTGATTACCGCCGGATTACCTTCTTTTCCCTGGCTATCCACAGCTAAAACCGCATAGATGTAGCTCCTCGTCGGATCTATATTGCGCCTCCAGTAATATAAGCTAGTTGCCTTCAATTCGGCCAGAAGCTGCCTTTCACCCCTGGATACGTCATAAATTCTGTAGCCCCCGGGCGAAATGAAGCCTGCAGGTGGCTCCCAGGAAAGAAAATGAACACTTTCTTTCATAAAAAGAGATCGATTTTCACCTACTTTGACAGAAAAATTACGGGGAGCAGGTAGATCATCATTGGGCTTGCTGCAGGCTAAGAAGCAGGCATAGGCAAGCGAAGTTATTTCATTCTGGAACAGGCTGATTTGAGAGGAGGTTGGTTTTTCTAGTCGCCATCGAGCCAGGGTCTCCTGAGTTTTTCTGAAAACCCAATCTTCAATGGCAAAAGTATAGGAAAAAAGACCTCTTCCTCGACCATCATCAAGGATAGCTGTATTAAGATATTCCGGGCTTGTCCTCAAAGGATAACATAAGTCTTTTTTAATCAGCGCAGCATCACAAAAGGCGGCTGTGGTTAAACCATCGAGCTCCGGTGGCACTTTTTCCGCCATAAGCCAGAGGGGAAGAGCTATGGTGCAGACCGGCTCTCCCAGCATTACCCACATAGTTATCATTTTTGGCTCCTCTCCAGCTTTAACTCCCTGAAAAACCACAGCCGACCGTGTCCGGTACCTGTTAATGGAATTGGCCGTACGGATATAACCAGCAGGCAGGCCATCCTGACCAAAAGGATAAGGCAGAGGGTAAGGGTTAAGAACATCATTGACCAGGTCCCGGGCAACGTGGCGCAAAATAAATTCAGGGGAGATAGCTCGACTCGAGACGGCTTCACCGATCAACTGATAAGCTCGCTCATAGCGAAATCTTCCTGTACCTGAGCCATCGCCCGTAAAGGCAAAATTTGTTCGGACAAGAAAACCGGAGCTACCTACATCAAACCGGGTATAGGAACGATTACCCGTTTCAAAATAGGCGGCGGCGCCGGTGGCATCAATAACGCCATAATTGGCCTTCGTGGCTCGACCCGAAGAATTGGTCTGGCTCAATAATTCTTCAAATTCATCAACCGTACGGCAATTAAGAAGAGCCTTTTTCTGGAAGGAACCATTCTGGCTGCTGGATGAACCTTCCAGATCTTCAGACGCTGTATTGATAATAGCCAGACCGGCTTCGTTGACACCCATCCAGACAGAAGTTGTGCTATCTGCATTGACCAGAGCCAGGGCCTTAAGCGGACCTTCCTGGAGAAAAACAATCTTATTATCAGCGATCTCAATATCTCGATTCTTCCAGAGAATGGGGCGACCATCGGGTGTGGCCCAGCCAGCGATGACTGCACTCGTACAGGCCTCATTTGCTTGGCCCCTGTGACTGGCTGGAGAAAGGAAGGAAGGTAAAAAAGAGAAAAATAAAGCAAGAAATAAAAGAAACCAGCCCCATGATAGAAAAGGTCGATTTTTTTTCAAATTCATTTTCCCTTTCCTATGCTAATGAATTAAATTGTTTTCAATTTCCAACATAAGTTCCGCCTTCCAGATTTAATAAAAAGGCTCTCTTTCGTAATCCAAAAATATTATCATAAAAAATTTTAAATTGGCAGCAATTAAACTTTGCAGACTGATAAGATAAAGGCGAAGTTTCAGTGCTCTCTGAATAAGCTGATAAAGCTAAGGAAATAGATAAAGGAAGAAACACCCAAGGATATGCCCAGTTCAAAGAAGTCAAAAGAGAGCTGGCTCCAGCGGTTAGACAAAGCGTTTTGACAACATCCCACACGTATAAAGAGGTGACAAGGGATATCCTGGCGAGACATCGTTTGAAAAAAACAGCCTAGACTAATTTCAGTTTTATAATTTGCCGAGATAAAAAATGATCGTTTCTTTCCAGATCAGCTAGTTATGAAGAACGAATCACAAGCTCAGGCTGAAGAGATAGGCAGGAGCGATTTTTCTCCTCGTTGCTTTCCACTTTACCTTCTTTTTTCTCATTACTGATTTCCAGTCCATTTCTGTCTCCAGGACTATTTCGTTCCTTTTAAGCTAAATTTATAATGGTCTTGACAAATTTTTTTCTCCGGCTATAATTACGGCGAAATGTGTAAAAGGCTTAAGGATATGAAGAAGATCCACCCCTTCTGGTACTACTGGTACTGGTACGCCCGGAGGGTGGGTCTCTAAGGTTTCCTTAAGCCTCAAGACCCTCCGTTAAAGGAAATCAGAAGACCCACCTGCAATCAAAAGCAGGTGGGTTTTTTTTTGGAGGAAAGATGGAGCTAAAAAGATTTGAGGACAGATTGGTTGGCTGGGAGGAGCTTCCGCTCGATCTCATTACCCCAGTTTCCGCCTATCTCCATTTAAGAAAAAAAGGCGCTGTTTTCCTCCTGGAGAGTGTGGAGAAGGGAGAGAAACTGGGGAGGTATTCATTTATTGGAATAGATCCAGAAGAAAAGATTATCGTTGACGGAAATAGTTTAAGGTCAGGTGGTAGAGAGATGGTCATAAAAAGAGATAATATCAAGACGATTTTAGATTCGATTCTGAAAGAGAGATTTTATCAAACCCCTGAAGAGATTGCCTTCGCTGGTGGCTGGGCTGGCTACATCAGCTATGAATTTGTCCGGTTTTTTGATGAGATTAATCTGAAAAAACAAAAGAGTCTGTTCCCTCAATTATATCTGTTTAAAGTTAATAAACTGCTGGTATTTGATCATGTGAAACATATCGGGAAAATATTGGTGGGAGGGAATGGATTAACTGAAAAAGATATCGAAGAAACTATAGCCTCAATTAAGCTTGCCCTGACTTCTCAACGAAGCTTGGAAATTGAAAAAAGGGGTGCCGGCAGATATTTTGATTCCTCGCTGAGTTCCAGTCTTTCTAAAGAGGAATACATAAACAGAGTCATCGAAGCTAAGAATTTTATAAAAGCAGGAGATATCTTTCAGGTAGTTCTATCTATAAAATTCGAAGGAAGAACTTCGGCTTCGCCTTTTGATATCTATCGAGCTCTGAGAATTCTTAATCCCTCTCCTTATATGTCCTATTTTGATTTCGGCGAGTTTCAAATCATAGGTTCCTCTCCAGAATCTCATGTCAAAGTTGACAAAGGTACTGTGTCCATCCGGCCTATAGCTGGGACAAGAAGAAGAGGCAAAACTAAAGAAGAAGATTTCCAATTAGAACAACAATTGATTAATGATCAGAAAGAGAGAGCTGAGCATATCATGTTGATTGATCTCGCCAGAAATGATCTGGGGAAAATATGCCTCCCAGGTAGCATCCAAATTACAGAAGAAATGTTGATAGAAAAATATTCGCATGTCATGCACATTGTTTCCCAGGTCGAAGGAAAACTCAATCAGAACAAAACTTTTTTTGACATTCTTCAAGCGACATTCCCGGCAGGCACGGTTACTGGAGCTCCCAAGCTCAGAGCCATGGAAATAATTGACCAACTTGAACCGGTAGAAAGAGGACCTTATGGCGGAGTTGTTGGATATTTTGGCCTCAATGGGAATGTCGATTTATGTATTGGCATAAGAATGATTATCTATAAAAAGGAGGCCTTTTTCCTTCAAGGCGGTGCTGGCATTGTTTATGGCTCTAACCCTGAAAATGAATATTACGAAGTTCAGAACAAAATAAAAGGCATGCATGAAGCAATAAAGCTGGCTGAGAAAGGAGGGTTTTAAATAGATGATTTTAATCATAGATAATTTCGATTCCTTTGTTTATAACCTCTATCAAATGTTTAAAGCCCTTACCGAAGACGTCATCGTCCGGCGAAGAAATAGTCTCACTCTTCAGGAGGTCAAATCCTTAGCGCCGCGTTATATTGTAATCTCTCCCGGGCCGGGCAGACCAGAAGAAGCTGCAGAATGTAAAGAAATAATCAGGTACTTCACTGGCAAAATTCCAATCCTTGGCGTCTGTCTCGGACATCAATGTATTGCTCAGGCCTTTGGAGGCCAAGTTGTTCCGGCGGGAAAAGTAATGCATGGCCTTACTTCCGAGGTTTACCACGACGGGCAGTCCATTTTTTACGATATTCCTAATCCTTTTGAGGCCACCAGATACCATTCTCTCATCGTTTCCGAAGAAAATCTTCCTGAGGAAATAGAAGTTTCCGCTTATACTGCGGAAGGAGAAATAATGGGAATCAGGTTAAAATGGACAGCAAGCGAAGGAGTCCAATTTCATCCCGAGTCATTTTTAACCAGAGAAGGCATAAAAATAATAAAGAACTTTCTGGAATTGGGAAGCGAAAAATGATTGAACAGGCTATAAAAAATATATGTGATGGACATAACCTTGACCTTTCTTTAGCCAAAGCTTCAGTATTGGATATGATAGAGGGCAAGGCCACTCCTGCCCAGATTTCTGCTTTTCTCATCGGCTTAAGGATGAAGGGAGAAACTCCGGATGAAATCTTTTCTTTTGTAACGATTCTCAGAGAAAAAGCCACCAAAATCGAGTTAAGCGAAGAAGGGCTTATAGATCTGTGTGGGACGGGAGGAGATGGAAAATCTACCTTCAATATCTCCACCATTTCGGCTTTCGTCGTTGCTGCCGCAGGAGTCAAAGTGGCCAAACATGGAAACCGAGCTATTTCCAGCCAGTGCGGTAGCGCTGATCTCGTAGAAGGATTGGGAATAAGGCTTCCTGATTCTCCTTCCAGGATCAGACAATCAGTTGCAGAATTAGGCCTGGGATTTATCTATGCTCCATATTTTCATCCTTCGATGAAAAATGTCCAGCCAATAAGAAAAGAAATAGGCGTTAGAACAATTTTCAATCTTCTGGGGCCGTTGATCAATCCAGCTGGAATTAAAAGACAGTTAATCGGCTGCTTCCATGAGAATGTCATGAAAAAGGTAGCGCAAGTACTCCGGAAACTTAGAGGGGAAAGATATCTCCTGGTTCATTCTCTGGATGGCCTTGATGAAATTTCTATTTCCGCACCTACCGCCGGCATTTTGTTAGAGAAAGACGAAATAAAGGAAATAGAAATAATCCCTGAAGATTACGGAATTAAAATGAGGCCAGCCAGCGTCAAAGCGCTCTCCCTGCAAGAAAACCTGAACATTCTATTCAGTGTCCTGAAAGGCGAGGAATCGGCTTATAGAGATTTCGTTCTTATTAATGCTGGAGCAGCTATTTTTGTTTCCGGCAAAGCTCCAACTTTGAAGGAAGGTATAGAATTAGCCCGGGATTCAATCGATTCAGGAAAGGCCTGGCAAAAGCTTGAAGCCTTCATAAAGTTTCATCAGGAGGGCTGAATGAATTTCCTCGAAAAGATTAAAGAGCAAATTGAATCCCAGGAAATGAAAGAAGAAATTCTTCGAAGAAAGGAAAAACCGCTCTCTCTTTCCAGCTATCTGAGAAAGGGTAATGGTATTATTGGCGAATTCAAGAGAGCAACGCCGACCAGAAAATTTAACACCAGATGGCAGCCTGAACAACTCGCTCGTCAATACGAAGCCAATGGCTTTTCAGCCGTTTCAGTAGTAGTTGAAGAAAACTACTTTTTAACCACCCCTCGTGATTTGAAAAGAATTAAGAGTGCTGTTTCCATACCAGTAATACAGAAAGGCTTTATTATTCATGAGTCTCAGATAGTTCAGGCCAGGAATAACGGGGCTGATAGTATACTGTTGATAGTCTCTCTGGTGGATAAAAGAAAATTGACCTGCCTGCTAGAAAAATGCCAGGAACTTCAAATGGAACCCCTGGTGGAAATTCATGCTGAGGAAGATATCAAAAAGATTTCAGGTTTGCCCGTAAAGATAATCGGCGTTAATAACCGAGATCTCACTTCGTTAAAAGTCGACTTATCCCATGGAGAGAGAATCCTTGCTCTTTTAAAGGAAAAAAACATTGGAGAAATAAGGATTATTGAAAGCGGCTTAAAAACTCCAGAAGATTTAAAAAGATTCAAAAAGGCCGGGGCTGACGGTTTTCTAATAGGAAGTTATTTTTTGGAGTCCGAAAAGATTGAAGACAGAATAATGAAATTGTTGGAGGCTCTGAGGGAATGACAAGAATAAAAATTTGCGGTATGACCAATCTGGAAGACGCACTCCTGGCTGTGGATCTCGGAGCTGAAGCCCTGGGATTTATTTTTTCTGAAAGTCCGAGAAAAATAAGTGTGGAGAAAGCCGGATTCATAATAAGTCATCTTCCGCCATTCATAATCAAAGTCGGTGTGTTCGTTAATGAATCCATGGACTCAGTGAAAAAAATAGACAGCGAACTGAGGCTCCATCTATTGCAGTTTCATGGTGATGAGTCGGTTGACTACGTGAAAAGTTTTGATGGCAAGGGAATAAAAGCTTTTAGAGTAGCCGAACTTCGAGACCTTGAAATCATTGGCCGTTCCGGGTTTGATTTCTTTATCCTTGATTCAAAAATTAAGGGGCAACCTTTTGATTTGGAGATAGCTATCCGGGCTAAAAAATATGGCAAATTTTTGCTTGGCGGCGGATTAAACCCTGACAACGTGGAGCGAGTTTTAGAAAAAGTTTCTCCTTTTGGTGTTGACGCTTGCTCAGGGGTAGAAATCTATCCAGGCAAAAAAGACCCGGAAAAGCTTCGAGAATTTATCTGGAGAATCAAAAAATGGGATTATCATCTGGCAAGTTCGGCAAATTCGGCAGTCGTTTTGTCCCCGAAACCCTGATGGGGCCTTTGATTGAACTCGAAAGAGAGTTTTATGTTGCGCGCAGGGATCCAGCCTTCAGAAAAGAATTTGATTATTATCTCAAGAATTATTGCGGCCGGCCAACGCCTTTGTTTTATGCAGAAAATCTTAGCCAGGTCTACAAAGTAAAATTGTATTTAAAGCGAGAAGATCTTAACCCTACGGGAGCCCATAAAATCACCAATTGCCTCGGCCAGGCTCTCCTGGCCAAAAGATTAGGGAAAAAAAGATTAATTGCTGAAACCGGAGCTGGACAGCATGGAATTGCCGTAGCTACGGTGGCCGCCCTCTTTGGTCTGGAATGCACCATTTATATGGGCGAAGCTGACATGAAAAGGCAGGCTCTAAACCTTTCCAAGATGCGTCTTCTGGGAGCTGAGGTTATTAAAGTGACTTCTGGTTCAAAAACCCTTAAAGATGCTACCAATGAAGCCATGAGAGATTGGGTGACAAATGTTCGGACAAGTCATTATCTGCTTGGTTCGGCCGTTGGTCCCCATCCCTATCCCCTAATGGTCAGAGAATTTCAATCAGTTATAGGAAAAGAAGTAAAAAAACAAATAAAGAAAAAAGAAGGGAGGCTGCCTGACTATCTGGTTGCCTGTATCGGCGGGGGATCAAATTCAATTGGATTGTTTCATTCATTTTTAAAAGAAAATGGAGTTAAGAAGATAGGTGTGGAAGCGGCCGGTAAAGGTCAGAACACTTCTTTTCATGCTTTGTCCTTGCTCAAAGGAAAGTTGGGTATTTTTCATGGGGCTTACACTTACGTTCTTCAAAATGAAGAGGGTCAGATATTAGATTCCTATTCGATCTCCGCCGGGCTTGACTATCCTGGTGTCGGACCGGAGCTGGTTTATCTGATGAAGGCAGGAAAAATACTTGTGGAGGGTGTAGATGACCAGCTGGCTCTTGAAGCTTTTAATGATCTGGCCAGATGGGAAGGGATTATACCGTCATTGGAATCTTCACATGCTGTAGCCTGGGTAAAGAAATTTGAGGGATTTAAAAAAGGAGAAATTGTAATAGTTAATTTATCTGGAAGAGGAGATAAAGACATTGCCATTAACGAGGTTAAAAGATGCAAAGACTTGAAGCAATAACTGAGGGAATCAGGCAACGAGGCAAGAAAGCTCTCATTCCCTTTTTCACTGCTTTTTATCCCACAGAAAGAGATTTTGCTGAACTGCTGATCGCAGCCCAACAATCGGGTGCTGACCTGGTAGAAATTGGTCTCCCTTTTTCCGACCCGATTGCCGATGGAAAATTTATCCAGCATTCTTCAGCCTGGGTTCTAGAAAAGGATTTCAAGCTTTCCGGGTTCATCTCTTTCTTCAAAGAATTCAGGAAAAATTTGACAGTTCCGGTGGTGATCATGAGCTACTTAAATCCAGTCTATCGATATGGCTTTGATCGATTTGCTGATTTTATGGAAGAGGAAAATATATCCGGAATCCTATTTCCCGATCTGCCAGTAGAGGAAACTCGCTTCCTCCGTAATTATTTTAAAAAGAGAAACATTGCGGTCATAAACATGATTGCCCCATCAACAGATGGTAAAAGAATTAAACTTATTGCCAAAAATTCTGAAGGATTTATATATATGGTTTCGGCCTTCGGCGTGACTGGAGTCAGAAATAAGATTGCTCCTGAACTCAGAGAAACAATAGACAGAGTTAAATCCATTACCGATAAACCTCTTTATGCCGGGTTTGGCATTTCCACCCCACCTCAGGCAGCTCAAATAGCCAGGGATGTGGATGGGGTGATCGTAGGAAGTGCCATTATTAAAATCATAATGGGCCGTGAAAAAAATTTCAGTATTAAAGAGGTTATAGAATTTTTGAAGGCAATGAGAGGTGCTTTATGAGAACAAAGATCAGATTAAAAGGAATAAGGGGGGCCATTCAAGTCAAGAAAAATAATAAAAATGAAATCTTGAATAAGACCACTGAGCTAATGCGGCGGATAATTCTGGCTAACAATTTAAAAAAACAGGATATTGTGGCTGTATTTTTTACCGTAACGCCAGAGATTAATAAAGAATATCCAGCCTATGCTTTGAGAGAGATAGGCCTGAATTATGTTCCAGCGCTCTGTGCTAAAGAAATTGATGTTCCTGGAGCCATGAAAAAGGTCATCAGAGCCCTCGTCTTGGCTTACACTGATTTAAAACCTGAAGAAATCAGACATCAATATCTTGGTCAGACATGGATTTTGAGACCAGATCTTTCGGGAGCGAAGGAATGATCATAGTAATGAAACCAAAAGCTTCAGTCAAATCTGTCTCCCAAGTCTTAAAAAAAATCAAAGATCTGGGCCTTAAACCCAATTTAAGCAAGGGCAGAGAAAGAACAGTAATAGGAGTAATTGGCCGGGTTAACGTTGACCCAGATTATTTCGAAGTACTGCCTGAGGTGGAAAAGGTTGTCCGTATTTTGAGTCCCTTTAAATTAGCCAGCAGAGAATTTAAAAACGAAAATACTGTAATTAAAATTAATGGTATAGAAATTGGGGGAAGAAAGATAGCTTTAATGGCCGGTCCCTGTGCTGTCGAGGGGAAAGAACAGATTAAAGAAATAGCCTGGTTTTTAAAAGAAAAGGGCGTGAGGATTTTGAGAGGAGGGGCTTATAAACCCAGAACCTCACCTTATTCCTTTCAGGGATTGAAAGAAAAAGGCCTCGAATATCTCGAGGAGGTAAAAAGAGAAACGGGACTGGCCGTGGTGACAGAAGTAATGTCTCCCGAAGATGTAGAAAAAATCAGTCAGGTTGCTGATATCCTTCAAATTGGCGCCAGGAACATGCAGAATTATTCCCTTCTTCAGGCTGTTGGTAACACGGATAAGCCAGTTTTACTCAAGCGTGGTTTGATGGCCACTATAGAAGAATTGTTGATGTCTGCTGAATATATTTTATCCAACGGAAATAAGAAAGTCATTTTATGTGAAAGAGGCATAAGAACATTTGAAAAATATACCCGAAACACTTTCGATGTCTCGGCCATTCCCCTGATTAAAAAGCTTTCCCATCTGCCTGTCATCGCTGATCCCAGCCATGGAACAGGAGTTAGAGACTTGGTCACTCCGGTAGCTAAAGCTGCAGTCGCAGCTGGTGCTGATGGGCTGATAGTGGAAGTGCATAAAGACCCACAATCTGCTCTCAGCGATGGATTTCAGACGCTTGATTTTAAGATGTTCTCGAAATTTCTTGAGGAGCTGAGGACACTCTGTTCAGCCTGCGAGAGGGAAATATGAAATTTAATTTTTTTATTATTGGTCTTGGCCAGATAGGCTGTTCTCTGGCTTTAGCTTTAAGGAAAAGCAAGGTAGCTACCAGAATTTACGGAAAGGACATGCAATTTAAGAAAGTCTATTCTCAAGTTCTCGATGAATATCTGAGCGATATTGAAGCTGGAGTCAAGCAGTCAGATATTATTATCCTGGCGACACCAATTAAAGAGATTCAGCAGCTAGTAACTGAGATTGCGCCAATTCTAGAAGAAAAAAAGATTTTACTGGATACTGGGAGCACTAAAGGTGAGATAATCAGAGAAATGAAAAAATATCCAAAAAAGATACTGATTGGCGGGCATCCTATGGCCGGCACAGTGAGAGCCGGTGAAAAATCCTGGCAAGCTGACCTTTTTTCAGGCAAACCATTTTTTCTCTGTTTTCCTCATCACTATTCAAAACAGGGAAAACCGGTAATTGAAAAAATCATTAAAAAGATTGGAGCTGCTCCGGTGGAAATAGAACCAGCTCATCACGATTTCTTGGCCGCTGTTACCAGTCATTTACCCTATATTATTTCTCTTGTTCTTTTTTCAATTTATCTTAAACATCATGGCCGGGACAGAATAATTGATTACTTCATTTCTACAGGATTCCTGGGGTCAACCCGGCTGGCTCTGACACCATCAAGAGTTGGCTCAGACATTATTCTGACAAATAAAGATAATATTATCAAGAATATTAATAAAGTCATCGGTGAGCTCAATAAATTTCGGGACAAGATTGAAAAAAAAGAAATTTTTAGAATTATCGAGCCTATAAATAGTGAAGCGGAAAAAAGGAGAAAGATGTATGAAAATGCCGTTTTCTAATGGCCAAAAATTGATCGGAGAAATAATCCCACCTCCAGATAAGTCTATTACCCACCGAGCTTTGATGGTGGGAGCAATATCTAAAAAGGGAATAAAAATAAATAATCCCCTCATCTCGGGTGATACGCTCTCAACTGTTAGTTGCCTCAGAAAACTCGGTAAAGATATAAAAGTGAATCCCAGGGAGCTCGTTATAAAACCCGGCAACCTGAAAGAACCGAGAGATATTCTTTATTGTGGAAATTCAGGGACTACCGCCAGGTTACTTTCGGGAATTCTCAGCGGACAAAAATTCTTTGCGGTAATTGATGGCGATGATTCCCTGAAGCGAAGGCCAATGAAAAGAGTTATCGAACCCCTGAGAAAAATGGGTGCAATCATTTTTGGCCGGGAAAATGATTCATTTCTACCAATTTCCATAAAAGGTAATCAACTTCATAGTCTTGATCTTGAGCTCAATGTTCCCAGCGCTCAGGTAAAATCGGCTATTATTCTGGCCGCCTTGTCAGCCGAAGGAAAAACAATTATCAGGGAAAAAATAAAGACGAGGGACCATTTAGAAAAAATGCTTGAATGGCTCGGAGTAAATCTTAAAGTTCAGGATAATATAATCATTCTAGTTGGAGGCTCTCAAATTGAAGGTGGGAAAATTACGGTTCCAGGAGATATCTCCTCAGCTGCTTTTTTGATAGGAGCCGCAGTTGTCACCCCTGGATCGCACCTGATAGTGAAAGAAGTTGGTTATAATCCGACGAGGACCGGATTTATAAGAGTTCTCCAAAGAATGGGAGCCAGAATTTCTATATTGAAAATTAAAGAGCAGGCCGGGGAAGAAATAGCTGACCTCGAGATAAAATCGAGCTCCTTAAAAGCTACGGAGGTGACTCAGAAAGATATCCCATCCATCATTGATGAAATTCCTCTATTAGCTTTGCTGGCAACTCAGGCCGAAGGAATCACCAGAATCAACGGAGCCAGAGAATTGAGGCACAAAGAATGCGATCGCATCAAGGCAGTTTGTGAAAACTTAAAAAAAATGGGAGCTAAGATAGAGGAGCTCCAGGATGGTATGGTTATTGAGGGACCGACACTTCTTAAAGGTAGTCAGGTGAACAGTTTTGGGGACCACAGAATAGCTATGATGTTAGCCGTAGCCTCGCTTATTAATCGAGGCGAAACCTGGATAGAAGATTTCGACTGCATCCATATTTCTTACCCTGATTTTATGAAAGATCTTTTATCTCTCTGTAAAAATTAGTGATGAATAGAAAGGAATCGAAATGATATTCGGAATAATTGGCTATCCCCTAAAACATTCAGTTTCGCCCAGATTATTTAATGCAATATTTAAAATGATGAACCTGAGTTTCGTCTATGAGCCATTTGAATTGCCGGCGGAAGAGTTGGGAATATTCATTAATTCATTAAGACAATCGCAAATAGTTGGAATCAACGTAACTATTCCCTTCAAAGAAAGAGTTTGTGATTTGCTTGACTGGCTTGACTTACCAGCCAAACGGATCAGGGCTGTAAACACCATACATAAAGTCAACGATAAATTATGTGGTTATAACACAGATTATTATGGCTTCTCCGAATCGATCAAGGAATTTAAGGATAGCCTGAGAAACGTGTTGATTTTTGGTGGCGGAGGTGCAGCCCGGGCTGTGCTATATTCAATTTCTCAGTTAAATTATCAAAAGATCTTTCTGGTAGAAAGGTCAGCCAGAAGAAGGGAAAAATTGCAGGAAGATTTCGGATACATGAAGAATTTAGAAATAAAGGAATGGGAAGATGATTATATTCTGGAAACACTGAAAGGAGTAGATTTTGTTGTTAATACTACTCCCCTCGGGATGGAGGGCTTCTCTGATTCTTTTCCTTTGAAACCAACCTATTCTCTTCAGGGTAAAGTTTTTATGGATCTTGTTTATAAGCCAGAGCTAACTCCTTTCCTGAAAATAGGTCAGTCCTTAGGAGCTGAAATAAAAAATGGCGTAGAGATGCTTATTTTTCAGGCAATTAAATCTCTTGAGATCTGGACAGACTTGAAGACAGAATTTAAAGATTGGCAAAGAATTTACAATTCTATTAAATCATCAGACAAATTTTAACGTCAGGAGAAAAATTTGAGAAAAAACTATATATTTAACAATCATAGTAACTAAATCATAAGGAGGGAGGGGATGCTTAGATATCTTACGGCCGGTGAATCCCATGGGGATTCTTTAGTGGGAATACTCGAAGGAATGGTAGCGGGGGTCAGGATCTACCCGGAGAAAATTTCCGAGGAATTAAAACATAGGAGTCGTCACTTTGGAAGAAGCGAGAGGCAGAAGATAGAAAATGAGTCTTTTGAGATACTTAGTGGCTTAAGAAATCAAGTGACTACAGGGGCACCAATAGCCATAAGAATAAAAAATAAGGAGGTAAAGGAGATCGAAGATTATTCGCCCAGGCCCGGACATGCTGATCTGGCCGGCTGTCTGAAATACGGCTTTAAGAATATCCACCTGATTGCCGAAAGAGCCAGTGCCAGGGAAACCAGTATCAGGGTAGCTCTGGGAGTGATAGCCAAATCCTTTCTTCTTCATTTCAAAATAGATTTTGTGTCTCATACCGTTAGAATTGGCGAAATAAGAAACAAAAAGCCATATTCGTTCGAATTCATAAAGGAAAAAAGATTTATTTCCTCTATTTACTGTGTAGAAAAAGAAACAGAAAAATTAATGATAGAGGAGATAAAAGGAGCTATGGACGCAGGTGATACTATAGGTGGAGAAACAGAAGTCCTGATCAGGGGACTGCCAGTCGGTCTCGGATCTCATGTTCATTATGACCGAAGGCTGGAATTTAAAATAGGCGGTGCTCTGCTCTCTATACCAGGAGTTAAGGGCCTCGAGATCGGTGAGCCCCAATACCTTGGCTCTCTCAATAATGACCCAATAATTGTCAAGAATGGCAAGATCATAAGGGGGAGCAATAAAGCAGGGGGAATAGAGGGAGGTATTTCTAATGGGCAGGATATTGTCATCAGACTTACTGTTAAACCACCCCCATCATTACGTCAAAAAGTGGCCTCAGTTGATCTTAGGAACATTAAGCCCTTGTCAGCGCCGATCTTAAGAGGAGATACCTGTATTGTACCAGCGGCCGGAATTGTGGCTGAAAATGTTTTAGCGCTGGAAATAGCGAATCTTTTTTTAGAAAAGTTTGGAGGGGATTCTCTGGAAGAAGTGAAAAGAAACTGGAGAGCCTATCTCGAAAAAATACCTTCTGTAAGCTGGAGAATAGAAGAATGAACATCGTTCTTACCGGATTCATGGGAACAGGAAAAACGACTCTTGGCCGATTGCTGGCTAAGAAACTTTCTCTGACTCACGTTGATACTGACGAGCTTATTGAAAAAAGCCAGGGACTTTCCGTTTCGACAATATTTAATAAATATGGAGAAAATTATTTCCGACAATTAGAAGCTGAGGTTATTAAAAAGCTCGCCGAAGAGAATGAAAACTTGGTTATTTCTACCGGAGGTAAAACTTTACTTAATAAAAGAAATTTAAATCTATTAACAAAAAAAGGGATAATCATTACCCTTATCGGAGAGCCTGAACTTCTCTGGGAAAGAGTTAAAAATAGTTTTCTCAGGCCATTAGTTAATCGTTCGAACAAAGAAAGATTTATTGATCTTTATAGAAAAAGAGAACCTCTCTACGAACAATTGCCGAATAAAATTAAAATTGATAATCTGAGTATAGTTGAAGCCATCCAAAAAATAATGGACATCCTGAAAGCGGAAACAAGACAACTTGAAGTCAAATTGGGCGAAAGGAAATCTCTGATAATCTTTAATAGATTTCTATTATCCTCCCCTGAAAAGATCGTCGGTCCGGATTCAGCTCATAAGATTTTTTTGGTTTGTGATAAAAAAGTTTATCAAATAAACAAGCCATATCTTCAGCGAATTTTCCCCTTATACTATCTTGTACCAGGAAAGGACAGGAGCAAAAATCTAAGCCAGGCAGAAAAAATCTGGCAATGGCTGATTGCCCATAACGTCAAAAGGGATTCAATCCTGATTTCAATTGGTGGCGGTGTGATAGGAGATCTCTGTGGATTTATATCTTCAACCATCTTAAGAGGCATAAAGCATTATCATATTCCTTCAACGCTCTTAGCCATGATTGATTCAAGCCTGGGCGGAAAAAATGGGCTTAATTTTCGCTCGATAAAGAATGCTATTGGTACCTTCAGCCCGGCTGATAAAGTTTTTATCGATCCTCTTTTTCTCCACTCGTTGGATAAAAAGCAGCTGGCCTCCGGTCTTGTCGAAGCGATTAAAGCTGGACTTATAGGAGACTCGAGGCTTTTTCATTTAATCGAAGAGAAAACAGAGATGATCAGAAGACTTGATCTCGAAACTATCGACGAGGTAATTTATAGAGCTATTCAGGTCAAAAAGGAAATAGTTGAAAAAGATCCCTATGAAACAGGTTTAAGGAAAAGGTTAAATCTCGGTCACACTTTAGGCCATGCTCTGGAATCGTTTTATCGCTTCAAAATTCCTCACGGGGAAGCTGTCGGGATTGGCTTAATCTATTCGCTGAAAATTTCTGAAAAACTGGGCTTATGTTCTCCTGAATTAAGAGAACGAGTAAAATCTTTATTAGAAAAGCTTGAATTGAGAACGCAGATCCGGGCAGATAAAAAAAAGCTGATTGACTATATGAAAATGGATAAAAAGATTACAGAGAAGGGTCTTGATTTTGTTTTGATGAGTGAAGCCCAGGGGGTAATTATTAAGAAAAATATTCCTGAAGAAGTCATGCTTGAAGCCCTAAAGGAGTTCATAATTGAAAATATTGATAATTAATGGACCAAATTTAAATTTTCTTGGAAGAAGAAATGTCCATATTTATGGACATATGACCTTAGATGAAATTAATAGCCAGTTGAAGATGCAAGCTAAAGAAATGGGGATGGAAGTTGAATTTTTTCAGAGTAATCATGAAGGAGAAATCATTGACAGACTTCAATCGGTAGATAAGTTCGATGGTGTTATTATTAATCCAGGGGCTCTGGCTCACTATTCTTATTCATTAAGAGATGCCCTAGAACCCTTGACCATTCCAGTAATAGAGGTTCATTTATCAAATATTTTTGCCAGAGAAGATTTTAGATGCCGCTCCGTTACAGCCCCTGTCTGTTGGGGGTTTTTATCAGGATTCGGCTGGCAGGTTTATTTTTTTGCTCTGGACATAATGTTCAAATTGGTAACTAGCAAGAAGAAATAATTGATCTTTTTCCTGAGGAATCAGGAAGTTAGTATGGGCTTATGGAAATATTTTACAACATAGTTTTAAAATTAGAATAAACATTTTGATGGGGAAAGAAGGTTTATTCCTCTTAATTTTATATTCCATTAATCAATAGTCCTCAATATAAAATGTTAGAGAAGGCAGGCAAGAAAGGCCATTTCCATCTGACCAAAAAATTGGTCCTGGATATTTAAAGCCAGTCAGGATAAATAATTTCAAAAAGGCAATTTTAAAAATGGCTCATTTTTTTAAACTTATTTTCTTTTTGAGCTAAAAAGGTCCGTATCTAAAGAGGACAGGTGGAATCAGGACAATTAAGCTAAAAATAATAAGTATAATCATGAGGGGCAAAAACCATCTGGCCCATTTTTCCCAGGGAATGCGGGCCACCCCCAGCACGCCCATCGTCACAGCTGATGTTGGCAGAACTGGATTAATCACCTCGCAGAGCTGAAAGGCCAGAACAGCCGTCTGTCTGGTAATGCCCACCAGATCGCTCAGAGGGGCAATGATGGGCATGGTTAAAGAAGCTTGAGCTGTCCCCGAATGAATAAAAAAGTTAATGATGGCTTGAATGATAAAGATAAGCTGGGCAGTGATGATTGAAGGTACAAGGGAAATCAAACTGGCTGCTCCCTGCAGAAGGCTATCCAGAACCATGGCTTCACGCATAATGATAAGAATTGCCCTGCCGCCGGCAATAATCAGGACAACATTCATCATTTCCCTCGAACCTTCAACAAAATACTGGGCCATCTGCGAAGGCTTCATCCGGGCGATAAAGCCAGAAATCAGCCCCAGACCCAAAAAAAGAGCCGCAATTTCCTCCATATACCATCCTCTGGCCAGAATACCGAAAATAAGCAGTCCAATACCCAAAAAAAGCAAGGCTATAATCAGCTTTTGTTCGTTCCCCCACTTCACTTCTGATTGATCAGCCCTGGCAAGTTCCACCCTTCCCCGGTCTATTTCATAAACCGGACTTAGCGATGGATTCTTTCTGATTTTTTCAGCATAAAGGACAACAAAAATAATGGCTATTATTGTGGCTATTATCCAGAGAATAAGCCGGTAGGTTAAACCTGAGTAAAGAGGCAAATCGGAAAAGCTCTGGGCAATACCGACGGTAAAAGGGTTAAAAAAGGCAACAGCAAAGCCTACGGCCGAGCCAAGAAAAGGAATAGCCACACCAACAATGGAATCGTAGCCCAGGGAAAGGGCAAAGGGAATAAAAATGAGGACGAAGGGAATGGATTCCTCGGCCATGCCATAGACGCTTCCAGCCAGGGAGAAAACCACCATCAGAACAGGAATTACCAGCAATCTTAAGCCCGGCTGACGGGAAAAAAAGGCCGCCAGCCGGTGAATGCCGCCTTCAATCGCCCCTGTTTTTCCCAGCAGACCAAAGGTGCCGCCAAAGATAAATATAAGAAAAATAATCAGGGAGGCGTCCTGAAAGCCCCTGATAGGCGCTATTAGTAACCAGTGGGGGCCCAGCCATTTCTTGGGCAAGTGGTGAAAGGTACCGGGAACAGCTACCATTCTTTTTTGGCCCTGGAATATCCTTTCTTCTCTTTCAAACTGGCCAGCCGGAATAAAAAGGCTCAAAAGATAAACAGCTATTACCAAGACATAGATCAGAACCAGAGTATGGGGCAGACGAAAGGATTTCTTCTTTTCCATGGTCATCTCCTGTCTTCTTTCCCTAATATCCCGGCGAAAATTTATCTAAACAGAACATAGTCGCAATTTGAGGGCTTTCTTCCTGCCGGGGCTTTGGAGCTATATTTACCATTATTTTTTATGGCAGTTCAATCTTTATTTTTGATTATTTACTTCTGATAGTGCTTATTGAGTCCAGCTTGTAAAAAATGATTAGAAAACATTGAGTTTTTTCATTCCAAGCCTTTTTATTTTTAAAAAATTAAGGAAGATAATTTACAGAAGCGCCAAGAAAATTAAAATTTTTAAAAAATAAATTTACTTTCTCTTTTTACATCCAAGAATAGATTTTTAAAAATAAATCTTTCTTAAGGGACGCTCAGGCTAAAAATTCCATCTTAAACCGAATCGGGCTGAGCGGACACCGGTCACACTATTAATTCTTCCATAGGTCGAATCAACGGTATAAGTTGGCGGAGTCTGATAATAATAAACTCTAATGTTGGGATTCTGATTGATATTAATCGAAGTACTTCCGGTGACGTTGAAGAGATCAAGATAAAGACTTAATCGGCCCAGATTTCTCAGGTTGAAGCTCTTTTCCAATCTCATATCCAGCCAGGCCTCAGATGGTGTCCGACGCGTACCGACGGGTTCAGCCTGAATGCCAACATAGCTGACCCTTGCTCCGAATCCGGGCGGAAAATAAACTCTCTCGATTGTTCTCGCCCAGGGAGAACCGCTTCGATAATTAAAATAGGCACTGACAGCTATGTCTAAAGGCAGAATATAGGTACCAAGAATTTTGATATTGAGAGGCCGGTCGTAGCGAATTCGGCCATCAGCATTAATGAGAGAATTGGGGTCGTCATACAAAGCCGTTTCTCCCTCAGCTCCTCCATAATTATGATTAGCTGTCCCTGTGAAGGCACTATAAACAATTGACCCGCTCAGCTGCCAGCGATTGGACATTCTCTTCTGGAAGGAAAGAATAAATCCCTTATATTCTCTCTTACAGCCTGGAGGATTGGCCCCGAGGAAATAGGGAGTGGGGGCATAAGAAGCTAAGCCATAAACCGTGAATTGCTTATCATCAGATGTTCCCCACTTGCCATCCCAGCCAGGATCAACAAAGGTATAGGGTAGCCAGATCGGCCTCCCCTGCTCATCTTTTTTATTAGGATCATAGCCATTAGCAGCGTCGATATCTTCGGTAATATTCTTGTTCTGCTTGTAAAGAAATTGTATGCCCAGTCGAAAATCTTTCATCAACTCATGCTCAATTCCGACAATGAACTCATTCATATAAGGGCATTTTATGTCGTCAGAATAGTATTTGATATTAGGATCCTGGACGACATAACTTGTCAGGACATAATTGTCGCCATTAGGGTCAATGTATTTCGGGTCAGCCGGTCCACTGCGGGGCAAATCCATGTATCCATTGCCATTGAGGTCATACCAGTACCAGTTCATAGAGCCAGCAGAAATCAGCTGGGGCGCATTATATTTTCCTGACCAGATAGGTTCATAATAGCGAGCTAGCGAGAGTTTTATCGCTGTTTTTCCGTTGCCAAAAAGGTCATAAACAAAGCCAATTCGAGGCGATAAGGTCGTGAATTCTACCGTCTTTCGATAGGGGATGTGATGCTCATCGAGGGGCGAAACCTGATTATATTCAATGGTTGGGTCATGATGATACTGATCATTGAGCGCTTTAAGAAGGATATTAGGATCAATCTGGGCCAGAATAGGATTGAGGAATTGAGGACCGACTTTATAATTCAAAAGCTGAGGTCTGTGCTTCTCAGGCTCATAGGCATAGGAGTAATCCAGGCGAAGCCCGATATTGACAGCCAGCCTCTTGATAATTATGGAATCCTGAAAGTAACCGGAAAAACGCCTTGTATTATCTTCACCGGTGATTACACCCAGATGGGCAAAGGGCTGAATAAGTAGCCGGCCAATTTTGTTCTTAGGATCATAATAATATTTGTTCTGGGTTGCGAAGCTATACCAGTAAGTATAATAGGGATTATCCCCTGGCTCATATCCCCGGCATCTGTCCCTGATATAAAAAGTATCTTCCCATTCACCTCCGCTTTTAATTTCATGGCTGGCGCCAAGCCAGGAGTCTTCAAAATGAGTTAGAGAAACCGAAACTCCTGCTCTTTTCCGATAATAATCATCAGTAATACTTGTATTTCCCCAGTAAACATTGGCCTCGCGGTCATACTGGGTATAATTGTTGGCTGTTTCCCGCCTCATCAGGTTAGGAAAGTGCCGGTTAACATAGTTGCCGACAATTTCAACAAAGGTATTCTGACTCAGAACCCAGTTAAGATGATGGGAGGTCGTATAAACCTTTTCATGGTCATTAAGAGCGGTATAGCTCCAGGCATAGCTTGACCCGACGCGTAGAGTAAAGATGGGCTGATTGACCATATTGAAATGGAGCATGCCCATATAGCGAATTTTTCGACTGATTTGAAAGGTTAGCTTGAGGAAGGCCAACCAGTTTTGCTCAGATAAATCATAGTGTTCTAAATCGCGTGGGTCAAAGGCAGCTGGATTGGCACTATAAATTTGTTTTATCCTGTTTTCAGGTGTAGCGGGATTAGTTTGTTTCCAGGCCATATAGCGAGCATTGGAGAAAAACCACAACCTGTCCCTGATTATGGGCCCGCCCAGGCTGGCTGATCCATCAAGATAATCATTGTAAGTGCTTGGAGCCGAAACGCCCATACTTTTTAATTGCTCTTGACTCCACATGCTCTGGGATAAGGAAGGAATAAACTTGAAACTACGTAAATCTCCTGTTCCCGTATAATAGCCGCTTAAGCTTCCTGAAAAATTATTACCGCCACTTTTGGTCACCACATTGATTACGGCTGTATCTGTCAGGCCGACATCAGCTGGCAGGGCTCCAAGGCTAACCTCAACCTCCTCAAAAGTATCAACATTGATGTTGGCGGAAACGTAAAGAGTTGTGGGGTCATTCATGATCGCGCCGTCAATCTGATAGAGAATGCTGCGGAGGTGGCCACCAAGAATTGAAGACATGCGGGTATATTCTCGGCCGGCCTCAGCCTCAACCGTTCCAGGAAGCGATTGCTGGATACCAAAGAGGTCCCGTGACTGGGGTAGACTCAAGAGAAAATCTGCGCCATAGTTAATGCTTATTTTAGCCGATTCAACGTCAATCACGGGCGAGGCGGCAATAACTGTTACTTCTTCAGAAACAGGGGCAGGTTCCAGAATAACTTCAATTTCAGTAACCTTGCCAACACTGACTCTTATTCCTTTCCGAATGTAAGTTTTGAAACCGGGCAGCTCAACTTTGAGGTTATAATCGCCAGGATTCAGGGCTACAAAGCGAAATTTACCGGTTTCGCTAGTCAGATAACTTGTCTCACCCATCATAGCTGGCCCGGATAAGGTTACCGTTACCCCGGGAAGGGGATTGTTCTCAGGATCGAGAACAGTTCCCGCCAGGGTTCCGGTCTGCCTTCCCTGACCAAAGGCAGAATTCACCAGAATAATTGACCCCAAAATAATTGGGATAATGATTAAACTTATCTTTTTCATTTTACCTCCCCCTTTCCCTAAATTAACCCTTATTAACGCCTGAAATAGAGTATTTGATTATTTCTTTCATTCTCACCCCCTTTTCTTTTTTCCATTTTCCCCTTTTAAATGCTGGAATAAACTTTTTTAATGGCAGGTCGTTCCCCTCCCTCAGATACCAATTAATGGCCTCTCCTGGCCTGAATTACATATTTATTGCCAATAATTATTTCTTTTTGAAATAAATTTGAAAATTTATTTTCACACCAAATAATTAAATTAAAAAGCTAATCCTTTGTCAAGCAGTTTTGACGCGAAAAAAAATAAATGATAAAATCAGCAATTGTTTAATTAACATGAATTTCTATATCCAATAAAATATAGGAGCCAGAAGATTGATGCCCGGAAAGGAAAAGAAGTCATAATAAATAAGAGGGGAAAAATGGAGAAGATCGAAAATATTCGACTCCTGATTAAAGAAAAACTTCCCCAGTTAACCCGTTCCCAGAAAATAATAGCTGATTATATGGTCGAGCACCCCCAGAAATTTGCTCTCTGTTCGCTCCAGCAACTTGAGGACGAACTTAAGGTAAGCAAATCAACCATCGTTCGCCTGGCCCAGCTCCTTGGTTATGACGGCTTTTACAGCCTCAAGGCCGATTTCCTTGAGGAAATCAAAAACAGCCTTGAGCCCATAGAACGCTATAAAAAATTTCTTTCAACTCCCCATGAAAGAATCAACTTTGTTGACCTCATCGCTGAGGAAGCCATCAAAAATATCAATAAAACCTTACAGCTTATCGATAAGAACCAGTATGATAGAGCTATAGAGCTGATCAAGGGGGCCAACCATGTTTACTTTATTGGCATGGGCATTTCAAGTTGCCTGGCAGAAATAGCCAATTATCTTTTCAATCGGGCGTCCATCAAGTCAAGTTTCATGCCTTATGGCGTCTTGAAATTTACAGAGCAGATAGTCGGTCTTTCCAGAAAAAGTTTGCTTTTTGCTTTCAGTTTCCCCCCTTATTCACCGGAAACCATCGCGGCGGCTCGCTACGCTCAATCGAGAGGCCTCAAGGTCATCTCCATCACCGATAAAATCACCAATGAAATCTCAAGATATAGCGACGCCTGCATTCAGGCTGCTGTCGAAAGTATAACCATTTCCAACTCTATCATGTCGGTTCTGGTTATAATCTATGCTCTGATCGCCCAGCTGGGTAATGAATTCAAGGGTAAGAGCTTCAAGACAATAAGGGCTCTGGAGAAAGTCAAGAAAGAATACGAATAAAAAATCTTCCCTCCCTTCTGCTCTGATTTATTCTTTTTTAAAAGGCTAATTTAAGAGTTAGACGAAAAACTCTTTTACCCAGAAGTTCCCTAGTCAACTGATAGTCCGGAGAATAATATAATTTTCCCGATTTATTGGCTCCTTCAGCCACTGGCTCCCAGATATCAACATCATTGAGTCCGCGCATTTCTCTTTTCTGGCCAAGTAAATTCAGGGCATCAAGATAAAGCCAGAGCTCACTTCCGGGGCCAAGCCGCATTTTCTTTTCCAGACGGAGATCAAGAAAAGAAAAAGCTTTTTCCCGGTGAGTCCCGGCTGATTCGAGAAGTAATTCATAATAAACTCTTTCTCCGCCTTTCTGATAACACCAATCGGCCGGCGGCAGAATCGAGACCCGACGTGTCCACAACCGTCCACTTTGATATTGATAAAAAAATCCCAGATTAAAACTAAGGGGCAATTCTAAAGCTCCTGCGAGCTTGAACACAATCGGCCGGTCTGTGTCCAGACGGCCCTCACGATTGATAAAATAGTTAGCTTCGATTAATTCCTTGGATCCACCCATCGATCCGGATTGACCCCAGATATTACCTTCAGAACGGCTCAAAATCAGTGTGGTCGAAAGGCCCCAGCCCCCTGACATTTTTTTGTCTAAATTAAATTCAAAAGCCTGATATTTTCTCTTTAATTCAGGGACATTGCGCCATTGCCGGAAAACTGGAATCTGATTTGAGCGCACAAAGAAAGTTATTGTCTGAGCCGGAAAATTCTCAGTAGCTGGAATTGTTGTCGTAAAGGGCAACCAGTATTTAGAAGAATCGGCTTCATCGCTTCTATACCACGCTTTGTCCTTCGCTAAATCATAGGGAACATCAGCCAGTATGTTTTTTTCTTCCCGGGAAATGAATTTGAGGGTCAACGACAAATTCGGGTTGAAATGATGTTCAGCCCCCAGGGAAATTTCGCTGAATTGAGGCGAGCTCAGGTCATCGGCTATCCTTTTCTCCATATAGTTATTGCTTAATGACCTGAAATCAAAGGATTGAGGTAAAAATTCGTCCTCCAGGTCGGGTCGGCCATTGCCATTAGCATCCAGCCAGAAAAGCGGAATAAATCCCGGATAAAGAGGATGGAGGGGCAAAAGAGAGCGGGGTGTAAGGTCATCATGATAAAGAGCCCAAGAACCCTTTAGCAGGGTCTTCCCTTCCTCCCATAAATTAACAACTACACCCAGACGCGGCGTCAAAGAAAGCCAGGACAGGAAGTCCCCACGATCAGAAAATGTCAAAACTCCCCATGGATTCAGGCCATCAGGAAAGACATCAGGATAAGCTGATTTGGTGAAAGGTTTAATTACCGCTTCGCCTACGAAATAAGCCAGGGGATTACCGGAGGTGGCTTTGCTCGCTGCGCTGAAGCCGCCAGAAACGCGATTCAGCCTGACACTAAAATCCAGAGTTAGCCGATGACCAAGAGTAAGAGTTTCACCGAGATAACCTCCCAGGCGCTGAGTTTGGCCTCGAATCAGGGTCGAAGTTTTAACGGTTCCGCAAAGCCAGAAACCAATTAGACCCTGGCCCGAATAAAAATAATTGTTGGGCCGCCGGCTGTCCAAAAACCAAACCAGATTATTAGCTCGCCACCAATCAAGAGAGGAGGTCGTCTGATTGAAGCTGAATCCAGCCTTCAAGATATGTCTCAAACCTAGACGACTCGCAACAAATCTTCTGGCTTCAGCCTCTCCGCTTATCTGCTCAATTTTCGTTTCCGAATTAAAGTCAGCTCCAGTCAGGGGACCGAATCGATCGCCTCGATCGTCGCTCCAGTAATTCTGGCTGGTTTTTTCTTGTAGAAGAAGGAGGCTGGTCCGGGTTAAATAGCCTGCTCGGCCATCTATTATCGTTTTTCGGTCAAGAAAATAATGGCCGGAAGCATTCAGACTGAAAAAATCATCATGGTCGAGATTGCTGGTAGAAAGATAGGGAAGCCAGAGGGAAAAGTCATCCGTGGCTGGCTTATGGGCCTGGCTAAAACTAACCCAGGCCGATGCCTGAGCTTCAGCTATCGGTCTGACCGTAAGTTTAAAAAAACCTGAAGTCAGCCTGCTGGTAAGATCATAGCTTTCATGCTGTTGACCATGAACATCCACAAAAGGAGCAGGGAAAATGTTTTCCTGAGAAGCTCTTTCATATTGCCCCGCAAGATAAAACCAAGCCCGGTCAGCCCAGAAACGACCCCCCAGGCTGAAAAATGGTCTGATCTCATTTTTTATTCCGCTGACAGAGGGAACTCCCTTCTGGCTGAGCTCAGAAGCTCGCCAGAGGTCTTTATTCCAGCTGTCAAAAATAGCTGAGAATCCCAGATCCCCGGAAAAATTATTGCCTCCGGATCTGGCAATAATATTAATATGAGTCGCGCCAGCTGGAACCTGACCCAGCTCCTGAGCTGAGCTCATAATTTCAAGCGATTCAATGATGGCCAGATCTAAACCTGAAGCTGGCTTTAAATTCAAATTATCGGTTAAATTAATACCTTCGAAATAAAAAAGGCTGTTCCTTCCTGAGCTTCCCAGAAGGATAAAGCCATCATTTTTTTCAGACTCATCTAAGACAGCCTGGGGCGTAGCTTTTAAAAGAAAACTCAAGTTCCGGCCCAGGGGAAGGTGACAGAATAAAGATGAGTCAAAATAGGTTTTAATTTGAGGAGAGGTCATATCCCCGTTGGCCGGTGTCTTCACCAGGTCAATTTCCCCTTCCTTTTCTGCCTGGGCTAATTTAACCTTTATAAAAATGGTCTGGCCGGAGCGAAGCCACAGTGATTCAATAACAATGCCTTTATATCCAGGCTTTTCTACCGTAAGGGTATATTTGCCAGGCCTGAGACCTGGAAGATAGAAAAAACCTGATTTATCAGTCAGGGCAAGGTGAATTCCGATGAGAGACGGAGAATGGAGATAAACCGTGGCGGCCGCAATGGGGTCATTGGATTCCATGAGGACAACCCCCTGAATCGCCGTATCGACCGATTGACTCTGGCTGATTCCAGGAGAAATTGCCCAGACCAGCAGGCCAAGCCAGCCTATCTTCCAAATTTTTGCCAGGCCCTTCAACTTGAACCTCCACCTGTTAAATTTTTAATTGACCTTTTTGACCAGACCATTCACTTTCTTAATCCCCGAGGGCGAAAGCGGCGCTATCCTTCCTTTTTTCCCTGGCTTCTCAGGTGGTTTCTGCAGTGAAAAAATGGTAAAGGGGGCATCGCTTATATCAGCTGGATTTCCATCTTCAGCTTCGCTGATTCTTACCAGACACTGGGTAGAAGGTGTATCCGGAATTTCCCATTCAAAGATGCCATCATTTTCGGTGCGATCAACAATTTCTGTCCAAGTGCTGCCTGAATCAGTGGAATATTCTATTCTGACATCACCCACAGGGACACTTCCGGTTATCCATCTTATTTCCTGAACTGAACCCACCGGCCATTCTTCGCCTCCATTGGGAGAGGTCAGGATAATAACAGGTTCGTGGAGAATGACAAAAATAAAATCGCTGGTATCGGAAGGTATACCGTCATCTGCCTCACTAATCCGGATCAAGCAGGTGGTCGAGGTAATATCCGGCACTATCCAGGTAAAAAGACCATCATTTTCAGTTTCTTCAGCGATGACCTGCCAGGTTGCGCCATTGTCTGTCGATAATTCAATTCGCACGTTGCCAACCTCGCCAATTGTATACCAGGTAATATTCTTTTCCAGACCTGAATACCAGATTTCACCACCATTAGGCGAGGTAACACTAACTGTATTTTCATAACAATGGGCTAAAAAGGCTTCCCTCCGCCCTTGAAAGGGACGGTTGAAGCCCGGTTGCTCTGGCCAGTTGAGATGGCTGGAGTAGGTACTCCCAGCTATATAAATATGGCCGGTGCCATTCTTCTCGACAGCCACAGCCTGCCCATAATCAGCTTCAGGGCCTCCCAGGTAGCCGCAAAAAACTAATCTAGCACCATTAAAATTTATCTTGGCCAGGAAGGCGTCGAAACTGCCAGTAAAACTAAGTTCTGGGCCGTCCTTAATGGGAAAGGAATCCTGGGTGGAAGAGGTAAAACCCGTAAGATAAGCACAACCCCAATCATCAACAGTAATCCCGAAACCTGCCTCATAGCCTGAACCACCAAGATAACCGCAATAGGCAAGATAATTACCACCTGAGCCGACCTTAGCCACAAAGGCATCATAAAAACCACCATTGTAATCAAGATCAGGGCCAAAGGTGACAGGGAAAGTCTTTTCACCCGAGCCAGTATAACCGGTGACATAGGCGAAACCTGAGCTATCAACGGCTATGGCCGTAGCGACATCTTCTCCTTCGCCACCAATATATCCACAATAAATAATTTCTTCTCCTGAAGCAGAGATTTTGGCAACGTAAGCATCAACCTGGCCATTAAAAGTAGAATCAGGCCCGGTGCGAATGGGAAAAGAATACTCATCAGAAGCAGTAGCCCCAGCTACATAGATTGATCCTTCCCGGTCAACGGCAACCCCGTAACCCCAGTCATCACCAAGGCCACCCAGATAGCCACAGAATTCAATTTGCTCACCCGTCGGGCTTATTCTGGCGATAAAGGCTTCATAATTACGTTTAAAGGTCAGAACCGGACCTTTTTTAACAGGAAATGTAGCCTCGCTGGAAAGGGTGTAGCCGGTAAGGCAGGCCCGGCCTTCAGAATCAACGGCAATGGCCCGGCCGAAATCAATTGCCTGACCACCAATATAACCGCAGTATTCCAGACTGTTACCTTCTGGATTAATTTTGGCTACAAAGATATCGTACTCACCATTATGGGTTAAATCCGGTCCCTTTACTACGGGAAAAGAATTTTCCGGGGAAGCAGTATAGCCGACAATATAGGCGGCTCCATGCTCGTCAACTGCGACATCATAGGCATAATCCCGATCAGAGCCACCAAGATAGCCACAATAGATAATTTTCGAGGCCTTTGGGTCTAGCTTGAGGATATAAGCATCAACATCCCCTCCGCTGAAATTGAGTTGAGGGCCTGATTTTAAAGGAAATCCTTGAGTCGAATAGGTATAACCCACAACATAAACAAAGCCGGCATCATCGAGAGCCAGACCATAGGCGTAATCAAAATTAGGTCCGCCAATATAGGTTCCGCCGATTAAAATAACTGGGTCAATAATTAATTCAGCAGAGACATCGTAAGGGCCAAAAGAAAAGCCGAAGGCAAAATCTTCATAAATCTTATATTCAACCTTGATTTCTGTTCTCTCGCTGGATTTATCCTGGTAAGCCAGCGGAACTGAATCCACAATTGAGCCAGCCGGGGTAATTATGACCAATTCATTGTTCTTATTAATTTCAATCTTTTCGGCTCCCTCCACCTGGAAACGAATCTGCGAAGGATCAGCTCCAGGTTTGATAATAAATTGAGATTTAAGTCCTTCTCCACTGCTTTTATAAATTAAGTCTATTCCAGGCCAGATTTCGGCATAAAAGATACCCCGATAGGCTGGAACATCAGTCAACCAGTTTTCCTTCTGGCCCTTGAAAAAAGAAAAGGAAGGTTCAGGCTGCCCCAGGGGTGAGGGCCTCACCCAATTCTGACCATTTAGAAATTTAATTTTTAAGGCATAGGGAAAATCCTGGCCGGGCAAAAGAAAGGAAAGCCCCTCAGAGGAAAAATAAACCGCCCTTCCCCTATCCTGAAGATAAAAATCAACTTCTTCAGGCAGCTGACCTCTATTGGCCAGGAAAAAAGCTGACTCAAGCACCGGAGCCTTTAAATTTGATGCCTGACTATTTGATTCCTGGCTGAAATAAGCCTGGCTCAGTAACTGGCCAATTTTCTGTTCGTTCTCATTTCTTAAAATGGAAAAAATGGCTGGATTAAAAGAAGTTTTGGCCTCAAAGTCATTACCTAAGGTAACTTCCGAATCAGCTCTGATCTGAAGAAACAGCCCGAGACACACAAATACGACTAACCAGAACTTTATTTTCAGCCAGATTCCAGGACTCATTTTAATTTCCTCCGCTTAAAAGAAATATCATTTTAGCGAAAAACGTTGCCCGAGCTCAATGCTTAAGCGATTTTTTAAGTTAATGGACATTTTCTGACTCAAGCCTCCAGATTAAACCTTCCCCACGTTGACATACTTGAAACGTTATCTTAACCTAATTTCATCTTTGATGATAGACATATCTGTATTAAAATCCAGGGGTTGACATCAGTGAAAAATTAGAAAGGAGCGTTTTCTCTTCTCGGGGCTTAAAATTTCATGAAAGATAAAGAGAAAAAATTGACTGAAATTAGCTCAAAATTTTTTCGCCTTAAATTTTATCAGAAAAAAATTTAAAAAGGATAAATTATGACTAAGAAAATCAAAAAAAGGCCAAAAGCAAGAAAGGGGTCCATTGAGCTTCTGGTGGCCATGGCCACGCTTATAACCACGATGACCATTCTGGCTTGCCATCTTTCCAGGAAGGAGCCATCTCCAGGAGAAACTGGCAAAATATGGTCAACAATTCTGAAGAAAGCAGGCTTTTTCCATCAGAAAAACGTGGAGATTAAAATTGAGCCTCAGAAGGAAATTACGCCGGAATATGAACTATTTTCATCTGGCTCTAACTTGAACTCGCAGAACAAACATCAGGTTCAATCGTTAGTAGCTTTTTCCACTGGAAATCAGTCCGGTGAAGCTAAAAATAATCCTCCTGGTAGCCTTCAGGTTTTACACGTTTCACCTCAGGGTCCAACCAGTGCACTCCATGAAACAGAAAAAATTGTGGTCATCTTCGACCGACCGCTGGTCCCTCTCAAAGCTTTGCCTGAGAAAGAAGATTCTGAGGTCGATGTTAGAGAAACTGGCCGCTTCGAAGAAATGTCTTTCAGCTCCCGGCCTGCTTTAACTGAGGCCATCAATGAGACAAGCCCGGAGAAACAAATTTACAACAAGATAGAGTCAAGAGATGAGGAGAGAAAATCAGGCAGAGACAAAACTGATGAAAGCAGAATGGATAGAAATGGTATCAAGGGGGATGAGAAAGAAAGTTTTCTGGAAATTAAAAGAAAGGCTGAAGCCCGGTTTGAGAACGTTGAACCGGCACCAGCCCAGCCTCTTTTAAAAATTGAACCAAAAATCTCAGGCGAGTTCCGCTGGCTTGGCTCAAGAACTCTTGTTTTTACGCCCGAGAAGCGCTTTCCCTACAGTACCAGCATAAAAGTAACCATTCCGGCCACAACAACAGCCCTCGATGGCAGCCGCCTGGGCTATGATTACAGCTGGCAATTTGAAACTATAAGACCACGACTGGTTCATCATCGGCCGGGCCATAATGATAATTGGTTGCCCCTGAATCCTGAAATTCTGCTGATTTTCAACCAGCCTATGGATGTAGAGAAGGCAGCGCCTTTTATCTCCTGGCAAGCTTTGCCCTCCAAAAAGAATTTTTCCTTTAAAATTACCCGACCTGAAGCTGAAAGGCTGAAGGAAGAAGGCTTTACCCTTCCCGCTGATTATGCTCTGCTTCTGACTCTGGCGCCTTCCACCAGTCTTGATCCGGAAACAGAATGCCAGATATCTCTGAAAAAGGGTTTGCTGGGTAAAGAGGGTCATCTCGGGCTGGAAAAAGATTATGTTTTTAATTTCAGAACCTATAATTATTTTCGCTTTGAAGGTTTAGTTGAACCTGATCAGACCCGAAGAGGAACAGAACAGGTTGGGACCCTGAAGCCTTCCCGGATTTTTTCGCCTGATGAACCTCTCCCCTTTAAATTTTCCAATCCCCTTGCCTATAAAGAATTTGTCTCAAGAATCAAATTCAAACCAGAAATCAAGATTCCTGATTACTATTATGAGTGGGAGGAAACAAGTCCGCTCATTTATCTTTCCCTGCCCCTTGAGGCCGAAACAAATTATGAGGTAGTTATTCCTGCTGACCTCTGTGATGAATTTGGTCATAAGCTCGGCAAGACCCATATCATTAATTTTTCAACCGGCTCTTTTCCGCCTTCTGTCTCCATGACCACTGGCTATGGGGTTATTGAGGCCTATTCCCAGCCGGCTCCTCATTATTTCCTTGAGGCTCTCAATCAGAAAAGTGTCCACATTCAGGCCACTCGCCTTTCCCCGGAAGAGGTGGTTCCGGTCGTCCGGCAAACAGAGCTTTTCCGTTCGGATAAGCCCTTTCTCCCCTTCGCCGGATTTTATCAGGTCGATAAAGAATTTGAGCTGCGTCTCCCGCCCAATAAAAGATGGGCTATTCCCATCAATCTTGTTGATCTCCATCCCTCTTTCAACCGGGGATTCATTTTTCTTCAGGTTGATACTGGAGGTGAGGCTAATAAATGGGACCGCTATCTCAAGGCTCTGCTTCAAATTACAGAAATGGGGCTCAGCGCAAAATTTTCGGCTGAAAATATCATTGTCTGGGTAACCGAACTTAAAACAGGTCTTCCTGTCAGGCGGGCAAGCCTTGAAATAAGGGATCAGACGAATACTGTCCGCTGGCGGGGCGAAACAGACGATGCCGGTCAGGTTGAAGCTCCTGGCTGGAAAAGACTCGGTCTTAACCCAGAGCCAGAACAGTACGGCCTGCCCAAGCTCTGGATCTTTGCCAGGTGGGGTGATGATGTCGCTTTTACCTCTTCTGACTGGGATTATGGAATCGATCCCTTCAGGTTTAATCTTCCATTTGACTGGGGTCCAGAGCCAGCTCCATTTAAGGGCTATATTTTTACTGAAAGGGGAATTTATCGAGCTGGCGAGGTCGTCCATATTAAAGGGATTATCAGGGAAAAAATCAGGGGAGAATATCAGATTCCAGCCTTCTCCACCTCCATTAATGTGGAAATCATAGACCCTGTTGGCCAGACAGTCTATAGGGCTCCGGTTCATCTCGATGAGTTTGGCTCCTTTAATTTTGATTTCAAAAGCTCTGAGGAATCAGCCCTTGGTCTCTATGTCATCAAAGCCAGATGGCCATCGCCTGAAACCAGCAGACAAAGAGGGACTGAATTCCGGGGCACCTTCCGGATAGAAGCCTTCCGGCCAGTAAATTTCGAGGTTCATCTCCGAAGCGATAAAGACAGTTACGTTTTTGGCGATGAGTTCGGTGCTACTGTCAGGGCTAATTTTCTTTTTGGTGGCGCCATGGCTGATCAAAATGTGACCTGGTCGCTCCATTTTGATCGATCCTTCTTCGCGCCTCCTGGCCACCGCGGCTTCATTTTTGGCAATCAAATTGACTGGGATGAGGAGGAAAGCTTCGGGAAGAAGGAAAGTCGCCTGGTGGCTTCCCAGGAAGCAAAGCTCGATAGCCAGGGCAGGTTAATCCTAAAACTTCCCCTCAAGGCGGAAAAAGAAAAGGATTCTGTCCAGGCTACTCTTGAAGCTACCATAACCGGACCTGACCGCACTTCTGTTTCTAACCGTCTTCAAACTATCATCCATCGAGGAGAATTCTATATTGGCCTGAGACCAGCAACCACCTTTCTTAAAAAAGGTGAGTCCATCGTAGTTGAGGTTATCGCTGCCTTGCCTGATGGGAGGCTCGTCCCAGGGAAAAAGATCAATCTAAAGTTGATTCGGCGGGAATGGCGCTCCGTAAGACAGGCTGGAGTTGGACGGCGCTGGCACTGGCGAAGCGAGCGAGAGGATAAAGAGATGGAAACACAAGTGGTGACCACGGAAAACGAACCGGTTCGCTTAAAATTCTGGCCTGATAAGGCTGGCTTCTATTTTTTTCTGGCTTCAGGAAGCGACAGCCGCCGGAATCCTATTTCCACAACTACAGGTTTCTATGTTTCGGGCGATGATTATGTCCCCTGGGAACAGAAAGAGGATGATACGATTGAGCTCGTGCCTGAAGCCACAAGCTCTCGACCAGGAGAAATCAGTCGAATTCTGGTTAAGTCACCCTATGAAAGGGCCAGGGCACTGGTAACGATTGAAAGGGAATTCATTCTCGAGGCTAAGGTCATGGATATCGTGGGGACATCAAGTTATATCGAAATACCCATTCAACGTGAATATATCCCCAATATTTTCGTCTCTGTTCTTCTGGTTAAAGGCCGAACTTCTCCACCTGAACAGGGAGAGGCCAGAGATGCTCTGGGAATTCCCTCCTTTAAAATTGGTTATACCCAGATTACTGTTGATCCGGCCGAAAAAAAACTGGACGTAAAATTTTTTGGCCTCGAGCCTGAATATAGACCACGAGATAAAGTAACCTTCAAATTAAAGGTTGATTCTCAGGGAAAACCAGTCAAGGGTGCCTCAGTGGCTCTGGCCTGCGTTGACCTTGGAGTCTTAAATTTAATTGGTTACGAAATGCCTGATCTTTTCTCTTTCTTTTATGGTCCGCGGCCACTTTCTGTCCGGAGTTCAGAAACAAGAATCCACATGGTCAGTCAGCGTCAGCTCGGTGAGAAAGGAGAAGAACCGGCAGGAGGTGCCGGCGAAAAAGCTCTGGCTATGGCACCATCCCTAGCTGAGATTATGCTCAGGGGAGATTTCAAATCAACGGCTTACTGGACTCCCTCAGTGATAACCGACGAGGCTGGTGAAGCCACGATCTCTTTCAATCTTCCTGATAATCTGACTACTTTCCAGGTGATGGCTGTTGTCCAGACAAAAGACTCTCTTTTCGGTCGGGGGGAGGCTTCCCTCAGAGTAGCTAAAAAACTTATGCTTCAACCTTCCTTTCCTCGTTTCTGTCGGATTGGCGATGACTTTGAAGCGGGCGTTGTTATTCATAACTTCAGTCAAGCGGGAGGGGAGGTTCTGCTTAATCTCGATTTTTCCGGGATTAATCTTGCGGCAGGAACTGCCAGTCGCCAGCTCTCTCTCATGGCAAGCGAAAGCAGGGAAATACTCTTTCGTTTTAAAGCCGAAAAGGCCGGCGAGGCCCGCTTTTCTTTTCGAGCCAGGATGGGTTCAGAAACAGATGGGCTTCAGATAAAGATTCCGGTAGAGTTACCAAGAGTTTCGGAAACCGTGGCTTTGGCCGGAAAATTAAATGGAGAAGAAAAAGCAGGGATTGAAGAAAGAATTATCTTCCCGCAGGAAATTTTTCCTGACCAGAGCTTCCTGGAAGTGATGACTGCTCCCTCGGCTCTTCTTGGTCTTAGAGGCTGCCTTGAAAGCCTGGAAAATTATCCTTATAGTTGCCTTGAGCAGAAAGTTTCAGCTCTCCTGCCCTATCTCGTAGCTAAGAAGCTTATTCTGGATTTCAGGCTGACTTCCCTGAGCGAGAAGGAAATTAACGAGCTAATCCGCAAGCGGTTAAAAGAAATAATAGCCTTCCAGAAACAGATAGGTGGCTTTTCGGCCTGGCCAGATTCCGGGGAAATCTCGCCTTTTCTGACCTGCTATGCTACCTATGCCTTAATAAAAGCCAGGGAAGCTGGCTTCGACTTCAATCCCCAGATTCTTACCAGGGCCACGGATTATCTTCTTTCCTTTGTTCGGTCTGAACGAAAGCAGGCACGTCAGCCCTACGGCTTGAGAACCTTCAACTCTACCCGGGCTTATGCTCTCTACATTCTAAGTTTGCTTAAAAGACCTCAGCCAGCTCTCATGGAAAGGCTTTATGAAGAAAGAAATAATCTATCTTTATTCGGCAAAGCTTATTTGCTTAAGGCTTTTCATCAGAGCCGGATTATGGATCAGGCCAAAGAGGCTCTGACTAAAGAACTTTTAAACAAAATTAAAGTTACAACCGGAGAAGCCCATTTTGAGGATGATGAAGGCCGGGATGGTGGCTGGATTTTCAGCTCCAATGGCCGAACGACAGCCATAATTCTGCAGGCTCTTATTGAAACCGGGATAGACCATCCTGCCCTGTCGGCTGTAGCCCACTGGCTCGTCAACCGGCAGCTGGCGTTGTTCAAGGATTTCTTCTTTTCAACTCAGGAAAATTTTTATCTTTTCTGGGCTTTGAGCGAATTTTATAGAGCAAAAGAAAAAATCGCGCCTGACTTTCGAGCCAGGTTCAGATTGGGCGAAAGGATTCTGGTAGAAGAGAAATTTACCCCAGAAACAAGAGAAATCAAAAAGGCCCGTTTCAACCTCGAAGAGCTTACGAGAAAACAAAGAATAAGACTCGCTCAAGAATATCCTCTTAAGGTGGAAAAAGAAGGCAGAGGGACTCTTTATTATGGCCTAAAACTCAATTATGTTCCGGCCTTTCAGGTCCCTCCAAGAGATGAAGGCATTGCTGTCGTCAAAAGAATCAATCCTCTTGATCCTGATAGAAAAGGTAGAGCTTCCGAAGAAATCAAAGCTGGTTCCCTGGCTGTGGTTACCCTTGAAATCGCGGTTCCTCAGGAACTTCTTTATGTTGTGGTCGAGGATCCCCTTCCGGCGGGATTTGAAGCTATAAATCCTTCTTTTCTTACTGAAAGTGAAGAAGCTCAGCGAAAGCTGGAAGAATTAATTAGAGCGGAGCCTTCAAAACCAAGGCCCTGGTGGTCGGGTTTTAACCATATTGAGCGGCATGATAACCGGGTTATTCTCTTCGCTGATTCTCTCGCTCCTGGAGTTCATGTCCATCATTATCTCGTCCGGGCCCTTAATTTTGGCACTTACAATATTCCAGGGACCAGGGCAGAACAGATGTATGCGCCTGAAGTTTTTGGCCGTAGCCCTGAAATGACCATCAAAATTGTAAAATAAATGATATATCAAAATGAATGCTCAACCTATTGGCATTTAGATATTTATTGGTCAGACATGATGGCTCTTAATTTCTGCTTTTTCTGGAAACGCTTAAATTTCTAAGGGATGAAGGTACTCAAATATTAATTTCATGAGAGAATGATGTGAATAATTAAAAATGGCTGAACTTAAATATGTGAAGGCAATTAAATATATAATGGGAAATAAAATTGAGTCAATTAAAGAAAAATCAGTAAATAAATAAGCTAGCACAAAAATTATGGGCACAAAAATTATGGCAGCTAATTGCAGGACAAGTAATTTTAGGAAATAAAATTTTGAAATTAATACCATGTGATGCCAATATTTGGTATACCAAGGAATCATATACAATTAAGTTATGCGGATCATAATTGCAATTTATGAATTTAGATGAATTTAGATAAAAAATTGTGAAATAGATAGGACGTCACTTAATTATGATAGGACGTCACTTAATTATGATGCGGTACTTAAATATGACCTAAGTAATTGCAAGAAAAATGGGGAAATTAAGAAAAATTGGGAAAAAGATAGGATGGCACCTAATTGGGAAAAATGGGGAAATAGATAGGATGGCACGTATTTCAAGGATGGCAAGAAATTATTTTATTATTTTTGTTTTCTTTTTTCTTTTTTTCTTCTATCTTTCCACATACCTACCTGTGCCTGCCTACCTCCTTAGTCCCCTTCCTGTGGTTTCTCTCGAAATCCAGGATCGCCATGGAATTTTGCTCCGGGAAGTTCTTTCTGATGAAGGGGGGCGCTGCCGCTGGCTAAAACTTGAGGAAATTTCTCCCTATTTAATTAAAGCTACCATCGCCGCTGAGGATAAAAACTTCCTGTTTCATTCTGGCCTGAATCCCCTGTCTATACTGAGAGCAGCCTGGCAGAATCTTAAGCGGGGCCAGGTTATCTCCGGTGGCTCAACGATTACCCAGCAGCTGGCAAGAAATTTACTGCGCCGGCCCCGCCATCTTGGAGCGAAACTGGAGGAGGCCTGGCTGGCTTTAAGACTGGAACATTATCTTTCCAAGAAAGAAATCCTCGAACAATATTTAAATCGCATTTTTTATGGCCATCAGGCTTATGGCGCAGAAGCCGCTTCCAGACTCTATTTCGGCAAATCTTCCTCTAAACTCACCCTGGCTGAGGCTTCTTTTCTGGCTGTTCTGCCCCCTTCACCCCATCATCTCAGTCCCTATCGTTTATCCGAAAATTTAAATGAAATAAAAAAGTATCAGGCCACTGTGCTTAAAAGAATGGTTGAATTAGGCTTCTGTCATCGAGAAGAGGCAGAAAAAGCCCTGGCTGAAAAGCTAAAAATTATCCCGCCCGAAATATCCTTCAGGGCAGCTCATTTTTGTGATTGGGTTCTCAGCCAGTTAAGTCCTGAAAGCAAGCAGAAGTTAAGCCTCATTCAGACAACTCTTGATTATTACCTTCAGGTTAAAATTGAAGCTTTACTTCGTCAGCATCTCAGTTGCCTGGCCAGGAAAAATGTTTCCAATGGCGCGGTCATAGTTCTGGAAAACTCAACGGGTAATATTCTGGCTATGGTTGGCTCAAAAGATTTCTTTGAGGAAAAGGAAGGTCAGATCAATGGTGTTCTGGCTCGACGTCAGCCCGGCTCAACCTTGAAACCTTTTACTTATGCCCTGGCCATAGAAAGAGGGTTAACTGCGGCGACAGTAATTGAGGATTTGCCGGCCTCCTTTCCCACCGAAGGAGGAGCTTATGTTCCTCTTAATTATGACCTGAGCTATCATGGTCCCCTGACTTTGAGATCAGCCCTGGCCTGTTCATACAATGTTCCAGCTGTTTCGCTTCTGCAACATCTTGGCCCGGAGCTTCTGCTGCGCCGGTTAAAGAATCTTGGCTTCAAAAGCCTCAGAAAACCAGCTGATTTTTATGGGGTTGGCCTTACCCTGGGTAATGGCGAAGTGACTCTGCTTGAACTGGCGAGAGCCTATTCTACCCTGGCCCGGCAGGGATATTATCTACCAGAAAGATATATTATGAGAATAGTTAAAAAAGATGAGCTGAAAGAGAGGGATAGCTCCTTTAGTTATTCTGGAGAAAAGGCTAACTCAAAAGGCCAGGAGCAAAATAATTTTTTTCCTGATTCAAGAAATAGGGACAAAGCTTTTTCGCCCGGAGAATCAAACCATCATGGTTCGGGACAATCAGCCCGGTCAGGTAATAAAAATAAATCAGGTTCATGGACAATTCCAGAGGATGGCCGGCCCGGGCAGGTTTTCTCGCCTCAGGTCGTCTTTATTATTACCGATATCCTGGCTGACCGGAAAGCCCGAATTCCCAGTTTCGGTCATATCACTCCCCTCTCCTTTCCATTTCCTGTGGCCGTGAAAACCGGCACTTCCGAGGATTTCCGGGACAACTGGACTTTAGGCTATACGCCGCTTTATACGGTTGGAGTTTGGGTCGGGAATTTTAATGGCCAGCCCATGGCCAATGTTTCTGGCATAACAGGTTCAGGGCCTCTTTTCCACGATATTATGCTTCTCCTTCATAGCTCTGCTCAAACCTGGCTTGATTTCGATAGGCCTGAAGGCCTGATCAAAGTACGGATCTGTCCGGAATCCGGAGAACTGGCCTCATCCGGGTGTCCTGGATCAATTGAGGAAATTTTTATCGAAGGAACACAGCCCCAGAATTATTGTTTTCTTCATGGCGGGTCTGAATTTCAGGCTAAAAGTTATCATCCCCGAAAAAATTTGTCAGAAAACGCTCTTTTTAATTCTCTAGTGGAATCAGAATTTCCTGAGGTATTAGCCTCCAGTTCAAATCTGAAGGATGAGCGTGAAGGTTTCAATCAACTCGAGCCTGCAGGCCAGAGTCAGTCCATCTCTGGAAATGGAAGTTCTTCCTCCGCCTTTTTAAAAAAATATTTTCCAGAAAACAATTTATTACCACATCAGAAGGCCAGAACTTTATCTGAAAATAGAGCGATAATAAAAATTGTTTTCCCTGCCAATGGCGATGTTTTCAAGATAGACCCTGTTCTTCCGGTTAAATATCAACGCCTTAAATTGAGGGCTTCCGCAGCCAGAGGGATTTCAGGAGAAGGCAAAATTGAATGGTACCTGAATAATTCCAGGATCGGACAGAGCCAGCCCAATTCCGGCTTTTTCTGGAATCTTCAACCTGGGATTTTTACCATTAAAGCTAAATATATTTCTGATCAGGTAATAGCGGAGTCAGACTCCATCACGATCCGGGTTTTACCGGCAAATTCAAAAAATTAATTGCCTCCAAAAAGTTTATTTGAGCCTGCTTTCCACTGTTTTCCAGTTAATATTTTTAAAGAAAGCCTCGATGTAGTCAGCCCTCTTCAGACCATAATCAATCATATAGGCATGCTCAAAAACGTCCATAATGAGCAGGAGATTGAGCCCCGCCGGATGACCCCCATCATGCTCGTTAATCCAGAAATTTATCAGCTGGCCTGTCGTCGTATCCTGATAAAGGGCCACCCAGCCAATTCCTCTCATGGCGCCAATGGCCTTGAATTCTTTCTCCCAGAGTTCATAGCTACCGAAATTTTCAACAATTTTCTGATACAGACGTGACTCAGGCTTCAGAGATTCTTGGCCGCCGAGGTTCTCAAAATAATATTCATGCAGTCTCATTCCATTCCACTCCCAGCCCAGCCGCCTTTTCATTTCAGCAAATTCTGGTGTGGCCATTTTCCCTTCTTTCATCATCTGGGCCAGAAGATCAAGAAGCTTATTGGTGTTAGTTACGTAGCCCTGATAAAGGGTAAAATGATTTTTTAGAAGAGTTTCACTGAAACCTGGCAGGCCTAATAATCCTGAATAATCTTTCGCCTGATAGGCCATCGGTTTTCCTCCTTTTTTAATTTGATTAAATAATTTTTCCGGCCAGGTAAATAAGAAACCCAGGCCGAGGCTAACTGAACTCAAAAAGCTTCGCCTTTTCATATTCTATTCCTATCAAATTAATAATGTATTATATAACATTTTAGCAATTTGTAAAAATTAAATTCAGCTGGCGGAGATTGCAAAGATAGCTCAGCCTGAGCGCGGATCGCACAGCCGGCCAAGGAAAAGAATGGCTCCAGAAGTTTTCTCTCTGATCATAAAAATAAAGGGATGGTCTGCCCGGAAGACATATCGCTTTTCTGGAACATAAGCTGTTCGGCCGATGAGAACTCCTGTCGCTGCTGCTGCCTCGGTGCCTTCCTCATTAACCTCGACATAAGCCTGATGAATGACCTGCTGAATAAAAAGATCCCTGAGGCCATTGATGCCGGAAAAATCAGCTTTCGAGGAAAAAGCCAGACCCAGACCCATGGCCTTCAGCTTTTCCTTGAGAAAATATTTTGTTTCCATTTTAAAACGGGGAAGATATACATCTACCCGCTCTTCTTTTAAATTCTTTTCCCACTCTTTAATAATTTCAAAGTCCAATTTGTCTTCAAGAGCCGTCAGAGTTCTCTGGCGTGGAAGCAAAATTAACATCGAAATATCCCGGCCTTCATAAAGCATTTCGAGCATCTGAACTTCTTCATTTTCCATATAAGGAAAGCGGGCTCGGTCACCGAGAAAGCGCATCATGGGTACCTCAATTTCCTGACCATCTGGCAAATAAAATTTTTCTGGCCGGGTAAATTCTGGATTAAAGGGAAGAAGCCAGAGACCCCGGAAATAAATGGCATTGGTCAGGATGACCCGCGTCAGGTTATTGATTATGCCTGGAGGAATTACATCTTTTATCCTGCCAGCTGTTTTTTCTTCTGTCCACTCATTGATCATTTTCCTCGCCTGTTCTCTTTGGCTCAGAAAGTCTACATTAGTCGCCTGTCCGCCATAAATTCTGGCGATAACATCTAGATAGCTTTTGAGAATCTCAAAATTCTCCTGAATCCAGATAGCGTTGGCCAGACGAAGTTCAGACTTTCTGCCTGGTTGATTAATGAGTTTTTGCATCTCCATAAAGCCAGCCTGGCGAATTGACGCGTCTTCGGGAAGATTGAGAACTCTGACCATGTCCTTAGCTGTCTCTCCTCTCGCTCCCTCCAGGACCATGGAAAGAGCCAGGGAAAGACTGAGAGGCGACAAAAAATGATTGCCTTTTTCCGATCCGATTCGGCGATAGATGGCCAGGCCGAAACTGTTGCTGGCCTGGACAATTTTTTCAATTATTTGTCCATTAGAAATATCAGGTTTGAAAATAACTTCTTTGCTTTCTTTTGGCCGTGATATCTCTGGCCAGTGCGACCGGGACTTGGGTGTTTCTGCGATACAATTAATCCCAGCAAAGAAAATAGCTAGGGCGCTTAGAATAACTATTCTCGCAAAAATATCTGTTTTCTTCATTTTACCTCCCTCAAAAAAGACTTAAACAGGGTTTCTAATCTATCTTCTTCCTTTTCTTTCTTGATTATAAGCCATCTATATAAAATTAATAAAGGCCGCCTTTTAAAAAAGCAAAATTGTAATTTTTTTCGAGAAGCCAGCGGGTGACCACCTGGATCTTTATCAGGAGGAGCACGCGAGACGGGTATTTCGCAGGAAACTTTCGGCCACATCCCTGAATCCGGAGAAAAAAGGTAGCTTCTATTTTTTGTTTAAGATTAAGGGCCAGGGTGGATTATCAGGCAAGAAATAATTAACCAGAGGCGGAAAAGTATCCGTAGCCATAGGCAGTCCCAGGTTTTCTTCTTAAAGAAAAGCCTGATGTCGTCATCGCCTATTCCCTGGAGCCTTGTGGTCTTATGCCTTTCCAAAAGCACCGGGGTTAAGGACTTTTGCTCTTCCGGGGAAAGGTCGCCGAAATCCTTGGTCAATTCATTCAGGGAAACTTTAGATTCCTCAACTATGGCTGCGAAGCCTGGGAACGCTGCCATTACCCATTACGATTGAATTTTTCGCCCCATTCAAGGCCGCTTTAAAAAGGAACAGTTTTAGATTATTTAATTTTTTACCAATCAAAAGAGAAAATAAAAGATAAAAATATTATAATAAGTCTCTTGCCAAAACCTTTAATATAAATTAAAATTAATCGTTAAAAAGGAGGACAAGATGATAAGTCAAAAGATGGAGGAGGCTATTAATAAACAGATTAATGAAGAATTTTACTCGGCCTATCTTTATTTAGGTCTGGCCGCTTATTTTGCCAGTCAGAACCTGCCCGGTTTTCATCACTGGCTCTATATTCAATATCGCGAAGAGCTGGAACATGCAGAGAAATTATATAAATATTTGATAGAAAGAGGTGGCCAGGTCAGACTTATGGCCATCAAAGAGCCAGACCAAAACTGGAAGGGACCGAAAGATGCCTTTGAAGCTGTTCTTAAACATGAAAGATATATCACCGGCCGGATAAATGATCTGGCCGAGGTCGCCGAAAGAGAAAAAGATAGAGCTTCTTTGGCCATGCTCCAGTGGTTTATTAGCGAACAGGTCGAAGAAGAAGCCAGGGCTCAGGAAATTTTAGCCAAACTGGAAATGGTCGGGGACCATAAACAGGGTCTCATGATGATTGATCGCGAACTGGCGCAAAGAAAATAAGGCTACCTTCTTTCTTAAGGAAATATCTATAATCTTACTCTATTAAATAAAGGTAATAATTATATCCAGTCAATTTAAACGATTTAAGTAAAGAAAATTGTTATTTCTCCATAGCTAATAGCTATTTTATTTGAAAATCGATTGTAATTGTAGAGAATATTTCCGTGGACTTTTGTATAATATTTGCTCACCTGGTAATATCTATTGATAAAAGAATAACCGATAAAATCAGAGAAGGAGCTTAAAGAGGAAATTAAATGGCTCAAGAAACCAAGCAGAAAAAATGGTGGAGCCTGCAGCCGGGAGAAGTTCTAACTGCCCTCAATTCAAGCCCTACTGGCTTGGCCCAGGAAGAGGTCATAAGGCGGTTTTCCCAATTCGGTCCAAATGAGCTTCTGGAAAAAGAAAAGATTTCTCCCTGGAAAATCTTTTTCGAGCAATTTAAAAGCGTCCTAATAATCATTCTTCTCATAGCCATTGTTCTATCAGCTATTGTGGGTGATGTTAAAGAGTCGGTCGTAATCGCCATCATCGTCTTGATGGCCAGTGGTCTGGGTTTTCTTCAGGAATATCGGGCCGAGCGCACCATTGAAGCTTTGAAAAGGCTGGCCGCTCCCATGGCCTCGGTTTTGCGGGATGGCCGGGAAATAGAAATTCCGGCCAGAGAACTTGTTCCGGGTGACATTCTCATTCTGAGGACCGGCAATAAAGTCCCGGCTGATGGCCGGCTGCTTGAAGTTTTTAACCTTAAAGTAGATGAAGCTTCTTTAACTGGAGAATCAATCCCTGTCGAAAAAATGGTGGAGCCCTTACCACCTGAAACTAATCCCGCAGACCGAAGAAACATGGTTTTTATGGGCACAACTGTTGTTTATGGTCGGGGAAAAGCCATTGTGACGGCCACTGGCATGTCCACCGAATTTGGCCGGATCGCCAGCCTGCTCGAGAAAGTCAAGGCAGAACCAACGCCTCTTCAAGTTAATCTTGATCGGATGGGCAAGTGGATTGGTCTGGGGGCAGTCACGCTGTGCGTTATTCTGGCTGGCCTGGGCACCTTGAGAGGCCATGGCATCCTGGAAATGCTCATCTGGGGAGTTTCACTTGCCGTTGCTGCAGTCCCGGAAGCTCTGCCAGCAGTCGTTGTCATTGGCCTCGCTATCGGTGTTCGCCGTATGGCCAGACGAAATGCCCTGATCAGGAAGCTTTCGGCTGTTGAAACTCTCGGGTGTACTACTTTTATCTGCTCCGATAAGACAGGCACGATGACCCAGGACCAGATGACTGTCAGACGAATTTATGTCGATGGCCAGATGCTGGAGGTTACCGGCGTTGGCTATGAGCCGGTGGGTCAATTTATTTCTAACCATCGGCCGATTTCGCCAGAAAATTATCCATCTCTCCTCAAATTGCTCCATATTGGCTCTCTCTGCAATGATACCTCTCTTTACCAAGAGGAAAACAAATGGAAAATTAAGGGTGATCCGACCGAAGGTGCTCTGATTGTCTTAGCAGCAAAAGCTGGCCTCTGGTCTGATGAATTAAACCAGAAATTTCCTCGCCTGGCTGAAATTCCCTTTACTTCTGAAAGAAAGAGGATGACCACAATCCATAAGACACCTCAGGGAAAAATTGCCTATTCCAAAGGGGCGCCGGAGATTGTCCTTACCTCCTGCCGCTATCATCTTAAAGATGGCGAAGAAAAACCCTTAACGGAAGAAGATAAAGAAAAAATTATTTCCTTAGCTCAGGAGATGGCTGCTGGTGCCCTGAGGGTTCTAGCCCTGGCCTATAAAAGATTAAGTCTTGATTCATCTTCCCCTGAATTTTTTAATTTTCTGCCAGCCAGCGTGGAGCAGGATATGGTTTTTGTCGGTCTGGCTGGAATGATTGACCCGCCGCGGGAAGAAGCGAAGGGAGCGGTTGAACTCTGCAATCAGGCGGGGATAAAATCCGTCATGATAACGGGTGATCATAAACTTACAGCGGTAGCTATTGCTCGGGAGTTGGGTATTCTCCAGGATGGGCTTGTGGTCACGGGAAATGAACTTGATAATTTGAGCGAGGATGAACTGAATTCAATAGTCGAAAAGATTGAAGTTTATGCCCGCGTCTCCCCTACCCATAAACTTAGGGTAGTTGAAGCGCTGGCCAAAAGAGGACATGTCGTGGCCATGACGGGAGATGGCATAAATGATGCCCCGGCTTTAAAAAAAGCAGATATCGGCGTAGCCATGGGCATTACAGGAACTGATGTTACCAAAGAAGCCGCGGACATGGTTCTGCTTGATGATAATTTTGCCTCTATTGTCGCTGCCGTTGAGGAAGGAAGAGCTGTCTTCAGCAATATTAAAAAATATCTTATGTATCTTCTTTCATCCAATATCGGCGAAGTTCTGCTGATGGCAGTAGCTATTCTTTTTGGTCCCTTGATTGGCCTCCCTTATGGAGCCATTCCTCTTGTAGCCATTCAGATTCTATTTGTTAATTTGATTACTGATGGCCTGCCTGCTATTGCTCTGGCCGTGGATCCGCCTGACCCTGATATCATGAAACAAAAACCACGACCGCGAAACCAGGGTATTTTCACCCGGCCGGTTTTATTCCTTATTCTCATTGGAGGGGTCTGGTCATGTCTGGTTAACGTGGGCATATTTAAATGGGCTCTGGACTCAGGTCGGAGTATGCTCGAAGCTCAGGGTCTGTGTTTTGTCTCTCTCATTATTATTCAGTTTTTCAAAGCTTATAACTTCCGTTCGGACAAACACTCAATTTTTAAAATTGGCTTTTTTGGCAATAAATGGCTCAATCTATCTATCCTTGGAGAAATTTTGCTGCTTTTAATCATCATTTACTGGCCCTCGCTTCATGAGCCTTTTCGTACTTTCTCCTTGACCGCTTCTGACTGGCTTCGAGTTGTTTTGCTGTCCAGCACAATTTTTCCCATTATCGAATTTAGTAAATTCCTGGTCAGAAGATTGGAAAAATAAATTTTTCCCAGAAAAAGTAAAAAAAGATTATTTTAGCTTTGAAGTAAAGAGCAGTTTATTCAATGCTTTTCATCTTTGTTTGATATTACCATCTCTTTAGACCAAAGGTCTGATACCCTTTCCCTGAGCCTTCAAATTTCAACTTTTCCCCGGATAAATAATTTTCTGAGTTAAAAAAAATCCAGTGGTTATAAAATAATCATTATGGCAAATAGAAAAAGCTTCTTTATAGGTCTGAGAAATCTTTAATTCGGGTTATTGATTGACAAGGAAATAGCTGCAATTTATACATAAATAAATCCAATTTTACAAAAAAGATGGAAATTTTCATTTATAAATTTCAAAATAATCTAAAAAAGGAGAAAATCGAATGGAACTAAATCGCCATCAAAAGTTTTACCTAATTCTATCGTCAGCGGGCCTGATTATTTTTTTCCTGCTAAAAACAGTAAGTTTTATTAAATCTGAATGGCCACAGATAAAAACAGGTTTTGGTGCTGACTGGGAAAAAGTAGCCACATTTTCCATTCTGGGTTATGATCCAGAAACAGGCGAAATTGGTGGGTCCGTTCAATCCCGTGTCTTTTGCGTCGGCAATGGCGTGCTCTGGGCTGAAGCTAACGTCGGGGCTGTAGCCACCCAGGCTTATGTTGATGTTAGTTATGGACCCAAGGCTCTGGAGCTACTGAAAAAAGGCCTCGCGCCACAAGAAGTGATCAAAGAAGTTTTAGCATCAGATCCTGATCCTTTTCCTGAGCGCTGGCCAAAGCAAGGCAGGCAATTTGCGGTCATGAATGCCAAAGGTGAATATGCTGCTTTTACTGGCCCCAAAGCCCCTGAATGGGCTGGTCATAAAGGCGGTAAATACTGTATAGCTCAGGGAAATATTCTGGCTAGTGGAAAAGTGGTGGAAGAAATGGTCAGAGCTTTTGAAACAACTCAGGGACATCTCTCGCTCCGTCTTCTGGCTGCTCTCGAAGCTGCTCAGGCCGCTGGTGGGGATAAACGGGGTATGCAATCGGCCGCTATGCTGATTGTTAAAGAAAAAGGTGGAACCTGGTTGAACAATAATGTGGTGATGAGACTTCAGGTCGACGACCACCCGGAGCCAATCAAAGAGCTTCGCCGCCTGGTCGAAATCGCCCTTAATCAATTACGCCCATTGCGGACAAAGTAAAATTAAAAAAATAAAATTACCAGAATCTAGGAAAAATTCATTTACATCCTAATTAAAGGCGTGTAAAAGCATTAAATGAACATTAATCTCGCAAAATTAAAAATAAATCTGTGGTTAAAACCTGGATTTCAATAATTCTTGTTAGGAGGAGTTAATGCTAATTCTGAGGATTACAAGAAAAATCTTTGTAAGCATCATTTTCATCTTTACACTAGCTGGCTTGTTATGGAGTGAAGAGAAAACTAAAGAACTGGATAAGCTCTTTGCTCCCTGGGATAAAACGACTTCGCCCGGAGCGGCTCTGGCCATAATTAAGGACGGCGAAATAATTTACAAGCGCGGTTACGGGATGGCTAAACTGGAAGATGACCTTGTCATGACGCCTTCCAAAGTCTTTGATATCGGCTCTGTTTCCAAACAATTTACGGCTGCCTGTGTGGCCATTCTTGCCCTTGAAGGTAAACTTTCCCTGGATGATGATGTGCGCCAGTATATTCCTGAACTCCCTACCTATGAGCGACCCATTACGCTACGCCACCTTATCCATCACACCAGCGGCCTGCGGGATTATAATGCCCTGCTTTCCCTGGCTGGCTTCCGGCCCGATTCAGACTGCCCCACGGTGGAGGAGGCCCTGGAAATTATCTGCTGCCAGAAAAGACTCAATCACCCCCCTGGAGAAGAATATTCTTATACCAATACCGGGTATTTCCTTCTCGGCCAGATTGTCGAGAGAGTTTCAGGAAAAAGTCTGAATCAATTTGCTCAGGAAAGAATTTTTCAGCCCCTGGGAATGAAAAGCACATTCTTCCAGGACAACCACCATCAAGTCATTAAAAATCGAGCCTCAGGTTATGCGCCTGAAGGCGAAAGCTTCCGGCTCGAAATGAGCAACTGGGATGAAGTTGGCGATGGTAATGTTTACACAACAGTTGAAGACCTTTATCTCTGGGATCAGGCCTTTTACAATTATAAGCTTGGCCGGGAACTCATGGACATGCTTCATACTCAGGGTAAGCTCAACAATGGCCAGACTATTGACTATGCCTTTGGCCTGATTATTGGCACCTATCGGGGTTTGCGTACCGTAAGCCATAGCGGCTCCTGGGCCGGCTTCAGGGCCAGTCTGATCCGCTTTCCGGATGAGAAATTTTCCATTATCTGTCTTGCGAATCTGAGTACCTTTAACCCATCCGCTATAAGCTATAAAATCGCCGACATCTATCTGGCCGATAAATTTAAGGAAGACATCAAGAAGGAAAAGCCTCTGGAAATCAAGGCCTTCCCTCTTTCAGAAAAAGAGCTCCTGGAAAAATGCGGTAATTATAAAGAAATAAAATTCGGTCTATGGCTCGTTCTTTCTCTCGAAAAAGAAAAGCTCAAAGCCCAAATTGGCCGGCAAGAGCTGCTTCTAACACCTGTAAGCCAAAACACTTTCCAGACCTGGCTCGGCGAATCTTTGATCTCCCTTGAGTTCAGCTGCGATGAAAAAGGACAAATCAAGGCTCAGCTTGCTGGCCTGGGGAGAGAGAAATATGTTTTTCTTAAAGCAGCGCCTCTTCCTTCCCTTACGCCGCAAGCTCTTAAAGAATATGAAGGATTTTACCAGAGTGATGAATTACTGGCAGCCATTTATGAAATAAGGCTGGATAAAGAGAATAAACTTAAAATAAAATTTAGAAATGCACCTCAGGAAGCCCTTAAAGCTATGGCGCCTGATGAGTTTGCTGTTGACGGTATGAACTTTAGTTTTCTCCGGGCCAAAAATAAAAAAATAACAGGTCTGGCTCTGAGCGTTGGCCGGGCCGCCAACATCATGTTTAGAAAAATCGAAAGAAGATGAAGCGCCGCGATTTTCTCAAACAAAGCAGTCGGCTAGCACTTTTTGCCTCTCTCTTCCCCTCCCTGCCCTCGGCGCGCTTTTCTCCTCTCTTTTTAACTTCGTCCTCTAAATCCTCTTCCTCTCAATTCTCTTATCTCTCTGAATTTGACCTCCTCATCAAGAATGCAACCATCATCAATGGACTGGGTGAGCCCCCTTTTCTTGGAGATATCGGTCTCAAGGATGGAAGGATTGCCTTCATCGCTTTCAAGCAAAACTTAGGGTCAGAAGAAAAAAAGAGGGGACAGGATGAAACTGAAAGATTGCTTTATGGACAGATGGAGATAATAAAAAGAGAACACAGGCTGGCTGAACCAGATCAAATAAAAGATTTAGTTCAAGGGGGGAACAGTCAGACAGGAAATAGAGACGAAGGAAAAATCTGGAAAGCTGCCTTGTTCGACCGATTTAATTTTCAGGCTGGATCAAGACTGGTAAGGGCCGGCCGGACAAAGCAAACAGAGGCTATTAAAGCCAAGCAAATAATTGACGCCGAAGGTAAAGTTGTTTGCCCCGGCTTTATTGACATTCACTCCCACACGGGAATTGAACTCCTGGTCAATCCACGGGCTGAGAGCAAGATCAGGCAGGGGGTAACAACTGAAATCAGTGGCAATTGTGGTAGTTCTGATTTTCCGCTTAGGGAAATCTTAAGTGAGGAGGAAAAGCGATATTTCGAGAGGCTCGGGATCAAAGAGCGCTGGACGAATCTGGCCAATTTCGCCCGGATTCTTGAAAACAAAAAAATCAGTCTGAACTGGGGAACCCTTATCGGCCATGGCACCATTCGGGCTTATGTCATGGGGGAAGAAAAGAGAGTTCCCTCGGCCAGTGAGCTTGAGACCATGAAAAAGCTCATCGCCCAGGGAATGGAACAAGGAGCCTTCGGTCTTTCGACAGGCCTGGAATATACACCCAGTGGTTTTGCCGAAAGAGAAGAAATTATTGACCTCTGCCGCGTGGTTGCCCAATATGGGGGAATATATGCAACCCATATTCGCAGTGAGGATAATGAAGTTATTGAAGCTGTAGGCGAAGCCATTTCTATTGCGGCCGAGTCAGGCTTGCCCCTCGAGATCAGCCATCTCAAGGCCTGTGGCCAGCGAAACTGGTGGAAAATGCCCTATCTCTTTGATTTAATGGAAAAAGCCAATCAAAGAGGCCTGGCTGTCACGGCGGATGCATATCCTTACACCGCTTACAGCACTGGCTTGACTGTCTTCTTTCCCTTCTGGGCCCTGGCTTCTGGCCAGGAAGAATTCCTGAAGAAACTGCGATCACCGGAAGAAAGAAGGAAAATGAAGGCAGAAACTGAAGAAAAGCTTGGCGGCATGCCCTGGCAGAATGTGGTCATTGTTGATGTCCAAACAGAAAAAAATAAAGCCCTTATCGGGAAAAATATATTTGAAGCAGCTAAGGAAAGAGGGCTTGATCCCTTCGATCTGGCCTGCGATTTAATCGTTGAAGAGAAAGGCGATGTCTCCATTGTTGGCTTCGGGATGAGTGAGGAAAATGTGGTGGCGATTCTTCGTCACCCCCTGGTGATGATTGCTTCTGATGGCTCTGCTTTAGCTCCCTATGGACCCCTCCATCGAGGCCGCCCTCATCCTCGTAATTATGGCACCTTTCCCCGTTTTCTTGGCCGTTATGTTCGGGATCGGAAAATTCTTCCCCTACCTGAAGCCATAAGAAAAATTACCTTCATGCCGGCCGCTAAACTGGGTTTAAAGGATAGAGGCGTAATTAAAGAAGGCTATTTTGCTGACCTGGTAATTTTTGACCCAGTAAAAATTTCTGACCAAGCCACCTATACGAATCCGGAGCAATATCCTGTCGGGATTGAATATGTCATCGTTAATGGCACTATAGTTGTGGATCACGGCGAACATACCAACCGGTTCCCCGGCCAATTCCTCGCTAAATAATCTTTTCGTAAGATAAATTTTAGTCGATTAAACTTTGAGCAATTTACACGGTAGAGCTCGCCCAAGACAGAAAAGCAAAATCAGCTTTTATACATTATATACAACTTGATGAGCAGTATATTATCTTTTCCTGATGAAATCGACACCCAAAAATATATTTTTCCGATATAAAAAGTGTATTTTTTAAGCGTATTTTTTGAAATCTCAGTTATTTTTTAGAAGAGAGCTATGGTCATGGAAGTTTCTGGGGAGGTTCAATAAAAGGTCTTAAGTTTTATAAGTTTCAGTTCTTATAAATCCGGGCTCGCTTTATGCCGCTAACAGGAGCTGCTTTTCTCCAAATCTGCAATTTTAAGGGGAAATCAGCGTTTAGGAACAATCAAGGCGGCGTAACCATTTTCAAAGGCCAATTTATTAAAAGAAGGAATATCCTGATTGAAGAGAACCTCATACTCCGCCTTAACTTTTTCCAGCCGCTCCTTAAGCAATCGGTGAACTTCATATTGCTGGTCAGTTGGCGGGTAATCGTCGGAATTGCGAATGTCGCCTGCGCCGGTGCCAATCTCGCCTGAAAACCAGACCAGCTTGGAATAAAGCTGCATTTCTGCTCGATAAGATTTGGGGTCAGAGGCATGGAGCTGCCGCTGTAAAAGTTTATCTTCGACAACCATAATCTTTTTATCCAGCTCAGTTAGCGCCCGCAGCACTTGCTCAGCCTTTTGATCTGCCTTCAGAATCTTGATCTTGTCTTCAATTTGCTTCCTTACCCACTCAATCCGATTAATCATATCTACCACAGTATTAATTTCATTTGCCACTTCTTTCCACAGCTGAACTGTCTCTTTGATATCCTCAACCGTTCCGGCTGAATGAGGGTCTTTGAGGACTTCGAGTTTTTCGCTAAATTCTTTCCCCTCCACCTTGAGCTTTATCGTATAGATTCCAGGAACAGCGAGCACACCAGCCTGAGGCGGCTGGATTCCCCAGTGAAGAACAGGCCTTGTGTCGCGGCCCCGGAATCTCTTTTCTTCCCAAACATGGGGATGAAAATCTGGTGTTGTCCTCAGTTCAATCTGCTTCAAAGGCTCGTGTCTCAGATTCCAGACGATTCGATTGATCCCTTTCTGAGCCGTTCCCTGAAGCGTTCTTACCCTTTCTCCATTCTCATCAAATATCTCAATTGTAACCGGACCCTTCGGAATTTCCTTCAGATAATAGTTTATAAAAGCGCCATAAGGTGGATTCTGGCCACGGGATTGGTCATTGGGCACCTGGTCTACCCCTTCCCTCTGCTTGAAGCGATAAGCCAGCCGCGGCTTAAAAAGATAGACCTCAGAATGGAGAACCTCAGGTGTTAATTGACGCAACGGGGTTATATCGTCCAGAATCCAGATACCCCGGCCATTGGTGGAAACCACTAGGTCATTAAAATGCTCCTGAATGGCAATCCAGGTGATACAGGCATGAGGTAAATTATTCTGAAGAGGAAGCCAGTTTTCACCGTCATCAAAGGAAACATAAATGGCGTTAGCTGTCCCGGCATAAAGCAGGCCCTGCCGCCTGGGATCTTCTTTGATAGCGCTCGTGTAACTGAAAACGCTTTTAGGAATGCCTCTGGTGATTAGCTTCCAGGTTTTACCATAATCAGTGGTCTTAAAAAGATAGGGGTCACGAATATTCTCCTGATGACCATCCACGGCGACGTAGCAGCGGCCGGGCTCAAAGCGCGATGGATCAATCATGCTGACTGTACCCCAGGGTGGCATCTCTTTGGGTGTGACGTTCTGCCAGGTTTTACCACCATCCCTGGTAATATGGATAAGCCCGTCATTACTTCCCACCCAGATAACACCTTTCTCCAGGGGCGATTCTGCTATGGCAAAGAGGGTACAACCATATTCGACTCCGAGGTTATCGGGCGTCAAACCTCCGGAGCTACCCATTTTGCTGCGATCATTCAGCGTCAGGTCAGGGCTGATAATCTTCCAGCTTTGACCGCCGTTGTCTGTCATATGGACATACTGACTTCCAACATAAACCACTTTATGATCATGCGGTGAAATGGCGATAGGATGGGTCCAGTTCCAGCGGTATTTAAGAACCTCAGCGGGTGAATCCATTGATTTTTCAGGCCAGGGATTAACATTGCGCGTCAGACCAGTTTTGAGATTATGAACTTCGACGGTCCCTGAATAACAGGTTCCCCAGACGATGTTATTATCAACCGGATCAGGATAAGAAAAACCAGATTCGCAGCCGCCCATCGAATGCCAGACAGGAAGCTCAGGCCCGGCAAAGGTCAGGCTTGGACCACGCTTTGAAGTTGAATCCTGCATGTTGCTGTATACCCAGTAAGGAATGCGATTATCAACGGCCACATGATACATCTGACCAATGGGCAATTTGATAAATCGCCATTGACGCCCGCGGGTAGTCGTCAGACTTACTCCCCCATCATTACCAATCATCATTCTCTGCGGATTTCTGGGGTCGATCCACATATCATGATTATCGCCGCCGCCGCTAAAATTCTCGAATAATTCGCCGCCATCATAGGAAATATACATGCTGTTGCAGGGGACATAAACCGTATTCTCATCATCAGGCGCTACACAGAGGCGAGTATAATAACAGGCTCTTTCGACCAGCCGGCGATCATAGCTCACGCAGCGCCAGTTAAAGCCACCATCATCAGAGCGCCAGAGAGAACCTTTATCGCCCGTTTCGATGAGAGCGTAGACTCGATTAGAATTATTCTGAGCTACGGCCACGGCCACTTTGCCCACATCAAAGGTGGGCAAGCCATGGCCCCGGATTCGTTGCCAGGTTGAACCACCATCGCGGGAGACAAAAACGCCACTTCCAGGTCCACCGCTGAATTTTCCCCAGGTATGAATAATTATCTGCCACATACCAGCAAAAAGGATCTGGGAATTATTAGGGTCCATGGCTATGTCAGAGCAGCCTGTGTTTTCATCGACGAAAAGAACGTGCTCCCAGGTCTGGCCACCATCCTTGGTGCGGAAAATGCCTCGTTCTTTCTGGGGACCATAACAGTGGCCAACAGCTCCCACGAAAACAATGTTGGGATCTTTCGGATGGATGATTATCCGGCTGATGCGACCGGTATTTTCAAGGCCCATGTGCTTCCAGGTGCGACCACCGTCAGTTGATTTATATACGCCATTGCCGATAAGTACATTGCTCCGGATAAAGCTTTCGCCTGTTCCCACCCAGATAATATTGGAATCTGAGGGCGCTATAGCCAGAGCACCGATGGATTGAGCTGGTTGGTCATCAAAAATCGGGAACCAGTTGGTGCCGCCATCAATTGACTTCCACACGCCACCAGCGCAAGCTCCAGCGTAATAGACATTGGGATCATTGGAATCGCAAACGACAGCACTGACGCGATTGCCCTGAGGTCCGATGAAACGCCACCTGAGCTGAGAGTAGATTTCAGGGGAAAGGCCAGGCAATGAGCCTGAAGATGCACCTGAAGATAACTGCCTGGCAGCTGCATTCTCATCAGAAAATAAAGCAGCGAAGAGCAATAATACTGAGCAAAATAAGAAAATTGAGGCTTTAATGATTAATTTCCGGGATAGAATAACCCTGCTTGCCCTTGACTTCACCTTTACCTCCTTCCCTCTTTAATTCCTTTTTTAATTTCTTTTCTTTATTATTACTTCTTCGCCAAAATCGATCTTAATTGAAAATTGACCATAAATTTATGCTCAGCGCAACTTACTTAAATGAAGCTTTTTATAAATTATTTTTATTTTTAAAGCAAGCAAATTAATCTTCATTATAAAGACCTTAAAAGATAAAGATAGCTATCATAAGGAGTTGTTTTGAGCTTAACTCGACGACCCCCAGCTGGCAATTAATTGAGCCTGGTCTAGGCTTCCTTTAGTTTAACGCCTTTTTGATAAATTTTTAAGGGTCTTTAAGAGAGGTGTCCCTTTCTGAATATTTGGACAAGCAAAAATTATTTTTATAAGTTCGGATGCTTCATAAGGTTAGAAAGTGTCTTCAAAAAAGGTTGACTTTCTTTTCTAAAAAAGAGATGATAGCGCCCACAGCATCGCTCAAGCTAGCCGCTACGACAATTAATAACGATTAGCCCGAAGACAGATAACATCACCAACATCTCCTGTCCCAATCCCGCGAATAGAGCTGATGAAGCACTCCAGGAGCTATCTTAACTCCAAGGTAAACGTCAACTTTTCGGGGACGGAACTCGCAGGCGAGAGGCTCAAAGAAAATTCTGGTCGCTTTATCATAGGAACGGGTCCACCTGAAATTTAGAACACGGTTGCGACGCTTACTTCGCTTCTCGCTCCAAATGACCCAAACAACATCTTTAGGAAGCTTATACTGACCCGTCGTGATGTCCTCATCGAAGGCTCAGAACCAATTCCAGACTTTTTCCGGATCAGAAAAATTAAGCCACGATGATGAAATTCAGTCATCATCTCCCCCCTTGTTATGAGATTAAATGGAAAAAGCAACTTAAATTATTAATTTCAGAACCCTAGAGCATTTTGTTAAAAAAGTAATCTATTATCGATAATTTTATGACCAAAAAAATGGCTCCGCGGGCAGGACTCGAACCTGCAACCTAGTGGTTAACAGCCACCCGCTCTGCCGATTGAGCTACCGCGGAGCAAGCATCTTATTTTTAACATTATTAGGAAAAAAATTCAAGTTGCAAATGTTTTAAAGGGTAGCTGGAGCCGAAAGGTCCGGGTTTCTCTCAATATTTTTAACCCTGAACGATTTCCGGGTGACCTGAAATAAAGGAGCAGCCAACTCTTGGATAAATAAGGAAAGCAAAACCCCATTTAATTGAAAAAATTAAGCCAGAATTTAAAAAAGATTAATTCAGGGCCGGGCAATCAGAAGTGGTAGCCAGCCTGTTTGGCAATTTTGCGGTAATCCTCACCCCACATTTCAACTATCTTGCACATCTCGTAAAGGCGAGAATGGAGGCGCACGCCTATCCGATCAATCAAAGTCTCCTCGCCCTTTTTATAAAATTCAGTCCTTTTGTCTTCTTCATCGCTTTTATCGAGATAGTTAGTGGTAAAAATAGTCAGCTTCTTTTCGTTATAACGATAATTGATGATGTAAAAGACTGTCTCCTCGACCCAGGCAGTTGTCCTCTTAGCCCCGAGCTCATCCAGAACAATGACGGGCGTCGTCAGTACAGGCTCCAGAACCTCGCTGGTGGTCATATCGGCCTCGGGATCATAGGTGCTCTGGATATCGCGGATAAGGTCGCGAAAATCAAAGAAAGCACAGGGAACTCCCTTCTTTTCAATCAGCTCTCTGATAATGGCCACGGCCAGATGTGTCTTGCCTACTCCGCAGGGCCCAATGAAAAGTAGGCCTATATCCTGAACTGGATAATTCTTGACAAACTGTCTGGAAATGCGCAGGGCATCCCGGTGAGAATCGTTGTGGATTTCAAAATTACTGAAGGAACAATTCTGGTAACGTTTGGGTATTCCGGCCTTTTCCAGAAGCAATTGAATCTGCTTTTCCCGGAAACAGGAACAGCGTTTAGCCACTGTCCGACCCTCTTCATTAACCAGCATCCAGCCTGAACCCTCGCAGATCGGACAAACCTTCTTTTCTTCAGCCATGTACTTAAATTCCCCTCAGGGCCGATTTCCGATGAGATAAAAGATAATAGTTCTTCTTGCTTCTAATTTCATCTATCTTTAAAATTTTAAATTCATCTCTTGCCCGGACAAGGGCCAATCTATCCCGAATCTGCCCGCAGTTTTTGGGCTCAGTTGAGATAGCCCCTGAGCTGCTGTAATTTGTGGGACTGGGCGAGCTTGCGCTTGGCCTTAAGCTCAATCTGCCTGATCCTTTCTCTCGTAAGATTAAGCATATCACCAATTTCCTGAAGTGTCCGGGGCTCATTATCATCCAGCCCGAATCTTAATCTTAACACAAGAGCTTCCTTTTCATCCAGCTCTTGAAGCATCTCCCTGACCTGCTGTTCAATGGCATTTTTAATAATTTGATACTCCACGGAGGGAACAACTTCATCCCTGATTGTTTCTTCCACTTCCTGATCAGAATCAGGCAAGCGATCGCTCAGCGAAACCCCTTTTTCATCGAGCATCCGGTAATCATCTACTTCTTCAGGGGTAATCCCCATGGCAGCCGCAATCTCTTCTCGTGTCGGCTCGCGGCCCAGCTCAGCTTTAAGCTCAGCTTCCTTGCGTCTCATTAAAGCTATCTGGTCAGTTAATTTCTGAGGGAGGTGAAAAGCTCGGGCATTCTGGGAAAGGGCATGGAAAATGGCCTGCCTGATCCACCAGACCGCATAGGAAATGAAACGAACATTGCGGCTGGGATCAAATCTTTTAGCTGCTTCAATCAGGCCCAGATTTCCCTCATGAATTAAATCGAGCAGGCTCAGGCCCATTCCCCGGAATTTTTTGGCATAATTGACCACAAAACGGAGGTTGGATTCCACCAGCCGGCGCAGAGCCTCTTTATCTCCCTGCTGGATTCTCCGGCCGAGCTCTTTTTCCTCTTCTTCAGTCAGGATAGGAAATTTAGAAATCTGCTCTAAATATTGCTGCAGAGAACGGGACTCAAAGATTTCGTCATCAGTCATGATTCAGACTCTTCAGTTTTTTCCACCTTAATCAAGGAGGAAGACGTGACCGGCACCAGGCTCTGCCGTCTCCTCTCGAATTCGTCCTCCCGGCCCTCGAAAAATTCTTTCTTGATATATTCCAGGAGCTCGTTGACCTCAGCCTCTATTCTTTCAATTTTCTGACGTAAATTCAAGATGACCTCCACTCCTGCCAGATTCACCCCTAAGTCTCGTACCAGAGTCAGGATAAGCTCAAGCCGCTTTAAATCCTCCTCTGTATAGAGGCGAGTGTTTCCTTGACTGCGAGAAGGTTTGAGCAGTCCTTCTCTTTCATATAAACGCAAGGTTTGAGGATGGAGATTATACATGCGGGAAACAGCACTGATGTGGTAATATTTCGGCTTTTCTTCCTTTCTTATTCTTCTTCGGCCCATGTTAGCTTATCCCCAGTTTTTCTCTTGGATTTTCAGGGGCAATCCTTTCCAGTTCCTTCATCAATTCCCGAACTCTCTGGTCATGAAAAGGCGGAGGCACAATCGTTACCTCCACAAATTGATCGCCCCTGGCCTTGCCGCCCGCTGCAGGCACACCCATGCCCCTGATCCTGAATTTCTGGCCGGACTTTGTTCCGGGAGGAATGCGGATCGTCGTCTTTCCAGTAAGAGTGGGTACTTCTATTTTAGCCCCCAGGGTAGCTTCCGTTATCGTAATGGGAACTTTAATGTAAATATTATTTCCTTCGCGATGGAAAAAGGAGTGGGGTGAAACCTCAATGGAAATATAAAGGTCACCCGGTGGACCACCCCGGCGCCCGGCATTGCCTTTGCCTGCTATTCTCACTCTGGAGCCAGTGTCAACACCGGCTGGAATCCGGACATTAATTGTTTCTGAACCCTGAACCCTGCCTTCACCCTGGCATAAAGAACACAGGGCACCAGGTGTTCTGCCTGTCCCGCCGCAGGTTGGACATTCCGTGGAAAAACGCATGAAGCCGCGCTGGATCGTTGTCCGGCCGCGGCCTCCACAGGCCGGGCAGCGATCAGAAACACCACTTGAAATGAATCCCCGGCCGCCGCAGTTTGAACAGGGAACAAGACGATTCAATCTGATTTTGGTCTGAACGCCATTTATGGCATCTTCAAAACCGAGCTTCATGGTGTAATGCAAATCCTCGCCTCGCTCGGGTTCAACGCCCTGCCGCGCCGTGCGGCCGCCGAAAAAGGTTTCAAAAATATCCCGGAAAGTGGCCGAGCCATAATCGGAAAAATCAAAACCCTCAAAGCCGGAAAAGGTTGAAGCTTCCTCCGCTCCAGGGGGAACATTTCCAACAAAGCCAAACTGGTCGTACTGAGCCCGCTTTTTCGGATCGCTCAGGACGGAATAGGCTTCCTGAATTTCCTTGAATTTAGCTTCGGCAGCCTTATCTCCAGGGTTAAGGTCAGGATGATATTTACGTGCCAGCTTGCGATAGGCTTTCTTTATCTCCGCCTGGCTCGCATTACGAGGAACACCAAGGATCTGGTAATAATCCTTTTCCATCAGCCGCCTTCAGCTTTGCCGGATTTTAATTAATTTTTCTTATCGTCATCCACGACTTCAGCGTCGATAACCTCTTCCTCATCAGGTCGACGGGAAGAACGCGAAGAACTCTGGCCTGAACTCTGATAGCCGGTGGCCTGAGATTGAGTGGCCTGCTGGTACATGAGCTCGCTTAGCTTATGAGAGGCTCGCGCCAGGTTTTCCATGGCTCGACGGATCTGCTCCACATTCTCTGACTCAATAGCTCTCTTGGTATTCTCGATTTCAGTCTGGACGCGCTGGGCTTCGCTTTCAGGAATCTTATCTCTATTTTCCCGTAACAGCTTTTCCAGGTTGTAGACCATCTGGTCAGCCTGGTTTTTAGTCTCAATAAGCTCTCGCCGCTTCCTGTCTTCAGCTTCATGGGCCTGAGCTTCTTTAACCATTCTTTCAATTTCTTTTTCGTCAAGACCGCTGTGGCCGGTTATGGTGATTGCCTGCTGCTTGCCGGTCGCCAGATCCTTGGCAGAAACGTGGAGGATGCCGTTAGCATCAATATCAAAAGTAACCTCAATCTTGGGAACACCCCGTGGAGCTGGTGGAATGCCGTCAAGATGGAAACGACCAAGGGAACGGTTGTATGCAGCCAGCTCACGCTCACCCTGGAGAATATGGATTTCCACGCTCGTCTGATTATCAGCAGCTGTGGTGAAAATTTCTGTCTTGCGGGTCGGAATGGTGGTATTGCGAGGAATCATCCGGGTAAAGACTCCACCGAGCGTTTCAATGCCCAGGCTAAGGGGGGTTACATCCAAGAGAAGAACATCTCTCACTTCACCAGCCAGAACAGCTCCCTGAATGGCTGCTCCAACAGCGACAACTTCATCAGGATTAACGCCTTTATGGGGCTCTTTGCCGAAGAAGTCGCGCACGATTTGCTGAATCCGGGGCATTCTGGTCTGACCACCTACCAGAATAACCTCATCTATGTCTTCCGGACGCAGTTTGGCATCTTCAAGGGCCTGACGGCAGGGCGGAATGGACCTCTGAATGATATCTTCGACCATGGCCTCAAGCTTGGCTCGGGTAAGCTTCATGAGCAGGTGTTTGGGGCCAGAAGCATCGGCTGTAATAAAGGGCAGGTTGATTTCCGTTTCCATCAGCGTCGAAAGTTCCATTTTCGCTTTTTCAGCGGCTTCTTTGAGCCGCTGCAAGGCCATTTTATCCTTGGTCAGATCGATACCGGTCTCCTTGCGGAATTCAGAGACAATCCATTCGAGGATACGCTGGTCAATGTCATCGCCACCCAGATGGGTATCACCGGCTGTTGCCTTAACCTCAACCACACCCTCACCAACCTCCAGAATAGAAATATCGAAGGTACCGCCACCGAAGTCATAGACAGCAATAATCTGGTCTTTCTTTTTATCCATTCCATAGGCTAAAGCAGCCGCGGTCGGCTCATTGATGATCCTGACCACATCAAGACCGGCGATTCGGCCAGCATCTTTGGTGGCTTTCCTCTGGGCATCATTAAAATATGCGGGAACGGTAATCACCGCCTTCTCCACCTTTTCTCCTAGGTAATCCTCAGCCGCTTTCTTGAGTTTCTGCAGAATCATGGCCGAGATTTCAGGCGGGGCATACCTTTTCCCCATAACCTCAACCCAGGCATCGCCATTGGGCCCCTCAACCACCTTAAAAGGAACCTGCCTGATTTCTTCAAGGACCTCGTTATAGCGACGCCCCATAAAACGCTTGATAGAATAAATTGTATTTTCAGGGTTAGTCACACGTTGGCGCTTGGCTACCTGACCCACCAGGCGCTCCCCTTTGGGCGTAAAAGCCACGACTGAAGGGGTAGTGCGACTACCCTCTTCATTGGCAATAACAGTGACTTTGTCGCCTTCCATAACGGCAACAACAGAGTTGGTTGTGCCTAAATCAATTCCTATGATCTTTGGCATTTTCTCACCTCCTCTAAAGATTCATTATTATAATAAAATTTGAGCATAATTTTGTCAAGTATTTTTTAATAAAATTTATAGAAGATTAATCAATATTTGCCAGACCTGGCCATTATCCTGGCCGGAGTACCCTTCCCTTTTTGGTTCCCCTCTGGCTTTCATAGTTAGTCAGGACTTGAGAAAACTTTATTTTCCCTTTTAGCCCTGTTTTTAACCTTCTTATTAGCACTATCCCCTTTCTAAAAATAAAAATATTTTCAAAAAGACAGAGGAAGCAAAAATATAAGGGAGCTCCAGTAACCCTGCTGGCTTTTTCGCTACCTTCTGCCAGAAATTTTTTAATCTCAGGAAAAACTTTTAAAAATTTATCGAGCTAGCTGAAAAAGATAGATATAAAACTCCTCACCAGACATATTCTGTTTTAAATCAGACCAGAGAGATTTAATTTTGCTTCTTCTCTTGTTTCAACTTGACTGATCTTTCAGGCAGGGTATAAATGACGCCTTTCATGCCCTCAAGAAGGCCCCAGTAGATAGCTTTGGCTTCATCGCCTGACGCCAGGGTTATTTCTATAGTTTTTATGGGCTTTTTTAAAATTCGGGAAAATAGATTTCTTAAAGGGAACCAGCCATACCAGCGAAAAAAAAAGCCCAGGCTCGCCAGATGGCCACCCAGTTTCTTCGCCCCTGGCCGAACATAAATTTTCACACCTTCCTTAAATTTGAGAGTATAAACTGTCGGCATATCCTTAAGTTCAAGAGCCTCAAGTTCAAAGGTACCTGAGCTGTCGATTTCCCCAGGCTTTATTTTTTTCCTTTTGGGAGCAAAAAGAGCCGATTTCTTTTCAAGAGTTAAAATTTTTAGCTCTGGGTGAGCCTCCCAGCGCCTGATTCGGGCTATTTTCCATTCCTTTAAAACCAATCCTCTGGCCTTGAGCTCTAATTTCTTTTCGCCCAGGTTTAAAAGAAAATAAATCTGAGGCTCTGAGGCCAGCTCAAGCTCCAGATTTAAAAGCTGGTTTTTTATTAAAAGGGAGGATATATCCTGTCCCTCTTGCCCCGAAGTAAAGACAGAAACGTTCCCGGGGGAAGAGGCAGACACGGCTGGAAAAAAAAGTGCCTGGCTAACTAAAATTATGACTAAGACTGGCTTCACTGGCCTCTCTTTCTTAAGCTCTATCCCGGTTTTATTCTTTTAAAGCCCTTTCTCGCTCACTCAGAAATGCTTTTTTTGTCAAAATGTCCTTTTAAAAAAGATTCTAAATTCAGGCTCACAGGAGATGATTTTCTGTAAAATTTTTAATCTTGCTGATCACCAAAACTTTAACTCGACCCAGGATTATTTACCTATGAAAATATTTCCTAATCCAATAATATCTTTTAATCCCATCAGGCTAACCTTAAAAAAACGGCTCAGGGATTTTAATATATATAAATTTTAGTACCTACCTGAGCGTTCCTGAAGACCACCTCTAGGTCTTCATCACCAACCCGAATACAACCATGAGTCACATTGCGCCCGAGAAGGCGCGTATAAAGAGTACCATGAATGAAATAACCATGGCCAAACCCTAGGGCATAATCGCCAAGAACCCCGGGCTCAATTCTTTCTTTCCAGTCTTTTGGTGGCTCTTTACCTTCTTCAATAAAAGCCCAGTCTGGCTTTATCCAGGCAGGATCAACAATCTTGGATTTGACTGCGAATTCGCCTCGAGGTGTATCGAAAATCCAGCGTCTCTTACCCCCTGGCTCCTCGAGGATGCTGCCCGAGCCACAGGAAACCACGGCTTCTCTTAAGATGCTGTCTCCCTTTTTGAGAAGAAGGCGATTGGCGCCACTGTCGATGAGAATATAAATGCCCTTCGGCCTGAAGGAAGCAAGTCTTTTTTCAAGTTGGGCGATTTCTCGATCAAGACGAGAGGGATCAAAAGAGGCCTTTTTCATTGGACTTATCTCTGCTCTGAAGCCTTCAGGCCAGGAAATTATAAGACCAACTACATCCAGAATAAAATAAAGGCCAAAAATAACTGCCAGGCTTAGAATGAACCTTCTCCTAAAGCGAGACCTGAAATTCGGGCGAACCTTACCCTCTATTTGATTTAAGTCGCCCTTATTTTCTGATCTCATGGATTTCTTTACTCTTTGTTCTTTTCTTTTATGCTATTTTCATTTCAATGCTGTTTTGTAGTTATTTAAGCTTCCTGTTTTCGAAACCTTCTTTTGATAAATTAAAAATTTATGGGCTATATTTCCATACAATTCTGTGGCCTATAATTCCTTGACCAATTTGAGTACAGGAGATTCGCGATTGAAAGTTCCGACAATAGTCACCGGTGTCCCCACTTCAACCAGCCGGAAAAGCTCGTCCATGGCCTCATTCTCCATGGCAATACAGCCATGGGTAAGACCATCCTGACCGCCACCATGAATCTCGATTAAGCCCCCAATACCCACCTGAGGTGGAATAAGGCCTTTTTTCTTCATTTCTGCGAAGCGGCGTCGATCATCCTCATTAGGATAATCAAGGAGAAGAGCTTTATAATATTGACTGTTTAAAATTTTCTTAATTATTCTATATTTCCCTTCGGGCGTGGCTTCATCGCCAGCATGAATCTTATCGGCCAGGCTGAACCGGCCCAGTCCTACCTCATAAATCGCCTTTCTTACCCCGCCGGAATAAACAAAGAGTTTCATTTCCAGTTTATCTATAACTATAACCAGGCTGTTTCTTTTCCTGGATTCAGCTATGGTTTCCTCAGCCATTTTCTGCCATAAATTCAAATATTCTTCATCAAGATATCTTTTAAACAGATCAAGAATAATTTGCCTGGCACTTGATCCCAGCTGACGAGCTGAAAAAATTGTCTTTTCAGCATCTCTAAAATTGCCTTTTTCTACCTGCCTTCGAGTTTCAACCAGAAGAAGCTCGGCTCTGGTTACCCTCTCTCTGATCCCATGGCTTTCATTAATGACAGAACTGATAAGGCGCATTCGCTCCATAGAGCCTTCAAGCTTTTCCAGCTCTGAAATTAAGGAATTTCTTTGCTTATTCTTTTTTTCTTCAATTAAGTCGAGAAGATGCTCGCCTCTGCCGAGAAGCTCCTTGTATTCCTCCCTGATCCGTTCCATCTTTCTCCAGAGCGGGAAACGGCCTCTTTCCTGAATTTCATGAATTCGAGCAATGCGGAGGGAACTACGGAAGAGCTCGTAATCTTCAGGAATAAAAATAGAGGCGCCAGCCTCCCAGAGGCGCTGCTCCAACTCTTTAGCCTCTTTCGCCTCCGGAAGGACTGGCGCCTCGCGACAGGCAATAGCTATTAAGATAATCAGCAGAGCCAATATCTGCTTCGCCGTCAGCTGCACTTTTACACTTCTGGGAACAGCCGCCGTCTACTTTTTCAGTCTCTCAAGATTAATTTATTTCTTTTTTACCTTTTCAATAGCCTGCTTTATCTGCTCGGAAATAGAATTGGCCTTATCCTTGATGGCCGCTGCCCTGTCTTTGGCTCCGAAATAATCACCATTATCAATGGCTGCCTGAATTTCGGGGAAGGAATCTTCAAGACCTTTAAGATCAGCTGTAAAGGCTTCGATATCAGCTTTGGTGCCTTTGCCTTTGGGGGCTTTTTCGAGCAAAGCCTTAGCCTCGTCCAGGGCTGTTCTGGCCTCCTGCTGGGCAGCCAGGGCCTCATTCTTAGCCTGTTCTTTTTTGGCTGGAATAGTTTCTTTAAGAGCATCAGCATCAGCTTTAATCTTGATCAGGGCTTGTTTGGCCTCTTTATATTTTTTAGCTGTCACCTGATCCAACGCAGCCTGTAAATCATCGCTCAGCTTCTTGAACTCGTCCTTGGCATAAATATCAGCGCCTTCAGCCTTGCAGGCTTCAACGGCGGCTTTAGCTGCGTCCATTTCCTGAGTAGGGGGTTTAGCGCAGCTTGCCATAATGAAAGCTAAAAATAAGCCCATCAACCAGAATAAGCTTAATTTCCTCATCTTTTACCTCCTTTTTAAGCCTATTATTATTTTTCTCCCTTTAATTTTTTTCGCCTTATTGGAATTACCCTTTTCACTCTCACCTCCTCTCTCTGATAAGTGACCCTTTACCCCTTATTTCTGTCACCTAAATTGGCGAGATGATTTATGGGCGAGATTATGGTGGGCCTAAATCTTCTTTTTCGGCTGATCTTGACCCAGGTTCCATTTTTTACCTCAGCCAAAACCATCTTTCAAATACAGCCAAAATTATTATCATAGAAAATATCTTTTGTCAAATTTATTGATGTCAAATTTATTGAAAAATAAATAAATTTAAGCTGAATTAAATCCACTCTCTATCTTTTTGGACTTAATTTCTGTCTCAAGCTGGTGTACAAAATTAATTGCAATTTGATCTAAAGAAATGAGCCATCGTCAACTCTCCTTTTTAAGGAGAAAACTTTAAGAAACGAGGTTTTCATTTACGATGGCTCAAAGAGATCATA